>Ga0315338_1000081_pt1 | contig 438369 bp, 332 predicted proteins | sample ASW8metaG_FD_204518 | JGI IMG/M metagenome (GOLD analysis project Ga0315338, IMG submission 204518) | Ammonia-oxidizing marine archaeal communities from Monterey Bay, California, United States - ASW #8 | ecosystem: Environmental > Aquatic > Marine > Coastal | place: USA: California | collected...
TCGACCACATTCGTGGCGCCTGGGCCTGGGACGTGACGTCTCGGGCAGGCACCCTGCCGGACGCCGGCGGCGAGATCATCGCTCACGAATTCGACTACTCGAAGACCGCCGTCATCTACGACGAGAACGGTGTCAAGGTAACGAGCTTTCCGGCCATCCACATCCGCGACGGCTCCGTCAGCTTTCGTCTGGACTGGAAGGGCCTGAGCTTCGTGTTCGGTGGCGACAGCGTTCCGAACAAGTGGTTCGCCAAGGAAGCCAAGGGAGCGGACGTCGTGGTGCACGAGTGCTTCTTCACTCCCGAGCAGTGGATGAAGATCGCCGGCTTTCCCTACAAGCAGGCCTATTGGGTCACGTCACAGATCCACACGCCTCCGGAAGGGTTCGGGAAGCTGATGTCCATGGTGAAGCCTCGCATGGCGGTCGCCTATCACTACTGGAATCACCGCGACATCGAGCTCGAAATCTACGAACGGGTCCGCAATACCTACGACGGCCCCTTGGCCATGGCCGATGACATGACCGTACTGAACGTCACGAAGGACCACATCGAGGTTCGGGAAGTCACCTTCAACCACGACTCATGGCCGCAGGGAACCAGCAAGGAGTGGGATACGGCGCCTCGCGGCGAGCCGGCGACCGGTCTCATGCAAGACTGGCTGAAGGAAGGCGCTCTCGAGGGGATGATTCCGCCGCCCACGCAGCCCATCGATTAGCCAAAGTGGAGTTCCCTCGCTTTCGCGGACAGGCAAGCGCTCTCGGCCTCTGGCTGCCGGAGCGCCGCTCCTTGTCGTCGTCCTCGATCTGACTCATAATCCCGGGATCGGTGGTTCGAGACCGCGCATCGCCACCGTTTTCTCCTTTCGTGCCACTCACGTTCGAGGCCACTTCACGACCCACCCTCGCCGTCGCACTCGCGGTGCTCGCCACGCTCGCGACCGCCTGCTCCAGCGTCGAGAGCAGCGGCGACGACTGCGTCGTCCTGCTCCACGGCATGGGCCGTACCGACTACTCGATGTCCTCCATGGAAGACCACTTCCAGCAGGCAGGCTTCCGCACCGTGAACGTCGACTACCCGTCGACGTCGATGCCGATCGAGCAGATCGCCGAGCGGTTCGTGCCCGATGCGCTCGAGAAATGCGGCGACGAGCCCACACACACGCACTTCGTCACGCACTCGCTCGGTGGGATCATCGTGCGCTACTACCTACAGACGCACGAGCTGCCGACGGGCAGCCGTGTGGTCATGCTGAGCCCGCCCAACAAGGGCAGCGAGATCGCCGATCGTTTCAAGGACTCGGCGTGGTACCGCTGGCTCACCGGGCCGCCGGGTCAGCAGCTCGGCACCGACGCCGACAGCATGCCCGCCAGGCTGGGGCCCGTGAACGTCGAGGTGGGGGTGATCACCGGTCGGGACACGCTCGAGCCGTGGTTCTCGAGGCTCATCCCCGGTGACGACGACGGCAAGGTATCGGTGGAGAGCGCGCGCCTGGACGAGATGACCGACTTTCTCGTGGTCGATCACGGCCACACGTTCATCATGCAAAGCGACGAGGTCATGCGCTCCGCGGAGCGCTTCCTCCGGACCGGACGCTTCGACGCCGCGCAGGCCGACCGCTAGCGCCTCAGCGACACTTGAGCGAGCTGCCGCTGGCCGACGGGCTGCACGGCGGCGTGTCGCCCGACCAGATATCGTTGCCGACGGTGAGCGTCACCGTCAGCTCCACGGCATCGGAGGCCATGGCGGCGTCGATCTCGCGGGCCCGCACCTTGATGGTGAACGGCTGTCCACCGGCGCCGAGCGTGATGCCCGACAGGCCGTCGGCGTTGGGTGCCGTACGCGCCTTCCACTTGAACCTGGTACCGGTGGTGCGCCAGTCGGGATCGCCGGCCGGGATGGTGCCCGAGTAGGCGACCTGCCCTCCGGCTTCGATCACCACGGATAGCTCCTCGGCGAGCGGGTCGAACGTGGCGCCGGCGTCGTCGATCTCGTCGCTCTTCAAGGTCAGCTTCTGCTCGCCGGCCGGCTTGTCCAGCCGCGAGATCTTGAGCACTCGCGTCTCGAACGAATCGCGCAGTGCTGAGCAGCCCGATGTATCGAACGTGCAGGCTCCACCACAGGCGAGCTCACCGGATATGAGCCCGAACGCCTCGCACGTCCGACCCGCCAGATCGATGCCGTCGCACTCCTCGGCGCCTCCGACCATGTCGTCGCCGCAGACCACGGGCGGCATCGTCGTGGTGGTCGTCGTGCCGCCCACGTCGCAGGCATCGCCGATGTCGTTCATGTCGCCGTCGACCTGATTGGGGTTCACGACCACCGGGCAGTTGTCGATCGCGTTGAACACGCCGTCCTCGTCTCGATCGACGCCGGCACGAACGCCCGAGCCGTACGGCACGCAGGTGTACGTGGTCTCCTGCCCGGCGGTGTCGGCCAGCGCGCGGATTGCGCTCTCCACCATCGGCGGCGACGCGTCGTCGAGCTGGAACTCACCGGTGGCCAGGCGCACGGCGCCGCGAGGCTCGCCGGCGACGACCGTGTTCACGATGACGTCGCACTGGGTGGCGCCCGGGCCCAGGATCTTCGACGGATAGCTCGTCGTTGCCGCCGTCAGCATCGCGTCGATGCGGGCGTCGACGGCGGCACCACTGGTGGTCGTACGCGTGACCTGCTGGCCGACGATCGGCGCAAGGTCGGTGTCGAGCACCATGAGGAATGTCTGCAGTGCCGCCTCCTCGTCGACGTGGGTGGAGAAGAAGACGCGACTGAGGAAACGCGCCACGGTGTCGAGCGAACCGTCGTGCATGTAGCCGAAACCGCGCACCTGCGAGCCCATGTACGTGAAAGGGCCGGCGAGACCGGGCGTCTCGGGCATGCCGAACATGCCGACCTTCTGATACTGGTTTCGCAGGTGCGGGATCTTGAACTCCTGCGGAACGTTCGCGATCGACGACCTGCCGTCGCCGCCGAAGTGACCGGCTGGTCCGTTGATCACGTGACAGGCCTGGCAGTTGCCGACCGTGTCGGTCGACGAACCGAAGTAAATCGTTCTGCCGAGCTGCTCGTCGACGCGCAGCGAGTTGTCGAGCATCCGAATCGGGTTGGGCGGATACTGGATCTGCAACGCGAAGTCGGTGAACTTCTGCATGTCCGCCGGCGTGAGCTCGCCCTCGTCGCGCCCCACCAATCCCGGGAATGCCACGTTGAACGCGTTGAACGCTTCGATCGCGTCGCCCTGGCGATCGCCGCGCCAGTGCTGCGGGCCCATTTCCGCCATGCCGCGCATGCTCTGCGTGGTCATCGGGCCCTTCATGGGGTGGAACGGCAGGTTGGGACCGCCGAACGTGAACGGGTTGTTGTTGCCCAGCTGGTCGCCGTCGGGGTTGCCCAGGTCCCACGCGAGGTCGTCCATGTCGCCGAAGATGTGACAGCTGGCGCAAGAAGCCTCGCCGTTGCTACTCGTGAGAAGCGCGTCGTAGAGGAACGGCCTCCCCTCGAGCACGCTGTCGGGCTCCGGATTGTGCAGCGGCACACTCTGGATCTCGGCGCCCACCGAGCCCAGGGTCAGGTCAACGACGGCTACGGAGTTGTTGAAGCGCGTGAGCGTGTACAGCCGCGTGCCGTCGAGCACCAGGCCCGCCGGCCCGCCGCCCGAAAGCGAGATGTGGTCGGCCGCGTCGGGAGTGAACGTGCCGCCCTCGAGCTCGACTGTGTCGAAGACGCCGATCTTCGCCGAGCCGAACGCCGCCACGTACAGCGTCGCCCCGTCTGCCGTCACGGCCATGCCCACCGGCGTTGCCAGGCTCTTGCCCTTCACGCCGGCCGGCTGCGGCACCGCGTCGTAATCGATGTGCTTGTTCAGGTGGCGAGGCGTCGCGACGCCGCCGTCGATCACGGTGATGCGCGACTCGGCGAGATGGCCGCGAACCGTGGCCGGCTCGCCCACCGGCTTCACGCCGGCCGCCAGCGTTCCGGGGCCCTCGAAGCGCACGTGGTTCTGCGCGTCGGTGTTGGAAACGTACAGCGCACCCGAGATCGGGTTCACTGCCATGTTGAACAGCGTGGTGCCCACACCCGCGAACGCCGCGGTTTCGGCCGGCGGATCGGCGTCGGCGTCGATGGCGAACACGTCGAGATCGGGCAGGTCGAAGTTCACCGCGGCCGCCCAGTCCCGGCCCAGCTCGTCCTGCCACTCGCCCGGGCTCACGCCGTCGCGGTCGAGCTTGACGATGAGCCCGGTCTCGAAACGAGGAAAGCCCTGGTAGTTGAGATGCGGCAGCGGCAGGCCGCCGGGCACGAGCTGGGGGCCGATCGTACACGGACCGCGCACGACCCCGCCGTTCAGATCGGCCTGAGACGTGTTGCAGACCAGCAAGTCGTTGATGGTGGTGGTCTGGTTTCCCGACCGGAACACGGCCGCGTACACGGTGCTGCCGTCGGGGCTGGCAGCAAGAGCGCGCGGCTTGTCGCCGAACAACGTGACGATCGTTTCCGGCGCGCCGCCCAGCGCGCTGCCCGGGTCGAGCGCGTCGAACACCCAAACGTCGGCTCGTCCGACACCCGGCGTGTTTTGCTCACTGGCTGGGTAGGGCGAGTTCTGGCCGCGATGGGCGGTGGTGACGAACGCTCGATCGCCGCCGGTCCCGGCGAAGACGATGTCACGCGGCTCGTCGCCGACGAGCAGCGTCCTCACCACGCGCGGAATCGGGCCGACATCGACGATACTGATGCTGTCGGAGAGGTGGTTGACCACCCACACCTCGGTGTTCGTGCGCGCCGCCACGGCCACCGGCTCCATTCCCACCGCGACCGAGCCGGCGTGCGTGACGCCTCCCGCATCCACGTCGAACAGCTCCAGAGTGCCGTCGGGTGCGTTCACCGCGAACAGACGGGTGCCGTCAGGCGACAGCGCCAGGGGACGCACCAGCCCGGTCTCGAACGTGATGAACGATGTCTGCGCAGCACCCGGCGAGGCGGCGGCAGCCACCAGGATGACGGCGGTGATCAGTCTCGCGATCAGTCGCATGCAGCAGCCCTTGTCGTGCCGAGATCGGCCCCCGCGGCGAGGAGCCGAGGTATTGCTAGTCGAGCCCGAACGTAGCGTTGACCAGGTCGCCGCCGATCGTCAAGGTTGTATCGCCCAGACACGTCGGATCGGGAACCATCTCGAACAGGCAGCCGGCCAGACCCGTCGTGTCGCTGCACTTGTCGAGCTGGGCGTTCGTCTTGTCCTGGCTCTTGGTCAGGGCCTCGGTGTTGTCGGTGGCACAATCCACCGGAGCCACAGCCGTGATGTTCGCGAGCTCGCAGTCGGCAAGCGTTTTCTGGATCTTGCCGATGCCTTTCTGGGTGGCGCGCTGGAGCCGCTCCTGGCAGCTCGCGGCGCCGCTCGTGGCGGCGGTGTTCGCCGGCAGATCCGGCGGCACGGTCCCGACGGCCGCCGTCAACATGTCATCGCGTGCGCTGTCCATACGGCAGACCAGACAGTCAGCGTAGTCGGTCAGCGTGTTCTGCACGATCGCGCTGCACGAGCCGCCGCATTGCAGCGACAGCCCGAGGTTCAATCCGTTCAGACCCTGCGGCCCGCAGGCCTTGTCCTTGTCGCCCCCCACCACCGACCGGAGCTTCGCCTCGGCCTTCTCCAGACGCAGGTCCCGTTTTCCGGTATCGCAGGCGACGCCCTGCACCTCGTCGGTGTAGCAGTCGCCCCACAGCCGTTGCTGCGTCTTGGTGTACTTACGATACGCCTTGTTCACCTGCTTGAAGCAGGCCGCACGGAACTCGGCGGGCGCCAGGCTCTGATTGATCGCGAACGCCGTGAACGAAATGTCGACCGGGTTCTCGTCGGGATCGTTCGAGGCGATGGTGACGCTGTCGTTGATGAAAATCGGTCCGGTAGGACTGAACTCCACCTGCAGCACGACGCTGCCGTCGACCGGAATCGAGAACGGCGCAGCAGGGCCGTTGATCGACAGCTGAGGATCCCCGGTCACGAACCCGTAGGAGCTCACGTCGATCGCGACGTCCGTGCCGTTGTTGATGACCAGCACGTCGAACGTGGCGACGCTATCGACGAACGTCGACAGCGCGAACGCCTCGGGCAGAACGCGGATGTCGAGCGGCTCGAGGCAGGAGGCGACGAGGGGGGTGATGTAGGTGTCGTACCCGAGCGGCGCGCCGAGCGCGTCCTGAAAGTTGTCGCAGCTGTAGCCCGGCAACGTCATGTACGTGAGGATCTCGTCCACGTTCGTGAAGCCGTCGAAATCGCTGTCGGCCGCCTCGACGTCGGCGAGCGACTGGGCGATCGTCTTGCCGAGGTAGAGCTGCTGCTCGACGGCGAAGCCGTAGGGGTTGCGGGCCCCGGTGCCCTCCCACAGGAAGTGGCACACTCCACAGGTATCGAGGTTCTCTTCGTCGAGGATGCCATAGGTGGAGCGGAGCGTGTCGAAGTAGACGGGCCTGGCACCGACCACGGCGGGCACGACCAGGGACACACAGAGAACCGCGAAGCCCAGCAACGCCACGAGGCGTCTCGTCTTGTTGACCGTCGTTGCGATCATGGGTAGCCCACCCCCGCGAAGCCCGGCGCAACGTCGCCGATCGCGTCTTCCACACACGTGGCGGTATCAACGGCCGTTCCGGTCGACGGGCAGCCGTCCAGCCCCGTGAAGTCCTTGCACGCTGCTATCCGGTTCGCCGCCTTGTCCTGCGCGCGACCGATCTTGCCGGTGGGGTCGGTTTCGCAGTCGAGCAGCGGCATGTTCTTGCCTGCCGCGTTGCCGCCGCCGCACTTCACCAGCTCCTTGGTCCAGTCGGCAGCCAGTCCGAGCGAGGCCTTCGCAACGGCCGCCTGACACGCGCCCGGATCACCGGCCGGCGCCTGCGGGGGGAAGGCAGGGGGCGCCAGGCCGTAGGCGGCGTCGAGAGCTGCGTCGTTCAAGGCCTGCGACGTGCAGACTGCGCATGATGCCACGTCGGCCATGTCGAACAGCGTGATCGTCACACACGGCACGGGACAGCTCGTGCCGTGCCCGATGCTGATCGGCGTCAGGTTCGCGCCGGCACACCGCTTGTCCTTCACGCCGCCCACGCGCTCGCGCAGCCTCGCGTCGGCCGCGGCGACCTTCTCGTCGAGCGTACCGACATCGCAGCTCAGGCCGCGCGCCTCGGCGTCGTAGCACTTCGACCACTCCTTGCGGTAGGTCTTCGAGTACTTCGACTGCGCCTTCGCCACCTGCTTCTGGCAGCGCGCAACGGTCTTGGCATCGGTCTCCACGAAGGCGTGGGCCATCTCCACCGGCACCGACTTGTTGTGCTGATCCCACAGGTCGAAAAGGATCGGCCCGGCCGCCGTGGTCACGTTCTCCTCGACCAGGAACTCGATGTATTCCTTGGAAGTGGTCTGGTAGTAGAGGATCACCTCGGCCTGCACCGCGTCCGGTCCGACCGGATACACCACGTCGTCCCAGAACTGGCCGTCGGCGAACGCTTGACCCACCGGCTGCGCGTCGAACACAGCGTAGGCCGCGTTGGTGAAGCCGCGGGGCGGAATCCGGTTGTCGAACTCGCGCACGTTGTTGAGCACGAGGTGGAAGCTCGGCCCGGGCGGCAGGCCCGTGACCAGCGCGACGTCGGCGCTGATACCGTTCACCGTCTCCCATACGTGGAGATTCGGATCGTAGTCGGGATCCATCGGCAGCGCTTCGAAGCCCACCAGGTCGGCCGTCGAAAAGACGTAGCGTCCCGACTCCAGCACGATGTTGCGATCGGCGTCCCACGCACGCACGTGCAGCCATATGCGGCGGCCCTCGGGGTAACCCGTGGGCAGCTTGTGGCCGGTCTCGTTCGTCACCCGCACCGTGAGGTTGCCGCCGGAGATATCGGCGGTGACCGTCGCGGCCCGGCGCAGCATGTCGGTGGCGTGGCCGATACCTTCCTGCAGAATCTCCGCGTCGACCTCGGAGCCGAACACGGGGTGGAAAGGCAGCACGTCGGGAATGAACGTGTTGGCGCCCACCATCGTGTGCAGCGGCAGGTTGTCACGCAGCGGGGCGTCGGCGGCGTCCTGGCCCGTCACATCGGGCATGTGGCAGTCCTGGCAGGTGGACACCACGTCCTTGTTGATGCCGAATTGCGGCGCGAACACGCCGGTGGTCGCGTACTCGCTGGCCGCCCACTCGTCGTAGGTCTGCTGCTCGGGGAAGCCCTGGCTGACATCGGGGCTCGGGGTGTCGAGCGCGTTGAGCTCGTACTCGCCCATCGGGTTACGCGTGAACACGGGATTGTACAGGTTGTGGCAGGTCCCGCACATGTCCGAGCTCTCGTGGAACGGCGAGATCAACGTCTCGCGGCCCGGAGCGTGAGGATCGCTACCGAGGTCGGCGACCACGTCGAACGGTCCACGCAGGCGCTCCTCGGGGTCCATGACCATCATGGCGTTGCCAAGCATCGTTACCGGTTCGGCGAGCGCCGCGAGGATGGCGGCGTCCTCGACCGGCGCGCCGGGGTTGCCGAATGGATCGACCAGGCGATGGCAGACCGTGCACTGCACGCCCTCGCGATCCTCGGCGGTGGTCTGCGTCGCATCCTCGGGTATCGAGCGGCCCTCGAGCCAGCCCTTGGCCATGTGACAGCGAATGCAGACCTCACCCGACGCGGTGGCGTCCTGGTTGGCGATGGCCATGGCGGCGTACGTCAACGGGTCGCGACCCGCCTGGCCCATCATCGAGCCCGACCAGTTGCGAAAGGGCTCGACGTCGTCCTGGCCGTAGTCGCTGTGACAGTTCGTGCAGGAACCGGGCGTGGAGAAGTTGTCCGTGACCGTGAGCGGCTGCGTGCCCGGTGTGCGGAAGTCTTCCCTGGTGGTGGCCACCGGCAGCTGCGCGTCGACCCACTCGGGGGCCATGAGCAGAAAAAAGAGCACCGGGAGCGCTAGGCGCGCTCCCGGTGCGGCTGTGCGATGGGTTCGCATCATATCGAGTCGTGAGGTCTCACCCCCACCTCCGTGGCTGCTGCTTCCGATTCGGTCCCGCCTCAGGGCACGCAGTCGTTCGACGGCGCGAACGACTCGGCGTCCATCGGATCGACGGCGGGCGGCAAGATGAGGGTGTTGTCCTCGAAGCAGTTATTGTGGTCGGCCGGGCCCGAGATGATCAACACGTTCTGGGAATTGTCGGGCACGATTCCGACCAGGTCGGGATCGAGGCTTGCGCCGTTCAGGCTCAACACGTTGTCCTCGTAGGAGTTCGTAAGGCTCCTGAATACGGCCTCGCAGGTGTCCCCGGTCGCGCAGTCGGCGTTGTCGTTGCATGGGATGCCGGTCTTCACGCCTCCGCTGATGCACGCGCTCGTGCAGCAATCGCCCCCGTCTCCGGAGATGACGGACAGGATCAGCTGATCGATCACCCCGATGCCCATCGAGTTGTTGTCGGCGATGTAGTTGTGGTGGAACGTACTGGTATCGGTGGCGATGGCCAGCATGCCCGTGCCATCCGGCACTTCCCCGACGGTGCCGAAGCCGAAGTTCGGCGTGTTGTTGGCCACCAGCACGTTATGATCGGTCTCGTGATCGAACGACGCGGCGAGCGACTTGCCGGTCAGCATGAACACCAGCAGGCCGCCGGTGTTGCTGTACGACTCGTTGTTGTGCGACCTGGCGTTGATCGAGTTCTCGACCTCGATGCCGGCAACGCTGTCGGTCACCTGGTTGTAACGAATCGTGTAGTTTGTAGACGAGCCGACGTAGATCGCAGCGTCACGCACGTTGGTCGTGAAGCAGCCCTCCACCATTACATCGTCGCTATCAACCGGGAACACCACGTAGACGGTCTCGAAATCGCCGCCGCGGTCGCCGTCGCCGTAGATGTCACGGAAGACGGCGCCCTCGGCTCCCGAGACGAAGAGCGCGTCGCCCTCCCAGGCCGACGCCTCGAGGCTCTGCATAACGAAGCCGTCGACGTTGAGCATGTTGATGCCGCGGTTGTGGGTGTTGAGGGCGGTGTCCGGCTGGATCTTGGGACGATCGCCGGTAGCGCCGCCGCAACCGATCATCTCGACACCCACCGGGCTCGCGCCGTCGCAGCTGATGGCCGCGCCCGGGCAGTCGCCGACGTTCGAGCACTGCGCGCCGGGCGTGTCGCCGCCGTTACACGTGCCCGTCTGGATGCCCTGGATGACGGCGTCATCGGTGCCGCCGTCACCGGGGTCGCTGGTGTACGTGCCGGACTCGATCAGGAACCTCTGGCCGTCCGACGCACCGTCCCAGGCCGACTGCAGCACGCCGATGTTGCCGGCGCCGGCGTCGGCGATGAACGTTCCCGTCTCGGAGTACTGCTGGGCGAGGAGGTCCATCATCATCGACCAGTTCGTGCACACGCCGCAGTCCTTGAGGCCGGCCGCGTCGCCGGCGTCGGGGCAGGCGAAGATGCTCACGATCTCCTCGGCGCTCAGGGCACCGCAGTGCTTGTCGATGGTGGCCTCGAACTTGTCGATGGACTTGACGAGCTTCTCGTTCGTCTTGGTGTCGGTCGCGCCGGGAGGGGTCGAGCCCGACAGCCCGCCGATGCAGGCGTTCTGGATGTCAACCGTGGCACCGTTCTTGATCTCGGTGTCGACGCACTTGTTGATGGTCTTGAGCCAGCCCTGCACCATCTTGGTGGCGCCCTTGGCGAGCTGATCGACGCACTTCGTGCGAGCCTTCTCATCAGCCGAGGCCGGCCACGGGGCCGAGGCACCGTTGTTGTTCCACGACATGATCGCGGAGATGGCGTTGTGCTGCGAGAGAATGCAGCTGGCCATCTGCTCCGAGGACGCCACGCTCGCGTAGCTGGTGCCGAGGCCGTCGACATTGGCCTGGCTGCACTTCTTGGCGATCCCGTCGGCGGCCTTGTTCGCCGCCTTCACGATCTTGTCGGTCGACTTCTGATCGCGAGTCTCACTCGCGAACGCCGCCGGCGTGGTATCCACGCAGCTTCCCGGCACGCGCGCCTTGCGGCACTTGTCCATCGTCTTCATCTTCGACGACACGAACTTGCTCGACGACTTGGCGACGGCCGACAGGCACTTCGCGGCATCAGCCGCCGGTGCGTCAATGGTAGGCGGGCTGGTGGCCGGACAGGTGTAGGCGAAGCTCAGCGCCGGAACGGAAAGAGACATTGCCACTACGGCAGCGATCGTAGCTCTCATCGAAGACTCCCTCTTTTGTTATTGGCAGGTCGGATATCCGTGAGGATTTGCCCCCGAACCTCACACACGCGCCGGGTCTGGTCAATGGAAAATCGGACTGCGTCCTATTCCTGCACAGCGCGAAATCGCCCGATTACCCATACGGGTCTCGGGGGCTGCGCTACAGGCACTCGGTGACGGCCCCATCGAGAGCACTGAACACGAGCGCAGTCTCATCGACGGTTCCGCAGAGACCGTACGCGTCCGGCGAGCTCGTGGCCCCACCACATGGGGGGGGCCCGCATTGCGTCCGGCCCGCGCCTCGACAACAAGACGGCGACCATGAGCCTCTCCTCGAAAATCGGGTGGGCAATGATCGTCGGGCTCGGCGCCGGCCTGTTCTTCGGCGAGCTGATGGCGCCGCTCGAGATCGTCGCCGACGCCTTCATCAAGCTGCTACAGATGACGGTGCTGCCGTACGTGATCGTGTCGCTGATCGCCGGGCTCGGCGGTCAGTCGATCGCGCAGGCCAGGACCATCGCACGCAACGTCGGCGGCCTGCTGCTGGTGCTGTGGACGATCGTTCTCGCGCTGGTGGTCGTCGCGCCGCTGGCGTTTCCCGACTGGCAAACCGCGTCGTTCTTCAGCACCAGCCTGGTGCACCAGCCGCAGAGCTTCGACTTCGTCGATCTGTACATCCCCGCCAACCCGTTCCGCTCGCTGTCCGACAACATCGTGCCGGCCGTCGTGCTGTTCAGCGTCGTCGTGGGCGTGGCATTGATCGGCATCGAGCGCAAGGCAGCCCTGATCGACACGCTCGAGGTCCTGGGTGACGCGCTCGCACGCGTCACGCACTTCGTCGTGGCGCTCACACCGATCGGCATCTTCGCGATCGCCGCCAGCGCCGCCGGCACCATGACCATCGTCGAGTTCGAACGCCTGCAGGTGTTTTTCGTCACCTACATCGGCCTGGCGCTGCTGCTCGTCGCGTGGATCCTGCCCGGTCTCGTCGCGACGGTGACCCCGTTCTCGTACCGGGAGGTCTTCGGCCTCACGCGCGACGCGCTCATCACGGCGTTCATGACCGGCAACTTCTTCATCGTGCTGCCGATCCTGACCGAGACCAGCAAGGAGCTGTTCCGGCGACACGACTTGGGTGGCGACGCGGCCCGTTCGGCGGTCGATGTGATCGTCCCCGCGTCGTTCAACTTTCCGAACACCGGCAAGCTGCTGAGCATCCTGTTCGTGCTGTTCGCCGCCTGGTTCAGCGACGTGGACGTCGCCATCACCGAGTACCCGGCGTTCCTGGCCACCGCCGTGGTCAGCCTGTTCGGCAACGTGAACGTCGCGATCCCGTTCCTGCTCGACACGCTGCGCGTGCCGGCCGACATGTTCCAGCTGTTCATCGTGTCGGGCGTCATCAACGCGCGTTTCGGCGCCTTGCTTGCCGCGGTTCACACGGTGGTGCTCGCGCTGGTCGGAACCTGCGCCATCGTGGGCGCACTACGCCTGGATCCGGCCCGCATCGGCCGCTTCGCCGTCATCACGGTACTGCTCACTGTCGCGGTCATCGGCGGTTCGCGCCTGTTCCTGGCGACGATGGTCGACAGCACCTACACCAAGGCCGAGATCGTACGCGGCATGCAGCTCCTGCGCGCTCCCACGCCGGCCACGGTGCATCGAGAGGCGCAGCCGCCGCTGCCTGCCGCCGCACGCACCGCGCGGCTGGCCAGCATCGAGAAGCGCGGCGCCCTGCGCGTGGGCTATATAAAGGACAACCTGCCGTTCGCGTTCTTCAACGGCTCGGACGAGCTGGTCGGCTTCGACGTCGAGATGGCCCACCAGCTCGCCCGCGAGCTCGAGGTCACGCTCGAGCTGGTGCCGGTGGGACGCTGGCAGGTCGAGGAGGCGCTCGCAGGCGGCTGCTGCGACCTCGTCATGGCCGGCTACAACATGACCACCGAGCGGGCGCGCGCAGTACGGTTCTCGAGACCGTACCTCGACCAGAGGCTCGCATTTCTCGTCAAGGATCACGACCGCAGCGAGTTCCTTTCTCTGGCACAGCTCGCGGCACGCGAGGAGCTCCACATCGGGGTGCCGCGCGTTCCCTACTACGTGGAGAAGCTGCGTCAGGCGCTACCTCAGGCGACGCTGGAGCCTATCGAGGACTTCGGGCGTATGCTCGACGACTGGCCCGACCAGCGCGACGCGGTGCTCTTCACGGCCGAGAGCGGCGCCGCGTACACATTGCTCCATCCCAGCTTCTCTGTCGTGATCCCGCACCCCCTCGACCTGCGCGCACCGCTGGCCTACCCGATGCCGCACGACGACCCGCAGTTCGCCGCGTTCATCGACAGCTGGATCGAGCTCAAGAAGCGCGACGGGACGATCGATCGACTGTACGACTACTGGATCCTGGGCAACGACGCGCGACCAGCGCGGCCGCGCTGGTCGGTCGTACGCGACGTGCTCGGCTGGACCGACTGAAGCGGCGGCCCGGCGCCCACGCAGCACAGTCCCCGAACACCGCCGTCTCGACGGCACCATCGATCAGCGCGAGCTGCCACCCGCGGCCGCCCTCGAGAGCTCGACGACGAGCGCCCGGGCGCGCGGATCGTCGGGCAGCAGCGCCGCGAGCTCGCGAGCGTGGCCAAGCGCCTGGTCGAACCTGCCGGCGTCGCGGCCGATCGTCGTGAGCGCGGCCAGCAGGTCGATATCGCCGGGGCGTCGCTCGTGCGCGCTCTCGAGCGCCGCCAGCGCCGCATCGCTGTCGCCGGTGGAGTGCAGCGCAACCGCCCACACGTATGCGTAGCGCGCGTTGTCGGGCGCTGCCCGCGCCGCCGCCTCGAGCGCCGCCAGCGCCTCGGCGTCGCGATTCTGGCGCACCAGCAGTAGACCGCGCGCGTGCTCGAGGTCGGCGTGGCCGGGAGCAATCTCCAGTCCGCGCCGGAGCCACTCCGCGCCCTCGTCATCGCGGCCGCGGATGCGCTGCAGGTCGGCGAGGTTCACGTAGGCGGGGACGAAAGCGGGGTCGAGCGCCAGCGCCGCCTCGTACTCGCGTCCGGCCTCGTCGAGCTCGCCGCGCGCGACGTGAAGCAGTGCGAGGTTGAGATGCGCGCCGGCCCGGTCACTACCCAGTCGTTCCGACTTGCTGTACTCCGCGAGCGCCTCGTTGAATGGCGCGCGCCACGATGGCTCCCACGCCTCGTCAGGCAACGACGCGAGGGCGCGCGCAGCCTGCATGCGCACCGACCGCACGGGGTCGCGCAGCAACGGCCGCAGCAAGCTCATTCGCTCGGCTGGCGGCATGCTCTCGGCCGCGCCTACCGCGGCCAGCCGGATGAGAGGATCGCGCGCCGACAGCGCACGCGCGATGGCTGTCGCGGATGCAGCCGTCGGATACCCGGCGAGCAAGCTCACCGCCGTGGCCCGCACGATCGCCGGCTGCGAGGCGTCGCCGGCCAGCTCGACGACCTTCGCCTCCGCGCCGGCGAGATGGTTGCGACCGGCGTGCAACGCCTCGGCGAATCCCGCACGCACCGCGCGATCGGCGCCGTACCTCCGATCCAGCTGCTGAACTGCCCACGTCGCCGGACGGTCCTGGTGGCAGCCGTTGCACGCGTTGGGGGTGCCCAGCGCGACGCTCAGATCTGGACGCGGCACCCGGAAGCCGTGATCGCGGCGCGGGTCGACGATCATGTACGTGGTCGACGGCATATGACACTCGACGCAGCTCGCGCCCCGCGACCCCTCGACGTGAAAGTGGTGCGATGGGCTGCGATAGGTACCCGCGAGATGACAGCCCAGACACGTGAGGTCGGGATCCTCCGCCACCCGCAGCGAGTGCGCATCGTGGCAGTCGCTGCACGTCACGCCGGCCCGGTACATCTTCGACTGCAGGAACGAGCCGTAGACGTAGACCTCCTCGATCGGCTGTCCGTCGGCGTGGTACAACTCCTCGATCAGCAGGGCCGGGCGGTGGGTCTGCAGAAGGGATTCGCCGTGTACGTAGTCCTCGCTCACCAGCGAGCGCCGCGAGTGACAGCGCGCGCACACGTCCACCTGGCGATGGGAGTCGCGCGGCGGCTCGCGCGACGCGATGGTGGCGCCGGGCTCGAACGTCCATGCGCCGTCGTCGCTCAGGCGCACGACCAGGCCATTGTCTTCGGGCCGCGCGTCCTGCTCACCGCGGACGCGCGCCGCCGCCCACGCCGCGTGCGTCGAGCCCGGCCCGTGGCAGGCCTCACACGCGACGTCGAGCTCGTCGTACGTGGTTCGGTACTCGTCGGCGTCGGGGTCGTAGCCCTTGCGCAGCGCCGTCGAGTGACACTCGGCGCACATGTAGTTCCAGTTCTGATCGGACGACGTCCAGTGCAGGCGATCGTCGTGCGTCACGGCGTCGTCGGGATAGAGATGAAACCAGCGCTGTCCACCGTCGGCCGCCGGCCGGCTGTCCCATGCGATGCCGAGGGCCTGCAGCCGCCCTCCGCGAAGCGGTACAAGGTACTGCTGCAGCGGGTCGACGCCGAACGTGTACGCGACCTCGAACTCGGCCGGCGCGCCATCGGACCCGTCGGTCTCGACCAGGAACTTGCCGTCGCGCCGGTAGAAACGCGAGGTGACGTCGCCGTAGGTGAACGTCGCGTCGTCGAAGTCACCCAGCACCGTTGCTTCGGACGCGTGCTGCATGGCCAGGTCGTGGTGTGACCCCCGCCACCGCTCGTGCTCGGCCGCGTGGCAGCCCGCGCACACCTCGGCACCGACGTGCGTGGCGGGCGCGTCGGTCGGCCACGACCCGTCGGCTTCCGGCACCTCGCCTGCAGGCTGCGCCTCTACCGCGGCCTGCTCCTTCACGGCGGGCGCCGGCGCCACCTCGACATTTCGGGAGCCGTCATCCCCGCCGCGACACCCCGACACTGCCACCACCCACGCCAGCGCGACCACGGCGACGGCGCGGCTGGCCACGCCGAGGCCGTCGGCACGCTGCATACGACGGCGGGCGGCGGCGACGCGGCGGCCGAGCGCTCGCCCCGACCAGCCCGGCGACCCACCGTCACGTGCGAAGACCGCTTCCTGCAGCCTGTCCAGCTCGGAGGCGAGCCCCGGGTCGGCGGCCTCCGCGACAAGCGCCCTGGCGGTGGCGCGATCGCAGCGGCGGCCGCTGACATCGAGCCAGGCGTACAGCTGACGGACCGTCGCTGCGGGGTCGCCCGACGTGGCCGCGCGCCGGAAGCGCCGGAACATGATGGGCTCCGAATGTCGGCGCGCGTCGCGACGCCTGCGCCACCACGTCATCGCGAACGGACGTCGCCGCAACGGCGCCATCGCGAGCACGGTGACCGCCACCAGGACCGCGATCACGATGAGCAGGCGCGCCGGCCCCCACCGCGCGCTCGATGTCGCAGTGTGCGGCCCTGCGATCCGCCCGAACACGCCGGCCCCGCCCGCGGCGCGCAGCGGGTTGTCCGCCACCACGAGCTCGACCGCCGGCAGCGTTTCCTGGTGAAGGCTGCCCGCGTCCGGCTCCCACCAGTAGACGATGATCTCTGGCAGCTGGAACGTCCCCTCACGCTCCATCATGTAGGTGTGCGATTCGACACGTGTACCGGTGATGCCGCGGCGGCGGCGTCGCTCGGAGAGCCGGGCGGGATCGGCGTACCTCGACACGCCGTCGATCTGTCCCTCGACCAGTGGCGTCAGCAGCATGGCGGGCACGTCGTCGGCCGACACCGAGATCGAACGCACCAGTGCATCGCCGACCTCGAGGTCCACAAACGTGACGTTGGCCTCCTCGCCGCCAGCACCGCCCTCGGCACCGTCGGCACCGTCGGCGTCGTCGGCGTCGTCGGCGTCGTCGGCGTCGTCGGCGTCGGCGTCGGCGTCGGCGTCGGCGTCGGCGTCGGCGTCGGCGTCGGCGTCGTCAGCGTCGTCAGCGTGCGCGTCTTGCTCGTCATTGTCGATGTTGAATCGCTGCTCGAGCGTCAGCTCGCGCGTCGTGACGAGGCGCGCGACACCGGCCGCGTCGGCCGGCAACAGCACATCGAATCGTTCCGCCCCCGAGCTGGCGGTGCGCGACCGAGCCGTCCCCGCGGCGACCTCGGCCACGCGCGCGGCGAGCGTCAGTGGCGGAACCGTGAAGCTCCCCGCCCTGAGAGGATAGATCGAGTAGCGATGCCGCGTTCCGGACAGGGTCACCTCGTCGATACGATAGCTGACGCGACGGCCGACACCCTCGGGTTCGAGAACGATCGCATCGCCGATCTCGAGGTCGGGAACGCGCGGCGACTCGACCAGATGCGTATCCGTCAGCACCTCGACGTACAAGGTCACGCGTTGCCCGACGACCGCCCCCGACGCCGGCTCCAGCTCGGTCCGAATCATCAGCTCGCCGCCGCCCTGCGCCGCGCACGGGCGAACCCACAGGCCGCCGATCGACAGCACCATCGCAACGATGAGCGCGCGCTTCACGGTGCCCCCTGCCCAATCCCACGCGGGCTCGACACACCCGGCCGGTACGCGAGCTTGGCGCGCAAGTAGTCGCGTGGGTCGATCTCGAGCCGACGCAGCCACACCTCGCCGGCCAGGTCGCGAGCCCGACCGACGCCGTCGGTCGCGGACACGCCCGATGCCAGCGTGAGCGCGGCAAGCACCACCGCGACCGCGACCCACCGTATCGTCCATCCCAGACGGAACCACGGCAGCATCAGCACCACGAGCGGGGCCACGAGCCAGACTCCGGCATCGCGCAATGGCGCTTCTTCCCGCCCGACGACGGCCAGCCGATGCGCGTCGAGCCGGCGCGCCAGCCAGCGCACGTCGCGGTCGTCGACCGCCACCCCCGTCGCATCTCCTCCCGTGACGGAGACGAACGCGTCGAGGCTCTCCGGGTCGACTGTCGCGGGGGCGGTCGCGCCGGATGCCGCCACACCGCCATCGTCGGCTGCAACCACGAGCGCGAGGATTCGATGCCCGCCCGACGTCGACTCGGCGGCGAGCCTCTCGAACGACGGGCCGGGCAACGTATCGGTCACGAACAGGATTGCGCCCGGCGTCCGCTCGCGGTCGAGCAGAGGGCCCGCGAGGTCGATCACGGCGCCAGGGTCGCTCCCCGCAGGCGCCAGCATGTCGGTCTCGAGCGCACCGACGTAGAGCTCGATGATGCTCGCGTCGTCGGTCGGGGGAACCACCAGCCGGGCCTCGTGCGCGTACACGACGAGCGCATTTCGTGTGCCACTGCGAAGTGCGAGCAGGTCGCGGATCTTCTGCTTCGCACGCTCGAGGCGGCTCGGCTGCACGTCGCCCGCGTTCATCGAGTCGTCGAGGGAGAGCGCAATGACGAGCGGTCCGTGCTCGTGCACGAACGGCGACCCTTCGCGATGCCAGGCCGGTCCCGCCATCGCCAGCGACGCGACCACCAGCGTCGCCAGCAGCGAGCCGGCGGGCCCGAGGGCCGCGCTCCGTCGTGCCCTGATCATCAGGTGGTCGAGAAGATGCGGCGCGATCGCACCACGCCAGACCACGTCGACACGCGCCTGCCGTCGCGCCCTCCAGTACAGGTAGCCCGCGGGCAGCAGCGCGAGCAGCCACAGCGGGCGCACGAAGTGCAGTCCGCCGAGCCCGGGATCAAGCATCGGCGCCACCGCCGCCCGGCCCATGCGATGTCGTGGCGCGCCGGCTGCGCACCGCCATCGTGAGCTGCTGGCCGAGCACCACCAGCACGAAGGCGCCGAGCGGCCACTGGAACAGCGCTCGCGTGGGGCGGTGTGACAGCATGCGCGGCAGCTCGGGCTCGATGTCGTCGAGCGTCGCGAAGATCACCTCGAGCTCCTCGGCGCCGGTGGCGCGAAAGCTGCGTCCGCCGGCGGTGCGCGAAACGGCCTGCAGAGCATGATCGCCCACCGTCGAGCGGTCGCCGACGGCGATGGTGTGGACGACCACGCCGTGGGCGGTCGCGATCTCGGCGGCGCGCGGCAATGGCAACCGGCTGCCCGCGTCATTGCTGCCGGTAAGCACCACGAGCACGCGTCTCCCGGCCGTGCCGAGCCGCAACATCCTGACCGCCACACCGATGGCATCGCCGATCGCCGCATCGGTACCGGCCGCACCGGCCTGCGCGCCGCCGAGCAGCGTTGCGAACACCTCACGATCACGGGTCAGTGGCACCTCGGGGAACGCCTGATCGCCGAACACCACGAGGCCGACACGATCGCGCCCACGACGAACCGCGAACGCACCGACGATCGACTTGACCGCGTCGAGTCGCGCGACCCGTTTGCCGTCGACGTCGACGAACACCGGCTCGCCCATCGACGCCGAGAGATCGACCGCCACGACGAGATCGTTACCCGGGCCTGCCTCGGCAAATGCGCGACCGACCCACTGGGGGCGCGCCAGCGCGGTGACGAGGAACATCCACGCCGCCACCAGCAGCACGCGTTGCAGCAGCGACGTGGCGATCACGCTCGAACCGGCGGTGGGCTGGCCGCCGGTGACCTCGACGAGCCGCGCGAAGAACGGCACGCGCACGCTGTCGCGCGCCTCGCGATACGCCGGCAGGAGCAGCAGCAGCGGTGGGACCGCCAGCAGCACGAAGGCCCACGGCAGCTCAAACTCCAGCATGGTGGCCCCTGGCGCCGGCAGTTGACGGGCGCCGCGCCCGTGGCGCGAGCGCATGCAGCTGCTCGACCACCGGCACCGTCGTCGTCAAGGACACGACGGGTAACGAGCGACCGGCCGCCGTACGGCGAGCAATCACCCCGCGGCGCGCGACCTGCTTCGAGAGCTGCTCGCTCAGGAGCGCCTCACCACCGTCGATCTCGAGCTGCAGCTCGCCGTCGGTCACCACCAGGTGCCCCGATGCGGGCAGCTCCCGTTCGAGCGGGTCGTCGACCGTACACACGACCACATCGTTGCGACGCGCGATCGACGCCAGCAGCGAGGCGGTATCGGCACCGGCACCGTCGAGATCGCTGATCACGCACACGAGCCAGTCGTGCGTGACCAGCCGGTCGGCGCACCGCAGCGCGTGGTCGAGCATCCCGGGGCTCGAGCCGGCGTCGTCGGCCCTCAGCGCGCGGTTGAACCGCACGACCGCATCGAGAACCGGCACCGCCTGCCGGTCGCCACCTGCGGGGCGGATCATCCGCGTGTCGCGGTCGTTGAACACCAGTGCCCCCACGCGATCACCGCCCCCGATCACCTGCCACGCGAGCACCGCCGCCATCTCGGCGGCGACCACCGATTTCATGCTCGTGCGCGATCCGAAGAACATCCCCAGCCGCTGGTCGACGACCAGAAGGGCAGGGCGGTCAGTCTCGGGCGTGTAGTCGCGTCGCATCGGCGACCCCGTCCGCGCGGTCGCCTTCCAGTCGATGGTCCGGATGTCAGCGCCCCCCGCGACGGCACGCAGCTCGCCCATGTCGAGACCGCGGCCGCGAAGGCGCGCGGAGCTCACCGCTCGGATGTCGCCACCGGCCAGCCACCGCGACGCAGCGCCGAGTCGGCGGGCCTCCGGCTTCATGCCGATCAGGGTGTCCAGATCCGCATAGACACCGGGCGGTTCAGGCGACCGCTCGATCACGACGATCCTCGCCGAACGGGCTCAGACGACCGCAACCTGTTGCACCAGCCGGTCGATCGCGTCGTGGGCCGAGATGCCTTCGGTGATGGCGTGGTAGCTGGGCGTGATGCGGTGGCGCAGCACGTCGTGCACGACAGCGCGTACGTCGTCGGGCGTCACGTGGTCGCGGCCGGCGAGCCAGGCATGCGCGCGAGCGCAGCGATCGAGCCCGATGGCGCCGCGCGGGCCGGCACCGGATTCGATCAGGCCGGCGAGCTCCTCGCCGTAGCGGGCCGGGTGCCGCGTCGCAGCGACCAGGTCGACGACGTAGCACTCCACCGTATCGGAGACGAAGACCTGTCGAACCTCCGACCTCGCCTGCAGCACGGCCTCGACGCCGAGCGGCTTCGCGCCCGGCGCGGCCGCGTCTTGCGCCTCGTCCTCGGTGCGCGCGAGCCGCACGATGTCGATCTCCGATTCCTGGTCGGGATGGTCGACGGAGACGTGCAACAGAAATCGATCGAGCTGCGCTTCGGGCAGGGGGTAGGTGCCTTCCTGCTCTCCCGGCACCTGGGTCGCGACCACCAGGAACGGGTCGGGCAACCGCCGCGCGACGCCCGCGACCGTCACCTGCCGCTCATCCATCGCCTCCAGCAACGCTGACTGCGCCCGCGCCGGCGCGCGGTTGAGCTGGTCGGCCAGGATCAGGTTGCCGAAGACCGGGCCGGGCACGAAGTGCAGCCCGTCGTCGTCGTCACCGCCGGCGCGCTGCTGAAGGATCTCGGTGCCGATCACGTCGGACGGCAGCAGGTCCGGGGTGAACTGGATGCGCCGGTAGTCGAGGTCGAGGTTGCGCGCCAGGCAGCGCGCAGCGCGGGTCTTCCCCAGACCGGGCGCGCCGGTGAGCAGCACGTGGCCACTGCCGACAAGTCCGATCAGCAGGCTCTCGACCAGATGATCCTGGCCGATGATCGAGGCGCCCATGCGCGTGCGAAGCTCGGCTACTGCCTCGTGTGCTTCGTGCGCGCTCATCTACAACGTCGCGGCCCCGGCAAGGCGCCGTGGTGGCGACCACCTGCAGCCTCGCGAGAACCGGGAGCCGTCTCATAGCACGGCGTGGTGCCGGGCTCCGCCCAGCCGCGCGAACAGCGCACAACCGCACCATCGTCGGACCGCCCGGGCGCGGCCGCGGATTCTTCAACGGGCTCCTAGAAGCGATGCCCCCTGAAGTTGCCGGTCAGCTCGACCTCGCCCGCCCTGACCAGGCGCATGGCCTCGGCCACCACGCGGCGTTCGCCACCCCGGAGCTTGAACACGAGGTCGAGCAGCGTCGTCGCGGCGGGGACTGCCTTGATCGTCGTTCTCGTTGCCATCGTCATCGCCCTCACACCGCCTGCCATTCGGGAACCAGCTCGCGGAGCTGTCCCAGCGCCCGCACCTCGAGCTGGCGAATACGCTCGCGGGTCACGCCGAGCACCTTGCCGATCTGCTCGAGCGAGTGCTCCCGGTGACGGCCGAGGCCGAAACGCATGCGCACGATGCGGCGCTCGCGCGCCGGCAGCTTGGCCACGGCCTTCTTGACGCGCTCGCCGACGGTCACGCGGTGCACCGACTCCTCGGGTCCCACGCTGCTCGTGTCGGCCAGGCTCTCACCCAGCGATGCGTCCTGGTCGTCGAAGCAGGGCTCGTCGAGCGACACATCGGGGCGCGAAAGCGCGGCGAGCTCGCCGACCTCGTGCTCCGCGATCTCGCAGGCGCTGGCCAGCTCGGCGGACGTCGGCTCGGTGCAGCCGGCCTGCTGCAGCTCGCGCGAGGCACGATGCACGCGATTGATCGCGTCGCTCTTGGCGCGCGGCAGCCGCACCACGCGACGGTTGCGCGAGAGCGAATAGCCCATCGCCTGGCGCAGCCAGTACACGGCGTAGGTCGAGAAGCGGCACCCGCGCGTGGGATCGAACTTGTCGACCGCCTGCATGAGCGCGATGTTGCCCTCCTGGACGAGGTCTAGGAGTCGAACCCCGTCGCGCATGTAGCGCTTGGCCGTCGAGACCACGAGGCGCAGGTTGGCCTCGGTGAGCTCCCGCCTGGCCTCGTCGATGCGGCGACGTGCCGCGCGCCGCGCGTGCTCGTCACACGCCTCGTCGAGCTCACGGCGACCGGCGACCATCTGCTCGGCCAGCTCGCGCTCGCGCTCGGCGCTGAGCAACGCGACCGTTCCGATCTGGTGGAGGTAGACGTCGAGAACATCCAGCCCGTCATCGGAGCCGGCAACGCGGCCTGTGCCGGAGCTCCTGGTCACCTTCGTCATCGGTCTGTCGTTGGTCGTCATCGAAGCGTTCATGTTTCCTCGCCTCCTTTCGTCGATTCGCCCGGCACCTCGCCGCGCGTTTCGTTCCTGACTTCACCCATACGTACGCAAGGACCGGTTGGGAATAGCCCGGCGAGGCGAGGCTGATCGGGTGGTCAGCGTGTGGAGGTATGGTCGGGCGCGAGGCCGCGAAACACGCGGTCTCACGGCACTGACCGATCGATCAGTCAGTCGACGAGAGGGGTGGTCGGAAGCCCGGCGCGGGCGGCCGGAGACGAGGGGCGCTCAGCGCCGGCTGATGCCGCGCGAGGTTCCCAGATTGATGAGGTAGGCGCCGATCAGCACTCCGAGAAAACCGGTGACGAGCAGAAACGTGGCCGCCGGCGTCACCTCGTCGGCACCGGCACCGGCGCGCAGCGCATCGGTAACGGTCGCGTACAGGATCAGACCGACCACGCCCACCAGCGCAGACCCGGCCATCACGACCCCCCCGAGCCACACGAGCGAGGACACCGTCTTCGGTGGAGGCTTCACGCGGGTCCGACTGAACCACGGTTCAGGACCCGACGCACGGCCCATCGCCGGTCGCAGCGGGCTTTGTTACTGATAGGTGGGGTTGCCGGGCTTGCGCCCGATGGCCGCGGCCGTCAGCGCCGCACTGTAGATCGATTCGAGGCGCCGGCTGCAGCGACGGATGTCGTGGTTCTCGAACATTCGCGCATGCCCCGCCCAGCCCATGTCTGCCCACACGTCGGAGTGCTTGACCATCCACAGCATGTTGCCGGCCAGTCCCGCGACGTCACGCTCATTGCAGAGCAGCCCGGCCTGACCGTGCGTGATGAACTCGGGAACCTCGGCGTGCAAGGTCGAGATCGCCGGCAGGCCGGTGGCCTGCGCCTGGATCAGTGCGGTCGGGCAGGGTCGGAACGAATCGTCGTCGCCGGTACGAAGCGGCAACACGAACAGATCGCTCGCGTACATCGCTTCACGCGTCGCGGCCAGCGACTGAACGCCGCGCAGGCTGATCGCGTCGGTCAGGCCGAGCTCGCACACGAGATCTTGCATCGCGGAGCGAAGCGCGCCGTCGCCCACCACCTGCAGCTCGGTGAGCCGCTCCACCTCGTGTACCTCGGCGAAAGACCGGATCGTCATCTCGATGCCCGAGGTCTGCGTGAGGTCGCCCACGAACAGGAAGCGCACGTTGCGCCCTCGCACCGGCTCGCGCGGCGTGTATCGATAGCGGTCGAGATCGACGCCACGACGCAGCTGAATGATCTTCTTGGCCGGACAGTTGGCCTCGAGCAGCTTCTCCATCACGAATTCGGACCCGGCCGTCACGGCGAACGCGTCCCGGAAGATGCCCTGGTAGGTGGCAACGCCACGGCGCGACTCCGAGCACAGGCGCACGTCGGAACCCGCAAACGACACGACGAGCGGCAGCTTGTACGCACGTCGGATCCTGGACGCCATCGGGGCGGTGGCACCGCAATCGGCATGTACGAGGCGGATGCCCTCGTTGCGCAGGGCGCGCTCGCACAGCGCCTTCAGCGGCAAGCCGGGATCGGGGCCGGGCGAGCCGGCCATTCCGAACCAGCGCGACGGGTCGGCCGCCGCTTCCGTCCCCGGGGGCCCGAGAGGGTAGGGATCACTGCCGAGCTTCGGCGCGCGCACGAGGCGCACGTCGAACTTGCCCAGGCGCTGAGACTCGAGGGCGGACGGATCGTCGAGGCCAAACGTGGGCGCCACAACCCGCGCGACCGTCGGTCTTCCACCGCTGTTCTTCGAATCCTGCACCTTGCTTACCCCGGGAACGGAAAGACGGCCCGTGCGGGCCTTCATCGAAGGTGCGAAACGTTCGGCTTCTTGTCCAGAGCGCGCGTGGGTAAATCTCGGCACGTGCGGCGCGTGCGAGGCGGGCGCCGACGCTTCGCACCACGAACGAGCGCGCGGCGGCACTCGATCGTGGTGCACGAGCTGTCTCGTCAGGGTGAAACGTTGACGGTGTCGATCGCGGTCGAGAACGAGTTGTCGAGGCCGGTGGCCGCCGCCGAGACGTTCGTGCTGCCGGCCGTGAGCGGATCGAACGCCACCCCAGCGAGCGCCACACTCGAGCCGCTGCGCGAAGCGTTCGCGGGGACCTGCACGTTGACCACGGCGGCGGTCGCCGACGTGGTCACGAGCTGTCCCACTGCGGCATTGCTGCTCGTGATCGTCAACGTGACGGGCCCTTCGGCCGCGCTCACTTCCTGCTCGCGCGCGAACGACGTGACCGGCGCGTTCGGGATGCCGGTGCGCACCGGGAACGGATCGTCGGCCGAGGAAGCGGACGGCGACAGGTTGAGGAACAGGAGGTCGAGCGCGCGCTGCCCGTCGACGAACGACGCCTCGGATGCGGTGACGGTCGCGGGGCCGGTCTCGCCGAGGACACCCTACGCAAAAAAAACGCGAACCAAGATGTCCCATCGGGGACGAACACGTCGAGGAACGAAGTTCCCGCCGTCGTCCCGTCGGGGGCTATGAGCGCAACGTCGGGGTCGCTGCCCGCCTCGCGAACCGTCACGCCGCCGTGGTTCGGCCCGCCAACGTCGACGAAGGTCGTGCCGCACGTGGTCGCATCCGGGGCAACCAGCGCCACCCCCGCGGCCCCCGCACCGCGCCCTACTTGCGCTCGTACGTCCCGACGAGCTCGCCCTCGGCCAGCACGTGACCGGCCATGGCCTCGAGCAGCGCGCCCTTGTCGAGACCGGGGCCGGCCTCGAGCTTCTTGTCGAGCGCGTACACCTTGAAATGGTAATGGTGTACGCCGTGGCCGCGAGGCGGCAGCGGGCCGCCGTAGCCGGTGCGGCCCCAGCTGTTCTTTCCGCCGGTGAGCCCCTCGGTCACGCTCTCGGCGAGGCCGCGTGTGTCGCCGTCGATGCCATAGGCGACCCAGTGCACCCAGGGCTCGGCGCGCGGCGCGTCGGGATCGTCGCAGATGAGCGCGAGCTCGACCGTGCCCTCGGGAGGCTCCGACCACACCAGCGCCGGCGATACGTCCTCGCCCTCGCCGGTGTGCTTGCGCGGGATCGTCTGCCCGGCGTCGAACGCGCTGCTGCTGACGACCAGCTTCGCGATCGTACGGTTGCCCTCGAACACCTCGGAACGGGCCAGCAGCTCGTCGGTGGAGATCGCGCCGGCCACCAGGTCGCCGAGCGCGGCCTCGGAGATCTCCACACGCAATCGTCGCGAATCGAACGGCTCGGAAGGATCGGGCTTGTGATGGACCTGCTCGGAGAAACGCTGCGTGCCGTACACGAGCACGAGCTCGAGGTTCGGCGGGATGGTCTCGAGCCGTTCGCTGCCCTCGAGGGCAGGCGCGACGATGTCGTTCCACATGGTGGTCAGGCGCGAGCGGGGGCTGGTGCTGTCGGAGTCGAAGATCAGGCCGGTGACCACGTCCACCTCGAGGTACGACTCGCCGGCGCTCCGCGATGGCCCGACCACCGAGACCTCCGAGGGCCCGACGGCACCGGCACGGATGGTCTGTACCAGCAGGCCGGCCTGCAACGTCACGGCATCCGGCCCGTGCTCGTTGGCCGTCCGTGCCAGCTCCTGGGCCAGCGACTTGAGGCGTTGTTCGGTGGTTCCCGAGACCTCCTTCCCCGCGATGGTCTCGGGATCCTCGGCGTGGGAAGTCGCGGCAGCGGCCACGACCGCCAGGGCGATCAGAGCAGCACGATGACCCCCGCGTCTGGCAATGAACGAACGCAAGGTCGAGAATACTGCCCAATGGCGCGGGCCCTGCCAATGCCCGCCCCGCCAGCATCGACCGTGCCCCCCGACGACCCACAGACGCCGCTGCCGCGCGAACACGACCGGCTCCTGCGAGCGGCGATGGCCGGCTTGCCGGACGACCCCGGTGCGGCCAGCGACGGCGGTGAGACCCACGTGCTGGTGGCGGTATCGGGCGGCTCCGACTCCATGGCGTTGCTCGAGCTGCTCGCGCTTGCACGCGCCCGCCGCTCGCTGCGATTGACGGCGGCCTACGTCGACCACGGCGTGCGTGCGCAGGCGGCCGTCGAGCGGGCGATGGTTCGCGCAAGCGCCGAGCGCCACGGCATCGCGTTCGTCGAGCTGCAGATCGAGCGGCGTGACGAGGCGAAAGCTACGGACGAGACGACGCCGAGCGAGTCGTGGATGCGCGAACGCCGCTACGCCGTGCTCGAAGAGCTGGCCACGAGAATCGGCACCGACCTGCTCGCGACCGGCCACACCTACGACGATCAGATCGAGACCGTCCTGTTTCGCTTCCTGCGCGGCAGCGGTCGGCGCGGCATGGCGGGAATCCCGCAACATCGTGATCGCATCGTGCGGCCGCTGCTCGGTACTCGACGCGAACGGCTACGCAGCTTTCTTCGCGAGCGAGGCGTGGCGTGGCTCGAGGATCACACCAACAACGACCTCGGCTACACGCGCAATCGCCTGCGTCACTCCGTCATCCCGGCCATCGAGCGAGAGCTCGGCGTCGGCGCGCTCGATCACCTGCCGCAGGCAGCGCAGCGCTGGCGCGTGGAAGAGGATCACCTGGCCACCGAGGCCGGGCGCTGGACCGGCTTCTGCTCGCGAGCGGCAGGGCCGGGCGAGAGCCCGACGCTCGACCTGGTGGCGCTCGACGAAGCGCCCGCGGCGATCCGCGCTCGCGTGCTGCGCGAGTGGCTCGGCCACGCGGCCGGCGGGCGCTCGATCTCCATGGCCCAGCTCGCCGCGCTCGAGGCCATCGCCGGGCACGGGCATGGCGCGGCCGACGGCTCGCGTGAGGGCACCAAGGTGGCCGAGATCGCAGGCGTCACGGTGCGCCGCGAGTACGACTCCCTACGGGCCGACGCGGATCCGCCGGCAGGTACCCGGCCAGAGCCGGCAGGCCACGTCGCGCCCCCCGAGTCGTTCCGCCTCGACGTGGACGTCGCGCGGCGGTCGACATTTCACGCTCCTTCGGGCACTTGGCAGATCACGGTAGACCCGACGCCGCACGGTCCCGCACGCATCGCCGCCAGCCCATGCCGCCAGGAGCTCGATCTCGACGCGGCCGGGCTGGGCTGGCCCCTGCACCTGCGACCGCTCGCACCCGGCGACACGATCCGCACAGCGTCGGGTGCCGAGAGCAGCATTCGGGATATTATGGTAGACCTTCACGTGCCGCAGCGGGTTCGAGACGACTGGCCGGTCCTGGCCACGCAAGACCAGGTGATCTGGGTACCGGGCATCGCCCTTTCGGGGGAGATCGGGGTGTCGACACGCACGCGACAAGCCGTGCGACTCGCCTGGCAGCGGGCTTCACTGTGACCTTGATGTTGACGTCGCCCGTCATCTTGTCGGCTTCCGCATCGCGTGTTACGTTCGATAGGATTCCCGTTTGAAAACGGGACCTTGGTCAAGGGTTTCACGTGGCAGAATCGCAAGGCGGTAAATCTCCAATGAACCAGTTCTCCCGGAATCTGGCCCTGTGGCTGGTTCTCGGGCTGCTGGTGTTGCTGGTCTTCAACATGTTCCAGGGCCAGCAGACCCGCGATCAGGAGATCGGCTACAGCCAGTTCGTCGTCGACCTCAAGGAGGGGCGCATCGACGAGGTCGTCGTCCAGGGCGACGTCATCCGCGGCCGCCTCGACGGGAGCCAGCAGTTCCGCAGCCACGGCCCACGCGAGGACGCCATCGAGCGCCTGCTCGAGCTCGAGATCCCGTTCAACGACAAGCCGCCGGCAGACGAGCCCTGGTACGTGGTCCTGCTGGTGCAGTGGTTCCCGATGCTACTGCTGGTGGGCGTGTGGATCTTCTTCATGCGCCAGATGCAGATGGGCGGCGGCAAGGCGATGGCGTTCGGCAAGAGCCGCGCGAAGCTGCTCAACGAGAACCAGAACAAGGTGACGTTCAACGACGTCGCCGGCATCGACGAGGCCAAGGACGAGCTCGAAGAGATCATCGCGTTCTTGCGCGACCCCAAGAAATTCACGCGCCTGGGCGGTCGAATCCCCAAGGGCGTGCTGCTGGTCGGCTCACCGGGCACCGGCAAGACCCTGCTCGCGCGCGCGGTGGCCGGCGAGGCGGGCGTGCCGTTCTTCTCGATCTCGGGCTCCGACTTCGTCGAGATGTTCGTCGGCGTGGGCGCCTCCCGCGTGCGCGACCTGTTCGTGCAGGGCAAGAAGAATGCCCCGTGCATCATCTTCATCGACGAGATCGACGCCGTCGGACGCCACCGCGGCGCCGGCCTGGGCGGTGGTCACGACGAGCGCGAGCAGACGCTCAACCAGCTGCTCGTCGAGATGGACGGCTTCGAATCGAACGAAGGCGTGATCATGGTCGCGGCCACGAACCGGCCCGACGTGCTCGACCCGGCGCTGCTTCGCCCCGGTCGCTTCGACCGTCGCATCGTCGTGCCGCGCCCCGACGTGCGCGGCCGTGAGGGCATCCTGCGCGTCCACACGCGCAAGGTTCCGCTCGCCGAGGACGTCGACATGTTGGTGCTCGCCAAGGGCACGCCCGGCTTTGCCGGCGCCGACCTCGAGAACCTCGTCAACGAGGCCGCGCTGCAGGCCGCCCGCGAGGGCTTCGACGCCGTCAACCAGCGCTGCTTCGACCTGGCCAAGGACAAGGTCCTCATGGGCAGTGAGCGCCGCAGCCTCGTGCTCAGCGAGGAAGAGCGCCGCAACACGGCCTACCACGAGTCGGGACACGCGCTGGTGGCGCGAATGCTGCCGGGCGCCGACCCGGTCCACAAGGTGACCATCATCCCGCGTGGCATGGCGCTGGGCGTGACCATGCAGCTTCCCGAGGACGACCGTCACACGTACAGCAAGGCGTTCATCCTCAACAACCTGGCCATCCTCTACGGTGGCCGCGTGGCCGAGGAGCTCGTGCTCAAGGACGTCAGCACCGGCGCCAGCAACGACATCGAGAAGGCGACCGACCTGGCTCGCAGGATGGTGTGCGAGTGGGGCATGAGCGACGAGCTCGGCCCGGTGATGCTCGCCAAGCCCAACGAGGAAGTCTTCCTCGGCATGGACCTCCAGCAGCACCGCGAGTACTCGGAGGACACGGCACGCACGATCGACGGCGAGATCCGCCGCATCCTCACCGACGCCTACGCCAAGGCGAAGGAAATCCTGCGAACCAACCTCGACGTCCTGCACGGCATGGCCTCGGCGCTGCTCGAACGCGAAGTGCTCGACAGCAAGGAAATCGACGAGATCATCGAGGGCCAGGGTGGAACCCTGCCTCCCGGCAGCAAGCTCGCTGCCGGCAGCGCTGCCTGAGCCCGCGAGCTGGCGAGCGGGCGAATTGCCCACCGCCGCCGCCAGCAAACAAGCCCCATAGTCTCCTCCGCCGTCCCACGCAGCGAGCTGGCGAGCGGGCGAACTACCCACCGCCGCCGCCAGCGAACAAGCCTCAGAGTCTCCTCCGCCGTCCCACGCCGCGAGCTGGCGAGCGGGCGAAGTACCCACCGCCGCGGCCAGCAACAACTCCCCGGAGCCTCTCTCACCCGGTCCGACTCCGCGAGCCGGCGAGCGGCAAGACTTGTCAACATTCCGCGCGGCATGCTCGGCCAGTTCGTCAGAGGCCTCACGGCTCGGAGCAGCACGATAGGCCGGACCGTCTTACCCGCCACGCGCCATAACTCCTTTTTTGAAGATGCGACGAAAGCGGATAAAACACCCGCATGGTCGGCCCCCTGGGCGAGCTGCGCTGGCAGGACGTCCTCGACATCGCGATCATCGCGTTTCTGCTCTACCACGCGCTGCTGCTGATTCGCGGCACTCGTTCGGCGAGCATGATTCTCGGGATGATCTTCATCGCCCTGGTCTACCTGGGCGCGCGCCAGCTCGAGCTGTACACGGTGGGCTGGGTGTTCGACCAGTTCCTCGCCTCGATCATGGTGGTGCTGGTGGTGATCTTCCAGCACGACATCCGTCGCCTGCTGACACGCGTGGGCCGCGGCACGTTGTTTCGCGGGCGAGGACAGCTGCAGACGTCGCAGATGATCGAGGAGATCGTGCGCGGCGTGATCGCGCTGGCGGGAGCCAAGCTGGGGGCGATCATCGCGATCCAGCGCGACGTGGGCCTCAACGACTACATCGAAGGCGGGGCGCTGGTCGACGCCTCGGTCACGCGTGACCTGCTGCAAAGCATCTTCGCCGAGGACTCGCCGCTGCACGACGGCGCCGTGATCGTGGCCGGAAACCGCATCGAGGCGGCTCGCTGCCTGCTGCCGCTCACCACCAACCCCAACGTGGCCAAGACGCTCGGCACCCGCCACCGGGCGGCGATCGGGCTCACCGAGGAAACCGACGCCGTGGCGATCGTGGTGTCCGAGGAGGACCGCAGCCTGTCGCTGGTGGTCGGCGGCCACATCACCCGGGGCATGGACGCCGCCACCCTGCGCACCAGCCTCGCGGAGATGGTCGAGCCATGAGCCGCGGTGGCCACCGCCTTCGCAGCGGCCTGCTCGGCAACCCGGGAACCAAGCTGTTCTCGGTCCTGCTGGCCACAGGCCTGTGGTACGCTGTGAACGTCGCCGGCCGCGACGCCGAGATCACCAGCACCGTGAGCGTCCACTTCCAGAGCTTGGCCGAGGATCTGGCCATCGTACCGCCGCCTGTGCACAGCGTACGCGTCTGGATAGCGGGTCCGCGTGCCGTACTGGGTACAATCGAGAACTCGAAGCTGGCGCTCAACTACGACCTCTCGGGTGTGGGCGAAGGAGTTGCCGAATTCGCGGTAGACCGGCACGATCTCGACCTCCCGGCCAAGGCACGCCTGGTACGGGTGTGGCCGGCGCGATTCTCACTACGCATCGCGCACCGCGAGGAACTGGAAGAGCAGCCGGGAGGGCAGTCGCCGCGCTAGCCGTGGCGCACGCCGGCCAGGGTGATGGACGCGCCGGACGAACGGCAACGGGAGGCAGGTCGTGCAGGTTGTGAACGAGGTGAATGACGTGAAGGACGACGCCACGAGGGCCTCCGGGAGTCCGACGACCGAGCGCAAGCTGTTCGGCACCGACGGCGTACGCGGGCTCGCCAACATGGAGCCCATGACACCCGAGGCAATCCTGCGCCTGGGCCGGGCCGTGGGGCGCTACTTCCAGACCAGCGGCGACCGCCGCCACAAGATCGTCATCGGCAAGGACACACGCATCTCGGGGTACATGATCGAGACCGCTCTCGCCTCGGGCCTGTGCTCGATGGGCGTCGACCCGCTGCTTGTGGGCCCGATGCCGACGCCCGGCATCGCGTTCCTCACGCGCAGCCTGCGCGCCGACGCCGGCGTTGCCATCTCGGCCTCGCACAACTCGTTCGAGGACAACGGCATCAAGTTCTTCGGCCCCGATGGATTCAAGCTCGCCGATGCCGCCGAGATCGCGATCGAGGAGATGATATTCGGCGACGACATCGACCGCGTGCGTCCGACCGCCGGCGGCATCGGCAAGGCGTTCCGCATCGACGACGCCGACGGCCGCTACAACGTATTCCTCAAGCACGTGATTCCCCGCAACCGGACGTTCGACGGCCTGCGCATCGTGATCGACTGTGCCAACGGTGCCGCCTACAAGATCGCGCCGCGCGTGCTGGCCGAGCTCGGCGCCGATGTGATCGAGATCGGCACGGCGCCCGACGGCCTCAACATCAACGAGGGCTGCGGCGCGCTGCACACCGACGTGCTGGCCGAGCGAGTCGTGCGCGAGGGAGCGAACCTGGGGATCGCCCTGGACGGCGACGCCGACCGTGCGATCCTCGTCGACGAGCTGGGTGAGCCGGTCGACGGCGACCACATCCTCGGTGTGCTGGCCACGGCCATGAAGGCCCGCGGCGAGCTGTCGGGCGACACGGTGGTCGCCACCGTCATGTCGAACCTCGGGCTGGAGGTCGCGCTCAAGCAGAAAGGCATCTCGATGGAACGGACGCCGGTCGGCGACCGCTACGTGGTCGAGAAGATGCTGGGCGAGGGTTACAACCTCGGCGGCGAGCAATCGGGCCACATCGTGTGCCTCGACCACACCACCACCGGCGACGGCATGATCACCGCGCTGCTCGTCGTAAACGCCGTGCTCGAGCTCGACCAGCCGCTGTCACAGCTCAAGAACGTCTTCACGCGCTTCCCGCAGACGCTCATCAACCTGCGCGTGCGCGAGAAGAAGGACATCCTGAGCATCGACGCGGTGGCCGAATCGATCGAGACCGCCGAACGCACGCTCGGCGAGAAGGGCAGGGTACTGGTGCGCTACTCGGGCACCGAGCCGGTCGCGCGCGTGATGGTCGAAGGCGAGGACGCCGGCGCCGTCGAGGCCCAGGCCCGCAGCATCGCCGCGATGATCGAGCAGCACCTGGGCGCATAGCGCCCGCTGCGCCGCGCTACCCCTTGCTGCTATGACAGACGGCCTGGATCTTGTTGCCTTCCGGGTCGCGGACGTACGCACCGTAGTAGTTCGCGTGATAGTGCGGCCGTAAGCCCGGTTCGCCTTCACTGGCTCCGCCCAGCTCCAGCGCCGTCTTGTAGAACTCGTCGACCTGGGCGCGGGTCCTGGCGAGATAGGCGACATGGCCGCCGTTGCCGACAACGTGCGCGCCGCCGTCGAACGGCTTGACGATGAACGTCTTGCCGCCGGTCGGCTCACCGTATGCGGCCACGCCGTCCATCTTGAACAGCTCCTTGATCCCGAGCGTCCCGAGCACGCGGTCGTAGAACTGCGCGGCCTTGTTCGGATCGCTCGAGCCGATGGTCACGTGGCTGAACATGCTGGGGAACCTCCTGTCACGTGGCGTCTTTCTCGATCAGATCGCGCAGGTGCTCTACCTGTCCGCCGGTGCGCGTGCCGAGCAGATCGTTGTACGACTGACCGGGCCCCATGAGCTCGAGCGCGGCAGGCGACAGGAAGGGGAGCAGCAGGCTCGTGCGAAGCACCGACGTTCCGGTAGGCGGCGGCGCGGCGTGCATGAGGTCGCCGTAGTGGAGCGTGCAGCTGCCGGGGCTTGCCGACAGGCCCACGCCGGTCGGCGCATCGGGATCGTTCGCATCGATCGGCCGGCACGCCTTGCCCCACGATCCGGGTAGCACGCGCAGCTCGCCCGATTCCGCGTTCATCTCGGTGAGGTGGACGCTCATGACGATCAGCGGGCACAGGATCGGATGGCCCCCCAGTCCGCAGTCGGCGTGCCACGGCAGATCCGACAGACCCTCGGAAGCCTCGCGGTGCTTGAAGAGCACGCTGACACCGTCGTAGCTATCACGGGTGGGGAGCACGCGGTCGTTGCTGAGCGCGATGAGGCGCTGCACGCGCTCGTCGTCGAACAGGCCGGCGAGCAGCGACGACCTCCGGCCTGCATAGATGATGCGGCACAGCACGTCCTCGCCTTGCGCGTTGCGGGCCCACCAGCAGCTGTCGTCATCGCGCGCGGTCGCAGCTCGCAGGCGCTCGGCCTCGTCGAGCAGGCTCGCGACCTCGTCGGGTGAGAACACGTCGCGCACGATGAGGTAGCCGGCCTCGCCCAGGAAGTGCCGCATTTCCGCGGCCGTGGCTTCAGCACCCGCCGATCCGTCATCGAGACCCTTCATGCAGAAGCTCCGGGTCGGGTCGAGCGGGGAGCCGTCCGCGTCTCGCAGATCGGCCGTGCCTGGCACGAAGACCTCGCGGCCGTGGTAGAGCGAGCGCAGCACCGGCTCCCACTCGATGAAGCGCATCGCGTGGCCCCGCACACACTCGACCTTGCCCGAGTACAGCAGGCCGGGCGCCGACCGGAGCTCGCCGGCGAACTCTTCCCAGGCGGCGACGTCGAGCTCGATGATGGTGGCGGCCGTTTCGTGACCCGGCTCGATCGCGATCGAACCGTCGCGCGGCACGTACGTGAAGCTCGCATCGGTGCCCACGCGTAGCGCGAGCGGCTTGCACCCGGTGGCCGCCGCGGCCGCAACCCGTCCACGGCCGGCGGCGAGGTGCTCGGGCAGTCGCTCGCGATGGAAGCGATCGAAGTCGAGCGCGGGACTGTTGCCGACCGTGGCCACGACGCGTGAGCCTACGTGCACGCTGAACCAGTTTCCACCGGCCGCCGGGAGTCATTATATGGGGACGGAGACAGGGCCCGTCCGCCACGCGAACCCGCGGACGAAGCAGGCCCGTCTCGAGAGATTCTTGCCATGAGCAATCCATTCCGCCTCGGCGTCAACGTCGACCACGTCGCCACCATCCGGCAGGCCCGCGGAACCGATTACCCCGACCCTGTGGAAGCGGCGCTGGCAGCCGAGCGCGGCGGCGCCGAGGGCATCACCGTTCACCTGCGCGAGGACCGTCGCCACATCCAGGACCACGACGTGCGGCGGCTTCGCGAGGTCCTGACGACCAAGCTCAACCTGGAGATGGCGGCCGACGATGCGGTCGTGGCGTTCGCCTGCGATCTGCGTCCGCACGACTGCTGCCTGGTTCCCGAGAAGCGCGAGGAGCTGACCACCGAGGGCGGCCTGGCCGTGGACGGCCACGAGCAGCGCATGGGCGGGGTGATCGCTCGCCTGCACGAGGCGAACATCGTCGTGAGCCTGTTCATCGACCCCGATCCGATCGAGATCGACGCCGCGATCGCCGTCAAGGCCGACGCCATCGAGATCCACACCGGCACCTACGCCGACGCCGCCGACGAGCAGGCGCGCGAGGCCGAGCTGGCCCGCATCCATAACGCCGCCCGGCTGGCGTTCGACTGCGGCCTGATCGTCAACGGCGGCCACGGCCTCACCGTCGGCAACGTTGCAGCGGTTGCCGCCATCGCCGAGCTGACCGAGCTCAACATCGGCCACAGCATCGTCGCGCGCGCTCTCATGCTCGGCATGGAACAGGCCACACGCGAGATGCTCGACACGTGCCTCGAGGCACGCGCATGACGCTCCTCGACAAGCCGGTCCTGCTGCGTGAGGACATGCGCCGCCTCGATCAGATGACGATCGCGAGCGGGACGCCCTCGCTCGAGCTCATGGAGCGTGCCGGTGAACGCATCGCGCGCTTCCTGTCGTCGCACAGCGAGCAGCTCGCCCCCTCCCTGCATCCCGGTGCCGGCGTGCCCTCGTTGCTGGTGCTGGCGGGTGCGGGCAACAACGGCGGCGACGGCTTCGTGGTGGCGCGCCTGCTGGCCGCTCAGGGCTGGGAAGTGACCGTCGCGATGTGCGCACGCGAGCCGGACGCGGGCGGCGACGCCGACGTGAACCTGAAGCTGTGGCGCCAGGCCGACGGGGTGCTGATCTCGGATGCAGAATGCCTGGCCCTGCTGCGCGACGACGAGACCGGCGGCCACGACCTGGTGCTCGATGCCCTGCTCGGCACCGGTCTCGATCGAGAGCTCGACGGCTTCTTGTTCGAGCTCATAGCCGCGCTCAACGAGAGCGGGCTGCCGGTGGTGTCGGTCGACATCCCCTCGGGGCTGTGTGCCGACAGCGGCAACCCGCTCGGGATCGCGGTGCTCGCCGATGCCACGGTGACGCTCGGTGCCGCGAAGCCCGGCCTGTTCCTCGGAGCCGGGCCCAATCACGCCGGCCGCATCGACATCGCCGACATCGGCCTGCGCGCTCCCGCCGAGGAGGGAATCGATGTCGTCGGGCAGGTGATCGACGACGAGGCCTGCGAGGCCTGGGTTCCGCACCGCCATCCGACCACGCACAAGGGCGAGCTCGGCCACGTGCTGGTCGTGGGCGCCTCGGCGGGCAAGACCGGCGCGGTGCTGCTCGCGGCGCGCGGCGCGCTGCGCGCCGGCGCCGGCTTGGTGACCATGGCCGTCCCGGCCGGCCTCGCCACCGCGACCGACGCGGCGTTGCCGGAGGCCATGACGATCGCGCTCGCAGACGACGGCAGCGGCCAGATCGCGCCGGGCGCATGGAGAGCCCTCGGCCTGGAGACCGCGGGCATCGACGTGGCCGTGATCGGGCCGGGCATGGGAACCGGAGCCGGCGCCGCCGAGCTGGTGCGGTCCGCGGTCGCGGGCTTCCCGGGCCCACTGGTGCTCGATGCCGACGCGCTCAACGTGCTGGCCGCCGAGCGAGGCGAGCCGCTGGCGGCCCTGATGGCGGCGCGCCGCGAGGCCGGCCACGGCACCTGCGTGATGACGCCACACCCGGGCGAGATGGGCCGGCTGCTCGGCATCGCCTCGTCGGCCGTGCAGGCGGATCGGCTGGCGGCGGTCCGCGCGTTGGCCCGCGAGTGCGGCGTGACGGCCGTGCTCAAGGGCGCCGCGACGTTGATCTGCCGCCAGGGTGGGCGTACCGGCTTCAACTCCTCGGGCAACTCGGGCATGGCGAGCGCCGGCATGGGCGACGTGCTGTCGGGGCTGATGGGCGCCATGGCGGCCCAGGTCGCCGACGGCTACGAGGCCGCGGCGCTTGCCGTGTTCGCGCACGGTCTGGCCGGCGACCTGCTCGCCGACCGCTACCACGGCCCCGGCTTCCTGGCCGGCGAGCTCGCCGACGCGCTTCCCGAAGCGCTCGCCGTGCTGCGCGTGGCGGTGCCGTGAGCCCGCCGGCATCGCCGATGAGGCTACGGGCATCCAGCACCGGACCCGACGAGACCGAAGCGCTGGCCGCGGCGCTGGCCGGCTGCCTCGACGACCACGTCGTCATCGGGCTGATCGGAGGCCTGGGCGCGGGCAAGACCTGCTTCGTGCGCGGCCTGGCCGCCGGCCTCGGCATCGACCCCGACGACGTCGCGAGCCCTACGTTCGTGTACCTAGTCGACTACAGCGCCGGCGACGGCCGCACCCTGTACCACGCCGACCTCTACCGCCTGGCCGAGCTGCCACCGGAGCACGCCGGCCAGGTGTTCGAGGGCATCGGCCTGACCGCGGCCGTCGAAGGCGGCGGCCCCGACGCCGCGCGCGCGGTCACGGCCGTGGAGTGGTGGGAATACTATCGCGGCCCGTCGCCCGAAGATCTGGTAACTGTTGAGTTTTCCATGGAAAAGGCCGACCATAGGTCGATTTTGCTCGAGTTCGCGGGCTCCCGGCTCCTGCGCGCGGCGCATGAGCTGGCCGGGCACGCGAACGTCTCGCTCACGACGGTTACGGCGTCGAGTTGATCGCATGGCGACAGACCAGCGGCCGCAGCGCATCGTCCAGAAGTACGGGGGCACCTCGGTGGGCTCCCCCGAGCGCATTGCTGCGGTCGCCGACCGCGTAGCCCGCACCCACGCCGGCGGCGCGCATACCACGGTGGTGGTCTCGGCGATGGCCGGCGAGACCAACCGCTTGCTCGGGCTCGCCTCCGACATGGCGCCCGACCCGCACGACCGCGAGCTCGACGTGCTGCTCGCCACCGGCGAGCAGGTGACCTCGGCGTTGCTGGCGATGGCACTGCACGCGCGCGGCGTGCCGGCGGTGTCGCTGCAGGGACATCAGGTACGCATCGCCACCGACTCGGCGTTCGGGTGCGCACGCATCAAGTCGATCGACGTGTCGCGCATCGAGAGCGCATTCGACCGCGGCCAGGTGGTCGTGGTGCCGGGCTTCCAGGGTAGCGACCACGAACAGAACATCACCACGCTCGGCCGCGGCGGCTCCGACACCACTGCGGTGGCGCTGGCCGGAGCCTTGAACGCCGACGCGTGCGAGATCTACACCGACGTCGATGGCGTCTACACCACCGACCCGCGCATCTGCCCCGACGCGGTGAAGCTCGCGCGCATGAGCTACGACGAGATGCTCGAGCTGGCCAGCCAGGGCGCCAAGGTGCTGCAGATCCGATCGGTGGAGTGCGCGAGCCGCTACCAGGTGCCCGTGCACGTACGGTCGAGCTTCAACGACAAAGAGGGAACCTGGGTGGTTCCCGTGGAGGCAGGCATGGAGGACGTCCTCGTTTCAGGCGTCGCCTACGACAAGAACCAGGCCAAGGTGACGCTCAAGGGCGTACCCGACCGCCCCGGGCTGGCGGCCGCCATCTTCGGGCCGCTGTCCGACGCGAACATCGTCATCGACATGATCGTCCAGGACGTCAGCGAGGACGGGCGCACGAACCTCACGTTCACGTGCGAGGCCGACGATGCCGGCGCTGCCGAGGCGAAGGTGTGCAAGATCGTCGAGGACCTCGGCCTCGAAGGCGTCACCTCGAGCGACCATGTCGCCAAGGTGTCCGTGGCCGGCCTCGGCATGCGCAACCACGCCGGCGTGGCCGCCAAGATGTTCGACCTGCTGGCCGGCGAGGGCATCAACATCCAGATGATCTCGACTTCGGAGATCAAGATCTCGGTGGTCGTCGACCGCGACGAGGTGGAGCGGGCCGTGCGGATCCTGCACGCCGGCTTCGTCACCGGCGACGAGGGCGCGTCGGCCCAGCAGGCCCGCTAGCGGCCACGGCGAACGGCACGCGAGTGAGCACGGTAACTATGGCCAGGCGCATCGACATATACGACACCACGTTGCGAGACGGCAGCCAGGGCGAGGGCGTGAGCTTCACCGTGCACGACAAGCTCGCGGTGACCGAGAAGCTCGACGAGCTCGGCGTGCGCTGGATCGAGGGGGGCTGGCCCGGCTCGAACCCGCGCGACGCGGAGTACTTCGCCGAGGTGCGCAAGCTCACCTTGAAGGGCGCCCAGATCGTCGCGTTCGGGTCGACGGCGCGTCCCGGCAAGGCTCCGTCCGAAGACGAGAACATCAAGCACCTGCTCAAGGCCGAGACGCCGGCCGTCACCATCGTGGCCAAGACGTGGGACACGCAGGTGAAGGACGCGCTGCGCATCTCGCCAGAGGCCAACGTCGAGCTCATCGCCAAGTCGGTGCGCTACCTCAAGAAGAAGGTCGACACCGTCATCCTCGACGCCGAGCACTTCTTCGACGGTCACGCCTCGAACGCCGACTACGCCATCGAGTGCCTGCGCGCAGCCGTCGACGCCGGTGCCGACCTGCTGTGCCTGTGCGACACGCGCGGCGGCTCGCTGCCGATGGACATCGAGACGGGCATCAAGAGCGCGGCAGAGCTCGACACGCCGCTCGGCATCCACTGCCACAACGACAGCGGCCTGGCCGTGGCCAACTCGCTCGCGGCCGTCGAGGCCGGCGCCACGCAGGTGCAGGGCACCGTGAACGGCTTCGGCGAACGCTGCGGCAACGCGAACCTGTGCTCCATCATCCCGAACCTGCAGCTCAAGATGGGATACCGCTGCGTCACCGACCGCCAGCTCAAGCGCCTCGGCGAGGTGTCGCGCTACCTGTACGAGCTGGCCAACATCGAGCCCGAGCGCCAGCAGGCCTACGTGGGGCGCTCGGCGTTCGCGCACAAGGGCGGGCTGCACGTGTCGGCCGTACGGCGCAACAGTGAGTGCTACGAGCACATCGACCCGGCGCTGGTCGGCAACGAGCAGCGGATCCTGGTGTCCGACCTGTCGGGCCGCAGCAACATCGAGCACAAGGCGCGCGAGTTCGGCTTCGACGTCGAGGGCCGTGCCGACGAGCTGGCAACCTTGCTGAGCCAGGTGAAGGAGCTCGAGAACGTGGGCTTCCAGTTCGAGGGTGCCGACGCCTCGCTCGAGCTGCTGCTGCGCAAGAACCTCAAGACCAAGGAACGGTTCTTCCGGCTCATCGGCTTTCGCGTGATCGACGAGAAGCGCCACGAGGACGAGCCGACGGCGTCGGAGGCCACGGTGATGATCGAGGGGCCCGACGGCGAGACCGAGCACACCGCGGCCACCGGCGACGGCCCCGTGCACGCGCTCGACCTGGCACTGCGCAAGGCCCTGGGACAGTTCTTCCCCGAGCTGCGTGAGGTGCAGCTCCACGACTACAAGGTGCGCGTGCTCAACGGCGACGTCGGCACGGCCGGCCTGGTTCGCGTGCTGATCGAGTCGGGCGATGCCGAGCGACGCTGGGGCACGGTAGGCGTGTCGCACAACGTGGTCGAGGCCAGCTGGCAGGCGCTGGTCGACAGCATCGTCTACAAGCTCCACAAGGACCGCCGCGGCACCAAGGCGGCCCCGCGGCTGGCCGAGGCCAAGCGCTAACAGCCGTACAGGCTCAGGGCCATGGGCACCGCCGGCAGATACTTCGACTACAACGCCACGGCGCCCACGCGCGCCGAGGTGGTCGACGCCATGGCCGCCGCCATGCGCGAGACGCTCGGCAATCCCTCGAGCATGCACGTCCACGGACGCCGTGCCCGGCAGCTGATCGACGAGGCGCGCCAGCAGGTGGCAACGCTGGTGGGAGCGCGTCCGGCCGAGATCGTGTTCACGTCGGGCGCCACCGAGTCGAACAACCTCGCGATGCGCGGCTTCGTGGCGCACGTGCCCGGCGCGACGATCGTCACGACCACCATCGAGCACCACTCCGTGATCGCCACCACCGACGCGCTCGAACGTGCCGGCGTGCCGGTGCAGCGCCTCGCTGTCGATGCCGATGCACGCCCCGACCTCACGCGCATCACGGAGCTCACCGCTGCCGGCCCCTGCCTGGTGACCGTGGGCTGGGTGAACGGCGAGAGCGGCCACATAAGCGACGTCGCCGCGCTGGCCGGCGCCGTTGCTCCGGGCTCGCTGCTGCACATGGACGCCGCCCAGGCTGTCGGCCGCATGCCGGTATCGGTCGAGCCCGACGTGTCGCTGCTGTCGATGTCGGCACACAAGTTCGGCGGGCCGTGGGGGATCGGCGCTCTCGTCGTGCGAACCGACCTCGTCGACCCTCAGCTCACCGGCGGCCCCCAGGAGGGCGCGCTCCGCGCCGGTACGGAAAATGTCGCCAGCATCGTCGGCATGGGTGCGGCCGCCGAGCTGGCGGGCCGCGAGCTCGCCGACGAGGGCGCACGCCTGACCGCGATGCGCGAGAGCCTGTGGAGCTCGCTCACCGCGAGCGTGCCGGGACTGCTGCGCATCACGCCGGCCGACGGTGCGCCCGCAACCCTGACCATCGCCGTCGCCGAGCTCGGCTCCGACGTGCTGGTCGCCGGCCTCGACCTGGCCGGCTTCTCGGTTTCCGCCGGATCCGCGTGCGCCGCCGGCGCTCCCGAGCCGTCGCACGTGATGCGCGGCCTCGGCATCGACGAGCGCTACACCCGCGGCGTGGTGCGCATCAGCCTCGGCCACGCAACGACGGAACGCGACTGCGCCGACCTCGCCACAGCGTTCACCGCGGTGGTCGAGCGCGCACGGAAGGCGGCGTGAGCGACCACCGGAACAGCACGCTGCCGATCAGCGAGCGCGAGCGCCTGGACGCGTGCTCGCAGCGGAGCCGACCGTGAGCCCCGCGAGCGGGACGATGCCCGGCGCCGGCGAGCGGGTCGTGGTCGCGATGAGCGGCGGCGTCGACAGCTCGGTGGCCGCCGCGCTGCTGGCCGAGCAGGGCTACGACGTGGTCGGCATCTCGATGCGGCTGGCGCCCGATGGCGGCGAGCGTGCCCGCTCGAGCGGCTGCTGCAGCCTCGCCGACTTCCGCGACGCGGGCCGCGTGGCCACCCGGCTCGGCGTGCCGCACTACGTGTTCGACATGCGCGAGGAGTTCGGCGCGGCGGTCGTCGCCCCGTTCGTCGAAGAGTACCTGGCAGGACGCACGCCGAGCCCGTGCATCCTGTGCAACCGCGAGATCAAGTTCAGCCTGCTGCGCCGCAAGGCTGCCGAGCTCGGCGCCGACTGGGTGGCCACCGGCCACTACGCGCGCCGCGAGCACCGCGACGGTCGCTACCGGCTGCTGCGCGGCCTCGACCACAACAAGGACCAGTCCTACTTCCTGTTCGAGATGGGGCAGGCCGAGCTCGCCCACACGCTGTTCCCGGTAGGCGCGCTGGCCAAGGACGAGGTGCGTGCGATCGCCTCGCGGCTGGGCCTCGGCGTTGCCGACAAGCAGGAGAGCCAGGAGATCTGCTTCGTGCCCGACGGAAGCTACGCCGACGTGGTCGAGCGCGCCGCCGCCGATCGGGTACGGCCGGGCGAGATCCGCGACGAGCAGGGCAGGGTGCTCGGCCGCCACGCGGGCGTGCAGCGCTACACGATCGGCCAGCGCAAGGGGCTCGGCATCGCATCGCCCGAGCCGCTGTACGTGTCCGACATCGACGCCGACAGCGCGATAGTCACCGTGACCGGGCGCGACGGCCTGTCGCGCGCCGGCCTGCTGGCCGACCACGTGATGTGGACCTCCGGTGAAGCCGAGCCCGTCGGCGCACGTTTCGAGGCGCGCATTCGCTACCGCCACCGAGCCGTGTCGGCCACGCTGAGCGCGGTCGACGGATCGAGTGCGAGCGTCGTATTCGATGCCCCCGAGGACGCAGTGAGCCCGGGACAGGCAGCGGTGTTCTATCGCGGTGACGAAGTGATCGGCGGCGGCTGGATTCGCGAGGCGCTCACGCTGGCGGCAGGCGCACCGCAGGCGGCATCGTGCGCGTAGCGATCGCCACCCTGGGCTGCAAGGTCAACCAGTACGACAGCGCGGTCATCGAGCGCCTGTTCGGCGAGAAGCGCTGGCAGCAGGTGGAGTTCTCGGACACGGCCGACGCGTACGTGGTGAACAGCTGCACGGTGACCGACCGCGCCGACAGCGACGCGCGCCGGCTGGCGCGCCGTGCCCGACGCTCCAATCCGCAGGCTCGCGTGATCCTGACCGGTTGCTACGCGCAGACCAGCCCCGGCGAGATCGCCGGCCTCGACTACGTCGACTACGTGATCGGCCTGGGGCGGCTTCCCGATCTGCTCTCGGCCGTCGAGGGCGAGCTCGCCGAGCGCGTGGCGATCTCCGACCTGCGGCACGCGAAGACCGTCGACACGCTCGGCATCGAGACGTTCTCGGGCCGCACGCGCGCATTCGTCAAGGTGCAGGAAGGCTGCAACCTGTTCTGCACGTTTTGCATCATCCCGGTCGCACGCGGCGCGAGCCGCAGCGTGCCGCCACGGGCGGTGGTCGCCGAGATCGATCGCCTCGAGGCGCGAGGCCACCGCGAGGTGGTGCTGACGGGCATCCACCTGGGCGGCTACGGCGCCGACCTCGACCCGGCCTGCGATCTGGCGTGGCTGCTCGAGGCCATCGCCGAGCGCCGCCCGCGCCTGCGTGTACGCATCAGCTCGATCGACCCGCCCGAGATCACGCCGCGGCTCGCCGACCTCGTAGCTTCGAGCGACACGTTCTGCCCGCACTTCCACGTCGCCATCCAGGCCGGCGACGACGAGGTGCTCGCCAACATGAACCGTCGCTACACCGCCGCCGACGCCGAGCGCAACATCGGCATGCTGCGCGAGCGCGTCCCGGGCGTGTGCATCGGCACCGACGTGATCACCGGCTTCCCCGGCGAGAGCGACGAGCAGTTCGAGCATGGTCTGGAGTACGTGGAGCGTCTAGGCTTCGCCTACCTGCACGTCTTCCCGTACTCGCAGCGTCGCGCCACGTCGGCGGCCAAGCGCTGGCAGCCGCTTCCCGATCACGTGGTGCACGAGCGCGCCCGTCGCATGCGCGCGCTCGACCGACGCCTGCGGCGCCGCTACCACGAGCGGTTCGTGGGCGAGCAGGTGAGCGTACTGTTCGAGAACGCGCGCGATCGCACCAGCGGCCTGCTCAAGGGCTACTCCGGCAACTACCTCCCGGTGCTGTGCGAGGCCGGCGACGACTGGATGAATCGCGTCGCACGCGTGCGCATCAGCGGACGCAGCGGCAAGCATCTGGTGGCCGAGCGGCCATGAACGAGGCTGTCGACAACCGCCTGGCCGAGCTCGAGGAACGCATCGGTCACGCATTCACCGACCGCACCTTGCTCGAACGCGCGCTCGTGCACCGCTCTGCGCGCGCAGAGAGGAACATCGACGACAACGAGACGTTCGAGTTCCTCGGCGACGCGGTGCTCGACCTGGCCGTGGCCGACCTGCTCATGCACCAGTATCCCGAGTTCGACGAGGGCCACCTGTCACGCGCCCGCGCCTCGCTGGTGAGCACGCGGCCGCTGGCCGGCCTTGCCGCTCGCTTCGACATCGGAATCTGGCTGGAGCTGGGCAAGGGCGAGGAGCAGAGCGGCGGCCGCGAGAAGCCGCGCATCCTCGAATCGGCCTACGAGGCCGTCATCGGCGCGGTGTTCCTCGACGCCGGTTTCGACGTCGCCCGTGCGGTGGTCGCCGACCACATGGCCGAGCTGCTCACGCTCGAGGATCGCCCGATCGACCACAAGACCGAGCTGCAGGAGTTGACGCAGAAGCTGATGAAGATGGTCCCCACCTACCGTGTCACGCAGGTACGCGGCCCCGACCACGAACGCATCTACGACATCGAGGTGGAGCTCGACGGCGAGGTGCTGGCACGCGGCAGCGGCCCGAGCCGCAAGCTCGCCGAGCAGCTGGCCGCGAAGCAGGCGAGCGTCGACCTGCAAAAGCGATGAGCGCGCCATGACCGACTCGAACACGACCAAGGCGGGCATCGTAGCGCTCGCCGGTGCGCCCAACGTGGGCAAGTCGACGCTGCTCAACCGCATCCTGCGTCGTCGTCTCAGCATCGCCACGCACAAACCGCAGACCACGCGCATTCGCGTGGTCGGGGTGGAGTGCCGCGGGGAGGTGCAGATCGTGTTCAGCGACACGCCGGGCATCCACTCACCGCACGGCCCGGTGCACGAGCGCATGGTGGGTACGGCACGCGCGGAGGTGCGCGGCGCCGACCTCGTCTGCTGGCTCGTGGGGGCCAACCGCGGGCTGTCGCGCGCCGACCGCAAGGAGCTGAAGAGCCTTGCCGGCCGTGAGCTGATCGTGGTGATCAACAAGATGGACCTGGTCGCCCACGAGGCGCTGCTGCCGATCATCGAGGGAGTTTCCGCACTGGCTCCCGGCGCCGAGATCATCCCGATCAGCGCGCTCGAGGACGAGAACGTCGAGACGTTGATCTCGGCACTGTCCGCACGCATGCCCGAAGGCCCGTGGCTCTACCCCGAGGACATGCTCACCGACGTCCCCGAGCGCACGCTCGTGGCCGAGCTGGTGCGCGAGCAGGTGTTCCGGCAGATCGAGCGAGAGCTTCCCTACCACGTGGCGGTCAAGACCGAGCTGTTCGAGGAACGCGAGCCCAAGACCTACATCGAGGCCTCGATCTACATCGACTCCACCTCCGCCAAGAAGGTGCTCGTGGGCAAGGACGGCCAGCGCATCAAGTCGATCGGTCGGGCTGCGCGCAAGGAGATCGAGCAGCTGCTCGAACGCCCCGTGTACCTGCAGCTGTTCGTGCGCGTGAAGAAGGACTGGCAGACCGACCGTCGCTTCCTCGACGAGCTGGGGCTCTGAGTTGCGCAGGTCGAGCACTCCTTCTGTGGCCGGACCCGACGGCCGCCCCGTGGTCGCGATCGTCGGGCGGCCCAACGTCGGCAAGTCGACCCTGTTCAACCGGCTGGTGGGCCATCGCAAGGCGATCACGCTCGACACGCCGGGCGTGACGCGCGATCCGATCAGCGAGAACGTGGAGTGGGACGGGCGCAGGCTGCGGCTCGTCGACACCGGCGGGCTCGGCGGCGAAGCCGAGATCGAGCTCGCCGAACACGTCCACCAGCATACCCTGCGGTCAGTAGCGGACGCCGATCTGGTGGTGGCGCTGTTCGACGCCCGCGCCGGCCTCGGGCCCACCGACCGTGACACCGTCGACCTGCTCGCCAAGCTCGACGTGCCGGTGCTGTTCGTCGCCAACAAGGCCGACGGTCTCGATCAGGAAGAATCGGTGGTGGAGTTCTGCCGCCTCGGCATCGACGCGCCGCTCGCGGTCTCGGCCGAGCATGCCGTCGGGCTCGGCACCTTGAAGATGACGATCGTCGAGCGCCTCGCGGAGCTCGAAGAGGCGGGCGCGCTGCGCGCGACGACGGCAGCCGGTGGCGAAGCGTCGGCGTCGGCCGCCACACAGCGAGAGGGCGGCAGCGAGGACCACGGCGACTCCGACGGCGAGGCAGACACCGACACCGGCCTCGACGCCGAAGCAGGTGTCGAGCACGAAGGCGCCGACGATGCCGCCGACCGGCCCTGCCGGGTGGCCATCGTGGGGCGACCGAACGTGGGGAAGTCGTCGCTGCTCAACCTGGTGGCGGGCGAGCCGCTCTCGCTCGTCGACGCCCGCCCGGGCACCACACGCGACGTTGTGGACACCATGGTGGAGCGCAACGGGCAGCGTTACCTGCTGCTCGACACGGCCGGGATGCGGCGTCCCTCGAAGATCGACGAGAGCATCGAGAAGCTGAGCGTGAGCCGCAGCCTCGAGGCGGTGCGCCGTGCAGAGCTGGTGGTGCTGATGGTGGAGCCCGAGGAGGGCATCACCGACCAGGACGCACGCATCGCGAACTACGCGTGGGACGAGGGCAAGGCGATCGTGATCGTCATGAACAAGACCGACCTCCTCGATCCGCGCGCACGAATCTCGACGCCGGCGGCCCTACGTCAGGAAACCTACCGCCGCTATCCCACCTTGTCCGTGGTTCCGGTCGAGTTCATGTCGGTGAAGAAAGAGCGCGGTGTCGACGAATGCTTCGCGGCGATCGATCGCGTCCACCGCGCCCAGTGCTCCGAGGTGCAGACCTCCACGCTCAACCGCATCCTCGACTACGCTACCGAGCGGCGCGAGCCGCCGGTGCTCTCCGGTGGCCGCGTGCGGTTCTTCTACGCCACGCAGACGGCGATCAAGCCGCCCACGTTCGTGCTGTTCGTGAATCGCGAGACGATTCCGACCGACTACACGCGCTTCCTGGAGCGATGTTTTCGCGAGAACCTGCCGCTCGAGGGAAGCCCGGTGCGGCTACGCTACCGCCGGCGTGCGTCTCACGGCCCCGACCGCACGTGATCGCGGGCCAGCTCGACGTAGTTCCCGATCGTCTCGACCACCCACTCGCGCTCACCGTCGCGCACGTCCCGCACCACGCGCGCCGGCTGCCCCATCACCAGCTTGCCGGCCGGCACGACCATGCCCGGCGTGACGAGGCTCATCGCGCCCACCATGGCGCCTTCCTCGATCACCGCGCCGTCGAGCACGATGGAGCCGATGCCGATGAGCGCACCGCTGTGCACCTGGGCGCCGTGCACGACCACGCGGTGACCGAGCGTGACGTCGTCGTGAATGATCGTGGGATGACCGTCACGGGTGACGTGGATGGTGCAGTGGTCCTGCACGTTCGTCCGCGCGCCGATGCGCACGTGGCTCACATCCCCGCGAACCACGCTCTGGTACCAGACCGAAGCATCGGCTGCGATGACCACGTCGCCGATCACGTCGGCGCTGTCGGCCACCCATGCCTCGGCATGGACGGTGGGCGATTTGCCCAGGTATTCTCGGAGCATGAGAAGGTCGTCCCCCGTGCAAAATAGTATTGAAAAGTATTTTGGCCTTGCCTATAAGGCAACATGGAACGGTTGGACATCTCGCTTGACTCGCTTCCAGTCGGTCTCACCTTCGACGACGTCCTCCTGGCACCCGGCGAATCGGACGTCATGCCCAGCGCTGCGCGCGTCGAAACCAGGCTCACACGCGGCATCACGCTAGACATTCCGCTCACCAGCGCCGCGATGGACACCGTCACCGAGGCGCGCATGGCCATCGCCATGGCCCAGCAGGGCGGGCTCGGCTTCATTCACCGCAATCTGACCGTCGAGCGGCACGCCGCCGAGGTGACGCGCGTGAAGAAGAGTGAGAGCGGCATGATCACCGACCCGATCACGGTCGAGCCCGATCTGCCGCTGCACCGCGCGCTCGACATCATGCGCGCCAACGGCATCTCGGGCCTGCCGGTGTGCGAGGGCGAGCGGCTGGTCGGCATCGTCACCCACCGTGACGTGCGCTTCGAGCGTGACCTCGAGCGCAAGGTCTCCGAGGTGATGACCAGCGAGAACCTCGTGACCGCGCCCACCGGCATAAGCCCCGAAGAAGCCACGCAGATCCTCCACCGCCACCGCATCGAGAAGCTGCTGGTCGTCGACGCGAAAGGGCGGCTCGACGGGCTGATCACGGTCAAGGACATCCAGAAGTCGATCGAATACCCGCAGGCGTCCAAGGACGAGTACGGCCGCCTGCTGGTCGGTGCCGCCGTCGGCGTGGGCGAGGACCGTGTCGAGCGCGTGGCCGCGCTGGTCGAGGCCGGCGTCGACGTGGTGTGCATCGATACCGCGCACGGTCACACCAAGAACGTGATCGAGACCGTCGAGGAGACGAAGACCAGCCACCCCGACCTGCAGGTCGTGGCCGGCAACGTCGGCACGGCAGCCGGCACCCGGGCGCTCATCGACGCCGGCGTCGACGCCGTGAAGGTCGGCATGGGCGTGGGCTCGATCTGCACCACGCGCATCATCTCAGGCGTGGGCATGCCGCAGATGACGGCCATCACCGAAGCCCGCGCGGTGGCCGACCGGGAAGGGGTTCCGGTGATCGCCGACGGCGGAGTACGGTTCAGCGGCGACATCACCAAGGCGCTGGCCGCCGGCGCCTCGAGCGTCATGGTGGGCAGCCTGCTGGCCGGCACCGAGGAGAGCCCCGGCGAGACCGTGCTGTACCAGGGCCGTACCTACAAGGTGTACCGCGGCATGGGCTCGCTCGAGGCCATGCGCGGCGGCCGCAGCAAGGACCGCTACTTCCAGCAGGACCGGGACGACGTGAAGCTGGTCCCCGAAGGCATCGAGGGCAGGGTGCCGTACAAGGGCACGCTCCACTCCACCATCCAGCAGATGGTCGGCGGCCTGCGCGCCGGCATGGGCTACGTGGGCGCCAACGACCTCACCGAGCTACGCACCAAGGCCACGTTCGTACGCGTCTCCCCGGCCGGCCTGGCCGAGAGCCACGTCCACGACGTCACCATGGTCAAAGAGCCCCCGAACTACCGGCAGGAATAGCCGAGGGCGGCCCTTGCGCCCGGAAGCGTCACCTCGATGATCGCAATCCTCGACTTCGGAAGTCAGTACACGCAGCTCATCGCGCGCCGCATTCGTGAGACGCACGTGTACTGCGAGGTCCATCCGTTCAACGTGAGCGCCGACAAGCTGCGCGCGCTCGAGCCGAAGGGCATCGTGCTGTCGGGTGGGCCCGCCAGTGTGTACGACGACGACGCCCCGCACCCCGAGCCGGGCGTGCTCGACCTCGACGTACCATACCTCGGCATCTGCTACGGCATGGGTGTGCTCGCCGATGCCGGCGGCGGCGAGATCGCCCGTTCCGACATGCGCGAGTACGGCGGTGCGGAGCTGTCGGTGCGTGACGACGCCGATCTGTTCGCCGGCTTCGACACCGGCCAGACCTCGCGCGTGTGGATGAGCCACGCAGACCGGCTCGAGAAACCGCCGCCGGGCTGGGAAACGATCGCGGTGAGCGATAACTCACCGTACGCCGCCATTCGCGATCGCGATCATCGCCGGTTCGGGCTGCAGTTCCACCCCGAGGTGGTCCACTCGGTACAGGGCCGCAAGGTTCTCGAGAACTTCCTGCTGCGCATCTGCCGGCTCGAGGCCGACTGGACGATGGCGGGCTTCGTCGAAACCACCTGCGCGCGCATTCGCGAGCAGGTGGGCGACGGCCATGTAGTGTGCGGGCTGAGCGGCGGCGTCGACTCCAGCGTGACCGCGGCGCTCATCGAGAAGGCCGTGCCCGGCCAGCTCACCTGCGTATTCGTCGACAACGGCCTGCTACGCAAGGACGAGGCCCGCGAGGTCGAAGACAACCTCGGCAGCTACTTCGGCGCCGACTTCCTGCACGTCGACGCGAGCAAGCGCTTCCTCGACGCGCTCGCCGACGTGGTCGACCCCGAGAAGAAGCGCAAGATCATCGGCACCACGTTCATCGACGTGTTCGACGAGGCCGCCACCGGCGGCAAGCGCCACAAGGAGCCGGCCCGCTTCCTCGCCCAGGGCACGCTCTACCCCGACGTCATCGAGTCGGTCTCGGTCAAGGGCCCCTCGGCCACGATCAAGAGCCACCACAACGTGGGGGGATTGCCCGACCGCATGAACCTCGAGCTGGTCGAGCCGCTGCGCGAGCTGTTCAAGGACGAGGTGCGGGCCGCGGGCGAGGTCCTGGGGCTGCCCCACGACCTGCTCTGGCGCCATCCGTTCCCCGGTCCCGGGCTTGCCGTGCGGACCCTGGGGCCGGTGTGCGAAGAAGACTTGGCAATCCTGCGTGAAGCCGATGCCATCTTCATCGATGAGATCCGCCGGGCCGGCCTATACGACGACATCTGGCAGGCGTTCGCCGTGCTGCTCCCCGTACGCACCGTCGGCGTGCAGGGCGACTACCGCACCTACGACCGCGTGGTCGCGCTACGCGCGATCGTCAGCGAGGACGGCATGACGGCCGACTGGTTCCGTTTTCCGCACGAGGTGCTCGAACGCGCCTCGTCGCGTATCAGCAACGAGGTTCAGGGTGTGAACCGCGTGGTGTACGACATCTCGTCGAAGCCGCCGGCCACCGTGGAGTGGGAGTAGGGGAGGGGAGAGGCGGCCTTGTCGTACGCACATCTGCATCTACACACGCACTACAGCCTTCTCGATGGCGCCAACAAGATCGGCTCCCTGATGAACCGGGTGTCGAGCCTGGGCATGCCGGCCGCGGCCATGACCGACCACGGCAACATGTTCGGCACCATCGACTTCTACCGCGCGGCCGTCGCCGCCGGCGTGAAGCCCATCATCGGCTGCGAGGTCTACGTCGCTCCGGGCAGCCGCAAGGAGAAGAAGGCGGCGGTCACGTCCGAGGACTACGAGCGCGGCGGCAACAACCACCTCATCCTGCTGGCCAAGGACCTGCAGGGCTACCGCAACCTGAGTCGCCTGGTCTCGCAGAGCTACCTCGACGGGTTCTACTACAAGCCCCGTATCGACAAGGAGATCCTGCGCGAGTTCAACGAGGGGCTCATCTGCCTGTCGGGCTGCCTGTCCGGCGAGCTGGCCTGCGCCATCTCGGCCGATCGCGAGGACATCGCGCGCAAGGTCATCGAGGAATACGAGGGCATCTTCGGCGACCGCTACTACCTCGAGATCCAGGACAACCACCTCGAGGAGCAGAACAAGGTCAACGAGTACCTGAAGCAGGTAGCCCCCGAGGTGGGCATTCCGCTGGTCGCCACCAACGACTGCCACTACCTGGAGCACGACGACGCCGAGGCCCACGAGGTGCTGCTGTGCGTGCAGACCGGCAAGCGCCTGAGCGACGAGACGCGCTGGAAGTTCGGTACCGACCAGCTGTTCGTGAAGGGCGCCGACGACATGCGGCAGGCTTTCTCCGAAGAGGCCGTCCGCACCTCGCTCGACATCGCCGACCGCTGCGACCTCGAGATCACGTTCGGCAAGAACCAGTTCCCCGTCTATCACACGCCCGAGGACCGGCCGCTCGAGGAATTCCTCACCGAGATGGCGGAGGAGGGGCTCGAGAGGCGCCTCGTCGTGCTCAAGGAACGCTACGGCGAGCTCGACGAGCAGGTCTACCGCGATCGCCTCGCCACCGAGCTCGAGATCATCATCGCGATGGAGTTCGCGGGCTACTTCCTGATCGTCTCCGACTTCGTGAACCATGCGAAGTCGCAGGGCATACCGGTAGGGCCGGGCCGCGGCTCGGCGGCCGGCAGCCTCGTGTCCTATGCGCTCGAGATCACCGACATCGACCCGATCCGCTACAACCTGCTGTTCGAGCGGTTCCTGAACCCCGAGCGCGTGAGCATGCCGGATATCGACGTCGACTTCTGCATGGAGCGACGCGAGGAAGTGATCGAGTACGTACGTGAGAAGTACGGCCAGGACCGTGTGGCCAGCATCATCACGTTCGGAACGATGAAGGGGAAGGCGGCCATTCGCGACGTCGGGCGCGTGCTCGAGTTCTCGTTCGCCGAGACCGACCGCATCTGCAAGCTCTACCCCGCGCCCAAGCAAGGTCGCGACTTCTCGCTGGCCCAGGCGCTCGAGATGGAGCCCAAGCTTGCGGAGATGCGCGTGCCCGGCAGCCGCGAGGAGAAGCTGTTCGAGTTCGCGCTCAAGCTCGAGGGCCTGGCCCGCCACGTATCCAAGCACGCCGCCGGCGTGGTGATCTCGGAGAAGCCCCTGGTCGAGAGCGTCCCGCTGTTCGTCGACAAGGACGGCGCGGTGATGACGCAGTTCGCCGGCCCCGAGATCGAGGCCATCGGGCTCATCAAGTTCGACTTCCTGGGCCTCAAGACGCTCACCCTGCTGGCCGATGCCGTCAAGCGCATCCAGGAGACGACAGGCAAGACGATCGACCTGAGCCAGATACCGCTCGACGACCGCGCCACGTACCGCCTCGTCTCCAGCGCCGACAGCGTCGGCATCTTCCAGATGGAGAGCGGCGGCATGCGCAAGCTGCTCACGCAGATCAAGCCGAAGAACTTCGAGGACATCGTTGCCATCCTGGCGCTGTTCCGTCCCGGCCCTCTCGATAGCGGCATGGTCGAGGAGTACATCAAGCGACGCGACGGGCGCGAGGTGGTGCGCTACCCCGACCCCACGCTCGAGGCGATCCTCTCGGAGACCTACGGTGTGATCGTGTACCAGGAGCAGGTGATGCAGATCGCGCAGGTCTACGGAGGTTACAGCCTCGGCGACGCCGACCTGCTGCGCCGCGCCATGGGCAAGAAGAAAGCCGAGGCCATGGCCAAGGAGAAGAAGCGCTTCATCGAGGGCGCGCTGGCCAAGGGCCATCCGCAGAACAAGGCCGAGGACATCTTCCAGCAGATGGAGACGTTCGCCGCGTACGGCTTCAACAAGTCGCACTCCGCCGCCTATGCGCTGGTCACCTACCACACCGCCTACCTGAAGACCCACCACCCGCGCGAGTTCTACGCCGCGCTGCTGTCGATGGAGATGGGCGACACCGACAAGGTGTACAAGAACCTGTCCGACTGCCGCCACCACGACGTGCCCGTGCTGCCGCCGTGCGTGAACAGCAGCCGCGCCGACTTCACCGTGACCGACGACGGCATCCGCTTCGGCCTGGGTGCGGTGAAGGGTGCCGGCGAGAAGGCCATCGATGCGATCGCCGAGGCGCGCAAGGACGGTGCGTTCAAGACGCTGGCAGACTTCTGTCTGCGCACCGGCGGCACGCAGGTGAACAAGCGCATCATCGAGGGGCTCATCAAGAGCGGTGCGTTCGATGCCGTCGACGAAGCGCGCGAACGCCTGCTCGAAGGGCTCGACACCGCCATGTCGTGGGCCTCACGTGTCGCCGCTGACCGGGCGGCCGGCCAGACCAGCCTGTTCGGTGGCGGCGACTCGGGCGGCGCCGAGCAAGAGCCCGACCTTCCAAAGATTCCGGCCTGGGACGCCGGACGCCGGCTGTCTGCCGAGCACGAGGTGGTGGGCATGTACATCTCCGGCCATCCGCTCGACCGCTACACCGCCGACATCGAGTTCCTGAGCGCCGTCGCCACCTCGGCGCTCGACAGCAAGCGCGACCAGGAACAGATCAGCCTGGCCGGCGTGACGAACACCGTGCGCCTCAAGAACAGCCGCAAGGGCGACCGCTACGCCACGTTCAACCTCGAGGACCGCGAAGGCGTGGTCGAGGTGATCGCGTGGCCCGAAGCGTACGGCAAGTGCGAGGCCGCCATCGTGAGCAACGACCCGGTGATCATCACCGGCAAGCTCGAGCTCGGCGAGCGCGGCGGGCGCGGGGGCGGCGGCAACGGTGGAGGCTCGGACGAAGGCGGGGAGGGCGGAGGCTTCGCGATGAAGCCGCAGATCATCGCCGACGAGATCCTGCTCCTCAGCGACGCTCGGCGCAGAAAGGCACGCTCGGTGGACGTGCACGTGCGCGTCGACAGTTTCGACGTGGGCCGCCTGGCCGAGCTCAAGGACGCGTTCAAGCAGTACCCCGGCGCGTGCCGATCGTTCCTCAAGCTGCTGAAGCCGGGCGCCAGCGAGACCACCATCGAGCTGCCCACCGACCTCAACGTCGACCCCAGCGACGACTTCCGCGATGCCGTCGAGACGCTGCTCGGGCCCGGCAGCACGAGCGTGCACTGAGCGAGCATTGATAGAGAAGGACGACCTCACCCAGGAGACCGCCATGCTCGTCTGGGCCGGCCGCGACAAGGCCGCCTCCAGCGAGTCGCTCGCCGAGCTCGCCATGCTGGCCGAGACCGCCGGCCTGACGGTCGTGGGCCGGCTCGAGCAGGAGATCAAGCGTCCCTCCTCGGCCACCCTGATAGGCAAGGGCAAGGTCGAGCAGCTCGTCGAGGAAGTGAAGGAGACCTGCGCCGAGGTCGCCATCTTCGACGACCCGCTCACACCCGCGCAGCGCCGCAACCTCGAGCTCGCCGTCGGCGTCAAGGTGATCGACCGCAGCCAGCTCATCCTCGACATCTTCGCGCTGCACGCCTCCACGCGCGCCGGCAAGCTGCAGGTGGAGCTGGCGCAGCTCGAGTACCTGCTGCCGCGCCTCACACGCCAGTGGACCCACCTGTCGCGCATACGCGGCGGCGTGGGCACGCGCGGCCCCGGCGAGACGCAGCTCGAAGACGACCGCCGCCAGGTGCGCACGCGCATCTCGAAGCTCAAGACGCGACTCACCGACATCGACCGCACCCGCCGCCTCAACCGCAAGGAACGCGACGAGGTACCGTACCCGTCGGTGGCGCTCGTTGGCTACACGAACGCCGGCAAGTCGTCTTTGATGAACCGGCTCACCGAGGCCGATGCGTTCGTCGCCGACCAGCTCTTCGCCACGCTCGACACCACAGTGCGAGCGCTCGACCTGCCGGCCGGCACGCGAGTGATGCTCGGCGACACGGTAGGGTTCATCGCCAAGCTTCCCCACGAGCTGATCGAGTCGTTCAAGGGTACGCTCGAGCAGGCCGTCGAGGCCGACCTCATCCTGCACGTGGTCGATGCGGCGTCTCCCGACCTGGCGGCGCGCGTGGCGGTGGTCGACGAGATCCTCGACGAGCTTGGCGCCACAGGAGAGTCGCGCCTGCTCGTGTACAACAAGTGCGACCTGCCCGATGCCGTACCGCCGCTGCCCGGCGCGGTCACGGTCTCGGCAAAGACCGGCAAGGGCTGCGCCGAGCTGCTCGAGGAGATCGAGAAGAGCCTCACCGCACGCGACGAGAGGGTGGAGCTCGTGCTGTCGTTCGACGACGGGCGCACGCGCGCCTGGCTGTACGAGCACGCACGCGTCGAGCTGGAAGACGGCACTGAGGACGGCATACGAATCGTGGCCTGGATGGACCCGAAGGCGGTCGGTAAGCTGAACCGGATGCTCGGCGGTAGCGGCGAGGACGGCGTCGCTACCGGTGGGGATGCGGCAGACACCGACGACGCGGCCCCCGGCGACGAGCACGACGAGACTGCGCAATGATCAACATTCCGAACGCGCTGACGTTGCTGCGCATCCTGCTGGTGCCGCTGTTCCTCTCGCTGGTGGCCGACGGCAGCATGAAGCTGGCGCTCATCGTGTTCGTGGCCGCCGGCATCACCGACGGCATCGACGGCCTGATCGCACGCCTGACCGACTCGCGCACCGAGCTCGGCGCCCATCTCGACCCGCTCGCCGACAAGCTGCTGCTGGTGAGCGCGTTCATCGCCATGGGCCTGATCGGTTACGTGCCGCTCCAGCTCATGATTCTCGTCATCATGCGCGACGTCGTGATCCTCGGTGGCTACATCACCTCGGCCATCCTCGTCGGCAAGGCCATGGAGATGAACCCCTCGGTGTGGGGCAAGGCGACGACGTTCTTCCAGATCACGACGGTATCGCTGGTGATGGTCAGCGAGTCGGGATGGCTGGTCATCCCGGCGGATGCGCTCACGCTGGTGTTCGTGGTTACCGGAACACTCACCATCGTCTCCGGCATCGGCTACGTATTCGATGGGATCCGGTGGTACCAGACCGTCGAGCCTTGAGGACGCGAGCTGGCGAGCGGCCGATTTACACACCGCCGCCGCCACCTCCGACAATCCAGCCCCCCCACGTCCCGGCTTGCGAGCTGGCGAGCGGCCGAATTACCCACCGCCGGCAGAACACCTCCTGAACTAGCCCACCACTCGCCCTACAGTAGCTGCGGCCGTCAGTAGCGTACCGGCTGAAACGGCGTCGTGCAGGGCGGGCCGTCGGCGTGGTGGTAATGAACGCGGCCGGTTTGCTCCAGGGCAATGATCGACGAGGACCGCGTCCCGTACTCCGGGCCGTGAATACAGACACGGGCCAGCGGGTTGCGGTCGGCAGGATCGAGGGAGTTGAAGTGGCTCGACAGGACCTCGGCCAGCGAGCTCACCAGAACCTCGAGCGACACGTCGCCGGCCAGCAAGTCGGCGACCTGCTCGAACGACGGCACCGCGCTGGCCAGGCGCGGGCAGCGCGGATCGTTGACGTCGAGGTTCGTAAGCACCGACATCCCCGCTTCGAGCTCGGTGCAGCGGATGCCGTCGCCATTGTCGACCACCACGGCGCGCTCGCGGTCGGCGAGCAGAAGATTGAACGGTCCGTACTCGGCAATGGAGGACTCGGTGAGCCCGGCCACCACGTCTGCGACCGAGCCACTGCGCAGCGCATCGAGGCAGAGCAGGCCACGCGAGCGGCTGCCCGTGCGCACGGGAGCGTCGGGGTCGACGGCGCGACGGTTGAGCAGGCCCGCGACGAGCACGCCGGGCTCGACGCGGCAGCCCAGCCAGGTACCGGAGGCCTCGAGATCCAGGCCGGCGATCACGCCGCGCGCGTCGGTGAGCATCGACGGCGGACGGCTCGGACGGGCGAGAAACTCGTCGCGATTGGCCGCCACTACCAGCGGAAACTGATCGGATAGATCACGGAAGATCGCCAGGGTGCACACGACGAGACCCGCACCTCACGACACGAGGCGCGCCTTCAACCTAGCCGGATGACCGAGCGCGCGACAGCGCCTCGCACGCCGCCCCCTCGACATCCATGCAAATACAAGTGTTTTTGTCTTGCGCCGCACGGCGTGTTAGCGTCCCGCGATCGCACGCACGCCTACAAGGACAAGGTAAACAGTGAGCTCCGAACACGTTTATGCCTCGGCCGCCGATGTCCGGCAGCGGCTGGCCGGGCAGAAGTACATCTGCGACGACAACATCGCGACGGTGGTCTACCTCGCCTCACGCCTCGGCAAGCCGCTACTGGTCGAAGGCCCCGCCGGCGTGGGCAAGACCGAGCTCGCCAAGGTGATCGCCAGCAGTCTCGACACCGAGCTGATTCGCATGCAGTGCTACGAAGGCCTCGACGAAGCCAAGGCGCTGTACGAGTGGGAGTACGCCAAGCAGCTCCTGTACACCCAGATCTTGAAGGACAAGATCGGCGAGGTCACCGCCGGCACCAAGACCCTGGCCGAGGCCGTCGACAAGCTCACGGCCCAGGACGACGTCTTCTTCTCGAACCGCTTCGTGCTGCCGCGCCCGCTGCTAAAGGCGATTCAGTCCGACGAGCGCCTCGTCCTGCTCATCGACGAGATCGACAAGGCCGACGCCGAGTTCGAGGCGTTCCTGCTCGAGATCCTGAGCGACTTCCAGGTGACCATACCCGAGCTCGGCACGATCATCGCCAAGCAGATCCCGATCGTGGTGCTCACGAGCAACAACGCGCGCGAGATGTCCGACGCGCTCAAGCGTCGCTGCATGCACCTGTACATCGACTTCCCGAGCAAGGAGCTCGAGCTCGAAATCGTGCGTCTGAAGGTCCCCGAAGCTCACGACAAGCTGTCGGCCGAGGTGGTCGAGCTGGTGCACACCATCCGCGGGCTCGACCTCAAGAAGCAGCCGAGCATCTCCGAGACGCTCGACTGGGCCCGCGCGCTGGTGGTGATGAACATGGATGCGCTCGACGAGGATCTGGTCACGCAGACCCTCTCCACCATCTGCAAGTACGAGGGCGACCTGCGCAAGGCCGAGAAGGAGCTCGACCAGTACATCACGCGCAAGAAAGCCCAGAAGGCCGGAGCCGAAGGCGCAACCGAGAAGGCCGAGACCGGATCGGACAAGGACCTGCTGCACTGAGGCCGGACAGGGCCGACCTCCCGGCCCCACGATCGCGACGATGGAGCAACGGATCATCGAGTTTGCCGGCGTCCTGAGGGCCAACGGTATTCGCGTATCGACGGCCGAGGCGCTGGAGGCCCTGCAGGCCACCGAGCTCGCCGGCATCAAGGACCGCACGATCTTCAAGTGCGCGCTGCGCGCGACGATGATCAAGCGCACCCCCGACATCGAATCGTTCGACAACCTTTTCGACCTCTTCTTTTCCGGCCTCGGCGAGGTGATCAAGCAAGCCGGCGGCGCGGCCGCGTCGGGAATGAGCGACGCCGACTTCCAGGACTTCCTCGACGAGCTCGCCGAGATGATCGAGAACATGGATCCGGAGCTGTCGGATCTGGCGCGCGCGCTCATCATGCAGGACAGCGGCGCGATCGAGCAGATGCTGCGCGAGATGATGGACTCGGGCCAGATGCCCTCGCTCGACTCGCCCACGCAGATGCCCTCGGCCATCAGTCAACTCACCGACATGATCGGGGCAGGGGGGCTGGCCGAAGAGCTCGACCGGCTGCGCGACGCCGCCCGCGAGTCGGGCGCGTCGGACGAGGCCCTGGAGCGGCTGCAAGAGTACATCGAGCAGCGCATGAAAGACCTGGGCGACATGCTCAAGTCGATGGTGAAGCTCGACCACGAGCAGAAGGAGCAGAAGACCGACAAGGAAGAGGAGCGCGAGCGGCTGCTCGACAAGAGCTTCTACTACCTCTCGCCGACCGAGATCAAGCAGATGCGCGAGGCCGTCTCCGCGCTGGCACGGCGTCTCAAGAACCTCATGTCGGTACGGCGCAAGAAGCTCAAGCGCGGCCGCCTCGACGTGAAGGCCACCTTGCGTGCCTCGATGGAGTTCGGCGGCGTCCCGTTTCGGGTGCGCTACGAGAACAAGCGCAAGGAACGCCCCCAGGTGGTGATCCTGTGTGACATCTCCGATTCGGTACGAAACGTCTCGCGCTTCATGTTGCAGTTCGTGCACTCGCTGCAGGATCTGTACTCGCGAGTGCGCAGCTACGTGTTCGTGGCCGACATCGCCGAGGTGACGCGCCTGTTCGCCGACAACGACATCAAGACGGCGATCCACGACGCCATCAACGGCAACGTGGTGAACGTGTACGCGCATTCCGACTTCGGACGTGCCTTCAAGAACTTCCACCGCGACCACCTCGAGGCGATCGACAGCCGCACGACGGTGATCATCCTCGGCGACGCTCGCAACAACTACAATGCAGCGAACGACTGGGTACTGCGTGATATCCAGCAACGCGCACGGCAGGTGATCTGGCTCAATCCCGAGAACCACTCCACGTGGGGCTTCGGCGACAGCGAGATGTCCAAGTACGCGCGGTTCTGCGACCTCGTCGAGGAGTGTCGCAACCTTCGTCAGCTGTACAAGGTTGTCGATCAGATGGTGCTCGCCTGAGCCCCTATAGCATGTGCTTGCGCGATGACGCGGCGCGGTCGAGGGTTCGCACATTGCCTGGTTGACGGGGTCCCGAACAAGGGCCAGAATCTTCGCCTGACATGAGGCGTGAAGGGTTCGTACAGATGACGGTCGGGGGCTTGACCCTCGACCCCGTTACCAAAACTCCGATTGTCGTCCTGAAGGACGACAACGAGAACATCAATCTGCCCATCTGGATCGGGCTACTCGAGGCGACGTCGATGGCGACCGAGCTCGAGGGCATCAAGATGGCCAGGCCGATGACTCATGACCTGCTCAAGAACCTGCTCGTAGAGTTCGGCGCCGACATCGAGTCGATCGCGGTCACCGACCTCAAGGAGAACACGTTCTTCGCGGTCATCTACCTGCTGGTCAATGGTGAACGCCTGGCCATCGATTCGCGCCCCAGCGATGCCATATCGCTGGCCCTGCGGACCAACAGCCCGATCTACGTGGCCCGTGAGGTGCTCGAGGCCTCCAGCGTCCTGGCCGACAACAAGAAGCAGGCCGAGGACAGTCCCAGCCACGACCTCTCCGACCTCTCTCCGGAAGAGTGGGCCAAGGTGCTCGAAAAGCTCGACCCGGACGATTTCAAGTATAAGATGTAGGGCTGCCGCTGCCGGGGACCCGGCAAGCGCGAGGTAGCCCACATGGCAGAGCACCCCCACGTAGACCGTAAAGATCTCAAAGGGCCCGACGCTTTTTTTCAGGAAGTCGGGCGCGTCAACCGCTTCATCCAGGAGAACCAGAGCAAGGTAGTCGCTGCGGCGGCTGCGGCCCTGGTGCTGTTCCTCGGTGGCGTGGCCTGGAGCTCCTACCGCAGCACAGCGGCCGACAAGACGGCCGCCACGTTCCTGCGAGCCACCGACGCGCTGGACCTCGACAGCCTCGAGACTGCCAAGGCCGCCCTGAAGACGGTGGCCGAGCGCGGCTCGGGCGCGTACGAGGAGTTCGCGCTCATCTACACGGCCGACATCCAGGTGCGCGAAGACCAGATCGACGCAGCGCTCGAAAGCTACACGCGCGCGGCCGACGAGGCGCGGGCGAGCTGGCTCGAGCAGATCGCGCTGATGGGGAAGGGGTTTTGCCTCGAGCGCCTCGACCGCTCCAACGAGGCCGCACAGGCCTATGCCAGAGCCGCCGCGCTCGACGGGCCGCACCGTGAGCAGGCGCTTCGCGGGCAGCTACGCACCGCCACCATGGCCACCGACAAGGAGCTCTCCGCGCACGCGGCCGAGCGCCTGATCGAGCTGTACCCCGACGCCGAGGACGCCAACGAGCTGGCCAAGACGCTGGCCGCCCTGCAGGGCTGAGCCCCGCCAGCGGCGCCTCGAGCCAATCCTGATGGCGCTTCGCGCCTTATTTCTTCTGCAGTAACTTGGCCGCGGCTGACGCTGTCTCGTCGGATAGCCAGCCGTGCAGCGCCGGGTCGGCGCGCGTCTCGATTATGCGGCGCATGTAGGTGAGCGCGTCGCCGCGAAGCGCCGCCTTGGTGCGCGCGAACGTCTCGGGCGGAATCTTCGACAGCTCCTGGGCCACCTCGGTGGATCGCTCGCGCATCCACTCCAGCGGCACCAGCTCGTCGAGCACCCCCATCGCCAGCGCCTCATCCGGGCTGATGAGCCGGTTAGCCAGCACCAGCTGGCGAGCCGCCGCCGGCATCAGCTCCTTGCGGGCCACCTCGAGCGCGGCCGCAGGGAAGGGCACCCCCGCCTTCGCCTCCGTCAAACCGAGCTTGAAATCTCCCTCGGCCCCCACCCGGTGGTCACAGCACAGCGCCACCACCAGCCCCCCGGCGATGGCGTGGCCCGAGATGGCCCCGACCACCGGCTTGGGGCAGCCGTACACCATCGCGACCAGCTGGTTGATGGCCGTCACCATCGAGGCCTGCTGCTCACTCGTGTAGGTAGGCACTTCCTTGAGGTCGACGCCGGCTGAGAAATAACCGTCCAACCCCGTGAGAACGATCGCCTTTGCGCGACTCTCGATCGCGCTCTTGAAGGCCAGCGCGATCTCGGTAGCCAGCTCCAGGGTGATCGCGTTCACCGGCGACCGGCTGATCTTCACGACCGTGAGCTGGCCTATGCGTTCGGTCTCGACGTACACGACTGAGTGATCAGCCCCCGGGCGGCACTCGCGCCTCGGCGCGAAGGGGACTGTTTCCATGATGCGCTACCAACCTCACTCGGGGCAACACGGGCGGCGATAGTAATCACGATTTCGTCGAGGTTCGGTGGTGCAAGCCCCCATACGGCCAGACGATTTTCGTCGCTCGTTTCAACTCACGACACATCAATCGGCGCGTTCGACCCGCTCGGGGGGCGACTACGCTCGACCTAACACGGCGCCGCTCTACCATCAGGGTAGGCAAATGGCCCAACTGGGCCATTTTTCACACCCAAGTGTGGATGCGGCGCCGCAAGCGGGCGCCCGCAAGGCAGCCGAACCAGGACCAGCAGGAGGAAAGCTCTTACGCACTAGCCGATAGCGCAGCCGCTTCAGGGCCCTTTAATGACCAAACCCCAGCTACTCCTGACGTCATTGCTGGCTGTGTCCCTTCTCGTGAGCGCGGACGGGCCCGGAGGCGTGCGCGCGGTCTTCGCCGACGAGATCGATTTCGACCACCTGCCCGCCGGGACGATCGTCGAGCAAATCACGAGCAAGGGTGGCGTCGGCCCCATCCACGTCCGCGGTGTCAACTTGAAGCTCGGATACTCGGAGAATGCAGCCATCATTTTCGACTCCTCGTGCCCGGGCGGCTGTACGGGGGGCGACAAAGACCTCGGTAGCCCGCACTTCGACTTCGGCGGTCCGGGGCGAGGATCGGGCGGAAGGAAGGGCCAGCCGAACGAGAACGGGACTGCGCTCGGGAAGCTGCTGATCATCGGGGAACAGCTGATCGACTCGAACAGCGACGACCTGGTCGACGACCCCGACGATCAGGCAGCTACGCCGGTGATGCTAGAGTTCGACTTCTCCGACATAGGGCCGGTGACGATCAATGGCCTGACCATCATAGACGTCGAGTTCAACGGCGAATTCTCCAGTGTGAGGTTCTACGACTCATCGGGCGTACAGATCGGCAAAGCGCGACCTCTCCCCATGTGTGGGAACAATGGCGTCGCAAATACGAGTTTCTCGCCCGTTCCCGACGTCGAGCTGATGGTCGTCACCATCGAGCAATCAGGCGGAATCGCAACAGTATTCTTCGACACCGACGACGCGCCACTCGACTGCGAGAGCGACTTAGACTGCGATGACGGGGAGTTCTGCAACGGCGAAGAGGAGTGCGACGACGGTCAGTGCGAGCCCGGCGATGAGCCCTGCGACGGCCCCTGCGACGAAGAGAATAAGCGCTGCAACGAATGCGAGAGCGACTTAGACTGCGACGACGGTAAGTTCTGCAACGGCGAAGAGGATTGCGACGACGGTCAGTGCGAGCCCGGCGATGAGCCCTGTGACGGCCCCTGCGACGAAGACGATGAGCGCTGCAACGAATGCGAGAGCGACTCGGACTGCGACGACGGCATCTTCTGCAACGGCGACGAGGATTGCGACGACGGCCAGTGCGAGCCCGGCGATGAGCCCTGCGACGGCCCCTGCGACGAAGACAACGAGCGCTGCAACGAATGCGAGAGCGACTCGGACTGCGACGACGGCATCTTCTGCAACGGCGAAGAGGATTGCGATGACGGCCAGTGCGAGGATGACGACGACCGCTGCGACGACGACGAGGTCTGCAACGAAGACAAGGAACGTTGCGATGAGTGCGAACGCGACTCCGACTGCGACGACGGTAAGTTCTGCAACGGCGAAGAGGAGTGCGACGACGGCCAGTGCGAGGACGGCAGCGACCGCTGCGACGACGACGAGGTCTGCAACGAAGACGAGGACCGCTGCGACGAATGCAAGCGAGACTCCGACTGCGACGACGGTAAGTTCTGCAACGGCGAAGAGGAGTGCGACGACGGCGAGTGCGAGAAGGGCGATGACCCATGCCCAGGCGAACCGGAAGCCATGGGCTGCGATAACGACTGCAACGAGGCCGATGGGTGCGTAGATGAGCCCTTCGGGGCGTCCTGCGGTGACGGCGAGATATGCACGGCCAACTTCTGTGATGGTGAAGGCATGTGCCTGGCCGTACCCGTGGAAAACGAAGAGGACGACCCGGTCCCGTGCAACGATGGGAAGTTCTGCAATGGCGACGATACCTGCGGCGGCGGACGATGCTCGATCCATACCGGCAACCCTTGCCCGACAGACCGGCCCCGCTGTATCGAAACTGGCGACAAATGCGTCGCCTGCGATGGGCCGCCACGGATCGTGGTCGAGCCCACCACGTGCCCGGTAGGACAGTTCTGCTCGGTCAAGGTCGTCCTCGACGAACTCGAGAATGACGACGAGGGCGAGAACATCGTTGCCTCGATCGCGGGCACCTTCGTCCCCGGCGACCTCGAGCTGAACGGACTGGATATCGGAAGCTGTGCGATCGGGTCAGCGCTCGATCAGAACGGGAACAAATTCGCACTGTCCGGACTGGGCCGCCTTGACGACGACGGCATGAAGGTCCCGTTCTGCGAGGGCGACGTGCTTTACGCGAATGTCAAGTGCGACGCGATGGGGACATTCGACCTCGCCATAGACAACGTCACGCTAGGCGACGTGGTCGGACACAACCTCGATGGCGCCTGCGCCGCCAGCGGCGTCATCACCTGCATCGATGACCAGATGTGTGAAGATACGGTCCCACGCCTAGAGGTAATGCCGAGGTCATGCCCGGCCGGTGAATCGTGCGACGTCTCCATCCTGTTCTTCGATGAGAACGACGACCCGGCCGTAGCCGCATCGGGCGAGCTCGACCTCGACCCGGGCCTCGTGCTCGGAAGCAACGGTATTCGTCGCGGAGATTGTATCGACGACACAGCCCGCAAAGTCGAGTTCGAGACCAACGTCCTTCAATTCGCCACGGCGGATCTCGAGAAACCCAAGACATCCCTGTGTGAAGGTAGCGATTCAGAGTTAATGATCGCTGAAGTCATCTGCACGGACGACGTCAGCGATCAGGAAATACGGCTGGTCGACGTATCGCTCGGGCGCCTCACGGGAACCGCATTCCAGACCGGGTGCGGCCGAGCCGGAACCATCAGATGCACACCGGGCGCATGTGACGGCCCACCGCGCCTCGAAGTCGAAGCCACCCGATGCCCGATCGGGGCACCGTGCGACGTAAAGGTCGACCTGAACGATGGCGGCGAAGCAAACAAGGTTACAGAGATCAGCGGTACGCTGGTCGTGCCCGCCGAGCTAACTCTCGGAGACTCGCGACAGGGAACCTGCGCGTTCGACGCCACCCTCGAACAAACGGAAGCGATGTTCACCCTCAGCGAGCTAGATGGAGGGGGCGACGGGGACGTAATGTCGTTCTGTGACGGCGACGTTCTCTACTCTGAAGTCACGTGTACGGCCGACGTCAACGACCTCGACTCGTTCCCGGTCGATATCGGTGGCGTCACCTTCCGGAACATCAACGACGAGCTGGTCCCCGGAGCGTGCGCCGCCGGCAACATGGTCACGTGCATCGACACCGAGGCGTGCAACTCACGTCCGCGACTGACGGTCGAGCCGCCCTCCGAGCACTGCACGGCAGGTGTTCCCTGCTCTGTCAGCATCCTGCTCGAAGACGACCCCGATGAGGCCGCGGCCGCCTCCGGCACCATCACACTAGACGGAGACGTGGTGATTCGTGGCATAACCGAAGGCAGCTGCATCTCCGGTCGTATGGACACCGACCTGCTGACCAATCAGGCGAAGTTCGCCGTAGCTGACCTCGATAAGACCAAGACCTCGCTGTGCCCCGGTGCCGCTTCGGATCTGCTGACCGTCGAGGTCCTCTGCAACACGCCCGGCGAGTCTTTCGACCTCGCGATCGACAACGTTTCGCTAGGCGACACCTCGACCAATGGCACGCCGTTCCAGACCGCCTGCGATGTACCCGCAACCATCGACTGCCTCGAGCCGTCCGACCCGTGCACGGGGCCGCCTGAGCTCCAAGTGGAAGACACTGATTGTCCGCTAGGCGAGTTCTGTGACGTAAAGATCAAACTCGCCGACGACAACGGGCAACGAAACATCGTCTCGGTAGCCGGGACTTTCCAACCCGAGTCTGGCCTCATGCTGGGAACAGCCGTCCGGGGTAGTTGCGCCCTGGAAGCCGAGCTCGAGCAGGCCAACTTCAAGTTTGCCCTCACCGAGCTCGGCAAGGGCGACGACACCAAGGACGTCTTCTGCGATGGCGACATCCTGTACGCCAGCGTCAAGTGTGACCCCGACCTCGCCCCGAACACCATGCTCGATCTCGATCTCGACGGGGTTACGTACGGCGATCTCGACGGACATTCCGTCCCCGGAGCCTGTACCGCGAGCGGCACGATCACTTGCGTCGACACGAGCGAGTGCACAGACGCGCTGCCCAGACTGATCGTCGACGGCGCTTCATGCCAGATCACCCCAGACTCACAGAGCTGTACTGTGGACGTGCCCGTGCTTCTGGACGACGACGGCAACGACGTGGCCTCGATTGCCGGCGCCCTCGTCGCCGACGAAGGCCTTAACGTACTGGGCGTTAAGAAGGGATCCTGCCTGTCCAGCGACGTGCCGGAGCCGGCGTTTAACGACCAGACAGACAAGTTTGCGCTCGCCGATGTGGCCATCCCCGGCAATGATGCGACCGAGCCGTTCTGCAAAGATGCAGACAAGGAAGTGCTGCTCGTCGAGGTCGAGTGCGATGGAGAGGGGATGCCAGCACTCACCATCGACAACCCTTCCCTCGGCGTCGTCCCGGACGGAACCCCGCTGCAGACCAGTTGCGCCATCGCTGGCACCGTACAGTGCACGACATCGACCAACGCGTTAGAAGCGACGTGCGGCGACGCGAACTACGACGGCGATGTCACCACGAGCGACGCGCTCCTCATCATGCGCGCGAGCGTCGATGCTTACGCACCGTGCCCGTTTGCCGTCTGTGACGTGGATGAAGACCTCGCCGTCACCGCTCAAGACGGATTCGACGTGTTGTATGCGACCGCGCGAGGAAAAACGGACGAGCTGACCTGTCCGTGATCCAGCACGCCGCCACCACGCAGTAACGGCCGCAGCCTGTCATGATAGTGGCAATCCTCGCACTAGCATCGCTCCTGCTCGTTCCCGAGCTTGCGCACGCAGCGAGCGTCCGAATCACCTGGGAACACGCGACTGCGACTGAGTTCAACATCTACGTGAGCCAACCCGGCCCGACCGGGCATTCACTCCAATTCATCCCCTACGCGTCAAGCGCCAACGACGCGCCGCCCACGTTCAGCGCCCTGGTCCCGATACTGAACCCGTCCGTTCCGGCATACCTGGTCGTGACGGCGCTCGACCACCTGGGTGGGGAGAGCCCCCCGTCTGGAGTCGGCGTCGTCGATCCTGCGGACTTCTGTTCGGGCGATGACTGCGAGCCTCCTCTGGGCAGCGAATGCGCCGCCGTCGACTACTTGCCGGGCGACTGCAATCAGAGTGGCTTCATTGATGCCGGGGATGCGACCTGCACGGTCCACTGCCTGCTCGGGAACACCGTCCCCGGCGCAGACTGTGCTTGCCCGGCCGACTGCAACTGCACTGCTGGCGTGGACGCCTCGGACCCGACCTGTGCGATTCGCAGGCTACTCGGGACGTTCGTACCGGATACGTGCGACGCAGAGAGCCCGGCCACGCTAAGCACTTCCCCCGATTATCGCCCTATCATGCCGACCCTGTCGGTCGGGCGGCTCAGAAGCGGCCGAAGATCGGGCCGCCGAGTAGCAGCCATCCGCGCTCGAGGGGAGGGCGTGGAGCAGGTAGCCTCAGCTCGGCTTTGGCTAGATCCAGCCGGCGGCCGCATAAAGCGAGTTCGACTTGCGGCCAGGCTTAGGCGGTCCGGTTACAGGCTACACACCCAGCTCAGCGGTCTCGGACTGACTGCGTTCGTTGCTAATCTCGCCACGAACATCCCCGCCCCCCCGATCGGTCACGGACGCGTACTGATAGCGGTGACGACCAAGAGCACTCAAAGGCTTGAAATCGTGAGATCCGAACTCGGCAGCACGTCGGGACTACCGGTCACCAGCGCAGCAGCGTTAGCACGTAAGGAACCAGAGGCTGACTCATCTATAAATCAAAGTGGACTGAGGCCCACTAGACCGTAGTCGACCACCCGTCCAAGGAAGGTTTCCTTTGACATACAGCACCTTCATCCGTAGCTAGGTATAGTGCCTTTTACCGCACAGCGTTGCGCCATATCCCTCACTTGGGTATTCGCGATTGCGCAGCAGGGGAACACTCGCGCCGGGCCTTTCGATGCCCTCAGGAGAAGCAAGCCATGAAGAACGCTCCCACAGCCGGACTCTTCGCTATCGCCCTTGGGGCAGCCACATGCCTGGCTCTACCCGAAAGTGCCCTTGGTTGGGTCACCACCGGCCGTGACCTCATCAGTCAGGACTGCGTCGACAACACAGGCTGCCTAGACATCCCCGGCAGCATCAAGGAACCGGGATTCCCGCAGAAGATCACGGTTTCCGGCTCGTACGCCCTTAGCAGCAATCTCACCGTCCCGAAGGAGAAGAGTGAGGGCGGCGGCAAAGTAGCGGCCATTGAAATCGACATCGACTCGAACTCGTTAGGTCCGAACAACGTGACGATCCACCTAAACGGGTTCACCATTCGTCATGAAGATGCGAACGACAACGGCTGCATTTTCGGCACCGCCGGCGATGAAATCTCTAACCCATTCGGTGGAATCTCGATTCTTGGCGGGCCGGGAACCAACGTCCGGATAGTAGGCGGGACAATCCATGGTTTCGGTTACGGCATACTCGCGAAAGGCGCATCGGTCCAGGTCGAAGACATGTACCTCTGCGGCAACAACACCGGAGTTTGGGCCGGACCTGGAAGCATCATCCGCAATTCCCGTATCCTCGGTCACTACGACGACGCGATAAAACTAGAACACATCGAGTTCGGCGGCGGCCTTCTGCCGATCGCGTCGATCATCGAGGATAACGTGATCTCCGGCACGTCCCATTTGACGAACAACATGAACGGCGATTGCATCGACCTCAAGGGCGACAAGGTCAAGATCTGGGACAACGTTATCTCCGACTGTCAAGGCTACGGTATTTTTGCGAAATGCGATGGCTGCGACGACGCCGCAGGCGCTAACGTCCTAATCGGCGAAAACGTAATCACGAATAACGTCGCGGGCGGGGTCTTTGTCGATGGAGGCGGCGCGAACATACTGAACAATATGATCTCGATGAATGGTGGCGACGGGGTCTTGACCCACGACCATTCGAGAATCTTCGACAATACCATCGAGATGAACGGCGGGTTCGGTCTAAACCTCGGCGCCGAGCAGAACACCGGCGGCGCTGACAGCCCAGGCGACGTCGACGGCCACAAGAGCGCGTGGGGTAACAACGTCATCACCGGAAACAATTTGTCGGCCGATATAGAAGATCAGGTGAACCCTCCGATCGACAACAGCAACGACCCCGCAAAATGTCCGGCTCCCGGAGCCGACCAAAAAGGCGCCCCAGTCTCGGACCCTATGAAGCCAGCACCGCCGTTCGGCAATGCAGGCGGCAATGTCGTAGCCGGGTACGCGTTGGCGCCTTCCTCATGCTGCGGGAACGGGATCGTCGAGGGAAATGAGCACTGCGACGATGGTGACGCCGATAACGCTGACGGCTGCGACGCTAGGTGCTTGCTTACTCAGTAGCCGGCCGGCACGCCGGACCGTCGCAGAGAAGCAAGGCGCAGATGTAGCCCCGGGCAGGAGCGAACCATGAGCTTTCATCACGGAACGCGTACGACGAGCACGTTCGCACTCTGCCTCGTTGCTGCGTGCACCCTCATCGCGCTCGGCCAGCTCACAACGCCTGCGAACCTTCTGGCTCAGACGATCCTCAAGCAAGCCTACGTTTCTCCGGACGACTTCTTCATCCTCGGCACCGAAGGTGTCGACGATCAGGAGGTTGCGGTAGACGACCTAGAGCAAATGATGGTCATAGAGGTCCTCGACCTCGGCGTACCAGGGATCAACGACGTCAAAGGCTTTCACCTCGAGGATCCGACCGATCCAGAGAACAGTCTACGCCTGTTTACCCTCGACGACTTCGCTACGCTCGGACCTGCGGACGAGCCCGTAACCCCAAGGGATGTAGTAGAGTTCGACCCCGACATGGACAACCTGGCCCCCTACGTCGTCAGGTTCAACGCGACGGACGAGGGCGTAACATCTGGCTCGACCTTCAAGATCGACGCGGTGACACGGTCGAGTGATGGCGACCTGGTACTATCTTTCGATTCAGCCGTCACCTTTGCGCCCGGTAGCCCGTCCACCAGCGCCGAGGCAATCAACCTATCGCAATTCGTTGGCGACGAGCAGTTCGAGCTTTTCTTCGATGCCCTCGCGAGCGGTGTCGTCGTCCCTAGCGGCACGGACCTCAACCTCGACGCCGCCCATGTGACTGACGGCAACCGGCTCATTGTCTCATTCTCCTCTGCCGGTCAGGTGGGTGTCGGCACCGAGACGATTCGGTTCGAAGCGGCCGACCTAGTGGAGTTTGAGATAGTTGATGATTCTGAGGCTAGATGGAGAGCGGTGAGCCTCCCCTACGACGGGAGCGAAAGATACGAGGCTGGGTGGGGAACCCGCAACCTTGACGCGGCGCTTGCGATACCAGAGGAAGGCTGTGGCAACGGGATCGTTGAGACCGGAGAAGAGTGCGACAACACGAGCGAATGCTGCACCGACGACTGCCAAGAAGTGATGGACGGAGTCATGTGCACGCAGCCGGACGACACCATGGGCGTATGCGCCATGGGAGAATGCGTCGACAAGCCCCTGTGCGGCAACGGCGTCGTCGATTCCGGCGAGCAGTGTGACGATGGCAACACGGCCGACGGCGACTGCTGCAGCGCTACCTGCACAATCGAAATGGGTTGCGTCTGCCAACCCAACGTTGCGCCGAGTTGCTGCTCGCTGTGCGGCGATGATGAGCGGCAGTGTGGAGAAGAGTGCGACGGCACCGACGCTGACATGTGTAGCATGGATGAAACCTGTTCCACTCAGTGCGAGTGTGTCCCTCAGGAGTGCGGCAACGGCGTCATTGACTCCGGCGAGCAGTGCGACGACGGCAACACGGCCGATGGCGACTGCTGCAGCGCTACCTGCACAATCGAAACGGGTTGCGTCTGCCAACCCAACGTTGCGCCGAGTTGCTGCTCGCTGTGCGGCGATGATGAGCGGCAGTGTGGAGAAGAGTGCGACGGCACCGACGCTGACATGTGTAGCTCGGGTGAAAGCTGCTCCAACACATGTGAGTGCGTTTCCGAGCCCGAAGAATGCGGTACCGAGAACTGCGAGTGCCCCGACAAGCCCCAGGGCGAGCCTCAATGCGCCACGCTCGACGGCGACTGCAACGGTAACGGAATCATCGATGCCGGCGACCCGATCTGCACGATGAACTGCTATATCCTGAAGCACGTGCCGAACGGCGGCGTGGCATTCCCAGCCACGATCACAGACCCGTGCGCCAATCCCTGCACGGACTGCAACTGCATGGACGAGTGCGACAAGGACAATCCCGATCCCGATTGCCTGGACGACCCACTGAGGCACATCGATATCGGCGACGCGATCTGCGTGGTCAAGCGACTCATCGACTGCTTCCAGAGCTGTGACGCCAGCAGCTCCGGCACCAGTGCGCTACGCTACGGATATACGGCGGCGAGTGGGCCGAGGGTTCAAGCAACCGCTATTCGCGCGACGAAGAAGCGCCGGCGCACTTACGCGATGCTCTGGCTCAAAGGGCAGGGCGCCGAAGACGCGGCGAGCCTGCGAGTCGAGCTGTCGGCCAACGCAAAGATCGGCAAGATCAAGCTCTCCAGGCGAGCGCGAACTGCCGGCTTCAGCATCTATTCGGGCCGCGACGCTGACGATCGCGCCGTGCTGCTCGTAGTTCCGCCGCTTGGCGGCGGCTCGGTTCCGGCCATCGGCAAGGGGCGCCTCGCGCGCGTGAGGATGTCGCCCGATGCCACCGAGCTCAAGGTATCGGCCGGCGAGTTCGCCTCGACGCTGGGACTACCCATGCCGTGATATCGCCGGTGACCTCTACCGGCTCTAGACAGTGCGCATCCTAGTAATCCTGTTCTGCGCACTCGGGCTCGCACTGGTGCTCTCGGCTTCTCACAACGCCGAGGCCCAGTGCGAGATCCCGCCTCGGCTGAGTATCGACGACGTCATTTGCGAGCCGGGCGCGCCATGCCCGCTATCCGTCCGCATTGAAACCGGGGGAGCGCCGATAGCGTCGCTGTCGGCTCGCCTAGAGGTGGCCGGACCGGTGAGCTGCGGTCCGACCTGCTCGCCTGGATCAGCAACGGCGAATGGCTTCTGTACGGTGAATGCGACGAGCTGTCAGATTGCCGTCGCCGACCTCGCACCTCCCATAACTCCATTCTTCGACGGCGAGGCGGCGCGGCTGACGTTCCAGTGCGACGAACCAGGCCTGTATTCACTCACGCCGACGCTCGTCTCTTTTGGTACGGTATTCGGCCTTCCGCTCAGCGGATGCGGCGAGACCGCGAGCATCTTTTGTGGATCGGGCGCCACGACGACGACCACCCTGGTAGAACCGGAAGCCTGCGGGGACGCAAACGGCGACGGATCCCTCGTCGCCAGCGATGCACTGGTAACGTTGATGACCGCCGTCGGGGTAGGCGACTGTCCCATGTACGCATGCGACGTCGATTGCAGCGGGCTCATCGCAGCTTCCGATGCATTGATCGTTTTGAAAGCCGCAACAGGGCAAGACGTCACGCTCGATTGCGCCTGCGACGACTAACCCGCATGCGGGTTACGTCGTTGGTTCTACGCTCGCGCGTCACCCCCTGCTGAGATGGAACTCGCGCTCGTCCAGTTCGCAGGGCGTGGGTTCCAATCTTGCTGCACACCGATCCGACAGATCCCTGAAACACTCAGGCGCGCAATAAACAATGGCAACTCACCATGCGCTATGCCCAGTATAGTAGAGTTGCCAATGGCCTCCTCCGCGCGAGGCGTGCCTATGTGAGGCCACAGAAGTCTCGGCCGGTCGACCTTCATGTTTTTCCTGACGACCGTCAACCAACGATTCGACACGACGCTGCGATTCGCGCTGTCGGTGGTGATATGCGGCGCCGCCGAGATACTCATCTGCGCCGACGCTCACGGTGGCGTGTACTTTCCGGCCGGAGAGGCCGACGCGTTGTTCGGCGCCATGACCACCACCGCGGAGCTCGCCGGAGGTACCGACAGGGATCCTGCGGCGGACAGCATTACCGACCAGCTTCTCTACGCCGACAGTACGCTCAATAGCTTCGTCTGCTGTCCCGGCGATGCCGCGACCTACTCTTTCGATTGGCCCGGGGGCGATGTCTATGCGTGGGGCCGGTTCTACTACCCGGGTAGCGCCCCGAACGAGGCCAACTCGTTCTTCATCAGCGTAAACGGTGGACCGCGAGAGATCTTCGGGAATCATCGGGACCATTTCCAGACGTGGCACTGGGACGGCGACGGCTCGGTCCCTGACGGCCTCGAGGGCCCGCTGCGGCCCATCTACCTCGGTAGTGTGCCCGCGGGCCCGCTGTCGCTGAGAATAGAGAAACGCGAAGTACTGCCGGTCGGCGACCAACCGCGCCTCGACGTCGTCTACCTGGCCCAGAACGCTGGCGACGTCCCAACCGACCTGGCGGCCATCGCTGCGTTAACACTACCCAGCGGTGAGCCGCCGCCACCTCCTCCTCCCGGGTGCACGTCGAACGCTGATTGCGGCTCGTGCTCTGTTTGCGACCTGGTCACCGGCAGCTGTCAGCCCGTATCGGCGGCCGGAGACCTCTATGTGGTCGCAGCTTCCCACGCCGGCGCGCAGTTCAGCGGCGACATGCGCAGAGCAAGTGAGCTCAACGCGATACCCGCTGGCACGCTCACCGGCGATGCCATACTGGCCGCGACAACCACCAATGGGTTTGCGGGCGACAGCGACGACGTGGCCCGGTACGACGTTAGCCTGCCAAGCGGTGGTGCCTGGTATCTCTGGGGCCGCTTGAGATACCCGAGCCCCGCGCCTAACGGGGCCAACTCGTTCTACGTGCAGCTCGGTCAAGGCCCCCAGCAGGTACTGGGAAACAACAAGGACTTCCTCGAGGCAGGCTGGCACTACGACGGCGACGGAACGGTCCCGACAGGGGAGCACGGAGCGCCGCAGCCGCTGCTGCTTGGCACCGGGTTTACGGCTGGCCCCACGACGCTGACAGTCACGAAGCGCGAGGCGTTCCCGGTCGCCCCGCAGCTCGAGCTGCTCTATCTCACCCAGGTTGCAAGCCGCGTACCTACCGACGCAAGCGTCGACGCAGCGCTGTCGGAGACTACTTGTGGCGAGATCGAATGTGGCAACGACATCCTCGAGCCGGGAGAAGAGTGCGACCCTCCCGACGGGCTCACCTGCGCCATCAACTGTCAGATCGTGTGCACATCGCAGTCGGAGGTCTGCGACGGACTCGACAACGACTGCGACGACCTGGTCGACGAGGACTTCGCCCTTGGGCTACCGTGCTCCTCAGGCGGTGGGGCCTGTGCGAGCACAGGCGTCACGGTATGCGCGCTCGACGGACTCGCGACGGTCTGCGACGCGTCTCCGGTCAGCCCCGGTCCCGAGTCATGCAATGGCGAGGACGACGACTGCGACGGAGAAGTCGACGAGGACTTCGATGTTGGCGATGGCTGCACAGTGGGCGCCGGAGCCTGTCGGGCGACGGGCGTTCGGATCTGCGACGCCGGAGGCTCGGGCACGGCGTGCAGCGCATCGGCTTCGGATCCACAGGCTGAAACCTGCAATGGCATGGATGACGACTGCGACGGTCAGGTGGACGAGAGCTTCGAGCTCGGCGTCGCCTGTATCGCCGGAGATGGTCAGTGCCAGCGCGCCGGTGTAACCGTCTGCTCCTCCGACGGCGCATCGACCACCTGCTCGGCCGACTCCGCCGCACCGTCGGCGGAGCTCTGCAATGGCAGCGACGACGACTGCGACGGCGAGATCGACGAGAATTACCAGCTGGGTGCGGCCTGCGTCGTTGGGGCCGGAGCCTGCGAGGCTGCGGGTATCCAGGTCTGTCTGGCCGACGGCACCGGTACGATGTGCGATGCGACACCCGGCGCCGCGGGAGTCGAGACGTGCAATGGCCTCGACGACGACTGCGACGGTCAGAACGATGAGTCGTACGCCGTGGGCACGTCGTGCTCGATGGGTCAGGGACTCTGCGAGCGCCAGGGCGTAGAGGTCTGCACTCCCGACGGCACAGGAACACAGTGCGATGCCGTAGCGGGATCGCCGCAAGTCGAGATCTGCGGAAACGGTATCGACGAGGACTGCGACGGGAGTGACCTCCCGTGCGGCGGTGGCTGCGACGCGGCACCACGCCTCCATATTCCGGATACGATATGTGTGGTCGGCCAGACCTGCACTGCGACCGTGGATCTCGAGGCGGGCGCGACTGGCGCCTCGATCGTAGCAGCGCGACTCGAGACGCCCGACGGACTGATCGTCGGTGAGATGACGGCGGGCGCCTGCGCGGCGGGCGCCGAAGTATTCACGCAGGCCACTCAGACGTTCGCGGTGACCGACCTTGGCGGCTCCACGTTCTGCGATGGTCCCGTACTCGACATCGAGCTCTCGTGCGCTCAGCCGGGCGAATACTCGATGGGCCTATCGTCCCCCCTGCTCACCGACTCTGCCGGAGAACCCATCGACGAAGTGTGTGCCGCGGCTGGAACCGTTACGTGCACCGGCGATACCGTAGTCGGCGAGTGTCCGGTGCCCCCGAGGCTTGGCATTGCAGACACGGACTGCATGGTTGGCGACTCTTGTGTGATCCCGATCTCTCTCGAGAGCGACGGGTCCGCGGTTTCTAGCGCATCCGGCAGCCTCACGGCTCCCGTGGCGCTATCGGTCCTCGATTTCACTGTCGGATCCTGCGCTGACGGCGCTTCTCTGTTCACCGACGGATTGTCCTCGTTTGCCGTCAGCGACTTTCAGGGCGCCGCGTTCTGCGATGGCCCGATAGCTCTGGCCGAGGTGGTGTGCGACGGGCCCGGCTCGTACGACATGGTTCTGGAGGACGTGTCCCTCGCAAGCGCCTCTGGCGCCGAGCTCGACGCTTGCGGCTCCGGCGCGACGATTACGTGCAAGGAGCCACTCCCGGAGCCCTGCCTGGACGCACCGCGACTCCAGGTCCAGGGCAGCGACTGCGCGGTGGGCGCGGCATGCGAAGTCGCAGTCCTTCTGGACTCCGGGGACGAGGACATCTCCTCGCTCGCAGCAGCGCTCACGGTCGCTGGCGATCTGACCGTCGCAGGCATGACGGTCGGAGCGTGTGCAACCAACGGCGTCCTGTTCGAATCCGGCAATGAGTTCTTCTCGATCGTCGACTTCGGCAACGATCCGTTCTGCGACGGCGAGGTACTCGAAGTGGAAGTCACCTGCCAGACCGACGGCACTTTCAACCTCGGTCTGTCTGGCACGGCGCTGGGCAACACCTCCGGTCTGCCGGTCTCCGGTGTATGTGGAGCCGGGGCACAGATCGTCTGCGGAACCGGATCGGCGCAATGCGGCAATGGCCTCATCGAGGCCGGAGAGCAATGCGATCCTCCGGACGGCCTGACGTGCAATAGCGCCTGCGTCGTGACGTGCACGCCTCAGACCGAGACATGCGACGGGCTCGACAACGATTGCGATGGCACCGTAGACGAGACCTTCAGTCTCGGAACGTTCTGCTCGGCTGGTATCGGTGAATGTGAACGCACCGGCACGTTGGTATGCACGGCGTCCGGCACCGGCACCGAGTGCAGTGCAAGCCCGGTCTTGCCGGTCGCCGAACAATGCAACGGCCTCGACGACGACTGCGACGGAGCCATCGACGAGGCGTTCGCGCTCGGGACGCCATGCACGGTAGGGCAGGGCACCTGCGAACGCAGCGGTGTTCAGGTGTGCGGGCTCACCGGAAACACCACGCAGTGCGACGTGGCAGCGGGAACCCCAGCCGTCGAGCAATGCAATGGTCTCGATGATGACTGCGACGGCGAGGTCGACGAGAACTTCGCCCTTGGCGCGCCGTGCGTGGCAGGGCAGGGCGAGTGCGCGCAAAACGGGATCATCGCATGCCGGGCCGACGGCGATGGGACCGCGTGCAGCGTGAACGGCGGTGTGCCTGATCTCGAGCTCTGCAACGGCCTCGACGACGACTGCGACGGACAGGTCGACGAGGATTACACGTTGGGCATCTGCTCGGTAGGGCTGGGCGCATGTTCTCGCACGGGTACGGCCGTATGCGCGCTCGACGGTACCGGTACGACCTGCACGGCAACGCCCGGATCTCCGGAGTCGGAGATCTGCGGCAACCAAGTCGACGAGGACTGCGACGGCGCCGACCTGCCGTGCGTGAGCGCTTGCGGTACAGCCCCCAGACTGGTGGTTGCGGGCACCGTCTGCGACATCGGCGAGTCGTGCACCGTTCCACTCATGCTCGAGCCAGGCTCGCACCAGATCCCCTCCCTGGCTGCAGCGTTCGACGTACCCACCGGCCTCCAGATCGAATCGGTCGCGCCAGGCGCCTGCGCTGGAGCGGGCACCTTGTTCGATGAGGCGCTGCCGGTATTCGCCTTGACCGATTTTTCCAATGAGCCGTTCTGCGAGGGCAGCGTCGTCATGGCCAGCCTCAGCTGCGAGAGCGCCGGCGTGTTCGAGCTCGGACTGACCAACGTCTCACTCGGTGACGTACTCGGGCAGCCAGTTATCGGCGGCTGCGGCGCGAGCGGGCAAATCGCATGCACCTCGTGCGGTAACGGTGTCGTCGAAGCCGGAGAGCAGTGCGACGCCGGCGCCGGCAACAGCGACACCGCTATCGACGGATGCCGCAACAACTGTGCTCTGGCCCATTGCGGCGACGCAGTCGTAGACAGCGGCGAAGCCTGCGATCCACCCGATGGATTTTCGTGCAACGCCAGCTGCCAGACGATCTGCCAGCCCCAGTCGGAGATATGTGACGGCGAGGACAACGACTGCGACGGGAACGTCGACGAAGGCTTCGCCCTGAACGCCACGTGCATGGTGGGCGTCGGCGAGTGCAGGCGCCAAGGCGCCCTCGTGTGCTCCCCGGACGGATTATCCAGTCAGTGCGACGTAAGCCCCGGCCCGCCGACGGCCGAGCTGTGCAATGGCGCCGACGACGACTGCGACGGCACGACCGACGAGGGTTTCGTGCTCGGACAGTCATGCTCGGTCGGTGTGGGTGTGTGCCAGCAGAACGGTGTCACCGTATGCACCACAGACGGCGCGTCGACCATATGCGGAGCCTCGCCTTTCGCCGCCAGCACCGAGCTATGCAACGGCCTCGACGACGACTGCGACGGTGAGGTCGATGAAGACTTCACTCTCACGGTCTGTAGCGAAGGGGTAGGAGCCTGCGCACGCTCGGCGTTGACGGTCTGCGCCGCCGACGGCAGCGCAGCTCAATGCAACGTCATTCCCGGTGACCCCAGCGCCGAGCTGTGCAATGAGATCGATGATGATTGCGATGGAGCCACGGACGAGGATTTCGCTATCGGCGCGTCCTGTACCGTCGGGCTGGGGCTCTGCGAGCGCGACGGATCGCGCGTCTGCAGCGACGACGGGGCGACGAGCGAATGCGACGCTGTGGCAGGCGAGCCGGCAGGGGAGATCTGCGGGAACGACATCGATGAAGACTGCGACGGAAGCGATCTGCCCTGTAGCGGCGGCTGCGACACGGCGCCGCGCCTGGCAGTAGAAAGCGCGGCCTGTCCTGTCGGCGGCGAGTGCACGATCGCGATTCACCTTGGCGCCGGGAGCAATGCCGTCGGCCAGCTGGCGGGCGCAGTCGAGCCACCCGCCGGAATCGAGATTTCCAGCCTGACACTGGGCGAGTGCGCGGCAGAAGCGATTTTGCTCGACCAAGGCATGCCCGCGTTCGTCGTGTCGGGTGTCGGCGGTGAGCCTTTCTGTGATGGAGCGGTGGTTCTGGCTACCGCGGACTGCGACCAGGCCGGCGACTTCGAGATAGGCTTGCGCGGCGTCGCCTTCAGCACGGTCGCGGGGCAGCCCGTCGACGGCGCATGCGGCGCGTCGGGACAGCTGACTTGCACGGTCTGCGGGAACGGGCTCCGCGAGCAGGGCGAGGAGTGCGATGCGGGGCCGGCCAACAGCGACACCGTCGCCGACGCATGTCGTGAGGACTGCCTGCTTCCACGTTGCGGCGACGGCGTCGTCGACGCCGACGAGGAATGTGACCCACCCGATGGACAGGCTTGCAACCAAGTATGCGAGATCGCGTGCATACCTCAGGCCGAGATCTGCGACGATATCGACAACGATTGCGATGGCGAGGTAGACGAAGGCTTCACTCTCGGTGCCGGTTGCCAAGTCGGGACCGGCGCTTGCAGCGCGAGTGGAGTAACCACCTGCGCGCCGGATGGGCACAGCACCGTATGCGACGCGACGGCGGGCACCCCCTCGGCCGAGGTCTGCGGCAACGGCATCGACGAGGACTGCAACGGCCTCGACCTCGCCTGTCCAGCGAGCTGCGAGAGCGCCCCCCGTCTGCATCTCGCCGACAGCGTCTGTCAGGTCGGTCAGCCGTGTCAGCTCGCGATCACGCTCGACTCGGGCGCGGCCTCGGTTGCTTCGCTCTCGGGTACGCTCGACGTTCCTGCGGGCATAGCTCTCGCCGGCCTCGGCCTTGGAAGCTGCGCAGCCGCCGGCTCTCTGTTCGACGAGGCCATCCCCACGTTCGCGGTCACCGACTTCGGTGGAACGCCGTTCTGCGACGGACAGGTGGTCACGGCGGATGTGGCCTGCACGACGGCAGGATCGTTCGCCATCGACGTCAACAGCGTCTCGCTCGGCACCACAGCCGGAGACGATGTCAGCGGTGCGTGTGGACAGGGTGGGACACTGATATGCACGACCGACGCCGTCATCGCGCAGTGCCTACAGCCCCCACGTCTGAGCATAGGAGACACCACCTGCATCGTCGGTGAGCCCTGTGACCTACCCGTGGTGCTGGAGGCAGGCGACAACCTGGTACCTTCGGTCGGCGGCAGACTACTGCTCCCACCCAGCATCGCCCTGGAGGATATGAGCGCTGGAGCCTGCGCATCGGGTGCCACACTGTTCGACGAAGCAAGTCCGAACTTTGCCATAACCGATTTCGGCAGCGTGCCGTTCTGCGACGGGCCTGTGGTCGTCGCGCACACGACATGCGCCGAACCCGGGGCCTTCGAAGTCGACCTCGAGAACACCTCGATCGGCAATACGCTGGGCCAGGCCCTCGACTCGTGCGGACTCGGGGGGACGGTAAGCTGCCAGGCCTCTTGCGATCAAGCACCTCGACTCGTGGCAGAGCCCACGACGTGCGTGGTCGGCCAGAGCTGCACGGTAGCGGTGGCGCTCGAGCCGGACGAGCTCGAGATCGTCTCGGCGGGCGGCGTTCTCGCGCTCCCGGACCACCTATCGCTCAACGGCATGAGCACCGGCGGCTGTTCCGTGGATGCAGACTTGATCGAGAGCGGCGGGTCCAGATTCACGCTCGCGGCATTCGGCGGAGATCCGTTGTGCGCGGGCCAGATCCTCCTCGCAGACGTGTCATGCAGTCAGGCCGGACAGTTCGATCTCGGCCTTTCCGGCGTCGCGCTGGCCACAAGCGCCGGGCTGCCGGTCGCCGGCGCATGCGGAACAGGCACACAGATCCTCTGCACCCAGGACAGCCTCATCACGGAATGCAAAGCCGCCCCGCGACTGTTCATCGATGACGCTGCATGCACGATCGGAGAGCCTTGCACCATAGAAGTCCAGCTCGACTCGGGAGACAACCTCATCCCCTCGCTGTCAGCCTCCTTGAATCTGCCGGACGAGCTCGCGCTCGGTGACGCCACGCTCGCAAGCTGCTCGGCCGGCGCGAACCTGTTCGATCAGGCGCTTCCGAGCTTCGCGATCGCCGACTTCGCCGCCACACCATTCTGTGATGGCCCGGTGCTTTCTACCGACATCGCATGTGAAGAAGAGGGTACGTTCAGCGTCGGCATCGACGATGTTTCTCTCGGCAACACGCTCGGTCACCAGGTCCCCGGCGCATGCGGGGCTGGTGCTACCCTGAGCTGCAGCGCTCCCTGCGAAGCTGCCCCGCGCGTACGGGTCGAGAGCATGCAGTGCCCGGTGGGGGAGGTCTGCCAGGTCCCGCTCATGCTCGAGTCGGGCGGCGCGACGGTCTCGTCGGTAGTCGGCACCCTGAAGGGAGACTCTCAGCTGTCGCTCGGCTCGATCGACACGGCCAGCTGCTCCTCCGGTGCCGATCTCTTCGACCATGCAACGCCGAGCTTCCTGGTCGGTGATTTCAGCGGTCAGACGTTCTGCGACGGCGCGGTGCTAATGAGCGACATCGTATGCGAGACCCACGGCACGTTTGAGCTCGACGTTAACGGCGTTGTCCTGGCCGGCCCCAGCGGCCAGTTCGTGCCTGGCGCGTGCGGAACGTCCGGGAACATCGAGTGCACCGACCTGTGTAGCGAAGCGCCGCGTCTCACCGTCGACAGCGTCGCTTGCCAGGTCGGCGCTAGCTGTTCGGTAGCGCTCGACCTGGATGCTGGACCACACGCGATCAGCTCGCTGGCCGGCACGCTCGTTACACCCGCCGAAGTGTCCCTGCGAGCGCTCGAGTCGGGTGTGTGCGCACAGCAGGCGACGCTGTTCGATCAAAACTTGCCGGCTTTCGCGCTCACCGACTTCGGTAACGCCCCGTTCTGCGACGGGACTGTCATCGTAGCAGACGTCGACTGCGACGAGGTAGGCACCTTTGCCATGGGTGTCGAAACCCTCTCCCTCGGTGATCAGAGCGGCAGTGAGGTGGCGGGAAGCTGCAGCACCGTAGGGGTCATGACTTGTAATCAGGGAACTCCATGACGAAATTCATGCAGCACCTTACGACCGTTCTCCTGGCCTGCATCCTCGTTGCAAGCGCGGCCTCGCGCGCCGAAGCGCAGTCGTCGAATTCGTGCGTTCAGCGCATCGACTTCAACTCCTTGGCCGCCGGCGAAATCGTGTCGAGCGTGCTCAGCACCAGCGGCGTGGGCCCCATAGGCGTGAACGCCACGAACCCGAGGTTCCCGATCGGCACCAACGCCGCGATCATCTACGACTCGAACTGCCCGGGAGCGTGCAGCGGCCAGGACCCCGATCTGGGCACGCCGAACGTCGACTTCGGTGGCCCCGGTCGCGGTGCCGGCGGGGGCGCCGGGAGCGCCTTCGCGAACACGGCACCCTTCGGCAACGTGTTGATCGTGGCCGAGAACCTCGTCGATGGCGATGGCGACGGCTTTATTGACATTCCCGACGATCAATCCGACGAGCTCGTGACGATCCATCTCGACTTTTCGATCGTCGCGCCCGTCCTACTCCGCAGCATTGCGTTCGTGGACCTGGAGGCTGGCAAGGGGATGGCGACAGTCGAGCTCTTCGATCTCGGAGGAGCCCCTCTCGGTCACTCGGAACTTCCGCGCACCGGGAATAACGGGGTCGCTAGTGTCGATCTAGCCCACACCAACAGCGTCGCGCACGCGCTCGTGACGCTCCAGCAATCCGGCGCCATCGCAGAGCTGACATTCGAGTCCCGCTGCGATGACGGCGATTCTTGCACCATCGATTCTTGTGGTCTCGAGGGCTGTCTGCATACGCCCGTCGGCTGCGACGATGGCGATCCGTGCACGGTCGACTCGTGCTGGCCCGAGGGGTGCCTGCATGATTCGGTCGATTGCGATGACGGCGATCCGTGCACGCAGGATTCGTGCGGGCCTGCCGGCTGCGTGAACGTCCCGATCATCTGCGACAACGGCATCTTCTGCGACGGCCCAGAGAGCTGCGTCGAAGGCCTTTGCGTACCGGGCAGCCCCCCGTGCGGCGACGAGGCGATCTGCAACGAAACGGGAGGCGATTGTCTGGTCGCAGGATGTGTCGCTGTCGACGACCCGAGCTGCGACGACGGGAACCCATGCACCGATGACACATGCGACGTCGGTACCGGCAACTGCATCAACCTGCCGAACACCGCAGCGTGCACTGACGGCACTTTCTGCAACGGCGCAGAGCATTGCCTCGATGGCGTCTGTGTAGCAGGTCCGCCCCCGTGCAACGACGGCGGCGAGTGTGCCCGCCACTGCGACGAGGCCGCCGCGAGTTGCCTCGCACCTAGCAGCACACCGTGCTCCGCCGATGGGAACCCTTGCACCGACGATACGTGCGACGGCGCTGGCACGTGCCTCCACCTGGACAACTCCGCCCCTTGCGACGACGGAGACCTCTGCAACGGGAGCGACACCTGCGCCGGCGGAGCCTGCTCGCTGCATGCCGGCGATCCGTGCGGGGTGGGCGAACGCTGCGACCCAGAGAGCGAGCTCTGCGTCGTGCTCGAGTGCGTGACTGATAACGACCCGGCCTGCAACGACGACAACGAGTGCACAGACGACAGCTGCGACGTCATTGCTGGCGCCTGCATGCACACGCCCAACACCGGTCCGTGCGACGACAGCATCTTTTGCAATGGCACCGATTCATGCTCGGACGGTCAGTGTTCAGTGCATGCCGGTACGCCGTGCGCCGGCGGCCCCGAATGCCTCGACCTGTGCAACGAAGAGGCCGGAAACTGCTTCGTGCCAGCCGGGACGAGCTGTACCGACGACGGCAACCCGTGCACCGACGACGTGTGCGATACCGGCGTATGCACGCACCAACCCAATACCGGCACCTGCAATGACGGCCTCTTCTGCAATGGCGAGGATCGCTGCGAGTCCGGCAGTTGCTCGACGCACGAGGGCGACCCGTGCGCTGGCGCCAGCGAGTGCGCCGGCCAGTGCGACGAGACCGCCGACAGCTGCCTGGCAGCATCGGGCACGGCGTGCACGAGCGACGGCAACGAGTGCACCGACGATACATGCGACGGATCTGGCACATGCATTCACGAGCCCAACCAGTCGGACTGCAACGACGGAATCTTCTGCAACGGCACGGATAGCTGCTCCGGCGGCAGCTGCTCGACACACGCCGGCAGTCCCTGTGCGAACGGTCCGGACTGCCTGAACCAATGCAACGAGACGCAGGGCAATTGCATCGCGCCCGGCGGCACCGCTTGCACAAGCGATGGCAACGACTGTACCGACGACATGTGCGACGAGGCCGGAACCTGCACGCACGCCCCCAACGACTCAGCGTGCGACGACGGCCTATTCTGCAACGGCGTCGATAGCTGCTCGGAAGGGAGCTGCTCGGTTCACAGCGGCGATCCGTGCGCTGGTGATAGCAACGAATGCTCCGATCAGTGCAGCGAAGACAGCGAAAGCTGCTTCCTTGCGGCCGGAGCCAGCTGCAGTGGCGACGGCAACGAATGCACCGACGACGAATGCGATGGGGCGGGCACGTGCGTTCATGATTTCAACGACGCACAGTGCAACGACGGCGTCTTCTGCAACGGCGCGGATACTTGCGCGGCGGGTGAATGCGCGATTCACGCCGGCGATCCGTGCATCGAAGGCAGCTGCGAAGAAGAGACGCAGATGTGCATAGATACGTGCGTCAGTCCGCCGCGTCTCGCACTCAACCCGCTGACATGTACTGTCGGTCAGCCCTGCGAGTTCGTCATAAACCTGGAAGCTGGAACGGCGCAGGTCGCATCGTTCCTGATCGCGCTCGTGACTGCAGCCGACATCGACTGTGCGAACTCGTGTGAGCCCGGCGAAGCCTCCGAGGGCGCTTGCTTCACGAACGCCGCCGGGTGCGTCTTCAGTCTTGTCGATTTCTTTCCACCGATCGAGGCGTTCGACGACGGCGAGGTGCTGCTATCGGAGATCACCTGCAACGAAAGCGGCACGTTCGAGATCGGGCTGGCCGACGTCGCCATGGGCACGCCAGAGGGTACGGTCGTGGCCGACCCCTGTGGGAGCGGTGCCACACTGACGTGCACCGACAGCAGCCTGCTTTGCGGCGACGCCGACAACAGCGGGCTCGTGACCACCACCGACGCCCTGGCGGTGATGGGCTACAGCATCGGACTGTACGAGGACTGTCCGATGGAGGCGTGCGATGCCGACCTTAGTGGCGCTATCACGTCGAACGACGCGTTCGAGATCCTGTACTACGCCGTCGACGCGAACGAAACGTTCTGCACCGCACGGAGCCCCACGAGCACTGGTCGCCTTATGGCCGCGACAACCTCGACAACGATGCCGAGCTTTGGTCCAGAGACCCGATGACGGGGCGGCGACGCACCGCCACCCGTCCTAGTTGATCGCCGCCGAAGTAGCCGCCGCACCCACCGAGCTCGGGTTGATCGGCAGCATCTCGCGGACGTACTGATTCACCCACATAGTCACGTTGCCGATCGCCGAGCGGGGGACGTGGACGATGTCGTAGGGCTGCAGCGGCACGTCGAGGCTCGTGTCCTCGCCGTTCGCCACCGGTCGCAGATCGATCGCTCGACCGGACGGGCGCCCCTTGGCATCACGCCGGATGAGAACCACCTGGTCGCGACGGGCGAAGTCGTTGAAACCGCTGGCCAGGGTGATGGCCTGGAACACGGTGAGGCCGGCGATCATGTCGTAGACGCCTTCCTTCGTGACCTCGCCGCCCACGTACACCTTCTGACCACCGAAGGACACGACGATGACCGTGAGGTCGGGGTTGGCGAGCTCTCCCGTGTACCGCCGGGTGAGCTCGGCATCGAGCTCCGCCGGGCTGTAGCCGGCCGCGGCCACATCGTCGAGGTACGGGAGCGAGATCATGCCGTCGGGCCTTACCATGACCTCCTGATCGAGGTCGGGGTTGCGGTAGAACCTCACGTTCAGCAGGTCTCCGACCTGCATGCGGTAGGGGCCCGGCAAGGTCTGCGGCGCCGACGCCAGAGTCACCTCGGGCTCCGCCGGGTCGGCCTTCACCTGGTACATGGCGGTGGTGCAGCCACCCGTCGCCAGCGCGAGCAGTACCAGCGCTGGCGCGCCTGCCTGCAGCAGGCGCGATCCGAAATCTCGTACGAACTTTTGGCGACCGATCACTATTCCTTCATCCCGTATAGGCGCCGCAGGAGTGGTCGGCGCGGAGCGTGTGTCGAAAAGGGCCCCCCAGCTATCACGGCCAGCGAGAGATAGTCAAAAAGAGGCGCGAGGAGCAGGGGGAGGCCCGGCTACAGCCCGCCGTCAGCACGGGCAGGGAGGCTACCCAGCTCCCTGCCCGCACCCCGAACCCAACGTCCGATAAGATATATTATGTCAACTCACGTACGCGGCCCCCAGGCCACATCCCCCCAAAAAACCCGCCAAACACGCCCGTAAGCCCCCCGGGCTACCTTTTAAGGGCGCGTTCCGGGCGCCCTCAGGTCTGGCCCACGCTGCGCACCGCCTGGCTCTACACCACCGGCACGGTCAGCCAGCCACCAGCGCGGCGGCCCCGGGACTGCCGACACCGTCGAAACACGCGACGTCGACGGCACGGCGAAGCTCCTGCTGCCTCGAAACCGTCGCGGGATCGAGCGCGACATGCTCGTAGCTATCTCCGAGCCCACAATTCTTCCCTGGAGGCATGCCTACAGGCGCGCAATAGACGCATATCGCGCACGGACGATTCCGGGCCCGAATCGCTCCCTGCTCGACTACGTGGCCAGCCAGCCATTCCCGGTCATCGACACGAAGGATCCCGCCGCAACGACGAAGATCACGTGGGATGAAGCGTCCGGTACGCGATCGATCGACGACGCGAGCGCGCGCCGTGAGATGGCCGTCGGGCATACCGCGCGACGGCATACCGATGCGTCCTGACACCGATCGAAACGACGTCCAGCACCGGGCGTCGATGACGGTTCGACTCGTGCGACGTGTCGACGTCGAACAGACCGTGGTTACGAAGACGACCGCGAGAAGATGTCGCGCGCGGAAGCACCAGGCGCAGCGTTTCCGGCGCTCGACACGCTTGGTCGCAACGGAACGTTGCCAGCATACGGACACCTGAGCGCACGAGACGACCACGTGCGGCACAACAGTTCGTTCGGCAGACGTCTGCGACGAGTGTCACGCGAGGTTCGCGACAACACGCCCGGCCGACTCCTCGTCGACATCAACAGCTCCGCCGGCTTCGACGCGCCGGTGCCGAGCTATCACTGGCCGCTTCTCGGACGTCGCACTCGCCCCGAAGCGGTCGATGCGCGCGACGATCCGTCACCGTGGTGCGGCGGCGCGGGCAACTTCGCGCCGCACGACCTGCGGGAAGCGCGAATGTGTGGCCAGTAGAAGAAGCGCCCGGCATGTGGCGCGTCCCCATGAATACCGCCTTTTCGCACTTGACGCGGAAGGGTGGCTAATCGACGCGACCGCCGTTCACGATCGCAACACCGAGCTGGAATACGCCGCCATCACATTCCACCCGAGCGTTTGGACAGCACCTGCCGCCGGTACCGGGCACTGCGGCCGGCTGCAGCTAGACGCGCTCGTACGGATCGTAGAGCTTCGCGTACTCATCGAGCGCGAAGCGATCCGTCATCCCCGCGATGTAGTCGGCGATCACGCGCGCCATCGTGTCGTCACCATCGGCGCGACGCACGACGTGCGGCGGCATCTGTCGCGGATCTTCCATGTAGGCGCGGAAGATGCCGGTCATCACCCGCCTCGCCTTCCCACCCATGCGTACGACGCGCTGATGCCGGTACAGACGTTCCATGAGCCGCGCCTTCAGGCCCTTGACGGCTGCGTCCATGGGCGCGCTGAACTCGGCCATGCGCGGCAACACGGTGCGCACCTTGGCCACACTGTCGATGCTCTCGGCCTCGATGCGTGCGGCGATGGTATCGATGAGGTCGCGCACGAGGCTGTCGAGGATGCGACGGACGGTCTGGTATCGAATCACCGAGAACGTCGCGCCGGGCAATGCCTGCTTCACCGCCGCGAACGGCACTTCCCACAGCTCCACACCGACGAGATCGTCGGTCGAGAGCATGCCCGACTGCAGCCCGTCGTCGATGTCGTGGCAGTTGTAGGCGATCTCGTCAGCGAAATCGACGATCTGCGCCTCGAGCAGCGGCGCTTCGTCGGGACTGAACGCTCCGGCTCGCGGGCGATCGTACGAAGTGGAGTGCTTGACGATCCCTTCGCGAACCTCGTAGCTGAGGTTCAGCCCGGGAAACTCCGCGTAGCGCTCCTCGAGAACCTCCACGATTCGCAGACTCTGACTGTTGTGCTCGAAGCCACCATGGTCGGCCATGAGGTCGGCGAGCACGTACTCGCCGGCATGACCGAACGGCGTGTGCCCGAGGTCGTGCGCGAGTGCGACGGCCTCGGCGAGGTCCTGGTTGAGACCGAGCGCACGCGCGATGGTGCGCGTGATCTGTGCGGCCTCCATCGTGTGGGTGAGTCGCGTGCGGTAGTAATCGCCCTCGTGGTTCACGAAGACCTGGGTCTTGTACTCGAGGCGGCGAAACGCCGTGGAGTGAATGATGCGGTCTCTGTCGCGCTGAAACGTGAGCCGAAACGCGTGCTCGTCCTCGGGGTGCTGGCGACCACGACTGTCGCACGACGGCATGCCGTAGGGCGACAGACTCTCCCCTTCCAGCTTCTCGAAGTAGGCCCTGTCCCTCACCTCTTCCTTGACCTCAGGGCAAGGTGGTGGTCGCGCTCGTGATGGTCGTGGTGGTCGCGCCCGGGACGGTGGTCGTCGTGGATCCGAACGTGGTGGTGGTCATGGTCGTGACGGTCGTGGTCGTGATCACGTCCGGATCCATCGTGGTGGTGGGAGAGACCGGAGGCGCGAACAGCAGATCCGCGTAGGTGGAGCTCTGGCCCGTGGTCTCGCCGAAGTCCGAGCATGCGGTCACATCGGCGTTGCAACCAACGACCCTGGTATTGAAGTCGGCGACGAGTAGGGCAGCCTCTTCGGGCGGTGACTGGGCAGGATTGACCTCGATCGCCAGCAGCTGGACGGCGCTGCCCACCAGTGCGGCCGTGTCGCCGAGGACGGCGCAGTTCGCGCCGTCGGTATCGCAGCGGATCACGTCGCCGGTAAAATCACTCACGAGCAGATCGATGGCAGGGTCGCCTCGAAACACCAGGTCGGTCGCGCGCGCGGCACCGGTATCGGCCGTTCGCAGGAACCCTCCGCTGGAGTCGTACACCCGCAGCGGCTGCCCGGCGCGGCCGTCGACGACGAAGAGCTCGCCGCTGTCCTGCGAGAAGTTCATCGCGGCCAGTTCCTCGGCCCCCGCCGTCACGTCGCCGAACACGCGCAGGAACAGTCCCAGGGTTCCGTCGAATACGCGCACCACGCCATCGGTGTAGGCGACGTTGAGATTCCGGGACGGGTCATAGGCCAGCGCTACCGGAATGTCACTGAAATCGTCGGTCTCGCCGAACGTGCCCACGATGGTCGCGTCGCTGCCGTCGAACTCTCGGACTCGCGCCGGTGCCGGCACCGCCAGCATGATGTTGCCATCCACCGGGCTCGACACGCCGGTGGTGGCACCGGCGGCGAAATCCGCTGCGTCTTGCGACGCCCCGATGAAGCCTCCCTGGGTGCCGCCGAAGCCGAGCAGCGACCCCACCACGTACAAGGTTGAATTCGTGACGATACGCGTGAGCGCGATGTCGCTGGCCTCGTCACCGTCGATGAGCATCCGCACCTCGTAGCTGCCGCCAACATCGGGCACGAACGTCGCGTAGTCCATGGTGCGGGCGAACTCCACGAGGCACGTCTCGCCGTCGGGGCAGCCGGTGTCGCACGTGCTCGGGTCGAGCTCGGCGCAATCGAGGTCGTTCGTACACTCAGTGGTGCCATCAGCGTCGCACACGCCGGTCGTACAGACTTCCGATGCTCCGTCCTCAACCGAATCGCCGCTGCAGTGAGACTCGAATTCGGTATCGCTGTTGAACGGGGGCAGCATGGTCCAGAGGTACAGGATCGCGCTGTCGTCGCCCTCGGGGTCGGTCGAGTCGCCGCCGTCGAGCACCACGCGCTGGCCGACGTCGACCGGGTTCGCCTCCACCTCGAGATCGGCATCGGGTGGCGTCGGAGTGTTGCGTCCGCCCCCCGAGCCACAGCCACCGGCGACCAGCGCGAGGCAGACCGCAGCGATCCCCGCGGCCTCCAGCGTAGCCACCATCAAACGGTTCATCGATTTCACGTGAAGCGAGATCCGCCGTCCCACCAGCTTCCGTACACCGTCTCAACGCCGCTCGTCGCCACGCTGAGGCGCGCCGGTGCGGCAGAACAGTCGGCCAACCATATCGCGGGACCCGGATTCTGCAAGCCGCTCCGGTGCGCTACGGCGACCCGATTCTGGCCTCACTTGGGGCCCGCCGGGCACCCGCGGACACCACGAACAACGTCCGCGCCGACGAGCACTCAGGTCATGACCCCGGTTGTCCCGACCCGCGCCTCGTGGCACGCTCCAGCGTCGAGAACGCCGTGGAACCCACGCCTACACGCAAGGTCCTGGTGGCCAGCCCGCGCGGGTTCTGCGCCGGGGTTTCCTATGCCATCGAGATCGTCGACCGCGTCCTCGACGAATACGGGCCGCCGGTCTACGTCCGGCACGAGATCGTCCACAACCGACACGTCGTCGACCGCTTGCGCGAGCGTGGTGCCCGCTTCGTCGAAGACCTGTCCACGGTGCCGCCTCACGCTCTGCTGATCTTCAGCGCCCATGGAGTGTCGCCGGCGGTCCGCGCCGAAGCGCGCGACCGCGACCTTCGTGTCGTCGACGCCACGTGCCCGCTGGTGACGAAGGTGCACCTCGAGGTGCTGCGCTACGCGCGCGAGGGCTACGAGATACTGCTGGTCGGACATCGCGGGCACGTCGAGGTCGACGGCACGCTCGGCCACGCGGCGGACAAGATATACCTGGTCGAGACGGTCGGCGACGTGGCGGGCCTCGAGGTCCGCGACCCCGAGCGCGTCGCGGTGGTTACCCAGACCACGCTTTCGGTCGACGACACCCACGAGATCATGGAGGCCATTCGCGCACGCTTCCCCGCCGTGAATACTCCGGGCAAGGACGACATCTGCTACGCCACGCAGAATCGCCAGACGGCGGTCAAGGCCCTGGCCGACGTCGCCGGCCTGGTCCTGGTGATCGGGTCACCGACCTCGAGCAATGCCAACCGCCTCGTCGAGGTCTCGGAGAAGGCAGGCACGAGGGCGCGACTGATCGAATCTGCCGAGGACATCGACCCCGACCTGCTCGACGACATCACTTGCGTGGGGCTGAGCGCCGGAGCGTCCACGCCCGAATCGCTGGTGCAGGACGCGATCGAAGCTCTGAGCGGCTACGGATTCGCCGACGTCGAGGAGCTGCGCACCGCAGAGGAGCACGTGGAGTTCCCGCTGCCTCGCGAGCTGCGCGTCAAGCCGGGCGCCCAAGCGCCGCGGCGCTCGGGCCCTGTCGGGGCCTGACCCCTTCGCGTCCGGTCCGGCTTCGGTGCGGGCCTACGAACCGTCGGTGGCCACCGCCTCGGCGATGTCAGGATGCAACGGCAGCGTGAACGTGAACGTTGCGCCTCCGCCCGTGTGACCACTAGCCCGCAGCTCGCCGCCGTGCGCCTCGACGATCGTGCGGCTCATCGCCAGCCCCATGCCCAGTCCATCCGGCTTGGTGGTGAAGAACGGGTCGAATATCTTGTCGATCTGTGCCGCTCGCAGCCCCTCGCCTCCGTCACGCACGCTCACCTCGATCGTATCCTCGTCACGCTGCCGCGTCTTGATCGCGACGAATGCACTTCCGTTGCCGGTGCCACGCGTCGCCTCGATGCCGTTGCTCAAGAGATTCACCAGCACCTGCTCGATCTGAATCGGATCGGCCTCGATGTGCGGCAGCCCCGGGTCGAGCGCGCGGCGAAACTCCACGTCGTCGTTGCCGGAGGCTCGCAGTAACCCCTCCGCGTTTTCGATGAGCTCGTTGACGTTGACGTCTTCCAGATGGAGCTCGTCGCGCCTGACGAACCCACGAATGTTGTGGATGAGACGCCCGGCGCGATGCGCCTGCTCGGCGATCTGGTCGATCCCGTGCGAGATCTTCGGATCGTCGATCTCCTTGTTGTCGAGAAGATTGCTCACGCCGCGGGCGTAGTTGACGATGGCACCCAGCGGCTGATTGATCTCGTGGCAGATCTGCGAAGCCATCTCCCCCATCGTGTGCAGACGCAGCACGTGCGACACCTGGTCGCGGTGCTGTTGCAGGCTGTCCTCCATGCGCTTCTTGTCGGTGATGTCGCGCGCCACGCCGTACACGCGGCGCTGCTCGGGAACCGCGACGGCACGCCACCACAGCCACTTGTAGCTGCCGTCCTTGCAATGCCAGCGCATCTCGAAATCGGTGGCCAGCGTCTCGGTCGTCAAGCGTTCGAACTCGGTCGCCGCAGCCTCGCGGTCGTCGGGGTGAAGGAACTCGAGGAATTGCGTGCGCGTCAGCTCGTGCTCGCTGTAGCCCAACGTCTCGACGAAGCGCGGGTTGACGAGCTCGAAGTAGCCGTCGTAGCTCGCGCTACTCACGATATCGAGCGACAGGTCGAAGATCTGCTTTCGGGCTTCCTCGACCAGCCTACGGTCGGTGACGTCCTCGACCATCGCGATTCCATAGCGAACCTTGCCTGCCTCGTCGCGCACCACCGAGCCCGTCACGCGGGCGTACAAGGTGCTTCCCGAGCTCGTGATGTAGCGCGTATCGCTCAGGTACAACGTCTCGTCGCCGTCGAACACGCTCGCCGCCAGCTTCTGGCTCGATTCGACGTCTTCGGGATGCAGAACGGCCCCGAAACCGAGGCGCTCCAGCTCGGCGGCGCTGTAGCCGAGCATCTCGGCCAGGCGTGCATTGACGACCAGCACGCGCCCATCGCGAGCCAGCAGCGCCATCCCAAGCGGCCCTTCCTCGAAGACCAGACGGAATCTCTCCTCGCTGGTGCGCAGCTCCCCCTCGGCACGCACGCGTTCGCTGACCTCGTCTTCGAGCTGCAAGTTGACCAGCTCGACCTGTCGGGAGCGCGTCTGGGCTTGCTGTGCCGAGCGGATGCTCCACGCAAGGAGCAGTGCGCCGAGCAGCCCCACGCCGAGGATTACCTCGGGCAAGCGTGAGCGGGCTTCCTCGAGCCGTCGGGCCGTGGGCTGCACGCGCAGCGTCCAGGGCGCACCGTGAAGATCGAACCGCGACAGCACGATCCAGTCGTCCGACACTTCCGACCCGGATCGCGGCGTGGCATGCAGCAGCTGGTCCCCGGCAAACACCGACACGTCGTACCCCTTCGGCACCGAGCGCAGCGCTGTCGCGATGAGTCGATTCAGGCGGTGGACGCCGAGTATGAAACCATCGAAGCGTCCATCCACGTACAGCGGCACGTACACCAGGATTCCCTTGCCGCCCTGTACCAGGTCGACCGGTTGCGTAATGCTCACACGACGACCGATGCGGGACGCCTCCAGGGCCACGGATCGACGCTTCTCGACGGAGAGATCCAGGTCCAGCGCCGCCTCGTTATCTTCGAGGGGAACGATCCATCGCACGTGGTAGGACCGATCCACCCACTCTATAGCCTGATAGTCGTCGCGATCGCGCACCAGCCCGGCAGCATCCACCTCCCACTCCTTGCGCGGCGTCCCCCCGTGAGCCATCCACCGCTCGGCCATCCGCTCCAGGGCCTGCACGCCGGTCTCTACCTGCTCGTTGACGGTCGCGCTGATCGCCCCGGCGTTGGTGGCGACCGTTCGCCGGATCTGGGTGTGCTCCTGGGCGGCCAGTGCCTGCCACAGCAGCACGCTGATCACGCTCACGCCGATGCCGACCTGTCCCGGCACCATGCGCAACGGCGTACCGCCTTCCTGGAGGTCGCGAGCGCCGGCCAGGGTCGCTATGCCGGTTCCGAGCAGCACGAGACCGGCGGCGGTGTGGACGCCCATGCGCGTGAGCTGAGCCCACTCGTACGCCGTGGGCACGCCGGCAAGATAGCCCAGGAACGGCACCGCCCCGATGGCGCCGACAACCGACCCGACCATCGCCCCGGACGCGACGAACCGCCCTCCCCTTCCCCGCACCAGCAGCAGCAACAGCGCCACGGCGGCGAGCACGAAGCTCAACGCGGAGCTGTTCGCCATGGGCACCGGTCCGCTGGCGCCGATGGACATGGCACTGTCGACGAACGGGTGATCGAGCGCGAGGTCGACACCCGAAAGGTCTTCGAAGAGGGTAACCCCGCCGGCCAGCAGCGCGCCCGAGAGCGCCGCCAGCGCAAGGACGGTCACGCGGAACTGGACGGCCAGCAGTCCGATCCCGCACATCACGAATGCCGATGCCGCGCTCAGCTGCATCGGCACGAACATCGGACGGACCCGGACGAGCGTATCGTCGCCCGTGTACCAGCCGACCGTGACGGTGACCCCGAGACCCGTCACCAGCGTGGCGATCGCCACGACGACACGTCGGTTCACCCGGTAGAAGGTGCCAAGCGATATGCTCACAACCAGCCGCCCGCCATGCTCATCGGCATGAGGTCGTACATGAGAATCGGCCCTGTGTCGCTGCCCTGTCAAGGTCCCGTTCGGGTCGCCCGCTTGCGCACCGCGGCCGCGTCGATTCGGGGCGCGAGCTCCGAGCCGATCGCGTAGCATGAAAGTACGTGCGGTCGATCCGTCCGCACCGCGGAGGTCCGGAATCGTGAAGCTCGGTCGCCCCTACAAGCTACGCAGGCTGCTCGGCAAGATCGTCCACGAGAGCGACAGCTTCATCGTGAGCAAGACGGTGATGGGCGATCGCCTGGAGGTGATCGAGAAGAGCTCCCGGCGAATCCTCGCCGCCAGCCCCCCCCAGCAAAAGCACCTCCAGCACTGCCTTCGGGCACTGCGTTCGATGAACGTCGAGACGCAGCCCGGCAGCAGGCCGTTCGAGATGCTGGTAGAGGACTTCGCGAGCGCGGTGTTCCGGTCGGGCCTCAGGCTGGAGCGAGCGTTCTTCTCGACCTCGCCCCGCTCGCGCGCCTACTCGGCCGTGGTGCGCACCCAGATCGACGGGGTCGGCGCAGGCTCGGCCGACCCCGAAGACGCCGACTGGGAACCGCGCTGCTAGAGGCGTCGCGCCTCAGCCACCGCGGCGGACCGAGATCTTGCGCTCGCGAGTCTTGGTGCCGCCCGACTTCGGCATCCTGATCGCCAGCACACCCTTGTTGAAGCGCGCCTCGATCTTGTCGGGCGTCACGCCCTCGGGCAGCTTGAACGAGCGCTGAAACGAACCGAAGCGACGCTCGGAGAGGTAGTAGTCCTTCTTCTTTTCCTTGCGCTCTTCCTTCTTCTCGCCCTTGATCGTGAGCACGTCGTCCGTGACCGTGAGCTCGACATCGTTCTCGTCGAGCCCGGGAAGCTCGGCCGTCAGTCGATACTCGCGCGGCTTCTCGACCACGTCCACCGCCGGCACCGTCCCCCACAACGAAGAGGCCTGGCGACGGATGAACGGCTCGATCTCGAAGCCACGTCGTGCGAAGGCGAGGTTCGGCAGGTTCGGAAGATTGGGCAGGTTCGGCAAGTTCGGCAAGTTCGGAAGGTTGGGCAGGTTGGGCAAGCTCGACAGGTTCGGAAGGTTCGACGTGAGGTCGTCGAACAACCGGTCGATTTCGTGACGCAGGCTCAGGAGCGGGGCGCGCACCGAGTCTGCAACCGAGGCGCGTCCGTTGCTCCTCGCGGCGGCCTTGCTCGCCGCCTTCTTGGTCGACTTCGAGTTCGCACGCGCGGCCGAGCGGCCGCCCTTCTTGCTGCTGGCTTTCGCGGAGCTTCGGGCCGTGCTCTTGGTGGATCGTTTGCGTGAACGAGTGGCCATGGTGGTTACCTCCCTCGGCACGCGGGGTCTGCTGTTGATGGTTCCCCGACCGCGCGCGCCGTCCAGCGGTGTATCGCGCACCCTAGCGACCGAGGGATTTCTGTTCAACAAGCGGCCCTGGAGGGACCTGCTCGGGGCCCGCCGGGCCACGATCGGCGCCGTGGGGGCGGTCGGATCGGAGTGCCCCCGGCATGACTCGAACATGCGACACCAGGATTAGGAATCCTGTGCTCTATCCACCTGAGCTACGGGGGCGTACGCAAGCTTGTCAGACACTTAGCCCACCGGGCTCAGGCCCGCAAGCGAGTAACCGGTAGACGCTAGGAGCAGGCCGGGCGCCGGTCGTGCCATGGCGCAGCCTGCTCGAGCTGGCTTGCGAGCCGGATGAGCTCGGCCTCGCCCCAGGGCTTGCCTACGAGCTGCACGCCGATCGGAAGCCCGCGCTCGCTCCAGTGCAGCGGCAACGAGATCGCAGGCTGACCGGTCGTGTTGAACAGCGGGGTGAAGCCGGCCATGTCGGCGGCATTCTCCAGCGGTGCCATCGGATCGTCTTCGGTGCCCTCGTACAGCGCGCCCACCTCCGGCGGCTCCACCGCGATGGTGGGCGTGAGCAGCACGTCGAAGCGTTCTCCCCAGGCGCTCATGATCTGGCGCGCGTAGATCTGCAGCCCCGCGATCGCCTGCACGTACGTGAGACTGTCGACGGCCTGCGCGCGTTCGCGCATCGCACGGCTCAGCGGCTCCACCTTGCTCCAGTCCTCGATCGGCCAGTAGGCGAGCCCGGTGTCCCACAGCGTCATGAACGGGCCGATCGCCTCGTCGCGCGGTGGCCAGTCGGGCGCGCCCTCGAACACCTCGTGGCCGAGCTCCTCCAGCAAGCGCGCGGTACGTTCGACTGCCTCCACACAGACCGGGTCGACGTGCTCGGTGGTGGGCGAGCTGGTGGTGTAAGCGATGCGCAAACGGCCCGTGGGCGCGCCCACCTCTTCGCTGAACGGCCGCTCGGGAGCGGGAGCGTTGTACCATGCAAGCGGATCGTGTCCGCTCACGGCATCGTAGAGCGCAGCGGTATCGGCCACCGTCCGGCTCACGCAACCTTCCACGGCGCCGCCGAACATCACGTCGCTGACCATCGGCCCCGACGACACGCGCCCGCGGCTCGGCTTGAGGCCCACGAGGCCACAGCAGGAGGCCGGGATACGGATCGACCCGCCGCCGTCGCTGGCGTGGCCGATCGGCGCCATGGCCGACGCCACCGCCGCGCCCGAGCCGCCACTCGAGCCGCCCGGCGTGCGGCCCATGTCCCACGGATTGCGCGACGCGCCCCATGCGTCGTTCTCGGTGACCGGCATGATACCGAACTCGGGGGTATTGGTCCGGCACAGAAACAGGAACCCCGCGGCCTTGAAGCGCTCGGCGATCGACGAGGTGAACGGTGCGACGTGGTCGATGAGAGCGCGCGAGCCCATGCTCATCGGCCAGCCCTCGACGAACGTCAGGTCCTTGATCGCGATCGGAACTCCGAAGAACGCGCCGCTCGCCTCGCCGCGCATCAGCGCGTCCTCGGCAGCCCGGGCCTCGGCGCGGACGTCGTCGTCGCGCCGCCAGGTGACGGCGTTGAGGTCGACGTTGAGCTGGTCGATACGCCGGAGATAGGTGTCGACCACCTCCACCGGGCTGATGGTCTTCGCGCGGATCGCGGCGGCGAGGTCGAGGGCGGACGAGAACGGATCCATGTGATGCTCCTTTCCGTACCGCGGCGGCGGGCGGCGCACATTCGACGGCCTTCCAGGCGAGTCGACGGTCCGCAACCGTAGGTTCCCGGTCGAGCCTTCACAAGCGTCGGCCGGGGGTTGTTGTGTGCCTTCGCAGCCGCCCGTAGCATTGGCCGATGGTCGCCTGGTCGAAGCTCGTGGGGGCAGCCCTGCTCGTGGTGATCACGTGGGAGGTCAACGCCGCGACGTTCGACTACGGCTTCGTGTACGACGACCACGCGAACATCGTCGAGCGCGCGCCCGCGTGGGAAGAAGGCTGGGCCACGTTCTTCACCACCCGCCACTGGGGCGCGGGTCGACACGCCGTGCTCCTGTCCTACGATCTCGACCGATCCGCCCCCCCTGCCCCTGGCCGCTTCCACGTCACGAACACGGTGCTGGCGGCGGCGGCAGCCGTGCTCGTCCATGCGCTGGCGCTGGCGCTCGGCATCGGTTCGCTGGGTGCCTTCGCCGCCGGCGCGCTGTTCGCCGTCCACCCCCTGCACGTCGACGCGGTGGTCGCGATCGCCGGTCGCGCGGAGCTCATGGCCGCGATCGGGGTGCTCGGCTGTCTGCTCCTGCACATGCGAGGCTACCGGCCGCGTCCTTTCGGATTGCCGCTGGCCTGCGTGCTGTTCGTCGTGGCGCTGGCATCGAAGGAGAGCGCCGCCTGTCTACTGGTCCTGCTGATCCTGCACGACGTGGTGCTGGCCCCGGATCACCGCTGGCGGTCGCTGCTGCCCGCGTACGTCGCCTACGGCGTGACGTTCGCTGCCTGGCTGCTGTTCTCGCTCGCCAACTTGCAGACACTCGCGCCCATCGCGTTCGTCGACAATCCGCTCGCATCGCTGCCGGCGGCCGAGCGAGTCGCGCGCGCGGCACAGGTGCTCGGTGACTACTTCGAGCTGACCGTCTGGCCACGCGACCTGCGCCCCGACCGATCGTTCGCGGTGACGAGCACCAGCCTCGCCATCGGGATCGGCGCGACGCTCGCCTGGCTGGCCGGGCTCGCAGCATGCTGGATGTGGCGGGCGAGAGCTCCGCGTGCGGTATTCGCGCTGGCGTGGTTCCCTGTGGCGTTCGCGGCCACGTCGAACATCGCGTTCCCGATCGGAACGATCATGTCCGAGAGACTGGCCTACCTGCCGTCGGTCGGCCCGTGCCTGCTCGTCGGCCTGCTCGTCGACCGGCTGAGCGCGCCAACCCGCGTGCGGTGGCTGGCCACTGCCTCCGCGCTCACGCTCGTCTGCACGGTGCTCGCGTTCGCGTACACCGCGCGCGCGCGTGTGTGGAGCTCCGACGGTCACTATCACGAGATGGCGGCAGCCGAATCGCCGACGTCGGCGAAGGCTCACCTGAACCTCGGGCTGTGGCGAGCGCGAGCCAGCGACCCCGAAGGCGCTCGCCGCTCGTTCGCGCGTGCCCTGTCGATCCACCCGGGCTTCGACCGGGCGGCATATCATCTCGCGGGGGTACTGGTGAAGGGCGGCCACGACGATGACGCGGCCGATGTCTATCGTGCCTACCTGCGCGTCGCGCCCGCCGACACCGGCGCCCTCTCGCAGCTTCTCGCCATCGAGGTGAGGCTCGCCGACACCGCGCGCGCGACGGCCACCGCGCGCCGCCTCGTAGAGCTGGAGCCCGACAACCAGGGCTACGTCGCCGCGCTGACGCGCCTGCAACGCCAGCGCGGCGACGGCGTCAGTCCTTGAAGGCGAGCTCCCGCACCGGCAGACGGTAGCGGCGCATCAGTGCGTAGACCGCGAACGCCCCGAGCTTGCGTCGCCCCTGGATACGTCGCCGTTCGGCCCAGATCTCCGGAAAGCGCGCGAACGCTCCCAGGTACGAGCGCAGCAGGATGCGTAGCAGGCGGGTCCGCGAGTAGTCACGAGCAAAGCCGCTGCTGATCCCCTTCCCTGTCATCGTCGCGTACGCCTGCGCCCCGTAGCGCGCCAGGGTGTAGAACGGGCTCAGCGCCAGCAGACGCAGGGGGAAAAGCTTGAGCGCGTTCCAGATGCGATTGCGCTCGACCAGATAGGCCTTGAACGCCGAGTGGTAGCCGCTCGTCATCGACTTCTTGTGGTAGGCCACGGCATCGGGAACGTAGCTGCACCGCCAGCCGCGCAGCTGCCCGCGCAGCGCCAGGTCGAGGTCTTCGAGATACGCGAAGTAGCGCTCGTCGAACACGCCCACGTCGTCGAGCATGACGCGCCGGTACGCGGCCGCGCAGCCGTTCGGCCCCAGCACATCGCAGGACTCCTCGTAGCCGGGCCCCATCTCGTCGAGCCAGCCGCGCGAGCGGCACACGCCGTCGGGGTAGACGAGCAAGCCGGCCGAATCGAGCACAGCGGGCCGGTCGTACATCATGATGCGGGTCGCGAACATCCCGGCCGAAGCGTCGGCCTCGGCGGCAGCGGTCAGGCGCTCGAGAAACTCCGGGGCCAGCTCGGCGTCGTTATTGAGCAGCACCACGAGCTCGCCGCCGGCCACATCCATGCCCATGTTGTTACCACGGCAGTACCCGGTGTTGTGATCGTTGGCGATCACGCGCACGTTCGGGAAGCTCTCCTCGACCATCGACACGCTCGCGTCGGTGGAGCCGTTGTCCACCACGATCGTCTCGAAGTCGGAGAAAGTCTGGGCCTCGACCGATGCGAGACAGCCGCGCAGCAGCTCGCGGCCGTTCCAGTTCAGTATGATGAGGGAGACCGCGGGCACAGCGCGCCACTATAGCCGATGCCCGGCCGCTGCCAATCCGCAGGTGCCATGGCAGACGCCTTACATTCTTGTAGGTCGTCGTCCGAATTTCGACGCACATGCTGGGTCATGCTGCAGGAAACCCGCATTTTGCCGCGCACTGCGACATGGCATCTGGCTTGCACATGTCCATGCATCATTCGACAACCGTCGGGCGGGGCCCGGTGGAAAGAGGGAGGAAGAGGCAATGGAGCAGACAAATACCGGACGGCTGATCCGAGATCTTCGGATCAAGCTCGACATGACGCAGGAAGAGTTCGCCCACTCGCTGGGCATCACCGTGAGCACGGTGAATCGCTGGGAGAACGGCCACTCCGCGCCGAGCAAGCTGGCCCGCGCCAGCATCGTCGGCCTGGCCGAGAAGCGCGGCGTTCAGATCGATCCCACCACCCTGGTGATGCAGCAGAGCCAGTCGCCGGCACCGGGATTCGAGGCCTACGCGCGCTAGCCGCCCGCAGCGTCACGCTCCCCGGAGCGTTTCGAGATTCGAACGAAAAAAGGGGTCAGGTCCGCAAGGACCTGACCCCTTCTTCGTTGGGAGCATCGCGCAATCGCTCTTCAGACGGCCTGGGCCGAACCCTCCGAGCGATACTGGACGAGCCGCTCGATGGCACGCCGCGCCAGCTTGCTCGGCTTGGCGTGACCATTCTCCCACCGGTTTACGGTGGCGACCGTGATCCCGAGCGTGTGGGCAAATTCTTCCTGCGTCATACGCAGGTTGCGCCGCAGCTCACGGATGCTCGCTCCTGTCTGATCGTGCATGTTGGACTCCTTGTGCGGGCACCTGGCTCCGCGGGGGCTTGGTGCATGAAGAAGCAATCGACATGCCATCGACGCTGGGCGATTACCGGGGCTTTCCGACTCCATATGCGGCTCGCCCCGTCAACGTTTTGACAGAAGCGGCAGGCAGGTGTCTTGCGAGCGGCGTGCGTCGCGAAATGAGACAGTGACGAGTAGCGCGTTGAAGATCCCGCTCCCGTCGCCGCGCGACGAGATTCGGTCCGGGGTTCTTCGACGGCCTGCTAGCCGTCGACGTGCTGCTGCACGAGCGCATCGGCACGCGCGAGCAGCTCGTCATCGTCGGTGTACTTCTCGATCATCAGGCTCAGGTCGCTGAGATCGTGAACCACCATCTGCGCTGCCTGATCGCGCTGCTCGCGATCGGCGAGGCTGTGGATGAGATCGAGCACCAGGTCCTCGAGCTCGGTGCTCTCCAGTGCCACGGCGAGCTCGAAGGCGCCCTCCAGAGAGACCTTGCCGGTGGCCTGCGCCGCAAGCTCCTCGATCCTGGCGCCGGCAGCGGAGATGGACTCGCGAGTGTGGGGGATGTCCGGCGAGGCGCCCGACACCTCGATCATCGTCTCGAGCAGCTGCAGAGCGCCCACGTGGCCAGCCTCGTGGCGGGCCATCGACATCCAGAACTCGTGCAGCTCGCGGTTGTCGTCGAACGTCTGCGCGAACTTCACGTAGACGCCCATCGAGAGTGACTCGAGGCGCTTCGCCTCGGCGATGAGCTTGGCGAGCTCCGCATCCATGGGAGCTCAGTGGTAGCAGAACGAGCCGCCCGAGGCACGCCGCGGGGCCAGGTCGGGACGGCGCTGGCTGCCGATCGGCCCGGCGCGTGCTAGACCCGCCGCTCGAGCGAGGTGGTGACGCGCGCTTCGGGCACGTGCCCGAGCATGCCCTCGATCTCTCGCAGGCGAGATGCGAAGGCCGCGTCGCCCGACACACGATCGGCCACCGATCTGACCGCGCGCAGCACCGAGGTGTGGTTCCGGCCCCCCAGGACCTCGCCGATCTCGGGAAGCGACGCGCTCGTGAGGGTGCGGCACAGGTACGCCGCCACGTGGCGGGGCCAGGCCACCCGACGCGAACGGTCGCGCGAGAGCAGCTCCGCCCGCGTGATTCCGTACACCCAGGCCACGGTGTCGATCACCTTGTCGAGCGTCACCGGCGCGCTGGTCGCAACGTACGGCGCGATCAGTGTCTCGATCAGTCGTTCGTCGAGATCGCAGCCCTGGTGCGTCGTCGCGGCGCGCAGCCGCAGCACCAGGCCTTCGATGTCGCGAACGCTTCCCTGCAGTCGCGTCGCGATCCGCTCGAGCACACCGTCGTCGATCGCAAGACCCGCCTCGCGCGCCTTCGCCGTGAGGATGCGTGCGCGCAGATCCTGATCGAGTGGCGCGAGGTCGGCGAGCAGCCCGCCCTGGAACCGGCTCTTCAAACCGTGCTCGAGCGTCTCGAGATCGGCGGGACCACGATCACTCGCCAGCGCGATCGGCTTGCCGGCTCCGTGAAGAAGGTTGAACGCGTGGTAGAACTCCTGCTGCGTTCGCTTCTTGCCGGCGATGAACTGGACGTCGTCGATCAGCAACGCGTCGGCCACCTGGAACTCACGGCGGAATGCGGCCATGCGATCGAGTCGCAGGGCCTCGACCATCTTCCGCGTGAAGTCCTCTCCTTGATAGTAGAGGACACGGCGGCCGTTCGCCTTGAGACGATTCGCGATCGCGAGCAGCAAATGGGTCTTGCCCAGCCCCACCCCTCCGTACATGAACAGAGGATTGCCGTCGTTCACGCTGCCGTCGGCGATCTGCTGCGCGCCGAGACATGCAAGCTTGTTGCTCTCGCCGACGATGAAATTGTCGAAGGTCTTGCGCGCGCTGACGCCGGTCAGCCGGCGCGCATGTCGCCCGCCGGCGGAACGAGGCCTTGCGGCAGTGGCCGGCCTCGTTCCGCCGAACGAACCCACCACCACCGCCACACGACACCGCCTGTCGGCGGCGACCGAAACAGCACGTTCGATCGCCGGCAGAAAGGCCTGTCGAACCCGATCGCGGAACAGACCGAACGGGGCTTCGAGGGTGAGCGTGTCATCCTCGAACCTCGACGGGTTCAACTCCAGGATCCAGGTCTCGTAATCTTTTTCGGGCAGCTCTTTTGCAATCAACGAGCATGCCTCTCCCCACAACCGCGCTGCATCAGTCCTCATCACCACTAGTCGGCGCCCCACATCATCACCCGGGTGTCGCGGTGTCTGTCGGTTCGGCTCGAGCGTCTTACGATCACCGGACCACCCGTCCATGTAGCCACCTCCGTCCGCGCACCCTTCACTTCTCGTGAAGCGTGTCGCGTCGAATGTAGCTCGTTAAGTTTGCACCTGGTGTCGGCGTTGCCGTTGAATCGAATGCGCAACGCCTTGGCGTGCATGCTGTCTACGTTTCCCAGTTCTTCATTGCAAGATTGAAGTTGGAGCGGATTGTTTTTACGACGGATTTTAGTTCGCATCGTACGCGACGAATGAATCGTTGCGCGATGGTGCCGCGCTTGTGCGCGTTTATGAAGGACTTTTTTGTGTCGAGAACGTGTCGTGGATTCGTAGGTGCCACGTGGGAAATCGCGACACCTCTCGATTCCCGAACGGTTCGTCACGAGAATCGTTTTCATGATCGACGTAACGCCCGCATCCTCCGCATCGCGATGAAAAACCACACCACCCTCCGTCGATCAACCACGTTGATTCTTCGCCAACCAGTGGCAGAGGCAAGCTTCGATGTGCGAATGGTTTGATGCGCAGAAAAAATGTTTTTCTTCGCTGCGCTTGCATTTTTCGTGGCATGACTTCAAAAAAGCAGCCGCTCGATACGGCTCCGACAAGGTTCCGGCAGAACACCCGCACAGCACGGATCGCCGCGATACCGTAGCGCCAGATCACGACATCGCATCGGCCGTGCGGCTCAGATGCTCCTCGGTGCCGGGTTCCTGATGCCACTACAGCACCGCAGTCATGGCCGACTGTGGCGCCGTGGCGCCGGAACCCGATCCCGGCTAGCATCCGCGGGCGCGTGGAAGCACTCTTCGCCCACACCTACCTGTTGTTGTTCGGAAAGCTGGCGGCGGGCGGGCTGCTCGCGCTCGCCGTACCGCCTTTCAGCCGCATGGAGCGCGGCTTCTACAAGTCCACGGGGGTCGTCTACCTCGCCATGGCCTACCTGATGGCGGCCGGCGAGGCGTATTTGTACGTAACCTACCGGAATCTCGACATCGTTTCCGGTGCATCGCTTGCCGCCTGGTGGCTGTTCACGGCCCTTTTCACGGCCTACTGCGTCACCCTGTTCATCGACCTCCCGTTTCTACGCGCGCGGCTCTTTCCGGTCGCGGTGCTGGCGGGAATCGTCGCCCTGGTGGCCACCGCGTGGGGCTATGTGCCCGATGGGGCGTCGCTCGTTGCCGGCGTGCCTTATGCGGCATCACTGCTCGCGGGCGCGGCAATCACGGGTGCCTCGACAACGGGCATGTTGCTCGGGCACTGGTACCTGATCGACACCGGGCTCGATCTGGAGCCGCTACACAACATGCTGACGTACTGTCGCGCGTGCCTGCGCCTGGAAATCGTCGTCGTCGTCGTGGGCGCAGTCGCGCTGTACGCGTGGCCGGGCGGGCCGTGGGCCGCGTCGTTCGATCTCGCGTTCGGAGATCGGTTCCGCCTGTTGCTGATGGCGAGAGTGGCAGCCTGGACGCTGGCCTTGATCCTGGCGGCACTGATCACGAGAACGCTCGCCATTCCGCAGACGATGGCGGCCACCGGCCTGTTCTACATTCAAGCGCTCGTCGTCGCGGTTGGTCAGATCTGCGGACACTGGCTCTTGTTCCGAACCGGTCTGCCGCTGTGAGCGCTACCTTATAAAGACCAAAAGGAATTCTACCTAGGGGATCGCCCTGACCCATAACGCAACGGCCGATCGGAGGAGTCTCCGATCGGCCGCTGCGTCGCCGACGATGTGATGTCTCGTTCCGTGACCTGCCGGAAAGGTCAGGTCAGGTCAGGTCAGGTCAGGCGAACAGCATGTCGTGAACGGCCATGCCCGCGGGAACCATCGGGAACACGCCCTCCTCGGGCGGGATCGCGATGTCGATGAGCGCCGGCCCATCGTGGCTCAGCAGCCGCTCGAGCGCCGGGCCCACCTCGTCGGCCGTCTGCGCGCTCAGGCCCAGCGCGCCATAGGCCTCGGCGAGCTTCACGAAGTCGGGCAGCGAGTCGAAATACGAACTCGAGAAGCGACGCTCGTAGAACTTGTCCTGCCACTGCCTCACCATGCCCAGATGGCGGTTGTTGAGCACGACCACCTTCACCGGCACGCCGTACTGGACGGCCGTCGACAGCTCCTGGATGTTCATCTGGATGCTACCGTCGCCGCTTATGACGAGCACCGGGCGCGAGCCGTCGGCGAAGTTCGCACCGATGCCGGCCGGCAGTCCGTACCCCATCGTCCCCAGGCCTCCTGATGTCAGCCATGAGCGCGGCTTCTCGAGCTTCATCAGCTGGGCCGTCCACATCTGGTGCTGCCCGACGTCGGTTGCCACGATGGCGTCGCCACCGGTGAGCTCGTGGAGCATCTGGAACACCTTGAGCGGCAAGATCACGTCGCCGCGTTCGGCCTTGTAGGCCAGCGGCCTCTCGGCCCGCCACGCGTCGATCTGATCGCGCCAGGGCTGCCAGGCGTCACTGGAGCCCTTGAAGAACTCGCGCTCGCCGATGCCCTCGAGCATCAGCTCCAGGATATTACCGACGTCACCGACGATCGGGATGTCGACTGGAATGTTCTTCGAGATCGACGACGGATCGATGTCGACGTGGACCATGCTCCCGCGCGCGTTGAGGGCGAACTGCGCCGTATCACCCGTGACGCGATCGTCGAAACGCGCAGCGATGGCGAGCAAGGCGTCGCAGTTCTGCACCGCCATGTTCGTCCAGTAGCCGCCGTGCATGCCCAGCATCCCGATGTTGAGCGGGTCGGACGCCGGGATCACACCCAGGCCCATCAACGTGGTGGTCACGGGCGCGCCGGTACGGCGCGCGAAGTCGGTGAGGCGCGCGGCGGCGTCGCCCCACTGAACCCCGCCACCCACGTAGAGCAACGGCCGCTCGGCCTTCTCGAGAACCTCGAGCGCACGGCCGACCTGGCGCTTGTTGCCCTTCACCGTCGGCTTGTAGCCGCGCAAGTCCACCTGTGAGCTGGTGTCGAGCTCGCACGTCGCGGTCTGGACGTCCTTCGGAAGGTCGATCAGCACCGGGCCCGGCCGCCCCGTCATGGCGATGTGGAACGCCTCCTTGACGGTGCGGGCGATATCGCGCACGTCCTTGATCAGGAAGTTGTGCTTCGTGCAGGGCCTCGTGATGCCGACGATGTCGGCCTCCTGGAACGCGTCGTTGCCGATCAGGCCGGTGGGCACCTGGCCGCAGATGACGACCACGGGCGTCGAGTCCATACAGGCGTCTGCCAGCCCGGTGACCGTGTTCGTGGCACCCGGCCCCGACGTGACGATGACCACGCCCGGACGTCCCTTGACGCGCGCATAGCCCTGCGCCATGTGGATCGCGCCCTGCTCGTGGCGCACGAGGATGTGGCGAATCTTGCTCGCGTAGAGCTCGTCGTAGGTGGGCAGGATCGCGCCGCCCGGATACCCGAACACGGTATCGACGCCCTCGGCGAGGAGCGCCTCGAGCACGATGCGCGCGCCCGGCAGGGTCTGCGCTTCAGATTCCGTGATGGTGGAAGGATCGCTTGCAGCCGCAGCTGCACCGCTGGGTGGTGTCATGATGTCTTCCCGGCTGGTGTGGCCGGCCTCCTGTCGTGGCCGCGGACTGGTTACCGCGGCCGGAATGGGACCTTGTACGGCTCGCGACCTGGTCGTGCGACGGAGCGTCGCCGGCAGACCCGAGCACGCTGCATGGTAACCGCCCGGGGTCAGGGATTCAAGGGGGATCAGTCGCCGGCGACGGGCTGCCCGTGGGGCCCGAGCCAGCTGGCGCCGAGGCCCGGCTTCTCGGTGAGACGCTCGAGAAGCGCCGCCAGCACCTCGGAGAGATCTTCGTAGTGAGGCCCGCCGAGCGCCGACAGCAGCGCGGCCAGCGCGCGCCAGCCGGCAACGACCCCGGCCGGCGGCTCGACGGCGGCCTGGAAACGCTGGATGCGTCCGTCGCGGTTGACGAACGAACCATCCGATTCGAAGTGCGTCGCCACCGCCAGCACCTGATCGGCGAAGCCGGTGGTCTGCCCGGCGTGGTCGTCGACGACGACCGTGGCGAACATTCCCTCCAGGCGGTCCGCCCAGCCGTCATCGGCAGACACCGGGTCGCAGCGAACGATGATCACGGCATCGGCGTCAGTCGCCGGCACGGCCCTCTCCGTGAAACCCAGCGCGGTGAGACCTCGCCGGTTCGGATAGCGGTCGGTCGACACCAGCTTGCCGTCGTCGGGAATCTCGGAGACGCCCGGCGACGTGATGATGCGTTCGCCGCCGCCGAGCTGCTCGACCACCGAGGTCAGCAAGAACCCTTCCTCCATGGTGAGCGACGCAGAGGCCACGACAGCGACGTGCTGCGCCGAGCGCAGGCCGCGAGCAGCCTGCGTCGCGACCGCGCCTGCGTCGGCCTCGACGAACGTCTCGCCTTCTCGCTTGAGGCTGCCGGGTAGTCGGTTGCCGTCGTCGTTGCCCTCGAACGTCGCGCGCCCGTGGTCGCACATCCAGTAGCCGTTGACGTCAGGGTTGTAGCGCGGCTTGAGGCGATAGATCTCGCGCTCGCGGCTGTGGACCTCGACGTTGCAGCCGGTCGCGCAGCCGGTGCACACGGAGTCGGTGCTGTCGAGATACCAGACCCGCGCCTGGAAGCGGAAACGTCGGCTCGTCAGGGCGCCCACCGGGCAGATGTCGACGACGTTCGTGGCGTAGTCGTTGTCCACCGAGGCGCCGCCGGCCAGGGTGAGCCGACTGTGATCGCCGCGCTCGGTCAGCGTCAGCTCGTGCGTCTCGGTGACCTCGTCGAGAAAGCGCACGCAGCGCGTGCACAGAATGCAGCGCTCCTGGTCGAGCATGATGTTCGAGCCGATCGCCTCGGCCTTGCGCTTGTTGACCTTGTCGTCGAGCTCGAAACGGCTGCCGTAGCGGCCGTAGTCCATGTAGTACTCTTGCAGCTTGCACTCGCCCGCCTGATCGCAGATCGGACAGTCGATCGGGTGGTTGATCAGCAGGAACTCGAGCACCGACTTGCGCGCCTGGCGCACCTTGTCGTTGGCGGTCTCCACCACCATGCCGTCCTGCACGATGGTGTTGCAGCCGATCTGCAGCTTGGGAAGCGGCTTGTCCTGTTTCTCCGACAGCGCGCGGATGTCGACGAGACACATGCGGCAGTTACCCGCCACACTCAGGCCGGGGTGGTAGCAGTAGTGCGGGATCTCCACGTCGGCCATCGCCGCCGCGTCGACGACGTTGGTTCCCGCCGGCACCTCGAAGGTGTTTCCGTCGATCGTGACCTTCGGCATGTCCCTCAGGCGACGGCGCGGGCGCCGTCTTTCAGGTTGCAAGTTCCGTGGGTGGCGTGGTGTTCGAACTCTTCGCGAAACTTCTTCATGAAGCTCTGGGCCGGCATCGCGGCCGCATCGGCGAGCACGCAGATCGTGTTGCCCACCATCCCCTCGGCAACGCTGTCGATCGTGTCGAGGTCTTCGAGAGCACCGTGCCCCTCGTCGAGCCGGACCAGCACGGTCTCGAGCCAGCCGGTGCCCTCCCGACACGGCGTGCACTGTCCACACGACTCGTGATGGTAGAAGTGCGAGATGGTACGCAACGACCGCACCATGCACGTCGTGTCGTCCATCACGATGATGCCGGCCGAGCCGAGCATCGAGCCGGCCTTGGCGACCGAGTCGAAGTCCATCGCCAGGTCGATCTCATCGGCGCGCAGCACCGGAACCGACGAGCCGCCCGGGATCACTGCCTTGAGCTTACGGCCGTGCCACACGCCGCCGGCATGATCCTCGATGATCTCGCGTAGCGACGTTCCCATCGGCAGCTCGTACACGCCGGGCCGGTTCACGTGGCCACTCACGCAGTACAGCTTCGGGCCCGGCCCACCCTCGGGACCGATGGCCTTGAACCAGGCGGCGCCACGCGCGACGACGTGCTTCACGCACGAGAGCGTCTCCACGTTGTTGACGATCGTCGGGCAGCCGAACAACCCGTGCACGGCAGGGAACGGAGGCTTGATGCGCGGGTTCGCACGCTTGCCCTCGATCGACTCGATCAGGCCCGTCTCTTCACCGCAGATGTACGCGCCGGCACCGCGATGCAGGTGGATGTCGAGATCGTAGTCGGTGCCGAGTATCGACTTGCCGAGATAGCCCGCCTTGTACGCGTCGGCGATCGCTCGTTCGAGCACGCCGTGGCCGTCGGCGAACTCTCCACGGATGTAGATGTAGGCGTCGTGGCATCCGATCGCATAGCTCGCGATGATCATCCCCTCGAGCAGCTGATGCGGATCGTTCTCGATGATCGCGCGGTCCTTGAACGTGCCGGGCTCGCTCTCGTCGGCGTTGCACAGAAGGTACACCGGCTTGCCGGTATCCTTGGGAACGAAGCTCCACTTGAGGCCGGTCGGAAAGCCGGCACCGCCGCGACCGCGCAGACCCGAGTCCTTGACGGCCGTGACAAGATCGTCGGGCGTCATCGCCAGTGCATTGCGGGACGCTTCGTATCCGCCGTCGGCCACGTAGTGGTCGATGACGGTCAGGTCGTCGGACAGGTCCTCGAACCTGAGCAGCACCTTTTCGCTCATGATGAGTGCTAGCGGATCAGACGTCTTGCGCCCGCCCGCTCCCCTTGCCCTTGGTGCCCAGCTGCTGCGGCTGACGCTGGATGCGCCGTTGCAGGGCCATCAGCCCGTCGATCACGCCCTCGGGTCGCGGCGGGCAGCCGGGAACGTAGATGTCCACCGGCACGATGCGGTCGATGCCCGGCAACGTCGTGTAGTTGTCGTAGAAGCCGCCGGTCGACGCGCACGCGCCGAACGCCATCACCCATCGCGGTTCGGCCATCTGGTCGTACACTCTGCGCAACACGGGCGCCTGGCGGACGGTGACGGTACCGATGACCATGAGCAGGTCGGCCTGGCGCGGCGTGAAGCGCGGCAGCAGCGCGCCGAAGCGGTCGATGTCGTACGGCGTCATCGACAGCGACATGAACTCCATCGCACAGCAGGCGGTGGCAAACGGGTACGGGAAGATCGAGTACTTGCGTGCCCAGCCGATGGCCTGGTCGACACGCGTGACGACGACGCTCTCGGCCAGCAACGCCTCGTCGCCGCGCAGCTCACCGATGCGAGGCAGATTGGACGCGTCTATCGGCCTGGCCATCCGGGCACGCTAGTGCCGAAATACCGAAAATTCAAGGAAGTCTTGCAATCCTGCCGGTCGAGCGTTACAAGCCCGGCCGGTGCAACGGCTCATCGTGTTCTCCCACCTGATCGGCATCGCCACCTACCTCGGTGCCACCGTCTTGCTGGTGCTGGTGATCGAGAGCTTCACGGGCCGCCGGCTCGATGCCGTAGAGCGACGCGAGGGCTACGCCACGGTGTTTCGCGCGTACAATCCGCTCGCGATCGGCGCGCTCGGCGTCGTCGTCATGACCGGCGCCTGGTCTATCACCCCATACAAGGAAGCGCTCGGCGGCGTGTATTTCCAGCAGGTCGGCAGCGCGCTGGCAGGCAAGCTCTCGCTCGCGTTCCTGCTGATCATCATGGGAACCTGGGTCTCGTTCGGAATATGCCACCGACTGGTGCGGGCCGCGCAAGGCGCGCTGCCGGTCACCGACGCCGAGCTCGACCGCGTGCGCGCGCGGCTGCGGGTGGCGGCGTGGCTCACGGTCGCGTTCACCCTGCTCACCGTCTGGGTGTCTCTCGGAATCGAGCAGCCACGACTTCCGGCAGGGCAGTGATCACGTTCGAGCTGCTGAGCCCCGGCAAGTACGTGCCGACCGGGTACTGGACGGAGCTGGCGCCAGGAACCTCACGTCTCGAGGTGGAGATCGGCCCGGGCGACGGACGCTTCCTGGTCGAGTCGGCACAGCAGGACGCCGCAACGTTGTTCGTGGGGCTCGAGGTACGCGAAGGGCTGGCGCGGCACATCATCGAGCGACCCGACCTGCCCCGCAACGCGCGCCCGTACCACCTCGACGGTCGCTTCATCGTGTGCCACCTGCTCGACGACGCGAGCGTCGACGCGTTCCACATCTACTTCCCCGACCCCTGGTGGAAGAAGCGCCACCACAAGCGCCGCCTGTTCACCGACGAGTTCGTCGCCGCGCTGCAACGCTGCCTCAAGCCGGACGGGCGCGTGTTCGTGATCACCGATGTCGAGCCCCTGTTCGTCGACATCTGCGCGAAGCTCGAGCACGTGAATCTTCGCCGACGCGACTGGTACCGCAGCGACACCGATCCCGCGCAGAGCTCGTACGAGCGCAAGTACCGCCGTCAGGGACGCCGGCTACTCGAAACCTCGTTCGTGAAGGTGAGCGGCTCGCCGGCCGACTAGCCGGTAGCCTTGGCCCGCTCTTCGGGCCAGACGAACGACTTGGCCTCGGACACGATGCCGTCGGTGTCGAGCCGGTGTCGTGCGTACAGGTCGTCGTGCGTCCCCGACTCGCCGTACGACCTCACGCCGTGCAGGCGCACGGTCACGCCGGGAACCTCGGCCAGCGTCTCGAGCACGGCGCTGCCCAGCCCGCCGACCACGCCGTGGTCCTCGACGGTCATGATGCGCCCGGTGTCGGCGGCGAGCTTGCGCAGCAAGACGCCGTCGATCGGCTTGATGGTGTGCATGTTCACTACGGACGCGTCGATGCCGTCCTTGGCGAGTCGCTCGGCCGCTTCGAGGGCATAGGCCACGACACCGCCGGTCGCGACGATCGCGAGGTCGCCGCCGCTGCGCAGCTCCACGCCCTGGCCGAACTCGAAACGATAGGTATCGTCGAAGATATCGGGAACCGACTGGCGGGTGAGCCGGAAATAGGCCGGCCCCACGTAGTCGGCGAGGAACTCGGTGGCCTTCGCGGCTTCGATGGCATCGGCCGGCTGCACCACGACCATGTTGGGCAGCGAGCGCATCAGCGCCACGTCCTCGAGGCCCATCTGGCTGTATCCGTCTTCACCGATGCCCACGCCAGAGTGCGTCCCCACCAGCTTCACGTTGGCACCGGTGTATCCCACCGACATGCGGATCTGCTCGAAGCGTCCGGCCAGGAAACACGCGAAGCTGGCCGCAAACGGCACCATGCCGCCCAGCGCGAGCCCGGCGGCGACACCGACCATGTTGCCCTCGGCGATTCCAACCTGGAAGAAACGATCCGGATACGCCTCGGCGAACGCGCGAGTCTGCGTCGAGCACGAAAGGTCGGCATCGACCACCACGACGCGGTCGTGCGTCTCGCTGATCTCGCGCAGCGCGTCTCCGAATGCGGCTCGTGTCGCTTTGCCCATCCCGATCTCCCTCAGCTGGCCATCGCCGCGTCGACCTCGGCGATCGCCCGGTCGAGCTCTTCGGCGCTGGGCGCCTTGCCGTGCCACGCGTGCGTGCCCTCCATGAACGACACACCCTTGCCCTTGACCGTATGCGCGACGATCACCGTCGGCGCGTCGGTCGTCTCGCGCGACCTGTCGAACGCCTGCAGCACCTCGCGTAGGTCGTGGCCGTCGACCTCGATCACGTTCCAGCCGAACGCGCTCCACTTGTCGACGAGCGGCTCGAGGTTCATGATCGCGTCGACCTGACCGTCGAGCTGCACCTTGTTGTAGTCGACGATGGCCGTCAGTTTGCCGAGACCGAACTTGCCGGCGGACATGGCCGCTTCCCAGACCTGCCCGGCCTGGATCTCGCCGTCGCCGAGCAGGCAGTACACGCGATAGTCGTTGGCCTGGTCGAGCTGCTCGGCCAGCGCGATGCCCACCGCGACCGAGAGCCCCTGCCCCAGCGAGCCGGTTGCGGCCTCGATGTACGGAAGGCGCTGGCGGTCGGGATGGCCCTGAAGGCGGCTGCCGATCGAGCGCAGGCCCTCGAGCTCCGACTCCTCGATGCAGCCTGCGCGCGCCAGTGCGGCGTAGACGGTCGGGACCCCGTGGCCCTTGGAGATGATGAATCGGTCACGCCCCGACCAGCCCGGCTCGCCGACGCGGTAGTTCATGACCGCGAAGTACAGGGCCGTCATGACCTCGACGCTCGAGAGCGAGCCGCCGGGATGACCGGAGCCGGCCGCCGCGATCATCTTGAGAATGCTGACCCGGAGATCGTGACAGATGGTTTCGAGCTCTTCTATTGAACGCATTCCTCGGCGAAACCTGCCTCGGCCATGGGGTGGAGTCAAGAATGCTTGTGTGAGGACGCGAGCTGGCGAGCGGCCGAATTACCTAGCGCCGCCGAAAGCTGCCCCGCCCCAGAACCCGTGGAGTGACGACCGCTTCGGCGGTCGCGGACTCTCACCTCGCCCAGTGCAGCGCCTCCCAGCTCCGCTCCGGATCGGCCAGCATGTTGACGAACTTCACCTCGAAGCTCCCGTCGCGCTCGCACACGGCGGTCAGCCCGCAGTTGTCGATGCGGATGCGCCGGAACTCGGCCACGGGCACGGCCAGGTAGTGACAGATCGTCGAGCGGATGATGTCGCCGTGCGACACGAACAGCACGCACTCGCCGGGCGCCATCCGCTCCAGGCCGACCAGCCCGCGGCGCTGCACGTCGAGTATGGTCTCGCCGCCGGGTGTCGGCGTGCCGACGGGATCGGCGGCGAACGCGTGGTACTCGGGGTCGTCCACGATCTCGTCGTAGGTCTGTCCCTGCCAGCGACCGAAACGAACCTCCTGCAGGTCGGCATCCGATTCGACACGTGCGCCGATCGCATCGGCGATGATACGCGCCGACTCGATCGCACGCGCGAGCGGGCTGGTGACGACGCGGTCGATGCCGAAACCGGCGAGCACCGATGCAGCCCGATCGCACTGGCGGCGCCCGTCGGGGCTCAGCGGCACGTCGGCATCGCCCATCACGCGGCGATCGCGGTTCCACACCGTCTCGCCGTGGCGCATGAGGATGAGGGTGCGGATCGAGCTGTCCGGAGCTGCCGTCTCGTCAGGCGGCATCGGCGCTGGCGTCGGCGCCGGATGCGCGCAGGCCGCAGAACTCCTCGTAGTCGATGAGCTCGGTGATCGTCGGGCTGTCGCCGCACATCGGGCACTTCGGGTCACGCCGCAGCTTGAGCAGCCGGATGTGCATCCCGAGCGTGTCCACGTGCGCGAGCCTGCCGATCAGCGGCTCACCGGCACCGAGGATGACCTTCATCGTCTCCAGCGCCTGGATGCACCCGACCAGTCCCGGCAGCACGCCGAGCACTCCGGCTTCCTGGCAGCTCGGAGCCATGCCGGGAGGCGGAGGCTCGGGGAACAGACACCGGTAACACGGACCGTCGCCCGGCTTGAACACGGTCGCCTGCCCCTCGAACTGGAAGATGCTGCCGTGGACGTTCGTCTTGCGCTCCATCACGCAGGCATCGTTCACCAGATAGCGCGTCGGGAAGTTGTCGCAGCCGTCGACGATGATGTCGTAGTCCGCGATGAGGTCGAGGATGTTGCTGGAGTCGACGCGCGTGCGGTGCTCGACCACGTTGATGTCGGGGTTCAGGGCCTTGAGCGTCATCGCCGCCGACTCGGCCTTGTGCATGCCCACGCGGTCGTTCGTGTGGAGGATCTGGCGCTGCAGATTCGACATGTCGACGACGTCGTTGTCCACGATGCCGATCGTGCCGACACCCGCCGCCGCCATGTAGAACGCCGAGGGCGAGCCCAGCCCGCCGGCGCCGATGCACAGCACCCGCGCCTTCAGTAGCTTCGCCTGCCCCTCCTCGCCCACCTCGGGCAACAGGAAGTGTCGGCTGTAACGGTTGAGCTGGTCGGGCGTGAACTTGAACGGTGCCGTCCAGTCATTGCCGGCACCCTTCCAGGCCCCGTAGCCCCCGCTCATCGAGCGCACCCCGGAGTAGCCCATGTCCTTGAGGGCCTTGGCCGCGAACAGCGAGCGCACGCCGCTTTGACAGTAGGCGATGATCGGCTGCCCCTTGTCGGGAAGCTTGCCCTCGACCTGCATCTCGAGGAACCCGCGCGGAATGCTCAGCGCATCGGGCAGGTGCCCCTCGCGGAACTCTTCCTTCTCGCGAACGTCGAGCACCACGTGCTTGGCCCCGCCGCCGAGCGCGTTCTTGACCTCGTCGACCGACATCTCGGGCACGGCCTTGCGCGCCTCGTCGAGCAGCTCCTGGTAGGTCTTGGCCATGGGTCGCCTCCTGCGTGCGCCGTCGCTCGATCCCGACGGCCGCGGCAATCACGCCAGTGTATCGCCGCCGGTGCGCTATTGGTAGTCAGCCCTGGAGGCCGTCGTACAGCTCCACGCGATAGCGCAGCCAGCCGGCCACCGCGCGAGCGTAGCGTGGAGAGAACAGCGCCCGCAACCAGTTTATCGCGGTGACCAGGGGCCAGCGTCGCGACAGCGCCAGGGGGTCGGGCGTCAGGCCGAAGAAGAAAAGGATCTTCTCTCTGTCGGCACGGCGAGCGACGCCGTCTCTCCAGAGAAAGTAGAAAATCACCGGATGCGCAGGTCGCCCGTTTCGGCGTCGCCGTAGGCTTCGAGCATGCGCTCCATCAGCGCGCCCTCACCCTCGTCGCGCATGATATGAGAACGCTGCATGAGCCGCTGCTTGTCCTCGACGAAGTCCTCGCGACGGTAACCGTAGACCGTGGGATGCACGGAGGTGTCCATGCGAATCGCGTCGCACGGGCAGGCCTCGACGCACATTCCGCAGTAGATGCAGCGTAGCGTGTCGATCTCGTAACGGACGGGATACTTCTCGACCGCGCTGTCCGGATGCTCACCGGCCTCGATGTGAATGCAGCGGGCCGGGCACGCCGTGGCGCACAGAAAGCACGACGTACACCGGACCGACCCATCATCCTTCAGCGTGAGCCGGTGCGAGCCGCGGTACTCCGCGCCGTACTTCTGATGCACGGTCGGGTACTGCAACGTCGCCGAGGCCGTCTTGTCGCGAGCGAGCCCGAACTGATGAGCGATGTGGACGAAGAGGTTGCGCCAGAAGCGCCCGCCGGTAAGCAGCAGGCCGGACACGATCTCGGGAACGTAGATCTTCTCGCGCAGGCTGAGCTCTTCGGGTCTCCTCACTTGATCACCACCATCCCTTCCGTCGCCACCAGTCGCCGCACGAGAGCGCGCCGCAGCGCCGGGTCGCCGCTCAGGCCACCAGCTTGACGACCGTGCCGATGCTCGGACGCTCGGCCAGTCGATTGATCCACGCCTTCACGCCCGACGTCGACGAATCGACCACGACGCCTAGCTTGTCGAGCTGCACGACGGTCGGTGCGAACGCCACGTCGGCGAGACCGAACGTGCCGACGAGGTACTCCTTGCCCTCGAGCTCGCGCTCGAGCATGACGAGCCCCTTCTTGATGACGTCCTGCGCCGTGGCGAAGCGCTGCTGATCACGGTCGATGGACGACTTGCCGAGCTCGCGCTCGATCGCCATGCCAGGCAACGTGAACGCCACGTCGGCGTACTCCTCGAGCATGCGGGCAACCGCGCGCTGGCCGGAGTCCTCGGGCAGAAGCGCCTCGTCCGGTGGGAGGTACTCCTCGTTGAGATACTCGTTGATGATCGTGGAATCGTAGACGACGATCTCGTCGTCTACGAGAACCGGCACCCTGCCGAATGGGTTGAGCTCCAGAAAATCCGCCTGGCGATGCTGTCCCGCCTGCAGATCGACCGGCTTCATGTCGTAGTCCAGGCCGCCCTCGGCCAGAACGATCCGCACCTTCATCCCGTAAGGACAATCCGGGTGGTCGTAAAGATCCATCGATTCCCTCGCCTATCCGGCCTGTTCCGCGTCTCTTCGGTTCGCCTGTAGCACCGCTTCGTGGGTGCGCAACCGGCGCAGGGTAGACCAATTCGATCACGGGTGCAATTCGTTGTGATTCCGGGCATCTACCACCGCAGCGCCGATCGCGTCGCCCCATACGTTCACGGTCGTACGGCAGCGATCGAGGAACCAGTCGACGGCCAGGATCAACGAGATCCCCTCCAGCGGCAGACCGACCGCCTGCAGGACGATCACCATCGTGACCAGACCCGCCTGCGGGATGCCGGCGGCACCGATCGATGCAAGCGTGGCGGTCAGCACCACGATCACCTGGTCGACGATCGTGAGCTCGATGCCGGCGGCCTGCGCGATGAACATCGCCGCAACGGCCTCGTACAGCGCGGTGCCGTCCATGTTGACGGTGGCGCCGAGCGGCAGCACGAAGTTCGCCGTCTCGGGACGCACTCGGTTGCGCTCCTCGGTCAGTCGCATGGTGACCGCCAGCGTCGCCGAGCTGGAAGCCGTCGCGAACGCGGTCAGCAGCGCCTCGCCCAGGCCGGTCGCATAGCGCAGCGGCTGGCGTCCGGTGAACGCGCGCAGCAGCACCGGCAAGGTAATGCTCGCGTGAATGAAGAGACCGACCAGCACGGCCACGCAGTAGGCGCCCACTGCCGCCGCCTCGTCGGCGAACTCGACAAGCCCGCCGGCCTTGCCGATGCGCGCGGCGATCAGTGCCGCCACGCCGAACGGCGCCGCGTACATCACCCAGTCGACCAGCTTCAGCATGGCTTCGTTGCACGCACGAAAGAAGCGTACTGCGGGCAATCCGACGTCGCCGATGGCCGCCAGCGCCGCTCCGAACATGAGCGCGAACACGAGGATCGGCAGCACCTGAAAGCTCGCAGCGGCCGCGAACAGGTTGGGCGTGATGATGCTCTCGACGATCGCGCGCGCGCCGGCCGCTTTCACCGGCGGCGCAGACGCCCCATCGAGCAGCTCGACGCCCGTGCCGGGCTGGATGAGATTCACCACCACCAGCCCGAGTGTGACGGCTGCGAGCGTCGTCAGCAGATAGTAGCCGAACGTGTACGTCGCCACGCGCCGCAGGCTGCCGTGGCCCATGATCCCGGTGACGGCCGCCACCATCGAGCAGAAGATGAGCGGCAGCACGAGCATCTTGAGAACGTTCAGGAACAGATCGCCGGCCCAGGTGAGCGCCACCGCGCCGGGGCCGGCGGCCCAGCCGATGAGGATGCCCGCTACGACGCCGGCGAATATGCCTCCGAGCATCATGTCGCTTGCCCGCCCATGCGGCTCACGGCCGGCCCTCGATCACGCGACGCACCGGCTCGAACGAGCGACGATGAATCGCGCAGGGCCCCAGGCGCGACAGCGCGTCGAGGTGAGCCGCGGTTCCGTATCCCATGTGTTGCCCGAAGCCGTAGCCGGGAAAACGCTCCTCGAGACCGCGCATCATGGCGTCGCGATGCACCTTGGCGACGATCGACGCTGCCGCGACCGAGTAGATGAACGAGTCGGCCTTGGTGTAGGCACTCTGGCCGACCGTGACCCCGGGCACACGACGCGCGTCGACGAGCAGATAGTCGGCGGCCGGCTCGAGCGCGACGACGGCGCGACGCATGGCCTCGAGGCCGGCCTTGTGGACGCCGATGGCGTCGACCTCGTCCACCTCGACCACGCCACACGCCACCGCAAACGCGGCCTCGTGAATCTCGACGGCGAGCTGCTCACGACGCGTCGCGCTCAGCTTCTTGGAATCGTCGACGAGCAGCAGTGTCTCCGGCCTGACTGGGAACACCACCGCCGCCGCGACCACCGGACCCGCCAGCGGCCCCAGGCCGACCTCGTCGACTCCGGCGACCGTCGTGAACCCCACATCCCACAGCAGTCGTTCGAGGCGAACCAGCGACTCCGGCGACGACTGGCTGTTGCGCTTGCTGCGCTCGGTGCGCCTGGTTGCCACGGCGGGCTAGTGTCCCGCGTCCGGCGCGATCTCGAGGAGGACCTCGATGAGGTCGCGAACCGCCTTCTCTTCGTGACCGTCGTATTGCTCACGCAAGAACGCGCGGCAATCGTCGCAATCGTCCTCCGCCTCGACGATGGCGAGCACCGCCGCCACCTGGCCGTCGGCGGGCGCGTCCGTAACCGCCCCCTTGAGAACCGTGAACGCTTCGGAGCCACCGACGTCGGCCAGCGCCGAGGCCGCCGCACGGCTCGCGCCGTCGCCGCGGTACAGCGCCTTGCGCAGCGGCGCCACCGCACGCGCCGAGCCGCTGCGACCGAGTCCGCCCGCAGCCGCCGAGCGCACGGCAGCATCGGCGTCGGCCTCGAGCACACGACGAACCGCCATGTAGGCGTCCTCGTCGTCCGCCGCGCGAAGGCCGAGCTGGAGGTAGGCGTACTCGCGGGCGCCAACGTGGCCGGCCGTCGACAGCTCCACGAGACGTGACGTTGTCCGCGGCTTCCCGAGCCGGTCGAGCGCCTCCATCGATGCCACGGCCGCGCGGTCATCATTCGCGGCGAGCTTCTCGAGCACCGGCACGAGATCGGTGAGGCCGGCACCGCCCACGGCACCGATCACACGCACGCGCTGCTCGATCGGATCGTCACCGGCGATGAACTCGCCGAGCCGCCCCCTGGCCTCGTCGTCGACGACCTTGGTGAGCGGCAGCAATTTCGCCAACCGCAGCGATGCGTCCTCACGCAACGTCGCGACCCCCGCCAGCAACGCGTCGGCGAACACCGCGTTCTGCGCGAGCCAGCGCGGCTCGCGAGCCAGCTCCAGGGTGGCGACATACGCTTTCGAGATGCGCATGGCCGGCTCCACCTCGTCGCCCGTGAACAGGTTGCGCCGCCCCCCGAGTATCTCGTGCCGCGGGGTTCGCGGCAGGTTGGCACGCCAGTAGGCGTGCTGCGGCAGTACGCCGATCGGCGCGAAGAACACGTCGTCGGTGTTGAACGGCGGCTCATCGCCCTCCGATTCGACCTCCCACACCAGCAGGATGCTGGCCGGGCGACCGACTCGTGCGTGAACCAGCTCGTGTATGCGACCCGGGAACCCCAGCACCTTGCCGCCCGAGAACGAGAGCGGTCCGCTGACTCCGATGGTGCCGACGGCCCAGGCGCGCGGCAGGACCTCGAAGTACGTCCGCTCCTGAGCGGGGTGCGCGACGGTCGGTGGCCACGCCGTTGCCACGGCAACGGCAAGCACGACGACCAGGGGGATCTTCGAGAACGCGCGCATCACTGTTTTCTCCCGGGAAGCAGGTGAGGTCGAAGGGCTCAGCTCTCGAGCGGCGGCAGGAAATACGGCGGCCGCACGGTCACGGTTTCGGACCTGGCCGGCGGAACACGCTGATGCTGGCGACGCGCCAGCCTCAGCAGTGTCTTGAGCGAGCCCTCGAACTCCTCGATCGGCCGTACCTCGATGAGTTCCCGGGCGATCATCTCATCCATGTACGCCTTGCCGCGATCGGTCCGGGTGATGACGATGGTCCAGTCCATGGCGCCCACACCGCCGCACGAGACGTCGGCCACCTCGGCGGAGAAGTCGCCGCAGTGGTCGCACTCGTGACGCGCGTGCTCCTGCGCATCCTTCAACGAGATCTTCACGAGCTCGCCGTCCTTCTTGTAGACCAGCACCTCGCCCTTGACGTTGAACTTGGCGACGTCGGTGAGCGGGATGCCCATCTCGCCCTGGATCTTCCCTTCCATGAGGCCGGCGAAATCGAAGACCTCGGAACACAGCAGGCCGATGTGCATCGCGACCGCCTCGGCCGGGTCCGTCATGCTGCGAAGCTGCCGCTCGATGTGCTTGGGCTTCTTCTTCCCGTTGTCGAGGAAGCCCGTATCCTTGTGCGCCGCCTTGCGCAGCGGGGTGATCTGGCACGGTACGCCGACGAACGCGACCTTCTCGAGCCCCTTCTCGACGGCATCGGCCAGCGCGAGGTCGTTGGCGCAGTACGTGTACCACGAGCCGGCCGCGGCCAGCACGCCCTCCACGGTGGTCTCGCAGCTCGGCACCGGATTGCAAGGCCGTTCGGGGTCGGGCGCCGACACGCACGCACCGTCGAAGTGGCCGCTCTCGATGCCGTGGATGAGCATGGCCGTCACCACGCCGCCGTCCTGGCCCGCCTCGAAGACGCGTGGATCCCGCGCGCGCGCGACGTAGATCTCCTGGTAGTGGCCGAAACCGCCACGCACCACGACGCCCTGCTCCTGTGCGAAGACAGCCTCCTCGAGCTGGAACTCGCGCGGCCCGAGCCTCGGACAGACCTGGGCGCACACGTCGCACCCCATTTTCTGACTGACGCCGCAGTAGTCGAACTCGGCGTCGGCCTTGGCCGTCTGCTTGGGCTTGCGCTCGATGTACTCGATGACGTTGTGCGGGCACACCAGCACGCACGTTCCGCACTCGCAGCACGAGCCGAAATCGACGACATCGTTCATCATGTCGGCGAACGAGGGAGTGTCCTTGTAAGGCTGGTCGGGCACGGTCGAAGCGAGGCTCGATTGTCGGGGATCTCCGAACCCGACTCAAACGGCGTCAGTTCGACGCTACTCCGCGTCGTATGTCGCCAGCGCGAAAGTCGACATGGGTGCGAGCTTCGCCGCCCCCCCGAGAAACGCCAGCTCGATGATGAACGCGCACTCGACGACACGGGCACCCACTCGCTCGACCAGATCGACCGTGGCCCTCGCCGTGCCCCCGGTGGCGAGCAGGTCGTCGACCACGACCACGCGTGCGCCCTCGGCGACCGCATCGGTATGGATCTCGAGCGAGTCGGAGCCGTACTCGAGCTCATAGCTCACCGAGTGCGTCTCGTGCGGCAGCTTGCCCGGCTTTCGCACAACCACCAGACCGACGTCGAGCGCGTAGGCGACCGGCGCGCCGGCGATGAAGCCGCGCGACTCGATTCCCACCACGGCATCCACGCGCCCCCGGTAGCGCTCGGCCAGGCTGTCGACCACCCAGCGCAGCGCGCCCGGGTCGGCCAGCACCGGCGTGATGTCCTTGAACACCACTCCAGGCTTCGGGAAATCGGGAATGTCGCGCACGAGGGTCTTGAGGTTCATTGCGCCGCGCCTCCGGTGCCGGACGAGCCGCCCGGAAGATAGTAGAGCGGGTTGCGAGCCACGTTGTTCTTGCGGATCTCGAAGTGAAGGTGCGGCCCGTCGGCGCGCCCGGTCGAGCCGATGGTCGCGATTTTCTGTCCCTTGCCGATACGCGACCCCTTGCCGACCAGGTTGCGGTCGTTGTGCGCGTACACGCTGGTGAACCCGCCGGGGTGCTCGAGGATGACCACGTTGCCGTACCCGCTCAGACGATCACTGAAGATAACCTTGCCGTCGCGCGATGCGAGCACCGGCGCACCGCGGCGCGCGGAGATGTCGATACCGTCGTGGTAGCCACGCTCGCGCTTGCCGAACGGTGAGCTGATCTTTCCGCTCACGGGCCACGAGAAGATCGTGCTGCGCGCAGCGGTCGCGGTCGACGACGATCGCCGGGGCGACGGGCGCGCCGAGCTCATGGAGCGCGGCGTGATCACCGTGACCGGCAGCTGCTTCGTCGCGCCCGGGACATACACCTTCGAGCCCGCCTCGATCCGATACGGCGCATTGATCTTGTTCGCACGTGCGAGCGACTTGTAGTTCACGCCGTACGCCTTGCCGATCCGGTACAGGTTCTCGCCGGGCCGGACCCGGTGGTACACGCCGGCCGAGCCGCAGCCCGACGTCGTGAGGCACGAGGCGAGGAGCAACACCACGACGGCCAGCCGGCGACACGCGGCGGTACGCTGTTCGGTACAGGCGTTGACGACGGTCCTCCCGGGCTAGTGCTTCAGCACAAACTCGAACGCGCTCGTGCCGCTGACGACGACGAGCGTGACGAGCGTTCCTGCGATCAGCACGCCGAAGACCGATGCCACCATGAACTGATGAAAGCGAAACCCGAGCAGGAACGCACCGAGGCCGCCCGAGTACACCCCCGAGCCCGGTAGCGGCACACCGATGAACAGCGCGAGCCCGAGCGTACCCCAGCGCTCGATGTACGGATGAACCTTGTCCTGCGTTCGCACGACGATGCTGTCGTAGAGCGACTGGATCCACTGGACTCGCAGGAAGATGTGGATGCCCTTGTCGAGGAACAGCCACACCACGGGCGCGAGCGCGATGTTCGCCGCCACGCACACGAACACCGTCGCCGCCATGCTCAGCGTGGTGTCGGGGTCGTAGAATCCGTACGGGATCGACGCACGCAGCTCGAACGCCGGGATGAACGTTATGACGACCAGGGTGATTACCGTCCAGACCACGCCCGCTACCTCCCCCTCATCCTCTGTTGCTCGCTCGCCATCGCAGGCTCACGACCAGGGAATCTTCAGCCCGGCGATCGGATCCATCGCTTCGTAGTTCGTCAGGTCCAGATGAAGCGGCGTCACCGATATCTCTCCGTGCTTGATGGCCGAGAAATCGGTCCCCGGCTCGTCGTCGAAGCCGAGATCGTCGCCGCCGATCCAGTAGTACTTGCGCCCGCGAGGATCGACCTTCTCGACGATCGCATCGCCGTAGCGGCGCTTGCCCTGTCGCGTGATCGCATAGCCCGTCGGCCGCGCGCCCTCGGGCACGTTGACGCTGAGCAGCGTGTCACGCGGCAACGTGCGCATCTGCTCCTGCAGCCTCGTGACCAGCGCGGCTGCGAACTCGGCCGCTGCCTCGAAGTCGAACGCGACGCGCCCCACCTGCGAAAACGCCACGGCGGGAATTCCCAGCAACACGCCCTCGATCGCGGCCGAGACGGTACCCGAGTACGTGATGTCGTCCCCCAGGTTCGCGCCACGATTGATTCCCGACACCACCAGCCACGGCCGTTCGGTCAGCAACCCGTTGACCGCCAGGTTCACGCAGTCGGTGGGCGTCCCGTCGACGGCGAACCAGCCGTCGCGCACCTCGTCGGCCCGCAGCGGGCGGTCAAGTGTAAGCGCATGACTGACGGCCGAACGCTCGCGATCGGGTGCCACCACGACCACGTCGTCCACCGCAACCAGCGCCTGCACCAGCCGTGTGAGCCCCTCGGACTGGATGCCATCGTCGTTGCAGGCGAGAATCATTAATCGATCATGATTGCGGCTGGGGTGCCGGCCGTCAAGTTTGCCGCAGCGCGGCATTGCGAATTTCCGCGCCGGCACCGCGGCCCAATCGCACCCGCTACCCCAAGATCACCGCGGCCGGGTCTCGTCAGATGTCTCGAGAAAGAGAGAAGCGAGGCCTTCTCCGTCCGGAGAAGGCCTCGCTTCGATGATGGTCGGGGCGACTGGATTTGAACCAGCGACCACTCACACCCCAAGCGAGTGCGCTACCAGGCTGCGCCACGCCCCGTCACGAAGAGCGCGAGCATAGCGCGTATCGCGGCTCCAGGCGAGTGCGCCGCCGCTGCCGGCGGCGCGCTCGAATCACAGGTCGTAGCCGGTCTCGCCGTGTGCCGACAGGTCGAGGCCTGTACGCTCGTCCTCCTCGCTCACGCGCAGCCCGATCGTCGCATCGAGGACACGAGCCAGGACGTACGTGACGACGAACGCGTAGCCGGCGGTAGCGACGATGCTCACGAACTGGATCCAGACCTGTCCGACGTTGCCCTCCTCGAGCAGCCCGCCGGTTCCACCGATGGCCGAGGCCGCGAAGATCCCGGTGGCGATCGCACCCCAGGCCCCGCCGATGCCGTGAATGCCGAACGCGTCGAGCGAGTCGTCGTAGCCGAAGCTCGACTTCAGCAGCACGCCGCCGTAGCAGACCAGGCCGGCGATCGCGCCGATGGCCAGCGCGCCGGACACGTTGACGAAGCCGCACGCGGGCGTGATGGCGACCAGGCCAGCCACCGCGCCGGAGGCGGCGCCGAGCACGCTCGCCTTGCCGCGATGGATGCTCTCGACGATCGCCCACGAGACAGCGGCGGTTGCCGCCGCGATGTGCGTGACCACGAACGCATTCGCAGCGGCCTCGTCGGCTGCCAGCGCGCTGCCGCCGTTGAAGCCGAACCAGCCGAACCACAGCATGCCGGCACCGAGCACCGTCATGCCCAGGTTGTGCGGCTTCATCGCCTGATGCGGGTAGCCGATGCGACGACCGAGCACGAGGACGAACGCCAGCGCGGCAACGCCGGAGTTGATGTGAACGACCGTGCCTCCCGCGAAGTCGAGCGCCCCCATCTCGAGGAGCCAGCCGCCCGGCCCCCACACCCAGTGGCAGACCGGATCGTACACCAGCGTTCCCCACAGCAGGACGAAGACGACGTACGCGCTGAACTTGATGCGCTCGGCGAACGCGCCGCTGATGAGCGCGGGCGTGATGATCGCAAACATCCCCTGGAAGATCATGAACACGCTGTGCGGTATGGTGCTGTCGGCGTCGGCCGGCGCGTTGCCGACACCGTTCAGGAACAGGTAGTCGAGCCCGCCCACGAACGCGTTCCCCTCGGAGAACGCCAGCGAGTAGCCGATGACCACCCACTGCAACGTCATCAGCCCCATCGCGAAGAAGCTGTGCATGAGCGTCGAGAGCGCGTTCTTGGAACGCACCATGCCGCCGTAGAACAAGGCCAGGCCCGGCGTCATCAACAGAACCAGAGCCGACGAAACCAGAATCCACGTCGTGTCGCCGGTATCGATGGTGCCCACTTCCTGCGCCCAGCCGCGCACAGGCATGAGCAGGGCCGAAATTGCCGCGACACTCAGTAGCCGCAGCCTCAAAGATCTCGTCATGATCCCCTCCCCGTTGATCGCCAGAAATAGAGCGGCCGGGTCCCCGCACCCGCTCGCCATCGTCAGTACACGCCGTAGCGGCCAGGCGGCCTCGTCGTGCGCCCCGCTGCCATAGCACCCGCCACGGGCCCTACCAAGCCCTGCCCCCTATTCGGCCCCCCGCCTCGTCCGCGGGCCAGGCGTCGAGGGCATGCGGTCCTCGAACTCACAGCGCGTGAACCTCGACGTGAGCCGGTACCGCCACGGTCGGTACCGCGTGACGAATGCGGCGCTCCGGGGATTCGCCGCCCGGGCTGCGCGCCACACCAGGCGCCACGATACGGGCTCGCCACCTCGGCACGACGTGTGCTGGGCAATGGCCATGGCTACGACGGCTTCGACATCCACGACCCGCTCGCCCGACCTGGGCGAGCTCCTGCAGACATCCGACGACCGGTCCGGTCGCGGCACCGGCCGGCCGCTCTCCGGCATCGGCCGCACCGCCGGCACCGGCAGCCTTCCGCCACCCGAGCTGGCGCTGATGCGCGCGGTCCTCCAGGACGCGGTGCTGTGCTATCTGGGGCGCGCGAAGCGTCGGCGCATCGACCCGCGCATCCTCGCTCGCGAGGCCGAGCACTGGATCCGGATCAACGACTGGGACTCGCCGTTCTCGTTCAACAACGTCTGCGAAGCGCTGGGCCTCAATCATCAGTCGACGCGAAACACGATCCTGGCGTGGAGCGAGACGAACGGCGGCGGAAACGTGGCACGCCTGGCCGAGCTCGGCTGACGGCGGCCGCCACGCACGACCGCGGCGACCGCTCAGGTGAGCTTCTTGCGAAGGTCGAGCAGGGAGTCGCGGATCTCGCGCAGCTTGCGAAGCTGGCCCCCCGAGGGCCAGTCGCCGTCGGCGGCCTCGTTCTCGACGCGCAGCTGCTTGCGTGCTCCCTCGATCGTGAAGCGCTGATCGTGGAGCAGGACCTTGATCCGCAGCAATGCCTCGACGTCCCTGCGTCGGTACAGGCGGTGCTTCGACTGGCTCTTGCCGGGCTTGACGACGCTGAACTCGGTTTCCCAGTAGCGCAGGACGTAGGGCTTCACGCCGACGATCTTGGCGACCTCGCCGATCTTGAAGTAGAGCTTGCCGGGAGGGACCGGATTCGCTTCCAACGCCACCCATCTCCTTCCGGCCGGCGCCGGTGTCGGCCGGCCTAGCTCGATACGTCGGACGTGTCGGGCACGTCGGTCGCCCTGGGCGCGGCGGGCATGTTGATCGTGCGCTTGAGAACCTGGCTCGGCTTGAACGTGAGCACGCGACGACCGGAGATCGTGATCTCCTCGCCGGTCTGTGGGTTGCGTCCCTTGCGAGGTCGCTTCTCGTTGATCACGAAGTTGCCGAAGCCCGAGACCTTGACCTTCTCGCCGTCCTCGAGACGGGCCTTGATCACCTCGAATATCGACTCGACCACGTCGGCCGCTTCCTTCTTCGAGAAGCCGACTCGCTCGTAGATCTTTTCGACTATATCGGCTTTGGTCATCCGGCTCGCGCCTTGCGTCGTGTGGGTGCGACGTGCGGCCAGCGTAGTCGCCTGGCCATCTTATTCAAGCTCTGACCTCGACCCCCAGCTCATCCACCAGCCTTGCAACAACTCGCTCGTGCAGCTCCGACACCTCGTCGTCGGTCAGCGTGCGATCGGCCGACCGGTACACGATCGAGAATGCGAGCGCTCGATGTCCGGGCTCGATCCCCTCGCCCACGTACTCGTCGAACACGAACACGCGCTCGATCAGAGGCTCACCGAGCTCCTCGACCGCGCGAACGACGCCGCCGGCCAGGAAGCTCTCCGGAACCAGCAGCGAGATGTCGCGACCCGAGGCCGGGAAACGAGGGATCGGCCGCAGCGCCGAACGCGCCGGAGCATACTCAAGCAATTTCCGGGTGTCAACTTCGAAGGCATTGATTTCATGAGGGATTTGCAGCTCGTCGGCCACGTCGGGGTGGACCGTTCCGACGTACCCGATGAGCGTATCGCCGGCGAGCAACGACGCGCAGGCCTTCGGATGGAACTCGGGACGGTCTGCACAGGGCCGCCACGACACCTCGATCGGGACGGCGCTGGCGATGGCCTCGACGACGGCCTTCGCATCCCAGAACGTCGCCGGACCGGAGTCGCCGGGCCCGCGGGCCCGGCGCGGACCCGACAGCAGCCCGCCCACCACCTCCAGCTCGCCGCGCACGACGAACTCCCCTTCGCGCTCGGTCGCCGTACCCTCGCCGCCACCGGCAGCGAACGTCCGACCCATCGCGAACAGGTCGACAACGGCAGCACCGTTGCGCGCGTTGAACGCCTGCGCCTCGAACAGGCCGGGTAGAATGCTGCGGCGCATCTGGTCCTCGTCCGCGCGCATCGGGTTGCGAATGACGACCGAGGCCGCCGCCTCGTCGTGCAGCCCGGGAAACAGCTCGTTGCTCCTGCGCGAACAGAACGCCAGCCCCACGGCTTCGGTGAGCCCCACGGCAGCCAGCCTCTCGCGCAGCCGCGTCTGCAGCCGGAACAGCGGCGGCACCGTCGCCGCCGACATCGTGCGGTCGGGGAGCTGGTCGGGGAACGTGTCATAGCCGCGCACGCGCGCGACCTCCTCGATCAGGTCGACCTCGCGCGTCAGGTCGCCGCGATGCGACGGCACGGTGACGATCATCGATTCGCCGTCGTCTTCGACGTCGGCGCCGAGCGAGCCGAGCACGGCGGCCATGTCGCCGGACTCGACGGCGACACCGAGCAGGCGTTCCACGCGCGCGGGCCGCAGCTCGACACGCGGCCCGGACGCCGGATCCTCGCCTCCGACGGCCACTCCCCCGCAGACCTCGCCGCCGGCGAGCTCGGCGATCAGGTGGGCGGCGCGCAGCAGCGCCTCCTCGACCATGGCCGGATCGACGCCGCGCTCGAAGCGATACGACGACTCGGAGATGAGCCCCAGCCGCCTCGACGTCGCGCGCACGCGAGTCGGACGGAAGCGTGCGCTCTCGAGGAACAGGTTTCGCGTACCGTCGTGTACCGCGGTGCGGGCGCCACCCATGACGCCCGCGACCGCCACCGGGCCGTCGTCGTCGCAGATCACGAGATCGCCGTCGATGAGCATGCGCGATTCGTCGTCGAGCGTGTCGACGCTGGTATCCCGATCGATGCTGCGCACGGCGATCGTGCGGCCCACGAGCAGATCGGCGTCGAACGCGTGCAGCGGCTGGCCGATCTCGAGGAGAATGAGGTTCGTGACGTCGACCACGTTGTTGATCGGCCGCAGCCCGCAGGCCGCCAGACGCGCAGCGAGCCAGGCCGGCGAAGGGCCGATCGTGACGCCCTGCACCTCGACGCCGCGGTACATCGAGCAATCCTGCTCCGAGGTGATCGCAATGGTGAAGCGCGGCTTGCCCGCCGGTCGTGCGGCGCGCTCGCTGAACCGATCGGACAGCCCACCACCGCACACCGCGCTCACCTCGCGCGCCAGCCCTCGCACGCTCAGACAGTCGCCGCGATTCGGCGTGACGGCCACCTCGAGCACGTGCTCGTCGAGCCCGAGCAAGCGCGCGGCGGGCGTACCGACGTCGGCGGAAACGTCGAGCACGATGATGCCGTCGTGATCATCGGACACGCCGAGCTCCGAGGCCGAGCACAGCATGCCGTGGGAGTGCTCACCGCGGATCTTCGACTTCTTGATCTTCATCCCGGCGGGCAACACGGCACCGGGCTTCGCCAGCACGACGTGGTCGCCGGCCTGCATGTTCGTGGCACCACACACCACCTGGCGTACCTCGGAGCCGTCGTCCACCTGACACAGGCTCAGGCGGTCGGCGCCGGGGTGACGCGCGAGCTCGGTGATGCGAGCCACCACCAGGTTCTCGACCAGCCGGACATCGGGCCGGCTGAGCTCCTCGACCTCCAGCCCGCTCATGGTCAGGCGCTCGGCCAGCACGTCGGCGTCGGGCACCGGATCGACGTACTCGGCCAGCCAGCTGACGGGCAGCTTCATCGGAACTGCCCGAGGAAGCGGACGTCGTTGCCGTAGAAGAGCCGGATGTCGTCGATGCCGTACTTGAGCATCGCGATGCGTTCCACGCCCACGCCGAACGCGAAACCGGTGTAGCGCTCGGTGTCGTAGCCCACGTGCTCGAAGACGGCGGGGTCGACCATGCCGGCACCGAGGATCTCGAGCCAGCCGGTTCCCGAGCATACGCGACAGCCCGACTTGCCGAGCGTTCCACTGCCGCCGCAGATCACGCACCCGATGTCGACCTCGGCGCTCGGCTCGGTGAACGGGAAGTAGCTCGGGCGGAACCGCACCGAGGAATCGCTCCCGAACATGCGCTGGAGGAAGCTCGTGAGCACCCACTTCAGGTGCCCGAAGTTCGTGCGCTCGTCGACGAGCAGCCCCTCGACCTGGTGGAACATCGGCGAGTGCGTGACGTCGTCGTCGTGTCGATACACGGCGCCCGGCGCGATGATGGCCAGCGGCGGGCGATGGGCCTCCATCACCCGGATCTGCACCGGCGACGTGTGCGTACGCAGCACCCGTCCATCATCGACGAAGAACGTGTCCTGCATGTCGCGCGCCGGATGGTCCGCCGGGATGTTGAGGGCTTCGAAGTTGTGGTAGTCGTCTTCGATGTCGGGGCCCTCGGCCACCGAGAATCCCAAGGTCCCCAGCACCTCGCAGATCTCGATCGTGGTGCTCACCAGCGGGTGCAGATGCCCGGCCGTCTTGCCGTAGCCCGGCAGCGTGATGTCGAGCTGCCTGCCCTCGAGGCGAGCCCGGCGCGAGTCGGCCGCCAGCTGGTCCTGGCGGCTCGTGATCACCGACTGGATTGCTGCCTTGGCGGCGTTGATGAGCTTGCCCGCCGCGGGCCGTTCGTCGGCGCTCAGATCCGACATGCCGCGCAGCACGCCGGTGAGCGAGCCCTTCTTGCCGAGGAAGCGCACGCGCACATCCTCGAGCGCGTGCGCGTCGCCGGCCTGCGCCACGCACTCGCAGGCATCGCGCTCGAGGCCCTCGAGCTTCTCGCGAATCGTCTCGGGCATGGATCGGCCGTGGCCGGGCCGGCCGCCTAGGCGGCCAGCTTCGACTTGGCCAGCGTCACCAGCTCGTTGAATGCCTCACGCTCGTTCACGGCCATGTCGGCCAGCGCCTTGCGGTCCACCTCGACCCCCGCGCGCTTGAGCCCGCACATCAGGGTGGAGTAGCTTATTCCTTCGTCGCGCGCGGCTGCGTTGATGCGAACGATCCACAGCCTGCGGAACTCGCGCTTGCGAACCTTGCGGTCGCGATAGGCGTAGGTGAGCCCTTTCTCGGCCGTCTCGCGGCCCTGGCGATAGAGCTTGCGCCCGCCGACGTACCCGCGCGTCAGCTTCAGGATCTTGTTTCGCCTGCGGCGAGCTTTCGTACCTCTGGTAACACGTGGCATCGTGTTGTCTCCGTATTCTCGTTGTTCCGGTCGTCGATGCGCGCTGGCCGGCGGCTGCTAGCCGTACGGCAGCATGCGACGCACCTGCTTCTCGTCGGACGCGGCCACCGTGGTGGCGGTCCCGAGCCTGCGTTTCTGCTTCCTGTTCTTGTTCGAGAGTATGTGGCGCAGGTAGGCGCGCCGCCTCCGGATCTTACCGCTGCCGGTAAATCGGAAGCGCTTCGCTGCGCCCCTTTTCGTCTTCACCTTAGGCATTTCATGTGCTCCCTGTGGCTCCCGGACTTCCCGCGCTAGCCTTCGTCGGCACCACGATGACCGACATGTGGCGCCCCTCCATCCGCGGCTCCCCCTCGGGCGTCGCAAAGTCGGCAATCGATGCCAGCACCTTCACCAGCATCACGCGGCCGAGGTCGGGGCGTGTGATCTCGCGCCCCTTGAAGAAGACCGAGATCTTCACTCGGTGCCCCTTGTCGAGGAAGCGCCTGATGTGGTCGGTCTTGAACGCGATGTCGTGGGCCTCGGTTCGTGAACGGATCTTCACTTCCTTGACCGCCGTACCCGTCGTCTTCTTGCGCGACTCCTGGTTCTTCTTGCGCTGCTCGTACCGGAACTTGTGAAAGTCCATGATCCGGCAGACTGGCGGGTCAGCGGTTCCAGCGACTTCCACAAGATCCAGCTTGCGGTCGTCGGCAATCGCCTGAGCCTGAGCCAGCGGCAAGATCCCGAGCTGTCCCCCGTCGGTATCGATGAGGCGGACTTCCCGCGCGTTGATCCCCGCGTTGATTCTTACCTGTTCGTCCCGTGCTGCTATGGCACACCTCCATCACCAGGCTGCGCGTGCTCGAGGATCCAGTCGCCCAGAGCCCCGACCGGCATCGCCCCCGGCTGGCTTCCGTCACGCAACCGCGGCGCGACGGTCTCGCTTTCGACTTCACGGTCTCCGACGACGCCGATCACCGGAACGCGCGCGTTCCTGGCCTCGCGGATCTTGAAGCCCAGCTTCTCGTTTCGCAAATCAGCGCGCGCACGGATCCCGCGCTCACGGAGCTCGGTCTCCACGCGCTGCGCATACTCGTTCTGCTGATCGGTCACGGTGACCAGGCGCACCTGCGACGGCGCCAGCCACAGCGGCAGCGCACCGCCGGTGTGCTCGATCAGGATGCCGATGAAGCGCTCGAGCGACCCCAGCACGGCACGGTGGATCATCACCGGTCGCTGCTGCTCGCCGTTGCTGTCGATGTAGCCCAACTCGAAGCGCTCGGGCATGGAGAAATCGAGCTGCGCCGTGCTCAGCTGCCATTCGCGCTTCATGGCGTCGAGCACGCAGAAGTCGATCTTGGGCCCGTAGAACGCGCCGTCGCCCTCGTTGATCGTGTACTCGATCGACTCGGCGTCGAGCGCTTCGCGCAGCGTGGCCTCGGCCCTTTCCCACAACGCCGGGTCACCGATGCTCTTCTCCGGCCGCGTGGACAGGTACACGCGAGTCTCGCCGAAGCCGAATGCGCGATGGCTCGCGACGATCATCGCGATCACGCCGCGGATCTCGTCGTGCACCTGCTCGGGCATGCAGTAGATGTGGGCGTCGTCCTGGCAGAACGAGCGCACGCGCGTGAGCCCATGCACGACGCCAGAGCGCTCGAACCGGTGCAGGCGGCCGAAGTCGGCGTAGCGAATCGGCAGGTCGCGATAGGAACGGATGTCCTCGCCGTAGATCAGGCAGTGGGTGGGACAGTTCATGGGCTTCACGGCGAACTCTCGCTCGTCGATGTCCGTGAAGTACATGTTGTCCTTGTAGTGCTCGTAGTGGCCCGACCGGTGCCAGAGATCGACGTCGAGGATCTGCGGCGTGATCACCTCGCGATAGCCGAAGCGCTCGTAGAGGCCGCGGATGTACTCGACCAGCATGTTGTACACCGCGGCACCGTCGGGCAGGAAGAACGGAGTGGCCGGCGCTTCCTTGTGGAAGCTGAACAGGCCCAGCTCCTTGCCCAGACGGCGGTGATCGCGCTTGCGCGCCTCCTCGAGACGCGCGAGGTGCTCCTTGAGCGCCTTGCGGTCGGCGAACGCCGTACCGTAGATGCGCTGGAGCATGGGGTTGTTCTCGTCGCCGCGCCAGTAGGCGCCGGCCACGTGGGTGAGCTTGAACGAACGCAGCATGCCCGTGGAGGGCACGTGCGGACCGCGGCACAGGTCGACGAACTCACCCTGCCGGTACAGGCTCACCTCGTCCGCGTCGAGGTCGCGGATGATCTGCACCTTGAAGTCCTCGCCCATCTTCGCGAACAGCGAGATCGCGTCGTCGCGGCTGAGCACCTCACGGGAGATCGACAGGTTCTCCTTGGCGGCACGCTCCATCTCGGCGCTGATCTTCTCGAGGTCTTCGGGAGTGAAGCCCGCGTCGTACTTGAAGTCGTAGTAGAAGCCGTCGTCGATGACCGGGCCGATGGTCACCTGCGCTTCGGGGTAGAGCCGCTTGACGGCCTGGGCGAGAAGATGGGCGGTGGAGTGACGGATCACCTCGAGCGCTTCCGGCGCGTTGGCGGCCAGCGGCACGATCGAGCAGTCGTGTTCGAGCGGTCGGCTGAGGTCGACAGCGTCGCCATTGGTGCCGCTCTCGGCGCCGCCGAGCAGCGCTGCCACGGCGCCCTTCGCCGACTTGCCGAGGGCGTCGCCTACGGTGGTGCCGCGTGGATAGCGCGCACCGTCGCCACCGGCGACCGTTACGGTGATCTCGTCAGACATTCGTCGCTTGCACGTTCGAAGGGGGCTCCGTGGCGGGGCGTCCTGGTGGTCGCTTTAGTCGGTCGTGCGATCGCCATGACGGCGATCATGACCGAACCGGCCCGATACGGCGCTGTCTCCTCTTCTTCCTGTCCTGACCTCCGCTGCGTTCGTGTGAACCTGGTAGGCACGGGCGGGATTGAACCGCCGACCCCTTCCGTGTCAGGGAAGTGCTCTCCCACTGAGCTACGTGCCTTCGTCGCCCGAGGGTAACGAATTCTCGTAACAACCGCCAGTGGGACAGTCAACAGGCGGCGCCGGCGGCGGGCGACGTTGCCGAGCGAGGCGGCCGGCGCTACGATCCTCGCCTGCCGTCGTCGGCAGGCCGCGGACGGTAAAGCGTGTCGAGTCCACTGAAGCGCGAGCAGATCGTCGCGGTATTCCTCTTCCTGGCACTGGGAGGGATCCTCTACCTCGTCGCCGAGCTGCTGCTGCCCTACACCGCGCCGGTGGCCTGGGCCGCCATCCTGGCCGTCGTGTTCTTCCCGCTGTACCGGCTCCTGCTCGGCGTTCTGCCGAGCTGGTCGGCCCGCGAGAGCCTGGCTGCAGGCATCATGACCGTGCTCGTCTTCTGCGCGGTGGTGGTGCCGAGCCTGCTGCTGTCGGGTGTGATCGCACGCGAGGCGGTCGAGGGCTACCAGCATCTGGCCGCCTTCGTGTCGTCGGGGCGTCTGGCCGAGCTCAACCGCGTGGTCGAGTGGTGGCCGATCGCACCGGTGTGGGACTGGGTCCAGAAGCACATGGAGACCGGTGACGTGAACCCCACGAAGTTCCTGCTCTCGGGCGTGCGCTGGGGCAGCGAGGTCGTGGCCAGGAGCTCCGGCGCCATCGCCCGCAACGTGCTGTCGTTCTTCGTCGGACTGGCCATCATGCTGTTCACGTTGTTCTTCGCCTTCCGCGACGGCCGTCAGATCCTGGCGAACGCCGAGCAATCGCTGCCCATGGCCCCCGACGATCGCCAGCGGCTGTTCGATCGGCTGCGCCAGACCATCCTCGCCGTGGTGCAGGGCATCACCGTGACGGCCGCCGTGCAGGGCGCGCTGGTGGCCATCGGTCTCACCCTGGTGGGCATGCCGTTCGCGGTCCTGCTCGGCACCGCGACGTTCTTCCTCGCCTTCCTGCCGATCGGCGGCGCTGCGCTGGTCTGGATACCGACCGTGGTCGGCATGGTGATCGCCGGCGAGTGGGTGCGCGGCGCGATCTTCGGGATCTACAGCATGCTGACGGTGTCGTCGGTCGACAACATCATCAAGCCGATGGTGATCGGGAGCCAGGCCCAGCTGTCCACGCCCATCCTGTTCTTCGGAATCCTCGGCGGGTTGCAGACCTACGGCGTGCTGGGCCTGTTCCTCGGGCCGGTGATCCTCTCCACGTTCGCCGTCTTGCTCCACATCTACCGCGAGCAGTATCTCTCGTGAGCCGGGACCGGAGACAGCCTCGATGATCGACTCCTCGACCCCGGTGCTCGTCGGCGTGGGCCAGCTCACGCAACGCTGGCAGGACCCGGCCTCGCAGAAGCACCCGATGGCACTCATGGCCGACGCGGCCCGTGCGGCGTTCGAAGACTGCGGCGCGACCGGGATCATCGCCGGCGTCGACTCGCTGCACGTCGTCAACACGTTCACATGGCCGTACGACGACCTTCCGGGCCAGCTCGCCGCCGAGCTCGGCGTGCCGGCCACGCACCGGGAATACACCGGCATCGGGGGCAACACGCCGCAGAGGCTCGTCAACCACGCTTGCGCGGAGCTCGCATCAGGCCGGCGACGTGCGGTGCTGATCGTCGGTGCCGAGGCTCTCGATTCGACGATGCACGCGGCGTCGGCCGGCATCGACCTGCCCTGGCCGGCGCCGGCCGGCACCACCCCGAGCCCGGCAACCGGGAACGTCGACGAGGAACGCGACGGCGTGGGCCCGATGGAGAAGGCGCACGGCCTGGTGCTGCCGATCCACGTGTATCCGCTCCTCGAGACCGCGCTGCGCGCCGACGCGCGGCGTTCGCCCGCGGATCATCAAGCCCACGTCGGCCGGCTGTTCGCGCGCCTGTCGCAGGTGGCGGCCACGCACGCGCAGGCCTGGTTCCCGACCGTGCGCAGTGCCGACGAGATCGCCACACCGACGGCCGACAACCGCTACATCTGCTACCCCTATACGAAGCTGATGAACGCGATCATGCGGGTCGATCAGGCCGCCGCGCTGCTGCTCACGACCGTGGACGAAGCCGAGCGCCTCGGCATCGACCCCGACCGGTGGGTATTCCCCATGGGCGGCGCCGACCTCAATGACATCTGGGACCTCGCTCGCCGGGCCAGCCTGATCGAGTCGCCGGCGCTGCAGACAGCGGCATCCACCGCTCTCGCGCAGGCCGGCGTGGGGATCGACGAGGTAGACGTGTTCGACCTGTACAGCTGCTTTCCGTCGGCGGTGCAGATCGCGCGACGGGCCCTCGGCATCGCCGAGGACGACGGCCGGGAGCTGACCGTCACCGGCGGGCTCCCCTACTTCGGCGGCGCGGGCAACAACTACGGCTCGCACGCCATCGCCACCGTCGCCCAGCGCGTGCGCAGCCGGCCGGCGACGCTCGCGATGGTCACCGGCATGGGCTGGTACGTCACCAAGCACGCGGTCGGAGTGTACGGCAAGCGCCCACCGGCGCAGCGCTGGACCGACCGCGACACGACCGCAGCGCAGGCCGCGATCGAGGCCGCCGCGATGCCCCCGCCGGTCGAACGAGCCGACGGCCGGCTCACGATCGAGGCGTTCACGATCCGCCACGAGCGCGACGGAACGCCGAGTCGGGGCACCGCGATCGGCCGGCTCGCCGACGGGCGCCGAGCGCTGGCCGTCATCGACGCCGGCCCGGCCGAGCTGGAGCTACTCGAGCGCGAGGAGCTGGTGGGGCGCACCGGCACCGTGCACCACGACGAGAGCAGCGAGCGCAACATCCTGAAGATGTAGCAGCCCGCGGAATAACCCGTTCAGACGTTGAAGCGGAAGTTCACGACGTCGCCGTCACAGATGCGGTATTCCTTGCCCTCGGTCCGAAGCTTCCCAGCCTGACGACACGCCGCCTCGCTACCGCAGTCGACGAAGTCGGAGTACGACATGACCTCGGCGCGAATGAAGCCGCGCGCAATATCGCTGTGGATCTTGCCCGCCGCCTCCACCGCCCCGGCGTCGCGCCGCACGGGCCAGGCACGCACCTCGTCCTCACCGGCCGTCAGGAAGGTGATGAGATCGAGCAGCCGGTAGCACGACGCCACGAAGCGATCGCGCGCGCCCGCCTCGAGCCCGAGACCGGCAAGAAACTCGGGCTGCTCGGCCGCATCCAGCTGCGTCAGCTCGTACTCGAGCGGCGCGCACATGAGCACCGGCTCCAGTCCCCAGGTCTCCAGCACCGGTCGTAGCAGCTCGGCGTCGGCCGCCGCGTCGTCCTCGGCCACGTTCGCCACCACCAGCCGCGGCTTGAGCGTGAGGAAGCGAAAGCCCGACAGCAACGTGAGCTGCTGGTCGTCGAGGCCGATGCCGCGCAGCTCCTCGTCGTTCTCCAGGGCGGCGCGACAGCGCTCGAGAAGCTCCTGCTCGCCGGGCTTGCCCTTCTCGCGGCCGAGCCGGTCGAGCCGTTTCTCGATGATGCCGAGATCGCTGAGCAGCAGCTCCGCGTGAAAGTCGACCACCCGGCGCTCGACGCCGGCGAGCCCTTCGCCGGAGAACGCGTCGACCACCTCGACGAGCACGTCGAGATTGCGCATCTCTCCGAGCGCGGCCGCCGAGATCGCACCGGAGCCGGTGCCGAACGAGCCGGCCGGATAGTCCTCGAACGAGATCTCGGCGTAGACGGTCTTGCGCGGCGAGCAGATCTCGGTGAGCCGATCGACGCGATCGTCAGGAACACCGATCTGCCCGAGCCCGCCCTTGCCGATCGCCGACTCCGTGCCGGTGAGTGCCGCAAAGACGGTCGACTTCCCGGAGCCGCCGAAGCCGACCAGCCCTACCTTCAAGACGTTTGCTCCGAAGAACCGCCGCGGCGCGCTCGCGCCTCAGGCGGGTCCTCCGCCGGTGGCGCCCTTGTCGCTGTCGCCGTCGCTAGAGGCCGCATCGTCCGATGCTTCCGCGGGCGCGTCTGAATCGGTCGCTGTATCCGCGGCGATCGGCGGCGGAGGCGTGGAGAGCTCGTCCTCGCCGTCGACCGACTTGTCCTCGAGCTCACCGCCCAGAGGCTTGACGACGACCTTGACGGTGGAGGCGATGTCCTGCCCCACCCGCACGACGACCTCGAACTCGCCGACTTCCTTGATCGGGTCGCGGAGCTCGATGCGGCGGCGGTCGACCTTGAAATCCTTCTCTTCGAGCAGTCGCTGGACGTCCATGTTCGTCACCGATCCGAACAGCTTGCCGCCCTTGCCGGCGCGCACCTCGGTCTCGACGACCACACCACCCATCGAGGCCGCGATCTTCTCGTGACCGCTGCGCTCACGCGACTTCTTGGCGTCGATGATGCGCTTGTGGTGCTCGAGCTGCTTCAGGTTGCGCGGATCGGCCTGCACCGCGATCCCGCGCGGCAGGAGATAGTTGCGCGCGTAGCCGGGCTTCACCTTCACCACGTCGCCGATGATCCCGAGGCCGGGAACGTCCTCGCGCAGGATCACTTCCATGACTTACTTCCTCGTGTACGGCAGCAGCGCGACGTTGCGCGCCTGCTTGATGGCCAGCTTGAGCCGCCGCTGATGCTTGGCGCAGGTCCCGGTCGTGCGGCTGGGCACGATCCGTCCACGCTCGCTGATGAAGTCGGCAAGAACGTCCGACCACTTGTAGTCGATCGGCAACGTCTTGTCGGCGCAGAAGCGGCAGACCTTGCGCCGCCCGCGGCCGCGAAAGCGACGCTTGGGACGCGGTCGATCGCCGCCGCGATCGTCGGATCGCCCGCGATCGTCGGATCGCCCGCGATAGCCGCCGCCACCGCCACCGCCACCATGTCCGCCGCCGCCAGGCCCACCGCCGCCGGGCCCACCGCCGCCGGGGCGACCGCCGGGAGCTCCGCCTGCTCCGCCGGTCTCGCGACCGGCGCCGGGCCCACCTTGCTGCTGGCCGCCAGGTGTCTGTTCACTCATTCGGTTTCACCCCGCTCGATTCGCCGGTCGCTTGTGTCGGCTCGGCAGCCGGCGCTGCGGCCTCGCCTGCAGGTGCCGGACTGGCCTGAGCCGGCGTGCCGGTCGCGGCAGGTGCCGGACTGGCGGCCGGGGCCTCGGTCGCTGCAGCGGCCGGGCGGGCTGGCGCCGCAGCCGATCGGGCGTCGTCGCGCTCGCCGCCGGGCCTACCCCCACCGCCGCGCGGGCCGTGGCCGTGCGACGGCATCTCGTGGAACGGCACGTCCTCGCGACCCGGTGCTTCCCTCGGCCGCGCCTGCGGCAAGCCGGTGTGCTCCTGCTGCACGCTCATGTAACGCAGCACCCCGTCGGTGATGCGCAGCGTGCGCTCGAGCTCGCTGACGACCGCCGGCTCGGCAGCGTACTCGAACAGATAGTAGTGACCGTCACCCTTCTTCTTGATCGGGTAAGCGAGGCGGCGATTGCCCCAGTCACGGCAGGTCTCGAACGATCCGCCGTTGTCGCCGATCAGCGATTCGAAGCGCTTCACCAGCCCTTCCATCTCGCCGGCCAGCTCGTTGCTCAATACAACCAATGTTTCGTACGGACGCATGGCTTATCCCGTTTTACCTCTTTGTCAGACGAGCAGCGGAGCGATCACGAGGGCCACGATCGACATCAGCTTGATGAGAATGTTCATCGACGGGCCCGACGTGTCCTTGAGCGGATCGCCGACGGTATCGCCCACCACGGTCGCATGATGAGCATCCGAGCCCTTCTCCTCACCCGGGATCTCTCCATTCTCGATTGCCTTCTTCGCGTTGTCCCACGCTCCACCGGCATTCGACATCATGAGCGCGAGCAACACACCCGTGACCGTCGCACCGGCCAGCATGCCGCCCAGCGCCTCGGCTCCGAACAGAAAGCCCACGGCCACCGGCGCCATAACCGCGGTCACGCCCGGCGCTACCATCTCACGCAGTGCCGCCTTCGTGGAGATGTCCACGCATCGAGCCGCGTCGGGCTTGACCCCCTCGGCGCCTTCGAGAAGCCCGGGGATCTCGCGAAACTGGCGGCGGATCTCGGTTACCATCTCGCCCGCCGCCCGGCCTACCGACGTCATCGTCAGGGCGCCGATGAAGAACGGCAGAACGCCACCGATGAACAGTCCGACGACGACCTCCGGCCGCGTGATGATGATCGAGAGCGGCTCGAAATTGGCCGGATCGGCGGTCATACGCGCATTGTCGATTGCCAGGGCGTAGGCCGAGAACAAGGCCAGCGCGGTGAGCGCAGCCGAGCCGATCGCGAATCCCTTGCCGATCGCGGCCGTGGTGTTACCGAGCGCGTCGAGCTGGTCGGTCACGGTGCGAACCTCGGGGCCCAGCTCGGCCATCTCCGAGATGCCTCCGGCGTTGTCGGCCACCGGGCCGTACGCGTCGACGGTCATGGTGACGCCTACGGTCGCCAGCATGCCCACGGCAGCCACCCCGATCCCGTACAGGCCGGCCATCTGGTTGGCGATGAGGATGCTGATGCAGATCACGATCACCGGCAATGCGGTGCTCTCCAGCCCGACCGCCAGGCCGTTGATGATATTCGTCGCCGCGCCCGTCTTCGACGCATCCGCGATCCGGCGTACCGGCCCCGCCGAGGTGTAGTACTCGGTGATCAAACCGATGGCGATTCCGCCGACGGTCCCGACCAGAATCGCGAGCCACACCTTGGCCGTCACCGCGCTGCCCAGCACGAACATGAACGCCAGCAGCAGGAACAGGCCGGCGGCGATGAACGTCGAGTAGCGCAGCGCCGCCTGCGCGCCGATGCTCTTGAGGACCCGCATCGAGAAGATCCCGGCGAACGAGGCCAGAAGTCCGATCACGGCCAGCGCCAGCGGTGTGGCCATGAGCGCCGTCTGCACCGCCTGGGTGGCGCGGTCGCCGCTGTCGGCCAGCATGCCGAGCTGGGCGTTCGTCATGGTGGCCGCGATCGCGATCGTGGCGATCATCGAGCCGCAGTACGACTCGAAGATGTCCGCGCCCATACCGGCAACGTCGCCGACGTTGTCCCCGACGTTGTCGGCGATCACGCCCGGGTTGCGCGGATCGTCCTCGGGAATGCCGGCTTCGACCTTGCCGACCAGATCGCTGCCGACGTCGGCGGCCTTCGTGTAGATGCCGCCGCCGACGCGCGCGAACAGCGCGATGGAGCTGGCACCCATCGCGAAGCCGTTGATCACACTGGCCGAGCCAGGGTCGCCGTAGTACGCGAACAGCACACCGACGCCGAGCAATCCGAGGCTCGCCACGGCCAGCCCCATCACCGCGCCGCCATTGAAGGCGACCAGCAGTGCAGCTTCCTCACCACCCGCGCGTGCAGCTTCCGAGGTGCGTACGTTGGCCTTGGTCGCGGCGACCATTCCGAAGAAGCCTGCCGCCATCGAGCAGATCGCACCGGCCAGGAACGCGTAGGCCGTATCGGCGCCGAGCTGCCACAGCAGGAGAAAGAATACCGCGATCTCGAACACCGCCAGCATGCGGTACTGGCGGCTGAGAAACGCCATGGCGCCGGATCGAATCGCCTCGGCGATCTCCTGCATCTTCTGGTTGCCGGGCGACTCGCGGGTCACACCCATGTAGATCCAGACCGCTACCGCCAACCCCAGAAGCCCCGCGTAGGGAGCCAGTCCCGTCAAAAAGCTCATTCCTTCTTCTCCTCCATTAGTCCTTCAACCGATGTGATCCGTCGCCGCCCCTCACAGCTCGGGCGCCGGACCGTTGAAAGCTCGCATCGCCGACTCGACACCGTTGCGCACGATCTCGGCAACGGCCGAAGCGCCGCGATCGATCAGACCGTCGATCGCGTCGAACTCGTCGGCACTCGGTTTGTCCAGCACGTGCTCGTCGAGCGCGACGCCCGACGGCGGCCGCCCCACGCCGAGTCGTACCCGCACGAAGTCGGCGCTGCCGCTCTCGTCGACGATGGAACGCAGGCCGTTGTGCCCGCCGGTGCCCCCGCCCTGACGTACGCGAATGCGCCCCAGCGCGAGATCGGCGTCGTCGCACACGACGATCACTCGCTCGTGAGGCGTGCTCAACGCGCGGCAAGCAGCTGCTACGCTGCGACCGCTACGATTCATGTAGGTCTGTGGCTTCATGAGCAACACCTCGGAACGGTCGATCCTTACGGTCGCCGTCAGCGCTCGGTATTCCGAACGCCGGATGCGCGTGCTGCAGTCCTCCGCGAGCCTGTCGGCTACGCGGAATCCCAGATTGTGACGCGTCCCAGTATATTTCGTGCCCGGATTGCCAAGTCCAACGATGAGATGACCGGGCAACGATGAGCCTTACTCGCCCTTGTCCTTGTCGCCCTCGGCCGGGGCGTCGCCGCCCTCGGCCGCAGCCGCAGCCTCGGCCCCCTCGACCGCCTCCTCGCCCTCGGCGGTCGCCTCGACCTCGACGACAGGCGGCACCACCGTCACGAGCGTGAAATTCTCCGTGAACAAGGCCTCGACTCCCTCCGGAAGCGTGACCTCCTCGACGTGGACCGAATCGTGGATGTTCAGGGGCGTGACGTCCACCTCGACGACCTCGGGAAGCTTGTCGGGCAGCGCGCGCACCTGCAGCTCGCGGCGAAGCGGCTGCAGAATGCCGCCCTCGACGACACCGGCGGGCTTGCCGACGAAAGACAGCGCCACCGCAGCCTCGACGGGCTTGTTGGGGTCGACCCGCAGGAAGTCGACGTGCAGGGGGCTGCCGCTCACCGGGTGAACCTGGATGTCCTTGATCAGTGCCACACCGGTGCTCAGCGCCGAGTCGGACGAAGCGAAGCGGATCAGGTGAGCACCCGACGAACCCAGGCCGAGATGCACGAACTCGCGGCTGTCGACGTCGACCGCGATGTTCGGGCCGCCCACACCGTAGATGATGCCCGGCAGACGCCCGCCGCGCCGCACATCCTTGGCGGCTACCGTCGTGTCGCGCTTGGCGACCTGGATCTCGATGCGTTGCATGGTCTCTCGCTCCTATGCTTCGAACAGACTGCTGATCGATTCTTCTTCGTGCGTGCGACGGATCGCCTCGGCGATCAGGCCAGCCACCGACACCACGCGAATGCGCTCGTCGGCGATCACCTCCGGCCGCGGCGCGATCGTGTCGGTGATGATGAGAGCGTCGAGCGCCGACGCGCCCAGCTTCTCCATGGCGTCACCCGACAGAACACCGTGTGAACAGCACGCGATCACGCGTTTCGCACCCGCATCCATGACCGCTTCGGCGGCTCGACACAAGGTGCCGGCGGTATCGACGAGGTCGTCGACGATGACGGCCGCGCAACCGGCCACTTCACCGATGATGCGCATCTCCTCGATGGCGTTGGCGCGTACGCGGCGCTTGTCGATGATCGCCAGCGAGGCGTCGAGTCGTTTCGCGTAGGCGCGGGCGCGTTCGACGCCGCCGGCATCCGGCGAGACCACGGCCACGGGCAGGTCGCCCACGTTGACGTCGACCTGCGGAAGCAGCACCGGATTCGCGTACAGGTTGTCCACCGGCACGTTGAAGAACCCCTGGATCTGCCCCGCGTGCAGCTCCATCGTCATCACCCGCGACGCTCCGGCGGTCACGATCAGGTCGGCGACGAGCTTGGCACTTATCGGCACACGCGGCGCAACCTTGCGGTCCTGACGTGAGTATCCGTAGTAGGGAACCACGGCCGTGACGCGCTTGGCCGACGCCCTCTTGAATGCGTCGAGCAGCAGCAGCAGCTCCATGAGGTGGTCGTTGCCCGGCGACGAGGTCGACTGCACGACGAACACGTCGCCGCCGCGCACGTTGTCCTGGATCTCGACCAGGATCTCACCATCGCTGAAGCGTCGAACGTCGGCATTGCCCAGGCTCACACCGAGGTTCGAGCAGATATCCTCGGCGAGATCGCGGCTGGCATTGCCGGCGAACACCTGAAGTGCGTCTCGTGCTACGCTAGAGCCTCCCACCTGTTTCGTGCCCCTCTCTCGTTCTCGCCGGCCGCTCAGCGCGGCAACCCGTCGCTCGCGCGACGGTTCAGGCTGGGCGGGAAGGATTCGAACCTTCGCATGCCGGACCCAAAATCCGGTGCCTTAACCAGCTTGGCTACCGCCCATCAAAGTCCGCGAAGAATCCGTGTCGCCGGCCGGCGTCGCAGCACGCGTACCGCGAAGGCCTTATCGGGAGCGGCGAACGTCGCCGTCGCATCGCGGGCGCGGCGCTCGCCGGCGAACGACGCGGCCACCGCCGAACCCGACCCCGACATCACCGTCGCCCGGGCCCCGAGGCCCCGGAGCGTGCGTACCAGCCGTCGAACCGCGGGCACGGCGTCCCCGACACCGCGCTCGAAGTCATTGAAAAAAAGGGAGCTTATCGTCTTTGCGCTCAATGGCAAGCGATCGGCGCCCGCTCGACCGCGGCGCGCGGCGGACGGCCGCGCGGGCAAGGCATTGGCATAGGCCCAGGCCGTCTCGACGCGCTCGTGCGGCACGGCCACGACGAGGTCGATGGCCGGAAATCGCGGCAGCGGCGTCAGGATCTCGCCGATGCCGGCGGCGAGCGCCGGCCGACAGGAGAGGAAGAACGGCACGTCGGCTCCGAGCGCGACCGCCATCTCGGCGAGCTCGGCCGCCGAGAACCGGTGGCCCAGCATGCGCGGCAGCAACCTCAGCACCGCGGCGGCATCGCTACTTCCGCCGCCGAGACCGGCGCCGGCGGGCACCACCTTGTGAAGGCGAATCGCCACCCTCGCGCGCGCGCCGCAGGCGGACAGCACCGAGCGCGCGGCCCGGGAGGCCAGGTTGCGTGGGCCGCCGGCAACGCGCTCCGGACCGTCGACGGCGCAGGTGACGCCGCGCGGGCCTTTGTCGACGGCGAGCTCGACGCGGTCGTACAGGGAGATCGGAACCATCAACGATTCGAGCAGGTGGTACCCATCGTCGCGGCGACCGACGATTCGCAGGCTCAGGTTCAGCTTGGCGGGTGCCAGCGTCGAGCCGACTACTCGCGACGATCTGCTCGTTGCCGCCACAGCGCTCATATCGAACGGACACGCCGGACGGGCAAGCCGCGCGTGACGCCGGCACCGGGCGCCACCACCTTGCATTCGGCCGCCGTGGGGCCCCATAACCGGGCGTGCCCTCCACCGAGCTCGAAGTCGCGCGACGTCTCGCGCTCGCTGCCGGCGAGCTGGTGCGGGACGGGCTCGGCGGCGCCACGCGCGTCGACCACAAGTCGCCCGTCGACCTCGTCACCGAGATCGACCACGCCGCCGAGGCGCTCATCATCGAAGGGCTGCGCGAGGCGTTCCCCGACGACCCCGTGGTGGCCGAGGAAACCGAGGCGTCGCGCAAGCACGCCGACCGCTGCTGGTACGTCGACCCGCTCGACGGCACCATCAACTTCGTTCACGGCCTGCCCCACTGCTCGGTGTCGATCGGGCTGGCCGAGCACGGCCGCATGAGCGTCGCGGTGGTGAACGACCCTTGCAAGAACGAGCTGTTCGAGGCGGAGCGCGGCACGCCATCCACGCTCAACGGTGAATCCATCGCGGCGTCGGCGACCGAGAATCTGGGAGAATCCCTGCTCGTGACCGGCCTGCCCTATGATCGGCGCGATCACCTCGACTTCTACCTGTCCTACATGGAGGCCTTTCTACACACGGCCCAGGACGTGAGACGCTTCGGTTCGGCCGCCCTCGACCTGTGCTACGTCGCGGCCGGGCGGTTCGACGGATTCTGGGAGTGGAACCTCAAGCCGTGGGACACGGCGGCGGGCTGGCTGATCGTCGAGCAGGCCGGTGGCCGCGTGAGCGACTTCGACGCGAGCGCATACGATCCGTGGATGCCGCGCATCCTCGCCACCAACGGCAGGGTGCACGAGCAAGCGCTGGCCGTCCTGGCACCGCTGCCCACCTCGCCCTGACCGCCAGGCGCGCTTCTGTTCGACCCGGTGGCTGGATATAAGTACCGGTCATGGCAACGCAGAACCCCGACCTCGACCTGAGCGGCAAGCGCGCGATCGTGACCGGTGCCAGCCGTGGCATCGGCGCAGCGATCGCCGAGCGGCTGGCGACCAACGGCGCACGCATCGCGCTGGTCAGCCGCAAGCGCGAGGGCCTGGAACAGGTGGCCGGCACGCTCGCCGAGCTCGGCGCGGACACCCTGGTGGTGCCGGCCAACATGAGCGAGCCGGACGACGTCCTGGCGATCTGCCCCGCCGTCGTCGAGGCCTGGGGCGGCGTCGACATCCTGGTGAACAACGCGGCCACCAACCCCGTGTTCGGGCCGCTCGTCGACCTCGAGGAAAAGGCCTGGGACAAGATCATCGACACGAACCTCAAGGGCCCGTTCCTGCTCTCCCGGGAGGTCGCGCGCACCATGTCGGAGGCCGGCTCGGGGGCGATCGTGAACATCGCCTCGACCGGCGGGCTCGAGCCGTCGCCGATGCTCGGTGCCTACTCGATCAGCAAGGCGGGCGTCATCATGCTCACCAAGACCCTGGCGGCCGAGCTCGGCAGACACGGAGTTCGAGTGAACTGCATTGCGCCGGGCCTGGTCGAGACGCACTTCGCCGACGTCCTCATCAACACCCCGGAGATTCACGAAGCCGTCGTCGGAAGAGCCGCGCTCGGCCGCCACGGGCAGCCGCGCGAGATAGCCGGCGCCGCCCACTTCCTGGTCAGCGACGCCGCATCGTTCATGACCGGCCAGGTCATGGTCGTCGACGGCGGCACGCGGTACTGAGCTGAACATGCCCCACGCCCTCGTAGCTCAGGTGGATAGAGCACCGGCCTCCGAAGCCGGGTGCACAGGTTCGAGTCCTGTCGAGGGCGCCACCTTTTCCATGACTGCAGGGGAGCACGAGGAGCGGTTACTGCTTGACTTTTGCCGCACCGCGCAGCTACGCTCCCATGAATTACCCCGACCCTCGAGTTTCGAGGCGGGATGACCTGTCAGGAGTATTGCATGGAGGTACGCGTAGAGGGCTCACTGGAGCGGGCGATCCGGACGCTCAAGAAGAAGCTCGCAGCCGAGGGCGTCTTCAAGGAGATGAAGATCCGGTCGTTCTACGAGAAGCCCAGCGTACGCCGCAAGCGCAAGCGCCAGGAGGCCGAGCGCAAACGCCGCAAGGCCATGAGGCGCGCCCAGAGGCACAACGGCTAGGCAATTTCCCCGACCTGCCGCCTCCCACAGTTCGCCGCCATTGTCGCTTGACGGTCTCGCGACCGTAGGATAACTTCGCGCCAGTCAAGGAGATTTCTTGGCGCCAGGAACCGTTTCCGGTACTGGCCCAAGCATGGCGTAGTCGGACAGTTGGGCCGGCGGTTTTCAGGCTGAAGGACGTTGCGGTTATGGATCTGCCTAAGTGCATGAAGTGCAGTGATGGTTTGCTGGTGCCACTCTCTGATTATGGCCAGGACGGTGCCTCGGTGAACTACAAGGCGTGGGCCTGCATCAACCCCTCGTGCGGATTTCAGCTCCGCATCGACAAGGGGCAGGTCACCATCGGGAAGCGGTTCGAGTCGCCCGAGTAGCCGGCATCCACGTCGCCTCTCGTACCTCGACCACCTCGCCCCTGTCACCACATAGCTGATCGTAGACGAGACCTGCCCACCGGGCGGTGCTCGGACATGTCACGCGGCCGCATGACCGCGCCCGGAGCGAGCATCTCGCCACCGGCGGTCGCGACCGAACTCGATCCGGTATACTAGCGGAAGGCTGGAGGAAGAACATGGCTACCGAACCCAAAGCAAAGAACATCGTCTGGCACGACACGACCGTCAACAAGGAAGAGCGCGAGGAGATCAACGGGCACCGCGGGTGCACCGTCTGGCTCACCGGACTGTCCGGCTCGGGCAAGTCCACGCTCGCCAACCTGCTCGAGAAGGCCCTGTGGGAACGCGGCGTCAGGTCGTACGTGCTCGACGGCGACAACGTGCGGCACGGCCTCAACAAGGATCTCGGCTTCTCCCCCGCAGACCGTACCGAGAACATCCGCCGCATCGGCGAGGTAGCCGCCCTGTTCACCGAGGCCGGCATTCTCAACGTCACGGCCTTCATCTCGCCCTATCGGGATGACCGCGACCAGGTCCGCAAGATGATGAAGGACGGAGACTTCGTCGAAGTACACGTCGACTGCGATCTCGACGAGTGCGAGAAGCGCGACCCGAAGGGCCTCTACAAGAAAGCCCGCGCCGGCGAAATCCCCGAATTCACCGGCATTTCGGCGCCATACGAGGCTCCGAGCAAGGCCGAACTGACCATCAACACGACCGGTCAGACCGAAGAACAGAGCCTCGCCGAGGTCATCGCGTACCTCGAGAGCAAGAAGTACATCGACGCCTGAGCACTGACGTCGCCGGCGGGGCCTTCGAGTGGCCGCCGGCGACGCGCCTCAGTCTTCCGGCGTCACGTAAGCGGCGGTGATTCCACCGTCGACGACGAACTCGGCACCGGTCACGAACGACGACTCGTCCGAAGCGAGAAATACCGCCGCGCTGGCGATTTCCTCACTCTCGCCGAGCCGACCCACGGGTATGTGAACGAGACGGCGCTGCTTGGCCTTCTCGTCCTTGAATAGCCCCTCGATCAACGGCGTATTGAGCGGGCCCGGGCACAGCGCGTTGGCGCGCACGCCCTTGCGAGCGAACTCCACGGCTATCTCACGCGTCAGCGCCAGCACGCCGCCCTTGCTGGCCGTGTAGGCGCACTGCGACACGGCTGCGCCCATCAGTGCCACCAGCGACGAGGTATTGATGAGCGAGCCACCGCCGGCACGCAGCAGCGCCGGGATGCCGTGCTTGCAGCCCAGGAAGACGCCCTTCAGGTTGACGGCGAGCACCCGATCCCACACCTCTCCGCTGGTGTCCAGCACCGACACGTCGTCGTCGTGAAAGATGCCGGCGTTGTTGAACATCACGTCGAGACGGCCGAACCGCTTCTCGGCGGCGGCCACCATCGACTCGACCTCGGCCTCGACCGAGACGTCGACGGCGTGTGACTCGGCCTGCCCGCCGGCCGCGACGATCTCGGCGGCCACCGACTGCGCGGCCCCGTGATTGATGTCGGCTACCAGTACCGCAGCCCCCTCGCGCGCGAACGCGAGCGACGTCGCCCGGCCCACGCCGCCCCCGCCACCGGTGACGATCGCCACCTTGTCCTGCAATCTCATGTCGTCCTCCTCGCCTGATCCATCGGCCCACCCGGGGCCGCCTCAGTCGTCGTCCGCCGCGCGCGCGAACGCGGAGGCCGCATTCACGAACGTCTCGAACAGCCGGGCCTGCGCACGACTGGTCGCAAAGTTGAGCTCGGGATGCCACTGGACCGCGAACACGCCGGGGCGGCCGTCCAGCTCGACGGCCTCGGGAACGCCGTCGGCAGCCCGTGCCACCACCCGCAGCCCATCGGCAAGTCGGTCGACGGCCTGATGATGCCACGAGATCACGTCGACCTGCCCCGCCCCCACCACCTCGGCGAGCCTCGAGCCCGCATCCACCGTGACGGCGTGCGGGGTCGGCTCGCGCGGCGGCTGTCGGTGGGTCACGTCGTCGCCGAAGCGCTCGGGCAGGTGCGCGACCAGATCGCCGCCGAGATGCACGTTGAGGATCTGCATCCCCCTGCAGATGGCCAGCAGCGGCATCTCTCGCTCGAGCGCCAGGCCGGCGAGCTCCAGCTCGAATCGATCCCGTACGGGATCCACCATGTACGTGGTCTCGTGCGAGCCGCCCCCGTAGACCTCCGGGTCGATGTCACCGCCACCCGACAGCACCAGCCCGTCGAGTCGGGACAGACACGCCCCCGCGTCGCCCCCCGGCAGCAGCACGACATCGGCACCCGCCGCCTGCAGCGCGTGGACGTACTCGTGCGGGAGAGAGTAGGCCTTCGACTCCTCGTCGATGGGCGTGTAGCTGGTGACGCCGACCAGTGGCGCCACGCTCAGCCTCGCTCGAGGAAGCGCCTACGCTCCCAGCCGGTGACCGCCGCGCGGAACTTGTCCAGCTCGACGCGGGCGTAGTGGCTGTAGTGCTCGACCACCGGAGCCCCGAACGCCTCGGCGAAGAACGTGCTGCCCGTGAAGGCGTCGAGAGCCTCCTCGAGCGTGGACGCGACCGACGGGAGATCGGCGGCCTGATACGCGTCGCCCTCGAACCTGGGCGGCGGCGCGGTCTTGCGTGCGATGCCGTCGAGGCCGGAGGCCAGCGTGGCGGCCATGGCGAGATAGGGGTTGGCGTCGGCACCCGGCACCCGGCACTCGACGCGCAGCGACGGTCCGTGGCCGAGCACCCGAAACCCCGCCGTGCGATTGTCGTACGACCAGGCCACGGCCGTCGGCGCGAACGTGCCCTTCATGTAGCGCTTGTAAGAGTTGACGTTGGGCGCGAAGAACAGGCTGCACTCGCGCGCGTGCTCGATGAGCCCGCCCAGGTACCACATGAACAGATCCGTGGGCGCGGTTCGCGTGCCCGGCAGCGGCGGACCGTCGCCGCTGAACAGCGCCGTCTCGCCGGAGCTGTCCCACAGGCTCGAGTGCACATGGCAGGAGTTGCCGGCCAGGCTCTCGTCGAGCTTCGCCATGAACGTCAGTCCGTGGCCGGCGAGCATGGCGATCTCCTTGGCGGCGTGCTTGTAGATGCAGTGGCGGTCGGCCATCTCGAGCATCTCGGCGTAGCGCAGGTTGATCTCGTGCTGCCCGGGTCCCCACTCCCCCTTGCTGAACTCCACCGGGATCGCCGAGGCGTCCATCGCGCGGCGAATGGCGCCCACCACCGGCTCCTCGCGCGTGGCCTGTAGCACGTGGTAGTCCTCGACGTACCAGCCGAACATCTCGAGGTCTTCGAAGTTCTTGGCGCGCGCCTGCTCGTACGTGTCGCGCAGGAGGAAGAACTCTAGCTCCGACGCCGCGTTGACGGTGTAGCCGAGCGCAGAGGCACGCTCGAGCTGGCGCTTGAGTATCGTACGCGGCGCCACCTCGACGGGCTCGCCGCTCTCCTCGTTCAGGAGGTCGCAGATGACGATCGCGGTGCGATCGAGCCACGCCGCCACGCGCAACGTTCCGAGGTCGGGAAGCGCGTGGAAATCGCCGTAGCCGTCCTGCCACGACGTGAACGCGTAGCCCGGCACGGGGTCCATCTCCATGTCGCACGCGAGCAGGTAGTCGCAGGCGTGCATGCCCTGGTCGATGACCTCGGAGAGGAAGAAGTGGCCGGTGATCCGCTTGCCGACCAGCCGCCCGTACATGTCGGGAAAAACGGTCAGGACCGTGTCGATCTCACCGTCGCGTACCAGCCGCGCCAGCTGCTCACGATCGAGCCTTCCCGAGCCGGCCCCGGCCTGTTCGCCTGTGGAGCTCACGGTGTCGTGGCGCGGTCCGTCAGCCCCGCATCCGCCGCAGCCGGTGCGCCTAGCGCCCGGCCGCCACGAGCTCGGCGATCGAGAAGAAGTCCTCGGTCACACCCGACTCCTCGCCCTGGTTGAACGACCAGCCCACGGCGCGCTCGAAGCGATGGCTGGGCGTGGCGACTCGCGTGGCGTGGTCGAGCTGGATGTCGACCATCGTGATCGACGGAAGCCAGGGCATCGTGTCGGGATAAGGTGTCTCGGCTCCCTCGAACGGCTCCGTGCCCATACGGTAGCAGTTCACCCACACCTTCCACAGCTCACCGGCGGTGTCGTAGATGTCAGAATAGGGAATGACGAAGGCTTCCTTGTCCACGAAGATGACGCGCTTGGAGTACGCATACTGGGGGAGCTTCGACTTGCCCTCGACCACGTACACCTGGCGCTTCTCCCACACGTCATCGAACATGAAGTCGGCGTGCCCCTCTCCCCACTTCACCGGCCAGTTGCGAGCATGCATGGCGGCGAGGATCTCCTTCTCGCCGAGGAACTTCCACTCCATCCAGCCGATCGCGCCGGCGTAGCCACCGTAGCTGTCCACGTCGGTGTCCTGACCGAACAACGCGTCGGAGCGCTGGGCCGAGGACAGACGCCGCACGCGCCGCAGCTGCGGCAGGTACAGCCAGCTGTCGTCGTGCCGTTGCGGGTCGAGATAGCGATAGTACGTGAAGCCGGTGCCCTTGAGGTCGAACGGCTCGATGATCGGGTGGAGTGACTCCTTGTAGCGCGCCCCGTCCTTGTTCGGCTCGTAGGTCGGCTTGGGGTCGACACTCAGCCGACCGACGAAGAACAGGCGGCGGAAGTGGTCGAGGATGAAGTGCTTCTCGACCGACAGGCCCGCGCCATCGCGCCCGATCGAGCCGGTATCGGCATCGAAGTTGGTCAGGTCGACGTCGTCGGTCTCGCCCCAACGCGCCTCGTAGTTGAACATGATCTTGTCGGCCGCATCGGGATCGCTGGGGTCGATGTTGGGGAACGGCTTGCCGGCGACCCAGTTCTCCAGGCTCAACTTGTCCTCGGCCAGCTTGACCTGCGCCGAGTACTGCTCGGTGGCATCGGTGTAGGCCTTGCGAACCACGACGGGCGTCGGTTCGACGACCTCTATCTTCATGCCGCGCTTGACGATCCACTTGATGCCCGGCGAGATCAGGTCGCCGGCCTTCTCGATGTTCGCGCCGGTTATGACATCGCCGGCCGCAACATCCGCGCGGACAACCGTCGGCACCAGCGGGGCCGCGAGGCAGATCAGGAAAAGGGCTGCGGCCGCGGCGGCTGTGAGCTGCTTGGGATTCATCAGGCTTGTCCTCCGACGCCCCCGAAGGGGCCGAACTCCTTGGTCTGACACCTGTTTACACCAGTTGTAAGCACCGTCACAAGTAGCCGCACAGGCCGGGCTTTTCCGGCCGATCGAGCGCAGATGCGGGGGCCTCCACGCTTGCAAAGAAGGCAGTTCTTGGTACTCAAACGGATGGCCGAGGTTCGCGTTTCGCCGCCTCGTGAACGTGCGCCCGCGAGGCGCCGACACCCTGCTCTTTTCACTCGATCTGCACCCGACTTGGAGGTTAATCAAGCGATGACGATCCGTCTTTTGGTGGGCTCGACGGCCCTCGTGGCAGCCATGTTCCTGTCCGGTCTCAACGCACCGGTCGCCGAGGCCGGCGGCTCGGTCACCGGCACCATCAGCTTCGACGGCACGGCACCGAACCGCCGCGCGGTGAAGATGGCGGCCGACCCGAAGTGTGAGGCCGCCAACCCCGATGGCCGCCTGGGCGAGGTGTTCGTCGTCAACGACGGCAAGCTCCAGAACGTGTTCGTGTACGTGAAGGAAGGCCTCGGTGACCAGAAGTTCGATACGCCGAAGGAGCCCGCCACCATGGACCAGAACGGCTGCATGTACGTGCCGCACGTGATCGGCGCGCAGGTCGGCCAGACGATCGAGATCCGCAACAGCGACGCCACCCTGCACAACGTCCACTCGCTGCCCAAGAACAGCAAGCAGTTCAACAGCGCGATGCCGATGAAGGGCATGACCATCAAGAAGAAGTTCAGCGCCCCCGAGGTGATGGTGCGCATCAAGTGTGACGTCCACCCGTGGATGTCGTCGTACGTCGGCGTGGTCGAGCACCCGTTCTTCGCGGTGAGCGGCTCCGACGGTACGTTCACGATCGACAACCTGCCCGCCGGCACCTACACGATCGAGGCCTGGCACGAGAAGATGGGCACCCAGACCTCGAGCGTCACCGTGGCCGAGGGTGGCTCTGCGACTGCCGATTTCAGCTTCAAGCCGCAGGGCTAGGCACCGGTCGTTCGATCGCAACCGTCTTTGACATCACGCTCTTCGCCGCGCTGGGTTTGACCGGCGCGGCGTTCGTCGCGAGCGCGTGGCGCGCCGCCCGAGGGCGCGCCGCGCCGACGCGACGGGTCACGACCGAGCTGATCTGGACGGCGGTGCCGCTGGCGCTGCTCGTCCTGCTCCTCACAGTGGTCGGCCCACTACATCATGGCTGACCGTACTGCTGCTACGCTTCACCGCTGGGCCGTCGTGACGGTGCTCTGCACGTTCGGCCTCATCGTGGCCGGCGCGCTCGTGACGAGTCGTGACGCCGGTCTGGCGGTACCCGACTGGCCGCTCTCGTTCGGCACGATCAATCCGCCGCGCTGGTACGCCATCGAGAACGTCCGCACCGAGCACGGCCATCGCCTGATCGCCGGCTGCGTGGCATTGCTGACGCTCGCGCTCGGCGTTCGTGTCTGGCGCAGCGACACCACGTCGGCCGTGCGACGCCTCTCGGCGCTGGCCGTATTCATGGTGCTGCTGCAGGCGCTGCTCGGCGGCCTGCGCGTACTGCACCTGTCGGTCGACCTGGCCATGGTGCACGGGTGGCTCGGACAGGCCTTCTTCTGCGTGGTCGTCAGCATCGCCACGCTCACCTCGCCGCGCTGGACGGGGTCGGCCCGGCGAGCCGAGCTCGACACCGGCAAGGCACGCGCCGCCGCGTGGCTGACCGCGCTACTGGTGTCGCTGATCGTGACCCAGCTCGTCGTCGGCCTCGTCATCCGCCATCTCGGCGAGTCTGCCAGACCACTGCTCGGCAACGGCCTGTTCTACACGCATGCCGGTGTGGCACTCGTCGTCGCGTGGGCCGCCTTGCGACTGCGGACGGTGCTGCACCGCGACGGTGTCGGCCCCCGTGAACGTAGCCGGCTCGAGCGCCGCGCCGACACGATCGCCGCGCTCGTCATGGCCCAGCTCGCACTCGGCTTCGGCACCTTCGTGGTCACCGAGACCATGCACTACGACCGTCAGGCAACCGTGATCGAGGCCTGGCTCCCCACCCTGCACGTCGCGCTCGGTGCAGCCCTGCTGGGCACCGCCGTGTCGATCGCGCTGCACGCCTGGGCCGCACACGGCGCCGAACGCTCGACGCTCGCACCGGCCGGCCATGCCCAGGCGGCGGGGGCGCGCTGATGGGAACACACGCCACACCGGCGCTCAGATCCACCGTCGTCGGCGAACGCTCGAACGTCTACATCGAGCTCATCAAGCCGCGCATCACGTTCATGGTGCTGCTCACCGTGGGGATCGGCTACGCGCTGGCGCCGGCGGCCGGGGGAAGCGGTCTCGCCTTGCTGCACGTGCTGGTGGGGGCGTTCCTGTCGTGCTCGGGTGCAGGCGCGCTCAACCAGTACATGGAGCGCGACACCGACAGCGTCATGGCGCGCACGCGATTCCGCCCGCTGCCTGCCCATCGTGTCTCGCCGCTGGTGGTGCTCGCGCTCGGCACGACCATGGCCGGCGGCGGCGTCGCATACCTCTACCACACCACGAACACGGCCACCGCGATGCTCGACGCGCTCACGCTCGTCACCTACCTGTTCGTGTACACGCCGATGAAGCGCCGCTCACCGCAGTCGACAATCGCCGGAGCGGTGCCCGGGGCGATTCCGCCGGTGATGGGATGGGCCGCGGCGACCGGCCATGTCGGCGAGGGCGCGCTGGTCCTGTTCGCGATCCTGTTCCTCTGGCAGATCCCGCACTTCCTGGCGATCGGCCGCATGTATCGCGACGACTACACCAGCGGCGGCTTCCCGATGCTGGTGGTCGTCGACTCCGACGGACGCACCACCGGCCGCCAGATGGTGCTGTACGCGCTCACCCTGGTGCCGGTCGCGCTGTTGCCCACCATGATCGGCCTGGTCGGACCGTTCTACTTCTGGGCGGCGCTTGCGGCGGGCATCGCGTACCTGACGTCGTCCGCCATCGCGGCTCACCGAGGCGATCGTCGCTCGGCCCGGCTGCTGTTGCTCACGTCGGTGCTGTACCTGCCGCTCCTGTTCGCCGCGATGCTCGTCGACGGTCTGATCGGATGACCGCGGCCGGCGCGGCGCCGACCGACGACGACTCGCAACCCGCGCTGCAAATCGAGGGACTCGAGTTCTTCTACGGGCCGCTGCAGGCGCTGGCCGGCATCTCGCTGAGCGTGCCGCGCGGCGAGATCTTCGGACTGCTCGGACCCAACGGCGGCGGCAAGACCACGCTGTTCCGCATCCTGTCCACCCTGCTGCCCCACCCCACCGGCTCGGTGTCGGTGTTCGGTCACGACCTGGCCACCGAGCCCGATCAGGTACGCGAGCACATCGGCGTGGTCTTCCAGCACCCGAGCCTCGACGGAAAGCTCACGGTGAGCGAGAATCTTCGCCACCACGGCATGCTCTACGGGCTCAGCGGCGCCGAGCTCGAGGTGTGCATCGACGCGGCCATGCGCCGGCTCGGCATTCGTGACCGCGCCCGCGACCTCGTGGAAACACTGTCCGGCGGGCTGCAGCGCCGCGTGGAGCTCGCCAAGGGGCTGGTCACCAGCCCGCGACTGCTCATCCTCGACGAGCCTTCCACCGGGCTCGACCCCGGCGCACGACGCGACCTGTGGCAGTACCTGCGCGGCCTGCGCGACGAGGACGGCGCCACCGTTCTGCTCACAACGCACCTCATGGAGGAGGCCGAGCACTGCGACCGCCTGGCCATCATCGACCACGGTCGCATCGTCACCATCGGCACGCCCGACAGCCTGCGGCAGCGAATCGGCGGCGACATCATCACCGTGCAGAGCGCCGATCCGGACGGGCTCGCCACGCTCATCAATCAGCAGTTCGGCACCCACACCGCGCGCCTCGGCGACGTTCTGCGCATCGAGCGCCCCAACGGGCACGTGTTCGTTCGCCAGCTCGTCGAGGCCTTCTCCGATCGCATAAGCTCGGTAAGCCTCGGCAAGCCCACGCTCGAGGACGTATTCATCCACGAGACCGGCCATCGCTTCTGGAACGAGCAGTGAGCACTCCCGAACCGTCGATCGCCCGCAACCTGCTGGCCGCGTACAGCCTGGCGTTGCGCGAGCTCAAGCGCTTCATTCGGCAGCGCAACCGCGTGTTCGGCGCGCTCGCACAGCCGGTGCTGTTCTGGCTGATCTTCGGATCGGGCCTGAGCGCGTCGTTCCGTCCGGGCGGCGGCGCCGATGCGGTGTCGTACACCGAGTACTTCTTTCCGGGCACGGTCGTCCTGGTACTGCTGTTCACGGCGATCTTCGCGACCATCTCCATCATCGACGATCGCAACGAGGGGTTCATGCAGTCGGTGCTGGTTGCCCCGATTCCCGCCTACAGCATCGTCCTCGGCAAGCTCGTCGGCACCACCACCCTGGCCGTCGGCCAGGCGCTCCTCGTGTTCGTGCTCGCCCCCATCGCGGGCGTGCAGATCTCGCTCGCCCCGTTCTTGCTCGCGCTCCCCCTGCTGATCGTCATCGCCTTCGGGCTGACCGGGCTCGGCTTCACGATCGCGTGGCGCATGGACTCCACGCAGGGCTACCACGCCGTCATGACCGCGTTCCTCATGCCCATGTGGCTGCTGTCCGGCGCGTTCTTCCCCATCGCCGGACTACCGATCTGGCTGGCCTGGATCGTGAAGCTGAACCCCCTCACCTACGGGGTCGCCGCATTCCGGAGCGTGATGTACATCGACTCGCCCTCGGCCGCCGGCGACCTCCCGGGACTGGCCCTGAGCCTGACCGTCGTGGTGGCATTCGCGGTAGCGATGTTCTTCCTGTCGGTTCACGTAGCTCGTGAGCGGGCGCCTGGAGTGAGCTCGGTATGAGCAGCGACAGCGCCGAGCGTCGCGGACGCCCGCTGACGGTGATCGCGCTGGTGCTCGCGGGAGTGCTCATCCTCGCCGTCGTGGTCATGCGCGGACTGGGGGGGCTGCAGCAGACCCCGCTACCGGTGATCGGGCTGGTTCCGCCGTTCGAGCTCGTCGACCAGAGCGGCGAGACGTTCGCCTCCGACCGCCTCGACGGCCATGTGTGGGTGGCGAGCTTCGTCTACACCACCTGCCCCGGCCCGTGTCCACGCGTGGTCCGGCACCTGGGCAACATCGAGCGCGAGACGGGCGGCGACCCACGCATCCGCATCGTCACTTTCTCGGTCGACCCCGAGGCCGATACCCCGGAAGTTCTCGCCGCCTACGCCCGCACGCACTCCATCAATGCAGCCCGATGGAAGCTCCTCACCGGTCCCGCCGAGCAGGTGTTCGACGTGGTTCGCAAGGGTTTCTTTCTCGCCGTCGAGCGCGCCGAGGGGGTCTCTGCCGAGGTCCTCGAACGCGAGGGGCCCGTCATCCACAGCACCAAGCTGGTGATCGTCGACGGCGCCAAGCGCATCCGCGGCTACTACGACGCCGAAGACCGCGAGGCGCGCGAGCGGCTGATGAGCGACATGCGCGGCCTGCTACGCGATCTGTAGCGACGCGCCGACGTCCGTGACAGAGCCATGGACCTGAGCTGGTTCCCTACGATCAACGCGACGCTGAACGGCATCGCGGCCGTGTTGCTGATCACGGGCTTCGTGCTGATCCGGAGCGGCCGGCGCGATGCCCATCGGCGCGCGATGCTGGCCGCCGCCGCCATGTCCGTACTGTTCCTGACCTGCTACCTGTACTACCACTGGCACGCAGGCTCCACGCGATTCACCGGCACCGGACTCGCGCGCACCGTCTACTTCACGATCCTCATCAGCCACACGATCCTCGCGGCGACCGTGCCGTTCCTGGCGGCTGCAACGTTCATCCCCGCGCTGCGAGGCAGCTACGCGAGGCACAAGCGTATCGCAGTCTGGACCTTGCCCATCTGGCTGTACGTCTCGGTCACGGGGGTAATCATCTACCTGATGCTCTACGTGATCTTCCCGGGCCCCTGACCGCGCACGGCGAATCGCTGACACGACCACGCGGTGGCCCAGGCGGTCCGGTCCGTGCGGCAACGAGCACGCATGGCGCGCCCGGTCCAGGATCGTTGCGCACGCGACCATCACATCTTCGTCATGAAGAAATCGCACCCTGGACAGTCGCCCGACCGTCGTGGTATTGGACCAGCGTGAACGAGGACCTGACGTTCCTGTTGCAGGCCGCGACCGAAGAAGTCGAGGAATTCCTCGAACCGGTCGCGCTCTCGCCTGCATCGCAAGACCCGGTAGCGCTCATCAGTGACGTCGTCGAGATCGTACGCTGGTACGAGCTGCTGAGCGCAGAAGTGAGTGAGGAGAAGCGAGCGCCTGCCGCGCGCGACGAGATCAGTCGCCGTTGAGGAACTGCCGCTGAATCCAGCGTACCGTGTCGGCGACGCTGTCGGAGATCGCGCGAGGCGACCAGCCGAGCTCGCCGATCGCCTTCGCAGACGAACAGTACATCGTCTTGCCGGCAAACTCCGGCAGCATCTCGCGTGTGATCTGCCGGTCCCATTTCAGCAGCTTCGCGGCGAGGTAGTCGCCTGCGACGAGGAGCGGCAGGAGCTTGAGCGGGAACACCCGCCGCGGCGTGCGGACGCCCGGAACTCCCTCCTCCATGAGCCGCATGAGCTCGACCATCGGCACGAAGTCGGCCGACAGCAGATAGCGTCCACTCGCATCGGGATTCTCGAACGCCAGGCGCATGCCCGAGGCGATGTCGCGCGCATCGACGTACGACGTGTCCGACGGCAGCACGAACGGCACCCAGCCGCGCAGGACCATGTCCATCATCAGCGTGATGGGCGTGTGCCGGTAGACGCCCGGCCCGATGATCGTGGTAGGATTGATCACCACCATGTCGAGACCGTGCTGCTCCGCGAACTCCCACGCGCGACGCTCCGCCCGCGTCTTCGCCACGGCGTAGGCCGTGAGCGGATTCTGGTTCCAGTCGTCCTCGGTCAGCGGGTTCTCTTCGGTACTGTGGATGCCGATCGCGGCCAGGCTCGACGTGAACACCACGCGCTTCACGCCGGCCGCGCGCGCCGCCTCGAGCACGTTGAGGCCGCCGTTCACCGAGGGCTCGATGATCTCGCGCTCGGGATCCTTCGCCCAGAACTGCACGACCGCAGCCACCTGGAACACCCCTTCCACGCCCTCGGCCGCTGCTGCGAGCGTGTCGGGGCGGTCGAGGTCGGCGTCGACGAGCTCGACGCCGAGATCGATGAGTGGCGCGTTGCGCACGCGGTCGGCCGAGTTGCGCACACCGGCGCGGACCGCATAGCCGTGGTCCCGCAGATGGCGGACGAGATTGTATCCGAGATGACCGGTCGCACCGGTCACGAGCACGCTCTTCCCCACGATCGTTCGGCGGCCTCGCACCGCCACGGGCGCGCGCCAGGTCGTCGTGGATATCGGCGCGCCGGGCGTAACGCCAGCCGCCAGATGGGAGTCGCGGGTCGCCTCGGCTAGCATACCGCCGAACCCATGGCCCTCGTAGAATCCCTGCTCACAACCGCGATCGCCTTGTTGCTCGTCGTGTTCGCGCTGCTGGTCACGCTGCTGCGTCGCAATCCGCAGTCCGAGATCGTCACGCTCGGCGAACGCCTGTCGCTGATCGAGGCCGGCCAGGACCGTGGCGAGCACGCGGTACGCGACGAGGTGTCGCGAAACCGCCAGGAGCTCGGCGACGCCGCACGGAAGTCGCGCGAAGAATCGTCGCGCTCCATGAAGGGGTTCGCGGACTCGGTCCTGCAGCGCATGGGAGAGCTCTCCACCGCGCAGAAGGGCCAGCTCGACGCCTTCTCCCAACAGCTCTCGCGGCTCACCTCCAGCAACGAGCAAACCGTCGACCGGCTGCGACAGACCGTCGAGGGCAGGCTCAAGGACCTCCAGGCCGACAACAGCAAGCGCCTCGAGGAGATGCGCAAGACGGTCGACGAGAAGCTCCAGGGCACCCTGGAGAAGCGCCTCGGCGAATCCTTCAGGCTGGTCAGCGACCGTCTCGAGCAGGTCCACAAGGGGCTCGGCGAGATGCAGAACTTGGCCACCGGCGTGGGCGACTTGAAGCGCGTGCTCACCAACGTGAAGGTGCGCGGCCGGGCAGGACCGAGCGCGTCGAGTTCTGCATCCGCCTGCCCGGCCGTACCGACAGCGGCGACGAGGTCGTGTGGCTGCCCGTCGACGCGAAGTTCCCGCAGGAAGACTACCAGCGGCTTCTCGACGCCTACGACCGTGCCGACACCGACGAGCAGGCCGCGGCGGCCAAGCAGCTCGAGCTGCGCATCAAGTCGTCGGCACGCGACATTCGCGACAAGTACATCAACCCGCCGCTCACGACCGACTTCGCGGTGATGTTCCTGCCCACCGAGGGACTGTACGCCGAGGTGCTGCGGCGACCCGGCCTGGCCGACGTGCTGCAGCGCGAGCTGCGCATCGTGGTGGCGGGGCCGACCGTGTTCGCAGCCCTGCTCAACAGCCTGCAGGTCGGCTTCCGCACGCTCGCCATCGAGAAACGCTCGAGCGAGGTCTGGAAGCTGCTCGCAACGGTGAAGGGGGAGTTCGGCAAGTTCGGCGAGATCATCGCGCACGTGCAGAAGAAGCTGCAGGAAGCGTCGAACGTCGTCGAGAAGGCCGCCAGCAAGTCGCGCAACATCGAGACGAAGCTTCGCAAGGTCGAGGAGCTACCGGTTGCCGAATCCGCGGCGGACGGCGACGGCGCGTCCGGCGACGAATCGGCCGAGGGCTCCGATCAAGCCCGGGAAGAGATCGGCCGCCTCCTCGGCTGACCGGCACACCGGCAGCTCACGGCACGAGCGTCATGCGCACATGTGCGATGCCCGCTTCGTCGAACTCGCCGTCGGCGGCCACGAAGCCGAGCTTCTCGTAGAAACCGCGGGCTTGCGTCTGGGCGTGCAGGACGATCCGGTCCGCCCCACGGGCGCGCGCCTCGTCGATCGCCGCCAGCGCGAGCCGGCGCCCGAGCCCGCGTCCGCGCTGTTCGGCGCGAACGGCCATGCGACCGAGCTTGAGCCCCTCGTCGACGGGTAGCAGCCGAGCGGTGGCGACGACCGCGTCACCTTCGAGCACCACCAGGTGCAGCGCCGTGTCATCCAGCCCGTCGAACTCGATCTCGACGTCCACCGATTGCTCGTCGACGAACACGTCGCGGCGTAGCGCGAACGCCTGCTCGGCCAGCGGGTCTTCGGGTGCGAGCGTGACGACGCGGACGTTCAAGAGAGCGCGCGGCGCAGCCCCGCTGCCGCATCGTCGACAGCGGCACGACCGGCCGGGATGGGACCGGATAGCGACGCAAACCCGTGGATGAGGCCGTCGTAGCAACGGTAGGCGACCTCGACGCCGGCCTCCTTCAAGCGTGCTGCATAGGCGGCCCCCTCGTCGCGCAGCGGGTCGAAACCGGCGGTGAGCACGAGCGCCGGCGGCACGCCGGTGAGATCCGCGGCGAGCAGCGGCGATGCGCGCGGATCGTCGGCCTCGGCCGGATCGCTGAGGTAGTGACCGCGAAACCAGTGCATCAAGTCGCGGGTCAGGAAGAAGCCGTTTTCGAAGCTGATGTAGGAAGCACTGTCGCAGCGCAGATCGGTGACCGGGTAGATCAACAGCTGAAAGCACGGCCGCACGTCGGCGGCCGCCACCGACTGCGAGACCACCGCGGCCAGGTTCCCGCCGGCGCTGTCGCCGCCGATCGCGATGCGAGCGGCGTCGACGTTCAGCTCGTCGGCGTTTTCGGCCACCCAGTCGAACGCCGCCACCGCATCTTCGACTGCGGCCGGGAACTTGTGCTCGGGACCCAGGCGGTAGTCGACCGAGACGACCACGCAACCGGCGTCGGCGGCGAGAAACCTGGCCAGCCGATCGTGGGTATCGAGGCTGCCGATGGCCCAGCCGCCGCCGTGGTAGAACACCAGCGCGGGCAGCCGCCCGGCTCCGTCGTGTACGGGAACGTAGACGCGCAGGGGCAGCTCGCCACCGGGGCCGGCCACCGTGCGGTCTACCACGCTGGCCATCCGGCGCATCGATGGACCGAGCGCGCCGGTGTCGCCTTCGAACTCGCGCCGCGCCTGGGCGATCGTGAGCTCGTTCATCGGCCGCACGCCCCCCATCTCCATGAGCTGGAGCAGCAGCTGCGTGCGCAGGTCGAGGGTCTGCCCCTCCACCGTCGTACGGCCATCACGCAGCATGCGACCCAGGACCGCCTCGGGGAGGCGCAGCATGGCGGCGGCCGCCGCGCCCTGCAGTGCTTGCAGATCCACCGTCAGGCGCTCGCGAAGCGGTTGCGTCCGAGCGACGCAAGCGTGTCGGTGAAGACCTTCGTCACGATCGCCTTGAACACGAGGCCCAGCCCGGGGATCTTCGACTCGAACCGGCACCGCCAGGTGATGAGGGTTCCGTCGCCGTCATCCTCGAAGACCACCTCGCCCAGATGGTCCTTCATCGGCAGGCCGCCCTTGATCACGCGGTAGGTCATGCGCCGGGGTGGATCGAACGTCAGTATCTCCTCGTGGGCGGCCACGCCGGCCTTGCTGATCACGCGCACGCAGCCCACCCCGTCACGCACGGGCGCACCCTCGCGGCTGAGCCGGACCTTGCCGATGCTCGACCACTGCTGCCACGAGACGTGATCGGTGTAGACCCCCCACACCTCCTCGCGGGGCGCCGCGATGCGCCTGGTGATCTCGACATGCTGCATGGGGGCGCATCCTAGCCATTGCCGCTCACGTGCAGCAAGCGCCCACCGACCACCGGGCGCGCACCCGACGGGACGCTCGCGCAGCGGACTACAGGAAACCGTCGCACGGGATCGTGGCCAGGATGGCGAGCAGGTCGAGCGCGCTGCCGAGTAGCACGAGGACGTCGGCCGAGTCGAAGCTACCCGCGCCGTCGGCGACGATGGCGTTCAGCTCGGCCTGACGCGCCAGCACAGTCGCCTGATCCGGCGCCGAGAGCATGCCCAAATCGGCCGTCGCGGCATTGATCGCATCGTTCAGCACCACCGCGTCGTCGAACGTCGCGAGTGCGGACGACGGCGAAACGAACGTCGGCGGCGTGGTGGTATCGATCAGGGCGGTGGCCAGGTTGTAGCCGATGAGGCTCTGCTTGCTCAGCTTGTCGAAGTCGACGACCGACACCTCGTCCTGATTCGTGTGGTAACACGGACCGGTCGCGTCGCCGAAGAAGACCGACGGCACACCGGCGTTGACGAAGTTCAGGTAATCGCTGCGCGCCTGGCCGAAGATGAAGCTGAGCTTGCGGGTGCCGAGGTTGATCCCCGCCACCGCCGCATCGACCAGTCCGAGCAGCTCGGCTCCGCCGGTCTCGCCGCTTATCGCGAAGCTGAACGTCTTCAGGCTCGGCAGCAGGTTGGACCCGAGAATGTCGAAGTTGATGTACGCAATCGTATCCGCGAGCGGCACGAGAGGATTCTGGACGTAGTACTGCGAGCCGAGAAGTCCGTCTTCCTCGCGATCCCACAGCGCCAGGATCACCGAGCGGCGCGGAGCGTCGGGAAGCGCGGCGATCGTGCGGCCGGCGGCCAGCACGGCCGCCACGCCGGCGGCGTTGTCAGTGGCGCCGTTGCAAATCGTGTCGCCCGCCTCGAGCAGGATGCAGCCCGATCCCACGTGATCGTAGTGCGCACCGATCAGCACGTACTCCCCCGGCAGCTCGTCGCCCGGGATCAGGGCCAGGATGTTCGTCCCACTGGTGAACTGTTGCTTGAACGCATCGTCGCCCGACTGTGCCGAGTTGAGACCGTTGGCGATGACCTCGAGCTCGTCGATGAGGTAGTCCTGCGCGAGCACCGAGCCCGGCGTCGCGTTGTCACGACCGGTGTACGAATCGTCCGCCAGCTGCACAACGTCGTCCACGTCGAGACCGGACAGCGAGATCTCCGCGCAGCCGAGCGGCGCCGGCGCCTTGACGCGCTTGAACAGCTTCGCGTCGTTCTTCTTCAGGTCACCGCCGAACTCCGCGCAGTAGCGGCTGGTCGAGGAATCGGCCGGGAGTGCCAGCTCGATCGCTCCGGAACCCGAGAACGGCGTCGTGAGCACCACAGGATTGCCCTTGCACGTCGCCTTGATCGTCTTCGACGTCAGCAGAACGCTCTTGCACGTACCCTTCGGCTCCGGGTCGAGCTGATCGTCGCGCCCCTTGTACTTGTAGCCCTTCGAACCGAGCGGAGTGCCGAGCCCCGACCACCCCGAAGCGTCGAGCCTGAACGACACCGCCGAGCCGCCGGGTGCCACCGTGTCGAAGTAGCGCATCTCGACTCCGCCGATCGTCGGATCCTCGGCGCTGCCGGGAGCCGGTATCGAGAAGTCCACGTCGCCGCGCTTCGCGATCACCTTCGCCAGCTTGCCGGGCTTGACGACGGTGGTGGTACCGGGGATGAGGATGTCGGCGGCAAGTGCCGGGGCGGGCACCAGCGAGAGCATCGTGAAGACGCACGCAGCGCGACGAAGTCGGATCATGAGCGGTCCTCCCGGTGCGAGCCCGGCCGTCGGTCGACGCGCCGGCCTTCTGGCGACCTCCGGCACGATAGTGGACCGACTGCGATGAGAGTAGCCGTGAGCGGAGCCACCGGGCTGATCGGAACACGCCTGTGTGCCTGCCTGTCGGCAAGCGGCCACGAGGTACGACCGATGGTGCGCACCGCAGTCCCGAATGCACCCGGCACCATCCACTGGAATCCACTCACAGGGGAAATCGACCGTGCGGCCCTCGAAGGCCTCGATGCAGTGATCCACCTTGCGGGCGAGAACGTCGGCGCCGGACGCTGGACGACGCAACGCCGCGCCGCGATCCGCGCCAGCCGCGTCGACGGGACGAAGCTCCTCACAACCACGCTGGCCGGCCTCGATGAGCCTCCGCGCACGCTCGTGTGCGCCTCGGCCATAGGATTCTACGGCGACCGCGGCACCGAGGAGCTGGATGAAGCCAGCGAACCCGGCCGCGGCTTCCTGCCCGAGCTGTGCCAGGCCTGGGAAGACGCAGGCAGCGGGTCGAGCGAGGCGGGCATTCGCGTGGTCAATGTTCGTATCGGCGTCGTGCTGGCCGCCCACGGCGGCGCGCTGAGCCGCATGGTCGGACCGTTCCGGCTCGGGCTCGGCGGCGTGGTCGGATCGGGCCACCAGTACGTGAGCTGGATCAGCCTGGCCGACGTCGTACGTGCGCTCGAGCACTGCCTGATGAGCGAGTCGCTCGCCGGCCCCGTCAACGCCGTGGCGCCCGAACCGGCCACCAATCGCGAGCTGACGCGCACGCTCGGACGCGTGCTGCGAAGGCCCACCCTGTTCCCCTTGCCCGCATTCGCGGTTCGCGCGGCGTTCGGAGAGATGGGGAAGGAGCTGCTGCTTGCCAGCGCGCGCGTACAGGCGACCAGGCTCCTGGCCGACGGCTTCGAGTTCCGCCACGCCTCGCTCGACTCGGCGTTACGCGACGCGCTCGGCAAGTAGAACGCAGCTCCTCGAAGGCGCGCGCAGCGCTCTCACTCGGCGCCGGAACGACTCCTGAGCTTCTCGAGCGCGGCGAGCGCACGCCGTCTCGCAACCGCATGCTCGACGACGGGCCGCGGGTAGTCGCTCTCCAGGCGTAGCCCGGCGTGGTCGAGGACGCTGGCCGGAGCTTCCCAGGGGCGGTGGATCCACGCCGAGGGCAGGCTGGCGAGCGCCGGCACCCAGCGACGCACGTACTCTCCGTCCGGATCGAAACGCTCGCCCTGCTTCACCGGATTGGAGACGTCGTGGTAGGGAGCCGCATCGGCCCCGCAGCCGGCCACCCACTGCCAGCCCAGCGTGTTGCCGGCGAGGTCGGCGTCGACGAGCGTGTCCCAGAACCAGCGCGCCCCCTCCTTCCACGAAAGCAACAGGTCCTTGGCCAGGAACGAGCCCACGATCATGCGCGCACGGTTGTGCATCCAGCCGGTGGTCCACAACTCACGCATCGCCGCGTCGACGATCGGGTAACCGGTGAGCCCCCCCTGCCATCGCTCCAGCTCATCCGCATCATCGCGCCACGGGAACGAGGCGAAGCCACTGTCGAGCGGACCATCGGTCGACTGGGGGAAGTGGAGCAGGAGATGATGAGCGAACTCTCGCCACCCGAGCTGGCGGCGATAGGCATCGATGCCCTCCCTCGCCGCCGCTTCGTCGGTCGATTCACGCAGTCGATCGAGGGCCACCCAGACTTGCCGGGGACTGATCTCTCCGAAGTGCAGGTGCGGCGAAAGGCGCGACGTCGCTTCGAGATCGACGCGGTCACACCTGCGGTGGTACTCGCCCACAACCTCGGCCGCGAGCCGATCCAGGCCGGCTGCCGCGCCGGCCTCGCCCGGCCTCCACACCTCATCGATGTCGGCTGCCCACTCGGTCCTGGCCTCCAGGCCCAGATCGCCGATCGCCAGCGAGGTAGGCCAGTCGTCGGGCGCCCGCACGTGCGCCGGCGCCGAGCGAGGTCGGAGACCGGTGATATGGGCCGCGCACGCTTGCCAGAACGGGTCGAACACGCGATAGGGCCGCCCGCTCTGGGTCCGGATCGTGAGCGGATCGACGAGCAGGCTGCCGCCCGAGCGTTCGAGCTTCACCTCGCGCTCACGCAGCGTGCGTTCGACCTCGGCCTCGGCCTCGAGCACGGCCGGCTCGTAGCGCCGGTTGCAGAAGACCTGACGAGCACCGGTCGAGTCGACCAGGTCGAGCAGCGCGTCGCGCGTCGGGCCGCGGCGGACCAGGAGCCGCGAGCCGACTTCCCGCAGCGATCGGTCGAGCGCCTCCAGCGACCGGTGCAGCCACCAGCGCGACGCCGCCCCGGGCGCCCACGGCGCCTCCTCGTCGGGCGCCCACACGAACACGGGGACGACGGCCGACCCGGCCTCCACCGCGGCTGCAAGTGCCGGATTATCGCCGAGCCGTAAGTCCCTGCGAAACCAAACGATTACTGGGCTGTCATCCATCGCGACCGCGCCATGCGGACATCCCCACCGGGTCGGCCCGCACAGCCGCCTTCGGGCCGTGTACCAGCGGCAGGCGAATCAACGCAACCCGCCGGCGAGCCCCAGCGCACAGGCAACGGGCGGCGACCGGGACTCGGCGCGCTCGGCCGCCGTGGCGGTTGAAACACGTTCTAATCTGCTCATACTAAGGCCCGTTGATGAACCCCGGCGCTCTGCGGCGGGATTGGGTTCTTCAACGGGCCCCTCGGGCCACCCCGCCCGGCCACGCCGCGGCCATCACCCACTGGATTTCGAAGCACGGAGCAACTGCCCGATGTACATAGACTTCAGCGACGATCAGAAGGCCCTGAGAGACGAGCTCCGGGGCTACTTCACTGATCTGATGACGCCCGATCTCGAGGAAGAGGTCGCCACCAGCGAGGGCGGCGGCCCGCTGTTCCGCAAGGCGCTCAAGCAGCTCGGCAGCGACGGCTGGCTGGGCATCGGGTGGCCAGAGGAGTACGGCGGCCAGGGACGCTCACCGATCGAGCAGTACATCTTCTCCGAGGAGGCACAGCGCTCGGGCTTCCCCCTGCCCTTCCTGACCATCAGCACCGTCGGCCCCACCATCCAGGAATACGGCACCGACGAGCAGAAGGCCGAGTTCCTGCCCAGAATCCTGCGCGGTGAGATCCTGTTCTCGATCGGCTACTCCGAGGCCAACGCCGGCACCGACCTGGCCTCGCTGACCACCAAGGCCGAGCGAGACGGCGACGACTGGGTGGTGAACGGACAGAAGCTGTGGACGAGCCTGGCCGACTTCGCCGACTACGTGTGGCTGGCGGCGCGAACCGACCCCGACGCAGAGAAGCACGCCGGCATCTCGATCTTCATCATCGACACGAAATCGCCCGGCTACAGCTGCACGGGCATCGACACGGTCGCCAGCATTCGCACCAACGCCACGTACTACGACAACGTACGGGTTCCGGCCTCGGCCATGGTCGCCGGGCAGGGCATGGGCTGGACGTTGATCTGCAACCAGCTCAACCACGAACGCGTGTCGCTGGTAGCCTCGGGAACGCTCGAGCGACTGACGTACCAGACGGTCGAGTTCGCCCGCACGACGAAGCTGGCCGACGGGACACGCCTGATCGACGAGCCGTGGGTGCAGCTCAACCTTGCGCGCGCGGCGGCCAAGATCGAGATCCTCAAGCTCCTCAACTGGCGCCAGGCGTGGAACGTGACGAACGGGACGTTCGACTATGCAGAGGCGTCGACCGTGAAGGTGTACGGTAGCGAGTACTACATCGAGGGCTACCAGCTGCTGATGGAGGTGATGGGTCAGGCAGGCTACCTGAAGCGCGGCAGCCCCGGCGACGTCCTGAAGGGACGACTGGAGCGCATGTACCGCTCGATGCTGATCCTGACGTTCGGCGGCGGGACCAACGAGATCCAGCGCGACATCATCGCGATCGCCGGCCTCGGCATGCCACGACCGCTTCGCTGACCGGAAACACGGAAAAGGACAGGACATGGACTTCGGACTCACGCAGGAACAGGACGACCTCAAGGCGCTCGCGAAGAAGATGTTCGACGAGCTCAGCCCGGCCGAGCGCTTGCCCGACTTCGACACCGGGCAGGACTGGTTCGACGAGAAGCTGTGGCAGGAGCTGGCCAAGGCCCAGCTGCTCGGAATCGCGCTCCCCGAGGACGTGGGCGGCGTGGGCATGGGCCTGGTGGAGCTTGCGCTGCTGCTCGAGCAAGCCGGCGCAGCGTGCTGCCCGGTGCCGCTGCTGGCGACGCTCGTGATGGGCGCGGCACCGGTGAACGAGTTCGGAACCGAGGCGCAGCGCAAGGCACTGCTGCCCGAGGTAATCGCCGGCAAGCTCGTGCTGACGGCGGCGCTGGCCGACGAGGGCTCGCGCGAGCCCAGCGAGCCGACCACCCGCGCAACCGCTGACGGCGGCGACTGGCGACTGACGGGAACGAAGCTGTTCGTGCCGGCCGCACGGCTCGCCGGACGCGTGCTCGTCCCCGCGCGAACCTCGGACGCCGACGTCGGTGTGTTCCTCGTCGATCCCAGGGCCGACGGCGTGACGCTCGTGCCCACCACGACGACCACGGGCGAGTACCAGTACCGGATCGACTTCGACAGCGCGCTCGTGACCGACGCCGACGTGCTGGGCGACCCCACCGGCGGACGTGCGATCGTCGAGTGGATCGTCGAGCGCACGCTGGCGGGGCTGTGTGCGACCGAGCTGGGCGTGGCCGAGCGCGCGCTGCGCATGACGGCCACGTACGCGTCGGAGCGAAAGCAGTTCGACAAGCCGATCGCCACGTTCCAGGCCGTCGCACAGCGCGCCGGCGATGCCTACATCGACATAGAGGCCATCCGGCTGTCGACCTTGCAGGCCGTGTGGCGTCTGGCCACCGGCCGACCGGCCGCTCGGGAGCTGGCGATCGCGAAGTTCTGGGCGTCGGAGGGCGGCCACCGGGCCTGCTACGCCGCCCAGCACCTGCACGGCGGCATCGGCGTCGACACCGACTACCCGCTGCACCACTACTACCTGCTGTCGAGACAGATCGAGCTCACGCTCGGAAGCGGCCAGGCCCAGCTCGCCCGCATCGGGCGCATGCTGGCCGACGACGAGTGGGCGTCGCTGTCGTAGCCGGAGAGCCGCCGGAGCCCGTCCCATGCACGACAAGTTCGTTCGCCTCGACAAGCGCGTCTACGAATACCTGCTGGCCCACTGCACCGAGCCCGACGACCTCGAGGTCGAGCTGATCGAACGCACCGACTCGCTCGGCGACGTCTCCGTGATGCAGGTGGCGCGCGATCAGGCGCAGCTGATGGGCATGCTCACGAAGCTCTCGGGCGCACGCCGCGCCGTCGAGGTCGGCACGTTCACCGGCCTGAGCGCGCTGGCCGTCGCGCGCGCCCTGCCCGCCGACGGCACCCTGCTGTGCTGCGACATCAGCGAGGAGTGGACGGCCATCGCACGCGAGTTCTGGCAACGTGCCGGCGTCGACTCGAAGATCCGACTCGAGCTGGCACCCGCCATCGACACGCTGCGTGCGCTGCCCACCGACGAGCCCATCGACATCGCGTTCATCGACGCAGACAAGGCCGGTTATCCCGCCTACTACGAGGAGCTGATCACGCGCATGGACAGCGGCGGCCTCCTTCTCCTCGACAACGTACTGTGGTTCGGAATGGTGGCCGACCCCTCGGTGACCGACGACGACACCAACGCCATTCGCGCGTTCAACGACATGGTGGCAACTGACGATCGCGTAGAAGTCGTGATGCTGCCGGTGAGCGACGGGCTCTCGCTCGTGCGCAAGAGGTAGCTCACCGACGCGGCGCGAGGCGACCGGAACCTACCATCCCCCCGCCCGCCCTGGTACCGCGCGTCGATCAGGTCAGTCGCGGAACGCGTCAAGGAACGTCGCGACGAGCTCATCCACGCCGAATCGCGAAAAGAAGTGATCGGATGCCGGAGCGACCGTGATCGTAGCGCCTGATAGCGGCCGCAGGCGCTCCTCGATGTCCGCGGCCGGGGCGAACACATCGTCGTCGGCAACGACCACCGACACACGACCCGTGAGGCGCGTCACGTCCACTTCTCCGAGCATCTGCAGCGGCGGCGCGACGAGCGCCAGCGCGGACCGACCGCCGCTGTCGAGGGCCACCTTCACGGCCGTGGCCGCGCCGAACGAATAGCCGGCGGCCACCGCCGGCTCGTAGCCGGCCTCGGCAAGATGATCGACGGCCGCCGTGAAATCGTCGACCGCGGGCTCGAGGTCGCCGCTGGCGACGCCCGAACTGCCGCCCACGCCGCGCCAGTTGAAGCGCAACGTGGCGAGTCCGCGCTGTTCGAGCGCCCTGGCCAGCGCGACGACGACCGGATTGTCTAGCGTTCCGCCGTACAGTGGATGCGGCGGCGCGATGACCGCACCGCGCTCGTGCCGCTGCGCATCGCGCGACAGCACGCCCTCGAGCGTGGCGCCGCCCGCGACCGTGATGCTCACTCTCTCTTCGCTCACCGGATCGTCCCGCTACCCGTGGCCGTCCCTGACCTCGACGGCCGGCTACCGCCGCAGCGCGGGGGCGTCGCCGCTCGATTCCCGCTAGTGTCGCCCGCGATGGCACGCGAGACGAAAGCCACAAGAGCCGAGCGCGCCGAACGCATCGTAGAGGCGCTGTTCAGCGCTCACCCCGATGCCCACTGCGCGCTCGATCATCGGAACCCTTTCGAGCTGCTGGTGGCGACCATACTCTCGGCCCAGTGCACCGACAAGATGGTCAACACGGTCACGCCCGAGCTGTTCGCCCGCTATGGCGACGCCGCGGCGATGGCGGCGGCGAATGACGCCGATCTCCAGACGATGATCCGGTCGACGGGGTTCTACAGGAACAAGGCCCGGTCGCTGCTCGGCATGTCCGGCGCGCTGGTCGAGCGCCACGGCGGCGTGGTTCCTCGCTCGCTCGAAGAGCTCGTCCGGCTACCGGGCGTCGGCCGCAAGACGGCCAACGTGATCCTGGGCAACGCATTCGACGTTCCGGGACTGGTGGTCGACACGCACGTCGGGCGCATCGCGCGGCGACTCGGCCTCACGCGCGCCGAAGACGCCGTGCGTGTGGAGCAAGACCTAATGAAGCTGGTCCCGAAGCGGCAGTGGACGATGTTCTCCCATGCGATGATCTTCCACGGACGCCGGATTTGCTCGTCCCGCAAGCCCGCCTGCGATGGATGCCCCCTGCGACCCGAGTGCCCCACCCCCGCCGCCGCACCTCGCTGACGACCGCGCCGGCCTTGCGAACCACGACCCTTTACGATACGAAGCGCCCATCCGAAACGTTGGCGGCGACCCTTCGCCACTGCGAGGTGCAGCGAACATGACATGGATCATCACACGGCTTTGCCGGGACTGCATCGACACCGACTGCGTGACGGTCTGTCCGGTCGACTGCATCTACAGCTACACCGGCGGCGACGCCGCGACGTTCCCGAATCAGCTCTACATCAACCCCGACGAGTGCATCGACTGCGGTGCGTGTGAGCCCGCGTGCCCGTGGGAGGCGATCTTCGAAGAAGACGCCGTACCCGGCGTGTTCGAGGAAGACACCCCGCTCAACTACAAGATGATGGAGCACACGGACGACTTCGAGGTATGCGCGCACGACGACAAGCCGAACCCCAGCCCCGAGGACGTCGAGGCCAACAAGAAGAAATGGGGCTACGACGACTAGCGACGACCTGCGCCGTCGCGCTGGTCGCGCTGGCCGTATCGGCGGACAGCATCCCGGCCGCCGACCCGCCGCCGTTCAAGGCAACCAGCCACCGCCGCTTCGACGACGTCGAGCACTGGACGAAGGTCTTCGACGACCCGTCTCGCGATCAGTGGCAGCGGCCGCAGGCGGTTGTCGAGGCGCTCGCACTGCGGCCCGGCATGACCGTGGCCGACCTCGGCGCGGGCACCGGATACTTCTCGCGCCATCTCGCCGCGGCGGTCGGGCCGAACGGCACCGTGCTCGCGATCGAAACAGAGCCCAACCTCGTCGTCCATTTGCGTGAGCGGGCCGAGAAGGAGAGCACCGCCAACGTCGTACCGGTGCTCGCCTCGCGCGACAATCCGCGACTGCCGTGGGGCGTGGTCCAGGTGCTGCTCATCGTCGACACGTTCCACCACATCGACGATCGGCGCGCCTACTTCGAGCGGCTCACGCCGGTGCTCGCGCGCGAGGCACGAATCGCCGTCATCGACTGGAAGAAGACCGAGCTGCCCGTCGGCCCCGACATCGACCACAAGCTGGCACGCGCACAGGTGGTCGACGAGATGAAGGCCGCCGGCTTCCATCTCGTCGACGAACCACGCGCGCTGCCGTATCAGTACTTCCTGATCTTCAGTAGTCGAGAACCTTGAGCTCGACGCGCCGGTTGCGGGCCCGCCCCTCGGGCGTGCCGTTGTCCGCGATCGGTCGCGACTCACCGTAGCCGATCGCCGCGACCCGCCCCTCGGCCACTCCCACCGAGAGCAGGTACGCCTTCACGGCGCCGGCGCGTCGCTCGGACAGGCCCTGGTTGTACTCCTCGGCGCCCTGCGAGTCGGTATGTCCCTCGACGCGCACGACCAGGTCGGGCTCTTTGTTCATGATCGCCACGACCTCGTCGTCGAGCGTCTGCTGCGCCGCCCCCTTGAGCTCGTCCTTGTCGTGCCCGAAGTTCACGCCGGGCAGAACGATGGTCTTGCGCACCACCGGCTCGGCACGTGGTGCAGGCGGCGGAGGTGCAGGCTCGTCTTCGGGCAGCAGCGCGCAGACCGTGAACCCGAGCAGGGCTCCGCCGACGGCGCCGATTCCCACCGCCGCACCCATGTCCTCGGCGTCGGGATTGTCCGACTGCGACGCCCCGACCGGAATTCCGGCGGCCGCGCCGCCCGCGGCACCGATCATCGCGCACTCGAGCGGGCTGGCGGGTCGGGTGAGCGAGCAACCGCTGGCGAGCAGCGCAGCGAGCCCGGCTACAGATATGATGATGAACGGAAACAGGCGACCACGGTCATGCATGGATCCCTCCCTGGCTATGACGTTCGACCTCTCGGTCGGTGACGAGTCGTGTTCTCGTGCGTGGTTTAGCCAGAAAAGAAGCGTCCCCGCAAGCCGGGCGACGCACGGTCGACCGGCCCCGGAACCTACAGGATCACGAGGAAGGCAGCCGCTTGTCGGTAGGCTCGGCGACAGAGTCGTGTGGAGCGCGCCTGGCTGCCGGTGCGGCCGTGAAAGCGCCGGAACGCTTGAGCAAGGCGTCCACCTTGGCGAGCAAGCTCGGAATCTTGACCGGCTTCACCATGTAGTCGGACGCGCCGCTGCGCAGCGCACGCACGCGCTGTCCCGGCATGTGGTTGGCCGTCAGCATGACGACGTGGAAGTCGGCAGGCCGGTGTATGCCCAGCTCCTCGAGCACATGAAACCCGTCGACATCGGGAAGATCCACGTCGAGCAGCACCACGGGCTTCGGCCCGCGAGCATCGCCGGCATGCTGGACGAGCTCGCGCAGCGCCTCGGTCCCCGACCGGAATCTCTGCACCGAGCACCCCGCGGCGCGCAGCGCGAACGCGATCATCTCGCCGAGATGCTCGTCGTCCTCGACCACGTACACGGGCGGAGGCAACGTGGAGGTGTCGGGCCCGGCCACCCGGACGTTCACGCGGCCGCGCGGCTCGCGCAATCGCAGCGCGCTGTCCAGCGCGACTGCCACGTCGGCATTGCGGCCGAGCGAGAGAACCGCCGCCTCGAGCACCGCGCCACCGCCGGCACCACCGTCGACGCACAGCCGCGCGTCGTGCTCGAGCTTCTCGAGGCACGCGCCGATGCGGGTCGTCACTTCTTCGATCTTGGCGCCCGGCACTGCTACCGCGACGACGCTGGCGCCGACACGCCCCAGCACATCGCGCGCGGAACGGAACGCGCCGCGCAGCTCCTCGGCAACCGCGACCAGTGCCGCCTCGCCCGCTTCCAGGCCGTGACGACGGGTGATGTCGGCAAGCCGCTCGAGCTCGACCGTGGCGATGGTCGACACCGGATGGGCACCGCACAGCTCTGCGGCACGTGCGCAGAACGGCTCACGTCCGTAGAAACCAGTCACCGGATCGGTGCCGGCGAGGTCGCGCTTGATTTTTTCGCGATCGAGGCGGGCCACGACGCGCGCGTGGAGCTCCTCCTCGACGATCGGCTTGTTGATGAAGTCGTCGGCGCCGTTCTCGAACGCACGCAGTCGATACTCCGGGCTCGTGTGCGAGGTCTGGATCACGATCGGGAGATTGCCCCACCTGGCCGATGACCGCACCGCGCGCGCCACCTCGAGACCGTTGGCCGAGGGCATGTCGACGTCGAGCAGCAGCAGATCGGGATCGCACTGCTCGAGCTGGCTGAAGATGTCGACCGCGTCGTCGAGGCAGGCGACCTCACAGCCGGCACGCCGCAGCTGGGTCTCGACGAACTCGAGAATGCTCGTGTCGTCGTCCACCACCAGGACTCGCCCGGAACGAGCGCTGTCACCATCTGCGAGATCGCGCCACTCGTCGAGCATGCGCCCGACGTCGGTGCTCCCGGCGAGATACCGGTCCACTCCGGCCTGCGCGGCCGTGACGCGGTGCTCGGTCGAGCCCTCGCCGCCGACCAGCACGATGGCGGCGTCGGTTCCCAGCTCACGGATCGCGCGCACCCATTCGCAATCGGGCTGCAGCGCGGCCGGCCCGGCGATCGTCACCATCGAGAAGCGCTTCTCGCGCAATCGCTCGAGCGTCTTGACCGGCGAGTCGAACGTCTCGATGTCGTAGCCACGCCTCGTAGCAGCAACGGACACGGCCTCGGCAAACGCCGGGTCGTTGTGCAGCAACAGAACGCTCGACGAGAGCGCCGCCCCCTGGCCGTCACCCTTCGTCGCGGTCGACGGAGCAGCCGCGCGACCACGCGCCGCAGTCTTCAGCAGGTCGGCGATCCTGTCGACCGCCGAGCGCAACCCGTTGAGGCTGTCGGCCGATCGTTTCTCGACACCGCCCTGCCAGCTCGTCACCAGCGCCTCTGCCTCGGCCGCTACTTCACCGATCAGCGGAAAGCCGAACGTCGCGGCCGAGCCGCGAATCTTGTGGAACTTGCGGCGCAGCGACTCGAGCACTGCAGCCGAGGCCTCCGTGCCCGGAGCGACGGCGAGCTCGGCCTCCATCTCGGAAACGGTCTCCTTCAGCGCGTCGACGTAGCCCTGCCGCATCGGCCTCACGATGCCCGTGGTCACTGCATCGGCGGCCTCGTCGGCCCCATCGGCCACGTCGGCTGCCGGCGGCTCGACCACGCGCGGACGCGTCGCGTCGAGGATCTCGGCGATCTTGGCCTTCAGCTGCGCCGGCGTGAACGGCTTCTGCACGCGGTAGTCCCAGGCATGAGCCGGCGCGGCACCGGCGGTGGCGGGAAACTCCTCCATCGCGCTCACGAGCAGAACCGGGATCTCCCTGGTCACGGCCGACTTCTTCAGATGTTCCGCCGCCTGGGCACCGTCGAGATCGGGCATCACGTAATCGAGAACCACCAGGTCGGGAAGGACCTCGTGCGCCAGCGCGATGGCCTCGCGGCCGCTTGCGGCCAGCTTCACCTCGTAGCCGGCGCGTGCGAGCACCGAACCCAGGAGCTGCCGGATCATCGGATCGTCGTCTGCTGCGACGATCGTTGCCTTGCGATCTTGACTGTCGTTGCGTTGTGCCATGTCGTTTGCGTGGCAGCCCGGCGGTGGCGTGACGGCGAGTGGGGCTCCCGCGATGCTCTACGGAGCAACCAACATGCCAGCGACGAGCCCGGCCCGCCGATCGCCCGTGCTCCGCGCCTCCGGCCGCGCGGCGACTCCACGAGACGGCTCGACCGCAACCGGTCCGGACGACGATGTCCAGGCGCGCGCACAATCGTGCGAGCCCGCTGGTCGTCGGCCCCGCGCGGCCGACGCACCGGTCGCGGGCGACTTTGCGACCTCGCTCTGCTAGCAGTGACGACGGATCACGCACCCCGGAGGAGCCCGATGGAGATTCACCAGACCACGCCGCCCGCCGCCCACGAGACGCTCAGCTCGAACGACACGGCGATCTACATCGACGTGCGTACGCCGGAGGAGTTCGAGCAAGGCCACCCCGAAGGTGCGCTGAACGTCCCGATCCAGTTCCCCGACCCCGACGGCGGACGCGCCAGGCAGAACGGAGATTTCCTGCAGGTGGTACAGCGCCACGTCGAGCCCGACCGCGCCGTGTTCGTGGGCTGCCTGAGCGGTGGCCGCTCGCAGCGCGCGTGCCTGGTACTGGTCGAGGCCGGCTTCAGCAACGTAACGAACGTGCGCGGCGGATTCGGCGGTGCACGCGACCGCACCGGGAAGACGATCGTGGAGGGCTGGAACGAGGCCGGTCTTCCCGTCGCCACCGGCCAGCCAACCGGCCGCAGCTACGTCGATCTGAGCGCGGGCGGCTAGCGGCCCGCTAGGGGCGTACCCAGCGCTCGCCGTCGCGGGCGACGACTCCCTCCCCTTCGAGCTTGCGCAGGTGGGCCTCCACCGACACGGCCGCGGCGTCGTGAAGGAACTCGGGCACGTCGGTATAGATGCGCTTGACGAGCTCGGGAACGGTCTCGACACCGGCGCCGAGGCCTTCGAGGATCTGCTCGTCACGCAGCGCCCGGTGCGCCAGATAGTCACGAACCTTGGCGTGCGGCTCGCGGATCGCCGGCCCGTGCGCCGGATAGATCACTTCCATGTCGAGCTCGAGCAGGCGGCGCAGCGAGGCCAGGTAATCGCCGAGGTCACCGTCGCGTGGAATCACGGTGGTCCCGGCACCGAGAATGACATCGCCCGTGAACAGGGCCTTCTCCTCTTCCATGTAGAAGCACAGGTGATCGCGCGCGTGCCCCGGCGTCCACATGGCACGCAACGTCGCCCCCTCGGTCACGATGCACGCGCCGTCGTCGATCGCGTTGATCTCGGTATCGAGGTCGAGCTCGGGCCACGGCTTCTTCGACACCTCCACGTGCCCGAAGTGCTCGATGATCGAGGCAACGCCGCCGATGTGATCGGGATGTGCGTGCGTGAGCACGATTTCCTGGATCCGATCGCCGCCAGGCGTCTCGGCCAGCCCGCGCTCCAGCAGCGGGATGTACTCACTCAGCCCCTGCCCCGTGTCGAGAAGAACGCGAGCGTCGCCGCTTCCCACGAGATAGGTATTCGTGCCAGGCCCGGTGAACGGCCCCGGGTTCTGCCCCAGCACGACCGAGACCTGCTTCGACCAGGTGTCGATGCTCGGCATGTCCAGGCCGAGCATCGTATCGGTCACCACACGTGTGGGCTTGCCCGCCATGGTCTCTCGGCTAGCAGGCGTGCCCGTCCCTCGCAATCTCGCCCGTGCCGCCAGATCCGTGCGCACCGTGGGCGAGCGCACCGGCGCCGTGGCACCCCCTCGCTTCGCTCGCTACGCTGGCTCCCGGCCCGCGCCTTCCTCGTCCGAAAACGGCCAGCGCGCAGCGGCGACGTGGGCTAGGAATACGAGCCATGAACACTGAAATCGCGACACGAACACTCGACTCTCCGGTGGGCCGCATCGTTGCTGCGGCCGGCCTGCACGGCATCACGCACGTTCAGCTCGAGGATTCAGCCAAGGTTCCCGAGTGCCATGACGGTGGCTCCGGGGCGACGGCCAGGGCTCACGTCGACAGCGCGATCGGCGCGCTCGAGGAGTACTTCGCGGGCACGCGGCGTGACTTCGACGACCTCGAGCTTCATCCGAGCGGCACGCCGTTCCAGCTGCGCGTCTGGCAGGCGCTCCAGACGATCCCGTACGGCGACACGATGAGCTACGGCGAGCTCGCGGCGGCAATCGACGACCCGGGGGCTGCGCGTGCGGTGGGCATGGCGAACAACCGCAATCCGCTCATGATCATCGTGCCGTGCCACCGCGTGATCGGGGCAGACGGCTCACTGGTCGGCTACGGCGGCGGCCTGCCCACCAAGGAATGGCTACTGCGCCACGAGGGCGTGCTCGAGCCGACCCTGTTCGCCGCCAGATCGTAGCGAAGCTCGCAGATCACCGCTCGCCTACCCCCCGATCAGGCACGCTTCCTCTCGGCTCAGCCCGCACGCCGGTGCATGATGCCGCCATGGCACAGTGGCTGATCGGCGAAGGCGCGCGCCCGCAGGGCCGGGACATCGAGGGTCCGTTCAACGGCGGGCGCCGCATGGCGCGGCGCGAGTTCCTGCGCGGGCTCGCCGCGGCCGGAGCAGCCGGCGTGCTCGCATCGGTGCTCGGACCGACGCGGCGTGCGGGCGCGGGCCCCGCGCCCGGCCCGATGTTCCCCGACGGCGTGAAGGCCGGCGATCCACACCCCAGCGGCGGTGTCATCTGGAGCCGCCTGCAGCCGCCTGTCGACGACCTGCCGGTCGCGGTGATGTGGACCATCGCCACCGACCCGGCCATGAACGACGTCGTACAGGGCGGGATCACCGAGGCACGCGCCGAGGACGGCTACTGCATCAAGCGACGGGTGCGCCGGCTGCGCGACGACAGCTGGTACTACTACCGCTTCGAGGCCGGCGGCGAGATGGGCCCGGTGGGCAGACTGCGAACGGCGCCCAAGCACGGAGCCACCCCCGATCGACTGCGTTACGGCTTCGCGAGCTGCCAGCAGCGAACCGCGAGCCACTACGTCGCACACCGTGCGATGGCCAACGACAATCTCGACTTCCACATGCACCTGGGCGACTACATCTACGTCAGCGACAGCGGCACCATCACGCTCGACGACTACCGCACGCGCTGGCGCACGTTCCATAGCAACCCGCTGCTCCAGGATCTTCAGGCGAATGTGCCTATCGTGCCGATGTTCGACGACGGCGAGTTCTACAACGGCGTCGACGCCACCGGCGATCCGGTGCGTCTGGCCGCGGCCCGCAAGGCGTGGTTCGAGAACATGCCCGTCGAGCCGCGCGGCGGCGAGCGCGCGTATCGAGCGTTCAGCTGGGGCCGGCTCGCCGACGTCATCATGATCGACGTGCGCACCTACCGTGACCCGGAAGTTCCGGCCAACGCCGACGTGCTGGGCGTGATCGATGCGCAGGACTCGCGCATTGCGCCCGGCGAACAGATGTTCGCCGAGGGTCGCACCACCCTGGGGCACCGCCAGCTGGGCTGGCTCAAGCGCCGCTTGCGGCGCAGGCGTCCTACATGGCGGATGGTCGGCAATCCCTACAACATGAACCCCTGGCGCATCGTCGACCTGGACACCCCGGAAGAGCGCGAATCGAACCCCGACTTCCAGCGCAACGCCGGCGTCTACGTGTCGAACGAGGCCTGGGACGACTACCAGGCCGAGCGCCGCACGCTGCTGGAGTACATAGAGCGGCGCAACATCCCCAACGTGGTGTTCACCAGCGGCCACACCCACTTCTATCTGGCTTCCGAGCTGCAGCCCGACTTCGACGACGCGACATCGCCCACCGTCGCGTTCGACTTCGTTACCGGCTCGCAGACCGCCGATCCCGATCCTACGACGATCGCACCGGTCGACGTCCTGCTCGCCGTCGAGCAGATATTCCTGGAGAACAACAATCCGTACATGCGCTACGTGAACCTTCTCGACCAGGGCTACGCCGTTGTGGACATCACCCCCGACGAGATCGAGGTGGCGTTCCGCGTGATCGATACGTACGATCCCGATGCGGTTGCGCGCACGGCGGCACGCTTCCGTGTGGTCAGCGGCTCATCGACGATGGAAGTGCTGCCCGGAGACCCGCCCTAGAAGGCCAGCGACGCCGGCGCTTCAGCTTCGCGCCAGCGCTGTCATCAGCGAGCCCGTCACCACCATGCATGCCCCGACCACGCCTGTAACCGTGATCGGCTCCGGCGACAGCAGCGTCGGCATCACGGCCTCCGTCAACGTCACGAGCGACAGCGTGACCAGCGGAACGATGGCGAGCACGGCGCTCACGCGCGAAGCTTCCCAGTGCGCCAGCGCTTCGGCGAACGTACCGTAGGCGATAAGCATGTTGGCCACGCAGAACGCGAGCGCGGCGAGCTGCGGACCGGTGAGGCTCGCAATCTGCGCCGGCTCGGCGGTGGGGAAGAACAGCACCGCGCCGCCGATGTATATGCACAGCATCACCGACGGGGAGCTCATATGGCCGAGCAGCTGCTTCTGGGCAAGACCGTACACCGACCACGAGATGGCGGCGGCGGTGATACAGGCCACCCCGCTGTAGTAGACGTCGAGATCGGAGAGCAGGCCGGCGATCTGGTCGCGCGAGAACACCACCAGCCCCGTGACCATCACGCCCAGCCCCATCCACTGGATCGCGCCGAAACGCTCCCTGAACACCCAGATGCCGCCCACCGCCAGCAGCACCGGCGCGATCTGGATGACGACCTGAGCGGTGCTCGCGTTGGTGCGGTCGAGCCCGACGACGTAGAGCACGTAGTTGGTCGCCAGGCACGCCGTGGCCAGCGCCAGCAACAGCCAGCCGCGACGGTCGAGCCCGGAAAGCGGCGGGCGCGCGCCACGAGCGAACAGGATCGCGCCGAGGATGATCGCCGCCGCGACAAACCGGTACCATGTGAGCGTGAACGCGCCCATGCCCGAGAGCGCCACCTTGAGCCCGATCGGCAACATCCCCCACAGAACCACCGTGGTAAGCGTCAGCGACAGCCCCAGCCCGGCCCTGCCGCTGGGGCGGTGGAGGCCATCGCCGCCATCGGACTCGATCGGCGCCAGGGTGCCGCCGCCTCCCGGCGCCGGCGCGGCGGCATCGTCGATCGCCGTGCGATCCCCCCGATTCACCGTGCGCGCTCCGCGAGACTCTCGCGGAGCTCGGCCAGCTCGCGCTCCCACACGCGCATGCCGGTGTGCTCGATGGCAGCGGCGTACGCGTCCAGGGTGCGCTCGATTTCCGCCGCGGGCTCGCCCAGCGCGAGCTGCGCGCGCGCGAGCGTGCCGAAGGCCGGGAGCGAGAAGCCATAGGTTCCGCGTTCTGTCGTGAGCGCGGTCGACTGCGCCGCGCTCCGACGTGCCGCATCGACCTGCCCGAGCGCTAGCTGGGCCTCAGCAACCATTTGAAGCGCTTCCGTCTCGTTGGAGCTCGCGCCCAGGTCCCGAACCACCTCGAGCGCGTCGCGGACCATTTCGAGCTTCGCCTTCGGATCGCCGGCGAACCCCAGCTCGCGAGCGAGCGCCACACCCGACATCATGATCGAAAAGCTGCCAAGCCCCTCGGCATGCTCGCGGGACTCTCGCGCCCACGCCGCCGCCCCGTCCTCGTCGCGCAGCGCGGCGGCAATCTGGAGTTGATCCCAGCGAATCCACACCACCATCTCGGGGTAGCCGTGATCCAGGGCGGCCTGCCGCGCCGCGCCGAACGCCGCGCGGAAGTCGATCGTGTCGCCGCGCCGGGCCTGAAGACCCGTACGGCAGTGCGCGACCCCGACCAGCGGGCTGTAGCCGGCGACGTCAGCTCCCAGGTGCGGATCGCCGCCCGCGAGCTCTTCGAGCTCGTTGCAGGCCGCGATACCAGGCTCTACCAGACCGCCATGTAGATAAGCGTAGATCAGATACGACCGTGTACCACAGCGCAGCGCGAGATCCCCGGTCTCGTCGGCGATATGGACCGCGTCCAGCGAATAGCGGATGTACTCGTGAGTGATGCCGAGGTTGATGCCGCGATAACCTCCGTAATTCGCCGTGAGCGATGCAAGCGCGGGCAGATCGTCGGCGCCTCGAGCCAACGCCCGTGCCTCCTCGAACAACTGCTCGGTCTCCTCCTCCGATGCACCCAGGCGCCAGCCGAGCGCCAGGATCTGCGAAGCGGCGGTGACGGCGAGCGTGGTCTGCTCGACGCCCGCGAGCGAACGCGCCCGGCGCCAGTGATCGAGCGTCGCGCGCACGTCCTTCATGCCGCACCAGACGGCGGCCGCCGCGTGCCATCGAGCAGCCGCCGCGGCCTCGCCCGCCTCTTCATAGTGGTGTGCGATGAGCGCCGCACTCTCATCCAGACGATCGGCGTTCGCCTGCTCGATCGCGCGCGCAACTGCCGCGTGGGTGCGCCGTCGGCGATCCTGGAGCTGGGAGCCCAGCGCCACCTCCTGCGTGAGCGGGTGCTTGAAAGCGTACTCGACCACCGGATAGAGCTGCTGCTCGTAGACGAACTCCGCCTCCTTGAGCGCGTGGAGCGCTTCGCGGACCTGCTCCGCCGGTTCCTCGATCGCAGCCTGCAGGATCGGCTCTGCGAACTCCTTGCCGATCACCGCCGCAGCCTGCAGCACCGCCTTCTCGCGCTCTCCGAGGCGGTCCATGCGGGCCGCTAGCAAGGCCTTGACCGTGGGCGGAACCTCGAGGCTCGCGACCGGCGTCACCAGCCGATAGCTGCCGCTGGTGCCCTCCAGCTGCCCCGATTCGATCAGGTTCTGCACGACCTCCTCGGTGAAGAACGGATTTCCGCCGGTGCGCTGATGAATCGCGTCGGCAAGGCCGTCGATGCTCGGATCGCAGCCGAGCATGTCGTCGAGCAGCTCGCGTACGGCGTCCGCACCGAGCGGCGCCAGCGGAATCTGCCGGTAGTAGGACTTCGACGTCCAGCCGGCCGTGTACTCCGGCCGGAAGTTCACCAGCAGCAAGAAGCCCGACCCGGCAACGGCGTCCACCCACTGCTCGAGGAACGTTTCGCTCACCGAGTCCATCCAGTGGAGGTCCTCGATCAGCGCCACGATCCGCTCGCCCCCCTGCTGGGTGCCCTGTACCACGCGCCGGGTCACCGCGAAGACCTGGCGCTGCTTGGCGTCTGCGTCCATGCGCGGAGCCGGGCGCTCCGGGTCCGGCACGCCGAAAAACTCGAAGAGGATCGGCAGGAATTCGGCAAATTCCGGATCGAGGAGCAGCAGACGCCCCGCGATCTTCTCGCGCACGGTGCGGTCGTCGTCGCGCTCGGCAATTCCGTAGTAGCTACGGAATGCCTGCAGTATCGGCAGCAGCGGAATATTCCTGCCATGCGCCACGGCGCGGCCCTCGAGCACGTTCATGCCGCGGGCCCGACACCGCTCGAGAAACTCGAAGCACAGACGGCTCTTGCCGGTGCCCGCCTCGGCAACGACCCCGACCACCTGTCCGTTCCCGCCCTCGGCCTGTTCGAGCGCCGACTCGAGCGACTGCATGTCGGCGTCGCGCCCGACGAAGCGTGACAGTCCGCGTGCCCGAGAGACGTCGAGCCGGGTCTGGTAGGCGCCCTGCCCTCTCAGCTCGAACACTCCGACGGTTTCCGACGCACCCTTCACCTTGAACGCACCGAGGTCTTCGAGCTCGAAGTAGCCCACAACCAGCTTCGCCGTTGCCTCGGTCAGGTAGCAGGCGTTCGGCTCGGCCAGTGACTCCATGCGCTGGGCAAGCCCGACAGTGTACCCCTGCGCGGTGTAGTCCATGCGCAGGTCGTCGCCGATCTTGCCGACCACCACGTCGCCGGAGTGGATTCCCATGCGGGTGGCGAGACCGAGACCGTGCTCCCGTTCACCTCACGGGCACATTCCTGAAGCCTGTCGCGGAGCCAGAGCGCCGCATAGCAGGCACGCTGCGCGTGATCCTCGTGCGCGAGCGGCGCACCGAACAGCGCCATGATGCCGTCGCCGGTGTACTGGTTCACCGTGCCCTCGAAGCGGTGCACGCCTTCGGTGAGAATCCCGAAGAAGCGTTCGAGGATCGCGTGCCACGCCTCCGGGTCGAGTTGCTCGGCCAGCTCCATCGAGCCCTTCACGTCGGCGAACATCACCGTCACCTGCTTGCGTTCGCCTTCGAGCGCGGACTTGGATTGCAGAATCCTGTCGGCCAGGTGCTTGGGCGTGTAGCTGCGCGGCGATCGTTCGACTGCCGGTTCAGGCGACGCCGTCTTCGCACCCGCGCCGCCGGCGGCAAGAGGTGCGGCACATTCGCCGCAGAACGTGAACCCTGGAGGATTCTCGAATCCGCACTGCCGGCAGGCCAGCGACAGCGGCGCCGCGCAGCTCCCGCAGAACTTCATGCCCGCCGGGCTGTCGAACCCGCAGCCGCTACAGCGCATTCGTATGGGACCCCGGAAGAAGCGCTGGGCTCGCCCCTAAGCCCAGCCGAGCTCGCGCAAGGTGTGGCCCGAGTTCCAGATCTTCGTCATGTGACGAATCTTGTCGCCCTCGAACTCCATCGCGTAGACGTAGTCCGCACGTGCGCTCTTGCCGGTCGCAGGAACGGGACCGCCCTCGCCGGTGTGCGTCGCGGAGAACACCGCGAAGCCGCACACGCTGTTGCGCTCGTCATCGACCGCGAACGCCTTGAGCTCATAGCCCGCGTCCGGAAGAGGACCGAAGAGGTCGCGCATCCAGTTCGTATACTCTTCCAGGGTCGTCATGCCCGCCATCGCCTCGGCTTGCGATGAGAACGACGCGCCCGGAACGCAGAAGGTACTGCATCCCTCCCAGCCCTTTCCGGTCTCGCACGCTTCGAAGAACTCTCCTGCAACCTGCTTGATAGAAGCCATTTCACTCGCCTCCCGTTCGATCGCCGTCCCGCCCATCGAACGGGCGTGTTCCGACTCGACAGCCTCACTACCGCGACGGCGACGTTGTCGCGAGCACGTCTCCGCGCCTTCACCGCCACGAGGCCGCAGAACAAGACACATGCCGGCCTCCTGAGCACGCGTACCGGACATCTCTCACTACGGCAGGCCGGCCATGCCCCGCCGCGCTCACGCGCCGGTCGACGCGCAGCGGTCCTCGGTCGACCTGCCGATACATCACATGAACTGGATTGGTCGGCGCCCTAGAGCCGCGTACGAAGCACGGACCTACGTATTCACGGGAGCGCTGCACAGGATGAGACCGGCTGGTCGTCGACTTACTTTCGTATATACATAATAGTGTTCGAGTGGGATCTGACCAAGGCCGCCCGGAACCTCGAGAAGCACGGGGTGACGTTCATCGAAGCGGCTACCGTCTTTGTCGACGTCGACGCGCTCGACCTCCAAGACGAAACGCACTCGACGGCAGAACGACGGAGCTGGCGAGTAGGCAAGTCCGACAAGGCACAGATCCTGACCGTCGTGTATACGGTACGGAGGTCTGACGATGGCGAAACGATCCGGATCATCAGCGCGCGGCACGCGAGTCGGAAAGAAAGGCGCGCGCGACAAGAAGATTGATTTCTCCGACGCCCCCGAGCTGACCGATGAGCAACTCGCCCGCGCACGCCGTGTGGGCAGGCCGCCGCTCGGTCGTGCGGCGCGCGAGCTGATCGCTATCCGCGTCGACCCCGACGTACTGCAAGCTCTCCGCGTGGAAGCCGAAAACGTCGGGGTCGGCTACCAGACACTCATCCACCGAGTGCTCGCGAAACATGTGGCGCGAAGCACATGAGTTGACGGGAACGGCGCCTCCTCACCCCTTCGTCTCAGTCCGTAGCTCCTCGAAGCGCGCGGTAGCGACGTCGAGATCGTCGACCTCGAAGAGCTCCACCCCGACGGTGAGCCCGTCGCGCTCGAGGAACAGCGCCACGAAGACCGTCTCGAACTCGCCCCCCTCGGTGTTCGTGCCGATCCAGCGGTTGAGCATCAAGAAGCCGTGTTCCGCCGCCGCAACCTGGTAGATGGGCTCGAGCCGGACGTCGGGGCTGAGCCCATACAGCGCGCTCAGTGACTCCAGGTAGGCGTCGGCGCTCTCTATGCGGCCGGTGCCGGTACGCCGATGATCGTGGTGGTAGTAGTCAGAGCGGAGCAGTCCACGTAGCTGCGCGACATCGTGAGCACTCCAGGCGCGTGTGTATGTAGCCGCCACGCTCGTAGCTCCACCGGGCATGACTCCAAACCCGCGATCCCATAGCTCCTGGCTCGCCGCGGCCCGATCGCCCGGGTCGAAGTTGATGGACAGCACGAAGCGCCCCTCTTCGTCCACCTCGTCGATCGCCAGGGCCTCGATCTCGGAACGAGCGCCAGCCTCACCGGTAGTGACCAACCATTTGTGGAACGCGAGGCGATCCCCCACGGTGGCCAGCAACGTCGTCGTCATCGACCAGCCACCATCGATCAAGAACTCCAGGTTGCGGATCTGCGCTTCACGGTCGGTGATGGTGCGGATCAGGCGACGGCGATCATCGACGACTTGCGAGGGATGATGAAGCGCCGCAGCAGCCGCCCTGTCGCCCGAGTTGACGGCGTCGCACCAGCGTTCGCACGCCCGCGTCGCCGCGCTCGGAGGGATCCGTAGCGGATCCGGGCGCAGCTCTTCGAAGCGCGCGAGGGCCGTATCGAGTGCGTCGATCTCGAACAGCTCGATGCGCGTGATCATACCGCCCGACATGGTGATGAGTATGAGGTCGTCGATCTCGAACGGACCGCCGTCCACGATGGTTCCCGAACGCCGAAGGGTCGCGATCGCGGCGTGCTGACCGCAGGCCGGCCAGTACCACCCGAGCTCCACACGTGTGTCTGGCGCGAGATCCCACAGAGCGACGACCGCTTCGACGTACGCATCAGGTCCTGCGATCCGGCCGAATCCGGTCCGCCTGCGGTCATCCACGACGATATCCTCGGCGTAGATCGCGCGAAGAGCTGTCGTGTCGTGGTCGTTGTATGAGTCAGCTACCGTCGAGATCACGTCCACCCACTGCGCCGCCACCGGATCGACCGCCGCCCAGCGTGCCCACGCCTCGCGTTGCGCTGCGCGAGGATCGTCATTGTCCAGCAGCAGGATGGACGTGATGAGGCCGGACTCGTCGACCTCCGTCACCGAGATGTACTCGATCTCGAAGCGCCCGTCGACGGGACCGCCCGTCCAGAGCATTCGCCAGACGGCGACCCGGTCACCCGCAGTCCCGAGCAGCCGGATCTCTGGCCGCGCCCCGGTTGCCACCCGCTCGCTCGCGGACGCGATCATCAGCTCGCAATCGCCCGACAGCAACACCATGCGTCGCCGGTCTTCGAACACCATTGCGGGGGCACAGGCCCGACGCATGAAATCCCAATCGCCCGTATCCACTCCGGCGTTGAAGGCAGCGTGCCAGCCATCCATGGCCACGCAGGCCGCGTTCGGCTCCACCGGCGCCTCGTCGTACCGAGCGATGGCGCCGCTTCGCAGCCCATCGAAGCGCGCGTACGCCTCGTCGAGCTGCTCGCAGTCGTAAACATCCATGCTCAGGGCCTTGCCCTCGCGGTTCCAGCCGACCACGTTGATAAAACTGTTCGCGAACTCGCCGCCCTCGCGCGTGCCGGTGCGCGTGACCCAGCCCAGGCTCGCGCTATCCGTCGTGCGTAGATGATCGGTGCAATAGCGAGCGTCGGACGAGAGCTCGACGAGCGCCTCTTGCGAGCGGATGAGCGTTGCCGCATCCTCGAGCGTCGTTCCCCAGCCGAGCAGGCGGTGATCGTTCACGCGATAGGTGGGGTGGCAGATCGCTGCAACCGCGTCCCAGTCGCGGCGGTTCATGGCATCGCTGAGCGCCGCGCTAGCAGCGGGCACGAGGTCATGCGCAGCGCCCTCGCCCGACGAGTAGCGCTCGTCGAGGTCGGTGTAAGCAGCGTCGAGATCGTCGGGGTCGAAAGCAACGACCGTCAGGTGATCGCCGCGTTCGTCCGCCTCGACGATCAGCAGCCAGTCGATCTCGCTCGGGCCGACATCCCCCTCCTCGCCCCGCCACAGTACGCGAGTGAGCACCAGGCGATCTCCGCGTGTTGCGATAACCCGCTGCCCTGGTCGCGACGAGGTCATCTCGATGATCTGACGATGCGAGTCGAGCCACTGCTCTCGATCGACGCGCTCGAGCCGAAGTAGCGCACGACGGTCGATGCCGCGGAACTCCGTCGCGAACATTCCGCTGAATCTCTCCCAGTCTCGTGCCGCCACGGCGGCGAGTCCGCGCTCTACCGTTTGAACCGCGGCGTTCTCGAATCGTGGGACGCACGAGGCCGAGGAGGTCGCGCCGACGTGGATCTCGGCGAATCGCGCGAGCGCAGCCTCCGACCTGTCGGCGTCCCAAACATCGAACCGCTGCTGTTTTCCGTCGCTGTTGATCTCGGCGGTCATCGCGACCGGCGTCTCGAAGGCACCACCGTCGCGCGTGCCGTACCACACGTACTGCATGAGAAGCCCGCCGTCACAGACCCGGACATGATCGACCCGCTGCTGCACATCCGGCGCGAGCGCGACCAGCTCCTTCAAGGTCGGGATCCATGCGCCGCCGCCTCGCAAGGTCCCCCACCCGACCAGCCGGTGGTTGTGAGCTACCTGGTCGGATGCATCCATCGTCGCCATCGCGTCCCAGTCGCGGCCGGCAAACGCGCGCCGGAATTCGGCACACCAGCCGGACTCGCGTGGGTGTTCCCGGGCCTCGCCCGCCTCCCAGCGCGCGTCGAGTTGCGCATAGGCAGCGTCGAGGTCGTCGGGGTCGTATCGATCGTACGCGACGATCTTCCCGGCCTCGTCGGTCTCGACGACGATCAGTGAGTCGATCTCGCTATCGCCGACCGGCTCCTCGGCGAGCGTCACGTTGAAGCGGGACAGCACGAGCCGTTCCCCCCGGGTGGCAAGCACCTCCACGGACGCGCCGGTCGCCAGCGGGAGTAGCGGGCGTGTGAACTCGACGAACTGCTCTCTGTCGAGATCGAGCCGGAACTGGCGCCGGTGGTCGCGATAGCGCAGCGAGCGAGCATGCGCCCCCCAGAACCCCCGTGCCTCGCGCCGCACCCAGCTGGCGATGGACGCCCGCCATGCGTGCGACGCGGCATTCTCGAACGGCGACGCACACGCCCGAAGCGAAGAACCGGCCTCGCCGCCCCCGACCAGCTCGTCCATGCGCGCGAGCGCAGCGGATACGCTCGCGACCTCGAACAGCTCGTTGTGCCCGAGTCGGCCATCGTGCCCGAAGACCGACAGCAGCAGGTACTCCCGTAGATACCCACCTCCGCCAACGATCTCCGTGCCGGAGTGTGTCTGCCGTACGAGCAGCGCCTCGGGACGAAGAGCGAGAACCTCCTCATCTCGGAGGATCACGTCCTGGGCGACCTCCCCCAGCGAGCGGAACTGCTGGAGCATGTCTGCCGCCCCGCTTGCGTTCCAGGTGCCGATGACGCGGTTGTCCACGACCTCGACGTCGGGTGCCAGCGCAGGAGCGAGCCGCTCGACATCCACGCGACCCCGCAGCACCTCGATTGCCCGCGCCGTCATGGCGGCCCGGTCGCGCTGCGAGCCGTCGGGCAGCGACGCGGCGTAGCGTTCGTACAAGCACACGATCGCCTTACCCAGATGATCGACGGCAAAGATATCCCCTCTCCGCACCAGCTCGTGCTCGTCGACTTCGTACACGGTTACGGTGTCCATTTCGGAAGGCCCGGCCTCGTCGTCGGCGAGCCCGTCGGACCAGGTCGACGCTCGAACCAGAGCCAGCGACTCGCCGAGGCTCGCGAGTGCCGCCTGCTCGTGCGTCGTCCGCCTCTCCGAGAAAAGCCAGCGGAACGATGCGAGAACCTCGGGCGCGCCGTACTGCGTGCCGGTCGGGTGGTCGATCACCGCGATCCGCTCGGAGACCGTGGCCATCAAGGCATCGACGTCGCGGGCCACGAAGGCCGCGCGAGCACGGTCGCGATTCCTCGTCGCGGCGTTCGGGTGTACTCGAGCACGCCTTGCGTGCGTCGACTCATCGGCGAGCTCGCCGAAGCGCGCCTGAGCGTCGTCACCCTGGTCGAGATCGTAGAAATCAGCGCGGACGTACCGCCGTTCGTCATCCGACTCGAGGACGCTGAGGAGCGGGACCTCGTAAGCGCCGCCCTCGCGCGTGCCACACCAGGTCACCTGGAAGAGCACCCCCCGCGCGCAGGGCCGCATGTGGTTGACGCGTACAACCGTGTCTGGCGCAAGTTGGGCCAGGGCGCGGAAGTTCTGCACCCACTCTTCCGCACCCCGCGTCGTGCCCAGTACGGCCAGACGTCGACGATCGTACTCGACGAACGAGGGTGCACAGCGTGCAACCACGCGACTCCAGTCGTGGCTCGCTACCGCTTCGACGAAGGTACGGATGATGTCTTCGTGCGTATCGTGCTCGGCGGCGTCGCCGGCGTAGTAGCGCCGATCGAGCTCGGCATAGGCAGCGTCCTCATCCTCGAGGTCGAACAGCGCTACCGCGATGACGCGGTCGTCGACACCAGTCTCGCACAGGATCACCGCTTCGGGGAACTCGAGCGGGCCGCCGGCTTCGACGGCGGCTCGGTAGCTCACGAGGGCGAGAGCAAGCCGGTCACCGCGAGTAGCACGTACCGAGAACGGCATGCGGCTCTCGGGCTGGTCGAAGAGCAGTCGGTGCGACTCCACGAACTCGTCTCCGCCGAACTCGACCCGAAACAAACGCCGTCGGTCGTCGAATCGTATATCCGGCGAGAAGGCGCCAGCTACGCCCTCCCAGTCACGCGCCTCCCAGCAGCGCTCGTACTCCGCGATCCCGCGCGTCACCGTATTCGCGAACTGCGATACCACGGAGCTCGCGTCATCCACCGTGAGCTCGTCGAACCGCGCCAGCGCAGCGGCTTCCTCACCAACGTCGAACAGCTCGCCGTGCCTCAGGCGGCCATCGGACCCCGCAGCCAGCACCAGGAGATACTCCCTCTCGTACGCACCTCCGCCGCTCAGCTCCGTACCGTAGTGGATCGCACGTATGAGGATCGCTTCGGGCACGAGACCCAGCAGCTCGTCCCAGCGCATCACCGTGTCCTCGGCGACCTCGTTCAGCGAGCGAAACTGCTCGAGCATGGATTCCGCCCCGCTGGCGTTCCAGGTGCCGAGGAGTCGGTGATCGACGAACTCGAGGTCGGGCGCGAAGACGGGAGCGAAGCGCCGCCGCCCGTCGAGACTGCCGTTGAACGCATCGACCGATCGCGCGGTCATGGCCGCGCGGTCGCGCTCGGCTCCATCGGGACACTGAGCTGCGTAGAGCTCGTACAGCCGGACCACCGCGTCGCCGAGATGATCCGGCGCGAACACCTCCGAGCGGCCGAGCTGCCCCGCCGTGTCGAGCTCGGACAGGATGAGCTGCTCCATCTCGTATGCCGCCCCGTCGAAGTTGCCGCCGCTCGGAACACTCCCCCCGACGACCCTACGGGCGAGACACAGTGAGTCGCCGAGCGTTGCCAGCGCCTCGATGCGGACGTCGAGGTCGCGCACGCGCATCATACGCCTGGTCGATTCGAGCTGGCCGCCGCGACCGTACGTGGCCCCGGTCGTGTGTTCGACCGTCTCCATGCGCTGGCCGAGCAGCGCATCCACTGCGTCCAGGTCGCGCGCCCGCAGCGCGGCCTCGACACCAGCGACCAGAGCGCTGGCGGCGTTCGGCCGCACGCGCCGACGCGCGGACCGCACGGTCGAGGGATCGACGATGCCCGCCGCAGCCGCGTCCGGCTCGGCGACGGGACCTGCCCCGTCGCGCCGCGCACGCTCGGCGAGCAAGCTTGCCCCCTTGCTCTCCCACAGCTCCAAGGCGCGCCCTTCCTCGGCATCGGCCTCGCCCCGGCGCCCCGCGCCGCGCAGCGCCGCCGCCAGCGCGAGTCGAGCGTCGGCGTGGTCGAGGAGCGCGTCCGTCCCGGCGGCGATCTCCACGGCCGCGCGTGCAAGGTCGATCGCGGCCTCGGTCTCACCGCGCCGTGCCAACGCCTCGGCTCTCACGCCGCGCCACGCGATAGCGGCCTGCAGGTCGTCACCGGCGAGCGTTTCGCTGTCGTGTGACAGCTCCTCGGCCTCGGCCGCCCGGTCCTGCACCAGCAGCGCGCGCGCAAGCAGGGCGGCCGCGCGCGCCGCATCGATGCCGAGCCCGAGGTCGCGCAGGCCCTCGAATGCACCACGAAGGCCGCGCTCGGCCGACGCAGCCTTGCCCTCGAGCAGGTCGATTCGTGCCGCGAACACATCGGTCTCGAACAACCGGTGCGAGATACCGAGCTCCTCGACCATCTTGCGCGACGACGCGATCATGCGCCGGGCGGCATCGGTGCGGCCGCGCAGTGCCTCGAGAACTCCCTGACAGCTGAGCGCCACCGATTCGACCGCCGGCGCTCCCTGCGTGATGCGCAGCACTCGCACGACGTCGAGGCAACGACCACTGGCGCGCGTCACGGGGCTCGGTCCCCACAGCGCAGCGAGCGGCGCACCGGCGAGCACCGCGTTGGCGCGGCGCCGATCGTCGGCACTGCGTGCCGCAGCCAAGGCCCGGTCGAGCGCAGCCTCTGCCGCGCCGACCTTGCCGAGGCGCGCGAGCGTCTCCGCGTGGACGAAGTGCGCCTTGGCCTCGCCCGCGGCGTCGTCGAGCGTTGCCAGCTGCTCGGCCGCGCTCGCCACGGCAGCCGCGGTCGCATTCAGCTCCTCGGGCGCTGTAAGGGCGGTGAGCTGGCCGACGAAGCACGTATGCCAGGCCCGCAGTCGGTCCGAGCCGGACGCAAGCTCGCCGAGCTCTGCGATCACGCGGGCGGCTGGCCCGACATCACCCGCCGCGAGCAAGGCCTCGCAGCCGTCCAGGGCAAGGTCGGCGCGAGCCGGATCGGTCGCGTCGAGACGATCGAGCGCGCGGCCGAGCAGGTTCGCCGCGAGCGAGACGTCGTCACTGGCCAGCGCGCGCCGGCCCGCCGAGGCCAGTCGGCCGGCGGCGCGTTCACCGACCGCACGGCCGCTTTCGTCGATCGGGCCCAGCTCGCCGAGCAGCTGGTGTGCCTGCTCGAGATGCCAGCCGATCGTCTCGTCGTGCTCGACGCTGTCGCCCACGCGCGCCTCGACCCAGTCGGCGAAGCGCGCGTGCAGCTCCGTACGCGTTCCCTTGAGCAGGCGCCGATACGCTGCGTCGCGAATCAGAACGTGATGGAAACGGAGCGCCGGTTCGCCGAGGAACCAGCCGGCGTCGCCCTCGATCAGCTCGCTCCTGCGAAGCGCCTCCAGGCGTGCGTCCAGATCACCGGAACCGCCGGGCAACAGCTCGGCGACAGCGCTGCGGGAAAACTGGCGACCGATCACTGCTGCGCGTTCGAGTACCGCCCGGTCTTCGGCATTCAGCCGCTCGATCCGGGCCGCGAGCAGCGCATGAATCGTCGGTGGAGTCTCGAACGCCGCGAGCCCCTCCCCCACGACCCAGCGTTCCCCCTCGCGCGTGAGCACCCCCTCGTGCACCAGCATGCGCACGAGCTCTCCCACGAATAGAGGATTGCCCTCGCTGGTTGCGAGGACCTTGGCCGCCACCGCAGCGGGAACGTCGGACGCACCGATGACGTGCGCGGCCAGCTGCATCGCGGCGCTCGCGTCGAGACCGTCGAGCGTGACGACATCGGCAACCAGACCTCCCGGCGTGACGAGAGATGAACGCACGTCCCTGAGCTCCGGACGCGCGCCGACGAGCACGAAGAGCGGGACATCGCCGCCCCACTGCACAAGGTGCTCGACGAGATCGAGCAGCAACGGCTCCGCCCACTGGAGGTCGTCGACGACGAGCACGATCGACTGTCGTGCCGCCAGCGATGCGAGCAAGCGTCGAACCACGAAGAACGTCTCTTCCGGTGGCGCCGGCGACCCCGCGATCAGCGACGCGACACCGCTCGCGATCCGCGTGCGTTCCAGCTCATCAGGCGGCAACGTAGATTCGATCGCGGCGCGGAGCCCATCCATGCCGGCGCCGTCATCGATGCCGAGAAACTCCCGCAGCGCGTCGGCGAGCGGTGCGAAGGTCGCGCCGCCGGTCGACTCGCAATGTGCATCGATGACGCTCGCACCACCGTCGAGCCTGCTGCCGAGCTCGGCGATGAGGCGCGACTTGCCGAGTCCCGGCCCGCCCAGCAGCACCGCGAGCTTTGCAGCCGGCGCCGCTGCGGCAGCGTCGTAGACGGCGGTGAGACGTGCGAGCTCGGCGATACGGCCCACGAACGGCATCGTCGAGGCTCCCGCCGGCCGCTCCAGAGACACGACGCGATGCGCGGTCACGGCCTCCGATCGTCCCTTGAGGGCGAAGCTCCCGAGCTGTTCGAGAGTCACGAGCGAGGCGACCAGCCGGCCCGTCGCCTCGCCGATCACGACGTCACCGTCGCTGGCTTCTTCCTGCAGCCGCGCGGCGACGTTCACTGGATCGCCCACGACGTCGTCGTTGCCATCGCTCACGACGACCTCGCCCGTGTTGACGGCGACCCTCAGGCCGACGTCGGCAAGGACCGCAGCCTGGTCACTCACGAGCCCGCGAAAGGCGGCCTGCATGGCGACACCGGAACGAACCGCACGGATCGCGTCGTCCTCGGCCACCTGCGGCACGCCGAACGCCGCCATCACGCCGTCACCGAGGAGCTTCACGACCGTACCGCCGTGTTCCTCCACCACGCCGCGGAGCGTCTCGTAGTACTGCTCCATCAAGACGCGCGCCGACTCGGCATCGACCCGCTCCTGCAGGGCCGTGGAGCCAGCGAGATCCGCGAACACGACCGTCACGACCTTGCGAACGCCGGCGACCTCGGCCGCGCGTGGCTGCCGGGATCCGGCTGCGAGCGTCGGCGCGCCGCACTCGTCGCAGAACTTGGCGGTGGATCTCAGCCCGGCGCCGCAGCTCGCGCACTGGCGCTTGAACGGCGTTCCGCACTCTTCGCAGAACTTCGCGCCATCGCGATTCTCATGCTGACACTTGGAGCAATGCATGGGGCGGCCGACCCGTACTCTTACCGTCGCGACAGACGACTCGCCAGAGGACACGCTACCCGCCCGGTCAAGGGTGATATAGAATCGACGGATCGCAACGCTCTGGGCAATCACCACGCTGACGCTCGCCGTCGGCGTGATCGTCGCTGCGTGGACACGGTTCTACGCCGTGCCGTACGTGCTCACGGCGTACGCCGTCATGACGATCGTGACGTTCGTCGCGTACGGCGACGACAAACGAAGAGCATGCAACGGGCGCTGGCGAACGCCCGAGGCGACACTCCACCTGATGGAGATCGCCTGCGGCTGGCCCGGCGCACTGGCCGGCCAGCACTACTTCCGGCACAAGCGAAGGAAGCAGTCTTACCAGGTCGTGTTCTGGGCGATCGGGATTCTACATCTCGCGCTGTGGGGCGCGTGGCTGAGCCACCGGTACGGCTGACCGACGCTCGGCCGCCGTCACGGGCTCACGACGGCGGGCCGACAACCGCGCCCTGCTCGTGGAGCGACGCGATCTGCTCGACCGAGTAGCCGGCCTCGGTCAGGATGGCATCGGTGTCGGTCCCGATCTGAACCGGTGGGCGCTGCACGCGGGCCTCCGTGCGGCTGAAGCGCGGCGCCGGCGCGGGCTGGGCGACGCCGTCCACCTCGACGAACGTGCCGCGTGCGCGCAGGTGTGGATGCTCGGGCGCTTCGGTCAACGTGAGGATCGGAGCGAAGCACGCGTCGGTGCCTTCCATGATCTCGCACCACTGCTCACGCGTCTTCGTCTTGAAGATGGCCGCCATCCGCTCGCGCATGGCCGGCCAGTCGGCCGTGTCGAACTGGCCGGGCAGCTCCTCGTCCTCGAGCCCCACCAGACGCAGCAGCTCGGCATGGAACTGCGCCTCGATCGCACCGACGGCGACATACTTACCGTCCTTGGTCTCGTAGGTGTCGTAGAAGTAGGCGCCGCCGTCGAGCATGTTCGAGCTGCGCCGCTCGTTCCAGAAGCCGACCGCCGTTGCACCGAACGCCCACGACATCAACGAGCTGGCACCGTCGACCATCGCCGCATCTACCACCTGGCCCTTGCCCGAGCCCTTGGCCTCGAGAAGCGCCGCGAGCACGCCCATCACCAGGAACATCGAGCCGCCGCCGAAGTCGCCGACCAGGTTGAGCGGGACCGCGGGCGGATCGTCGTCGGACCGTCCGATGCAATGCAGAGCTCCGGTGAGCGCGATGTAGTTGAGGTCGTGTCCTGCGGCCTGTGCGAGCGGCCCCTCCTGCCCCCAGCCCGTCATGCGCCCGTAGACCAGTCGCGGGTTGCGCGCCAGGCAGTCGTCGGGGCCGATGCCGAGCCGCTCGGCCACGCCGGGGCGGAATCCTTCGATGAGCGCATCCGCGCCGTCCACCAGCCCGAGCACCACCTCGAGCGCACGTTCGTTCTTCAGGTCGACGGCGATCGAGCGCCGCCCTCGTGAGAGCACGTCGAAGCGCGGATACGGCCACGTTCCGAGTGCCCCGCCTGTCGTGCGATCCACACGAATGACGTCGGCACCGAGGTCGCTCAGGAGCATCGCGGCATACGGCGCCGGCCCGATGCCCGCTATCTCGATCACACGAATTCCGTTCAGTGGTCCCATCCCTGGCTCCTGTTCAGAACACCCCTCGGCGTACTGCCCGCTGGCGTCAGTCGGTAACGCGCTCGTTCGCCCGCTCGCGAGGGCGCCCTTTTTCTAGCGCCAGGCGAATACTGGTTGCTCGTAGTGGTCGACGCGTGTGGCGCGACCGTGAAGCGCGACCTCGCGGAACTGAAACAGCACGGCGGCGGTCGGCGCGTGGATGTTGTGTCCGAGAAGCGGGATGGAGATCACCGGGCGGTCGCTTTCGGGAATGCTGCGAAGGTTCGGAACGTCGGGCTTCTCGAGCTCGGCGATCGGCACGCGGTAGGCGGCCGCCACCTCGTCGGGGTTCGCGTCCAGCGCCTTGCTGTCGGCGCACCACACCACGATCGGCGTGATCACGTAGCCGGACCGCGTGGGATAGTCGTCGAGCACGCCGAGCACCGCATCGTGGCCAGGCGACAGGTAGACCTCCTCGTCGAGCTCGCGCAGGGCGGCTGCCGTGGCGTGCTCCCCGTCATCGAGACGACCGCCCGGCAGCGCCCACTGCCCACGATGCTCGCGCATGCGATCGCCACGGCGGGTGAGCACGAAGCACGCGTTGCCGTCATCGTCATCGACCAGCGCCACCACCACAGCCGCGGCGCGCAGCTCGCCGATGTCGTGAGGCCTGCGCTCGAACGGCTCCAGGTTGTCTACGATGGTGTCGCGAAGGCTGTCGTCGAACGCGCGGACGGGCGGCTCCTAGTCGGGATACTTGACGCCGCACGCGCGCGTGAGCGGAACCGACTGACAGGTGAGCACCCAGCCGTCCTTCACTTCCTTGTCGGACAGGAAATCGTTGTTGATCATGCGCACCTCGCCGGCGGTGAGCTGGGCCATGCAGCAGCCGCAGAAACCGTCGGTGCACGAAAACGGGGGCTCCAGACCGGCTTTCTGGCACGACACCAGCACCGTCTGCCCGCGCTCGTAGGCCACGTCATGGGTCTCCCCGTCGAGCTGCACGTTGATGGTCTCGGGCGCGACATCGCCGGCGATCTCGGCCGCCTCTTCCGCATGTGCCGCCGCAGCCGCGTCGGGGTCGGGCGGCGACACGAAGCGCTCTATATGGATGCGCTCGCCGGGCGTCCCGAGCGCCTCGAGCGCCTCCTCGACCACGTCCATGAACACGCCCGGCCCGCACACGTAGAACTCGGCGTCCTCGAAGCCCGTCACCTCGCGCGTGACCCGCTCCACGTCGAGAAAGCCGTCGACATCATCGAGAGAATGAACCACTTCGAGGCGTGCCGGCTCGCGGGCCGCCAGCTTCTGGAGCTCTTCCTCGAAGATGATCGAGCCCCGGTCGCGATTCGCGTACACCAGCTTGAGGGCACGTCCGGTGGTCTCGAGCGCGGTCTTGATGATGGAGATGACCGGCGTGATGCCGCTGCCACCGGCGAACAGCACCACCGGATGGGTTCCGTCGCGCAACGTGAACAGGCCGCCGGGCGGCAGCACCTTCATCACGTCGCCGGCGCTCAGGCTGTCGTTGATCCAGTTCGATATGCGCCCGTCGACGACCCGCTTGATCGTCACCTTGTGCTCGCTCTCGCAGTCGGGCGAGCTCGCAAGCGAGTAGCAGCGCACGAGATCCTTGCCGTCGTACGGGACCTTGACCGTCAGGAACTGACCGGCCTTGTAGCGAAACGTGTCAGCCACGTCGGCGGGGATGCGGAAGACCACCGAGCGTGCATCGGCCGTCTCCTCTATCACCTTCTCGACCGCGAGGTCGTGGTACTCGTGATGTGGATGGTCGGCCAGCGGATCGGCCGGCGTCGATGGATCGGTCGTCGACATGAGCTCCTCTTTTGCCCGGTCGTGGTCGCTGCGCTCAGCCGAGTCGCTGAAGCAGCGCACCCGCGTCGGGGCCGGCCGGTGCCGTCACCGCCACTGCAAACCGCTCCCGCGCGTCCGGCTCGGGCACGAGCTCGCAGTTGCCGTCGGGGTAGAGCTTGCCCAGCAGGTCAGCCAGGGATGGCTCGAACGCCGCCAGGGTCTCGGGCGTGTTCGGCGCGATCAGACGGTCGTTGGCGAACACGTCCAGCTCGTCGCCGCGAAAGCTGAGGCGACCGGCGAACTCGGGCTCGGACACCAGCTTCTCGCATGCCGTCAGCGCCGAGCGCGTGACCGAGGCCAGCCGCTCGGCCAGCGAGCCGCCACAAGCCTGGCGCTGGTAGTACATCAGACCGCGCCGGCCATCCCCCTCATCAATGGCATAGATCCCCTCGTGCGCCACCAGCAAGATTCCCGGCCCGTCCTCGACGTGGCTGTAATCGGCGACGTCGATGAGCAGGCACTCCAGCGCACCGGTCTGGATCCATCGGTGAAACACCGCGATGAACTCCTCGAGATCGATCGAGGCGCCGTCCCCGCAAAAGAACTTGACGCCGACTCTCTGTAGCTCCATCCCTGCCGTCCCGTACCGCTAGTTGCCCGCAGGCGTCGACTGCTCCGGCAGCGGCGCCGCAGAGCCCATCTCGAGAATCTTGCCGTGGCAGGTATGCGCCGCCTCGATGAACAGGTTCGTCTCCTCCACCAGGTGGTGCGCGCCTTCCTGCGAGAACACCCGATCCTTGTCATCGTGGCGGTGCAGCAGGTAGCCCGCGAACTTCCCGCCGGCATACTTGTCGTGGAACAGCTCGGTATCGTGGAAACGCGCCTTGAACTCTGCGACGATCTGCTCGGCGTCGTCGCCGACGTCGAGAAGCTGCATTCGAACGAGCCCCTGCGCCGCCTTCAGCATTGCCGCATAAGCCGTCTCGTCGGCGGTGCGGAAGTCCCCCTCTTCGAGCGCCAGCTGCGCCTCGAACGCCTCGGCCTCGGCCGTCTGCAGATCGAAGTCGATCGTCTCGACCACCTCACCGGCACATTCGCCCACGCCGAGGTCGCTGATCGTGAACTCGCGTGGATCGCGCCAGTCGGAGTACAGCGTGCGATCATCTTCGTAGGCAGGAACCGTCGAGAACTCGTTGACGACTCCGCGCAGCTCCTTCTTGCCCACGCGCTGGATGAACTCCTGGAAGCACTCTTCCTTCTGACGCTCGCGGATGTACTTGTCGGTGATCGCGGTCACGAACTCCGGCACGCGCTTCGAAGGGACTGCGCCGATGGCGAGCCCGTACGAGCCGCCGTTCTCCTGCCACTTTCCTCCCAGCACCACCTGGAAATGCGGCACCGTCGTGCCGCTGGCCTTGCGGCTCACGCCGTAGAAGCCGAGGTCGCAGATGTGGTGCTGAGCGCAGGAGTTGAAGCAGCCGCTCACCTTGATGCGAAATCCTCGAATGGCCTCGTCGAGATGCTGAGCCTTGGCCGCAAGCCGCTCGCTGAGCTCACCGGCCAGTCCGCGCGAGGAAGCGATGCCGAGCTTGCAGGTGTCCGTTCCGGGACACGCCGTGACGTCGACGATCGTGCCGGCGCCCGGAGCGCCCAGCCCGACGGCGACCAGCTCACGATAGACCTCCGGGAGATCGGCCTCGCTCACCCAGCGCAGCACCATGTTCTGCTCGACCGTGGCGCGAATCCTGTCGCCGCAGTAAGCGCGCGCGATGTCGGCGAGGCGCCGCATCTGCCACGACGTCACGTCGCCGAGCGGGCAGGTCACCGTGACCACGGCGTACCCTTGCTGGCGCTGGAGATAGACGTTCGTCTCGCGCCACGCGGCGAAGCCGTCGGGCAACGCGCCACCGTTCAGCGCCTGAGCCGCCTTGAGCGGCTTCTCTGCGTAGTCCTTCGCGCCCGGCACGAACGCCGTCCAGGCATCGTCGTGCGTGAGCTTCCCGCGCTCCTCGAGAACCAGGCGCTTGAGCTCATCCATGCCGAGCTTGGCCAGCAGGAACTTGATGCGCGCACGAGCGCGATTCTTCTTCTCACCCAGACGCCCGAACACGCGAGAGATCGCCTGCATGAGCGGCAGGATCTCGCCCTCGGGCACGAACTCGTCGAACAGCTTGGCCTGGTACGGCACCGTTCCCAGACCGCCACCGACGTAGGTCTCGAAGCCGCGCTCGGTCTCTCCGTTGACGGTCCGCGTGCGGGCGATGAAACCCATGTCGTGCATCGACACCAGAGCGCACGCGTGCTGCTCGCAACCCGAGAATGCGATCTTGAACTTTCGACCGAAATCCTGCGTGTCGGGGTGGCCGAGCATGAACTGTGCGCTGGCCTGCGCGTAAGGCGTCACGTCGAACGTCTCGTCGTGGCACACGCCCGCCAGCGGGCAGGCCGTGACGTTGCGGACCGAGTTGCCGCACGCCTCTCGCGTGGTGATGCCGACCGCCGCCAGTCGCCTCATGAGCGTCGGGGCATCGTCGATGTGCACGAAGTGGAGCTGGAAATCCTGGCGGGTGGTGACGTGGCAGATACCGTCGGAGTGCTCCTCGGCGAGATCGGCCAGCACGTCGAGCTGGTCGGCGCTCAGGCCGCCGAACGGGATCTTGATTCGCTGCATGCCGGGCGCATCCCACAGCGTTTCCGGGCCCTTCGTCGTTTCACCCGACGGATACGGCAGCGAGCGCGGCGCAACGCCGTCGTGACGCTGGCCGTTGTCGTAGCGCTGCCCGTAGGCGCCGCGCCGCAGGCGGGTCTCGGCGAACAGCTTGTCGTCGATCTTGCCCTGGCGCTTCTGCTCGATCTGATTCTCGAAGATGTCGATCTCTCGGCCGAGATCGGCCGGAATCCGGTCGGCCAGCTTCTCTTTCCACGTCGTCATTGCGCTTTCCCCGGGGTCGGCACTGCGTCGCGACGCAGTGCGAACCGAATCGTACATCCTACCGGGCTTTGCGACAACTCAGGCGTGGGAACGTGCAGCCGTTCTGGAGCCGTGGCACCGGGCCAGGCGGCGGCTCAGTGAAGGGCAGTCGAGCGCGACGGCGTGGCGACGTTGCCGAGCGCTGCGATCGCGGTCGCTTGCAGACGTCCAAGGCCGATCGGCACGACCAGGGTGAGGCCGAGAACCGTGCAAGCCGACAGCGCGCCGAGTCCGGCTACCACGTAGATCAGGTTGGCTGCTGCTGTCTTCATGACGAGGTCGGCTCATGATCCACGCGTCCGGAGAGCAGCACGCGACGTGATCACTGTCGATCCGCTCCATGCAACAGGGGGGTGTCGGTAGGAGGGGGTTCTTGTCCGGATCGCCGATCGTGCGACGCGCTCGGATGCCGCCCCCGGAGCGTGGATCATGGCCTGCTGGCAGATCTAGTCGCCCATGGACTCGCTGCCAAGATGATTTTCGACAGAGGCGCTCGTTTCGTGAGGCGAACTCGGGGCGAAGGTTCAGGGCGCTGAATCACGCTCGACACGCTGCAGGCTCGCTGGAGGCAGCGGATCCGGACGCCATGAAGAGGCTGTCGCGCTCAGCCTACCGGCGCCGGGTATTTTCTTGGTCCGGCAAAAGCAGAATAGTTGCGCGTATGGAACGCGTCCGTATCGCCACGCTCGGAGCCGCGCGCATCACGCCCATGGCGCTGCTGCGCCCGGCGCGCAAGGTACCGGAGGTCGAGGTCACAGCCGTTGCCGCGCGCGACCAGGGCCGTGCCGCTGCATTCGCCAAGAAGCACGGCATCGCGAACGTGCGCGCCTCGTACGACGAGCTTCTCGCCGATCCGGACGTCGACGCCATCTACAACCCGCTGCCCAACGGCCTTCACCACCGCTGGACCATGAAGGCGCTGGAGGCGGGCAAGCACGTTCTATGCGAGAAGCCGTTCACGTCGAACGCTGCCGAGGCCGAGGACATCCGCGACGCTGCCGCCGCCTCCGACCGCGTGGTCATGGAGGCGTTTCACTGGCGCTACCACCCGCTGGCCGCGCGCATGAAGGAAATAGTAGACAGCGGTGCGCTCGGCCAGGTGGAGCACATCGAGACCTGGATGTGCGTACCGCTGCCGATGCCCCGCGACATCCGCTACCGCTACGACCTGGCCGGCGGCGCCACCATGGACGTGGGCGCCTATGCCATCAACATCCTGCGCTGGCTGGCCGGCGAGGAACCGACGGTGGAAAGTGCCGAGGCGCGCCTGATGTCGCCCGACGTCGACCGCTGCATGACGGCCGAGATGAGCTTGCCGAGCGGCGCGTCCGGCCGCATCAACTGCTCGCTGCTGTCGCGCAAGCTCGTCAAGGTGGCGGCCCACGTCCGTGGCGACCGCGGTGAGATGCGCGTGCTGAACCCCGTGCTGCCGCAGCTGTACCACCGCCTGAAAGTCACCGCAGACGGCCGCACGACGAGCGAGAAGGTCGCCGGCGATGCGACCTACACGCACCAGCTTCGCGCGTTCTCAGACGCCGTGCGCGAGGGCAAGCCCACGCTGTCGCCGCCCGAGGAGTCGGTCGCCAACATGCGCGTCATCGATTCGGTCTACGAGAAGGCCGGCCTGCCGCCGCGGGGCCAAACCCGGTAGATCCCACCCGCCCGCTAGGGTAAAAAGGGAAGATGGGCTCATCCCTTTTCGTCTGCACGACGGTTTCTGCCGTGTCGTTTGCCTTGCTGCTTGCGCAGCCGGCGAGCGCCGAGCCCGTGAAGGCGCGCTTCGTCGAGGCCGAGCTGGTGACCGAGGTGCATGCGATCAAGGCCGGCGAGCCGTTCTGGGCGGGGCTGCGCCTGGCCATGGATCCCGACTGGCACACGTACTGGATGAACCCGGGCGACTCGGGGCTCCCCACGTCCATCGACTGGGATCTACCCGAAGGATTCAGCGCGGGCGCCATCAAGTGGCCCTACCCTCAGCGCTTCGAGCACCCGCCCTACATCAGCTACGGCTACGAGGACGAGGTGCTGCTGATCGCCGAGATCACGCCACCGGCCGGCCTGCCTGACGGCGCGAGCCTGAGCCTGTCGGCGCGTGCCGACTGGACCGTGTGCCGTGAAGACCTGTGCATGCCCGGCGGCGCCGACCTGACGCTAGACGTGTCGACCACCGACGAGGAGCCGACCCTCGACCGCTACTGGAAGGCATACTTCGAAAAGACGCGCGCGCGACTACCGCACGCCATCGAGGACTGGCAGGTCGTCGCCAGCGCCGACGACAAGACGTTGCGCCTCACCCTGACGCCCGGCGCCGCGCGCGACCCCGGCACGATCATGATCCTGGAGACCTCGAAGGACACGCTCGATCACGACAAGCCCGTCTCGATGAGCCGCGACGGCGATGCGATCGCACTCGAGGTGGCGCTCGACGAACGTGGTGGCGGCGCGCCCGAGCAGTTCAGCGCGGTACTGCTGGCCAGCCGGCACTGGGACGACTCGGGACGCGTGAAAGCCCTGCAGGTCTCCGTCCCGGTCACGCGCCGCTAGCGGCGCGCGCGCTTCACCCCTTCGCCTGGACCGAGGCCGACAGCAGCTTCTCGATCTCGCCCCGCATCTCCTTTTCCTGATCGTCGCCACTGAAGCCGGTCACACGGTAACGAACCACACCGTCGTGGTCGACGAGGAACGTCGCCGGCATCTCGTAGACGATGAACTTGCCCTTGAGCCGCGCGTCGGGGTCGGCGATGACGGGGAAGTTCACCTCGAACCCCTTGGCGAAGTCGAGCGAACGCTGCGGCGACGTATCGACCCCCACACCGACCACCTTGAGCCCCTGATCCTCGAATTCCTCGGCGTAGCCCACCAGGTGAGGGAACTCCTTCTTGCAGGGCCCGCACCACGACGCGAAGAAGTTCACGAGGGTCACCTGCCCCTTGAACTCACTCGAATCCACCGCATTGCCGTCGGTGTCCTCGACCTTGAACTCGGGGACGTCGAGATCCAGCACCGTCTGTAGATTCGGCGCGATGTCGCCTGCCGCCGCCAGGGTCGCGCTCACGTTGCCGTCGGCACAGCAGCGGAACCCCGTGGTGCGATTGCGACTGCCCGGCGGAGTCGTGAACGTGCGCCGGTTGCACGCCGCGCCGGTGGCGCTGGCCATGCTACCGCCAAGCAGCGTGGGCTTCTCGTTGGCGGCGTCGGTCCACTCGGCGATGTTGCCGGCCAGATCGAACACCCCGCTCGCGGTGCGGCAGCCGCTCATCGAGCCGGTCGCCACCGTCGTTCCCTCGCGGTCGTCGGCGCGGTCCTGGCAGCGCCCGTCCTCGTGGTAGGGGCCGTACGGGTACATGTCGCCCTCGACCAGGTCGTCGGCGAACATCTTGTTGTTGTTGTCGTCGATAGCGGGCGTTCCGCTGCACGCCGACACCCACTCCTCCTCGGTGCACAGCCGCTTGCCGGCCTTCTCGCAGGCTTCCTGCGCCGTGAAGTAGTCGGCCTGCGCGGGCGTCAGCCCGGGCTGGCTCACCGCGCGCCCCTCCTTCGTGATCGCCGCCTCGTAGGGGTCGATGTAGAAGCTGCCGTTGGTGCTGGTGGCCTCGATCATCGACGTGCCGTCGGGCCTGGGCGCGGAAGCCGCCTGAGCGGCGCCTTCCTTGCCGCCCTTCGCCTCGCCCGCCAGCTCCTCGAACGCCTTCTCGATGTAGTACTCGAGGATCGCGGCGTGGGCCGAGCCCGTGACCAGGCGATTGTTGATGTAGGTGCGCGGCGTTCCGTAGATGCCGGCGTACAGCCCCGACTCGATGTCGTCCTTGATCTCCTGATGCGTGACGTCGCTCAGCATGCAGGCATCGAACGCCGCCTTGTCGAGCCCGACCTCCTCGGCAAACCCGGGGAGCTTGTCCAGCGCCAGGGTGGGCTGGTTGTCGTACATGAGGTCGTGCATCTCCCAGAACTTGCCCTGCTCGCCCGCGCAGTGGGCGGCGTAGGCGGTCTCGCAGGCCACCGGATGCTTGTCGAAACCGCGCATGGCGCGGTTGCACTCCATGTTCATGGGGAAGTGCTTCATCACGAAGCGCACGCGGTCGTGGTACTTCTCCTTCACCTTGTCCATCGAGTCGGCCAGCCGGCGACAGTAGGCACACTGGAAATCGGCGTACTTGACCACCGTGACCTCGGCGTCGGGCTGGCCGCCCCAGAACTCGGCGGCCTGGTCGAGCGGCGCGGCGAAATAGGTGTAGCCGTCGTCCGTCTTCTTGCCGCCCCGCGTGCCGCGCGCAGTCGACTGAAGCTCGGGCGCCGGCTTCGGTTTGACGGGCTCGGCCTTGGCCACCTGCGTGGTGCCACCGGTCGCGTTCGCCCCTGCCGCGCTCGCCTCCGGCTCGGCGATCTCGGCGAACTGTGCGTCGATCATGCGCTCACGCGCTTCCTGCATGCCCCCCTTGGCCTGGGAGTACCCGGCCAGCGCCAGACCGGCGCTGACGAGCATGACGGCGGCGGCCACGGGCACCGGTGCCCGCACGGTGAACAACGCGCGAAACGCGCCGGTAACCGCCCCGGAAAGTGAGCCGGCGCCGCCACGGAACGCGAGCACCGTCGCCACGACGTTCACGACATACAGGCTGATGCAGTAGAGGCAGTAGGCGCGAATCCAGACCGTCGAGACGAACGCCAGGAACAGCGAGTAGCCGACGGTTGCCAGACCGATCACGGCAACCGACTGCATGGCCACAGTCGCCCGATCGCGGTCGGCCTGCGACACGGCTCCGCGAACCTTCATCGCCACCGTGGTCAGATAGGCCATCACGAGATAGGTAGGAATGGCGAACAGCGAGATCGGAATGCCGGCGATCTCCGAGAACCGAGACACGTTCACCTTGTCACAGTTGATCGCACCGCCGAGGTTGCAGCTCGAGACGTAGTCGGGGTCCAGCGAGATCTTGAGCTTGTGGCGAACGAGGTAGATGGCGATGCACACGCCCAGCCCCAGCACACCGAGCAGCGCGTAGTGCAGCCCCGCGCCCACACCGCCACCGCCACCACCACTGCTTCCGGTGGTCGCCGGCCGCGGTGGTGGAGAGTCTGCGGGCCGGTCGGGGGCGCTCGGCGCTGCCTGCGGAGCGGAGCCGCTGGTGACCGTGGTCGTCGCCGGCATCGGTGTGGCCGGCGGCGGCGAGCTGGCGCCTGACGGATCACGCGCGACGGTGACCTCGACGTCGATCTTGGGCTTGCCGGACTGCGCCTCACCGGCCTTCTGGGCCTGGGCGCCCTTCTTCCTCTCTCGCTTCGCCTTCGACTTCTTTCCCATCGAGACCTGATCCTCGCCTTTGGGCGCTGCGGCCGTTGGCCCGCAGCATGATTTTCCGGGTGATCCAGCGGCAGCCGCGAGCGCGGCCGCCGTTTCCAGTCGCCGACGTGCGCCTCGAGCGCCGCCGGACGACCATTATACGAAATCCGGGCCGGCCGTGCAGTCCGGCCCGTGCGGCGCCGGCCGGGCGGCACAATATCAGGCACGCCCGACGGGCCAACCGGCCCGATGCGGCCCTCAAAACAAGGGCTGCCGAGCCATCGGATCCGGACCTCCCGGCCGTCGGAACGGGGCCTGCGGGGCCCGCGGGGCCGGGCCCCACGAGCCGCCGACACCGCGCCGGGCTCGGCAGCCCCGGCCCGGCGCCGCCGCTAGGCTTCTTCCTGGAGCACGGTCTGCACGCGGTAGCGCCGCGCCACCAGCACGTAGACCAACGACGTCAGCAGCATCGCCGCGGCGAAGAACAGGTAGTACTCCGCACCGTCGAGCTTGCTGGTGCCGTCGTCGTTCTGGATGAGGAAGTTCACGGCCGAGGTGAACAGGTTCCCGAGCGACACCGACATGAGGTACAGCGACATCACGAGCGACTTCGAGGCACGCGGCGCCTGCGTGTACGAGAACTCGAGGCAGGTGATCGACACGAACACCTCGGCGGCGGTGATGATGAGATACGCCAGCAACTGCCAGGCGATGCTCGGCGTGGCGCCGGCCGCAATCCGCCACTCCAGCCAGGCCGGCACGAGGAAAGCGAGCACGGTCACGAACAACCCGATGCCGATCTTGCGCAGCGCCGTGAGCTCGTAGACGCGGCCGATGGCCGGGTAGACGACGTACGAGAACAACGGGATGAAGGCCATGATGAGCAACGGATTCACGGCCTGGATCTGCGACGGATACCATTGGACACCCAGGAAGCGCAGGTCGAGATGCTCGGCCTGCAGCACCCACGACGAGCCGGTCTGATCGTACAGCGCCCAGAACATCGCGACGAAGGCGTAGATCACGAACAGCCGCGCCAGCGAGCGCAGCCCCTCGAGACTCGTCGCCTCCTCGACGAACGCGCGGCCCGCTGGCGGCACGTGCACGAAGCGACGCCTGCCGAGCCAGAACACCCAGGTCGCCAGGAACATCAACGCACCCGGCACGCCGAACGCGACCTGCGGACCCACGTTGCGCAACAAGATCGGCGTCAGCAGGCTCGACGCTGCCGCGCCGAGGTTGATCGCGAAGTAGAACCACGCGAACACGCGCGGCAGGAGGTGCGCGTTCGTCTTTCCGAACTGGTCTCCCACGTGCGCCGACACGCACGGCTTGATCCCACCCGATCCCACGGCGATCAACGTGAGCCCTACCGTCAAGCCCAGTCGTGTCTCGTCGAGCGCCAGCGCCAGGTGTCCGAGGCAGTACACGATCGAAAGCCCCATGATCGTCCGGTACTTGCCGAGAAGCAGGTCGGAAAGCACTGCTCCGACGACCGGCAGGAAGTACACGGCCGACAGGAACGTGTGGTAGTACCACTTCGCTTCGTCCTCGCTCATCGGCGCCGCCCCACCATCGCTGTCGAGCAGATAGCGCGTCATGAAGATCACGAGGATCCCGCGCATGCCGTAGAAGCTGAAGCGTTCGGCGGCCTCGTTGCCCACGATGTAGGGGATGCCCGACGGCAGGCTGGCGGTGGCCGCCGGGGCGGTACGGTACTCGGACGCGGCCATGGGCGGCGTAGACTAGGACGGGCGTGCGACCAGCCATAGCGGGCCGCCGGGCCGCTGTGCATCAGATAATGAGACAACTTGTGTCGTTTTTGTCTCACGCCTAGGATCGCGCCGTCCGGTCGCAGGGCCGACCGGCTCCGCTCGATGGCACGACACTCCGGACGCCGCAGCACGCGGCCGGCCAACCTCGGCCGTGAGGAATCCACCCGCCCGCACACGCGCGAGCGCACCCGCGAGCGCATTCTCGACGGCGCCGTACGAGCCGTCGCGCGCCACGGCATCTCGAAGCTCGGCATGGGCGACGTGAGCGAGAGCGCCGGCGTGTCGCGGGCGACGCTGTATCGCTACTTCCCCACCCGCGAGGTGCTGCTCGACGGGCTCGTCGCGCGCGAGGCGAACCGTTTCCTGCAGCAGGTCATCGACGCCATGCACGAGGCGCCGGCCGGCGAGGAGAGGCTCGGCATCGTCGTCGAGTTCCTCACCAGGCTCGTCCGCGACCACCCTGCCCTGCAACGCCTGGTCGAGAGCGAGCCGGCCCATGTGCTCGAGTCGCTGCGAGCGCGCTTCCCGTCGATCCGCCAGCAGCTTCACGACGTGCTCGCGCCGCTGCTCGTCGACTCGCCACCGGTGCGCAACGGCCTGATGACCACCGAGCAGATCACCGACTGGATGACCCGCTACCTGATCTCCACATACCTGTTTCCCGACCCACGCCCCGAGGCCACGGCGCGCACGTTGACGGCGATGTACAAGGCGCTTGGCGGGGCACCACCCAGCGGCAAGCGGCGACGTTGAGCAGGACGAAGCCGTCGAGCGAACGCAGGACCTGCCCATGAACGTTGAACCAAGCACGCACGAAGAGCTGTTCGGCGGCACAGAAGTCAGCCCCGTCGAGAACCCCTACCCCGCCTACCGGCGGTTGCGCCACGAGCACCCGGTGATGCCGGTACGAACGACGTTCGGAGAGATCGCCTACCTGGTCACGCGCTACGACGACGTGCATCACGTGCTGCGCAACGACTCGGTGTTCTCTAACCGGTCGAACGAGCACGGCATCAGCCTCGTCATGGGACGCACGATCATCGAGATGGACGGCGATGAGCACCTGCGCCACCGCAAGCTGGTGCGGCCGGAGTTCGCGCCACGCGCGCTCAAGGGCGATTTCGAGAAGACAGTGGAAGATACGGCCCACGAGCTCATCGACGGATTCGCCGGCCGCGGGCACGCAGACCTCGTCAAGGAGTTCACGTTCACGTTTCCATTGATGGTACTTACGAAAATCCTCGGGCTGCCGGTGTCTGACTACGACACGTTCCATCGCTGGGCGACCGACCTGACGCTCATCGCGCGCGATCCGGAGAAAGGGATGGCGGCTTCGCGCGCGCTCGCCGACTACCTCCACCCGGTACTCGAGCAGCGCAAGGCCGAGCCGGCCGGCGACCTCATCAGCGCGCTGGCCCACGCGCGCATCGACGACCACCGGCTCACCGAGGAAGAGATCGTGAGCTTCCTGCGCCTGCTGATCCTGGCCGGGGCCGAGACCAGCTACCACCTCATCGGCAGCGCCCTGTTCGCGCTCATGAACGGCGGCGGAGCCCTCCAGACGGTCGTCGAGGACCGCACCCGGATCGAATCGGTGATGACCGAGGTCATCCGGTGGGAGTCGCCCATCCAGATGACCACCCGCGAGACCCTGGCGCCGGTCACGATCGCCGGCTTCGAGATACCGGCCCGTGTCGATGTGATCGCCATGCTCGGATCGGCGAACCGCGACGAGAGCCAGTTCGACGACCCCGACCGCTTCGACCTGCAGCGTACACGCGGCGAGCACATCTCGTTCGGCTTCGGGCGACACTTCTGCCTCGGCGCCAGGCTGGCGAAGCTCGAATTCACCGTGGCGATCAACACATTGCTCGACCGACTCCCCGATCTGCGCCCCGACCCCGAGCGCTGGCCCGGGGCCGGCGTCGTCGGCCTCGCGTTCCGCGGCCCGAACAGCCTCCCCGTTCTGTTCGGCTAGAAGAAGAAGCAGACAGCCCGCTTTTTCGCTTATCGGATCCGATCGCCTAGGGTGACGGCGCACGAGAGCCCATAGAGATGACACTCCCGCGAACACGCTACGCGATGAGCGGCGACGTCAGTATCGCCTACCAGGTGATGGGCGATGGTCCGCTCGACCTCGTCATCATTCCCGGCGGGATCTCGAACGTGGAGTTCCAGCACGAGCTCCCCGGATACACTCGTTTCCTCGAACGGCTCGCGACGTTCGCTCGCGTGATCACGTTCGACAAGCGTGGCAACGGAATGTCGGACCGTGCGACAGAGGTGGCCAGCCTCGAGGTTCGGATGGACGACGCGCGCGCCGTGATGGATGCGGCCGGCAGTGAACGAGCGGCCATCATGGGTGTCTCGGAAGGCGGTCCGCTGAGCATCCTGTTCGCGGCGACCTACCCGGAGCGCACGCGCGCGCTGATCGTCTACGGGAGCTTCGCGACAGCTGTAGCGCGTGACGACTGGCCGGCGGGGATAGACCCGATGATCACGAACACCCTCGACACCGCCTCCCTCTCCGCGACGTGGGGACAGGACGGAGCGGCCCTGCCGCTGTTCGCACCGTCGGTAGGTTCGATTCCCGAATGGCGCGCCTTGTGGGCCAAGCTCGAACGCAATTCGGCAACGCCCGGAGCTGTGGTCGCGGTCATGAAGGCGAACCTCGAGATGGACGTTCGACCCGTATTGCCCACGATCCGCGTACCGAGCCTCGTCCTGCACAAGCGTGGCGACCGCGTCTGTCCGCTCGATGCAGGCCGCCGCATCGCCGCCGCGATCCCGGGGGCACGATTCGTCGAGCTCGACGGTGACGACCACTTCTACACGATCGGCGACCCCGAGGAGACGATCCAGCAGATCGGCGCATTCCTGACCGGTCAGCGTCAGGAGCCGATGACCAGCGAGCGCGTCCTCGCGACCGTCTTGCTGACCGACATCGTCGCCTCCACCGAACGAGCCACCGAGCTCGGAGACCGGAGGTGGCGGGAGCTCCTCGACACGCATGACGAGCTAGTCGCGCGACAGCTCACGCGATTCCGCGGCCGCCTCGTCAAGAACACGGGAGACGGCATCGTGGCCACGTTCGACGGCCCGGGCCGGGCGATCAGCTGCGCCACGGCGATCCGCGACGGCGTCCAGGCCTTCGACCTGCAGACCACGTCCGGCCTGCACACGGGCGAGATCGAGCTTCGCGGGGACGACATCGGCGGCATCGCCGTACACATCGCGGCCCGCGTGCAGGCCGCCGCTGCCGCCGGCGAGGTGCTGGTCTCGCGAACCGTCGCGGATCTCGTCGCGGGGTCGGGCATCCACCTCACCGATCGCGGCGCCCACCAGCTCAAGGGCGTGGACGGCGACTGGCAGCTGTTCTCCGCGGACGCCGGCGCCTGACTGCACTGTCCATTTGATCCCGCCACCGGAGGGCGGCACAACATTACAAGGTAGCTTGGACCGCCGGCCCCCGGGGCGCGGCGAGTGGAGGTAGGTGTATGAGGAATGTGGTGTTCGTGGCTATCGTTGCACTGTGCGCTGCCACCATCTCGGCCGGGTGCTCCACCCAGCCGCCGGCCGGAGCAGTCACCCAGAGCGCGCAGCTCCCCTGTCCCGACCTGGGCCCCTCGCCGCGCTGCGTGTCGTTCTACGAGAAGAGCAAGCTCAGCCGCAACGGCGGGGTATCGTCATGCTGCACCGACGAGGGTGGCAACAGCATGAAGAAGTGCTGGAACGACGACGAGGCGCGATCGATGCAGGTGAACGGCCCGAAGGGCACCGTGATCACAGTCTTCGACAGCCCCGACGGCGAGACCGACGACGACTACTTCGTGCTGGAGAAGCTCGACGACGAGTCCGTGTGCGTCGATTCGTTCGAACGTGGAGACGTCTACGGCGGCAAGGTGCGCTGGCGCTACTCCGGCGGCAACGGTCTCGACGGAAAAGTCTCGACGTATCGCTGGAGCGACGTCGACCCCGTGGCCGGCAACCGCATACCCCGATCGCTATCGTCGAATCGTCAGTAGATCCGTGACGAGCTGCGCTCGCGTCACTGCGAGCGCAGCTCGCTCACGTCGATCGCGTACAGGTCGGCCGCGCTGGAGCACAGGATCGCGCGCCGCTGCTCGTCGCTGAGCGTCCCGCACTGCTCGGCCAGTACTTGCTGCGACCACGGCCAGGTGGAGTCGCTGTGCGGGAAATCACTGGCCCACATCAGACGCTTCCAGTTCATGAGGTCGGCGACCTTGAACGCGACCCAGTCGTCCTGAAACGTCGTGTAGACGTTCTGCGCGAAGTACTCCGAGGGCTTCCTCGACAGCTCGACGCCGGGCTGTAGCCAGTGGCGATGGCGGTCGAACGCGTGGTCCATGCGGTACATGTAGTGCGGCACCCAGCCGGCGTCCGCCTCGACGCACACGACGCGCAGGTCGGGGTGACGCTCGAACACGCCGCCGAAGATCAGCATGCCGATGATGTCCTGGTTGCCACGGATGATCGAGACGAAGCTGTTGAGCCGAGGGCCGCGCGGCGGCTCGAACATGCTGTCACCGCCGGTGAGGATGTGGAACGACAACGGCATCTCTAGCTCGACGGCCGTACGGTAGAACTCGTCGTACGCAGCCGAGTCGTAATCATCGACCGCGGGATGCGAAGGCATCATCACGCCGCGCAGCCCGAGCGCCTTGATCGCCATCAGGTCCTCGATTCCCTCGCTCGGCGAGCGCATGGCGGTTTGCCCGATTCCGATCAGGCGTGCAGGCGCCGACGCGCAGTACTCGGCGATCCACCGGTTGTAGGCCTCGAAGCAGGCCTTGCGGTAGTCGAAGTCACGGTGGCTGCACAGCACCATGCCGACGGTGGGGTAGATCACCTCGGCGGCCACGCCGTCGCGGTCCTGGTCGGCCAGACGAGCGAGAGGGTCCCAGCCGCCGCGGTGTAGCTCCTCGAAGAGCACGCCGGTCATGCGGATCTCCTCGGCCGGCTTGCCGGCAGCTGCAACCAGGCCCATGGGCACCGGAACCGGCAGCCCGTCGATGACGAAGATGTCGCCCATCTTCTCGTCGCGCACGAGCTTCGGGGCCTTGTCGCGCCACTTCGCGTCGATGCGGTCGATGTAGGTGTCGGCCGGCTCGGTGACGTGCGAGTCGGCAGAGATCACCGGAAATCCCATTGCGCTCACGCCGAAGCCCCTCCTCGCAGCACCCGACCGGGAAGCGGACCGTCGGGGTCCACCACATCGCGGCCGCGCTCTCGTATGACCTGCCCGTTGACCATGACCAGCTCGATGCCCTCGGCGTCGGAGATCAGGCGGTCGGCGCCCGCGGGGAGGTCGTTGACGCGCCTCAGTGGCGAGCAGCTCACCGTGTCGGGGTCGAAGACGACGATGTCGGCCGCCAGACCTTCGGCCAGCCGCCCGCGATCGGTGATTCCGAACACCTCGGCCGAGCGTGAAGTCAGCAACCGCACCGCCTGCTCGATCGTCAGGACCTGCTTCTCGCGCACCCAGTAGCCGAGCAGGTGGGTGGAGAAACAAGCGTCGCAGAGCTGGCTGGCGTGGGCGCCGGCATCGGACAAGCCGAGCACCACCGACGGATGGGACAGCAGCTCGGCAACGGCGTCCTCGCTCTTGTTGGCGATCACCACGCGGAAGCGCGCCTCGAGATTGCTCTCGAGGCCGAGATCGAGCGCGACGTCGATCGGGTGGGCATCGCGCTCGGCGGCGATGTCGGCCAGGGAGCGTCCCACCAGCGATGGATGAGCGGCGCACTCCGACACCTCGGTCTCCTCCCAGCTTCCGCCGAGCACGCCCATACCCTTCTCGTTCTTGAGCGCCTGCCGGAACTCGGCATCGGCGTAGATCCGCTTCTTGCCGTCGAAATCGGCCTGCGACACGGGCTTGAACAGCGCCATGCTCTCGAACGGGAACGGCGCCTTCCACTGGTACTCGAACGTCAGAGGCCGGCACGTGACCTGGGGGACGACCTCGACGCCGCGGCCCTGCATCTCGGCGTGGCGGGCGAGCAGGTCGCGGTGACCTTCGGGCCCGAAAAGGTCGGCCAGCAGTGCGGTCCAGGACACGGTACAGCCGTTCGCCTGGTTGATGGCCTCCATCTCGTCGAGGAACAGCCCGATGCCGGCGGTGGCCTGCATGACACCACGACCGGCCTCACCGAGACAGGAGGCCAGCGCCATGATCTCGTCGGTCGACGCTTCGCGGCTCGGTACCGGTCGGCCCGCATAGCCCACGTGGGTCGGCGACTTGGAGCTCGCAAAGCCGATCGCGCCGGCAGCCAGCGCGTCGGAGACGATGGCCTTCATCTGCGCGATCTCGTCGGTGGTCGCCTCGCGCTCGGTGGACTCCTCGCCCATCACGTACATCCGCACCGGCGTATGACCGACGAGCGCACCGAAATTGATCGCAGTGCCGCGCGCCGCCACGGCGTCGAGGAACTCGGCGAACGTTTCGAATGGCCACTGCTCACCCACGCCCGCGTGCAACGATTCAAGCGACATGCCTTCTACGTTCTCGAGCGTACGCAGGATGAGGTCGCGGTGCTCCGGACGCGTGGGCGCGATGCCGAAGCCGCAGTTGCCCACGACCACCGAGGTCACGCCGTGCCACGGCGACACGGTGAGCATGCGATCCCAGAACACCTGCGCATCGTAGTGCGTGTGAATGTCGACGAAGCCGGGCGAGACGATGCGGCCATCGGCGTCGATCACACGATCGGCCACCCCCGACACCTCGCCGACGGCCATGATCTTGCCGCCGCGCACGGCCACGTCGGCGTCGCGCGCAGGCGCCCCGGTGCCGTCGACGAGCCGGCCACCGCGGATCAACGTATCGAAGTGCTCGCTCATGCTTCCTCGCGTGTTACGTCGACCCGACCGGTCGCCAGCGCACGCCCACTCTAAACCGAGCCGTCCGAAGCACGTCAAGGAGCCCGAAAAACCGCAGCCCCCTCTACCCACGCAACAAGAAAGGGGACAGTCCCCGTTTTCACGAAGTGCCTGAACAAGGGGACTGTCCCCTTTTTCAGGGGATGGTCGTGGTGGTGGTCGAGGCCAGGGGGTCGGGGCAGACCTGGGGGGCGAAGAGGATGTCGTCGATCGCGCCGGATCCGTACAGCGTGACCCTCAGCAGCGACACGTCGGGCGTCGCGCCGAGATCGACCGAGGTCACACCGTTGTCGCCGCACTGCGCGCCGGCGAACGTCGCCAGCGTGACACCTTGCGCATCGAGCAACTCGATGGCCGGCGGCGAGTCGACGAAGTCGACGTCGATCAGCACCAGCTCGTACAGGACCACCGGGCCGACCTCGGAGAAGTCCAGGGTGGCCGAGACCGTCGTGTCAGCCTGATCGTCGGGCACGTCGACAAGCCCGTCGATGTCGGCATCGTCGAGATACTCCGCCACGATCAGCACATTGCCGCGCGCGCTGTCGTTCGGGCACGCGCCGGTGCTGCTGCCGCCGGCGCCGCGGCCCATGCCGCCGTAGTCGTGATGCGGCGTGCCCAGATCGGCGTCGCCGCCCGAGCACCCGCCGCTACAGCTCGAGTCGTAGACGACGCCCGCACCATCGGGATCGAGGTACGGATTGTACCCGTACACGCCGATCGGGCCGGCGCCCAGCGCGCTCGTCACGTCGTCGAGAATCGCGCCGGCAGCCAGACCTTCGAAGTCGACGAGGTCCGGGTCACCTGGCTCGCCGCCCAGGCAGCCGATGCCGCCGCTGCACGTGGGATCCAGATCCGGACGGAACTCGTGCACGCACACGGCACCGTCCTCGTCGCACGTGTCGAGTGTACAGACGTCCACGTCGGCACAGTCTACGGGGATGCCTGCGTCGCAGCCGGTCTCCGCCGTGCATACCTCGTCGCCGTTGCAGAACACGCCGTCGTCGCAGAACTCGTCGTCGGCGATCGCCAGGCAGCCACTCGAGGCGTCGCACAGGTCGAACGTACAGGCGACGCCGTCGTCGCAGACGACGCCCTCGTGCGTGCAGCCGCCCGCCAGATCACAGACGTCGACCGTGCACGGATCGCCGTCATCGCAGGTCGGGGCCACGCCGCCGCCGCACTGACCGTCCTGCGCACACACCTCGCCGGTGGTGCACGCGTCACCGTCGTCACACGGCCGACCCGCGACCGGACCTGCCACGCACACGCCGCTGCCGGGATCGCAGCTGCCATCGTGACAGGCATCATCCAGCAGCGAGCACTCGAGCGGCTCGTGCCCACAGCCCGCGACCGTATCGCAAGAGTCCACAGTGCACGGATCACCGTCATCGCACGCGAGCGGCTCGTGCAAGCAGCTGCCATCCTCGGCACAGCCGTCGCTGGTGCACGCGTCGCCGTCGTCGCAAGACGCACCCGGGATCGGCTCGGATACGCACACACCGCTCTGGTCGTCGCACACGCCCGTGCTGCACGAGGTGTCGAGCAAGCCGCAGTCGATGGCAGCGTGCTCGCAGCCGGTGGCCGGCTCGCATCCGTCGGTGGTGCACAGGTCGCCGTCGTCGCAGCTCAGACCCTCGTGCGTGCACCCGGCCGCGGAGTCGCAGGCGTCGACGGTGCACTGGCTGCCGTCGTCGCAGTCGAGGGCCGCGCCGCCGACGCACACGCCGTCGGCACACAGGTCTGCGTCGGTACAGGCATCACCGTCGTCACACGCGTGCGAGCCCGGAAGATTCGAACAGCCGCCGGCCGCGTCGCAGGTGTCGTCGGTGCAGACGTTGCCGTCGTCGCAGTCGATCGCGGCGCCACCCTGGCACAGCCCGTCACTGCAGGCGTCACCGGTGGTGCAGGAGTCGCCGTCGTCACACGCGGCAACGTTCGGGACGTTCGAGCAGCCCGAGCCGGATTCACAGCCATCGTCGGTGCAGGAATTGCCGTCGTCGCAGTCACGCGGCGTGAGGCCGAGACAGACGCCATCGAGACACGCATCGCCCTGCGTGCACGCATCTCCATCGTCACACGAGACCGTGTTCGGAAGGTTCGAGCAGCCCGAGCCGGATTCACAGCCATCGTCGGTGCAGGAATTGTCGTCATCGCAGTCACGCGGCGTGAGGCCGACACAGACACCGTCGAGACACGCGTCACCCTGCGTGCACGCATCTCCATCGTCACACGAGACCGTGTTCGGAAGGTTCGAGCAGCCCGAGCCGGAATCACAGCCATCGTCGGTGCAGGAATTGCCGTCGTCGCAGTCACGCGGCGTGAGGCCGACACAGACGCCATCGAGACACGCATCACCCTGCGTGCACGCATCTCCATCGTCACACGCCAGCGAGTTCGGCAGGTTGAGGCAACCCGAGCCGGCGTCGCACTGATCATCGGTACAGGGGTTGTCGTCGTCGCAGTCGAGCGGCGACGTGCCCGCGCACACCCCCTGAGAGCACACATCCCCCGAAGTACACGAATCGCCATCGTCGCACGGGGCGCTGTTGAACACGCTGGAGCAGCCCGTCGCCGCGTCACAGACATCATCGGTACAGGCGTTGCCGTCGTCGCAGTCGAGCGCGGTGCCGGAAAGGCACTGGCCGGCGGCACAGATGTCACCCGAGGTGCAGGCGCTGCCGTCGTCGCAGGGCGCGCTGTTGTCCACGTTCGAGCAACCCGTCGAGTCGTCGCAGGCATCGTCGGTGCAGATGTTGCCGTCGCCGCAGTCGAGCGCGACGCCCGGCTGACAGTCGAGCTGCTCGTCGCAGGTCTCGGTGCCGTCGCACACCGAGCCGTTGTCGCACAGGAAGTCCACGGCCGCGTGGCGGCACACATCGACCGAGTCGTCGCAGGCGTCGAGCGTGCACGTGACGCCGTCGTCGCAGTCCACCGGGCTCCCCGCCTGGCAGCCGAGCGTCGCGTCACACTGCTCGGCACCATCGCAGAACGTTCCGTTGTCGCATGCACCGTGGTCGGGCAGGTTCACGCACGCATCGGCTCCCGGCTCGCACGCGTCCGTCGTGCACGACACGCCGTCGTCGCAATCGGGTGCCACGCCCGCCACGCAGTCCAGCGTGCCGTCGCAGCGCTCCAGGCCGTCACAGAACGTGCCGTCGTCGCAGTTGCCGTCGTCGGGCGCGTTGTCGCACGCGTCGAGGGACTCGTTGCAGGCGTCCAGGGTACAGCCCACGCCGTCGTCGCAATCCACCGCGGTGCCGGCTTCGCAGCCCGTCCCGACGTCGCACACCTCGGCGCCGTCGCAGAACTGTCCGTTGTCGCACAGACCGTCGTCGGGACTGTTGACGATGATGTCGGCGGCCTCGTCGCAGGAATCGTCGGTGCACGCGACCCCGTCGTCCACCACCGGGGCGGAGCCGGGCTGGCAATCGGTAGCTTCGTCGCAGCTCTCCGTGCCGTTGCAGAACTGGCCATCATCGCAGATCGCGTCGACGGGCGCGTGGACCATGGAATCGGTCGCTTCGTCGCAGGCGTCGAGCGTACAGCTCACGCCGTCGTCGGAATCGGGCGGATCGCCCATCTGGCAGTCCGCAGCCGCATCGCAGAGCTCCACGCCATTGCAGAACTGGCCATCGTCGCAGGCAGCGTCGAAGACGGTGTGAACCACCTCATCATTCGCCTCGTCGCAGGCGTCGAGCGTGCAGCCGACGCCGTCGTCGAGCACCGGCGGCGTACCGTCGTGGCAGCCACTGTCCGCGTCGCAGACCTCGGTACCGTCGCAGAACAGGCCGTCGCTGCACGCGGCGTGATCGGGCTCGTTGACGACCCGGTCGCCGGCCTCGTCGCACGAATCGATCGTGCAGTCCACGCCGTCGTCGACCGTGGGGGAGGCGCCGGCCAGGCACCCGGCCGAGGCGTCGCAGGTCTCCGTGCCGTTGCAGAACTGGCCGTCGCTGCAGCTCGCGTCCACGGGGGTGTGTACGACCTGATCGCTCGGCTCGTCGCAGCTGTCCGCCGTACACGCCACACCGTCGTCCAGGTCGGGGCCGGCCCCGGCCTGGCAGTCGAGGATCGCATCACAGGTCTCGATGCCGTTGCAGAACAGGCCGTCGTCGCAGGCCGCGTCGCTCGCAACCTGTTCGCAGCCGTCGGCACCCTCGTCACACGTGTCGGTGGTGCAGCCGACACCGTCGTCGCAGTCGGGCGCCAGGCCGGCGACGCAGTCGAACACCGAGTGGCATATCTCGCCACCATCACAGAACAGGCCGTTGTCGCACACGATGTCGAACGGGAAGTGCACGCAGCCGTCGGTCGCCTCATTGCAGCCGTCGGCCGTGCATCCGATGCCGTCCTCGCAGTCGGGTGCGATGCCGGCCGTGCAGATCCCCGCGCTGCACGACTCCTGGCCGTTGCAAAATGCCGCGTCGTCGCAGTCCGCGTCGATGGTGCACGGCTCGCCGAGCATCGAGCTGGCGCCGCCGGTGTCGAAGCCGCCGGCGACCATCGCGGCCGCGTCGTCGGTCGCCCGTGACCGGGAGCTGGCCACGAAGCGCACCACCACCGGACCGCCCTCGGACGTGCTCACGCAGGCCTCGGTGCCGTCGATGGCCATCACGGTCTCGCATTCCGCGGCTCCATCCGCATCGGCGGCGCGCACCGGCGCGGCGACCGCCACGCAGCAGGCGAACACGAACGTCACGGGCAGCGACAGACGCGCGGACGACCGCAAGGAAGAACACACTCGACGCATCGAATGATCGAGTATGGACGCGAATCAGCACGGCAAACCACACGTTCGCCGTCGAATTTCGCGCCGCGCAAATCGACTCCCCCATTCAGGTGTCGAGCCGCAACCGACCCGGCAACGCGATGCATGGGCAGACGCAGTGGCATCCCGGACACGACAGCTCGAATCGTCGAACACGCGACACCCTCAAGTGGATAATTCTGATCGCGCGGTCTTCGCGCGACTCGATCCGGTAACCAGGGCTCTGGCTGTTGTGCTCGCGCATCGTACGCTTGAGCCCCAAATGGCCTTCTGCGTCCGCCGCTCCGAAAAAAAAATCGTCCCGACGCGCTGCTTTCAGCACGCTCCGGCGGCGCGCACAGCACACCGCACCACGACTGACATGCTCGACACCACACGCTTCCGACTTCCGGCCACCCTCACCGCGCTCATCATCGGCCTGACCCTGGCACTCGTATCGCTGACCGCCGTGATCGGCACGCCCGCGCATGCTCAGGTCGACCCGCCCTGCACCATCGACGCCGAGTGTGACGACGGACTGTTCTGCAACGGCGCGGAAACCTGCGACCCGGTCGCCGGCTGTCAGGCGGGCGCGCCCGTCGACTGCAGCGACGGCATCGCATGCACGGCCGATGCTTGCAGCAACTCCGCCGGCGCGTGCCTGAACATGCCGGTCGACATGGTCTGCGACGACGGCGATGTCTGCACCGGAGCGGAGACCTGCGAGGCCGGAACCGGCTGCGTGGCAGGCACGGCGCTCGACTGCGACGACGACAACTCTTGCACCGATGACAGCTGCTACGCGGTTCAGGGGTGCGTAAATCCGGTCGCCGCCGACGGCAGCCAGTGCGACGACGGCGACGTCTGCAACGGCGTCCAGACCTGCCAGGCCGGCGCCTGTACCGCCGGCCCTGCCCCGACCTGCGACGACGGTCTGTTCTGCAACGGTCTCGAGTCGTGCGATCCCACCACCGGCTGCGCCGCCGGCACCGCACCCGACTGCGGCGACGGCGTCGAGTGCACCGTCGACACGTGCAACACCTCGACCGACTCGTGCGAGAGCCTGCCAGACGGCACGCTGTGCGACGACGGCCAGTTCTGTAACGGCCTCGAAGTCTGCAACTCGGCGACCGGCTGCACCGCGGGCGCTGCGCCCGACTGCAACGACGGCATCGCGTGCACGATCGACGCCTGCGACGAGGACGCCGACGGCTGCGCGAACCTGCAGACCGACGCCGCGTGCGACGACGGCCTGTTCTGCAACGGTACCGAGACGTGCGACCCGGCGCTCGACTGTCTCGGCGGCGTGCCGCCGTGCGATGACGGTGTCGGCTGCACGCTCGATTCGTGTAGTGAGTCCGCCGATCTGTGCTCGCACGACGCCGACGACCTGGGCTGCAACGACGGCCTGTTCTGCAACGGCACCGAGACCTGCGACGCCGCGCTCGACTGTACCTCCGGGCCGCCCCCCGGCTGCGACGACGGGCTGGCCTGTACGATCGACACCTGCGACTCGTCGCTCGACGACTGCGTGAGCACCGCGGACCACGGCGTGTGCGACGACGGCGACGCGTGCAACGGCGCTGAACGCTGCGACCTCGACGACGGCTGCATCGCGGGAGCGGCGCCCTCGTGCGACGACGGGCTGTTCTGCAACGGGCAGGAATCGTGTGATCCGGCAGCAGGTTGCCAGTCCGGCGTCGCCCCGTGCGTCGACGGGATCGGCTGCACGACCGATTCCTGCGATGAGGGCGCCGACGAGTGCGTGTTCAGTCCACACGACATCGCGTGCGACGACGGTGTGTTCTGCAACGGCGCGGAGACCTGCGACTCCGCGGTCGGCTGCGTCGCGGGGCTCGCACCGACCTGTGACGATGGTGTCGGCTGCACGGCCGACGCGTGCGACGCCGTGGCCGACGCGTGCACGAGCGTCCCCGCCGACGCGTACTGCGACGACGCGGACGTGTGCAATGGCGCAGAGACCTGCGACGCGGCGCTCGACTGCCGCAGCGGCACGTCCATGAACTGCGACGACGGCAACCCGTGCACGCTCGACTCGTGCGACGGCGCCGGAGGCTGTAGCCATGCGGCCGTCGGCGACGGCACGCCGTGCGACGACGGCAACGCCTGCACCGTCGCGGACATCTGCGAGGCAGGATCCTGCAGCGCCGGCGCCGCGCCCGATTGCGACGACGGCAACGTGTGCACGGTCGACGCTTGCGACCCGGCCAGTGGCTGCGCGAACCTCGCCGTCGCCGACGGTACCGGATGCGACGATGCCGACGTCTGCAACGGCACCGAAACCTGCCAGGCCGGCGCCTGCAGCGCGGGCCCACCGCCGGCATGTGACGACGGGCGCTTCTGCAACGGCGTCGAGAGCTGCGACCCGACCGCCGGCTGCCTGGCCGGATCGGCACCTTGCCACGACGGCGTCCCGTGCACGCTGGACTCCTGCAACGAGGTCGCCGATTCGTGCAGCTTCGACCCCGAAGACCTGTCGTGCATCGACGCCGTGTTCTGCAACGGGGTCGAGTACTGCGACCCGGTCGACGACTGTCAGGCGGGCGCGCCGCCCGACTGCAACGACGGCATCGGGTGCACCGTCGATTCGTGCAACGAGCCGGCCACGACCTGCGACAACATCCCCGACGACGGCGCCTGCCAGGACGGCGACGTGTGCGATGGCACCGAATCGTGCGACGCCGCTCTCGGCTGTCAGGAGGGCCCGACCCTCGATTGTGACGACGGCAACGCCTGCACCGTCGACAGCTGCGACGGCATCGGGGGCTGCCTGCACACGCCCGTCGCCGACGGCACGTCTTGTGCCGACGGCGACGCCTGCACCACCGACGATACGTGCCAGTCGGGGACGTGCACCGGCGGCGCTCCTCCGGCGTGCGACGACGGCCTGTTCTGCAACGGAGCCGAGGGTTGCGACCCCGGCACCGGCTGCACGGCCGGCACCGCCCCGGAGTGCGACGACGGTGTCGGCTGCACCGTGGATGCGTGCGACGAGAACGCCGACGCGTGCGGCCACGCCACCGACGACGCTGCGTGCGACAACGGCCTGTTCTGTGACGGCACCGAGACCTGCGACGACGCGGCCGGATGCCAGGCGGGCGCCGCGCCCGATTGTAGCGACGGGATCGAGTGCACGCTCGACGCCTGCTCCGAGGCGGACGACACGTGCTCGCACGACGCCAACGACGACCGGTGTAGCGACGGCGACGTCTGCAATGGTGCCGAGACCTGCGACGCGGCAGCCGGTTGCCAGGCAGGCACGGCACCCGACTGCGACGACGGCACCGTCTGCACCACCGACACCTGCGACGCCGCCGCGGGCTGCAGCAACGACCCCGTGGCCAACGGCTCCGCCTGCGCCGACGGTGACGCCTGCAACGGCGCCGAGACCTGTCAGGCGGGCATCTGCACCGATGCGACCCCGCTGCTCTGCGACGACGGCAACGCCTGCACGTCCGACAGCTGCGACGCCGTGCTCGGCTGCCAGCAAGATGCCGTCGCCGATGGCACTCCATGCCTCGATCAGGACCTGTGCAACGGCAGCGAGCTCTGTCTGACCGGCACGTGCACCTTGGGCACCGCCCTGGCCTGCGACGATGGTCGGTTCTGCAACGGCGCCGAGACCTGCGACGCCGTGGTCGGCTGCCAGGCGGGCATCGAACCCTGCGAGGACGGCGTCGGTTGCACCCTCGACACCTGCATCGAGGCCACCGACTCCTGCGATCACGCCGCCGACGACCTCGCCTGCATGGACGCTGCGCAGTGCAACGGCACCGAGACCTGCGACCCCGAGCTGGATTGCCAGGCCGGTCCCCCGCCCGACTGCGACGACGGCATCGCCTGCACCGCCGATTCCTGCGATGCAGTCGCGAACGAGTGCGACAACACGCCGCACGACGAGCTGTGCGATGACGGTGACGTATGCGACGGGCTCGAGACCTGCAACGCCTCGAGCGGCTGCGAGTCGGGCACGCCGCTGACCTGTGACGACGGCCTGTTCTGCAACGGCGCGGAAAGCTGCGACGCTGCCGCGGGCTGTCAGGCGGGCGAGGTGCCGTGCCAGGACGGCGTATCGTGCACGGCGGACACCTGTGACGAGATCGGTGACGCGTGCGACCACGCGCCCGACCATCCGGCCTGCGATGACGGCGCGTTCTGCAACGGTGCCGAGATCTGCGACCCGCTCAGCGGCTGCATCGGCGGCGTCGCGCCGGATTGTGCCGACGGCGTGAGCTGCACCGTCGACGCGTGCGACGAGGATGCAGACGCGTGCGATCACGTGCCCGACGCAGCCCCCTGTCAGGACGGCGACGCCTGCAACGGCACCGAGCTCTGCGACGACCAGGCCGGCTGTGTGCCCGGCGCGGCACCGTCGTGCAACGACGGCAACAGCTGCACCGTCGACAGCTGCGACACACTCGGTGGCTGCACCCACCAGCAGCTCGCCGACGGCGACGCCTGCGATGACGGCAACGTGTGCACCGTGGCGGATCAGTGCGCCGAGGGCCTGTGCGTTCCGGGCGAAGCAATCGACTGCGACGACGACAACCCGTGCACCCTCGACTCCTGCGATGCGCTGCTCGGCTGCGTCAACGAGATCGTCGCCGACGGCACCGTCTGCGAGGACGGCAGCGCCTGCACCGTGGCCGACACCTGTCAGGCCGGACTGTGCGCACCTGGCGCGCCGGCCGTGTGCGACGACGGGCTGTTCTGCAACGGGGCCGAAACATGCGACGACGCGCTCGGCTGCCGTCCCGGCGTCACCCCCTGCGACGACGACGTGATCTGCACCGTCGACGCCTGCAACGAGGCGGAGGACAGCTGCTCGTTCGCCCCCGACGACTCGGCCTGCGACGACGGCACGTTCTGCAACGGCGCGGAGAGCTGCGACGAGCTCGCGGGCTGCCAGGGCGGCGCTGCCCCCGACTGCAACGACGGCATCGACTGCACGGTCGACTCCTGCGATCCCGCGGCCGACGCCTGCACCATCGTGCCCGACGGCTCGCTCTGCAACGACGGCCTGTTCTGCAACGGCCCCGAGTTCTGCAACTCGGCGCTCGGCTGCACATCGGGTGCCGCCCCCGACTGCAGCGACGGTACGGCGTGCACGATCGACGTGTGCGACGAGGATGTCGACGGCTGCACCAGCGAGCCGTCCGACGCCGCTTGCGATGACGGACTGTTCTGCAACGGCGCCGAGACCTGTGATTCGATCGCCGACTGCCAGCCCGGCTCCGCCCCACTCGTCGACGACGGGGTCGCGTGCACCGAAGATTCTTGCGATGAAGATGCCGACACCGTCGTCAACAGCACGAATGACGCCCAGTGCGACGATGGAGCGTTCTGCAACGGCGCCGAGACCTGCGACGCCGCGCTCGACTGCCAGGCCGGCACCGCGCCAACCATCGACGACGGCATAGGCTGCACAGACGACTCGTGCGACGAAGACGGAGACGCCATCGTCCACGCCCCGAACGACGGCCTGTGCGACGACGCGCTGCACTGCAACGGCACCGAAACCTGCGACACGATTGCCGACTGCCAGGCCGGCTCCGAGCCCGACTGCGACGATGGGGTCGGCTGCACCGAGGACGCCTGCGATGAAGCCGGCGACGTGTGCGTCAACACGACCAACGACGCGTTGTGTGACAACGGCACGTTCTGCGACGGCACGGAGGTGTGCGACCCGGCAACCGACTGCGAGGCCGGGCCGATCACCGACTGCGACGACGGCGTCGGCTGCACCGAGGACGCCTGCGACGAGGCCGGCGACGTATGCGTCAACACGGTCAACGATGCGCTGTGTGACAACGGCGCGTTCTGCGACGGCGCCGAGGTCTGCGACGCCGTCGGCGACTGCGGTACCGGTACACCTACCGACTGCGACGACCTCGTGGGCTGCACCGAGGACGCCTGCGACGAGCTCGGCGACGCGTGCGTGAACACGGCCAACGACGAGCTGTGCAATGACGGTGCGTTCTGCAACGGCGCCGAGACCTGTAATGCAACCTCGGACTGCCAGAGCGGCACAGCCCCCGACGCCGACGACGGCGTGTCATGCACCGACGACTCCTGCGACGAGGACGCCGACGCGATCGTCAACACGGCGAACGACGGCCAGTGCGACGACGGCGCATTCTGCAACGGTACCGAGACCTGCGACGCCGCGCTCGACTGCCAGGCCGGCACCACGCCCACCATCGACGACGGCGTGGCCTGCACCGACGACTCCTGCGACGAGGACGCTGACTCGATCGTCAACGCAGCGAACGACGTCCTGTGCGACGACGGCCTGTTCTGCAACGGCGCCGAGGCCTGTGATGCCGCGCTCGACTGCCTGTCAGGCAGCGCACCGAACATCGACGACAGCATAAGCTGCACCGACGACTCCTGCGACGAGGACGCTGACATCGTCGTCAACGCCACGAACGACGCCTTGTGCGACGATGGTGCATTCTGCAACGGCGCAGAATCTTGCGATACCGCGCTCGACTGCCAGGCCGGCGCGGCCCCCGACGTCGACGACGGCGTGTCATGCACCGACGACTCCTGCGACGAGGACGCCGACGCGATCGTCAACACGGCGAACGACGGCCTGTGCGATGACGGCGCGTTCTGCAACGGTCCCGAGACTTGCGATGCGACCTCCGACTGCGTGGCCGGCACGGCCCCCGGCATCGACGACGGCGTCGCGTGCACTGACGACTCCTGCGATGAGGATACCGACACCGTCGTCAACGCGACGAACGACGCCTTGTGCGACGATGGTGCGTTCTGCAACGGCGCCGAGACCTGCGACGCAATCTCCGACTGCCAGGCCGGCACCGCGCCGACCATCGACGACGGCACAGGCTGCACTGACGATTCGTGCGACGAAGACGGGGACGCCATCGTCAACGCCCCGAACGACGCCCTGTGCGATGATGGTGCGTTCTGCAATGGCGCCGAGACCTGCGACGCAACATCCGACTGCCAGGCCGGCGTAGCGCCGAGCATCGACGACGGGGTGAGCTGCACCGACGATTCATGCGACGAGGACGCTGACGCCATCGTCAACACAGCGAACGACGGCCTGTGCGATGACGGCGCGTTCTGCAACGGCGCCGAGACGTGCGATGCGACCTCCGACTGCGTGGCCGGCCCTGCCCCCAGCATCGACGACGGCGTGAGCTGCACCGACGATTCATGCGACGAGGACGGCGACATCGTCGTCAACACCCCCAACAACGGCCTGTGTGACGACGGTGCATTCTGTAATGGCGCCGAGACCTGCAATGCGACGCTCGACTGCCAGGCCGGCACCGCGCCACCCATCGACGACGGCATCGGCTGCACAGACGACTCGTGCGACGAAGACGGAGACGCCATCGTCAACGCTCCGAACGACGACCTGTGTGATGATGGCGCGTTCTGCAACGGCGCCGAGACTTGCGACGCGACCTCCGACTGCCAGCCCGGCGAAGCGCCGAGCATCGACGACGGCGTCGCGTGCACAGAGGATTCCTGTGACGAGGATACCGACATCGTCGTCAACGCGCCCAGCAACGCCCTGTGCGATGACGGCGCGTTCTGCAACGGCGACGAGACCTGCGACGTAACCCTCGACTGTCAGGCCGGCGAAGCGCCGAGCATCGACGACGGCGTCGCGTGCACAGAGGACTCCTGTGACGAGGATGCCGACATCGTCGTCAACGCGCCCAGCAACGCCATGTGCGATGACGGCGCGTTCTGCAACGGCACCGAGACCTGCGACGCACTCTCCGACTGCCAGGCCGGCACCGCGCCAGCCATCGACGACGGAGTAACCTGCACCGACGATTCATGCGACGAGGACGCCGACATCGTCGTCAACACCCCCAACGACGGCCTGTGCGACGATGGTGATTTCTGTAATGGCGCCGAGACCTGCGATGCGACGCTCGACTGCCAGGCTGGCACGGCACCCGCCGCTGATGACGGCGTCGCGTGCACCGACGACTCCTGCGACGAAGACGCGGACGCGATCGTCAACGCAACGAACGACAGCCTGTGCGACGACGGCGCGTTCTGCAACGGCGCCGAGACGTGTGATGCGACGTCCGACTGCCAGGCGGGCGCAGCGCCACTCGTCGACGATGGCACAGGCTGCACAGACGATTCGTGCGACGAGGACGGCGACACCATCGTCAACGCCCCGAACGACGCCCTGTGCGACGACGGTGCGTTCTGCAACGGCGCCGAAACCTGCGACGCGACGCTCGACTGCCAGCCCGGCACCGCACCGAGCATCGACGACGGCATAAGCTGCACCGACGACTCCTGCGACGAGGACACCGACACCTTGACCCACACGGCCAGCGACGCGATCTGCGACGACGGCCTGTTCTGCAACGGCGCCGAAGCTTGCGACGTCACCACCGACTGCCAGCCGGGCACCGCCCCCGACCCCGATGACGGCGTGCCCTGCACCGACGATTCGTGCGACGAGGAGCTCGACGCGCTCGTCAACGTCGCCAGCGACGCGAGCTGCGACGACGGCCTGTTCTGCAATGGCGTCGAGACCTGCGACACCGAGCTCGACTGTCGCGCGGGCACCGCCCCATCCGAGGACGACGGCGTACCGTGCACCGACGACGTGTGCGACGAGGCGTCCGACGCGATGATTCACGTCCCCGACGACGCGAGTTGCCAGAACGGTCTGTTCTGCGACGGCGACGAGATCTGCGACCCGCTGCTCGACTGTCAGCCCGGCCCGCTGCGCGACTGCGGCGATGGCGTCGACTGCACGACCGATGTGTGCGAGGAGAGCACCGACAGCTGCTCCAGTTTTGTCGACGACCTGGCATGCGAGGACGGAGACGTATGCAACGGCCTCGAGACTTGCGATGCGACGCAGGGTTGCCTCACCGCGCCCGGCCTCGATTGTGACGACGGCAACCCCTGCACCGACGAGATCTGCGATTCCGAGACCGGCTGCGGTTTCGTGGCCAACGCCGCCGCCTGTGACGACGGCCTCGCCTGCACGATCGACGACGTCTGCTCGGGCGGAACGTGCACCGGCACCTCGACCTGCGCTGCCGACCAGCTGTGCGCCGGCGACGGCGGCACGTGTCAGTCGGCGGCCGACGTCGACGCCGACGGACTTCTCGACTCGGCCGACCCCTGCCCCCTCGATTCGCGCAACGTCTGCTTCGGCCCGGTGGCCACGGATACGGTCGCCGGGCTACCCATTCGCCTGAACGCCAACGTATCCGAGCAGGAGTGCTCGGGCACCAAGATCGACTGCCAGGGCAACGTGTGGATGTCCGACTTCGGCTACAACCAGCCGGGCAAGTCGAGTGTGTGCAGCCTCGGCATCGGCGAGGACTGCGTGATCGGCGGCATCGTCGACATGTTCGGCTGCGAGGACGAGGAAACCGAGGACATGTTCCAGTGCGACCACTGGGACACCGCCGTCGACCCCGAGCTCGCCTACAGCTTCGACGTCGTCAGCGGCCTGTACCTGGTGAACATGTACTTCGCGAACACCTACCCGGGCACGGCCGACGTCGGCGACCGCGTGTTCGACATCACCTGCGAAGGCCAGATGGCCTACGACGACTTCGATCAGGTCGAGGCCGCGGGCGGTAGCGGCATCGCGGTGGTGCGCTCGGCGATCGTCAGGGTGACCGACGGCACGCTCGACCTCGAGCTCGTACATCAGACGGAGAACCCGACCGTCAAGGCCATCGAGGTCCTGGCCGGACCACAGTGCGCCACCGACGTGGATTGCGACGACGGCAGCGTGTGCACCGGCATCGAGACCTGCGTGGCAGCCGCGTGCGTGGCCGGCGTACCGCTGACCTGCGACGACGGCCAGACCTGCAACGGTCAGGAAACCTGTGACCCGGTCGACGGATGCCTTGCCGGCGTTCCCGTCGACTGCGACGACGGCGTCGGCTGCACGGCCGACGTCTGCAACGAGCCGGACGGCTCGTGCGCGCACGTCGCCGAGGATGGATTCTGCTCCGACGGCGCGTTCTGCAACGGCAACGAGACCTGCGATGCGGTGCTCGACTGTCAGCCCGGCACGCTCGTCGCGTGCGACGACGGCATCGCGTGCACGCTCGACTTCTGCGACGACACGATCAACGCCTGTGCGCACGGGCCCATTCACGGCGCCTGCGCCGACGACCTGTTCTGCAACGGCACCGAGACTTGCGACGCAGCGCTCGGCTGTCAGCCGGGCGTGCCGCTGTCGGCCGACGACGGCGTGGCCTGCACCGCCGACGCCTGCGACGAGATCCACGACACCATCACGAACGTGCCCGACGCCGCCACATGCCAGAACGGCCTGCTCTGCGACGGCGCCGAGATCTGCGATGCGACGCTCGGGTGCGTCGCCGGGCTGCCAGCCGACTGCGACGACGGCGTGGCCTGCACCATCGATTCCTGCGACGAGGGAAGTCAGCAGTGCACGAGCACCGCCGACGACGCGCTGTGCGACAACCGTCAGCTGTGCGACGGCGTCGAGACCTGCAACGGCGCAGCCGGATGCCAGGCGGGCACGCCGTTGCCCTGCGACGACGGCGTCGACTGCACGGTCGACACGTGTGACGACGCGCTCGGCTGCACCGCGACCGCCGACGACGCGACCTGCCAGGACGACGATGTCTGCAACGGGCTCGAGACCTGCGACACCGTCACCGGCTGTCAGGCCGGCAGCGCGCCCGACTGCGACGACGGGAGCATCTGCACCGACGACGGCTGCGACGCCGCCACCGGATGCGAGTACACCCCGGCGAGCGACGGCACTCCGTGCGACGACGGCGACGTGTGCGGCCAGGGCGACACCTGCCAGCTCGGCACATGCACGGCCGGCACGCTCGTCGACTGCGACGATGGCGACGCCTGCACCGTCGACGACTGCAGCGGCGGCGTCGGCTGCATCCACACCCCGGCGAGCTGCGACGACGACAATGCCTGCACCACCGATTCGTGCGCGGCGCTCGACGGCTGCATCAACGCGCCGCTGGCCGACGGCACCACGTGCGGCGACGCCGACGTGTGCAACGGCAACGAGACCTGCCTGGCCGGCCTGTGCGACGTGTCGCCCGCCCCCGAATGCGACGACGCGCTGTTCTGCAACGGTCAGGAGACCTGCGATCCACTCGCCGGCTGCCAGCCTGGCGCAGCCGTGAACTGCGACGATGGAGTCGACTGCACCGCTGACTCGTGCAGCGAGGATGCCGACGGCTGCGACAACGCCCCGCTCGCACCGTTGTGCGACAATTCGCTGGTGTGCGACGGCGACGAGATATGTGACCCTCTCCTGGGCTGCCAGCCCGGCCTCGCCCCCGACTGTAGCGACGGCGTCGCCTGCACCGTCGACGTGTGCGACGAGGCCACGGGCGGATGCGATTCGCTGGTCGACCACGGGCTGTGCGACAACACCCTGTACTGCGACGGCATCGAGACCTGCGATCTCGTCGCGGGCTGCCTGGCCGGCTCGCCGGTCGAGTGCGACGACGCCCAGAGCTGCACGCTCGATGCGTGCAACGAGGACAGCGACGTCTGCGAGCACGCCGTGAGCTGCCCGGCCGGTGAGTCGTGCGGCCCGGCCTCGGGGGATTGCGAGGAGCTCGACACCCGCGTCTGGATCCCGGCCGCCACCGACCCGAGTGCGGTGTTCGACGGCGCCATGACGACGGACACGCTGTTCGCGCTCGGCGACGACGACGACCCGGCAGCCGACAGCCTCGTGGGCGAGCTCGCCTACCCCGACAGCGCGACCAGCAGCTTCGGCGGTGGCAGTGGCGACCAGGTCTCCTACGTCGTCGACGTTCCCCACGCCGGCCAGTGGTACGCGTGGGGCCGCTTCTACTACCCCGGCGCAGTGGGGAGCAACCAGGCCAACTCGTTCCTGCTCTCGATCGACGGTGGGACGACGTTCAAGTTCGGCAACAACAAGGACTACTTCCAGATGTGGCACTGGGACGGCGACGGCATGACCGAAGCCGAGGGGGGCGTCGCGCTCGCGCTCGGATTCCTCGAGGCGGGACTGCACACCCTCGTGGTCGAAAAGCGCGAGGTATTGCCGATTCCGCCACGTCTCGACGTCATCGCGCTGACGCCGACACCCGCAGCCCCGAGCGACGCAGCCGCGCTGGCAGGCCTCATGGTAGGCGGCGGGTCGACCACCACCACGACGATCGGTTCGACGACCACCAGCAGCTCCACATCGACCACCCTGCCCGGCCCGTGCACGATCGACGCCGACTGCGACAACGGCCTTTTCTGCGACGGCGTCGAGGTCTGCGACGTGTCGTCCGGCTGCGAGCCCGGCCCGGCCATCGACTGCGACGACGGCATTGCCTGCACCGCCGACCACTGCGACGAGGCGACCGACGCGTGCGACGTGACGACCGACGATTCGCTGTGCGACGACGGCGACCAGTGCAACGGCCTCGAGGCATGCGAGCCCGGCGGCTGTGCTGCCGGCATCGCGCTCGACTGCGACGACGGCAACCCGTGCACCGACGACAGCTGCGACTCCGAGCTCGGGTGCATGGTCAGCGACGTCACGGGCGCATGCAACGACGGCATCAACTGCACGGTCGGCGACGTGTGCCTCGACGGCCTCTGTGTCGGCTTCGACAGCTGTGCGGCCGGCGCGACATGCAACTTCGCCACCGGCCAGTGCGACGCGGCCTCCGATTCGCGCGTGTGGATCGCCGCCGCGTCGGACCCGACCGTGGTGTTCGCCGGGGCCATGACCGCAACCGGAGAGCTCACCGGCGGCGCCGACGACGACCCCTCGGCCGACAGCCTGGCCGACGCGCTGGTGTTCGCCGACAGCCCGACCAACGCGTTCGGCGGCGGCAGCGGCGACCAGGCAAGCTACACCATCGTGCTGCCGGAGGCCGGCGCCTGGTACCTCTGGGCGCGGCTCTACTACCCGGGTGATGTCGGCAGCAACCAGGCGAACTCGTTCCTGGTCACGATCGACGGTGGTCCGACGCTCAAGCTGGGCAACAACCGCGACCTGTTCCAGCTCTGGCACTGGGACGGAGACGGCTCGATCGAGATCGGCGACACCGCGGCGCTGCCGCTCGGCAACCTGGCCGCCGGCCCACACGAGATCGTCGTTGAGAAGCGCGAGGTCACGCCGGAGGCACCGCGCATCGACGTGCTGATGCTGACGCAGGATCCCGCCACGTCGCCCACCGACGTCGATGCCGCGCAGGCGCTGGGCCTCGGGGACGACTGAGCTCCTCCCGCCGCCGGCACCGAGAACGACGAGGCTTGCCCCGCTTCACCGGGCCCGGCCAGCATCGAGCAGTGTGAGCGCACAGACGAGCGCTTCCGTGCGACTCAGATACCAGCCGTCGACAGTGACCAGGATGGACTGCTCGAAGTCGAGCGCGATGCGGTCGTGCAGCCCGGCAACGGCTTCGGCGGTGGTTCGCGCCTCGGTGACGTCTTCGATGATGTCACCGAGGTCCACGCCGGGCAACGCCATCACGACCTCGCCGACGCGGCGAGCCTGATCGATATCGGACTCGGTGAAAAAGGCGTCCAGTGTTGCGCGTACCGCGGCCAGGTCTGTAGATGACGGGGGCGCATCGTCCGAGCTCGAGGTGAACAGCGCATCGCACGCGGCACTCCAGGATCCGAGAACGACCGCAGTACCGAGCCGAAGGAACTCGCGACGAGAGCGATGCATTTCAGGCCGCACTCAGGTGGTCGGCCAGCCGGTGGGCCAGCGCCACGATGGTGAGGGTTGGATGTGCCGAGCCGGTGGTCGCAAAGACCGAGCTGCCGGCCACGTACAGGTTACCGACATCGAGCATCCGGCAGTCGCTGTTCACCACGCCGGGCGCGGTATCGGTCGCCATCCTGGTCGTTCCCATGTGATGACACCCCCCGTTGACAAGAGCCCGGTAGTCTTCGCTGCTGGTCGACCGTACCCACAGTCGACCAAGCTTGGCACGCGCCAGCTCGGCACCGATGATCTCGTACGCCCGCACGAGCCCGTCCAGGTCAGAGTCGGTCACCGCCCACCTGAGCGACGGTAGCGGCATGCCGAACGCGTCGGTCCTGTCGCTCAGGCCGACACGGCTCTCGGGCATCCACGTCTGCCCCATCATCATCACGACCCAGCGCAGCTGGTAGCCCGGCGGCGCGTCGACCATCACGCTACGCACGGCTTCGGCCTGCAGAGCACCCACGGGAATCTTCTTGGCCATGCGTAGTGTGACGGCCAGCGGCTGAACACCCTCGGCGGCGCGCAGCTCGGCCGGTATGCTCAGGCCGTAGCTGACCCGTGTCTGCTTGCCGAGATCAACGTTGTGGTAGCCGTAGGCCCTCAGGTCCAGGTCCGGCCGTAGTAGCGCGACGGCACCACGATAGTAGTGTGGATGCTCACAGAAGCCTGCACCCACCACATCAGGATCGCCCACGCCGGAGGCCAGGAGTAGACGCGCATTTTCGATGGCGCCAGCCGCCAGCACGACTCGATCGGCGTCGACTCGAAACGTCGTCCCGTCGAGCGTCGAACAGTCCAGCCCACGGATCTCGCCGCCGCCGACATCCAGGCTCAGCACGTTCGCGTGCAGGTAGACCTTCACGTCGGGCCCGTCGTCGACCTCCTGGCGATAGCGGGTACCGAATCGCGTCGGCGGACTGTGTTGGTACATGACGGTTTCGACACGCGACGGATCGGTCTGCAGATACGGGAGCCCGGTCTTCTCCGAGACAGCCGCAACATCGTAGTGGTAGTCTCCCAGCTCGAGCGTTCGATGCGCCCGCTCGTAGAAGGGTTGCAGCGCATCCCTGCCGATCGGCCAGCCCGACATGTCGGAGGCGTCCAGCGGTCGGCACCACCCCGCCCAGTGCCCGCTCGTCCCGCCGAGGGCGCGAATCCGACACGACAGCAGTCGGTCACGGGGCAGGCCGTCGATCTCTCCGTCCAGGAGCTGCGCAGTGTCGGGCTCGTAGGCCAGCCCGCCGCTCTCGAGCAGAATCACCCTCAGGCCGCTACCGGCGAGCCCCATGGCAACGGTCATCCCGGCCGGGCCGGATCCGACGATACAAACGTCGGCGCGGATTCTGGCGCCGGCGCTGAGCGATTTCGCGTCCTCGATCACGACCGGTGGAACCTCTAGGCCACTTTCGAGTCTACTGCGAATCGCCGAACGGTCATCGATGCGCCTGTCCCGTGGGTTGCGATAGCGAGTCGACGCGACGTAGTCTCCTGGAGATCGAGTCGCGTCGGCCGCTACGGCACCGGCCATCGATCGCCCCCCGTGCCGACCGACACCGCCACGCAACCATGAGCGCTGGATCCAGCAAGACAACAGAAGCGTGGCAGCTGTTCCGCAAGATGCTCGACGACATGACCGAGGTCGTCGAGAGTGACGCCGAGAACGACCTCGAGAAGCTGGAGGGACTGCGGGCGATCGGCCGGGCGGCCACGCTTTCCCTGGAGCTCAACCTGGACGTCGACACGGACGCTCCCCGCTTCTACTCCATGGACACCCCCTCGCGATTCGTCGGCGGCCCGAATCCGCACGGCGAGTACTACCTCACCATGCTCGACGGACGTGCCGCCTACCGGGTTCACGGGGAGCGGGGAACGACCACGTACCTCGGCTTCCAGGTGCTCGCGGGTCGAGGTCTCTCGCCGCGGCGGATGGCGACCAACGTCTCCGATGCCGACCTCACGGTATCTTCCGACGGAACGTTCTCGTTCGTGCTGGCGTCGACCGAGCCCACGTCCGCGGAGCTCGCCGGAGATCCATGGGTAGAGGTTCCCGAAGACGCCTCGGCGCTCGTGGTGCGCGAGTACATTCCCGATCCTGATGCCGAGAGACCGGCGCGGCTGCAGATCACGCCGCTGCAGGCGCCGGGCCCTCCGATCACGACCGACGACTCGCTGGCCGAACGCCTGACCGCCGCCGCGTTCACGATGGCCAAGCTCACGACCTTGCACCGCACCGTCATGCCCGGGCTGCTCGAGAAGCCGAACCGGTTCTTCCCGGCCGAGGCAGATGAGCTCGGCTCGGAGAACACAACGCCGGACAACCTGTACATGCTCGGCTCGTTCCGGCTGGCCGACGACGAGGCTCTGGTGATCGAGCTCACACCGCCCGATACGCGCTACTGGAGCGTCACCCTGGAGAACGTCTGGCACGAGTGCCTCGAGCCGCGCCGTCGACGCAGCTCGATCAGCAGCGCCGCCGCCGTGGCGCGGCCCGACGGCACGGTGCGGCTCGTGGTCTCCAGCCGCGACCCCGGCGCGGCCAACTGGCTCGACAACGGCGGCCGCGCTCGAGGATTCATCACCGTCCGCTGGCTAGACAACCCCTCGCCGCCGCCCGTCCATACGAGGGTGATTCCTGTTGCCGAAGCCGGCGACTGACACGCCGACGAACACCCCGGGTACCGACCCGTTGACGCAGCCAGGCGGGCTTTGATACCGTCGCCTCGTGCATGCCCGCACGGCTCGAACGCGGCTGCTCGTCGCCTGCTGGTCCCTGGTGCTGCTGGCGTCCAGCCCTGGCGCCGCGATCGCGAAAAATTGCGGCGACGATGTCGACGGATCACGTATCCCATGCGCCTGCGGCGACATCGTCGTCTCCGACACCAGGCTCATCAGTACCGATCCCGTCGTGAACGGCCGCTGCCCCATCGACGGCCTGGTGGTGCGTGCGCCCGCGCCGGCAGAGTCGATCACGCTCGACCTCGACGGGCTGTCGATCGTCGGCAGCGGTGCGGGTGCGGGAATCCGCGTGGCCCGTGGAGGTTCCGACGGGGCCGCCGTGATAGGTGAGCGTGCGGACCGTCGAGGACAGGTCGTCGGCTTCAGGACGGGCGTGCACGCACGCAGCGCGCGCTCGCTGCGCTTGCTCCAGGGCCTGGAGCTGCGGGGAAACCGCAACGACGGCCTCGACCTGAGCAGCGCAGGCACCATCGTTCGAAATGTCGTGGCCGAACGCAACGGGCGGGACGGGATCACGTTCGTCGGACGCGGCGGTCGGCTGGTAGACGTGATCGCGACCCACAACCGCGGTATGGGAATCCGGTTGCACGCGCGCGATGTCGTCGTCCACGCGACCGTCACGAGCAACGGCAGCCACGGGCTGCTCGTGAGCGGAGCCAGGAACGACGTCGACCGCGTTCGCGCGGACGCCAACGGCGGCGAAGACATAGCATTCGCAGGCGCGGTCCAGAGGCGCGGCGGCAACACAACGGCGGCTGGCACCCGCGGCCGCCAACCGGCGCAGTGCATGGCGGGAGGGACGACCCGATGAAAGCGGGACTGGGAGCTCTGATCGTTGCGATCGCCGGCATCATGGCGTTCGCCGCCACCCCGGCGCTCGCGCTCGACGCCAGCTCGGCCGACGACATCTGCGCGCCTACCGAAGACCCGTGCGTGATCGACGAGGTGATCGACGTGATCGGCGGACCGCTCGACTTCGGAACGCGCACCGTACGCGTCACCGGCTCGGGCAAGCTACGCGGCAACACCATCGTCATCCAGTGCGGAGAGTTCGTGGTCGACGTCGGCGGCCTGACCCAGACAGCGGTGATCGAGGGAACCGGATCCGCTGCGGAGTTCGAGGTCACGGCCGTGCTCGGCTGCTCCGGCGACCCGACGGTCGGCTGCATGACCGACGGCACGTGCGTCACCCTCGGCATCGGCACCTGCTCGGAGGGCAGCGGATCGATACACATAGACGGCAGGATCAACGTGGCCGGAGATCCGGCCGGCGACGTACTGATCAGGGCGAGGCAGGACATCACGGTCGAGACGAAGATCAACGCGAACGGCGGCAACCTCTCGACTGACGGTGGCCTGATCCGGATCTTTGCCGAATACGGATCAATCGTCCTCAACGGAGAGATCACGGCAGCCACCGGCACGGTGTCGGGCTACCCCGGGGCGAGCAGCGAAGGCGGCGAGGTGGAGATCGAGGCCTGGATCGACGCGACCATCAACGGTGACATCGACGTTCGCGGATACGAGACGGGAGGATTCCTCGATATCGGTGTCGGCCGAGACCTCCTCATCACCGGATCGATCAACGGCAGCGGCGGCGGCGGCGAGTATGCGTACGGCGGCACGATCCAGATCGCGTCCGGTGAGGACACGACCGTGCAGAAGGCTTCCCCCACCTCACCGGCTCCCCGCCTGAGCAACGACGGAGGCGGCTTCTTCTATACCGACCCGTACGGCTACTACGGCTACTGGCGCGGTGGCAACGGCGGCCAGCAGTTCTTCGGCGTCTACGGCGACCTCACGCTCGGCAAGGGCGCGATCATCCAGTCACATTCGGGGCCGGGCAACGACGCCTACGGCGGCGAGATAGAGCTGTACGTCCTCGGCTCCGCTACGATCGACGGCAAGATCACGTCCAAGGGCAACCTGAACCCCGGTGACGGATCGGGCGGCCTGATCGACTTCGACGCGATGAAGGGGCTGAGCATCGGACCCGACGGCGAGATCGACACCGCCTCGGTTCGCGGCGGCTACATCTTCATTCGCGCGGATGAGTTCATCGACATGCAAGGGCTCGTCGACGCTCACGGCACCACGGGGAGCTACTACTACTCCTACGGCGGCGCCGGCTATCTCGACATCTCCGGCTACGCGGACATGACGCTCGGTGGCCGCCTTCGCTCCGGCGCCTCGTATTCGGGCGCCGACATCTTCGTCGACGTGTGCCGGCTCACCGTCGAGGATGGAGGCAAGATCCACAACACGGCGGGCGCGCCGAGCGACAACGGCTACGACAACTACATCACCGTTCGCGAGAGCATGCGCGTCGAGGCCAACGGCGAGATCCTGGCCGACGCGCTCGGCGGCGGGCGCAACCGCTTCGACTACCGTGACCCGAACAAGCCGCCGGTCCTGCTCGGCACCGTCGACCCACCGCCAACCCTCGACGTCAACCCGTCGATGATCGGCTGCCCGGTATGCGGCAACGTGGAGATCGACCAGGGAGAGAGCTGCGACGACGGCAACACCACCAGCGGCGACGGCTGCCGCGACGACTGCCAGGCCGAGCTGTGCATCGCGCAGACGCCCGGCTTCCCGACCACCGCGCTGTGCGACGACTCCAACGCGTGCACGGCCGATCTGTGCGACCCGGCCGCCGGCTGCTCCAACCCCGTCTCGTGCGAGGAGGGCATCGTGTGCACCGCCGACGCGTGCGTGGCCGGTGCCTGCGAGCACACGCCCGACGACGCCGCATGCGACGACAACGATGACTGCACCGACGACATCTGCAGCCTGACCTCCGGCTGCGTACACGCCGACCTCACCGGCAACCCCTGCGACGACGGCGACATCTGCACGACCCCCGGCACCTGCGATGACGGACGCTGCCAGGTAGGAGCCGGCGGCGACACGGTGAGCGATCGCGTTTCGGCAAAGTTCAAGAGCGGACCGGCCAACGACAAGCTCGTGATCAAGAGCGAGCTTCCGCTGACCCAGTTCACGACGTCTCCGACGACCACCGGCATGCGGTTCGTGGTCGTCGATGCCGCCGATGGCCCGGTATTCGACGCGACCGTCCCCCCGGGAGGCTTCGAGGACCGGCGCGGCGACGGCACGAGCTTCCGTTTCAAGGACAAGACCGGTGTGATTGCGGGCGGGATCAGCAGCGCGAAGATCAAGAAATCGCTCGGCAAGGGCATCGCGAAGCTACGGCTGAAGACCCGAGACACCGAGATGACCGGCGCCCAGGACCAGGTGCAGATCACGATCTCGTTCCTGTTCGGCACCGATGCCGCCACCGACGAGTGCATGACGGGCCGTCGCATTCCGTGCACTCCGGCGGCGACCAAGACGTCTTGCAAGACCGCGCAGTAGCAGGCACACACGCTCCTCGAGTCCACCTCGCAGCGCCCATCGATCCGGAACAGCCCGTTCGCCAATGTCGCAGCAAGGCTCCACGCAACAGCGAATCGTCGCCGGACAGCGATGGATGAGCGATGCCGAGCCCGAGCTCGGCCTCGGCATCGTCCTCGACGTGGACGAGCGCAGCGTGGTGATGGAGTTCCCCGCCGCCGACGAGACGCGCCGCTACGCGATCCGGTCGGCCCCCCTTCGACGTGTGCGCTTCGCGCCTGGTGAAACGGTTGCCGACCGTGACGGCGAGAAGCTCGAGGTCACGGCAGTTCACGAACACGACGGCCTGCTCGTCTACGAATGCGGCACACGCGAGCTTCCCGAGCATGGCATCTCCGACCGCATCGCGCTCGGTGGCCCGGTCGAACGATTGCTCGCGGCACGCGTCGACCCGCCGGACCTCTTCGATCTGCGACTGGAGGCTCAGCAGCAGCTCGAGCGTACCCGGAGCTCGCCCGTACACGGTTTCGCCGGGGCCCGGCTCGAGCTGCTCCCCCACCAGTTCTACGTCGCCTCCCAGGTCACGAGGCGCGCGGCGCCTCGGGTGCTGCTCGCAGACGAGACGGGGCTCGGCAAGACGATCGAGGCGTGTCTCGTCATCAACCGGCTCCTGCTGTCGGGCCGGGCCCGGCGAGCCCTCATCCTGGTTCCGGATTCGCTCGTGCACCAGTGGCTCGTCGAGCTGCGCAGGCGCTTCAACCTGCGATTCTCGATCTTCGACGAGGACCGCTGCCAGGCCGTCGACGGCGACGAGGCGGATGCGAATCCGTTCCTCGACGAACAGCTCGTGCTGGCCGGCATAAGCCTGCTGGCCGGAGATCCGCACCGCCTGCGACAGGCCGCACAGGCCGGCTGGGACGTGGTCGTGGTCGACGAAGCTCACCGGCTCACCTCACGTCCCGATGCACCAAGCGACGAGTACCGAGCCGTGGAGACGGTAGCTGCGGCCTCTGCCGGCCTGCTCTTGCTCACCGCCACGCCCGAGCAGCTCGGAGAGCACGGTCACTTCGCGCGCCTGCGCCTGCTCGACCCCGAGCGTTATCCCGACTTCACCGCGTGGGAGCGTGAGGCCGTCGTCTACCACGAGACCGCCGCGATCGCCGAGCGACTGCTCCAGACGGACGGCCCGGACGGCGGACCGCTCGACGCGCCCACGCTCGACCGCCTCGCCGCGACACTCGGCGAGCCCACCGACGCCCTGCGCACGCGCCTGGGCGATGAGGCGGGGCGGCGCGCGGTGCTCGACGCGCTGGTGGATCGTCACGGCCCCGGACGCGCCATGTTCCGCAACACCCGCGCGGTGATGGAGCGCGTTCCGCGCCGCGAAGTGATCCTGCACGCGCTCGAGGCGCCCGATCCACGAAGCGCTGTCGCGCAGGCAATCCACGGCGAGATCCTCGAGCTGGCCGATGCCGACACGGCCGCCGTTTCGGTCGACGGTCTCGCTCGAGATCCACGCATCCAGAAGCTCGTCGAGCTACTCGCCGGGCCGGCGGCGCGGAAGCTCCTCGTCATCTGTCGCAGCGCGTCCAGAGCCCAGGCGATCAAGCTGGCGATCGAGCACCATATCAACGTCGACATCGCACTTTTCCACGAGGAGCTGAGCCTGCTGCAGCGTGATCGCAATGCTGCCTGGTTCGCACAGTCCGACGGCACGGGCACGGGCGGCGGCGCGCGCGTCATGGTGTGCTCGGAGATCGGGAGCGAGGGGCGCAACTTCCAGCACGTGCAGAGGCTGTTCCTGTTCGACCTCCCCGTCGACCCCGACCTGGTCGAGCAGCGCATCGGGCGGCTCGACCGCATCGGCCAGCGCGGAACGGTCGAGATCCACGTGCCGTACGTCGTGGAGACCGGGCTCGAGGTACTGGCGCGGTGGCACCACGAGGGCGCAGCCACGTTCGCACGGCCCACGCGCATCGCACAGCCGCTGGTGGAGCGCTTCGGTGAACGGCTGCTATCGCTGGCCGTGCGGCACGGCCGCGACGATGGCCCCGATGGCGCGTCGACGGCCGAGGTCGGGCCGGGCTTGGCCATCGAGCTGGGCGAGCTCATAGCGGACACCGTGACGGCATCGAAGGAGCTGACGGCAAGGCTCGAAGCGGGCCGCGACCGCCTTCTCGAGATGTCCTCTCTGCGCCGCGAGGAAGGCGAACGGATCATCGCCGGCATCCACGAGATCGACGAGGACCCGGGGCTCGAGGATCTGTTCGTCCGCCTGCTCGAACACTTCCACATCTACACCGAGCCGATCGATTCGCGATCCTCCATCCTCAACCCCGACGCGCTGGGCAGCGCCGAGTTTCCGTCGCTCGAACGCGGCCAGACGGGCGTGACGTTCGACCGAGACACGGCGCTGGCGCGCGAGGAGCTCGAGCTCATGACGCCCGATCATCCGCTGTTCGAGGATGCGCTCGTTCAGCTGGTGGGGTCCGACAAGGGCAACGCCGCGTTCGCACTGATAGATGAGGAGGGATCACCGAACGTGCTGCTCGAGGCGGTCTACGTGCTCGAGACCGTCGCACCGCCACGCCTGCACGTCGATCGATTCCTGCCGCCGACGCCGATCCGCGTCGTCACCGACCAGGCGCTCGGCGACCTCACCGACACCGCCGACGACCCGGCCCGGCTCGGCCCCGCCGGCCCCGGGAAGGCCGAGTGGATCGCACGCAACCAGGCGGCGATCCGCAAGATGGTGAAGAGGATGACGGCGCACGCCGAGGAGCTGGCCGAGTCGTACGCGATCGACCTGCGCGACGAGGCGGCGGACCTCGTGAAGGACGTCGTCGGCGCCGACCTCGATCGCCTGCGTGCGCTGGCGAAGGTGAACGACCACGTCGGCGAAGCCGAGATCGAAACGCTCGCTGCCGAGCTGGGCGAGCTGGGCCGCCATGTCGAGGGCGCGCGGCTACGCCTGGACGCGCTCAGGCTGTTCTGGCGAGGGCCGCATCAGGATGGGCTGCCGCTGGTTCGCTCGTAGGTCGCCCGGGCGGACAGGAATACACCTCATCATTGCTCGACGGACGGACGCTGCGGCGCCGCCCGTCGCGCCAGGAGCACCGCCGCTAGCCCCGGAGGCCGCTCAGCCACCGTGCAGCCGGAGAACCCACCTCGCGGTGATGCCGGATGACACGATCGGTGAGCTCGTCGACGATCGTCGTGTAGCCGGGGGCGTCGGCGATATCGTTCAACTGATCTGGATCTCGGCGTCGATCGAAGAGCATAGCAGGCCCCTCTCCGGCGTAGCCGAGCGCGTATTCCTGCGTGAATATCCCGGCACGCATCAAGTCGTGCGGATGCACGAATACTCGATCCTCCCACTCTACCGAGGCACCGCTGAGCAGTGCCGACGCATCCCGTCCGTGTTCGCGTCCGGTCTTGCCCAGGTCGAGCAGGCCGCAGATCGTTGGCAAGAAGTCGACGACGTCAATCATCTGGTCGACGCGCGTCCCCGCGTCTACGCGCGAGGGCCAACGAACAAGCAACGGAACCCTGTAGGCCGTCTCGTATAGATGTCCCTTGCCTTCCAGTCCGTGCTCCCCCATGTAGTCGCCGTGGTCCGTCGTATACACGACGAGCGTCTCGTCGAGGACTCGGTTGCGCTCGAGACACGCGAGGAGACGACCGACATTGTCGTCGATGCACTTCACCTGCCCACAGTACTGGGCCTTCCGTTTGCGAAGCCAGGACTCTCGCCGTGGCTCGTCAAGCGCGAATGGACCGTCGCGACGCAGTCGTTCGGCCCAGGACGGCAGCGCCGGATCGTTGAAACTGACCGGTACGGACATGTCATCAGGCGCGAACATCGTGTCGTAGGGCGCTCGCACCCTGTACGGAGGATGAGGATCGGGGATGCTCAGGACGTACAGGAACGGTGTGTCGCGATCGGATTCGATGAACTCGATCGCCTTGGTGGTGAGGAAATCGGTAGCATAGCTCTGCTCGTCGCCTATGCTCGAACCGAAACCGAGAGCGTGTCGCCCCGATGAGCGCTCGGCCAATCTTTTCCAGTGGCCGCGGTTGAACATGTAGCGTCGGTCCTGAAACCCCATCGCGCGAGCGTCCGGTATCCGCACTGCCGCGGCGGGCCCGTCGAGGTGCCACTTCCCCGCGTATCCAGTCCGGCGTCCGTTTCGCTGCAGGACGTGGCCCAGCGTGACCTCATCGGCATTCAACGCCGATGAGTTGTACATCGCCCCGTGGGCGTGGGGATACCGGCCGGTCATGAGAGAGCCTCGCGAGGGGGTGCACACTCCCGTGTTCGTGAAGAAGTTCGTGAAGATAGCCCCCTCATGGGCGATCCGATCGATGAACGGAGTATCGATCACGCTCCCGCCGTATGCGCCGAGCGTCCAGCTGCTCTGCTGGTCCGTGAGGATCACCAGCAGGTTTGCTGCGGAGGCGGGAATCCGGGGCTTCACGCAACCGGCCGACGTGGCCGCCGCCGCCAGCCCCGCGCAGGATGCCTTCAGGAACTCTCGCCGGGTCAGATTCCAGCTTGCCATCGATTCAGTGCGACAAGATTCGCAAGAGGCCGAGATCGACGCGCCTCAGAGGCGCGTCAGCAGCATGCAGCCGCCGAGTGGGCCGCCACCGGCCGAGGCAACCGCCACCTCCGGGTCGCCGGCCACCTGGCGTTCTCCGCCCTGCCCCCACAGCTGCACGCAAGCCTCGTGGAGGAACCCGTAGCCGTGCAACCGCCCGGCCGAGAGCTGTCCGCCACTCGTATTGAGAGGCAGCTCGCCGTCGAGCGCGATGCGGTGGCCGCCCTCGATGAACGGGCCGCTCTCGCCCTTGGCGCAGAAGCCCAGGGCCTCGAGCCACGCCATCGCGATGAAGCTGAAGCCGTCGTACAGCTCCGCCACATCCACGTCGGCAGGCTTCAGGCTCGTGCGTTCCCACAGCATCGCGCCCGCATCGCGCAGCGCCATGGTCGTCAGATCGTCGAACTGATCCCAGGACGGACGCCCTCGAAGTGCCGAGCCGACGGCCTCCACGCGCAATCCGGGCTTGCGCAGGTCGGCGGCCGTGTCGGCATGCGACACGATGACCGCGGTGCAGCCGTCGACCGGCACGTCGCAGTCGTACAGACAAAACGGCGTCGAGATCATGCGCGCCGCCAGGTAGTCGTCCATGGACATCGGGTCGCGATAGATCGCGTGCGGATTACGCGCGGCATTGCGCCGGTCGTTGAGAGCGATCTGCGCCATCTGCTCACGGGTCGTGCCGTACTCGTGAAAGTGACGACGCGCGAACATCGCGATCCACGTGGCCGCCGATGCAGCGCCGAACGGCAGCGTCCACTGCATCTGCCCCGGCGCGCGGAACTTGCTGCCGCCGGCCGTGCCGATGCCGGCCCGGCGTCCGCCTCCCTGTGCCGTGGATTCCCACACCGTGCGGAAGCAGAGCACGTGTCGGGCCAGCCCGGTCGCGACGGCCGCGCAGGCGTTGATCACGGCCCCCAGCTGTCCGGGCTGCTCAGGGCCGCCGCTGAACCAGCTGAGGTTCAGGCGTAGCGCCTCGTGAACGTCGGTGCAGCCGGCGCCGGTGAAGCCGGGGGCCATCGGCATCATCCCCCCGGGGTACGTCGACAGACCGTCGATGTCGTCACGCGTCAGGCCGGCGTCGTCGATCGCCTGCAGGCAGGCGTCGACGGTGAGAGCGAGCGGGTCGCGGCCCAGACGCTTGCCGACGTCGGACTGGCCGATGCCCGAGATCACGGTGTTGCGCTCGAGTGCGTCCATGCGCCTCAGCCAGCGACCGGCTCGAACAGCGGCAGGAACACACCGTCGCCGGCGTCCTCGAAACGCACGCGCACGGGCATGTCGATGCTGACATCGGACTCTTCGCAGCCCACCAGATTGGTGGTGAGGCGTAGCCCCGGCTGTTCGTCTAGCTCGACGATCGCGATGATGTACGGTGGGGCGAAGCCGGGAATCCACGGCTGATGATTGACCGTGTAGGTCATGACCCGAGCTCGACCCGAGACGGCCTCGACCGCCAGGTCGCGCCCCAGGCACTGCGGACACAGGGGTGCGGGCGGGTGGACGTAGGTAGAGCAGGCCGTGCAGCGCAGGAAACGAAGCTCACCGTCGGCTCCGCCGCACCAGAAGTGCTCGTTCTCCTCGGTGACGGCCGGCAGGATCCGAAACGGCCGGTCGCTCATGTACGCATGATCTGCCCGCCGTCGACGGCCAGGATCTGGCCCGTGATCCAGCTCGCTTCTTCGGAGAGCAGGAACAGACACGCGCTCACCATGTCGTCGGGCTGCCCCATGCGCTGCAGCGACATGCTCTTGAGGATGTCGTCGATGAACATCCCCGGCACCACCTTGCGCGTAGCCTCGGTGTCGGTGAGCCCCGGCGCGATGGCGTTCACGCGGATGCCCTTGTGGCCGAGCTCCTTGGCAAGACTATGCGTGAGCCCGTGCAGTCCGAGCTTGGCAATGCCGTAGTAGCCCGCCCCCATCCACGCGGCCGTGGACGACTGGTTCACGATGGCCCCGCCGCCGCGTTCGGCCATCGACTCGTGGACCGCGCGCGTCACCAGGAGCGCACCGGTCATGTTCACGGCCATGAACTTGTCGTAGTAGTTCATCGGCACGGTGAGCAGCGAGTGCATCTCCATGTCCGCATAGATCGCCGCGTTGTTCACCAGGTAGTCGACGCCGCCGAACGCCTCTCGCGCTGCGTTCCCCATCGCCGTGGTCGATTCCTCGGAAGAAACGTCGGTCTCGACGAATAGCGCAGCGCCACCTTCCGACTCGATCTCGGCGGCGACACGCTTGCCCTGCTCGGCGTTGAGCTCGGCAACGACCACCGCCGCGCCCTCGCGGGCCAGCCCCTTCGCGTAGCCCTCGCCGATGCCCTGCCCACCGCCGGTGACGACGGCGACCTTGTTCTCGAATTTCATATCGGTTCCTTCTCGGAAAAGGGGCTCATCCCCTTTTCCGGGCCCCCCTCGAACAGCCAGACGTCGCTGCCGGTGTGCGTTTTTGACGGATCGTCAAATACGTTTAGCGGAGCGATCCGGGCCTGTCTAGCCGGGTGTTCGCAGGCGACTACGCGACGCCCAGGTGACGAAGGAACGAGCGCAGCTCGTCGAGGACGCCGCGCCGTCCGAACGGCGCGAGATGGCTGCCCGAGAACCAGTGCATGCGTGGCCGCTGCCAGTGCTCCCAGAGCCACGTCGGGTGCTCGGGCGGAACGATCCGATCGCCGGCGCCCGCAATGATGAGGATGCGGTCGCCCGACAGCCGGCGCCGATGGGAAAGAGGTGAGTGCACCCGAAACGCGCTGCGCAGCTCGTCGAGACCCAGCGCCGCCGAGGGATCGTCGCGATAGCGGCTGCTGCGCGCCATGAAACGATGAGCGAGGTGGCCGAAGCAGACGGGCGCAGCCATCGGGACGACGAAGTCGAGGTCGTCGATCAGCGAGGCCATCAGGGCCGACATGTAGCCGCCGAGGCTGAGCCCGATCATCCCCACGGGCCTCGCACTGCGCTCACGAAGCCAGGCGATGAAAGAAGCAAGATCGTGAACGGCCTGGCCCATCGCCTCGTTGAGCTGCGTGACGTCGGGTACCGCAAACGCCTGGCCCGAGAAGCGAGCGCCTCTAGGTGTGCGCGGTCCGTGCAGCGGTAGCGTGGGCAGCGCAACGTCGAGCCCCATCGCGAACAGGTCGCGAGCCAGGAGCGTGGGAGCGTCGATGCGCGGATAGCCGGTCCCGAATCCGTGCAGGGCGATCACCGTGCCGCGCGCCCGGCCCTCGGCGTGCCGGTACAGCTCGACCCGCACGGTGTGATTCTCCACCTGATCGGCATAGGTGGCCTGATGGCGTGGGTTGAACGGCGCGTACCTGCTGTGGAACCTGATCGCGACGCGCTCGGCACCGGGCCACCGCGACCGCAACGTGGACGTCCGGACCCACGGAGCTTCGAGCCCCTCATCGAGAAATCCGAAGAAGCGACGCGGCTCCTGCACGAGCCCGTCGCTGCGATAGAACGCACCCGACTCGCGCAGATCGCCGGCTCGCTCGGGCGGCGGCATGATGGTGCGGTCGATCACCGCACTGGCACCGCGCAGGATGAGTCCGTCGAGCCCGGCACCCACTCGGGTGCGCCAGCCGGATGTGGCGAAGCTGTCCAAGGGTGGAACGTGGCGGCCTGATCGATGTCTTAATCCGGCCGTCAGGCCACCGTCAAGCCGTGCCGCCATCGGAGACCTCGACCGGCGTCGGGAAAACTACCCCCTCGGCCCACCTGCGCCCCGCAGAAGCCTCGCCCGCCACGCGTTCTCCATTGAGTATGCTCGGGCGGCGGGCCTATGGTTGTGCGGTGTAATCCGCGCCGGGAGGCTCGCTCCCGCAGCCGCGCGAGGAGGTGCACATGAAAGCAGTCCAGGGGGTCGCACTGGCGTCGGCACTGATCCACGTGCTCACGGGAGCACCGGCACGAGCCGGCCTCGATCCGGCCGTGAAGTGCGAAGCTCTCAAGCTGTCGGCAGCTGGCAAGAAGGCCGGTGCCGCGCTCAAGTGCCACTCCAAGGACCGTATCAAGGGCGGCCAGCTGACGATCTGCATGGGCAAGGCCGGCGACAAGTTCGGCGCCGCGTTCGCGAAGGCCGAGAGCCAGGTGGCGTGCAGCGAGCCCGGCGACGCCGCATCCGTCGAGGCGCAGGTCGACGCGTTCGTTGCCGACATCGCAAGTGACCTCCCCTCGGGCGTCGACGGCGCGAAGTGTGCGTCGAAGAAGCTGGCGGCAGCGGGCAAGAAGGCCCAGGCGCTGTTCAAGGCGCTGTCGAAGGACACCAAGAAGGCCGACGCCGAGAAGTTCTCCGACACATTCGGGAAGGCACAGGCCAAGCTCCAGAAAGCGTTCGACAAGGCCGAGGCCAAGCTCGCGTGCGAGACCGGCGATGATTCCGTGGCCGTCCGTCTCGACATCGACACCTTCGTCGAGGACGTCGTCGACGCGTACGGCGCCTGCCCGCAACAGCTCCTGTACGGAAACGAAGGAAACCGGCTGCGGCGCTACGACCTCGACACCGTCGACGTCGGACCGCTGGTCGAAGACATCCTCATCGAGCGTGCGAGCGTCGACCCCGTCAACGGACGCGACGTCAACGGCGAGATCTGCGTGGTACCGGACGGCTCCGGCGATCTCGTGATGGGCGAGGACACCGGCCAGCCCAGCCCGCCCGCCGGCTGGGGCGTCTTCGACTCCACGGGCACCCAGGTCGGCAAGCAGACACCGACCTACTTCTCCTCGCAGCCCGAGCCGTTCGGCTGCGAGTTCGACTCGAGCGGGCGGCTGTTCACCAGCAGCATCGGCGACCAGCCGGCCGGCTTCAACGGGCAGCTCATCATGTGGTTCCCGCCATTCGACGAGTTCCCCGGAGCGCCCGGTGCCTACCCGGCAACCGACGACTCGAGCACGAACTTCTGCAAGATCGCCACCGACATCAACGTCTCGGGAACGGTTGCGGTCGACGAGCTCGACCGCGTCTACGTCGCGTCGTCCGCCGGATTCCACGTCCGCCGCTATTCTCCGCCGTTCCCCACCGCGCCCACGCCGGCCGGCGGCTGCGGGCTGACCGACGGGCAGGGCTCGCCGGTAGCCGACACGGTGAACGAGGAAACGTTCGTCAGCGACCCCGCCAACGTGCCCACGCCGTCAGGCATCGTACGAGCGCCGAACGGCAACTGGTACATCTCCAGCGTGCTCACGGGAGTCATCGCCGAGTACGACGATGCCGGCAACTTCGTCCGTCGCGTTCTCGAGCCTCCCGCCGGCGGCCCCGGCACGTTGCCGCTGTCGGTGGGTCACCCGCAGGGGCTTGCCGTCGACTGCCGGACGAGCCTCTACTACGCCGACCTGGCGCTGGTGAACAACGGCGGCAGCATCGGCCCCGGCCCTGGCGGAACCGTGCGCAAGATCCGCTTCGACCTCGGCGGTACCCCCTACGATCCCGTCGTCGTGAAAGGCGACCTGGCCTTCCCCGACGGGCTCGGGATTCTCGACGGAGACCTGGAGACGCCATGACGCATCGGCCGTACCCTCGTGCCACCACCGTAGCCGTCGGCACCATCGTCGGTCTCGTGCTCGCGTCCCAGGCCGTGGCGGGAGAGTGGCGCACGTACGGGGGAAACGCGCACCGGCCGTTCTACAACCCGTCCGAAACCACCATCACCAAGGACAGCGTCGATCGCCTCGGTATCAAGTGGCGGTTCGGCGCGGGCAAGATCATCACCGCGCAGGCGTCGGTGGCCGAGGTGTACGTGTTGGGCGAAGGCCCCACCCAGCTCGCCTTCGTACAGTCGTGGGACGGCAACCTGTACGCGCTGCGGATGAGTGACGGCTCGTTGCTGTGGAGCTTCGCTACCACCTTGCAGCCGGGCGCATCGTACCCGAACGTCGGCTCGGTCGACGTCAGCGACGTGGGCGGCACCGACTACGTGTTCTTCGGCGCCGGCGAGACGATGTACAGCCTGGATGCCGCCACCGGCGTCGAGCAGTGGCGCTTCGATGCCGGCACCGGCTGCGATCCGCCGCCGGGCCTGTGCGGCTTCGCCGGCGAGCGCAACGAGATCGAGACCTCGCCGCTGGTGGTCGACGGCATGGTGGTGTTCGGCATGGACACCAACGACCGCGAGACCGGCAAGGGCGGCGTCTACGCCGTCGACGTCACCGACGGTCGACTCGAGTGGTTCTTCGACCTGGCCACGGGCTCCACGTGTACGCCGATGCCGGCCGACGACATCCGCCGCTTCGACGGCTACCATAGCGAGGCCGAGCTCGGCTTGCCTGTCGACTTCCTGGCCACCAGGCCGGGCTGCAACTTCGACCGCTCGCCGAACGGCTGCGGCAATGTGTGGGCGTCGCCCGCCGTGGACGACGTGCGCGACCTCATCTACTTCGCCTCCAGCAACTGCGACACCGACAACGACGCCGGCACGAACCGGCCACCGCCGCCGATGCCGCCGTACGACGAGGCCATCTTCGCGCTCAACTACGACGGCACGCCGGCGTGGCGCTGGCGGCCGCGCGAGGAAGACAACAACGACCTGGCGTTCGGTGCCACGCCGCAGCTCTTCACGATCGACTTCGGCGGCAGCCCGCGAGAGGTCGTGGGCATCGGCAACAAGGACGGCACCTACTACGTGCTCGACCGTGACGGCACGAACGAGGTCTCCGGTGTGGCCTGGAGCGACGTCGAGACCAGCACGTTACCGTACTGGCAGACATCCCTGGTGGCCGGGGGAGCGGCCGGGGGCATCATCGGCACGCCGGCGGTCGACGAGGCCGGTGCACGCATCTACGTGAGCACGGCGCCCGGCTTCAGCCCCGCCTCGCCGCAGCAGCCCACGGTGCATGCCCTCGATGCCGACAGTGGCGCGGTGATCTGGCAGAACACGGCAGAGAGCCTGCTTGCCGATGCGAGCTTCGCGCCCACCAGCGCCATTCCCGGCCTGGTGTTCGTCGGCAGCGTGATCGGCGGCGACATGCGATTCTACGATTCCGACACCGGAGAGAAGCTCGGCTCTCGCTCGATCGGCAATCCGGTGGCCTCGGCACCCGCAATCGTCGACGGCACGTTGCTCGTGGGCGGCGGCATCGGCGAGCTGGGCTCCAACCCGGCCAGCCCCGCCTACATCACCGCCCAGGTCCCGAACGACGTTACCGCCATGTGCATTCTCGGCGCCGCCGGCTGCCCGGTGCGACTCGCGGGCAAGAAGCTCGGCGTGAAGGACCTGCTCACCGACGCCGCCAAGCGCAAGCTCAAGTACATCGCGAAGGATCCGGAGAACGCGATCGCGCCTGCTCCGGGCACCGACGACGACCCCACCGTCAACGGCGCCACGTTGACGCTCACGAATCCCACCAGCACCGAGAGCCAGGCCATCCCCCTGCCCTCCCCGGGCTGGCAAGGGCTCGGCAACCCGGCCGGCACCAAGGGCTACAAGTACAAGGACTCCGCGCAGGCCAGCGGCCCGTGCAAGTCGGTGACGATCAAGGCCGGCAAGATCATCAAGGCCGTCTGCAGCGGTGCCGGGATCACGTTCAGCCTCGACGAGGCCACGCAGGGATCGCTCGCGATCGATCTTGACCTCGGCGCGGGTGGCGAGTGGCGTTACTGCAGCCGGTACGGCGGCACGGTGCAGAAGGACCAGGGCACGTCTGCCACCGGCAACAAGGGCGACTTCAAGGCCAAGGACGCCGAGCGCCCGACGTCGTGCCAGTGATCGCTCATCGGTGAGCACGCACGGCTGACGGCTCCGGCTCGATCACGATCTTGATCGCGCCGCTCGAACGACGCTTCATCAACGTCTGAAACGCCTCGCGCCAGCGTTCGAGCGTGAACCGGTGCGTGATCAGCGGTGTCACGTCGAGGCCGCGCTCGGCGAGTCGAAGGTAGATCTCCATTGCGTGCAGACGCTCGCCCTCGAAGTCCTCGAGCGCGAACGCGTTGGAGCCCACGACGTCGACCTCCTTGAAGTAGATAGGCGTCCACTCGAAGCGCCGCGGTGCCTCGACGCCCGACACCACCACGCTTCCGCGCGCACGTGCGACCCGCACCGAGACCTCGAGCGTTTGCGACGACCCGACCGTGTCGTAGACCACGCCGACGCCGTCGATGAGCCACGGCAGCCCGTACCACGGGCGATACACGCGAGCACCCGTGAGCTCGGCCACACGCTCGATGAGGGCCGCGGGCTTGCCGACGAGGATCTCGTCGGCGCCGAAGCGACGCGCCAGCTCGCCCTGATGCGCGTGCTTGCCGACAGCGTAGACCGTGGTGTCGGGGTACAGCGCCTTGAGGCCGACAACGGCCAGCAGCCCGAGCGGCCCCAGACCGTACACGAGCACGGGCGCGTCCGGCTGCGGCGGACGCTTGAGGATGGAGTGCAGCGACACGCTGAACGGATCGCCCAGTACCGCAGCGTCGTCGGATACGGGCTCGGGCACGGGCAGGCACTGCGACTGGTGCGCCACGAAGTGGCGCGCGAACACACCGGGCGCGCCGGCGTTGTTGCCGAGGTGGATCCCGGGCGGGAGGCAGCCACCGTCGAAGTTGCGGCACAGCGTGTAGTCGCCAGTCGCACAGGCGGCACAGGGCGGATCGATGCCGCGCGGCCCGCACGACAGCCACGGATTGAGGAGCACGCGCTCCCCCACCTTGCGCTCGACGACGGCCGGTCCGACCTCTTCGATCTCGCCCACAGCCTCGTGGCCCAGCACGTGAGGGAACGACAGCAGCGCGGTGAGCGGATTGTCGAGCGAGCCCTTGAGCAGCAGCTGCTTCAGATCGGAGCCGCAGATGCCTGCCAGGCGGGTTCGCACGCGAACCCAGTCGGGCGCCGGCAAGCGGGGCTCGGGAATCTCGTCGAGCGTCATCGGCGCCAGCGGGCCGGTGAACGCCGAGGATGCGATCTGGCCCAGGATCTTCGTCGCCGCGATTCGCGGCATCTTGTTGTGAAAACGGAGCGCCTTCATCGCGGGGCCGGCCCCGCGCAGCGTACCACCCGACCTTGCGTCGCGACAGCACCGAGGCAAAAAAGGGCTCGAGGAGCTGCGGATGAAATACACGGACAAGGTCGTCGTCGTCACCGGCGCGTCGTCGGGCATCGGCTATCGCACAGCGCGCGTGTTCGCTCGGCGGGGCGCCACGGTGGTGGGCGTCGCGCGGCGCGAGCAGCTGCTGGCAAAGCTCGCCGGAGAATGCCGCGAGCATGCACCGGAATCTTCCTATCTGGTCGGCGACCTGGGCAACCGACGCTTCGCCGAGAGCGTCGTTCACGACACGGTCGCCCAGCACGGCCGCATCGACATCCTCATCAACAACGCCGGGATTCCGGTGCACAAGCAGATCTACGACGTGACGGCCGACGAGGTAGAGCACGTCATGCGGATCAATTTCCTGTCGAGCGTGTGGACGACGCTGGCCGCCATTCCGTACATGCTCGACCAGGGCGGCGGCTCGATCGTCAACGTGTCCTCGTTCGCATCGAAGGTCGCACCGCCGCGCGAGACGGCCTACACCGCGTCGAAGTGCGCCATGGACGGCTTCACGGCCGGGCTGTGGAACGATCTGGCAGGGTCGGACATCCATGCCGCGCTCGTCATTCCCGGCCCCATCGACACGGAGATCTGGGACAAGGACGACACCCCCAGCGCCTACGACGGCAAGAAGTACCCGCCCCGGATCGTCACCAGGGCGATCTTCGAAGCGATCGAGAAGCGCCGCCACGAGATCGTGGTCCCCAAGCGCAACCCGCAGCTGATTGCGGCCAGAGTGCTCAAGGCCTGCTTCCCGCGCCTCCTTCGCTACGGCATGGCGCGGATGGAGCCCGTCCCCGGCGAGGTGGTCGAACAGGCCCGCGCACGGGCACGTGGCCAGACCGAAGAGTAAAAAAGGGGACTGTCCCCTTTTTCCGGGACTCCCTTTCTACTTCATCAGGGCGGCGAGGGCCTTCATCTCGTCGGCGATACTGTCGGGAATGACGTAGCCGTCGGTGTCGCGGATCGCGCCCATGTTGTCGCGCAGGTCCTCGGGGCTCGGCGTGGCGCGCTCGGGTGCGGTCCAGCCAGGCGTCATGCCGACGAAGATACGAGCGTAGCGCCCGCCGCCGACGTCGAAGATCTCGTGGGTCTGCTCGCAGTCCTCGGACGCGAGATAGGTGACCAGCGGCGTCACGTATTCCGGGTCGAGGAGCTCGGCCAGCGGCCCCAGCAGCTCCTCGGTCATGCGCGTGCGCGCGACCGGCGCGATCACGTTGCACTTGATGTTGTACTTGGCGCCCTCGATCGAGAGCACGTTCGACAGGCCCACCAGACCCATCTTGGCGGCACCGTAGTTGGTCTGCCCGAAGTTGCCGAAGATCCCGGCACCGGAGGCCGCGAACACGAAGCGGCCGTACCCGTTCTCCTTCATCACCTTGAATGCGGGCTGCGAGACGAAGAACGCCCCCTTGAGGTGTACCGAGAGAACGGCGTCGAGGTCTTCCGGGGCCAGCTTCGCGAACGTCCGGTCGCGCAGAATGCCCGCGTTGTTGACGACGATGTCGACCTTGCCGAACGTATCGACGGCGGTCTTGATGATACCCTCGCCCCCCTCGGGCGTGCTCACCGAGTCGTAGTTGGCGGCGGCCTTGCCGCCGGCGTCGGTGATCTCCTTGACCACGTCGTCGGCCATGCTCGTGCCGCTGCCGGTGCCGTCGGACGCGCCGCCCAGGTCGTTCACCACCACGCTGGCACCGCGCGATGCCATCATCAACGCGTAGGTCCTGCCCAGACCGCCGCCCGCACCGGTAACCACGGCCACACGGCCGTCAAAACGGATCTCACTCATGAAAGCTCCCTCAGGGTCATGCCCGCAGCGCGGCGTCGGGCGTGGCGTTCTCGTCGACGAGCGGCGAGCGTACCGCCGCGGCTCGGCCTGCGTCAAGTGTGGGCCGGTCGCACGCGGCCCGCCCTTTCGTCTCGTCGAACACGATCGATGATCACCGGCCGATGCGCGACCGATCGCGCCCGGAGGAGATTCGATACGCTCGCACCACGCCCGCCTGTCGATGGCGGAAGATCAGTTCCTGGTGATGAAGGAGGCCACGTCGCCGACGCACGTGGACCAGCACCGGCAATGGCTCACGGATAGTTCGTGACCCCGTCCTCGAACTTGGCCGGGTGACACTTGTCGGCATCGGTCTGGCCGGCGTGGGCCTCGAGGGCCGGCGTGCACAACCCGGCCAGCGCCAGGCACACGGCTACGGTTCGTGGTCGATTAGTCCGCCCCCTGCCCGGCAAGGCTGCCGGTGGCATGCCGACACCTGGCCCCTGACCCACCACGCGGCGACCGTCCGGCTTGCATTTGTCTCCACCGTGTACTTACATTCGCCGAATGGTCTCAACGGCAATCCAGCCCACGCCTTCCCAGCCAGGGAGGCCGCCGATCATATCGCGAGAAGCCGTCATCGAGGCCGGCCTCGACCTGGCCCTGCGCGAGGGCGTCGAGGCGCTGTCCATCCGCAAGCTCGCCGCGGCGCTCGGCGTGACCCCACGGGCGCTGTATCGCCACGTCCGCAACAAGCAGGACATCGTCGTCGGCGTGATCGACCGGGTAGTGAGTCATGCCCGCGTCACCGACCACGCGGTGCCGCGCACGCAGTGGAAGGACTGGTTGCGCGCGACGTTCGGTGCCATGCATCGCACGCTCGTCGAGCAGCCCGGCGTGATCCCCGTGCTGCGCTACTCGCTTCCGTTCGGCCCCGCCGCCGCGGCGGTCGTCGACGAGGTGGTCGGCGTGATGTGCGCGGCCGGACTCGACCGACAGTCTGCCTCCGATGCCATGCTCGCACTGACGAGCTACACGGTAGGGCTCGCCGCGATGCGCTCGACGGCGCCGGCAACCGACTCGAACAACACCACGAACACCGACCCGTTCGCCGACGGGTTCGAGGTCGTGCTGGCCGGGATCGGGCGCGAGTAGCCGCCCGCTCGAGCAAGGAGATTCCACGATGGCAACACCTGCGATGACCGAGACACGAGCCGTGTTCGAGCCCCGAGGCCGTGAGACCTGGCGCGACCCGTTTTCCATGTACCGCGCGCTGCGCGACGACGACCCCGTACACCACGTCGTCGACGGCGACTACTACGTGCTCTCGCGATGGAAGAACGTGCTCGAGGCGGCCCACGATACGGGCACGTTCTCGTCGGCCCAGGGGCTCACGTTCACCTACGGCGAGCGCGACAAGATCGGTCTCGACGTCAACCCCATCGTGATGATGGACCCGCCCGAGCACACCGCGTTCCGTCAGCTACTGTCGAAGGGCTTCACGCCGCGCAAGGTCTCCGAGCTCGAGCCGCAGGTGCGCGAATACGTCGTCGAGCGCATCGACCGCATCCGTGAGGCGGGCAGCGGGGATATCGTACACGAGCTATTCAAGCCTCTGCCGAGCTTCGTGGTCGCCCACTACCTCGGAGTGCCCGAGGAAGACCGGCACCGGTTCGACGGCTGGACCGACGCCATCGTGGCCGCCAACGCGTCGGGCAACGTGCTCGCCGCCACGCAGGCGGTGGAGGACCTGGTCGGATACTTCGCCACGCTGATCGAGCTCCGCCGCGCCGAGCCCGGCGATGACTCCGTCTCCGCGCTGGTAAAGGCTCAGGAAGAGGGCGCCGACGTCGACCTGCTCAAGATCCTCGGCTTCACGTTCACGATGGTCACCGGCGGCAACGACACCACCACTGGACTGCTCAGCGGCGGCGCCGAGCTGCTCACGGCGAACCCCGAGCAGCAAGCCCTGCTGGCCGAGAACCCGGGCAAGATCGCGAATGCGGTCGAGGAGTTCCTGCGCCTCACCACGCCCGTGCAGGGCCTGGCGCGCACGACGACCAGGGACGTGGACATCGACGGGGTCGAGATCCCCGAAGGCAAGAAGGTGATGCTGCTGTACGCCGCGGCGAACCGCGACCCTCGCGAGTTCGGGCCCGACGCGGAGGACTGCAACGTCGAACGAGAGATCGCCCGCCTGGTGACGTTCAGCTACGGCCAGCACTTCTGCATCGGCGCCGCCGCCGCGCGCATGGTGGCGCGGGTGGCGCTCGAGGAGTTGCTCGCGCGCTGCCCGCGGTTCGAGGTCGATGCCGCGGCGGGCCAGTTCGCCGATGGCCCGTTCGTCAGGCGCTACGAATCGCTACCTTTCCAGGCGTGAGCTAGGGCACGAGCACGCCACCGATACCGATCTGCTCCCCGCCCAGGCACGGGTTCGGCGCCGGCGGCAGGTTGAACCCGTTGGCGAGCAAGGCCTGACAGTCACCGACCAGCGGACAATCGGCATTGGTGGAGCAACCGTTGCCTCCCTGACACTGACCGGGACCGCAGTTGTTGGACACCGAGCAGTCGCCGTTGGTCGAGCAAGAGCCGCCCTCGAGGCAGGTGTCGGCTGCTGCGAGATCGCAGACCTGATCACCGACGGGACCCCAGACCTCGATGCTGCCCAGATCGGTGGCACGATGAAGCCCCCCGGGGATGAGACCGAAGAGCACAGCGGCGTCCTTCTTGACCTTTCCCTTGCCGCCCTTCAGATCCGTCATCAAGACGAAGTCGAAGGTCGTCGAGAGGGCGACGAACTCTCCGTTCAAGATCACCGCGTACTCGTCGCCGGTAAGCGTCCCCATCTGCTTGCCGCCGTCGAACGAGCCATCGCCGTTGACGGGCGAGCCACCGCTGTCCACCACGCCATCGAGCTTGCCCGAGATCGTTCCCTTGTCGACCATCTTGAGCTTGCTCTTCTCGCTCAAGGTCGGGTTGGTGGCGTTGAGCGGTACGATGTTCGTCTGAAACTTCGTCCCGGCCCACGCGATCGTGCCGATGGCGAGAACCGCGAACGTGCTAGCAGCCAGTGTGCCCCTTTTCATGAAGTTCCTCCTGAGTTCCCCTGCACTCGCGCGCAGTCTAATCGGCCCGGGAAAGCGCCGTCAAGGTCAAAACGCCAGTCGCCCCATCACGGTATCGACGTCAGCTCGATCGTGGACTGCACCCCGATGTGGTCGGACACCCACAACGTGGTGCGGCAAGCCTCCGGCGCGATGTCGCCTGGACAGTCGGCGTTCGTCGCACACCCGATCGGCGGCTGGCGCACGCAGAACTCGTTGGCGTTGCACGCGGCGCCCGCTGGACACCCGCTCCCACCCGGACAGGGTAGACGCGGATCGAAATGGCACTGCGGATTGGGGTCGACGAAGGGCACGCCGGCGAAACGCGCCGTGGGACCGGTCTCGGTGGCCTCCGAGATCGCACCGCTGAACACCGGCTCAGCAGCCGGCACGGTCATGATGTCGTCGATGCGGCGCGTCGTCGTGTCGTCGAGCATGGCCAGGTCGCCGATACCGCTCGTGCAGCCGCTGCGGTCGGTGGGCGCATCACACGGAGCATCGAAGCCATCGAAGAGCGTCGTCCAGCCCGCCAGCTGCATGACGTCGATGGGGGGGTCGTTCACCGGATTGCCGTCGGGGGCGGTGCCGGTGTGTGCGTTGAAGTCAGCGCCCACGATCGCCGGGTGACCGCTGGTGTGCGTGTCGGCAACGAACTGCACGAAGTGCTCCGTCTGCACGGTGCGGTCGGGCATCGTGCAGCCGATGCTGCCAGCACACATGTGCATCGCGTACACGTCGATCGGCCCGACGGGCGACCAGACCACGATGCGGCCGGCGAACCGGCGATCGGGAAACACCGGAACCTCGTCGACGCTCGGCAGCTGGGCCGTCTCCTCGAGCGACAGCGGCCACTTGCTGATCACCGCGTTGCCAGTGACGACGCCGTACTGCGCGCTGAAGTACTCCAGTCCGTATCGCGCGACGAGGTCACCGGTGAGGAAGCTCATCGCCGAGCCCAGCACGACCTCCTGAAACGTGACGATATCGGGGTCGACGGCAGCGATCTCGTCGGCCAGCACCCTCAGCCGATCGAAGATGTCGTCGAAGCCAGGGGCTCCCGGCGTGACGTTGTGCAGGATGTTCATGTTCGCGATCTTCAACGTGAACGGTAACTCCGCCGTGCACGTCGAGCTGCAACCGTCGCCGTCGTCCTCGTTGCCATCATCGCACTGCTCGCCGAGCTCGTTCACGAGCCCGTCGCCACAGCCCTGCACGGCCAGGGTCGGCACGCACAGCAGCGACTCCTTCTTCGTGTCCACCTGCTCCTGCCCGAACTGGTTGTGGAGGTGCGCGCCGACAACGGGCACGTGCTTCGGCTCGCCCTTCGCCGGCTTTGCCTGGTAACAGACGAGGAACGAGTTCTCTTCCTTGATTCCCTCGCCGTCCTTGTCCACCGGCGCGCACAGTCGCGCGGGCTTCTTCAGGTCGTAGAGCTTGGGCTGCGCGAACTGATCGACGACCGACACGCCGGTGATCGTCTGGAACCCCTTGGGCTTCTTGACCTTGTAGCACTTGAAGTGGTCGACGGCGTGCAGGCCCGGATCGGGCGGCGCGGGCACCGGCAGGACCAGGTCCTTTGCCGTCGGCACATAGAGCGAGTCGGGCTTCGTCGTGCCGAGGAACAGCTCGCCGAACTGATCGACCACGCGGAAGTCGGTCAGGCGCTGATGCTTCGGCGCGCCCTTGACGGCCTTGACCTGATAGCTCTCGAGATGCGTATCGGCGTCGACGATCCCTTCGCCGTTCTTGTCGGCCGGCACGCACAGCTCGCGCGGCTTCTTGACGTCGAAGTCGCCGGATTCAAAACGATCGGCCAGCGGCAACGCGACGACCGGGGAGAACTTGCCCGAGCCCTTGGTACGCTTGGCCTTGTAGCACAGGAAATGATCGACGAGCTGCGCCGTGCTCGTGAGAGGCGCACCGATGAGCAACGCGCAGCTCGCGAGCCCCATCACGAATCGCCTGGCGGCAGCGGCCTTCATGTCGGTACTCCCCCTCTTCACTCCGCGACGAACGGGCTCTCGCCTCCTTCGACGAGCAGGTTCTTCATCACCTTGCCGGTTGCGTTGCGCGGCAGCGCCTCGGAGCGGAAATCCCAGTGCGCCGGCACCTTGTAGTAGGCCAGGCGCTCGGCGACCCAGTCGCGAAGCTCGTCGCTCGACGGAGACGCGCCTTCGTTCGGTACCACGATCGCCATCACTTCCTGGCCGAGCTCGACGTGATCCTTGCCCACCACGGCCGCCTCGGCGACATCGGCGTGCAGCTCCAGGCATTGCTCGATCTCGATCGGATAGATGTTCTCGCCGCCGCGCAGGATGAGATCGCGCTTGCGCGAGGCGATGTAGAGCCGTCCGTTCTCGAAACGCCCGAAGTCGCCCGTGCGCAGCCAGCGACCGGCACAGATGGTCTCGGCCGTCGCCTCGGGCTTTCGCCAGTACTCCTTCATCACCTGGGGACTTCGCAGGTAGATTTCCCCTTCCTCCCCCTCGGGCAACGGGTTTCCCTCGGGATCGCGGATCTCGATCTGGGTAGTCGGCAGCGGCCGGCCCACCGAGTCGGGCGTGGCCTCGAGCTCGGCACCGAAGTTCAACGTGGCCAGCGAGCACTCGGTGAGCCCGTAGCCCAGCCCGAACGTCTTGCGTGATTGTGGAAACACCTCGCGCGCTCGTTCCTGCAGCTCGGCGCTCATCGGTGCACCACCCGAGCCGATGTTTCGAATCGACGACAGGTCGAACTTCTCGCGCTCGGGATGCTCGAGCACGCGGTGCAGCATCGTTCCCATCGGCCCCCAGTTCGTGACCTTCTCCCGTTCGATGAGGCCCATGATCCGTTCGGGGTCGAAGCGCCCCTGCGGCCACACCGTCTTCGCGCCGCCCGCCAGCGCCGTGATCGCACCCGCGTACAGGCCCGACAGGTGAAACAGCGGCGCGGTATTGAGCGTGCACGTCGCGCCCGACACCGAAGGCGTGCTTCCGTCGTCGTCTGCTGCGCTGGCCAGGAACATGCGGAAGCCGTGGAACATCTGCACCTGCACCACCCCCAGAATGCTGCGATGAGTACCCACGGCCCCCTTCGGCCGGCCGGTCGTGCCGCTCGTGTACAGAATGGTTGCGGGGTCATCCTCGGCGATCGAGCCATCGGGCAGCTCGGCGTCGGCATCGGCAAGCCACAGACCGTCGAAGTCACCCTCGATCTCGATGACAGGCACCGACACGTCGCCCTCCTTCAGGCGCGCCAGACGCTTGCGATCGCCGATGAGAACCTTCGGATCGGAGTCCTCGATGCCGTACAGGATCTCGTCGCGCACCCACCAGCCGTTGAGCGCAGCACACACCGCGCCCAGGCCGATGGTGGCCCAGAAGCTGACGATCCACTCGGGGCAATTCGCCGCCAGGATCGCCACGCGGTCGCCCTTCTGTACACCGTAGCGCTCTCGCAAGACGGCCGCCGTCGAGGCCACGCGCTTTGCGTGGTCGGAGAACGAGATGCGCACGTCCTCGGAGACGAGGAACTCGTTGTCACCGTGGCCGACGGAGTCGACCAACAGCTGACGAAGCGACGGCGCGCGCTGCTTGAACACGCCGACCCTCTCGCCGAAGACCTCTTCCTCGACGACCTCGAAGCCCGCGCCGGCGGCGATGAGCTCCGATTCGATCTTCTCCATATCGACCATGGGGCGTGAGATTACCTCGAAAGTTGACGGTTCGTCAAAATCATTCCGGCGCCCATCACGCAGGCCAGAACAGACACTACCTTGGCGCTCGCCCGGTCACCGTCTGGTAGACGATGCGCGCACAGGTCTCGACCAGATCATCGCGCCCGATGCCCATGTGGCCGAGATCTCGATGGTGGGCGGAGAGTCGCTCGAGGATCGAGCCGATGGCAGCCGCCGCTACGTACGGGTGAACTTCTTCTGCTACGCGGCCATCGCGCTGCGACTCGGTGATGCGCGAAGCGAACGCGTCGAGCACCGGGCGCAGCGCATCGCGCCGGACCTTCATGAATCGCTTGTCCCCTCGGTCGGCCGCCAGGTTGCGCAGCTGCAGCACGGCGTGGTGCGCGTCCCAGTGCCGCACGAACGCGTCGACGACACCGCGTGCAGTCTCCAGGCCTTGCTTGCCGCTCCACGATCCGTCGATCAACTCGAGCATGGCGGGCAGCTCTTCGGCGGCACGCTCCGCCAGGCACAGCGAGACCTCCTCGACGTCCTTGAAGTAGTGGTAGAACGTCGCAGGCGAGGTCCCTACCCTGCGCGCGATGTCGACCACCGAAAGCTCGAGCACGCTGCGCTCGCCCAGCAGCTCGGCGGTGGCGTCCATGAGCCGCTCGCGCGTCTTCATGGCGCGCGGGCCAAGCGGCCGGCCTGTCTGGGCCACGGTCCTGGTCTTGCCGGCTGGCATGGGATCCCTCGGCCGACCCGCGACGACGTCGCCGGAAACAACGGCCGTGACTACCTTTCTTGGGAATTTGACGATGTGTCAACTTCTGCAGAATGTCCCGACGCAGGGCGAACGAGATCGCCGCTGCGCCTGCAGACTCTCGCGATCCGAGAGAGAAGCGAGAACGAAGTCGGTCCAGCAAGCAGACCCCCTGCTCACCCGGGGAAAGCCGGGGGGTCGACTATTGGCTCGTAGCGCGCAGCGTCGGCGGTTGTGCACGGTCAAGGCCACAAACGGCGGCGCACTGCTTCGGCGCCCGACCTCGGGCTGCTACGCTGAGTCGATGGACAAAGAGACACTCGGAACGGCCCTCGTCGTGTGCATGATGGTGGTGGTGGCGCTGGGCGTCGGTTCGTTCGTCCACAGCTACGTGCAGGACGAGTCCTACGCCGAATACGCCGACCGCACGATCGAGGCCCACAACGAGCACGCCGGCGGCGCGAGCTCGGCGTCGAGCCAGTTCTGACCTGGTGATGCCAGTGCGGCGGGCGTGCGCATCACGCGCCCCGCACTACCAAGCACGGTCCTAGTCGAGCCTGCAACCGTTGCGGCATTCGTCGCCCGCGTCGTCGAGAAGCACCTGCCAGGCGATGACGACCGGGACTACCACCATGAACACCGCCGCCTTGATAGCACCGTCAACGAAGCGTCGCACCGAACCTTGATCGGCGCACGCATCGCTTCGCGAGCACGACGCGGACGCTTCGTCAGCGCATCCAGCGTGTGCCGAGGTCTCCGGAGCCGGGCGCGGCGCCGGCATCACCGCGCACCCACCGCTCGCCGTGGCGGTCGTCACGGCGAGAGCTAGCGTCACCGCGACTGCGGGCGACGCCTTCACGACACCCTCCCGGTGTCACGGTCTGGCTACCCGCCACACTATTCTGAGGTCGGCCCAGCACGTACGGTGCGCGGACAGGCACGACCCCCCGTAGCCGACCACCGCCCGGAATGGACCCACGATTCACCGACGAGCAGAACCTCCTGCGCTCGAGCGCCCGCGATTTTCTGGCGAAGGAATGCCCGATGGCGTTCGTACGCGAGATGATGGACCACCCGCGTGGCACCACCGAAGAGTTCTGGCAGAGCATCGCCGGTCTGGGATGGACGGGACTCATCCACGGCGAAGGGCTCGGCGGTGCGGGCCTCGGCCTGGTCGACCTGTGCGTGCTCATGGAGGAATGCGGCCGGGCGCTCATGCCGGGACCGTTCTTCTCGACGATCGCCGGCGCGCTAGCGGTGACGGTCGGCGCGCGTGCCGAGCAAAGGGAGAAGCTGGTGCCCGCGATCGCTGCCGGCACCGGACGCGTCGCGCTCGCCCAGCTCGAGGACAGCGGCTCGTGGGGACGCGACGGCATCACGCTCGGCCTGCAGCCCGAAGGCGACGGCTTCCGGCTCTCGGGCGCGAAGCGCTTCGTGGGCGGCGCACAGTCGGCCGACACGGTCGTGGTCGCGGCCTGCGCCGGCGATGACGACCGCATCGTCCTGGTCCTCGTGGACACCGATGCCGCCGGCGTACGCGTCGAGCCGACCGACTACACCGACGCCACCCGCAAGCTCGCGACCGTGCACCTGGACGGCGTCGTCATCGAACCGGACGCGATTCTCGGCGCGCCGGACGCCGAGGCGTGGCCGGTGCTCGAACGCGTGAACGATTTCGCGAAGGTCGCGCTGTGCGCCGAGATGATCGGCGGCGCTCAGGCCGTGCTCGACCTGAGCGTCGAGTACGCGAAGACGCGCGAGCAGTTCGGCTCGCCAATCGGCAAGTTCCAGGCGATCCAGCACAAGTGCTCGAACATGCTGGTGCTGGTCGAGAGCGCGAAGTCGGCCGCCTACTACGCAGCGTGGGCCATCGAGAACGCCGAGCCCGACGCACACGTGTCGGCGTGCATGGCCAAGGCGTACTGCGCCGAGGCGTTCTCGCGTGTGGCCGCCGACGGAATCCAGATCCACGGTGGCATGGGCTTCACGTGGGAGGCCGACCTGCACCTGTACTACAAGCGCGCGAAGGCGGCGGAGCTGGCGTTCGGGAGCCCGGCGTTCAATCGCGAGCAAGCGGCGAAGCACCTGCTCGACGGCTAGCGGCGTACGGCCACACACCGAACGCCACGAACCAGATCGATCGGCGACAGCGAAGACCTCTAGGGAACTGTCGCGGTCACCTTCGAAGCCGTGTTCTTCTTGAAGCCGTCGAAGCGTGCGCTCCAGGTCACGCCCTCGTCCGTCGACCGGACGAAGACGAGATCATCATCAAAGCCGATCGTACCGCCGAGCGTGTCGCCGCTAGCCCACGCGACCAGCCAGACGCCCGCGTCGCCCTTGCCCACCGCCAGCAAGTCCCTGTGTGCGAGAAAGCCAACCCCGCCCGAGGCCACGGAGGTCGCGGGCTCGAACGAGATCACCGATGCCACCGTCATACTCGGAGCCAGAGCGAGCAGCGCGGCCAGGGCCACGAGCCCTGCGAGGCAACGTCGCTCGACCCCGGAGTAGTTTTCCCTTGACTCGCGCCTCATGGGTTGCGCTTATAGTCGACCGTCGCGCCTGCCGTCAATTCGCTCGCCGCCGGAGCTTCTCCGGCGCTGTTTCGCCCCCTCCCCTGCCCGCGTATACTCATTGTATACACCTCGCGATTTCGGCGGTCGCCACGACGGCGACGGGCCCGGCGGAGACGGAGGAGGCAGGATGGTTGCGCGAGTCCTCAAGTGGGGAAACAGTCTCGGCGTTCGTATTCCGAAGAACGCGGCAATCGAGACACACATCAACGAAGGCAGTGAGGTACGGCTGAGCGTCGAAGGCGGCAGTCTCGTGCTCACACCAGTGCTGCCCGGCAGCTATCGGCTGGCCGAGCTGCTCGGGGCCATCACCGACGACAACCGACACACCGAGGTCGTCGCCGGCGACGCGGACTGACGGTGGGTGCCCGCCCGGCGCCGCATCGCGGCGACGTCGTGATACTCCGCTTCGCTGCGCCGCGAGCCGGTGCCACGCCTTCGGTGCGTCCGGCGCTCACGGTTTCGCCCGAAGGATACAATCACGCCGTCGGCGTGGCGCTGTTCTGCCCGATCGTGAGCATGGCGAAGGGGTACCCGTTCGAGGTCGATGTACCGGCCGGCATGGAGTTCGGCGGCGTCGTGCTGGCCGATCAGCTCAAGCGCCTGGACTGGCGCGAGCGGCGCGCGCAGCGCATCGGACGGCTACCGGCCGCGGTGGTCGACGAGGTACTGCGCAAGCTGGCCACGCTCGTCGGCTGAGCGCCGACCTCGGGCGGGCTCACTCCTCGCCGAAGAACACCTTCGCCGCATTGGCGTAGAGGTACTTGTCGAGCACGCCCTCGCGCAGATCGAGCTTCTGCGCTTCGTCCAGACACCGCTTCATCTGCAGCGCTGGATGATCGGAGGCCCAGATCACCTTGTTCTTGCCCCTCGTGTTCATGAAGTGGACGAGCTCGGGCGGAAGGTACTTAGGCAGATACGCGGAGGTCTTCAGGTACAGGTTTCGGTACTTGAGCATCAGCCGCATGGCCACCGACCACCAGGGGTCGGCGCCGTGAGCCATCACCAGCTTGAGCTGCGGGAAGTCGAGGCAGACCCGGTCCAGGTACATCGGGTTCTGGCACTCTCCCGGCATCGGCGGGCCCGGGATGCCCGTATTGATGGTGAGCGGCAGATCGAGCTCGACGCACTTGGCGTAGAACGGGTAGTAACACGGGTCGGTGGGCGGACGATCGAGATAGAACGGGGTGATGCGCGCGAGCACCACCGGATGATCCTTCTTCACCGCCTCGAGCGCGCGCACGTGTTTCATGAGCTGAGTCGGGTCGAGCTGCACTCCGAGCGAGAAGCGATCGGCATGTCCGTCCACGAACGACAGGGCGTGGTCGCCGGGCTTGCGCACGTCGCAGGTGATGATCGCGCGCTCGACGCCGTTCGCGTCCATGATGTCGAGCATTTCCTGCGGGTCGTAGTTGCGGAAGAAATCGTCGTCGGCCTGCTTGAGGTAGTCCTTGGCCACCCGCACCAGGTACTCCGGCGTTCCCATGTCACCCATGGTGACGTTGATCCATGTGTCGATCGCGCGAATGGTCCTGTCCTCCCTTCTTCTTGCCGGAGCTCTAGTCGAAGAACTGGCGTAGCCACTTGCGGTAGGTGGAGAACGGCCCGTCGCCGTCGCACAGCACCGGCCGCTCGCGATACGCCTTGTGCTCCCAGATCACGATGTCCTGCGCCATCTGATGCTCGAGGTCGCGGATGACGGCAGCGCCCACGCCCCGAGCCGCATCGGCGCCCTGCGCCTTGCTCACCGTATACGCGAAGCTGACGTCTGTGTACTCGTCGTCGATGGGCACCGCCGTGTTCATCATCACGCACTCCACCGCGCCGTGGACCCGCACGGTCTGGAAGCCGGGGCCATGGTCGTCGGTGTCGATGCCGCCGCTGATATCGCCACGCGGCGTCTCCATGTTCATTCGCGACCGGCAGCGCAGCACGTGACCGTCGATCGAGGCCTCGGTTTGCGGCTGGGTCTGGGTGCCGTGAACGTACACGAAGTGGGCCTGGTCGACGGCGTTCTCGTTCATGTCGAGCCAGTGGCTGCGCACCTTCCAGCGCCGCACCTCCAGCGGCGTCCAGTCGTCCGAGCCGTACTCCACCAGCTCCGGCACCTCGAAGCTCGGCTCGGCACCGGAGCCATGGTGCCAGACCATCACCAGACCGTTCCTTTCAACGACCGGCCACGAACGAATCTTCGCGCCCGGCGGAATCCGCTTGGCGTAGGGCACGCCGAGACAGCTGCCGTCGCCCCCCCATCGCCAGGCGTGGAACGGGCACACCAGGGCCTGCCCATCCACGCGGCCGCCATGACCGAGGTGCGCACCGAGATGCGGGCAGAACGCATCGAGCACGTGGGCATCGCCGTCCTCGTCGCGGAACATCACCAGCTCGCGCCCCAGACGCTGAAGCGGCACGACGGCGCCCACCTCGAGCTCGTTCGAGTACGCTGCCCGGAACCAGCCGTTGGGGTATGCGGAGAACGGAAAGCGGTAGCTCATGTGGCCCTCACCTCAACGCGGCAGTCCCAGCACTCGCGTGGCGATGATGTTGCGCTGCACTTCGGAGGTGCCGGCGTAGATCGTCGCGGCCCGAGACCACAGCAGCTCGTGCGCCCAGTAGCCGTCCTCGACGGCCTGCGCATCCCCCTGGTTCACGAGGCCGGCCTCGCCGAGGATCTCGACCGCCGTCTCCTTCACGCGCTGATCGAGCTCGCTCCACAGCAGCTTGAGCGTGGAGCCCTCGGGCCCCGGCACGCCGTTGTGGTCGAGCACCGCCGCGTTCCGGTATGACGACATCTTGAGGATCATCACGCCGGTGGCGAACTCGACGAGCTTCTGGCGAACGAGCGGGTCGTCGGCAGCACGGCCGCCGGCCCGCGGGGTGCGTCGCGCGAGGTCGAACAGTGCATTCACCTCGGCACCGAGTCGCGCGTGCTGCGCCGAGGAGCCGCGCTCGTGCGCGAGCGTCGTCATGACGACGTTCCAGCCCTGGTTGATCTCTCCGACCACGTTCGCGATCGGCACTCGCACCTCGTCGAAGAAGACCTCGTTGAACCACGCCTCGCCCGTCATCTCGCGCAGCGGCCGGATGGTGATGCCCGGTGTCTTCATGTCCACCAGCACGAACGTCAGGCCCTTGTGCCTGGGCGCGTCGGGATCGGTGCGAATCACGAGAATGCACCAGTCGGCCTGGTGCGCGAAGCTCGTCCAGATCTTCTGGCCCGTCACCACGACCTCGTCGCCGTGGATCTCGCCGCGCGTACGCAGGGCTGCGAGGTCCGAGCCCGCATTCGGCTCGGAGAAGCCCTGGCACCAGACCTCTTCGCCCTTGAGGATCGGCTCGAGGAAACGCTTCTTCTGCCAGTCGGCACCGCACGCGATCACCGTCGGGCCCACCAGCGACGGCCCCACCGACAGGTTCGTCATGTCGGGCGCCCGTACACGGTGATATTCCTCGGAAAAGATCAGGCTCTCGACGACGCCGATCTCACGGCCGCCGTAGGCCTTCGGCCAGTCGAGCCCGGCCCAGCCGCCGTCGTACAGCTTGCGCTGCCAGCTCTTGAGGAACGCCACCCGCGCCTCGGCCGTCTCGGGCTCGGCGAAGGCCGCCGTGCGCCAGCCCTCGGGGAGATTCCCGGCCAGCCACGACCGCACCTCCTCGCGGAAGCCCGCCTCTTCGGGCGTGTCGCGCAGATCCATCGCGAAAATTGAAGAGGGCAGCCCCGCTTAAGGCAAACGACCGATGCCAGGCTGCTCGCCCGCCGGGGCCGAAACTGCTCTACTGGTGTGAACGCGGCGACCCGCGCCCCGCCGCGAAACGATCGCCACCCACGCCGGCTCGTGAACATCATCTCCCGCTACATCGTCGTCCAGTTCCTGAGGCTGTTCTTCCTGTGCCTGGCGCTGACCACTGGGCTGTTCGTGCTCGGAGACTTCTTCAACCGCATCGGCGACCTCACCAGCTACGAGTCGGGCGCGCCGGTGATCGCCAGCTACTTCCTGTTCCGCATTCCCGAGGCGCTGATCACCACCTACCCTGCCGCCGCGCTGATGGGCTGCATGCTGAGCCTCGGCCTCATGGCCCGCCATCGCGAGGTGCTCGCCATGCGTGCCTGCGGCATCAGCACCGTCAGGCTCGCCATGCCGATCATGGTGACCAGCGCGATCATCAGCCTGTTCATGCTGTTCTTCAACGAAACGGTCGTTCCCCCCTCGGCCAGTAGCGCCCGGACGCTCAAGGACTACGGCATCAAGAAGAAGCACTATTCCGGCGCGTACAACGCCAGCTCGATCTGGTTCCAGGACACGCAGGGGTTCTTCAACGTCGACTACTTCGACGCCAATCGCAACGCACTGTTCGGCATCACGGTGTACCAGACCGACCCCGACCTGCGGCTGGAGCGGGTGATCGAGGTGCCGCAGGCGCTATGGCGTGACGGTCACTGGGACATGGAAGGCGGCACCGTCCGGACCATCTCCGAAGCGGGCGCCATGGCATCGCGGCCGCTGGAGAGCGACGAGTTCGTGCTGACCGATCCACCGATCGAGTTCCGCAAGAAGCGCCGCAAGGCCGACGAGTTCAACTACCGCGACCTGCGCGACCAGATTGCTCGTCTGCAGGCCCGCGGCCTGGACGCGGTCGAGTTCTGGGTCGACCTCCACTACAAGATCGCGCTGCCGTTTTCCGGACTGGTCAGCGTCTTCTTCGCGTTCCCGCTGGCCACCCGCGGTGGTCGCCAGGGCAACCTCGCCACCAACATCGCCCTCGGTATGGGTGTGTGCTTCGCGTACTGGGCGACCATGGGTGTGGCCGTCGCACTCGGCCACCGCGGCGATCTACCACCGATTCTCGCCGCCTGGGCCGGCAACGGCCTGTTCGTTCTGGTGGGAGGCGTCCTGTACCTGGGCCGCGACGTTTGAGGCCGCGTGTGAGTCCGCGAGCCGGCGAGCGGACGAATCACCTCGCCTCCTTGATGCCGGTCACAACCCAGAACCGCTGGTAAGAAGACGGATCGCGTCGCAGCGAGCGGCGCTAGCGAATCTCGCCGGCGCGCGTGCCCGGCTCGCGCGAGAAGCGCCCGGGAGTGCTCACGTTGCGGCCTGCGTCAGGTGTTTCGGGCGGCACGCGAACGACACCCGGCTCAGCACGGCCACGGCGCTCGTTGCGATGGCCGGCGGAGCGCGTGAGCAGATCGGACAGCGTGGACAGGATGCCGCGACTCTGCGTGCGGTGGTACGGAGAGTCGGGCGCCAGTTCGGCCACCATGCCACGATGCACCGCGCCCAGTCCGTGGTACGGCAGACTCGGCAGGAAGTGGTGCAGCGCGTGATAGCGCAGGCCAACGGGCGCAGCGAGCGCCGTGAGCCACGGCGGGCCGAGCACGTTCACCGAATCGACGAGCTGGCTCAGCTCGTTCATCTCCGCACCTTCGTTCTCGTACTGATGCGCCGCCAGGGTGCGCACGTGATTGAGCAGCAACACACCGACGCCGATGCCGTACCAGCGCACCATCCATGCGACCTCGATCACGCCGGTCGCCAGACCGGCCATGGCCGACCAGAACAGCAACGCACCGCCGAGCTCCTGTAGCGCCCACCGCGTCTTCGCCGCCCCCTCGGGGCGTGGGCGCCGGTAGCGTGGGTTGATGACGAGCGTGGAAGCACGCCCGACCACTTCGTCGCGCAGACGCGAGCTGAGCAGCGACAGCGGACCGAGCACGCCCCAGCGCAACATGAGCAGGCCGGGCACGGCCAGCATCGTCAGCACCGAGGAAATGATTCGCACAGGGCTCCAGTGCGCGATGAAGTCGTATTCCGGATCGTCGTCGGTACCGTACACGGCGCGCTTGTGGTGCTCGTTGTGCGAGCTCACGTACATCAGGCTCGGCACCATCAACGGCAGGCCGACAAGGAGGTTCCAGACCGTCTCGAAGCCGCGCACCGCGCCGCTGCGTAGATGCGTCAGCTCGTGAATGAAGAGCACCGCGCGATACAGCGCCAGCACCGCGACCAGCATCGCCGCCATTCCCAGCAGCGAGAACACCGGCAGGCTCGCGGCCAGCGCGAAGCTGGCCCAGCCGAGCACGGCCGAGCCGAGCATGTCGACCCAGTAAAGAGCAGGCTGCGGCTGAAACTCTCGCGAGAACCGGCGGCGTAGCGCCCCGGCCGACAGCTCCAGCTCTCCGGTACCGCCGTCGGTGTGACGCCCGCGCCCGGCGATGCGCGTGAGCGCAACGGTGAGCGACGAGTCTCGTACGCTGTAGTCGTTGGACATGGGACCAGGATCCCGGGCTCTTCGGGCCCGTCGGATACTTGCAGAACTGCGGCAAAGGCGCAAAAACGCCTTTAGTTCCGCGATACTAGGAGATCACTCCCAGCTCGCGGCCCACCTTCCTCAGCCCTTCCAGGCCCCGGTCGAGATGCTCACGGGTGTGCGTGGCCATGTACGAGGTACGGATCATGGCCCGCCCCGGAGGCACCGCCGGCGAGATCACCGGGTTGGCGAACACGCCCTCTTGCTGGAGTCGCATCACCATCGTGAACGCCGTCCAGTCCTCGCCCACGACCATCGGAATGATGGGCGAATCGCAGTCGCCGGTGTCGTAGCCGAGCGCCTGGATCTCGCGCTTCATGTAGCGCGTGTTCTCCCACAGTGCCTCGCGCCGCTCGGGCTCACGCTCGGTGATATCGATGGCCTTGAGCACTGCAGCGACCGTGGCCGGCGGACACGACGCAGTGAAGATCTGCGCGCGTGCGTTGTGTCGGATGTAGTCGACGATCGCATGATCGCCCGCGATGAACCCACCCGAAGCCGCCCACGACTTCGAGAACGTCCCCATCACGAGATCCACCTCGTCGTCGAGCCCGAAATGCTCGGCGGTTCCCCTGCCGCTGTCGCCGAAGACACCGAGACCGTGAGCATCGTCGACCATGAGACGAGCGCCATGCTCGTTCTTGAGGCGTACGATCTCGGGAAGATTGCAGACGTCGCCCTCCATGGAGAACACGCCGTCCACGACGATCATCCGGCCGAGCTCCGGCCGGATACGCGAGAGCTTGGCATCGAGGTCGCGCATGTCGTTGTGCCCGTACCTCACGAGCTTCCCGAATCCGAGGCGCGCGCCGTCGATGATGCTGGCGTGGTCGAGGTTGTCGAGGATCGCCACATCGTGACGCCCGAGCAGACACGACAGAACGCCCACGTTCACCGAGTAGCCCGTGGCGAACACGAGCGCCGCCTCGCGCTGCATGAAGCCGGCGATGCGCTCCTCGAGCTGCGCGTGCAGATCGAGAGTACCGTTGAGCAGACGCGAGCCTGCGCAGCCCGTACCGTAGTGAGCCGCAGCGGCAAGCGCCGCCTCTTTCACCTCGGGATGGCTCGCCAGGCCGAGGTAGTTGTTCGAGCCCAGCATCACGATCTCGCGGCCATCCATGACGACCACGGGATCCTGCGCGGAGCTGATCTGACGGTAGTACGGATACAGGCCCTGCTTCTGGATCTCAGCAGCAAGCCGGTAGTCGTGACACTTGTCGAAGATGTCCGACTGCACGGGCTCGGGGGCCGTCATCTCTGATTTTCGAAGGGGAGTTGCCAAGTCGGTACCTATTTTCGCGTGTTTGGTGGCTGCGCGCAAAAGGTGCAGCTCATTTATCAACAAAAACCTCGAGCATTGTCCATGCTTTTTTGGCATTTCCCGGCCGCCGCCAGTAGATACCTCGGCGCATGAAGCTCCTGATCCTCGCACTCATCGGGCTGTGGGCCCTGCTGCATATGAAGACGTCGCGGTCCGACGGCGATCTCATCCCGGGCCTGCACGCCTACCGCCGCATGATGAGCTACATCATGGCCACCGGAAATTCGGCGGTCGTCTACTTCGACGGCTACGTGAACGCAGCCCCGCTCCTGGCGTACCTCGACGAGCTTCCCGATGAGATCGATGCCGACGTCTCGCACTGCCTGATCGCTGCCGCCTTCGTCTGCTTCTCCGAAGCCCCCACGATGAACCGTTTCTCCATAGGGCGGCGGCTCTACCAGAGGCGCGGCGTGTACATCACGTTCAGCATGAAGCGCAAGCAACTCGACCGCGAGGCAAAGCTCGCCACGGTCAAGCTGAGACTCGAGCGCGGAGAGACATTCGCGGCCCTCGTCGAACGAATCAACGCCAAGGTGAACGTCGAGCGTTCGGGGACGAAGACCTACGCAGACAAGGAGTTCAACCTCTTCGAACACATTCCACGCCCGCTGCTGCGCGGCGCCGTGGCCGCGCTCAAGACACTCGACTACTTCAATCTCCTGCCTGCATCGTTCATCGAGAACGACAGTCTCTACACGAGCATGGTCTGCGCCAACCTCGGTAGTCTCAATATGGGCGCGGGTTACCATCATCTCTACGACTGGGGGAACTGCCCGGCGTTCATGATGGCCGGCAAGATCGAGGACCGACCCGTGGCGGTCGACGGCAAGGTGGTCGTGCAACCCACCCTGCACATGCGCTGGTCGTACGACGAGCGTATCGACGACGGCCTCAACGCCCGGTTCGGCATCGAGTCGCTCCTCCGCGCGCTCGCGAACCCATACGAGTACTTCGGATGTCTCGCCGAAGACGGCAGCGATCGCCGACCGCTGGACACGCCCCCGTCGGCCGCATGAATCGACACCGGCATCATTTCAGCGCAACGCCTGCTCACGCAGCAGCCTGAAGAACACCGGCCATCCCCAGATGAGCGGACGCCGCCGTTGCCGTTCGGTGAGTTCGATCTTGATTCCGGTGTGGCGCCCCAGCTTGAACAGGGCATAGGGTAGCCAGTCACCGAACGTGAGCGCGGACTTGATCAGACGCGGTATCTGCAACGCCTTGGCAATCGGGCGCCGGACTCGCCAGCGCAGCAGCACGGCCGTGCGGCGACGGCGCACCATCGCCACCTCAAGCGGATCGCCGTCGCTTTCCAGGCGGAGCCAGCCGCGACGCTCCAGCACTCGCAACGCGTGCGCCGTCACGGCGTCGTAGCGCAGCGGCGCGGCATCGTACACCTGAGCGATCGTTTCAGGTTGCTCGGTACGGAACTCCGCACCGTAGGTCTCGCGGAAACCGTTCTGCCACAGTTCCTCCGGCGTGAACCGGACGCGCCCGGCGTCGGCAGGCATGAACACCAGCAGGTGAGCAACCATGGTCAGCACGGCATCCACCAGGCTTCGCACGACGGACGCGCGCGCCTTCTCGTCGCGGGCGTAGGTGAGCAACGCCGGCTGCGAGAACCGAGACCAGACAATCGAATGCAGCGATTTCGACGAAGCCGCGCGCGCAAAGTCTTGCACCGACATCACCGCGTACTTCGTGCGTATCGTATCGTCGCCATCGGCAAGCTCGAGATAGAAGACGTTCGGCGGCAGCATTGCGTTCGACCATGCCAGTCGGCGCTTGTCATACGCCGCACGGTACGAGTCGACGAGCACGTAGAAGTCGAGAACGCCGCCCTCGCTCGACGCGCGCCGCAGACACGAGCCGTAGTACACGACCGCCGCCACCGCCGATCCATGCCGACGACAGATCTCATCGGTGAGAACGCTCGCCTCGCGCGGAGCCGGCCGCTCCAGCTCCCCGCTGACAGTGCGGGCGATGGCCGCGATGTCTCGATCAGCATTCGCCATGGTCGCCATCACGTCTCGATGAAGCAGATGCGGCGGTCTGCCTCGACGGTCACGGTGCGATCCTTCGCCTCGAACAGCTCGCCATCGACCGTCAACCCACAGTTGACACGAAACTCGAGAGTCTCGACGTTGCGGCTCACGAGGCCCGAGTCTTCCGGGTTGGTGAGGGGCAGTTTGCCGCGGATGATGCGCGATGCGACGCGTGGCCCACGAATCGCACCGCTGGCAATCGACGTGTAGTGAATCGGCCCGTTCTCGTCACCCCAGAACGGCCGGATGTTCGCAAACATGCGCCCGAGCGTCGACGCGATCAGCAGCAGGTAGTCGCCCTGATGCTCGCCGCGGCGATCGAGCCGAATCCGGGCGTGGTCAGGCGTCAGCAGATCGCGCGACGAACCGATCACCGCGCGCGCAACGAGCAGGCCGGTGACGAGCCCCGCTCCGAACGCCCCCTGAGCGCGTCCTTCGGGAAACGCGCGGTGCGTGAACTCGATGGCACGGTGAATGACGCCGGCGCCGAAGAACATTCCGTAGTGCGTGGTGCCTTCGGGCTGCATCTTCACACGCAGCACCGGCCGGTTGACCACACGTTCCTTCATCGTTCCCGCGCGATTCGACTCCATGACCGCGGCCACGGCCGCTACCGGATCGCGATGACTGCCGATATCGAGCGCGCTCATGTTCGTACGACCGCTGCGCAGCGGGACGATGAGCGGTAGACGTTCGAACGCCCCCTTGCCTAGCAGCTCCGACAGCGTGCGCTGAAGCGTGCCGTCGCCTCCGTTCACGACCAGCACGTTCACCTCGCGGCGTGCGAGGTCGGCGAGCGCTCCGTGCACCGAGCCGCTGTTGTCGGTCTCGAACCGGGGCACGTCGGAGTGATTCTTGAGGAACGAGACGACGCGATCGACGTGCGGCCCTCGGCGGCCGGCGCGGGTGTTGCTGATCACGCCGATGCGCATGAGTCCGCGGTCGACGGCCGGCGCGCGGCGGGTTGCCGTCGCACGCGGGCGATCCATGAGGTCCACGGGCAGGACACTCCCCTGGGCCCGCGCATCACGCACCAGCTCTGTATGACCCATGGGTTTACTCAGATCCCTCGCCGGCCGAAGCCGTGGTCAGCAGCCCATCCCCTTCTGCTGGCCCGCCGGAGAGAACACCCCCCGGGCGAGGCATACTCCCGAACTTATCCGGAACTACACGCATTTTCCAACGAAATGCGCAGAGGCTTCGATTCGGCCTCCAGCCCGCGCCTCAGGGCTCGGAACGGCCTTTATCCGCGCGTCAGGCGGCCCTGTCGCCACGCTGCGCGAGGATCCGCCGGGCCAGCTCGAGATCTGACGGCTTGTCCACGTCGATGGCGCATTCGGGGAACGGCATGACCACCGCCTCGATCCTCGCCCCGATGCGTTTCGACGCGCGCTTCATCGCGCTCTCCAGATCGAGGCGACGGGCAACGAAGAGGCCCAGGTTCACGAGCCCGAACATGCCGACGAGCCGCCAGGGCTTCTTGCGGTGGCGCTCGGCTCGCACCCAGAAGTCGGCCACCTTGGCCGCCGCGGGGCCCTTGAACGCGAACAGGTTCGCGCCGCTGAACGTGTCGTCGCCGAGCGGGATGAGCGTACGCGGCTGCTCGGGGAACTCCCGCCGGAAGTCGGAACCGGCCACGAGACCCACCACCAGATCGGCCTCGCTGGCCGCCGCGTTGACCCAGAAGTGGCCTATCATCTCCGAGGTCAGCAATGCGTGGTCGGCGGTCGTGACGAGCAGCGGGACGCCGGCGGGCAGCCGCCCCAGGTAATCGCTGACGCTGGAGCTCGGCGAGTCAAGGCTCTCGTGAACGTGCAGGCTGCCTTCGGCGACCATGTCGCGCAGCTCGGGAACGCCGTCAAGTGTCGACGGATCGTCGATGCTGACGGCGATGCTGGCGATCTCCGGTCGTGTCCGCAGGCTGCGAACGACCCGCACCAGCATCGGCACCCCGTACACGGGAACCAGCGCCTTGTGGCTGCACTCCACCGCCTCGGTCAATTCATCCACTCCGCCACGACGACCGGCGAGCACGAGCGCCGCCGCGTTGCGGGCTACCGGCAGAGAACGGTCGTCGTCACGCACAGCGGCCACCCTGGCAATGTAGCGCGCGCCGGGCCATCGGTTCAATGAGCGCTACGCACCGCGGCCGAATCCGGCACAGCCGCCGACCCGGTCCAATGGCGCCGGTTTGCCGGATCGGCTAGCCTGAGCCGTCGACTCCAGCCGGGTCGGAGCTCCACCATGCGTCTACTTGTCGTCTTCGCGCGCGCTTACCCCTGGCGCAGCCTGGCCATGCTCGGCTGCCTTCTTCTCGCCGCGGTGGCCGAGGGCATCGGGCTGTCGAGCATGCTGCCGCTGCTCGACATGGTCACGAAGACCGAGGGCGACGCGGCAACGGCCACCATCGACACCGACGGCTCGACGCTCGAGCGCATGGTGGGCACCACCCTCACCACCTTGGGCCTGCAGCCGACCATCGGCTCGCTACTGCTGTTCATCGTCGCCGGCATCGCGATCAAGGCGGCGCTCGTGCTGCTCGCGAAGAAGCAGGTCGGATACACGGTCGCGCACGTGGCCACAGACCTGCGCCTCGAGTTCACACGCGCGCTGCTGGCCGCACGGTGGCCGTACTACGTGCGCCAGCCGGCCGGAGCGCTGGCCAACGCGTTCGCCACCGAAGCCTCTCGCGCCTCCGAGGCATATCTGTTCGGCACCACGATCGTCTCGATGGCCATCCAGGCCACGCTCTACATGACCCTCGCCGCGATGCTTTCGTGGGAGGCCACGGTCGGCGGCGCGGCCGTGGGTGTGTTCACGATCGCCGCGCTCGGCCGCCTGGTACGCGTCACCAAGAAGGCCGGCGCGAAACAGACGCGGCTGCTCAGAACGTTGCTGTCACGACTCACCGATGTGCTCTACGCGGTGAAGCCGCTGAAGGCGATGGCGCGAGAAAACCTCATCGGCCCGCTTCTCGAGCGCGAAACCGAGAAGCTCAACCGCGCACTGCAACGACAGGTGCTGAGCAAGGAGACACTACGTGCTTTGCAGGAGCCGCTGCTCGTCGGGTCGGTAGCGGGCGGCCTGTACGTGGCCGTGGTGTGGTGGTCACTGCCGCTCGACAACGTGATCCTGCTGGCGATCCTGTTCGGACGCGCGCTGGGCAGCCTCAACAAGGTGCAGAAGCAGTACCAGTCGATGACCGCGTGCGAGAGCGCGTTCTGGTCGCTGCGCGAAACGATCGACCGCTCCGACGCCGAGCGCGAGATGAGCGGCGGCACCACCCTCCCCTCGCTCGAGCGCGAGGTGGCGTTCCGCAACATCACGTTCGGACACGGCGACGCGGGCGACCAGGTGGTGGTGCGCGACATGTCGATGGAGATTCCCGCCGGCCAGGTCGTCGGCATCATCGGCCCTTCGGGCGCCGGCAAGACCACGATCGCCGATCTCATGATCGGGCTGGTGCGCCCCCAGCAAGGCTCGATCACGGTCGACGACGTGCCTCTCGAAGAGCTCGACCTGCGCGCCTGGCGCCGGATGGTGGGCTACGTTCCCCAGGAAGCGTTCCTGCTCCACGAGAGCGTGCTCGTCAACGTGAGCCTGGGCGACAGCGACCTCACCGAGGCCGACGTCGAGCGCGCCTTGCGCATCGCCGGCGCGTGGGACTTCGTGGCCGAGATGCCCGAGGGCATCCACACCGAGCTCGGCGAGCGCGGGGCGCGAGTTTCAGGCGGTCAGCGCCAGCGCATCGCCATCGCGCGCGCGCTGGTCCACAGCCCTCGCGTGCTGGTGCTCGACGAGGCGACGGCCGCGCTCGACCGCGACAGCGAGGCCGCGGTGTGCCGGACGGTGCGCTCCTTGCGCGGCGAGATGACCGTCATCGCGATCACCCACCAGCCTGCCCTCCTGGAGACCACCGACCGCATCTACCGGCTGCACGACCGCACGGTGGAGAGGGTCGACGACGAGACCGGGCGGCGTTACGTCGCCCAGGGCACGGCCTGAGCGTCCGGCCTCGACCGCGGCCCTGTGCCCCCCGAACGGGGCAGGCTTTGACGCCCGGGCCGGATTCGGATTTGCTAGTACCCAACCCCGTCCGGGGATGGGTGCGGAGAGGGCCGCTGGGGGAATCACCATGGGCTTCATGACGGTGAGTCGTATCGCCGCCCGCCTGCTGCCGCAGAGCGAGGCCGACGACGCTGCGTTTCTTCGTGAGAAACCGGACAGGATCGTTCTCGCACCCGATCCCGGCCTGACTCCGAGCGACAAGCCGCCGGTGCGGCTGTTCCTCGGCACCGAGCCGGGCCAGTACCGCGCCGAGCGCGTGTTCGTGTGGTCGATCGAACAGGTCCGCGATCGTTCGCGGCGTTACGAGATCTACCTCATGAAGGATCTCGAGGGGTTCGATCGTCGCCTGTGGCTCACGGGCTTCACGAACTACCGGCTCGCGATCCCGCATCTTGCCGGCAAGACCGGCCGCGCGATCTACAACGACGTCGACCAGCACTTCCTGTCCGACCCTGCCGAGCTCTTCGACATCGACATGGGCGAATCGGGCTTCCTGGCGCTCAGCCCCCAGGACACCGCCGTCATGCTCATCGACTGCGAACGCATGGCGTCGGTATGGACGTTGCGCGACGCGCAGCACGGACGCCGCAAGCCGCTCGAAGCAAAGGCGCGTCACATGTGCGGGCAGCTTCCGCGCGAGTGGCACTGCCGCGACTGGGAGTACGTCGAGGGAAAGTCGAAGTGCATGCACTACACGACGATCCACACGCAACCGTGGCAGCCGTTCCCGAGCGTGTTCGTCTACCAGCCCAACGAGGCAGCGCACGTCTGGGACGCAGACGAGCGCGCCGCCGACGAGGCGCGCTACCAGCCGTTCACCCTGGCCGAGCCGAGCATGGGATTCGTGAAGGTCGTCGAGCAACGACGTACCAGCGCGCGCGCCCTGCCCTCGCGAAACGGCAGCGTCGATAGCCCGGGCGTGCAGGATCTCGTCACCGCGTGCGCGGCACAGACGATCTTCGAGCTCAGCCTGGCGGCCCGGGCGGGCGACGCGACCGCGGTGGAGCCGCTGTCGGACAAGCGCAGCGGGCTGAACGTGACGCGCTACAACGCGCTCGACGAGGCACCGGCCCCGGGCGGCGAGTACGACGGCGTGGTCTGCACGGACACGCTGGAGCACGTATGCGACGATGACGTGTTCTGGCTTCTCGACGACCTGTTCCGACGCGCACGCGGCTTCGTGCACGTGACCGTCAGGCAAGAGACCGCTGGCAGCCTGCTCTCCCAGTTCGGCCGCCAGCGTAGATCGAGCCGCGCGCCTGCATGGTGGTACGACCGCTTTCGCGAAGCCGGCCAGCGCTACCCCGAGGTGCACTGGAAGCTCGACCTCACCGTCACGAGCAAGAGCGGCGTGTCTCAGAGCTACCAGCGCGAGGGCGGGCGTCGCAACGACGGCCCTCCGCGCGTGTGGGTGCTGCTCGACCACAAGCCCGGGCACACCACGCAGTCGCTCGGACTGGTGAAGGCGCTGGGCTGGCCTTACGAGATCAAGACCATCGACTTCTCACCACTCAACCTGGCCACCGACCGCCTGGTGCACCCCATGCTCATCGACCCGGGCGGCAAGCGCCGCGACGCGCTGCGGGCTCCCTGGCCCGACGTCGTGGTATCCACGGGCTGGCGTACGGTCCCGCTCACGCGGTGGATCGCCGAGCAGAGCGGTGGCGCCACGCGCACGGTACAGATGGGACGCAAGGGCGGCGACGTGGCGCAGCACTACGACGCGGTCGTCACGTGCAGCCACCTGCGGCTCCCCACCAACCCGCACCGGATAGAGACGCTGGCACCGCTCAGCCGCGTGAACGCCGACGCACTCGCCGAGGCAGCAGCACGCTTCCCCGATCTGTTCGGCTCGGCGCCCCACCCCTGGATCGTGTTGCTGGTCGGCGGAACCTCGCGACACCACCGGATCGACACCGCGATGGCGCGACGCATGGGTGAGGAGGTCGGCAGCTTTGCACGCGAAGCCGGCGGCACGGTCTTCGCCGTCACCAGTCGGCGCACGGGCGCCGAGGTGGAGGCCGCGCTCGAGGCAGGCCTGGGCTCCACCGGGCGCATGTGCCGGTGGGCCAACGTGGGCAACGACAACCCGTACCTCGGCTACCTGGCCGGCGCCGACGCAGTGGTGGTGACCGGCGACAGCGAATCGATGCTCGCCGAGGCCAGCGCCTCGGGCAAGCCGGTCTACATCTACCCGGCGGTGAAGCGCGCGTCCTCGCCCGCGGCACGGCTCGCCGAGTTCGTCACTCGCATCGCATACTCGCGACCTCTCAAGAGGAAGGGCACCGTCCGCCCCCAGCAAGGACGCGAGTACCTGTGCTCGAGGCTGATCGAGCGCGGCATCATCCGGCCCCCGCGCGACGTCGAGCTGATGTGCCGGCTGCTCGTCGAGCAGGGCGCCGCCAGGCGCTTCGGCGACTCGCTGGGCACGGCCGACGGCCGGCCACTCAGCGAGAACGAGCAGGCAGCCGAGAAGGTGCGGGCACTGCTGGGATGGACCCTCTGGGACGATCAGCCCGAGGCGACCTCGGTGGGACGGGGGCAGGCACGTCGCCGCACGGCCACGGCTTGAGCATGGCGAGCCCGGCGCCGATCGACTCGCCGCGCGCTGACGCCGACGCAGCGCGGGCGCCCAGCGTGTGGGTGCTGCTCGGCAAGGGCACCGGCGGAAACGGCCAGATGCTGAGCTTGGCGCAAGCGCTCGGCTGGCCCTTCGAGTCCAAGAAGCTCGTCCACAACCCGCTGAACGTCGTGCCGAATCTGCTCCTCGGCGCATCGAAGGCCACCGTGGACTCGAGGCGATCGAGCCCGCTGCAAGCACCGTGGCCCGACCTCGTGATCGGCGCCTCCAGGCGTAGCGCCCCCGTCGCGCTGTGGATACGCAAGCAATCGGGCGGACGCACGCGTCTGGTCCACCTCCTGCACGCCCAGACCCCGCTGGAGCAGTTCGACCTGATCATCACGCTGCCGCAGTACCGGCTACCCGACCGACCGAACGTGCTTCACAACACGGGCCCGCTGAACCTGATCGACCCGGCAAGCCTCGATAGCGCACGATCGCAGTGGGTGGGTCGCCTGGCCGAGCTGCCCCGACCCTACACGGCCCTGATCGTCGGCGGCAACAGCTCGAGCTACGTGCTCGACCCCGCGACCGCGGCGAGGCTGGGACGCGAGGCCAGTGAGCGCGCCGCCGGAGGCTCTCTGCTCGTGACCACGAGCCCTCGCACGCCGCCCGAATCGACCGACGCGCTGTTCGCCGCGGTCGACGGCCCATCGCACCTGTATCGCTGGAAGCGCGACGACCCGGACAATCCCTACAAGGGATTCCTGGCGCTCGCCGACCGCTTCATCGTGACCGTCGACAGTGCCTCGCTCGCCATCGAGGCGTGCGCGACCGGCCGACCGGTCGAGGTTTTCGAGTGGCCACGCAAGGGGGCACCCACCTCGGGGCACGACGACGACGGACTCGGCGCGCGCGCCTACGAGCGCCTGCTCTACCTCGGTCTGGTAAAGCCGCCGCGCGACTTCGACGCGTTCCACCGTGCGCTACGCGAGCGCGGCCTCACCACGCGACTGGGCGACCGGTCGGAGCCGCCGCCGCGACGCCCACTCGACGACTTGGAGCAGGCCGTTGCGCGCATTCGGCAGCTGTTTCCTGCCGACTCCATACCCGGGAGAGACCACTGACCATGCAATACCTCGATCTCGAGCGGCTCGGCGCCGTCGACGTGCCGGCGTTCCGCGCCACCACGCCCTACCCCTGGACGAACCCCGCGGGCCTGCTCACCGAAGAGGGCTTCCGCGCGCTCTACGAGAACATGCCGGACACCTCGCTGTTCACCCAGGAATTCGGCGTTCAGAGGTCGCACGGCCAGCACCCGCACGACCGTCTCGCGCTCGAGTATCGCGACGACCTGCCCATCTCCGAGCACTGGCACGGATTCCTGCGCGAGCTGCGCGGGATCGACTACCGCCGGTTCATGCAGCAGATGTACGACACGCGCTTCCTGACGCTCACGTTCCACTGGCACTACGCTCCACGCGGAGCCTCCGTATCGCCGCACTGTGACGCCAAGCGAAAGCTCGGCTCGCACATCTTCTACTTCAGCACCGAAGAAGACTGGCAGGAGGACTGGGGCGGACAGACCCTGGTGCTCGACGACCACGGCCGGTTCGGTCGCAAGTCGGCCCCGAAGTTCGAGGAGTTCGACAGCGAGGTCGCCGCCGATGGAATGGGCAACATCAGCTTCCTGTTCGCCCGCAAGGACAATTCCTGGCACGGGGTGCGCGAGATCACGTGCCCCGAAGGCATGTATCGCCGCGTGTTCATCGTGGTTGTCGAGGACAAGAAGCACAGCCTGGTGCACAGCGTGATCGACCCGTTGCGCGGCAAGAAGCGCGCTCGCTATTGAGGGAGAACCACGCCGACGTGAAAGCCGCGCAGACCGGGGCCGCCGAGACGGCCGCCAGCATCAGCACGCCCGCGCAGACCGCGCGCAAGTGTGTCGTGACCGTGCTCGGTGCCGGCCGCAGCGGTACCAGCGCCATCACACGTGCGCTGCCGGCGATAGGAGTCGACCTGGGTGACAACCTGCGTCGCGGACGCGGCAAGAATCCGACCGGCTTTTGGGAAGACCGCGACCTGCTCGCGCTCAACAAGCGACTGAAGCGAGTGCTCGGCGTACGCGGCGACAGCGTACGCTTGATCGGTGACGACGAGTGGCACCAGCCTGCTGTGCGCGCGCTACACGACCAGGCCGTCGAGACCATCAAGCGCCGCTTCGGTGGCCATCAGATGTGGGGCTACAAGTACGGCCGCACGTTGCGGATGCTGCCGTTCTGGACCGCCGTGTTCGACGAGCTCGGGCTCGACGCGCGCTACGTGATCGCCCTGCGCAACCCTCTCAGCGTCGCCCGCTCGCGCGCCGCACTGGACGAACGACGGGGCACCCAGGAGAAGAGCGACCTAGAGTGGCTCGTGAACGTCGTTCCCTACCTTCATCTCGTCCGCGAGCGACCGTTCGTCGTGGTCGACTACGATCTGGTCATGGGCGCGCCCGCCGCAACGCTCGAGCGCATGGCCGGCCAGCTCGGCATCACGCTCGAGAGCAACGCCGGCATCGACGACTACTGCACGAACTTCTTGAAGACCGGCATGCGCCACAGCCGATTCAGCCTCGAGGAGCTGCAGGCCGATGAGCGCATCCACCCGCTGGTTCGTCAGGGCTACACGTGGCTGTACCGGCTGGCGAGCGACGAGGTGTCGGCGTCCGATCCCGCTTTCTGGGCCGACTGGGAGCGCATCGCCGAGGGCGTTCGCGCGCTCGACCCGTTGCTCACGCACATCGATCGCGTACAGCACGACCTGCTCCACGCGCAGCGCAGCCTGCTCGGACCGCTACAGGCGCTCCCCGAGCTGTGGCGGCGGCTGAACGCCAGGTAGTTCCCGGCCGCGACCGCCGGCATCCGGTTCCGACCGGACACGAGATCGGCCGTCTCGAACGGGACGCCGAGACCTTTTTCGGCGACCTGATCACGTAACTTGCGTTCGTCCGGAGCGAACGGGAAGTCATGGACCCCCATGCTTCCCGCCCCGACGTCGCGGTCCGGCCGACCCGACGGCGACCACGGAAACGCCCGCGGGCCATGGCCGTGGCCCTCGCCTGCGCGGCCTTGCTCGCCACGGTCACCGCCGGTCACGCGAACTTCCACAGGGCCAAGATCGACGAGATCCTGACCAGCTACGGCGGCGACACCGACGCGCAGTTCGTGGAGATACTCATGGTCACGGGCGGTCAGGGCGTCGTGAACAGCTCGAAGCTCACCGCGTTCGACGACCAGGGCAGCTTCATCGGCACGGTGCTGACCGTCGGCGGCAACGTGTCCGGCGGCGCCGACCGCCGCTGGATCATGGGCACGACCGCTTTCGAGCAGGCCAGCGGCCTCGACGTCGACTTCGTGTTCGCACCCGGCCTGCCCACCGGTGGCGGCATGGTGTGCTGGGGCAAGCCGTCGAGCGGCAACGAGGACAACGCCAGCTGCAGCGGTAACTACGTCGACTGCGTCGCATACGGCAGCTACGCCGGCCCCGGCAACAACTGCATCGGCACCCCTACCCCGCTCGCGGCTGACGGTCATGCGCTGCGGCGCGCTTCGTGCACGGCCGACAACCTGAACGACTTCGAGTGTGCGTCGCCGGGCGACCCCGAGAACAACGCCGGCGAGACCGTGCAGCTCGCGGCCACCACGTCGTGCACGGCCTCGACGACCACCACCACGATTGCACAGACGACCTGCGGCGACCCCAGCGGCGACGGCTCGGTCACCGCTACCGACGCGCTGCTGGTACTGCAGGTCGCCGTGCAGCTTGCACAGTGTGCTCTCTCGGTATGTGACGTCGACACCAGCGGGACGACGACCGCGACCGACGCGCTGCTGGTGCTCGCGTTCGCGACGATGCTGCCGGTGGAGCTGGCCTGCCCGGCGACCTGACGACGATCAGCGCCCGCGCTCGCGGCGCAGCCCGGCCAGGCTGACGAGCGACGCCGCGTTCAGCAGGGCGAACGCGGCGAACGCGAACCGGTAGTCGCCCAGCCAGTCGAGAGAGCCGCCGGCCACGATCGGGCCGAGCACGCCGCCCGGAAACAGCGCCACCGACAGCGCACCGAAGATCCGCGCCATGTGGGTCACGCCGAAGCAGTCGATCACGACCAGCGGAAAGACCACGTTCTCGGCGGCCGTCGCCAGTCCGTGCGCCACCAGAAACGCCGGCAATACGCCTGGCGCGTCGACGAGCAGCAGTGCGACCGACGCAGCGGTAAGAACCGTGAAGTTCGCGATCAGTAGCCGCACCGGAGAGAAGCGATCGGCAAGCGCTCCGGCGGCGATCTTGCTCACGATGCCTAGCGCGACGGCGACGCTCAGGCTCGCCGCGGCGCGAGCGTTGGAAAAGCCGGCATCGCTCAGAAATGCGATCAGATGCTGCGTGACCGCGAGGTAGTACAGATAGAACGAGAACAGGAGCGCGGCCAGAATCCAGAAACTGCGCGTCCGCATGGCGGCACGCAGATCCAGGTCGCCCTCGTGCCCATCGGCCGGCAAGCCCCGACGCGTGCTCGGTCCGACCGCCGGCGCGCCTGTCGGTTCGCGAATCGCGAACAGCGCGAAAGGCAACACGAGCACGACGGCACCGACGGCCGTGGTGGCGAGTGCCGCGCGCCACGACCACGCCGCTGCGATCGCGTCGGCCCCGACGGGCACGACTGCGCCGCCGACGTTCGAGCCGACGAACACCATCGCCAGCGCGAGGCCGCGCCGCCCCTCGATCCAGCGCGACGCGACGGCACCCACGACCACGTCGCCGAGCCCTGCCATGGCCAGGCCGAACAGCGTGCTGTTCAGATAGAACTGCCACAGGCTGTCCATGCGGCTGAACAGCCACAAGGAGAGCCCGAGCAGGAGCGTCGAGACCGACAGCACCGTGCGCGCGCCGACGCGCTCCACGAGCTGTCCGGCCAGGGCCGCGCCGAGCCCCATGGCGACGAGCACCGGCGCCGACGCTACCGAGAACGCCGTACGCGACCATTCGAACTCAGCCACGATGTGCTTGAGCACCGCGCCGAACACGTAGCCGCAGCCGAGCCCCACCTGGCACACGAAGCAGCCGAGCAAAACGACGGCCGACGTGCGCCAGTAGGCCGCGGGATGGGCCATCTACATGGGCGGGTGGTAGAGAACGAGCATGTCGTAGACCAGCGCCGGGCGTTCCTGGCCGACCACGTGCACGGCGATCTCGGTATTGATGAGCGTGCCCTTCGGTCGCGCCTCGACGTTCTTGATGCGCGAGTGCGCGTGCACCTTGCTGCCGGCTGGTACGGGCGAGAGAAAGCGCAGGCCGTCGGCGCCGTAGTTGGTGGCATTGCCGAAGCCGGTGACGTGGAACGTGGCCTGCCCGCCGAGCGCGGGCAGCAGGCTCAACGTGAGGAAACCGTGGGCAATCGGTCCACCGAACGGGCTCTCCTTCTTGCAGCGCTCGACGTCGACGTGGATCCACTGATGATCGCCGGTGAGGTCGGCGAACTGACTGATCTTGTCCTGGGTGATCTCGACTTCCTGGCTCCAGGGGCCGTGCTCGTCGCTGATCTGTCCCTTCAGCGCGTCGATGTCGTCGAAGCGGATCTCTTCCATCTGGCTCTCCTCTCGGTTGCGCGTGTGTCGTCGTCGCCCGGCGCGGCCGCCGTCCCTACTCGATCGCGGTGATGGTCATGCCGCAGGTCTGGGGCGCGCCACCGATGTTGTGGCTGAGCGCGACCGTCGCGCCCTTCACCTGCCGTTTGTCGGCCCTGCCCTGCAGCTGCAAGACGTTCTCGTAGAGCATGCGCACGCCGGTAGCACCAGTTGGATGGCCGAACGTCTTGAGACCACCGTCGGTGTTGACGGGCAGCTCGCCGTCGAGCGCATAGGTACCGTCGTTCACCCGCTCCTTCGCACCGCCCTTCTCGCACAGGCCGAGATCCTCGTACGTCAGCATCTCGGTCAGGGTGAAGCAGTCGTGCACCTGGGCGACGTCGATCTCGGCAGCCGGGTCGGCAATGCCCGCCTGCGCATAGGCGTCCTTCGCGGCATACACCGTCGGCTTCCAGCCGAGGAAGTCGAACGTCGGATCGGTCTGTGGATTGGGCGCGAGCGCGATGGACACCGCCTTCACGAGCACGGCATCGTCGCGAAAGCGCCTGGCGTTCGCCTTGCGCGTGAGCACGAGGGCCGCGGCGCCGTCGGACTGCGCCGCGCAGTCGTACAGCCCGAACGGCCACGAGATGATGCGCGCACCGAGGACGTCGTCGACCGTGATCTCGCGCTTCAGCATCGACTTCGGCGCAAGCGTACCGTTGTGATGGTTCTTGACGGCGATCTTCGCGAGATCCTCGCGGCCCGCGCCGAACTTCTCGAAGTAGCGCGCGGCACACAGAGAGAACCAGCCGGCCGGCGTGGCCGGCAGGTCGCGCACACCGCCCATCATCACGCTGGGGCCCGACACACCGCGGTCCTTGGGCTTGTCGAAGCCGACGACCAGGACGGTGTCGTAGGCGCCGCAGGCGAGCGCGAACACCGCGTAGCGAAACGCGTCGGTCCCGGTGGCACAGTAGTTCTGCACCAGGCTGATGGGCCGACCGAACAGCTTGAGTGATTCGGCCACCTCGGCCGTGCCGCGCGAGGGATATACAGAGCCGCAGAAGACGGCCTCGATCTGCTTTTGCGGATCCTCGATGCCGGCGTCGGCGTAGGCCTCGTAGGCCGCCTCGACGATCATGTCCTCGGGGGCCATGGTCCAGTTCTCGCCGAACTTCGAGCAGCCGGCACCGACGATGGCGACCTTGTCTTTTATGGATTCGGGCATGTTTCTTCTCTCGGTGTTCGTGGAGTCAGAGGCATGGTGACGCGAGGTAATTCGGCCACTCGCCAGCTCGCGGCCTCTCACACGGGACGGCACTTCCAGAAGTAATTGGGCTTGCCGCCCACTTCGTGGATTCTTCGAAAGACGAACTCGACCGGAAGATCACAGCGCATCTCGTCGGGCGACGCGTCGGTCATCTGCAAGTACACCCGGCACGCTTCGTCGGTTTCGACCATCACCGCGATCAGCGGCGGCTCGGGCGTGGGGAAGAAATAGTCGAACGTGTAGGACATCACACGGCCGCGGCCGTCGGCCAGCGCGACCGGGTCAAAATCGTCGCGAGCGTGACACTGGTAGCAGACACGCTGCGCGGGGAAGTGGACCGTACCGCAACCACGACAGCGCGCACCCTGAAAGCCGATGTCCGCGTCACGGTCGCGATGGTGAACCGTTGCCGCGATGCCGGCGCCCGCGCGGCGATCGAACTCGCCCGGCGTGAGATTGCGCGCGGCGAGATACGCCTCGTAGCTCCTGGCCGGACGCCGGTTTGCCAGCGAGCCGCTCACGCCGACCGGCGGCGCGAGCGCGTCGACGGCGTCGGTCACACGCAATGCCATCACCTCGGCGCCGTCGCCGTAGCTCGCCATCAGCACGCGCTCGCCCGCGGCCGCGGCCTCGAGCGATGCTACGAGCAGTAGAGGCGCGAAGGCCGCGCCGCAGTTGCCGAGCCGGCCGAACAGGGCGTCCTGGAGCTGCGCACCATCGAAACCGAGCTGCTTAGCGGCGCGCGCGTGCGAGCGCGCATCGGGTGCGTACAGCGCGACGCGCGTGAAATCGGCCGCGCTCGCACCGGCTTTCGCGAGAAGACCGGCAACCGCTTCGGCGAGGCTGCGAAGATAGCCCTCCTCGACGACGAACCGGTCTTCCCAGGTCTTGACGAATCGGTCGCCGTCGGCGCGCCACACGTCGAGGATCTCGTCGGCAACACTGTAGGTGTGCTCCACTTCGGCGATGACCGACTCTCTGCCCACCAGAAAGGCCGCGGCGCCGTCGCCGAGGTTGCGCTCGAGAGGCGACCTGGGCGCGGCGAGCCGGCAGTCGGCGATCACCACGAGAACACGACGTGCCGTGCCGGCCGTCACCGCATCGAGCGCGCTCATGATCGCCCCGCTACCCGCGCGTAGCGAGCCGCCGAAGTCGGTGGCGCGCACGTCACGGCGCAGGCCGAGCGCGCGCGCAACGAGGCTCGCCGCCTGCTTCTCATGGTAGGGGCTGGTGGTGGAGGCGAAGAACAGCGCGTCGATGTCGGCGGGCTCGAAGCCCGTGAGACAATCGCGCGCGGCGGCCACCGCCATCGTGATGCTATCCTCGTCGAACGCGACCGCCGAACGCTCCGGACCGCCGTCGGTAGCAGCCCGTCCGCCGATCACGGCCAGCGGCAGCCTGCACGCCGGCACGTAGGCGCCGTACGACACGATGCCCGTCATTGCAGCACCTCCTGATCGCGCAGCCGCTCGATGTCGGCTGCCGAGAGACCGAGAACTTCGGCCAGCACTTCCTCGGTATGCTCGCCGATGCCGGGGCCCGGCGAACGCATGTGATCGGCGTGCCCTGATAGCCTGAAGCCCATGCGTTCGAATGCCATCTCGCCGAGGTGCCGGTTGGCCAGTCGAACGAAATGCCCGCGGTGAGCGAGCTGCGGATCTTCGAGGAGATCGGCAAACGTCTGCACCATACCTGCCTCGACGCCTGCGGCCTGCAACGCGGCCATCAGCTCGTGGGCGTCGTGGTCGCGCGTCCACTCGCCGATGCTCCGGTCGAGGTCTTCGCGTCGAGCCAGGCGTCCCGCCGTGGTGGCGAGATCGGCGTCGCGCGCCCAGCCGGGCTCACCCATCGCGCGGGTCAGCGCGGCCCACTGCCGGTCGTCGCGAACCGCGAGCGCGATCCAGCGATCATTGCCTCGACACGGGTACACGCCGTGGGGCGCGGCGGCGCCGTCGTGGTTCGCGTCTCGGCATGCCGAATCGCCGGCCCCGGTATAGCGCACGATCATCTCCGAGAGAGAGTAGACGCCGGTCTCGATCTGCGAAACGTCGATGGTGCGGCCCTCTCCCGTACGCCGGCGCTCGAGTAACGCCGCAGCCATGAGCAGGCCCACGTAACGCGGCGAGAGAGAGTCGGTGATCGTCCCATACGGCCCGTGGGCTTCACCGTCGGCGCGGCCCGTCAGGTGGTTGAAACCGGCGATGGCGGCGCCCTGCCCTCCGAAGCCGGGATAGGCGCGCTGCGGACCGGTCTGTCCGAACAGGCAGCTGCTCACGTAGATGAGGCCCGGCTCGAGGGCGCGCAGGGTCGCGGCGTCGAGCCCCCACTTCGCCATCACGCCGGGCGCGAAGTTCTCGCTCACCACGTCGGCCCAGCACGCGAGCCGTCGCGCGAGCTCGACGCCCTCGGGGCGGCCGAGATCGAGCGTGACGCTCTGCTTGCCGGGGTTGAGCAGCATGAACATCGGCGCGCGATCGAGCGCACCCGGGTCGTCGCTCGTCAGGTGCAGCAGTCGCAGGAAATCCGGCCGCCGCGTAGACTCCACGCGAATGACACGCGCTCCCTGATCGGTGAGATAGCGCGTCGCCATCGGCCCCGCCGCGCCCGACCCGAACTCCAGCACCTTCACCCCCTCGAACACCCCCCCTCTCGAAAAGGAGACAGTTCCCTTTCGTGGCGAAGTGGTGAGAAAGGGGACTGTCCCCTTTTCCGGAGTGGTGGGGGCGAGAAGGTGGTTGTGCTCGCCGAGGCGGGGGGCTCGGTGCCGCACGCCGATGCCGGGTCGGTCGGATCTGGCGAAGAAGGCGGGGTGCTCGATGGACGCGCCGAGGTCGGCGTAGTCGAGCTCGGCGAACAGGCCGCGATCGCGTAGCTGCGGATGCTCGACGATCTCGCGCACGTCGTTGCAGGGGGCCAGCAGGATACGACGCTCAAGGGCTTCGGCATAGAGCTCACGCATCGTCCGCGTGGCGAAGAAGTCGCCGAACGCTCGCTCCAGCCGACCGATCTCGTCATCGGTGAGCGTGTTGTGGTTGTACTGCGTCCAGTCGTGGTCGCGCATCCAGTCGGGCTGCATGCCACACTCGGCCATGTACTCGCTGGTCGCGACCAGATTGCGCACGCGCGCCGGGCCGCCGCGCAGCCCGAACGTCACGTAGCCGTCCTTGCAGCGCCAGATCTCACGCGTGCGGCCGATTCTGACGCCCGCACGTCCGGCAGCGCGACCGTGCAGCGCGAACTGCCCCGGCCCCGACATCAGCGTTGCGAGCTGGCACTCCTGCATCGACACGTCGACGAGCTCGCCGCGCCCGTCCCGCTCTCGCCCCACCAGCGCCACCGCAACCGCGGCCGCCGCCTCGGCACAGGCGTGGTAGTGCGACGTGGGCAAGCTGCAGCGAACCGGAGGCAGCTCGGGCTCGCCCGTCATGGCCGCATTGCCGCCCACGGCGACGACCACCAGGTCGCCGGCCTCGTAGTCCGCATACGGCCCGGTCTGACCGAACGGCGTGATCGCACACCAGACGAGTCGCGGACAGCTCTCGGCCAGCGAGCGATAGCCGATGCCGGCGGCGTCGAGCGCGCCCGGCTTCGCCGATTCCAGAACGACGTCGGCGGTTGCCGCCAGGCGGCGAAACGTTTCCCGGCCGTCCTCGTCCTCCAGATCGATCGTCACGCCGAGCTTGCTCGTGTTGAGAGCGAGCCACGGCAAGCCGCGCTCGCGATCTTCGACCCCGCCCACGAACGGCCCCCGGCGCCGCAGTGCGTCACCAGCGGGCGGCTCCACCTTGATCACCTCGGCGCCGAGGTCGCCCAGGATCTTGCCGGCGAGGTGACCACGCTCGTCGGTCAGGTCGAGCATGCGCAGGCCTTCCAGCACGTCCTACTCGGCCTCCCCCGGAGCCTTGATGCCGTCGTAGAAGGGATACGGTTTCTTTTGAATTCCGATGGGTTCGAGCTTGTTGCCGAGGGCCGGCTTGAAGTGCTGCCGGATGTCCTCGAGCGACCAGCCGCCGGGCTTGATCATCCCCGATCCGTACTTCGGCTGCTCGAGCAACGTGACCCGGTCGGCGCCGGTGCCGAACACCTGCCCGCTGATGTAACGGCCCTCGTCGCTGCACAGGAACACCACCATCGGCCCGTTGAGCGCCGGATCGAGGAACGGCATCTCGATCTCCTTGCCGTCGGGCCCCTTGAACGTCTGCGACATGCGCGTGGTGCCGGCCGGCGATATCGCGTTCACGCGGATGCCGTAGCGCGCCAGCTCCATCGCCCAGGTGTACGTCATCGAGGCGATCGCACCCTTGGCCGCGGCGTAGTTCGTCTGCCCGAAGTTGCCCATGTGAGCGGCCGAGGTCGTGTTGACGATCGAGCCGCCCCGGCCGGCGTCGCGCATGTGACCGGCACCGGCCTGCGCACACCAGAACGTGCCCATCACGTGCACGCGCCAGACCTGCTCGAACTCGTCGTCGCTCATCTTGAGGAACGTCCGATCGCGCGAGATGCCCGCGTTGTTGACGACGATGTCGACGCTACCGAGCTCTGACGCGCACGTCGCGATCAGCTCCTCGGCGCCCTCGCGCGAGCCGATGTCGGCGCCGCTCGCGACGGCCCGACCACCCGCCTCGGCGATCTCGGCGACGACCTTGCCGGCCTCCTCACCGTCGAGGTCGTTCACGACCACCGCGGCACCGGCCGCGGCCAGGTGGATGCAGTGTCCGCGGCCGACGCCGCGCCCGCCGCCCGTGACGACCGCCGCCTTCCCGTCCAGTACGCCCATTCGTGTCTCCTTCCTCGCTGTCTCGCTTCGCGATCCGGTCTACGCAACCACGCCGGCCGCGTGCAGCTCGCCGATCTCGGCAGCCGTCACGCCCAGCCCGGCCAGCACCTCGTCGGTGTGCTCGCCGAGCAGTGGCGCCAGCCGGCCGATGGCGGCCGGCGTCTGGTCGAACGTCGCCACCGGCCCCGGCACGCGCATCCTTCCAGTGTGCGGGTGGTCGACCTCGACCAGCAGCCCGCTGGCGATCACCTGCGGATCGCGGTGGACGTCGGCCGGCATGTTGATCGGCGCGCTCGGAACCCCCTGCGCCTGAAACGCCGCGCAGACCTCTTCGCTGGTACGCGTGCGCGTGTACGCACGGATGATGGCGGCAAGCTCCTCGGAGTGCTCCATGCGCGCAGCCACGCCCTCGAAGCGGGGATCCCCGGCCAGGTCGGCCCTGCCGAGCGCGCGACCCAGCCCCTCGAGCTCGGCGTCGGAGATCGTCAGCGCCGTGACGTGACCGTTGCTCGTCGGATACGCGCTGAGAATACCGTGTAGTGGTGCCGGCACCGTCACGCCGTCGCCCAGATACGTATCGGCCTGCATGACGTCGGGCCACAGGAACGCGATCGATGCGTCGAGCATCGACAGCCGCACGTGCTGGCCGCCGGCGCCACGCTCGCGTGCGAACAGCGCAGCGCTCACCGCCTGTGCGCCGTGCAGCGCCGTCGCCTTGTCGCACACCACGTTACGCACCAGCTCGGGGCGTCCGCTGGTGCGGTCGGCCTGCGAGCCGGCCATGCCCGACAGCGCCTGGATCACGATGTCGTAGACGCGCTGATCGGCATACGGGCCGGTGTCGCCGAAGCCGCGAATCGACAGGTAGATCAGCCCGGGGTTGATGCGCTGCAGCGCCTCGTAGCCGAGCCCCATGCGCTCGGCCACGCCCGGACGAAAGTTCTCCACGAACACGTCGGCGTCGGCGACGAGTCGCTCGACCAGCGCCTTGCCGCGCGCCTCGCGCAGATCGAGCACCACCGAGCGCTTGTTGCGGTTGAGCGTGTTGAAAACGGCCGACAGCCCGCCGCGCGACGCCCCGATGTGGCGGATCAGGTCACCGGTTCCGGGACACTCCACCTTGATGACGTCGGCGCCCTGGTCGCCGAGGATCGACGTGGCCAGCGGACCGGAGATCATGCTCGTGAGATCCACCACGGTGACGCCCGCAAGCGGTCCGACCTGCTCGTTGTTGCCGCGTGTGTCGATCATCCCCTGCCCGATCGGACAGTGTCTTTCGTTTTTGACGGTTCGTCAAATACCCCACAAACATTGGCCAAAACCGCCTCCCCGGACGAGCCGGCCGGCGGCGCTCGTGATTTCCGGCAGCCTGACCGCGTGGTACGCTCGCGCTCGGAGGGTCCGGATGAAGACACCCGAGCTGTTCGATCTCACGGGCAAGACCGCGCTGGTAACCGGCGGCGGACGCGGGCTGGGCCGCCACATGGCGATCGGCCTCGCCGAGGCCGGTGCTCGCGTCTTCGTCGCGTCGCGCAAGCTCGAGAATCTCGAGGCCAGCGTTGCCGCGATCGAGGCGGCTGGCGGAAACGCCACGGCGATCCAGGCCGACATCGCCAAAGACGAGGACATCGATCGACTCGTCGACTCGGTGCTGTCGGATGCCGGCCGGCTCGACATCCTGGTCAACAACGCCGGCATGGTCTGGGCGGCGCCGACGCTCGACTACCCGATCGAAGGATGGGACCGCGTCTTCAATCTCAACGTACGTGGGCTGTGGATGCTGTCGCAGCGGGTCGCCAACCACATGAAGGAGGCCGGCGGCGGCGCCATCATCCACGTGAGCTCGATCTCGGCGATGAAGGGCTCGCGAGAGGAGAGCCAGCCGGTCGTCGCGTACAACGCCAGCAAGGGCGCGGTCCTCACGCTCACCAAGGACATGGCCGTGAAGCTCGCACCGCACGGCATCCGCGTGAACTGCATCGCGCCGGGCTCGTTCCTCACCGACATGATGAACTACGTTCGTCACGACGAGGACAAGCTGCGCGACTTCAGCAGGGTGATCCCGCTCGAGCGTTGCGGCGGCGAGGACGACATCAAGGGAATCGTCGTCTTCCTCGCCAGCGGCGCGTCGTCGTACATGACGGGCACCACGATCACGGTCGACGGCGGCATCATGGCCGTCGACCCCTGGCCGCTCCCCCCTTCGCAGTAGGAACTGGCTCGCGCAGCGTGCCTGCTCCTTCCGACAACCACGGCATGCGTGCCGTCGGCGCGCTGGGCGCAACGGCCATCGTCGCCGGCTCGATGCTCGGCGTCGGCATCTTCCTCACCCCGCGGCTGGTGGCGCTGCAGGTTTCGTCGACCGGCCCGTACCTACTGCTGTGGGCGCTTGGCGGCATCGTCGCCCTGGCCGGCGCGGTGGCCTATGCCGAGCTCGGAACCATGTTCCCACGAGCCGGCGGCGACTACGTATACCTGCGACACGCGTTCGGCCCGTCGACGGGCTTTGCCAGCGGCTGGCTCCTGTTCGCCGGTGTCTTCTGCGGCTCGATCTCGTCGATGGCATCGGCAGTGTGCACCTACCAGCTCTCGACCCTGGCAGCGCCACTGATCGAGCTCGACCTGGCCGCCCCCGCGCTCGGGACGCTCAGCGGCAGCCAGCTCGCGGCGATTACGCTGGTCCTCGGACTGACCGTGCTGAATTGCCTCGGCGTACGTGCCTCGACCATGGTGCAGACGCTGGCCACCCTGGTGCCGTTCGCGGTGCTGACCGTGGTGGCGGTGTACGCGCTGGCGACGGAACCGCACACCGCCGCGGTGGCGGCACCCGCCGACACGGGCGAGCCGTGGTCGGTCGCCGGGCTCGCAGTGGCGTTCCTCGGCGTCTACTTCGCGTACGCCGGCTGGAACGCCGTGGCCTACGTGGGCGGCGAGATCGACCGGCCGGAACGCAACATCCCGCTGAGCTTGCTGGGAGGCGCCGGCCTGGTGACGTTGCTGTACCTGCTCCTGTGCGCGGCATTCGTCGCCGTGCTCGGCATCGGGGGCCTTCGCAACGCGTTCGAGGCCGGCACGGCATCGGCCACGGCACTGCTCGGGCCCGGCGCCGAGTGGTGGGTGGCTGCACTGATTGCCGTGGCCCTTCTCGGATCGGTCAACGCCACGGTGTTGCAGGGCTCGCGCATCGCCTACGCGATGGCCACCGACGGCTCGCTGCACCCGTGGTTCGCAGCGCTCGGCTCCACGACGGCGGTTCCCGTGCGATCGCTGTGGGCGCAGGCGCTCGTGTCATGCCTTCTCATCGCGACCGGTTCGTTCGACGCGCTCATCGAGCTGACGTCGGTGGCGATGCTCGTCATGGGCGGCCTCGCGGTCCTGTCCCTGTTCGTGCTGCGCCGACGAGAACCCGACCGCGCTCGCCCCTACCGGGCAACAGGCTACCCGGTCGTGCCGGCGCTGTACCTGGCGGTGAGCGCCACGGTGATCGTCTCGCGCTGCTGGCAGGCATGGCTGAGCTCGACCCGTCCCGACGCCGACGCCCTCGAGTGGTTCCCGCTGCTGGGCCTCGCGCTGTTCGTCGTGATGCTGGTCGGACATTCGCTCGCGCGGCGCGTGACAACGGGAGCGGGTTCTTCAACGGAACACTAGGGTCCTTGCAGCACCGTGCCGGGTTCGTGCGCCCGTGTCGGCCTCGGCACGAACCAGCTACACAGAACCGGCAGCACCACGAGGGTGAGCAGCGTGTTGCTGAGAATGCCGCCGATGACGACCGTGGCGAGAGGACGCTGGACCTCGGCCCCCACGCCGGTGTTGATCGCCATCGGCACGAAACCGACGGCCGCGACGAGCGCGGTCATCAGGACGGGGCGCAAGCGAGCCTGGCAGCCTTCGCGGATCGCTTCGTCGTGCGGCACACCAGCTTCCAGCCGCTGCTTGATGAACGTGATCAGCACGAGCCCGTTGAGGATCGCGACGCCGCTCAGGGCGATGAAGCCGATGGCCGCGCTGACCGTGAACGGCAGGCCACGCAGCGCCAGCGCTGCCACGCCGCCGACGGCTCCGAGCGGAATCCCCGTTGCGACGATCAGCACGTCGCGTACGCTCCCGAGGCTCAGGTACAGCAGCACCAGGATGAGACCGAGCGTCAGCGGCACCACGAACGCGAGCCGGCGGTTCGCCCGCTCGAGGTTCTCGAACTGCCCGCCCCAGTCGATGGTGTAGCCGTCGGGCAAGTCGACTTCACTCGCAATACGCTGCTGTGCATCGGCAACGAAGCTCCCCACATCGCGTCCACGAACGTTCGCCTGGGCCGTGATTCGCCGACGTCCCCACTCACGGTTGATCGTCGAGGGTCCTTCGGTTCTGACCACGCGTGCGACCCTGTCCAGCGGCAAGACGGCTCCCGCGGCGGTGGGAATGAGCGTGGCGGCGACGGCGTCCGGGTCACTGCGCTGGCGTTCCGGCAAGCGCACGACGAGCGGGAAGCGCCGCTGTCCTTCGCGAATCTCCCCGACGGTCTTGCCGCCCACGGCTTCGACGATGTCGAGCACGCTTCGAGTTTGAATGCCGAACCGTGCGAGGGCTTCCGAGTCGACGTCGACCGTGAGCATGGGCAGACCGGTGATCTGCTCGCCCGAAACGTCCGCCGCGCCCGGAACGGTGAGCAACACGCGCTGGATGTCGTCGGAGATCCTCGTGAGCGTTTCGAAATCGTCCCCGTACACCTTGACCCCGAGATCGGACCGGATGCCGGCGATCATCTCGTTCATCCTCATCTCGATCGGCTGGGTGAAGGCAAGGTTCTGACCCGGCAAGTCCCCCAGCAGCGAGTTCAGCTGCTCTGCGAGCTCGCCCTGCGTCGAGGCCCTCTTCCACCGAGATCGCGGCCGTAGCGTCACGAAGATGTCCGTCAGCTCGATCCCCATCGGGTCGGTGGCGACCTCGGCCGTACCGAGCCGACTCCATACGCGATCCACCTCATCGGGAAACGCTTCGAGGATCAGCTGCTCCATGCGAGTGTTGTAGCGGGTCGATTCGTCGATCGATACGCCCGCCTGGCGAATCGTGTTGATGACGAGCGCCCCCTCCTGAAGCTTCGGCAAGAACTCACCGCCGAGCTGTGTCGCAGCGATTCCGGCGATCGCGACCAGCGCGAGCGCCAGACCGACGGTCGCCACACGAAAGCGCAGCGCGAGCTCCAGTAACGGAGCGTAGAGCCGTCGCGCGGCCCGGATGGGTCGCGGGTCTCGCTCCTTCATGCGCCGGGGCAGAACGAGGCTCGCGAGAACGGGCATCAGCGTGAGCGAGAGCACGAGCGAGCCCAGTAGCGCGAAGATCATCGTGAGGGCCATGGGGCGAAACAGCTTCCCCTCCACCCCTTCGAGCGTGAGGATGGGCAGGAAGACGACCATGATGATCAGCTCGCCGAACATCGTCGGCTTGCGAACCTCGATTGCCGCGTCACGGATCGTGTCGAGCCACGGCTTGTCGGTACGCTGCGCCGCGTGCCGGACGCAGTTCTCGATCATGATCACCGAGCTATCCACGATCAGACCGAAATCGATCGCGCCGAGACTCAGCAGGCTCGCGGCGATGCCGGCCTGGACCATGAACTCGGCGGCAAAGACCATCGAGAGAGGAATGGCCGCGGCAACGACGAGCCCGGCGCGCAGGTTGCCGAGAAAGGCGAAGAGAATGCTCACCACGAGCAACGCCCCGGCCAGCAGGTTGTGCCGCACGGTGTCGATCACCTCGTCGACGAGGCGCGTGCGGTCGTAGACGACCTCGAGCCGCACGTCGTCGGGCAACGCCTTCTGCACCTGCGCGAGCCGAGCCTTGAGCGCACGGGTCACCGCGTGGCTGTTCTCGCCCATCAGCATGAAGCCGAGGCCGAGCACCGCTTCGCCGTCGCCCTGAGACGTCACGGCGCCGCGGCGAATCTCGTGACCGAGCTCGACGCGCGCCACGCTGCGCACGTAGACCGGCGCGCCATCGTACGAGGAAACGACGATGTTGCCGATCTGATCCACGTCCGTCGTCAGCCCGAGACCGTGCACTAGCAACGATTCACCGGCCGTTACGACCTGTCCGCCTCCGACGCTCTTGTTGTTCGCCTCCAGCGCGTCGAACAGGTCCTCGAACGTCAGCCCGAACTTCACCAGCCGCCTCGGGTCGACGATCACATGGTACTGCTTCTCGAATCCGCCCCAGGAGTTCACCTCCGCGACGCCCGGCACCCTGCGTAGCTCGGGCTTCACGACCCAGTCGTGCAGCTCCCGTAGCTCGCTCAAGGTTCGCCCGGGATCGTCGGACGTCACCGTGTAGTGAAAGACCTCGCCCACGCCCGTCGAGATGGGTCCGAGCTCCGGGCGCCCTGGCCCTTCGGGCAGGTCGACGGTCTGGAGGCGCTCGCTCAGAAGCTGTCGAGCGGTGTAGATGGAAGTGTCGTCATCGAAGGTGGCGACCACCTGGGACAGCCCGAACTTGGAGACGGAGCGCACGTTTGCGAGGCCGGGAAGCCCGCCTATCTCGAGCTCGATCGGAAGCGTGACCTGTTGCTCCACCTCGATCGGGTTGAGCGACGGAGCCACGGTGTTCACCTGAACCTGAACCGGAGTGGTGTCCGGGAACGCATCTATCGCGAGCTCGCTCACGGCGCGGACACCGGCCGCCACGAGCAACGCCGCCGCCAGACAGACGAGCAGACGATTGCGTAGCGATATGTCGATGATGCGATCGAGCATGGTCTAGTCCACGCAACCCGCCCCCAGCCTGGAGAGCTGCAACTGCGACTTGACCAGGTAGCTGCCCGAGACGACTACCTTGCTGTCCGGTCCCAGGTCTCCGACAACGGCGGCTTGCCCATCCGCTTTGGCTTCAACGCGCACGGGGCGCGCTTCGAACAGGTCGTCCTCCAGCTCGACGAACACGAACGGCCTGCCCTCGATCTGCTGCAGGGCAGCGGACGGCACGAGAACCGCATTCTCCGAGCGCTGCGTGAGGATGCGGGCACGCGCGAACATGTTCGCGCGAAGCAGGCCGTCGGGGTTCGAAAGCTCGACGCGGGCGCGGGCCATACGCGTGCGGCCATCGACTCGAGCGGCAAGCCAGGTGAGCTCTCCGGTGAACGGGTGATGGGCCGCCGGCTCCACGCTGACCTCGACGAGCTGCCCCAGACGCACACCCGGAAGCTGAGCCTCGGGGATGCTCAGCATCGCCCACATGACCGAGCGGTCGGCCACGACGAACAGCGTGTCACCTTCGCCGACCCGCGAGCCCTGGACGGCGTTGCGCTCGATGACCTCGCCCGCAAACGGCGCACGCAGCTCCAGCAGGGCGGGATCGACGGACGCTTCGTGCAGGTCGGCGATACGCTCTTCGGTGAAGCCGAGTGTTCGGAGATGCTGGTAAGCCGCCTGGTGGATCGCCTGTGCTTCCTGCACCTCGCGCTCGGCACTTATTCGCTTGCCATACAGGCGCCGCTCGCGCTCGAGGGTCTGCCTGGCGAGGATCAACCTCGATACGGCCTCGGCGATGCTCGCAGAGGAGACCGCCGCGAGCCGGTCGTTCGCATCGACCCTGTCGCCGAGATCGACGTCGACGTCTCGGATGATGCCACCTACCGGCACCGCGACGTGCGCCAGCTTGTTCTGGTCGAAGACGATCTCGGCGTAGGCCTCGATGCCCGAGGCGATCGACCCGACCTCCGGCTTCACCGTCTCGATCCCGGCCTTGGCAGCAGCGTCGGCCGAGGCGAAGCGAACCTTCAGACCCCGCCCCGGGGTGAGCGTGGCGGCCAGCTCCGGGTGACAGATGCCGCACTCGTCTTCGAAAACACCATGCTCGTTGCACATGAGCCGGTTCGCGCGCTGCTGCGCTCCGGTCGAGCTTCGCCCACCACCATCCTCATCGATCGCAGAGGGCTTGTCCTTCAGCTCCGGGTGACACAGGAAACATTCGTCTTCGTAGAGCCCGTGCGCGTCGCAATACAGCCGATCCTCCTCGCGCAGCTCGGGATGACAGAGGAAGCAACGGTCCTCGTAACGCTCGTGCTCGTTGCACCACAACCGCCCTTTCTCACGGAGCTCGGGATGACAGATGAAACACTCGTCCTCATGTGCGTAGTGCTCGTCGCAGTAGAGGCGCTCCGCGTCGGTCGCGACTTCGGGCGATGCCCCTGCGGCCCCGACAGCTCCCGATTGCGCGAGCACCGACGGCGCCCTGAGCATCGTGGCCCCGAGGATCAGGCTCATGACTACAACCAACACGGTTCGTTCTCGCATCTCTGTTCCCTCTGCTTGCCGGCTAGTTCGCGCGGGAGACATCCTGCAGCCTCGATAGAGGTCGCCCCACGGCGCGCTCGAGCGCGATGGCCGCGCGCCGATAGTCCCAGAGCGATTCGACGTAGGAGAATTCGGCTTCCACCAGGTCGTTCTGAACGACGACGAGCTCCAGGAGGTCGATCTTGCCCTCGCGATAGGCGGTTTCGATGAGCCGGAAGTTCTCGCCGATCCGCGAGAGAGCCTCGGTCTCGTACAAGGACAGCGCGTCGACGGCCGCCTCGTACGCACCGTACGCGTCGCTCACCTCGGCGCGGATCGCCAGCACCGTGGCCCGGCGGTCGTACTCGGCCTGGGCGTGACGGCCGCTCAGAACACCGAGGTCGGCCTGCTTGCGGTCGAACACGGGTAGCGGAAAGCTGATCCTGCCGCCGACGATCCGGTCTCTGTCGCCGCCCGCTTCGACCTCTTCCTCGTAGAACGCACCGAGCGTCAAGTTCGGCACGACCGAGCGGCGCGTCAGCTCCTGCTGCGCTTCCACACGCCGGAGCTCTGCCTGACGCGCGACCAGGTCCGGGCGCGCCTCGAGCGCCACGGCCACCAGCGGCGCCGGGTCGAGCAAGACGGGCTCGACCTCGAGAGCTCCTTGCGGCTCGATGTTCCCTGCCGGCTCGCGGCCCAGCAGCCGTTCCAGCTCGAGCAGCGCGTTTCGATAATCCCGCTCGGCCTTGAAAACGTCTCGCCGCGACCGGCCATCGCGAATCACCGCCAGGTTCTCATCGAGCTTCGCGACCTCTCCGCTGCGAAACCGGACGGTCGTGGCGTCGCGTAGCCGTCGGTTCAGCTCGGATGTCTTCTGGAACAGCTCGAGCCGGCGCGACGAGTACAGGCTCCGGTAGAAGGCCTCCTCGACACTGGCGCGCAGGAGTCGCTCGAAGCTGTCTACTTCTGCCTGAGCTCGACGCAGCGCCTGCTCGGCCTCCTCGATGCGCTTGCCGCGCTGCCCCGCGATCTCCACCTCGAGCCCGATCTCGGCTTCGGGCTGGACATCGGTACCCCCCTGGTCGAAGTGACGCTGCCCTGCTCCGACGCCGACGTGAGGATTGAAGGGATTCCAGTAGCGCGCCCTGGCAAGGCGTCCGTTCGCGATCGTGAGCTGCTGCCGTACGGCCAGCAGCTCCGGGTTGTTCTCCGAAGCGACCGCAAGAGCCGCTTCGAGCGACACTTCACGTCCGGCCCCGGCCGCCGAGACGTCACACGAGATGGTCGTCAGCAGGACCACCACGGCCTGCAGGACACGCGTCCTCTTGATCTGTGAATCTCCGAACCAACCGACACTCATGGTCATTCTCCCAAAGCACGAACAGAGCTCCCGGGACTTCCGGGACGTACTCACGACGCCGAACGATGCGACGCGCTTGAATGCTTATGGTGTCAGGCGAGAAGAATGACGGTACGGAGCGCTAGCAGCGTACCGTCTCGAGCGAGTATGTTCGGCGGGCTTGCCACGGGGGCAGGCGGCCTGGAAGCGAGGCGCGCATCGGCCGCGGGTACGGCCAGCAGCGCCGGGGATGCGTCGTCGCCGGTGCGGGGAGACGCCCCACCGAGCGACGCCGGCAGGCTCAGAGGCGCGTCAGTGCACCCATCGCCTTCCACCAGCACAGGCTCGCTGCGGGACTCCTCGTGGCGGTTCGCCAGCTCACCGCAGCAGGCGGCCTGGCTCAGCCGTGTCTCGATTGCGACGCTTCCATCGTCCTCCATGCACATCACGAGGCCCGCCGCCGAGCTCGAGCCCGCGGCGAGCTGAAGCAGCAGACAGAGCCATGCAAGGGCGTTGCGGAGGAAGCGACGGGGCATCACGGTGTCCAACCTACCATGATAGCGCGCACACGAGGAGGCGTCAGAGTTTTTTGTATGGAACGCTGTGTCGTCGGCCCGGGCCCACCCCCCGCGGGTCCACGTCCGCCGTCACTCGCCAGATCAGCCCGGCGCGTGGAGCGCCCCGGCACCGCCCTACTGCCACATCGCGCGCAGCCGGGCACCGACGTCGACACGCGTTCCCGCCGGCCCACCAGCCGCCGCAGCACCGCCGCCAGCGAGCTCGGCGCCACCGTATGCGCGCCGCTCGAAGCACTCGACGATCGAATCGGGAATGAAGCGAGTGCGCGGGCTGTAGACGTGGTTGTCGCCGAAGCGGTGCTGCTGGCGCGTGTAGAACCGCAGCGGCTGCACCAGGCGCAGCTCGTCGCGCGCCCGCGTCATCGCCACGTACAGCAGTCGGCGCTCCTCCTCGATCTGCTCGGGCGAGCCCGTGGCCATGTCGGAAGGGATGCAGCCGTCGACCACGTTGAGCACGTGCACGACGTCCCACTCCTGGCCCTTGGCGGAGTGGATGGTGGACAGGATCAGATAGTCCTCGTCGAGCAGCGGCTCACCGGCCTCGTCACCCGACGCGCTCGGTGGGTCGAGCGTCACGTCGGTGAGGAAGCGCTCGCGCGAGCCGAAGCCGGCGGCGATCTGCTCGAGCTGCTCGAGATCGCCGGCGCGGATCGGCGCGCTGTCGTACAGTCGCTCGAGATACGGATCGTACCAGCGCCTCACCATCCCGACCTGGGCGTGCCAGTCGGTCTGCGCATCGTGCAGCCGCCCCACCAGCTCGCACAGCCCGGGCCAGTCGGTGGCGGTCGCGCTCGGCGGCCGGAACTCGCCGAGGCGGGCCAGGTCGAAGCTGCACGATCGCAGATGGTCGATCACCGCTCGCGCGCTGGCCGGGCCGATTCCCGGCAACAGCTGCAGCACGCGGAACGCGGCGATCGAGTCGCGCGGGTTCTCCGCCCAGCGCAGCACGCAGATCATGTCCTTCACGTGGGCGGCCTCGAGGAACTTGAGCCCGCCGAACTTCACGAACGGGATGTCGCGTCGCGCGAGCTCGACCTCGAGCTGGTCGCTGTGGTGAGAGGTGCGAAACAGCACCGCCTGGCGCTTGAGCGCGATGCCCGCCTCGCGGCTGTCGAGCACCGACTCGGCGACGTACTCGGCCTGCGAGGCCTCGTCGTCGACGGTCATGATGACCGGCTTCTGGCACGAGGCGCGGCTCGTGCGGAGGTTCTTCGTGAAGCGCTCGGTCGCCAGCCCGATCACCGCGTTACACGCCTCGAGGATCGGCTCCGTAGATCGGTAGTTCTGCTCGAGCTTCACGACCGTGGCCGGCGGATCGAACTGACAGGGGAAGTCGAGGATGTTGCGAACCGTCGCGGCGCGAAACGAGTAGATGGCCTGCGCGTCGTCGCCCACCACCGTCACCCCCCTGCCCTGCGGTTTCATCGCGAACAGCACGGCCGCCTGCAACGCGTTGGTATCCTGGTACTCGTCGATCAGCACATGGTCGAAGCGATCGCCGACGGCACCCGCCAGCTCGGGCTCGGCCATCATGTGGTACCAGTAGAGAAGCAGATCGTCGTAGTCGAGGACGTTGCGCTCCTGCTTGGCCTTCACGTAAGCACCGAACAGCGGCTTCAGATCGTCGGCCCAGGCCTCGCACCACGGAAACGCCGACCGCAGCGTCTCCTCGACGGGCCGCTGGGCGTTGACCGTGTGCGAGTAGATCGACAGGCAGGTCGCCTTCTTCGGAAATCGGCTGGCCTTCTTGGCCAGGCCGAGCTCGTTGCGCAGCAGGTCGATCAAATCGGCCGAGTCGGAGCGGTCGAGCACCGTGAACGACGGATCGAGGCCGACCGATTCCGCATTGTAGCGAAGCAGCCGGTTCGCGATCGCGTGAAACGTCCCGCTCCACTCGATACGTCCCGAGCTCGTGCGGCTGGCAGCCTGCCCACGGCCACCGTCGGCGGCTCGTACCAGCGCAGCGGCAACGATGCGCTCGGCCCGGCGTGTCATCTCGGCCGCGGCACGACGAGTGAACGTGAGCATCAGGATTCGACGCGGGTCGGCGCCGCCGAGGATCAGCTCCGCGACCCGGTGGGCCAGCGTGGTCGTCTTGCCGGACCCGGCGCCGGCGATGATCAGGAGTGGGCCGGGCCCGTCGGCGCCGCCGCCGACCCCGTACTGCACGGCGCGCCGCTGCGCCTCGTTGAGAGTGTCGAGATCACCTTCCCTGCCGAACCCGCCCATTCTCGCCCCCTTCCTGCGGTCACCGCCGCCATTGCCGCCCCGCCGCCACCGATTCCACTGCCCGCGAAGCCGTTGCACCAGGATAGGCGAATGAAAGGCGAAACCCAAGACAGAAGCGCCCCCGTGCCGGCGATGTCCTACATTTCTTGACAAACGTACTACATATCATTACGAGTAAGAGAGAGAGGAAGCACCGATGAGCACGCCGAAACGCGACGATGCCCCATCGCAGTCGACCGGTGACGACGAGCGTCCCGGTGAATCCCCCGACCCGACTGCCCGCAAGGAGAAGATGCTCCACGCGCGCATTCCCGAGAGTCTCGACCGGGCGATCAAGAGCCGCGCCGGCAGCCTCGGCATGTCGGTCTCGACGGTCGTGCGACACGTGCTCCTCAACACGTTCAACCTGGTCGAGGGTGTCGTGACCGACGGCACGAACCTCGCCCTGACGATCGCCGGCGAGAAGCCCGACCCGGGCGTTTCGGGCAATTCGCAAGACGACGCTCGAAGCTCGTCGCAAGACCCGATCGTCGGCTGGCAACAAGCCATCCTCGAGCTCAACGCGGTCTGCGATCGCTGCAACGCGATCCTCGCACGGGGCACCCGTGCGGCGATCGCGATCCGCGGGCGACCCGGCCCATCCACGATCATCTGCGAAACGTGTCTCCCGAAACCGCCGAACGGCGACAGCGAGGCCCCATGAAACATCGACACGCATCCATTCACGGCAAGAAGATCGCGTATCTGACCGCCGGCGAAGGGCCGGTCGTGCTACTGGTCCACGGTATGGCCGGGTCGTCGGCGCAGTGGCGGCACGTGTTGCCGAACCTGGCCAAGCGCTTCACGGTGATCGCACCCGACCTCCTGGGTCATGGCGATTCCGACAAGCCCCACGGCGAGTACAACCTGAGCGCACACGCCAACCTGCTGCGCGACCTGCTGGTAGCGCTGGGCCATGAGCGAGCCACGTTCGTGGGCCAGTCCTACGGCGGCGGTGTCGTGATGCAGCTCGCATATCAGTCGCCGGACCACTGCGAGCGCCTCGTGCTGGTGTCGAGCGGAGGTCTGGGACGGGAGGTGAGCCCGCTCTTGCGAGGCCTGAGCCTTCCGGGGGCTGAGCAGCTCTTCCCGCTCGTGTGTTCGCCGGCGCTGCGCAACGCGGGCGAGCGCGCTGCGCAGTGGTTATCGCGTTTCAGCCTGCGAACGACTGCCGCGGTCGAAGAGATGTGGAGGAGTTACGCGGGGCTCGCAGACGGGGACAACCGCCGGGCGTTCTTTCGGACCCTGCGAGCCGTGGTCGACCACAAAGGCCAGACCGTCAGCGCGGCTGATCGCCTCTACCTCACCGAGCACGTCCCCACGCTCATCATCTGGGGGTCGGCCGACAACATCATCCCGATCGATCACGCCTTCGATACCCAGCAGTGCCTGCCGAGCAGCCGGCTCGAAGTCTTCGACGGCGTCGGGCACTACCCGCACTGCGAGCGACCCGCGCGGTTCGTGAAGACGATGCTCGACTTCGTGACCGCGACCGAAGGGGCCAGGCTGTCGACGCGACGGTTCTCGACGCTGCTGCGCAGTCAGTCGGGAGACCGGGAACGAGGCGCGGCCTGAATCAGTACGTTTCGCGGGCGAACGGCGCTGCGGGTTTCGTCGCGTGCAGGCTCTGGCCGCTGCACGTGAAGTCGATCGCAAGGCCGACGGCCCGTCGCATGACCATCAAGGCATCCGCGGTGGTGATCGATCCGGAGCCATCGACGTCGCAAAGATCCGCCGCGCATGCCACCGCCTGGCCGACCGTCGAGCGCAGGATGAGGTAGGCATCGGCGATCGAGACGGTGCCGTTCAGATCGACGTCGCCGCAGCACTCGCCCAGCTCGAACCGGCCGCTGCCGCACAGCCGCCCGCCGTCGACCGAACCCCAGCCGATGTCCTCGAGAAGCTCGTCGACGAGCAGTACCGATTCACGCCCGGTCGCGAACGGCTCCATGAGCTCCTCGGTGCCGGCGGCGCGAAGCGCGGTGTCGAAGTGCGAGACGGACGAGCCGGGCCGCACCGGGTTCGGAGCGTACATGCGAACGCGCCCACCCGAGGTACCGCTGTCGAGAACGCCGGCGGCCGCCGTCACCGCCGCTCCGCCCCACACCAGATCGCCCGTGTCGATCGCCGACGCCACGCGCTGGGCGGGCGACAGGCGATCCCACGGCAGTCCGAGGCTGCCGTCGACGAGGAAGCGCGAGAAGACGTCCGGCGCGCCCATGAACTGCGCACCGCTCGTAGTGCTCGTCAACGTGCTCACGCCCAGGCCGTGGCCGATCTCGTGGAGAACGGTCGTGAAGAACGAGATCGTCCCCGCCGGCGCCGGCCCGCCGGTCACGCCGTAGTGCCAGTCGACCCCGCGCAGGCAGGTGTCGTTGCCATCCAGCGCGCTATTGAACGTTGCGCCGATCTCGCTGCCGGTCGAGAGATCGGTGGCTGCGATCCTGTCGGCCAGCGCAGCGGGGTACCAGGTGCCGGCCAGCGGCGGCGGCTCGCCACCGTCGGCGGGCAGCCAGTCGGCGTGCACCGACGCCGTCCCGGCCGCGCCCAGAACCGCTGCCGAGGAGTTGCAGGGCAGAGCCACCATGAGGGCGTCGACCGTGATCGGCACGCTGCTGGCGAGCCGTCGGGCCCAGTTCGCTGCCGCCGCCTCGAAGCTGGCCTTGCGCTGCGCCCCGAGCGTCGCACCGGGCGCGGGAGAATCGGGGTCGGGCGCAGCATCGGCGTGAAAGCCGTCACCGGCGCGCACGTAGTTCACCGTGATCTCGGCAGCCAGGGCCTCACACGGCACGACCAGCGCCGCCGCGACGCCCAGCATGGCGGCCATCCACGACCGCGTGCGAGGGCCGGACGACCGCGCGTGAGCACGTGATCGCTCCCCGCGCCCGCCGAACGAGCGCCGTTCGACCCGGCGTCGCTCGAGCGCGCACCTGTCACGACGTCCCCCCATGGCGACGCGCACGATACGGCATCGGCGCGCGCCGCGGCAACCGACCACAGCACGGCGTCGAGATGTTCGCAGTCCTTATCAGGCTATCAGGAAGGCCGGCGCACGTTCAGGCCGCGCGTGTTGTCACGCAGGATGCAACGCTGCGCGTCGTCATCGAACTGCTCCACCTCGCCGATGTAGTCGCGTGGCTGCGGCAGTCCTTCCATGTGCGGCCAGTCCGAACCGAAGATCACGCGCTCGGCGCCCATGTACTCGACGATCTCGTTCACGTCGTCTTCCCAGAACGGGTTGATCCATACGTGCTCGCGAAAGAGCGCCGTGGGGTCCTCGCCGTAGTGAAACGGCGAACGGGCCTTGGAGTGCTCGACCTTGCGGAACAGGTCGGGCAGGAACTCCGAGCCGTTCTCGACCGACGCGACGCGCAGGTTCGGAAAGCGCTCGAACATCTTCTCGTAGACCATCGTGATGAGAAAATCGTACGCGGCCCGTTCCAGCGCGAAGCCCTTCACGGAGGGCCGATAGCTCATGCTCGTGGAGCCGGCACTGAACATGTCGCTGGCGTAGCCGTTGCACGAGTAGCCGGAATCGCCGGCATGAATCACCACAGTGATGCCGGCGTCGTTGACGCGCGACCAGAACGAGTCGAACATCTCGTCGCAGGGCGAACGCTGCCCGCCCGGCGTCGACACCGCGGCCGGTCGCATCACCACGACGCGCGCGTCGCGCTCCAGAGCCCACTCGAGCTCGGCGCAGGCCCAGTCGACGTCGGTGAGCGAGACGTACGGGGCCGCGAAGATCCGGTCGCGATAGTTGCAGCCCCAGTCTTCCTCGAGCCAGCGGTTGAAGCCGGTGAACAGCGCACGCACGGCTTCGGTGTCGTCCTTGATCGGCTCCTCGTAGAGGACACCGAGGGTCGGGAACAGCCACACCGCCTCGACGCCCTGCTCGTCCATCTTCGCCACCCGCGCATCGCGATCCATGTACTCGGGCGGGCGCGGCTCGCGAGCCGACAGCAGATCGCGCACGGACAGCTCGCGCGGGTTGCCGCGGAAGTACTCGTGGAGCGCACCCGGCTTGACGATGGGATTCCAGGTGGGGTTCTTCACGGCGTGGCTCAGCCGCCCGCCCACCAGGTGGTACTTCCTGCCGTCCATGTCCACCCACTGCACGCAGCGGCCGTGCATCGCCGGCGGCACGTGGCGGGTGAACGCGTCGGGCGCCTCGTAGTAGTGGTTGTCGCAGTCGAAGACGAGATCGCCGAACCTTGCCATCGACTCGAAACCTCGCCGATCTCGTAGACTAGTTCAAGCCGAACATCTTCTCCTGCTCTTCGGGGTCGGAGTTCTCGAACTGCATCAGGTCCATGTCGACCAGCGCCGCCCGCACGCGCGGGGTGAGCAGGCCGAGCCTCTTGAGATTCGGCACGATACGCGAAAACAGCATGGCGCGCGTCGCGCGCGATATCGGCGAGGTGAGCATGGTCTCGCGCAGATCGGCGCGGTCCCAGCCCATCACGTCGGCGAGCTCCTCGCCGACCAGGCGGTTGCGCATCATCTCGCACGACCAGATGAGGAAGTCCTCGCGATCGCGCATCTCGTTTTCGGGCAGGTCGTCATAGAAGCCGCGCAGCGACTTCACGCCGAACGCCACGTGCCGTGATTCGTCGCGCATCACGTTGAACAGCAACGACTTGAGCAGCGGCTCGTTGCAGATCTGGTACATCGTACCGAACGCGGCCATGGCCACGCCCTCGATCACGATCTGCATGCCCACGAACTTGATGTCCCAGCGCGAGTCCTGGATCGTCGTGTCGAGCAGCTTCTTGAGATCGGGGTTGATCGGCCACTCCCACTCGAGCTTGCTGCCCACGTAGCGGTGGAACACTTCCACGTGGCGGGCCTCGTCCATGGTCTGCGTGCTCGCGTACAGCTTGGCATCGGCCCACGGCGCCGCGCTCACGAGCTGCGACGCGACGATCATCGCGCCCTGCTCGCCGTGCAGGAAGTTCGACAGCACGAACGCCAGCTCACCGTGGGCGAGATGGGCACGCTCCGACTCGGTGAGCTTCGCCACCGGGGCGTACTCGGCCAGCGTGCTGATCGCACGCGGCATGATCTCCGACTCGGGGTCGACGTCGGTCGTCCAGTCGAGCTCGGTGGCGGCGTCCCACTGGTTCTGCTTGGCCTTGACGTAGAGGTCGTTCAGGCCTTCCTTCACGCCGTCGTAGTTCCAGGCGTAGGCGGTATCGAACGAGGTCAGGACGGTCTCGAGATCGGGAGCGCTGCCATTCGAGGTGACGCCGTTGCTGGCCGAAGTGTTCATCGCTTGTCCTCCTTGGACTGTGGGCTGCGCCGAGTGCTTCTCGGCCCGCTGATCCCGAGCAACCGCCGGGTGATGTTGAGCGCGTCGCGCTCGAGCGCCTTCAGCTGATCGGGCGCCAGGTGGTCGTAGGGTAGATCGGATACGAACGTCGGCAGCGCCGCCACGTAGAACACGACGGTTCCGGCGAGCGCGCTGACGAAGTGAAACGGATCGGAGCGAATCGGCTGGATCACGCCGCTACGCTCTCCTTCCTCGAAGATGTGCGTGAGCAGCTCCAGAAACGGCGCGGCGTATGCGCGCAGCTCGGCCTGCTGCTCTGGATCGTCGGTCGACGCTTCACGCAGCGCCAGACGAGCGGCCGTCGGGCGATTCCCGACGTAGTCGACGATGACGGACACGAGCGCCTCGATACGCTGTACCAGGGTGCCATGGCCGGCCAGGGTTCCCTGCAACGCCGCCAGAAGCCCCGAGAAGCAGTCGGTGAGAACCGCGCGGTACAGCTCTCGCTTGTCCTTGTAGTGGTAGAGGATCGCCGTGCCGGCGATGCCCGCCTCGTCCCCGATGTCGTCGAGCCGGGTCCTGGCGAAGCCGCGGGCGGCGAAGCAGTGCTCGGCAGCGTGGAGGATCTCGGCGCGCGTGCGCTCTGACTTCGGAATCTTCGCCCTGGCCGCTGCCGTCATGTTTTTAGTTACTACTCAGTTTTGAGTCGCGAGTCAAATCTTGAGCAAATGGGTGCGGTTGAAACGCAGTAAAGCCTGGAAAATCGAGTTCTCGGGGATCCGGCCTGCGGGTCAGGAGCGTACGATTCGACACGCCTGGCGCGGGTCGGAACAGGCCATGGGTCCACCTCTTCGACTACGCGGGACGACCGCGCTCAGGACTCGTCGAGATGCTCGTGGCCTGGGGTCTCGTGCAGCTTCTTGTGGCTGCGCGGTGTCGCAGGGCGCGTGTCGCGACCCGGCCCGACGGTGAGCGTCAGCGTGGCCACGAACTTCACGTTCGCACACGTATCGATCTCGGCCGTGCGGCAGGCGGCAGCGTCGGGAATCAGCAGTCGTACCGGCCCGCCCTTCGAGGAGGACAGCGGCTCGTCGTCCTCACGGTAGACGAGCAGCGCCACGTCGCGCACCCCCGCAAGCGGTACGCTGGCCGAGAACGTGCCGTCCGCCGACTCGACCGTGAGGTGCGTCGCCTCGGCGCGGACGCCGGCGCGTGCCAGCACGGCGCCGAGCTTCACGGCCGCGCCCGAGCGCTTCTTGACGAGCGACGAGACGTCGTCGACCTGTCCGGGCAGCGCAGCCATGGCGTCGAAGTCCAGCTCGCACGCGCGCTCGACCGCACCTCGTACCCGCATGCTCATGCGATGCAGTTGAGACCATCGACGCGACAAACACCACCGACCCGCTACGCTCGCGACGGACGTCGCAACCAGCGGAGCGCGAGGCGGGTGTTTCGATCGGCGGCGCCTGGAATCACACCTCGACCGGCGTAGACCGCGGCGGACATCTCGATCAGCGGCGCCGGCGATAGCGAACCCGGCACGGCCTGGCAGCCCGCGCCACCGCGCCGAGCTGCCCGGCAAGCGGCTCCGCGGCCGTGAACTGCGGCTCGAGCTCGTAGCGATCGAGCAGCCGGGAGATGGCAACCCTTATGGCAGAGATCGCAAAGCGCTGCGCCGGACAGGAATGGATCCCGTGGCCGAACGTGCTGACAATCTCCTTGCACGGCACGTCGACGTTGTGCGCCAGCCGGCGGCCGTCGTAGTGCTGTGGATCGAAGCGTTCGAGACCGGGCGCTGCGCTGCAGTTGTTGACCGACAGCATCGTGGTGACGAAGGCTCCGGGCGAGATCCGGTAGCTACGGTGCTCGTCGGCGATGTCGATCGGCTTGATCACCTGGCGAAGCGTGATCGAGCGCTGCGCCATGCGGATCGATTCGCTCGCGCACTGCTCGAGCAGGGTCTCGTCGCCGTCGGCGACGCGGCGCAAATAGTCGGGGTGAAGCAGCAGGTTCACCAAGGTCCAGGCCAGCGCAGCGTAGAGGTTCGACTGCGAACCCATGTGGAGCACGATCACGTCACGTGCCGCCTGCACCTTGCGATCGGCAGGCTCGAGATCGGCGAACGAATTCCAGATCAAGTCGAGGAAGTCGTCGCGCCGCGCGCTCGCGCGCTCGCGGGCATCCAGGATCTCGCCGATTGCCGACTCCATCGCCCGCATGGCGCGACGCTCGCGAATCTTGCCCGTAGCCTGGGTGATGAGCGTGTGGGCAGGCCGCACGAACGACTCCGAAGCATCAAGCCTGTCGAACGGCGCGATGAGGCGGGCGAGCATGGCCGGCGATGCTGCCTCGGTGCCGGCCCACGACGCGAAGCCCAGGCGGTGGCCGAGCCGGCGCATCTCGGCGAATGCCTCGAACGTTCCCGACGCGCCGAGCTCGTCGATCTCGTAAGTCATCGCCCGTTCGAGGTCGCCCAGATAGCGCTCCACCTCCTCGCCGGCGAACAGGTGGTGCGGCGCGTTGCGACGCCCCACGAACAGCTCGGCCGGAATCTTGTGCTGGAACAAGGTGTACGTGGCGAGCCCGAAGCTGGCACGCTTCTCGGGCAACGCGTAGAGGCTCTTCACGCCCAGCGGCGAGAACACACAGAACAGCCGGTACCCGAACGCATCGACGACATACGTATCGCCGAGCGTGTCGCGCATGCGGGCGAAGTAGGCGGTGGCGTTGCGCAGCAGCGACGGCCCCGACCCGAGCCAGCGGCCCGCGCGAAGCCGCATCAGGCCTGGCGCTGCCGGCGGCGCGACGGGCGGCATCGGATCGATGGCGGCGGGCTCGTCCGACCGGCCGGGCATCGAGCTCGGTCCGGGCTAGCCCTTGCGCGCCGCCGCCGCGCTCTTGCCGGCGAGGCGGCCGAAGAACAGCGCGTCGGCGATCGAGATGCCGCTGCTGTAGCCGAGCGCTGCGACGCCCGACGTGGTTCGCCCGGCCGCGTAGAGCCCCTGGATCGGTCGGCCGCCGGCGTTGAGCACCTCGCCACCAGGCGAGGTGTGCAGGCCGCCGAGCGTGAAGTACGGGTAGTAGGCGGCGTCGGTGCTGCAGTCGAGGGCTCGGAACGGCGGCCTGTCCAGCGGCTTCACGAACTTCTTGGCCTTGTGGAACAGCGGGTCCTCACCCTTGGCAGCGTAGCGGTTGTACAGCTCCACCGTATTCTGGAGCGCCGGAGCCGGCAGTCCGAGCCGCTCCTCCATCTCCTTGATCGACCGCGTCTTCGCCACGTCCTTGGGGCGCGCATACTTGGAATCGACGTCGCAGTCCTTGTCGACGATCAGGATCGCACCGCCATGCTGCTCGCGCACGATCACGTTGCCCGTGTCTCCGTAGTACCGGTCCTCGTTGATGAATCGCTGGCCGTGGCGGTTCACGAGGATACCCTGGATGAGCTTGTCGGGCGGATGAAACGGCATTGCACAGAAGCCCGAGTCCATGCGCACGGCGTCGCCGCCGGCGCCCATGCCCATGCGAATGCCGCGCCCGTCGTCACCGGCCACCCCGATCGGCGTGTCGCAGCCGAGGTAGATCGGAGCATAGCGCTCCATCATGTCACGGTTGCGACAGAAGCCACCGGCGGCCAGGACAACGCCCTTCTTGGCCAGGTAGTTGTGCTCGACGCCGTCGATGTACGTCATCACGCCGACGACCTCGCCGCTGGCCCTCTGGATCAGCTCCTCGGCGATGACACCCGTGATGATCTCGGCCCCTTCGCTGCGTGCGCCCGCGATCAGCTTCTCCATCAACAGCGCGCCGCCGCCGTCCCCCTTGGCTCGGGGCTTGTGTCCACGCGGTGCCGGCGTGGCGACCTTGTCGAACGGGTGGGCCTGCTCGCTGCCGGAGAACAAAAGGCCGTCGTCGGTGAGCGGCAGGCTGATGCCCGGATAGAACGATTCCTTGAACGGCACACCGAGCTTCACGGTCCAGTCGTACAGCTCGACGCTGCCGTCACAGAACAGGCGAACCTTCGCCTCGTCGGCCGCCGGCCCCGATGAAGCCATCAGGTACTTGAACATGTTGTCGGGCGAGTCTTCGTAGCCGAGTGCGGTCTGCAACGGCGTGCCGCCGCCGTAGTAGATGATTCCACCGGCCAGTGCGGAAGTGCCGCCACCGGCCTCGGCGCGCTCCAGCACCAGCACTGACGCGCCGGCCCGGCGCGCTTCGATGGCCGCCGCCGCACCCGCGGCGCCAAGGCCGACGATGACGACGTCGGCGGTACCGTCCCAGCGCATCACCGCCTCGGCCGGTCGGGCGGCAACGGCCACGGCGCCGGCAGCGGCCGCGCCGGCAGTCTTCAGCAAGGTACGGCGCGAGATCGGTCGTTCGTTGCGGTCGCTCATCGTCTGCTCAGCGAAGGTAGGCCTGGCCACCATCGAGCATCAAGGTGGTACCGGTGATGTAGCTCGCCCCTTCCGAGGCCAGCAGGACGACGGCGCGGCCGATGTCCTTCTCGCAGTCGCCACCACGGCCCAGCGGGATCGTGCTCATGAACGCCTCGCACTCCTCGGGCGCGAATTGCGACCACATCTTCATGCCGGGGGACATGCCGATCGGGATGATCGAGTTCGCGCGTATGCCGTCGGGCCCCCACTCACAGGCCGCCGCACGAGTGAGCGTGCGAATCGCTTCCTTCACCGCGGCGTAGGCGCCGTAGCCGATCGGATCGGGCCGCAGCGCAGCCCCGGTCGCCAGATTGACGATCAGGCCGCCGCCCTTCAGGTGCGGATGGCAGGCCCGCATGAACCGCAATGTCGCGAGCGGTCCCGTCTGCCAGCCGGCGTCGAACGCATCGTCGGTCACGTCGAGCAGCTTGCCGAGGGGCACCGACTGCGCGTTGTTCACGAGAATGTCGACCGTGCCGAGCTCGTCGACCGTTCGCTTCACGCAGGCCTCGATCTGCGCTGCGTCTCCGACCTCGCAAGCTATCGGGATGGCGCGCGCACCGCGCGCGGAGATCTCCTCGCACGTCGTCACCAGCTTCGACTCGGTGCGACCGGCCACCGCCACGGCACACCCCTCGGTGGCCAGCGCCAGGGCGATCCCCTGCCCCACTCCCTGGCCGGCGCCGGTGACCAGCGCGACCTTGCCGTCGAGTACTCCCATGTGATTCCCGCTCCTGTGCTACCGGCTAATCGGTGATGCGGTATTCCGACATCGGATTCGATTCGACCCTGTCGACGTCGAGAAACGCCGCCACGCTCTCCATCATGCGGCCGAAGTTATGCTCCATCTTTTCCTTGGAGCCATCGGCACAGTACCAGAGCATCGGGTCGGTCACGGCTTCGGCAGGAAAGCCTTCCTCGACGAGCGCAGCCCACGGCGGCGCGTCGTCGGTGACCGGCCTCACCACCTCGTTGCGAACGTAGGCATAGGAGCACTGCGTCTCCACCGCGACCTTGCGGTGATGACCGTACCAGTGATGCAGCCACGCGTCCTGCGTGAGTCGCTCGGGTCGCTCTATGCAGGCGAGCACGTTGATACCCGGCGTGCGCTCGCGCAGCGCAGCCGTGTGCGTGGTGTTGATGATCGGCACCGACTCCAGAACCAGATAGCCGGCCATGCGGTCGGTGGCGGCCGCCAGCGCGTCCTCGCACGGCGCCCTGTCCTCGGCCACGTCGACCCAGAACGAGACCATGCCGGCGATCGGCGGATCCTGACGCGTCAGCCGCACGTCGTGGGTGTGTGCCACGTGCTCGTCGACGACGTTCACCGAGAGCCTGGCCGCGCCCTGCTCGAGGAGACGGCCGCTGGTCTCGTCGAGCAGCTGGCCCTTGAAGTCGTGCTCCGAGGCCGGCGCCTTCTTCCAGAGAATGTATACGAGCTTGACCATCGTGATTGTGGGCTCCTGCCGCCCTCGACCGCGCCATTGCGGGCAACTGCGTAAAGAGCGGCCAGCAACACTGCGCCATCGCTCGGCTTGTCGCAATCGCGCGGGTGGCGGGCGGCGCCGATTCGCACGCACGCGACTTGCCGCGCGAGGCACGCTCGGCGATGCTGGCGAGGTGACGACCGATCGGCCCGTCCCGCCCGATGAGCCTGGCCGGCTCGACGCGCTGTTCGAGCTGCTGTGGAACGACCATGCGGGCATCAACTCGCACGCGCGCGCCGTACACGACCTGCTCACCGCCCGTGGCGAGACCGTGGTGAACGACCACATCGCGCTCAGAACGTTCGACGATCCGCGTGTGTGCATCGACGTGATGGCACGCGCGTTCACCGACCTCGGCTATCGAGCCGTCGAGCGCTACGACTTCGAGACCAAGCACCTGCGTGCGCGCCACTACGAGCACGCCGAGCCCGGGCGACCCAAGGTCTTCATCAGCGAGCTCGATCTGTCGGCGTTCTCCGACGCCCTCCGGACGATCGTCGCGCGCCTGCTCGGCCAGCTGCCGACCGGCATCACCGATCGTGCAGACTTCGTGTGCTGCGGGCGCCCATGGCAGGCCTCGTGGCGCGACTACGAATCGCTGCGCGCCGAAAGTGAGTACGCCGCATGGATGGCCGCGTTCGGGTTTCGCGCGAACCACTTCACGGTGTCGGTAAACCATCTGACCTCGGTGGACGGCCTCGCCCGGCTGAACGAGCTGCTGACCGGACAGGGGTTCGAGCTGAACACGGCCGGCGGTGCGATCAAGGGGTCGCCGGAACAGCTTCTCGAACAATCATCCACGAAGGCGGCAGCGATTCGCGTGCAGTTCAGCGACCGAGCCCGCGAGGTTCCCGGCTGTTACTACGAGTTCGCTCACCGCCACGAGCGAGCCGACGGCACACTGTTCGAGGGGTTCATCGCCGAATCGGCCGACCGCATCTTCGAAAGTACCGACCCCGACTGACGACGGCCGCCGGACACGGCTCCCTTTAGCCATACGTCCCGCCTATCATCGGGGGAACGTGGGTGAACGATCGAAGGTAATCAAGCATCGGGGCTTCCACTGGGAAGGCGTCGACGTTCGCCGATACAAGACCGACGACGGATCCCACCGCGACATCACCCGCCAGACGATCCTCGGCGACGAGGACGACGAGCGCGCGCTCAACCAGATCACCCGTTACTTCGAGATCGCGCCGGGCGGCTACTCCACGCTCGAGCGTCACCGGCACCCGCACACCGTGGTCGTGGTGCGCGGTCGCGGCACGGTCGTGCTCGACGACGGATCGCACGCCATCGAGCAGCTCGACTGCGTGTACGTGTCACCCGGCACGCTCCACCAGTTCCACGCCAGCGGCGACGAGCCGCTCGGTTTCCTGTGCATCGTCGATCGCGACCGCGACCGGCCCGAGCTGCCCGGCCCCGCCGACCTCGCGCGGCTGCGGTCAACCCCCCGCGTGGCTCGGTACATCAAGGTCTGATGAACACAGACGATCTTTCATATGACCAGCAGGCCGAGGCGTTCGATATCAGGGCCGGCCTCTCCGACGCCATCGCACAGCGGGTGGCCGACGCCGTCCTGAGACGAGGTTTGCGCGGTGGCGCCGGATGCGTGCTCGAGATCGGTGCGGGCACAGGCGAGGTCGGTCGCTGGCTGTGCAAGCCCGACCGGCGCTACGTCGCCATCGACAGCTCATCGGCGATGCTCGAACGGTTCCGGTCGCGCCTATCGGGGGGGGCCAGCGCCGAACTGATATGCGCCGACGCCAACGATGCGTGGCCTGTCGACTCGGACGCCGTAAGCCTGATCTTCGGATCGCGAGTTTTTCACCTCCTGCGCGTCGAGCACGTGCTGCGAGAAGCTCTCCGTGTGGCACACCAGCCGGGTGCAGCGTTGCTGCTCGGGAGGGTGAAGCGAGCCCGCGACTCAGTAAGAACCCTGATGCGCAAGAGGATGCGCGAGCTGCTCATCGAACACGGCGTCGAGCCACGGCCAACCGAGCGGAATCGCTCGCAATTGCTGGAACAATCCCTTGCATTGGGTGGCGAGCCCGTAGAGGTTTTCGAAGCTGCTCGCTGGCAAGCCAAACATCGACCAATCGACTCGATCCTGGCCTGGAGAGGCAAGGATTCGATGGGGGGAATCGTTCCGTCAGCGGAGGTCAAGGACCGCGTGCTGACCCGGCTTGCGCAGTGGGCCACTGAAACCTTCGGAGATGCCGACAAGGAGTTCCCGACCGAGGAGCAGTACGTGATCGAAGGAACGTATCTCAAGAAGAACGGGGGGCGCATCACATGAGCTCCGGCCTTCTCACCGAGCTGGGAGAACAGCTCGTCTCCGGATCGCTGACCGACGAGGAGCTTCTAGGCAGGACATCGCAGCAGAGCACCATTCAGATCCTACCTGACGCCAACGTCATCAAGCTCGGCGGCCAGAGCCTGATCGATCGGGGCCGCTCGGCGGTGTTCCCACTCATCGACGAGATCGTCGAGAACCTGCCCGCGCACAAACTCATGATCGGCACTGGCGCCGGCACCCGCGCCCGCCACGCCTACAGCGTCGGGCTCGACCTTCAGCTGCCGACCGGCGTGCTGAGCGTGCTCGGAACGTTCGTGAGCATGCAGAACGCTCGCATGATCCACTACCTGCTGGCCAAGCACGGCATTCCGTTCATCGAGCCGGCCCAGTTCCCGCAGCTCCCCCTGTACCTGGAAGAACGTCGTGGGGCCGTATTCTTCGGTATGCCCCCGTACACGTTCTGGCAGCAGAACCCGGCGGTCGGTCGCATCCCGCCTCACCGCACCGACACCGGCGTGTACCTGGTCTCGGAGGTGTTCGGCGCCAAGAGCATGATCTACGTCAAGGACGAAGAAGGCCTGTACACGGCCGACCCCAAGAAGGAGAAGGGAGCGAAGTTCATTCCGAAGATCACCGTGTCCGAGCTCATGGAGCTCGACCTGCAAGACGTGGTCGTCGAACGAGCTGTCCTCGATCTGATGCAGAATGCGGAGAACAGCAAGAGAATCCAGTTCATCAACGGGCTAGAGAAAGGCAATCTGACCCGCGCACTCAACGGCGAAGAAGTAGGAACCGTGATCGTGAGCGACGAGGGCTGAGCGGATGGACAAGGGTGATTCGAGACCCCACCTCAGCTCGATGCTGATGCGTGAAAGCCTGCTCGACAAGGGAGTGGAGGCGAGCACCGAGACGTCGGTCTTTCGCATGCTGCCCGAGTCGTACGTGCTCAAGGTTGGTGGCCGGTCGATCTTCGACCGCGGCCAGGAAGCGGTCTTTCCGGTCGTCGACGTGCTGCGCGGCGCACTCGACGACGGCAAGAAGCTCATCCTCGGTACCGGCGGCGGTGCGCGTACCCGCCACGTGTTCTCGATAGGGATCGACCTCGGCATGCCGACCGGCGTGCTGGCGCAGCTCGCGATGGCAGATGCTCTCGGGACGGCGCACATGCTCGGTACGCTACTGGCCCCGCAGGGCGTGGTCGCGATTCCGCCCGAGATGTTCGGCCACCTCCTGCCGCTGTTCCTGCACTCGGCGCCGGGCGTGATCTACAACGGCGTGCCACCGTACTCGATCTGGGAGCACCCGCCCAAGCTGGGCAAGATTCCTCCGCACCGCACCGACGCCGGCTGCTTGCTGCTGGCCGAATGCTTCGGCAGCAAGTCGTACATTCTCATCAAGGACGTCGACGGCCTGTACAGCGCCGATCCGGCGAAGAACTCGGGCGCCGAGCTGATTCGCGAGATCGGCAGCGATGAGCTCAGGTCGCGGAACCTCGAGTCGCTCCCGTTCGATCGCGTGCTTCTCGATCTGCTCGACCACACGAAGCTGCTCAAGAGTTTCCGAGTCGTCAACGGTCTCAAGCCCGACATGCTCGAAGCGGCGCTGAGGGGAGAAGACGTGGGCAGCGTTATCCATGCGCCGTGACTGCCGAGCCTCTAGCGCGGCTGGTCGGCGTCGGTAAGCGCTTCGAGGACGCTACGGATGCCCTGCAGGGCGTCGACCTCGATGTCCACGATGGTGAGGTCCTGGGCCTGGTCGGCGCGAACGGCTCGGGTAAGACCACGCTTCTCAGAATCCTTGCCGGCCTGACGCGGCCGACTTCGGGCAAGCTCGAGATCCTGGGTCGGCGAGCCGGACCGACCCGGTCGGACGAACTCAGGCGCGACGTGGCCATCGCGACCCAGGATCCGGCGCTCGACCCGGAGATGACGGCCAACGAGACTCTCGAGCTGTTCGCCGCTCTGCACTCGATTCCACGCAACGATCGCGCCGCTCGCCGGCATGCTGCAACGCGCGACCTCGGGCTCGACGATATCCTTTCCCGTCCGGTCGCGAGGCTCTCGGGGGGGCAGAGGCAGAGGCTGCACCTCGCGCTCGCGTTGCTGCAGCGCGCACGGCTCCTGCTCCTGGACGAGCCATCCAGCGCCCTGGATCCGAGCGTTCGCGCGTCATTCTGGCGAACGCTCAAGGCCTCGGTCGGTCCGGCACACGCCGTTGTCGTCGCAACCCACGACCTCGAGAACGCCGACGAGCGATTCGATCGGATCGCGATGCTGTCGAGCGGCGAGGTGCTCACCGTGGGCGAGCCTCGGGCTCTACGCACCCGGCACGCATCCACGCTGGAGGAAGCTTATCTCTCTCTCGCGGGCGAGCCACTACAGAAGTCCGATCAGAGCGACGGCGTACGCTCGGGTCGAGCCCAACCGCGCCGGGCGGGCAGACAATGAGCACCGCCCTGCCCTCGCTTCTCGCGGCCATCGCCGTACGCTCGTGGAAGAAGACAGTTCGCAGGCCGGTAACGCTGGCGTTCTCGCTTCTTCAGCCGATCGTGTGGATGGTCTTCTTCGGCTTCCTCATGCGACGCGCCGTCATCGAGCTGCCCGCTGGACTGGACTACCCGAGCTTCCTGGTGCCCGGTATCTGTGCCATGACGGTCCTGTTCGGCGCCTCTCAGGCGGGCATCAGCGTAGTTCGCGACATACAGACGGGGATACTGCAGCGTATGCTCGCGACGCCGGCGCCACGCTGGATCCTCCACCTCGGCAAGGTCGCCGCCGACGGTGTGCGCCTGCTGGTGCAGGCCATGATCGTGCTGCTCATCGGACTGGCCGTGGGAGCCTCGCTTTCGTTCGCGCTCCTGCCGCTACTCTTGAGCTTCGCCGGCCTGTTCGTCTTTGCAGTCGGATTCTCCAGCCTGTCGTGCATCATCGCGATTCGCTCCGGGCGACCCGAGACGATGGCCACCTTCGTCCACGTCATCAACATGCCCGTGTTCTTCACCAGCACCGCGCTCGTTCCCGACAAGCAGATGCCCGAGTGGCTGGCCGCGATTGCGCGTTGGAACCCGTTGACCCTGACGGTGGAGAGCCTTCGTGGCGCCTTGCTGTTCGAGCAGACCCCGTCGATCACCGCGCAGATACTTCCCGTCGCGGTGCTCTCGTTGCTGCTGGTGATGCTGGCGGTGCGCGAGCTGCCACGGGCCCTCGCGATCTCGCCTTGGGAGGCTCGCTGAGATGACAGTCGACAGTCAACAACGCTACGCGTGGGCAGGGGCCGCGGTGCTGATCTTCGGCGTAGCGCTCGCCTGGCTGATGCGGCCGATCGGGTCGTCGCCGCCGCCGCCGCAAGGCGTCATGGTGTTCGCGGCAGCCAGCCTGCGCGACGTGATGCACGACGTGGGCTCGGCGTTCACGATCGAGAGGGGCACCGGTGCCGAGCGCGTGCACTTCAATATCGCCGGCTCAAACGTGCTCGCCCAGCAGATCGTCGCAGCTGCGCAGGCCGACCTCTTCGTCTCCGCAAATGAGCACTGGCTCGATCACGTGGACAGAGCCGGCCGCGTCGTGGACGGTACCCGCAAGGCGATTCTGTCGAATCGCCTCGTCGTCGTCGCGCACAAGACGACGAGCTGGAAGGTCGACGAGCCGACCGATCTGTCTCGCCTCCCGTTCGAGCACCTCTCGCTGGGCAACCCCGACGCCGTGCCCGCCGGCCGCTATGCGAAGCAGTTCCTCGAAGCCGCAGCGCTCGACGACGGCACGCTCTGGGATGCCGTGTCGGATCGGGTCGCCCCGGCCCCCGACGTGCGAGCCGCGCTGGCGCTGGTAGAATCCGACCCATCTGTCCTGGGGATCGTCTACCGCACCGACGCGACGGCTTCGGACGACGTGCGAATCCTGTACGAGATTCCCGAGAGCGACATACCGCCCGTCCGCTACGCTGTCGCCCGCATCTACCGTCCCGATGCGCCGGCAGGGGCGCAAGCGTTCTACGAGTTCCTGTTCTCGGATCCGGCACAGGAGCTGTTCGCCGAGCGCGGCTTCATCCCGATCAAGCAGGACTCGCCGGGGCCATGAGCTCGGTCGCCGCCAGCGCGATCATGCTGACGCTGAAGGTCGCATCGGTCGCCACGCTCGCCGTGTTCGTTCCGGCGATGCTGCTCGGCTACTACTTCGCGCGCCGGGACACGACGACGAGCAAGCTGGTGTCGACCGTCGTCACGTTGCCGATGGTGCTCCCGCCCACGGCGGTGGGATATCTACTCCTGCGCCTGTTCGCGGCGGACGGGCCGCTCGGGTCACACGTGCTCGGCGTTCCGATCGACGTCCTGCTCACCTGGCGAGCAGCCGTGATCGCGGCCGCCGTCATGGCGCTGCCCCTGGTCGTGCGAACCGCGAAGGTCGCGTTCGAGGGCGTCGACCCGCGACTCGAGGTAATGAGCCGCACGCTCGGCTATTCGCGAATCGAGACGTTCTTCTCCACCACCGTCCCGCTGGCGGGACGCGGCCTGCTCGCCGCCGCCATACTCGGGTTCACACGGGCCGTCGGCGAATTCGGTGCGACCGTCACGGTGGCCGGCAACATTCCGTTCAAGACACAGACCCTGGCCAGCGCGATCTTCTCGGCCCAGCAGGTGGGCCAAGAGGGCGAGGCGTACGTACTGATCTCGGTGGCGCTGCTGCTAGGCTTCGCCGCCATCTACGTCACCGAGCTACTTGCCAGCCACCCGGCGGCCCTCACCCGTTCATGAGCGATGCGGCCCAACTCCGAGCGAACATCTCCCTTGCGCTCGATCGATTCACCCTCTCGGTGTCGATCGACACGCGCGCGCAGGTGACGGGGGTGTTCGGACCGTCGGGCTGCGGCAAGACCAGCTTCCTCGAGACGATCGCGGGCATTCGTCGTCACGCCGCAGGCCACGTGAGCCTCGCCGACGAGGTCTGGCACGACTCCGCAGCTGGCGTGTTCGTGGCGCCCGAGCAGCGCGGGATCGGCTACGTGCCCCAGGAGGGGCTGCTGTTCCCACACCTCACTGTGCACGAGAACCTCGAGACGGGCGCGCGTCGAGCACGCCGCCAGCGTGGCGACGACGCGGCGGTCGAGCGCGAGCTGAGCGGCGTCGTCGAGCTACTGGAGCTAGAGGGATTGCTTCCCCGCGACGTGCGCACGCTGTCCGGTGGCGAGCGCCAGCGCGTGGCGCTCGGACGCGCGCTGTGCTCGGCGCCGCGGTTGCTGCTGCTCGACGAGCCGCTGGCCGCGCTGGATCAGCCGCTTCGGCGCAAGATCCTGCCGTTCCTCAGACGCGTGCGCGATCAGTACGACGTGCCGATGCTGCTCGTCTCGCACGACCCGCTCGAGGTCCAGGCTCTGTGCGACGACGTCATCGTGCTGCAACGGGGATCGATCATCGCGCACGGCGCGCCACGCGCCGTTCTCACGGACCCGGCGGTGTTCCCCCTGGCGAGCGAGCGCGGATTCGAGAACGTCGTCTCCTGCGTAACCCTGGAGTCCGACGAGTGGATGACGACGGTTTGCCTGGGCTCGGCATCCGACGGTCCGTCCCTCGTGGTCACGAACTCCTCGCCCGGACCACGCCGAGCTACGCTCGTGGGGATTCCGGCGCGCGACGTGCTGGTGGCGGTGGAGGAGCCGAAGCGGATCTCGGCGCGCAATGTCCTGCCCGCCGTCGTCGAGACGGTTCAGCCGGTGGACGGCTACGACCTGGTCGCGGCACGCGTCGGCGACGGGCTGGACCCGATCGTGGTGGAGGTGGGGCACGAGGCGTCGCGCGAGCTGGCGCTGGCACGCGGACGCGAGGTGTTCCTCATCATCAAGGCGATGTCGTGCACGTTGCACGACGAGACCCCGGTGGCCTGAGCTGGACAACGGACGGCGCCAGCGCCCGCGGATGTCGTCTCCGCGAACGCCGGCGCACCGATGTCGAGCCCTCCCCCGTTACGGCTGCGCCGTGAGCGGGCACGTCGCCGACGGCGGCGTCAGCACGGGCGGATCGCAGGTCGTGGCGCCCGGGTTGATGGCCGGCGTGAGCGAGTAGATCGATGGTACCTCCGCGTCCGTAGCCGGCGCGACCGATCCACGCTGCCCGTTGGCCGCGGTGAAGCTGAACGCATAGCCCTCCACCTGCGAGTTGGCGTGGCAGCCGATGCAGCCGCCCATGTTGAACGCTCGCTTGCGGAACGCCAGGTTCTTGTACTCCTGATGGAACGCATCGGGCTGCGGGCTGAGCGGGTTCGCCGCGTCGCAGTTCGGGTTCAGGTCTCGCTCGTTGTCGTCGAAGCCCTTCGTCGTGAAATTGAACGGCGGCGACCACGGGAACGGCGGCGTGCCTGGCACCAGGCCATCGATCGTCAGCCAGTTGTCGGGCGCCCAGTAGCGCTCGATCACCTTCTGGCGCGGCGGCTGCCCCTGCCAGAACTGCGAGCTGGTGTTCGTCTCGATCACGAGATTGGCCAGCCAGAACTGCTGATCGATGCCGGTGGGATCGTTCGCGTCGCCGTCGGTGATCCAGTCCTGAAGAAGCTGGTTTCCGATCGCGTCGGTCGGCTGCCACTGGATACCGGTGAGGCGATAGTTGCACCACACCGGGTCGGACGACGCGCCAGTGCACCCCAGCGCGTCGTAGACCGCTTGGTTCGCGCCGGACGTGCTGGTCGGCAGCGGGTTGCCGCGTGCCACGTCGATGCCGGGCTCGGTGAGCGGCGGGAACCACTCGCCGGGCGTGGCGAGCGCCGCGAGAGCCGCCGTGAGCGGCGGATCGGTGGGCGCCAGCGGATCCTCCGGATCGAGCTGGTTCTCGTTCCTCCACCAGTTGCGGTACGTGTACGGAGGCGCGTTCGTGCCATCCAGCGGAGGAGCCCCTACAGGTACGCCATAGCCACCGTTGGCAACGTGCTCGAACGTCGAGAACAGCCACGTACCGCCAATTGCCCCCTCACGCTGACGGGTGCGCTGCGTGACGTGCAACCCGACCAGGCCGAACGTCTCCTCGGCCACGCAGACGTACTGCTCCGGTGTCCCCTCGTTCAGCGTGCGGAACACCGTTCCCGGGCGCTGATGGTAGTCGTCCTTCGTCGTGCCGTCCGCCATGGCGATGTCCACGCCGTTCTCAGTCAGCGGGATCCACGCTGCTTTCAGATGGACGGAACCGGTCGCGCACGGCTCCTCCTCGAACGCGGAGCGGTCGTTCGCCTTCTGATACTCGGCGAGACATTCGCGGGCGCTGTAGTGCAGCGGTCCTCCGTTCTCGGCACCCAGCACGGGCGAGCCGGCCAGGAACGACGGTGGCCGATCCTGATTGCTGCGCCACGGTAGGTTCGCGAGCGAGCCGTCGGCGGCGTCGGTGGCGCAGCCGTCGATGTCATATCGCTCGCCAGGGTTGCTGATGAACTCGAACGAGTCGTGGTTGAGCTTGACCTCGTAGACGAGCATCTGTCCGTTGTCGTCGGCCGTGCCCTTCCACACACGCGAGTAGACGGGCCTGCCGCTACGCGTGGGCCACGTACCGTCGTCGAGGAAGCCGACCTCGCAGCACGCCGGATCGCCGGGCAGATTCGTGCAGGGGCCGGCGGGCCCCGGCAGGACCCTCGGGTCTTCGGTTCCTCCCAGGCAAAGCGCCTGCTGGCTCTCGCGCGCCTCGGTCCGGACCTGCAAGGTCCCGTCGAGTCGGTGGTAGTTGATGGGCAGGCCGGTGTCCGGGTCCGTCGACGGCGCGGTCGCGCCGGCGCAAACCGGGAACGTTGCGCCGGCGCTCCCCGTCGGAGGCGTGCTCGTGTTCTCGACCGTGCATACCGCAGCACAGTCGGAGTTGTCCGTGCACGCGATCGAGCTGTTCTCCGAGCACCGCATCACTGGTGCTTCGTAGACTTCGCGCGGGTTTCCGTAGGCCACCGGCTCGTTCCAGCCGACCACCGGCGTCGCCGCCTGCGAGGGCGGATGATAGATCTCGGCCTTGTTCTTGAACGTCTCCCAGACGGTGAGGTCGTTCGACGTAGCCCCGTCCTTGAAGCGCTTGTCCAGATCGGGGATGCCGCGCTGGTAGCCATTCGAAGACTTCGGCTCGAGCGCCGGCCAGTTGAGGGCGATGAACGTATTCCACGCCGTGAAGTCCATCGCCGGCTGCGGCGTGTCGGGGTCCATCGGCGCATTGGGGTTCGGCGGCGCCGGGCAGTTCACCTGGAGGATGCCGCCGTTCTCTTCACAGTCCGGCCCGTCCTTCTTCTGCAGCTTCTTGCCACGCTGCTGCCTGCGCCACCGCTTGATCGTCTTGCCATCGCTGTCGGGAACGGGGTCGACGCTGGTTCGCAGCACGACCTGGCCGGTCGGGAACTGCGATCGCGGTAGCGGCGCGCCAGGCGCGAGATCGCCGAACGTGATAACGAGCTCGAAGCTGGGATAGGGGTCGTCCGAGTGGATGTCGAGCCCCTCCAGGCCATCGGCTTGCCCCTTGAGCTTGAGCACGATCCCCTTCTCGTCGCGGAACCGGACCTGCAACTTCTTGAGATTGCTCCGCCCCGACAGTGCGGTGTTCTTGACGAGATTCCAGCTCTCTTTCCCGTTCTGGCCCGCCTTTTTGATTCTCAACGTGTAGTGGTCGTCGATGACCTTCTTCAGCCTAGTATAGTCGCTCACGCCGCGCGCGACGCCCAGCCGAACGTGCGCGGGAATGTTGACGCTGTGGAGCCCGCGGATGGCGTCGGCGAGACCGGGCGTACCCTCGGATACCGGCGGGTCGAGCACGGTCGCGATGGTCTGGTCGAGCTTCCCGTATTCCAGGTCGGCGCGCACCTTGACGGCCTTGTAGCAGTCGTTGTCGCCTCCGCCGACGGGGCAAGCGCGGTTGAAGTCGACGTCGACCTTCGAGTTGCCTCGAAACCCGACGCGCAGCTCGGGCACGGCTACGGTGAACGGAAAGCGAACGCGCTCCGTCGAGCAGGGTATGTCGGAAGCGGTCGGATCCCAGACCGTCACCGTGACCGAGTGCAGACCAATGATGCTGACGCCGTCGGGCCCGTTCGGCAGGTTCGACGCGATCAGCGAGTTCCCAGCGCAGTAGTCGCCGGCGTCGTCGCCGTTGCAGTCGATCGTGTCCTCGTCGCCACCGGAAGTGCAGATCATGTTCGGATCGTAGACGTACTGCGGTGAGTTGGGCTCCCACGCGCAGGCGCCGGGGTAGCCCACGCCGGCGCAGCCGAGCTGGGCGCCGATCGTCGAGAATCCGTCGGTGCGCCGGGTGGGCTGACCGCGTCCGTACGCGTTCAGCCTGGAGTCCAGGCGCATCTCCCAGCCCTCGGCGAACCCGAACGACGGCTGTGAGCTCTGACCGGTGATGATGGACGATCCTCCCAGCGAGATCGGCTCCGGATCGAAGGTGGTGCCGCTCAGATCGATGAGATCGGTGGGCGCGAAGATCGGGCCTGGCGAGCCCGGCGCCTTGTCGTCGTACTCGGGTGTGTACTGGAATGGGCCAGAGCAGACCGGGTCGTTCGGTGGACTGCACTCCGCGTCGACGACGCAGGGCTGAAAGGAGACGCCGCTGTCCGGTGGAGAGGGAGGCAGCGCCAGACAGATCCCGCGCCTGCCGAGCGGGACCGTAAGCGGTCCGGTCAACGGCGCAAGCGCCGGAATGCCGACATGGGGCGCGTCCCGCCCGAGCGGATCCCCGACCTGCGCGAGCACCGCGGTGCCTGCGAACGCGACAAGACACGTTGCGACGGCCAGCGGTCGCGTGATCCGACCGAGCCTACGATTCGGCGTGGGGTTCGAGTTCGCGGCGATGCTCTTCATGGCGTTATCTCTCCATCGTGGGCCGATGTCACTGTGGGTCCGGAACGACATCATCACTCGTCTCCACAGGAGCCGTAGAAGCAGCGGCAGGCGATGCAGTAGGGTGGATCGTCAGGCGGAGTCGAGGCCGGATCGCAGATGCCGGCGGCCGGCGCCACGTTCGGATCCACCGCCGTGTTCCCCGGATCGCATTCCTCGTCGCCGTCGATCACGCCGTTACCACACAGGGTCGCCGCCGCCAGGCCCGGGTCGGCCGCGCGCGTACACACCCCGTTGCATGTCGCGACGAGCTTTCCGTTTCCCCCGCACTCGCCCGGCGCGGTACAGCAGCCGCCGGTCGACAGGCACAGATAGCCCTGGCCGTAGAGGCCCAGGCAGTCGTTCACGTCAGGGTCGGTGCTCAGGTTCCCGCGCGGATTGCACTCGCACTGCGGGATCTCTTCGCCCGCGTTGCTCGGCGGCCCGCCGGCCACGCAGCCGGCCCAGGCAGACTGAGCCAGCGCGCAGATCACGAAGGTGGCAAGTAGAGTCGATGTCACTTTGCTCATTTTCGCTCTCCTCGCCTTACCAGCTGCACGCGCCGGAGCAGGTCTCGTCCTGGCAGTCCGCGCACCTCGGCGTCGGCTTCGGGATCAACGTGCAGACCCCGTCGCACACCTTGGAGTCCTGTCCGCAGTTGCTGGCGATGTTGTTCGTCATGCAGCTACCGCCATGCTGGGTCACCCGGAAGTCACAGAAGTAGCCGGGCGCGCAATCGCGGTCGAAGTAGCAGTCGCACAGGCAGGTGCTCTGAGCCTCGGCCCGGCCGGCCAGTAGACTCATCACAGCGACGGCGATGAAAGCGAAGAGTACCATTCGTCGCATGAGACACCCCGTAGTTTCGTTCCTTGCCATCTGTCTCTCCCCGATCCGTGCGCCCACGGTGTCGTCTTGCGCGTAGCGCAGTTCCGACCGACCCGCGGCGTTACACATCTGCACGCTATGGTTCCGTCAGCAGCCGACGACACGGAGTCGTCGTCAGACCAATATTCGGAGGGCGGGGTCCTAAGTGCTAGCTGATATCGAGATGCGCAGCGCGAGACGTCGCGCTGTGATCACTCGATATCGTTCGTGTAGTTGCAACTCGCTCGCTGCGATCCCACACTTGATGAGCCATGTCGTTCGCCCCCCGACGTCACTCGCACTACGGTCGCGCGAATGACACCAGCTACCTACCCGGAAACACACGCGCAGGACAAGCACCCACACGGGTAATTCATCTCAGTAAGATCACCGATAGGCGTCGTCACACCAGACCTTATAGGTCCATCAGAGATGAGAACGTGCGACGCACACGGACGAGCGAAAGGAGTGGCGCGAACGCGATGCGTCGACTACGGACCGATGAAGTCGAAGCTTATACATTCATCAGCGACGGAACCGGTGCCTTGGTACAACTTCGAACGAACGATAGCGCTCCCGTCTAGATCGAGACCACTGACAAGAGGTTCCGCGACGAGTGCGTGAACACGAGCCGCATTCTGGCACTCGAACAGGCACATGCTCACATCGACGCCTGGCGCTGTCACTACAATGAAGCGAGACTGCATTCTCGCATCGGAGTTCGGACGCCGGCCGAACACGCGACCGAGTTGCTCTCGTGCGCAGGGCACCAGGTGAATGGAGTACGTCAGGTGCGGTTCACTCCGAAACCGTAAACACACGGGGAAGTACTCGAGGCCTTCATCGTGCGAGCTGCGATCGTCGATGCCCCACGACTACGAGATTCATATGCCTGTCATTACCAAGACCGTACTGCTTCTAATCATCTCCAATCTGTTCATGCTGACCGCGTGGTATCTGCATCTCAAGACTCTGAACCACAAGCCTTGGTATATCGCTTCGCTGGTCAGCTGGGGAATAGCTTTCTTCGAGTACACGGTTCACGTGCCCGCCAATCGAATTGGCCATGAGGCTCTGACTCTGTCCCAGCTTCAGGTTCTTCAGGTCGGCATCTCGCTCGTCATCTTCATCCCGTACGCAATCCTCGTGATGGGGCAGCCGATCAAAATGGACTACCTCTTGGCGTCGCTCTGCCTGGTCGGAGCCGCCTACTTCATCTTTCGTGGAATTGGCTAGCGCTGGAACGGATAGATCGCCGGCAGGCCGAGCAGGCCGGTGAGCTCATCGAGCGCAGCGCGCGACTCTACGAGCAGCGCAGGGTCGGCAAGATCGCCGGGCGACAGACGGTCACGGTAGTGCCGCTCCACCCACCCGCACAGCGCGGCGTGAAGCTCGTCCGAGAAGCGCACGCCCGTATGCATCGCGGCAAGCTCGTCGTCGGTCAGCACCACGCGTAGCCGCAGGCAGGCCGGCCCGCCCCCGTTTTTCATGCTCTGGCGCACGTCCACGTACACCGCCCGTTCGATCGGACCCGCATTCGCGACCAGCTCGTCGATCACACCGGCGGCGGCGGCGTGCTGCTCGCACTCGCCCGGACACAGCAGCACCATCGAACCGGAGGGCAGGCTCAGGAGCTGGCTGTTGAAAAGGTACGTGGAGACGGCATCGGCCAGCGACAGCCGCGCGCTCGGCACCTCGAGCAGCGCTGGCTGGACGCCGGCCACGGCGACGAGCCGGTCGGTGATCTCGACCAGTACCGCTTCATGCCCGGCGAAGGCCTGCTCGTGGAACAGCAGGACGTCGAGATTTCCGACCGCGGCGACGTCGTTGTGGAACACGCCGGCGTCGACCGCTGCGGGGTGCTGGCGCACGAAGACCGTCGCGTCGGCGCGCAGCTCGTGCAGCCGGGCGGTCGCGCGCGATGCCGCCGCCGACTGGCGCGCCGGATAACGTAGCGGCACGCGATCGTCCGCCGTGTCGTCGCGACCGTACGTGAACACCTCGAGACCGGGCCCGCCGTGCTCGGCGCACAGCCGGGTGTGATTCGCCGCCCCCTCGTCGCCGAACGCTGCGGTGCTCGGCAAGGGCTCGTGGTGCGCGAAGCGGCGCTCGTCGCCGAAGATCGCGCGCAGCACGGCGGCGGTGGTCGGCGCCTCGAGCGAGCGGTGGGCGAAGTGGGTCAGGTTGGCGGGCGTGAAGTGCACACGGTGGTCGTCCGTGTCGGCCGACGGCGAGACCGTGGCCGCGTTCGCCGCCCACATCGCCGACGCGCTGGCGCACATGGCCAGCAGCTCCGGCGCTTCGCGCGAGACCCGCTCGAGCACCGCCGGCTCCGGCCCGGCGAAGCCGAGACCGCCCAGCGCGAAGACGTCCGGCCGCTCGTGCGGCGGCAGCACGGCCTGCTCGACGCCGAGATCGGCCACGGCCTTCATCTTCGCCAGCCCCTGCAGCGCGGCGGCCCTGGGGTTGGCAACCGCACCGTCGTGCCCCATGGAGGCGACGTTGCCGTAGGAGAGGCCGGCGTAGCTGTGCGTCGGGCCGACGATGCCGTCGAGGTTCAGCTCGATCGCGCGCTCGCTCACCCGTCGAGCCCCACCACGCCGGTCGGCGCGACCAGGGCGTCGGCTTCGATCGAGGCGACCGGATAGGCGCAGTAGTCGGTGGCGAAGTACGCGCTCGGCCTGTGGTTGCCGCTGTGGCCGAGCCCGCCGAACGGCAACGCGCTGCTCGCGCCGGTTGTGGGGCGGTTCCAGTTCACACAGCCTGCCCGCACGCGCGAGCGGAAGTGCTCGTAGTGCTCACGACGGTCGCTCAGCAGCGCGGCGGCGAGCCCGAAACGGGTGCGACGCGCCTCCTCGACGGCGGCCGCGAAGTCGTCGGTCCGGATGATCTGCAGCAACGGGCCGAAGATCTCCTCGTCGGCGCGCTCCGCCACCTCCGTCACGTCGATCAGCCCGGGGCGCAGCAACGCGGCAACGTCACCCACCGCTTCGCACTCGACCAGCCCACGACCGCCGCCTTCCAGCAGCGCGGCCTGTCCGTCGAGAACCGCACGCGCGGCCTTCGCGCTGATGACCGGCCCCATGAATGGCTCGGGCACGTCGGTGCGGCAGCCGACGCGCACCCTGCCGATGCGCGCGACGAGCCGGTCGATGAACGCATCGCCGGCCTCCCCGCGCGCGACGATCAGCCGGCGCGCACACGTGCAGCGCTGGCCGGCGGTCGCATAGGCCGACTGGATCGTTACGAGCACGGCAGCATCGACGTCGGCGACGTCGTGGACCACGAGCGGATTGTTACCACCCATCTCCAGCGCCACGATCACACCGGTGCGACGCGCGAGCTTCTCGGCCAGGGTCGCGCCGGCCCGGTAGCTGCCCGTGAACAGCAGGCCGTCGAGCCGGTCGTCGCCGGCCAGCGCCAGCCCCGTGTCGTGGCCACCCTGAACCAGGTTCACGACGCCCGCCGGCAAGCCGGCGGCCTGCCACGCGGCCACCATGCACTCGGCCACGGCCGGCGCCTGCTCGCTGGGCTTGAGAACGACCGTGTTACCGGCGAGCAACGCCGGCACGATGTGACCGTTCGGCAAGTGACCGGGAAAATTGAACGGCCCGAACACGGCCATCACGCCGTGCGGATGGAAGTGTGCAGACTGACTCACACCATCCGAGGAGCTCTCGATCGGGCTGCAGCGTTCGAGGTGAGCCCGGCGCGAGATGTCGATCTTCGCGATCATCGAGCTCACCTCGGCGTTCGATTCCCAGGGCGGCTTGCCGACCTCGCGACCGATCAGCCCGGCAAGCTCTTCGCGGTGCGTGTCGAGCTGCTCACCGAACGCCGTGACGACCGCCGCGCGCTCCTCCAGCGAACACGTCGACCAGCCATTGCCGGCGCGCTCGGCGGCCCCCACCGCGGCGGCGACGTCGTCAGGCGCCGCCGCCGCCCCCTGCCAGACCGTCTCGCCGGTGGCCGGATCGAGAGAGCTGAACGAGCTGCCTCCGGCCGGCGCCCACTTACCGTCGATGAAGAGCTCGCCGCTGCTCACGATGACTCCGCATCGGCTGGCCGGGTCGACCTCGGCGCACGCATGGCGACGTAGCGAACCGCGTCGCCGGCCGACACGCCGATCGCCTCGGCGGCCTCGCGTCCTAGCCGCACGCCGTCTGCCGACGACGCATCGACTCCGGCCGCGCACGCGCGGAAGTCGCGCTTGCTGCTGGCAACGATGAACGGCTCCGAGTCGGGCTCGTCGGCGGTCGTCTCGAGCACCCGCGCCGCAACAGAGTCGCGCACCGCGCGCACCTCCGCGAGCGAGCACCGCATGGTGGGGCCGGCCTCGAAGATGTCGACGTGACCCGAGAACTCGAACCCTTCGGCACGCAGGAACTCGGCGGCAGGTCGTGAGTTCGGATGAACCACACCGACCGCGGCCTGGGCGTCGGGCGGCAGCAGCGGAATGTAGATCGGGTGCTCGGGCATGAGCTCGGCGATGAAGCGCTTGTTCACGACGCTCAGATAGTCGGCCTCGGCGAAATCGACGTCGAAGAAGTGTCGGCCAACTGCCTCCCAGAACGGCGAGCCGCCGTCGTCGTCGATCTGGCCGCGCAGCTCGGCGATCACCACCGGATCGAACAGCGCGGGACGCTCGGCCATGAACACGAATCGCGACAGCGACAGCAGCCGTCCGTATCCCGACTTCCGGCAGCCGGGCGAGAGGAACAGGCTTCCGATCTCGCACGGGCCGTCGTGCTCGCGCACCAGATGCAGCGCCTCGATCTCCTTGCGCACGCCGAGGAACTCCGACTCGTGCACCTTCTTGACGATCTCGTACGCGTAGAACGGCTCGAAGCCCCCGACCTTCGAGACGATGCCGCTGGTGCCGATCACCTTGCCGCTCGCCACGTCTTCGAGCACGAACAGGTAGCTCTCGCCGCGCGGCCGCTCGTCGATCTTCGCGAACGCCTGGATCGACTCGAGGATACGCGTGGACAGCAGGTCGCGATCCTTGGGCAAGGTCGTGAGTCCGAACGTGGCCTGCTCGGCCAGCGCAACGATGTCGTCGAGGTCGTCGTCACGGACGGGCCTGATGATGGCGGTGGTCACCTATGCGCCCTCCGAAGCGATCTCACCGAGAGTCCGGGCGAGGATCTCGCAGACGGCGTCGACATCATCGTCGGTCGTCGCGCCCACCGGCGGCAGGAAACGCAGGCGCGCGGGATCGGCACCGGCCGCGAACGCGACGACGCCGCTGTCGAACAGGCGCCGCAAGGTTCGCTTCGTGACATCGGCACTACCGTCGAACACGGTTGCCGCGAGCATGACCCCGTACCCGAACGGCCCGCTCAGACGGCCGGCGTCGGCCGAGGAGATAGCCTCGAACCGCTCGACGAAACGACGGCGGACCTCGGCGATGCGCCCGTCGGGACCGAAGTAGTCGCCGCCGCCGAGCTCTTCGAGCACGGCGATGCCCGTCAGCAGCGACGCGGTGGCGCCGGTGAACGTCTGGCTCACGAGCGCCGGACGCGGCTTGAGGTCGTCGCAGAACAACGTCGCGCAGGTCTGCGTGACCTTACCCACCGTGACGATGTCGACGTAGCGGTCCAGCCCGAAGTGCTGAAACGCGAACGGACGGTCGGTTCTGCCGAACGTCTGGATCTCGTCGACCCAGACAGGGACGTCGTGCTGCTTCACGACATCCATGAGCGCCGCGAAGAACTCGGCCGAGCCGGGCCAGTACCCACCCTCGCCCAGCACGAGCTCGAAGCACATGGCGGCGTGCTTGCCGGGATGGCGACGCAGGTGCGCCTCGAGTGCCGCCACGCTCGCGCGCGTGCTCGCGACCGGATCGCCAGCGTCGAAGAACGGCACATAGTCGACGGCGAGTACCGTCGGCAGGCCGTCTCGGTAGGCGGCACGATCGGTGACCTGCGACATCGCCAGGGTCCGCCCCATGAAGCAGCCCGCAAGCGCCAGCACGCGATCGGCGGGAGAGCGCTTCTGGAGCACCATCTTGAGAGCGTTCTCGTTGGCCATCGCTCCGCTGGTCGTGACGAAGCAGTGCGCAAGGCTCGTCGAACCGCCCTGGTCGCCGCCCGCGAGCGCGAGCAGCAAGCGAGAGAACCGTGCGACGTCGTCGTTCTGCTGGAGATTGCCCTGCATGGTGACGTCGGCCAGCGCGGCGTCGAACGCCGCATCGACCAGACGAGCGTGGCCGTGGCCGAATGCGTGCACGCCGATGCCGGTGATCATGTCGTACTTCACGCTGCCGTCGGCAAGCTCCACCAGTGCCCCGCTACCGAATCCGCTGCCGATGTACGGATAGTACAGGCCGCCGCCGCGCAGGCGCTCCAGCTCGGCGATCGCATCGTCGTAGCCGGCGGTGAGGCCGGGATCGGCCGGCCGCGGCCCGGTCACGGCACGCCGATGATCACTCCACGCTTCGTGCAGCAAGCGCCGCGCTTCGGCGACGCGCGGGTCGCCGCGAAGGCGATCGGACACGGTCTCGCTCATCTGTCACTCCAGGCACTCGGATCGACCGCGCCGTCGGCCAGGCCGAGCAGCAGCAGCGCCGAGAGCTGTGCACGCTCCACCAGGCTGTCGACGACCAGGAACTCCTCGCTGCTGTGCAGGCCGCCGCCGCGCGCACCGAGCGTGTCGACGGTCGGCAGACCGGCAGCGGAGAGACGGTTGCCATCGCACACGCCGCCGGTGGGATGCCACGTCACCGGCACACCGAGCTCGCGTCCCGCCGCGGCGATCGATTCGAGCAGGCCCTGCATCGCGGCGCCGAGCGGCCGAGGGGGCGCACGGAACTCACCGTGCAGGCTCGCCGAGATGCCGTCGGCACCATCGGCCTCGGCCACTGCCTCGGCGATGCGACGCTCCACCGTCGAGCGCGCACCGTCGTCCCACACGCGCGCGTTGAGACGCACGATCGCCAGGTCGGGCACGACGTTCACCGGTGCGCCGCCCTCGATGCGCCCCGTATTGACGGTCGCACCCTCGACCTCGCGACCGATCTCGTCGAGCGCCACCACCAGCTTCGCGGCCGCCACCACCGCGCTGCGCCCTTCATCGAACGCGCGGCCGGCGTGCGCCGATCGACCACGAACCACCACCGCGAAGTTCCCCGAGCCCTTGCGCGCGCCGGCGAGCGAGCCGTCGGGAAGAGCCGGTTCGTAGACCAGGCCCATGTGGTTGCGCGCCGCCGCCTCGGCCAGCAACGTCGCCGAGCCCGGCGACGCGATCTCCTCGTCGCCGTTGACGAGAATCTCCCAGCCGACGGCGTCGGCGTTAGCCGAACGCTCGAGCGCCGCCAGCGCCGTCAACATGACCACGATGCCGCCCTTGGCGTCGACCACCCCCGGGCCGCACATGACGTCGGGGTCGGGACGCGAGACGCGCTGGAAGGGATCGTCGGCCGCGAACACCGTGTCGTAGTGACAGCCGAGGAACACGCGCACCGGAGCATCGGGACGCTTGACTGCGTGCACCACGCCGCCGAGTGGCCGCTCGACGATGTCGCCGGCAACGTCGACCGTTCGCTCGGCGGAAACGTCGATGCGCTCGACGCCGACATCGAGCTCGGCCACGGCGTCACTCACCCGGGCAGCCATGCGCGAGAGACCGTCGACGTTGTACGAGCCCGAGTTGATGGCCGACCACGACGCCACACGCGCGCACATCGCGTCGCGCTGCGTCTCGATCCAGCGAAGCTGCTCGCCGTGGTCGCTCATGACGGGGCCGCCTCGGCGAACCCTGTCGCTATTGTGCCACAAAGTGCGAGACGACTCGCTCGCCGTTCGCACCGGGTGCGACGCAGTGCACCGAAGCCCGGCAAACCTCGTGCACACGTCGACCTGGAGGCCGAAGCAGGAACCGTGTGTGTTTCCGCGGCCAGCGCGTCCCACATCCGCATCCCGGGCCGGCCAGGCGCAGCCGTCAGGAGGCCTCCGCGCCGTAGCGGTGACCGTCCACCTCGACGTGCTGCTCGGCGAGGCGAGCGCGTGCAGCCTCGCGCAGGGGCGCGACTTGTACCTTCTGGTTACCGGTGTACGACACGTCGCCCTCTTCGAAGAACAGCACGACCTTCGGCACCTTGTACGCCGCGAGCCTCGTACGCAGATGCTCACGGATGGCGCCGGCCTCGGGGGTCGCCTCGTCCACACACACCGCGCATAGCACCACGATCTCGCCGAGCGTCGGATGCGGAACGCCCACGGCCACGCCGGCCTTGAGCCCCGGATACTCGACCAGCGCGTCCTCGATCTCGAGCGGCGAGACGTTCGCACCGCCGGTCTTGATGAGGTTCGACAGCCGGCCGCTCCAGTGCAGGTGCCCGTCGTCGTCGAAGCTCCCGCCATCCTGGGTGTGAAAGAAGCCGTCGCCGTCGAGGTAGAGCTCGGGCTCCACCTTGTAGTAGCCACGCATGAACGTGAGGCCCTTGACGGTGAGCTCGCCCTTGTCGTGCTCGTCGATCGGCTGCCCGCTGTCCGGGTCGACGACGCGCAGCTGCATCCCCGGCAACGGCTTGCCGCTGGTGTCGGCGCGAAGCTTCGCCGGTGCGCTGGCCGGAAGAGCGGAGGCCAGGGTGAACGTCTCGCTCAGGCCGTACGACCCGTACGTCCCCCACTCGTCCGTCTCGAGTCCGGCCAGCGCGGCCAGCGGCGAGGCGAACTCCACGTGCTTGACGCTGCCGAGGTCGCGGCCGGCGGCGTCGGGATGCTCGGCCATCGACTTTTCCTGATGCGGCCAGGCGAGAACCGTCGTGATGCGCTCGGCCTCGATGCACGCGAGCGCAGCAGCGGCGTCGAACGTCTCGTGCAAGACGAGGCAGGCGCCGGCCGCCATCGTAGCGCCGAGCGACATGGCCATGCCCGCGGTCCAGAAGAACGGCTGCGCCGTCCACACCCGATCGTCGGTGTCGAGGCCCATGAGCTCCGCGAAGCGCCAGCCCTGGATCACCGGTGCACGCTGATAGTGGAGCACGCCCTTGGGCCGGGCCGTCGTGCCCGACGTGTAGATGATCACCGCGTCGTCGGCCGGCGTCACCTGCTCGCCGATGGCGTCGAGGAGCGCGTCGTCGACCGAGGCACGCCCGGCCAGCAGCTGCTCCCGGCCGTCGATACCGCCCGCCGGGGGATCGTCTGCGCGGTCGTCACCCGTGGGCAGACAGACGACGCGCCTGAGCTGTGGTAGCGCCGCGCAGCGCAACCGCCCCGGCTCACCGTCACCGAGCTCCGGGTGCGCGCTCAGGAGATCGTCGAGAAAGCGATGCCCGAGCAGCGACGACTGCAGGAGCAACACCGAGGCGTCGCTGTGGCGCAGGATGTAGTCGCGCTCGTCGGGCGTGGCGAACGTATTGACGGGCACGAGCACCGCGCCGGTCATGGCGACGGCGAACGCGGTGACGATCCACTCCGGCCGGTTCGCCATGAGCAGCGCGACGCGCGCGCCCTTGACCACTCCGGCGGCAATCAGTGCACGAGCCAGTCGGCGTGACTCACGCTCGAGCTCACCGTAGCTGAGCTCTGCGCCTTCGAAGCGTACTGCGGCACGGGCCGCGTGGCGCTCGACCACGTCCTCGAGAAAGCGCGGCAGCGTGTAGCGCGTGGGATCGGGCTGCAGGCGAAGCTCGGCGCCGCGTGGGTCGGGTGACTCCAAGCACGCACCGCGCCCGCTACTGGGCGGGCAGCGCCTCCGTCGGCAGCTTCACCTCGGCCACGCCGCTGGCCATGACCTCGTCGCGCTGGTTCGTCATGACAACGCGGACCGAAGCGATCGGCTGCTGCCTGCCATGCTCGGGGCTCGCCTCTTCGATGCCGAGGACCTCGCCGTTGAGGTAGGTCACGTCGCCGGTGAGTGCGGGCGAGCGGTAGTCCATCTTGCTGTGCAGGATCTCGCCCCACTCGCCGAGCCAGTTGCCGAGGTAATCGAGCACCCAGGCGCCCATCGACGCACCGTAGCCGTAGCCGCGCGGCATGCCGATGAGCTGCGCGTAGCGATCCTGCACGTGTCCGCGCGATGGCCCGTAGTACAGCCCGTCGGCCAGGGTCGGGTCCTTCTTCGCCGCCTCGAGGTCACGCGACATCTCCGGCAGCCAGCCTGCCGAGAACAGCGAGGACGGACCACTGTCCTTGCCGAACGCACCCCACACGGTCATGAGGAACGCGCGCCACTCGCTGGTGAACGTCTGGATGCTGTGCGGACCGATCGGGCGAGTCGGGAGCTTGTCGCCTGCCTTGACGCCGAGCCGGCGGCCGTGGCCCAGGTCGAGGAAGGTGTCGTAGTAGTCGAGCTTTTGCTGCTCGATCTCGGCGAGCTGATCGTCGGTCCACTCGGGCTCTTTCTGGCCAGCGAACTCGCCGCGCTCGCGCGCGAGGTCGGCGCGATAGCGAATCGACGTCGAGCGCTGCTTGCACACCACCACGCCCCTGTCGTTGATGTAGCTGGTGTCGCCGCGCGAGAACATCGTCGGCCCGGCGAACTTCGTGAGCGTCACCTTGTAGTCGAACAGCATGCGCTCCTGGCGCATGACGTCGCCGTGCTCGATGCGGGGCCCGAAGAACCACCACTCGTCACCGCCGAACAGCATGTGCGTCCCCGCGATGTTCCCCTGGATCGCCGGCGCAGCGCCGTGGCTGTCGTCGGTGCACACGGCGAACGACTGCGGGGCGAGGATGCGACCGAACCTTCCCTTGGCCGCATACCCGTCGTCGAAGTACAGGGGGTTGGGGTTCTGCATCCCCTGCGCCCAGCGACGAACGTCGTTGACGTGAACCGAATCCTTGAGCTGCCCGCCCCCGAGCGGCACGCCGACCCAGCGATCGACATCGCTCGTGTCGAATTCGAAGTCCTCGAGCTTCTGCGCTTTCTTGGCCGTGCTCACGCCGCCACCTCGGCCTTTTCGTGCGGGAGATCGTAGATCCGGATCATGTTGCCCGCCAGGATCTTGAATCGCTCGTCGGCGGGCACGCCGTCGAGCATCTCGCCGGCCACCTTGCGGCTGTACGGCCAGTCACAGCCATGGTGCGGGAAGTCGGTCGACCAGGCCATGCTCTCCACGCCCACCTCGTAGCGGTTCTTGACGCCGATCCTGTCGGAGATGAACGTGCAGCACCAGTTCGAGTGGAAGTACTCGCTCGGCAACCGCTCGATGCTCACGCCCGTGTGGACCCGGTTGCGCCAGTAGAAGTTGTCGAGCTGCTCCAGCGCAGCCGGGATCCAGCCCACGTCGGTCTCGACGCCGAGGAACGGGAGCGCTGGAAAGCGATCGTGCACGCCGCTCATCATGATCTCGCACATGACCTCGGGGAACAGCGACATGCCGGCCAGCGCCATGTTGGCGATCGCGCCGGGGCCTTCCAGCGCACCGGTGGCCTTGCGGCCGGGCCGCATGATGCGGATGTGGATGGAGACCGGCATGTGCATTTCTTCGGCCGCGGCGAAGAAGCGGTCGTCTTCAGGGCCGAGACCGTCGCCGCCGTTCGGCCACGCGGTGAGGATCACTCCCCGCATCCCCTTGTCCTTGCACCGCTTCATCTCGGCCACGGCCTCGTCCACGCCCAGGTTCGGCATCTGCGCGAGACCGAAGAGACGGTCGGGGTCGTTCGCGCAGAACTCCTCCTGCAACCAGTCGTTGTACGCGCGCACGCCCGCGCGATGGAATTCGCGATCCTCGTTGCCCATGAAGTGGTACATCGTACGCTGGCTCGGGTAGAGGAACTCCGCGTCGACACCGTCGAAGTCCATGTCCTCGAGCCGCCCCTTGCCGTCGAAGCACGACTTGCGGATCGTCTCGTAGGTGGAGCCGGTCCACTTGATGTCCTCGTAACGCTTGCCCGGCGTGGTCACCAGGCCGATGCACATGGGCGGCTGATCGGGGTGGAACTGCCACGCATCGCCGCCGTCGGCGTCCTTCACCAGGCGCGGCGCACGGTCGTGGTACTGCTTCGGCAGCCACTTCTCCCAGATGTGCGGCGGCTCGAGCGTGTGGCAGTCCGCGTCGATCATTCGGTACTGGCGCATCGTTTCTCCCCCGGCCCGGCCGGCGTCGGTCGGGTGTCCCTGCGTTTTTGACGGATCGTCAAATTCTACTTACACCAGTATTTGACGGATCGTCAAATACCGCTCCAGCAGGCCGGGAACAGCCGACAGATAAGCCCCCGGCCCAGCTGCAACAACCTCATCCGGGGGGTTCGGCAGGCACCGTAAAAGCGGACTATCCCCTTTTTCGAGGAGCGCGAAAAAGGGATAACGATGTTCGTTCGGGGGACGCGTGGGGTTCGATGCGCGCCCGGGCTCGGGGGTTATCGCGTGGCACGTTTCAGCGACTCTTCTCGCCGTGGACTCTCACACAAGCCGGCCGGCTGCCTGGCGACGGTGCTCGGCGCCGCACTGCTGGTTGCCCTGGCGGCACCGGCAACGGCCGCCGTCGGCGACTGCGGTCCGGCGTGCAAGCGCAAGCTGCGCAGCTGCGTGACGGCGGCCCGCAACGACTTCGACGCCGCCAAGGCGATCTGCGCAGCCGCCACCGCCAACGCGCGCGCGTGCCGCAAGGCCGGCAGACACGCGAAGAGAAGCGCAGGCAAGCAGTGTCGAGCCTACACCAGAACCACCTGTAAGCCGTGCTGCGCGCAAGGCGGCGTCGGCGGCATCAACCTGTGCGCGATGGCGACGGGCGCGTTCCTGCCGCCGGAGCTCACCGACTCGGGCGACGACGTGATCGGTCGCGAGCTGTTGCTCAACGGCGACTTCATGAGCTGCGGCATACCGTACGCGCTGTGGGAGTTCCCCGCCGTCCGACCGATCGTCGCCGCCACGTACGGCGGTACGGCCGACGCTCCTACCATCCCCGGACGCCTCGGCAACAACGCCGACCTGCCGTACTTCCTGAACACGTTCCCCGCCCCCGACAGCGGCGTCGACGTGATCAACGCGAACTGCCTCATGTGTCATGGCGGCCAGTTCGACGGCGAGCTCGTCATCGGGCTGGGCAACTCGACGCTCGACTTCACGGCCGGCAGTGGCGGCGACCCGACCACCATCGACGAATCGCTGCTCGACGCGCTCGGGCTGACGCAGGGCGAGAAGGACGAGTGGTTCACCTTTGCCGACCGCGGCGCGATCGTGGGGTCCGAGACCACCATGCGCACGGTGGGAATGAACCCCGCCGAGGTGCTGGCCGTGGCCCTCATGGTGCACCACGACCGCGACACCTTGGCGTGGAGCGACGCAGCGCTCACCCCGGTGGAAGTGAAGGACGAGAACGGCGATCCGATCGAGGATGCCATCCTCACCTCCGACCCGCCGCCGTGGTGGCGCGTGCACAAGAAGAACGCACTGTTCTACAACGGCATGGCCCGTGGCGACCATCGCGGCACCATGGCGCTGGCAACCTCGGTGTGCGTCGACGACATCACGCGCGCCCAGGAAGTCGACGGCATCTTCAAGGACATCCACGCGTTCATCAGCACCATTCGCGCGCCGGCGTACACGCGCACCGTCGACAGCGCGCTCGCCGCAACAGGCGAGACCGTGTTCAACCGAGACTGCGCGCTGTGCCACGGAACCTACGCGGCGGACGACGACGACGAGATCTACCCGAACCTGCTCATCCCGCTCGACGTGGTCGAGACCGACCCGGTGGTCGCCAACGCCGGCGTGATCCACACGCCCGAGCTGGTCGACTGGTACAACGGCTCGTTCTACGGGCAGACCACGCGCATGGAGCCGAACGACCCGTTCCCCGGATACATGCCGCCCCCGCTCGACGGCATCTGGGCCACCGCGCCCTACCTCCACAACGGATCGATCCCCACCGTTGCGCTGCTGCTCGACAGCGGCGCCCGCCCGAGCTTCTGGCGTCGCGAGGACTTCGACAGCACGAACTTCGACGAGGACGCGCTCGGCTGGCCGTGGATCGCCGTGGAGACGCCGCAGGCACAGGCGCCCGCGGCCGAGCAGAAGCTGATCTACGACACCACCTACTGGAGCCAGTCGAACAACGGCCACCGCTTCGGCGACCACCTCACCGACGACGAGCGCAGAGCGGTCATCGAGTACCTCAAGACGCTGTGACCGGTGTTACTTCCGGCCGCCCGCCTCGTCCTTCGGCGGCGGCTGGTAGGTCCAGGCGGGCTTGCGCTTCTCGACGAACGCTCGCGCGCCCTCGGCAGCGTCGGGCGAGCTGTGGGCGAACTCGGTGACGACCTGCCAGCCCATCTCGAGGGCGTCGTGCAGGCCGTGGTCGAGGCTCTTCCAGATGGCGTGGCGGCTGTGGAACACCGCGCCTGGCGAGTTCCCCGCAATCGAAGCGGCCAGCTGTCGCGCGCGAGCCATCAGCTCGCCGGCCGGCACCACCTCGCTCACCAGGCCGATCTCGTAGGCGCGAGCGGCGCTCACGCGCTCGGCGCGACCGAGCATCACAAGGCGAAACACCGACTCTAGCGGGATCTTGCGCGCGAGCCGTAGCGTTCCGTGGATCGACACCTGGCCTGCGCCGGTGCGTGCATCGGTGAAGTAGGCGGCGTCCGACGCGATGACGATGTCACTGTCGGCCACGAACGCGAGGCCGCCGCCGGCGCACACCCCGTTCACCGCGGTGATGACGGGCTTGCCCACGTTGCAATCGATGGCCGTGATCTGCGTTCGCCCTTCGGCGGGTTTCTTCGACTCTTCAGGCGACGGCGGTGGCTCGCGCAGGTCCATCCCGGCGCAGAACGCCTTCTCGCCGACACCGGTGACGATCACCACCCACGCGTCCTGATCTGCAGCGATCTCGGCCCACGCCTTCGGCAGCTCGGCCCGCATCACGCTGTCGAACGCGTTCATGCGCTCGGGCCGATCGAGCGTGAGCGTGGCGACGTGGCCTTCGCGCTCGAGCTGTAGCGTCTCGTACGACATCGATTCCTCGTTCCGGGCCGGCGCCGCTACATCGACAGCGGCGCCCAGCGCGGCTTGCGCTTCTCCATGAATGCACGCGCGCCTTCGATCGGATCGGGGTGGCCCCTGTACTCGCCGATCACGTCCCAGCCCAGCTCCAGCGCGTCGGCCAGGCCCAGGTCGAGGCTCTCCCAGATCGCCTGCTTGGTCGCGGCAATGGCCGCCGGCGAGTTCTCGGCCACCTGGCGAGCGAGCTCGATCGCACGCGGCATGAGACCGGCCGGCGGGAGGACCTCGCTCACCAGGCCCAGCTCCAGCGCGCGCGCCGCGCCCAGGCGTTCGCGGCCTCCCGTCAGCGCCATACGCAGCACCGGCTCGAGCGGCATGCGACGCGCCAGACCGATCGGTTCGCAGCCGGCGATGAGGCCGACTGCGACGTGGCCGTCGAAGAACGTGGCGGTGTCGGAGCAGATAACGATGTCGCTGTCGGCGACGAAGTGCAGACCGCCGGCCGTCGCCATGCCGTTGACGGCCGTGATGACCGGCTTCCAGCAGCGATTCTGCAATGCCGTGAGCTTGAGCGACGCGAGCGTCCCGCGGTCCTTCTCCTCGCCTACGCTGGCCGTGCCGCTTGCGATGTCGCTCACGTCGAAGCCGGCGCAAAGAGCCTTCGCCCCGGCGCCCGTGACGACGGCGACCGATACGGCGGGGTCACTCTTGACGTCGGCCCACACGCGCGGCAGCTCGACCGACATCGCCCCGTTGATGGCGTTGTGGCGCTCGGGGCGGTCGAGCGTGATCACCGCCACGCCGTCGCGCTTCTCGTACGCGATCGTCTCGAGACTGCCGGGATCTACGGGATCGTTCGCTGGAACGTCGGTCATGAAACGTTGCCGCGGCGACGCGCGGGAGCGGGCCGGCAGCAATATCTTGCGCAGGGCGACATACGTCAACGGGGCGCGGCCAGCAGGCGAAACAGCTCGTCGCGCACCGGTGCCGGGATGCTGTGGCCGACGCCGGGATAACGGCGAAGCTCTACGTCGTAGCCCGCGTCGCGAAGTCGCTCCGTCGACCGTTCGGCCCGCGACAGCGGAACGCGGCGATCATCCGCCCCGTGCAGCGCGACGATTCGCGGTCGGCCATGCTTCGCCGTCGATCGGTCGGACGCCGCCGACTGCGCGCCCGAGGCCCCGGTCGCTCGGTCGGACTTCGCGGTCGCCCGGTCGGCCCCGCCCGGCGAGGCGGCGGCCGTCGCGCCCGCGGCTTCCTCGGCCGCCGCACCCGACGGACCGTTGCCGGCACCGGCCGGCGCACCGGTGTCCGTCGCTTCGGCCACCGCGACGCCGTCGGGCAGCCAGCCGCCGATCGGCACCGCCAGCCGCACCAGCTCACCATGCTTCACGGCGAGCACGAAGCTGAGAGCACCGCCCTGCGAGAAGCCGGTCACGACCGCGGTGCCGCGCGTGGGGCGCTGCGAACCGACGCTCTCGATCAACTGCGCGATCAGCGAGGCCGAGCGCAGCAGCCCGTCGACGACCCCCTCCCCTTCGCCGGCCGTCGGGTCTCGAAGCGGAAACCACGTGTAGCCGTCGCCCCAGGCGCGGGGCGCGCGTGGCACCACGAGCCGCACGGGGGTCTCGAAGCCGTCGAACAGGTTCACGAAGCGCTCCGGGCGATCGCCGAGCCCGTGGATGGCGACGACCAGCGGAAGTCGCTCGTCGGGCCCGGCGCCCGCCGTCACGCGCTCGAGGTACTCGAGCTGCTCGGTTGCGGCGGCCGCCGCCGGCACCAGCAAGAGCGCGGCCACCAGCACGATCCGTCGCGCGGTGGAGCGCATACCGGCACGAAGTTTCGAACCGAGACCGCTCGGCGCAGACGGCTGCCGCACCGACGCGCCTGGAACCGGCGAACGACACGGTCGCACGAGCATCACCTGACTGTCGGCCGACGGCCGGACTGATGCCAGCCAGGCCGATCCGTCAGCCGCAGACGGACAGCGGCACCGACCAGTCATTCGATGGAGATCAGGTAGTTCGCGTTCGCGCCGAGCTCGGCGCGATGACCGGGGCCGAGAACGATGGTCGTGAAGCGTTCCTCGACGATCGCCGGGCCCTCGATGGCGTGCCCGGAGCCGAGCGGGGCTCCGTCATACACGGGCGTGTCGACGAACTCGCCGTCGAAATACGCGGGTCGCCGCGCGATCATCGCATCGCCCTCCGAGGTCGCGGCGACGATCTCCCATGGACGCACTCGCCGGTCGTCGCCGACCGCGACGTTATCGCTGGGCTTCGTTCGCCTCGACCAGGTCGGGATCGATCTCCCTGGCGCGCCGCAGGTGCTCGGCCGCGCCCGCTTCGTCTCCGCGCTCGCGCAGCACGAGGCTCAGATCGAGATGAGCCTGCGCGAAGTCGGGCTCCAGTCGGACGGCTCGCTGGAGCTGTGCGGTGGCACGCTCGAGGTCATGCTCGTCGCGCGCCAGGAGTGCCAGCTCGTAGTGGGCCTCGGCGAAGTCGGGGCGCAGCCGGATGGCGCGCTGGAAGTGCACGGCGGCGGCGCGAGGATCTCCGCGCGCACTCAGCACGATGCCCAGATCGTTGTGAGCCTCGGCCACCTCGGGTCGTATGCGGACCGCCTCGGCCACGTGCTCGGCGGCTCCGGCCAGATCGTCGTCCTCGAACAGCATCATGCCGAGCCTCCGGTGCGCCTCGGCGAACTCCGGCTTCAGGCGGATGGCCGTCGCGAGGTGCTCACGCGCGCGCGCGTCCTCCCCCCGTTCTGCGAGGACGACCGCCAGCTCGTAGTACGGAGCGGCGAAGTCGGGACGCAGACGAATGGCTTCATGGAACTGCTTCGCCGCGGCGCGTGACTCTCCGCGCGCGCCGAGCACGATGCCGAGATCGTTGCGGGCCTCGGCCACGCCGGGCTCCAGCCGGACGGCCTCGGCGACGTGCTCGACCGCACCCGCCAGATCGTCGTCGGCGAACAGCGCCATGCCGAGCTCCCGGTGGGCGGCGGCGAAGTCGGAGCGTAGCCCGATCGCAGCCTGGAAGTGTTCGGCAGCCCCGCGGTAGTCGCCACGCGCGCTGGCGACGATGCCCAGATCGTTGTGTGCTTCGGCCAGGTCCGGCCTCAGACGGACGGCCTCCGCGACATGCTCGGCGGCACCTTCCAGGTCGCCGTCCTCGTACAGCGCCATGCCGAGCTCCCTGCGTGCCTCGGCGAACTCCGGCCGCAGACGAACGGCCATGGCGAGATGCTCTCGCGCACGGTCCACGTCGCCCCTGGCCATCAAGATCACCGCCAGCTCGTAGTGGAGCTCCACCAGATCGGGCCGGTAGCGAACGGCCTGCTGGAAGTACGTGGCGGCCTGTTCCGCGTCGTCGCGCTCGAGTGCTTTCATCCCCTGTGCGACATGACTCCGACCGAAGCGCTGTGGCACGCGCAGTGCCATCTCGAGTCGCTCCTCGGCCCCGGCCGTGTCGCCCGTGGCCTTGAGCGCCACGGCCAGGTCCTTGTAGGCGTGGACCCATTCGGGCTTGATGCGAACGACATCCTCGAAGTGCCGAATCGCACCCGGCTGATCGTCGAGGTCTCGCAGCACCTGGCCGAGCTGATAGTGGGCGTACGCGAACCCGGGCTCGAGCTCCACGACGCGCTGGAGCTCGGCAGCCGCATCTTGCAGCTCGCCGCCGCGTGCGTGGGCAAGACCGATGATGAAGTGTGCGAACGGCACGTCGCGAGGGTCCCTGCTCGACGAGCGAAGCCGCTCGCGAGCCCGACTCGCCTCCGCCTGTATGAGCCCGTCGGCCGACAGGTAATGATCCGCGAGGATCGTGTAGTCCTCGTGCAGATCCGCGGGATGGACCATCGTGAACTCACGGTGATAGTCCAGGTTGCGTACCCGCGTCCTCACACCGAGCCCGGCCACGACCACCGCCAGCAACACGGCCGCGACGACCGTCCGACCACGCCCCCACGACCCGGGCACGACCTTGCCCACCGCCCACTCGCCGCCGACCGCGGCGAGCAACGCGAGCGCTGCCAGCGGCAGGTACATGCGGTGTTCCTGGATGACGTCGGAGATCGGGATCACGCTCGACGCCGGCGCCAGGGTCAGGAAGAACCAGGCGCCGACGAACCCGAGCCAGTTCCGCAGCGTGATGCACCGGATCGTCGCGACGAACAGGCCGACCAGAATCGCAGCCGGGACCAGCACGTCGGTGATCGAGCGCACCTGGAACAGGGACGTGTTGACGTACAGGAACAGCTCGTCGGGCCACAGCGTGAGCCTGAGGTAGTGAAGGATGACGGCCGGCTGCGCGAGGAGGTAGTAGAGCGACCGCACCGGCTCGAAGTACGTTCCGAAGTCGCCCGCCTGCGACAGGAGCATTCCAACAGCGGCGGCCACCATCGCGAGATAGAAGATCGGCCGGCTCCAGCGCCGCCCGGAGCGGGAAACGAACGTGTAGTCGTGGAGCACGACGAGAACGGGCGCCAGCAAGACCGTCTGCTTGCACCCCGTGCCGAGCAGACACGCGGCGACGGCCCCGGTCTGCCACAGGAGCCGTCGGCGGCCGTCGACGGCCCGTATCGCACAGTACAGGGTCAGCAGGAACAGAAGCCCCATCAGCGACTCGGCGCGCTGGACGATGTACGTCACACTCTCCGTCTGCAGCGGGTGGACGAGCCAGATCAGCGCCGTTGCCAGCGCCAGCCACGTGACCGCCTCGCTGCTTCGCTCGCGAAAGCACTGCGCGTTCGCGGTGCGCCTCACGATGCCGAACAGCACGAGCGCGGCGGCGATGTGAATCGCGAGGTTGACGGCGTGGTGCGCCGGCGGTTCGTCGCCCAGGAAGTGATTCGTCAGCGCCAGGGACAGGCTGAACGTGGGCCGGTGTGCGACCGTCGGCATCTCATCGACGTTCTCGGGCGCCTCCCACATCGGTAGCGACAGCGCCTCGGACAGCGGCCAGACGTGACCGATGTGCGGATTGTCGCGAATCGATTGCTTGCCGTCGAGGCCGACGAACAGATCGGTGAAGCCGTTTGAATAGGCCGCAAGGCCGCAAACGACGACCAGCGCCGCAGCGAGCGCAGTTGACCACGCCGGGCCGGGTGCGGTGGCTTCTTCCACTCGATTCATCTCACCGGGCCGGCCGCGGTACGCGGCCCGGCGCATGCGTGTTCCGCACCCGAGCCGGTCTCCACGCGCGCATCGCGCGGGTCCGTCCCTGGAGCGTTACGGCGCGGCGATTCTGACACAATCGCGATCCTCCACTCGTGCGCCACCCGGGCATACGCACCCACCGGGGATTGTCCGACGTCGTCCTGCTCGGCCAGGGCAGGCAGCGGCAAGCTACGCACTGTGTTCCCGCTGCAAGAAGCCCCTGCCCTACGGCTTCGCACCGACGGGTCCGCGCACCGCTCTCGTCACCCTGCGCAGCGCTTTCTCATGGGGCTCCACGCCGCCGACGACGCGGATGATGCCGGGCGGCGGTTCACGTTCGAGAGCACCCGGCGTGCCGAAGCCCACGGCGACGGCCAGCGACGGAAAATCGGCGAACGTCGTCGACGTCCAGTGCACGCCCTCGCCCGTCACGCTGCAGACCGGTTTGCCCATGTCGGCACAGCCCTCACCGGTGAAGGCCGGGTCGATGCCCGGCGGTCCGCGCCGCACGTCGAACAGCGAGTACAGCTCCTTCACGTTGGGAACACGCCAGTCATCGTGACCGGCGAAACCGCTACCGGCCTCCTCGTTGACTGCGCTCAGCCAGTCCCAGATCGTCTCGGCCGTCCCGTCGAACGACCAGTGCATGCGGCGGTCAACGTCGTGAAGACTGTCGGAACAGCGACACTTCTTCTCCCACATGAGCCGGGTGACACGATCGGTGATCGTGCCGTCGCCATTGTCCACGAAGCGATCGTTGCGGTCGACGCGCGGGCCGCGGACGGCGCGAACGAAGGCGTCTTCGCCGGCCGATCGACCCACCACGATGCCGAGATTGGCCAGCACCACGGGCACGATGTCGCCGGAGCTGCCGGCGGTCCAGTAGGCCCCGAGGCCCGTGCAGCTGCACCCGGGCGCGGCAGACGAGCCGCAGCCCGCACCACAGGCGGCACCATCGAACGCGTCACCGATGGCAGGGTTGAATCGTTCATAGTGCACGATGCTCAGCAGCTCGCCTGTTTCCGGCAGGCGCCAGTCATCGTGGCCGGCCAGCCCGGTGCCGTCCTTCGAGTTGATCGCTCGTAGCCAGCCGGCGGCATCCATCTCGCCAGGGGCCGACCGCCACGGGTACTGCGTGCCGAAGTCGTGCAGGCCCGCGCAGCCATCACACTTCTTCTCCCAGGTGAGCCCGGTGCTGGGATCGCTGACCGTACCATCGCCGTTGTCGAGATACGTGAGCGCATCGCCCGCACGCGTCGCGCCATCATCGGCGACGGCCACACCTGCGCCGGCGCGCTGTGTCACCGCGCCATAGCGCGTGGTCTGGCCGCTGGCCGGCAGGGTCCAGTCGATCGTGCGAGTCGGCGCACGATCGAGGCGGTCGAGTCGAGCAACGAGGTCGTCGATGGCTGCCAGCGTCTTCATCTTGACGGCGACGTCACCACGCCCGTCTCGCGCGACGAACGGCCGCACGTCGCGCAGCAGCTGCGCCGAACGCGGCAGATCGGCGGCGACGATCGCGGCGCCCAGCTCGAGAGCGTCGTCGGTTGCGGCCGCGATCCGGCCTTCGTCGCACCGAGACTCCAGACGCGAACGCAGCGAGGAGGCGTCGCCCGCCGCATGAAGCTGTCGAATGCAGCTGCCGGCGGACACGGCGAGATCGCGCCGAGAACGAAGCACGGCCTTCGTCGCGCCGACTCCAACCACACAGGTTCGCACGCGCTTCACCCAGCGCCGCAGGAATTCTCGCTGCGCACCCTCGATCGCGACGTCGCACGTGTCCCTCTCCGCGGCCGCGCGCGGCGCTGACGCAGAGTCCGGACGGAGGTCGATGAATCGCTCGATCTTCTTGCGATCCATGCCGGTGCGGTAGAGCGCGTCGCGCGCCACGTCGGTCCAGTACAGAAGACGCCGCTCACCATCGATGGCCAGCCCGTACGGCTCGAGCACCCCATCGGCAGCGCTCGCAACGACCTCGACCGACCGGCCGTCGAGATCGGCGCGACCTATCGTCTCCGCGCCTGGATCGGCCCAGTAGAGCTTGCCGGCGCTTGCGTCGAGCGCCAGGCCCGCAGGAAGAACGAGCCCCTGATCGCGGCCCAGGATCGTCTTTCGCTCGGAGCCATCGAGGCGCGCACGAACGATCGTCGCCGTTCGCAAGTCGCTCCAGAAGATCAAGCCGCGCCCACCGTCGACCGCGATACCCGCAGGGCTCATCGCCAGAGCATCCGGGCGCTCGTCCGCGCTCGAGATCCCGTCGTCGTAGAAAGTGACCAGCTGCTCGCCGCCGGTGTCAGCCGATCGTATCCGCCCGTTGATCGACTCCGTCCAGTAGAGCGTGTCGGTAGGATCCGCGAGCGCGATGGCGAACGGGCGGTTCACACTGACGCCGCATACCAGCGGTCGCGGCTTGCTGCCCGGCTCCACGCTGCCGATCGAGCGCGGGTAGTGCCGATCGGAGGTGTAGAAGATGCGGCCGCCGGCGGCATCGGCGACGACGTCGAGCGGACCGCCTACGGCCGCGAGTGTGCCCCTGCGCACGCCGTCACGGTCGGCACGCTCGATCGTGTTCGTGCGATACTGCGCCCAGTAGACAGAACCTCCGGGACCGACGGTGATGCCGACCGGGACGGCGCCCCAGGACCAGACCCCGCCGAGCCGGCTCGGGTCGGTGTTCGCGGCGATCGCCAGGTGCCCGGCCACATCGATCGGTGGACCGCCTCTCTCACGGCAGCCCGACCGCTCGCCGTCCGGCTCCTCGCCGGCACGCGCATGGGCGAGGCCGATGATGAAGTCCGCGAGGTTCGCCTGCCCCTCCTGCAGATCCGCTCGATGCATCGTCGCGAGCTCACGGTGATGGTCCCCGTTCCGGACGTAAGCCGCGAGCCCGCAGGCAACGGTGAGAACCACAGCCAGGGCGGTCCGCCACGACCGGCACGATGCGCTGTCCTCTTTCATCCCGAGCATCTCGCCGCCATCCCCACTCGTGCATGGCCTCCGATCGCGCACCGAGCATCGTGGCTCGCGTCGATCGCGTGAGCGTAACGGTACTTGGCCTCGTCGTCCGCGTAAAGGCACGCTTCGCGTGACTCGATTCCACGAACGGGTTATGCTCGCGTGCGAGCACACAACGAATGCGCCGAGCCCTGCGAATCATCGGTGCCGTGATTGCGCTCTCGCTGTGCCTGCTCACCGCAAGAGCCTTCCTGGACGAGCCAGGCGAACCCCGGCAATCCTCCCTACCTGACGCATCGTCAGAGCCACGCCCGGGCGACCACGCCGCGTCGAAAGAAGCGGTCGAGCGACAACCGGCGGCTGCAAAGCTCCCCCCAGCGCAAGCGCTGGAGAGCATCGTCTTGTCCGAGCAGCTGATCCTCCAGCTGACCCCGCAGATCGAGAACTTCGACGACAGCATCCTCAACCTGCGGCTGCCCGTTCCCACCAGCCGTGGAGCGTTCGAGGAAGAAGTATCGGTGGTGGACATCACCGACGCACCGGCGCGCGAGTCCGACACCGGGGCTACCGGGGTGCCATTGCGCGCCCGACGCTGGAAGATCGCCGCGGAGGCGCAGCCCGTCTACGCGGAGAATCTCGACTTGTGGCGCCCCTTCCTGGCATCCGTGAACTACTTCGAACATGCGAAGTTCAAGCTGATCAAGGGAGAGTTCAGCGATGCTGCGCGCAATACGTGGGATGGAGAGCTGGCCTTCTCGGGGCTGGCGCGCATCGGTACCGGCGAGTGGCGGGGGGTCAAGAGCCTGCAAGAGATCCGGCTCCGCAAGCATCCGCCGGCCGACGCCCAGGGCGAGCCCATGTGGCTCATCTCGCGGTGGCGCGCCGTACGCTTCGAGACCACCGAGACCGAGCGACGGCTGTTCCACGAAGCCCTCGACCAGGCGGTTCCCGACCCGACAGCACGAACACGCGCTCGCACGTCGATCCACGAGCAGCGCGTGATCGATTTCATCACGACCGGCAAGCGGCCCGACCCGCTGTTCGAAGTCGTCGGCTGGGACCGTCACCCCGGCATCGTCGTGGCCGACATCGACAGGGACGGATTCGACGACATCTACGTGATGGCTCGCTGGGGAAAGAATCAGCTGTTCCGCAATCGCCGCGATGGAACCTACGAGGAGATCGCTGCCGAGGTGGGCCTGGACCTGGAGGGGCACACATCCAGCGCCGTTTTCGCCGACTTCGACAACGACGGAGACCTCGACGCCTTCCTCGGCCGCACACTCCAGCGCTCGATGTACCTCGTCAACGAAGGCGGCCAGTTCGTCGACCGGTCATCGGGCCGAGTCGCCACGCCGCTGCCGTACTTCGCATCGTCCATCTCGGCAGCCGATTACGACGGCGACGGCCTGCTCGATCTGTACGTGTCGACGTTCGCCGGTCAGATGCTCTTCGAGAGACGCATGCGGGAGTATCGGCGGTCGCTGTTGCGGGAACACCTTCCCGGCACCGACGCAGAGACGCTGATCTCTCACCTCGCCGATCCGAGCGCACACGCGTGGCTCAACTGGCCGGGTCCACCCAACGTGCTACTGCGCAACGTCGGGTCGGGGCGCTTCGTCGAGGCAAGAGAGGCCGGGCCGCCGTTTCTGTTCCGCAACACCTACCAGGCCACGTGGAGCGACTACGACGGAGATGGCGATCCCGATCTGTACTGCGCCAACGACCTTGCACCCGACAACCTGTTTCGCAACGAGGGAAACGGCGTCTTCGTGGATGCGACCGCGGCCGCCGGCACCACGTTCATGGGATTCGCGATGGGCGCCAGCTGGGGCGACTACGACGAAGACGGTCGCCCGGACCTCTACGTCACCAACATGTTCAGCAAGGCAGGCGCGCGCATCACCGCACAGCTGAGCGGCCTGGATGAGCGTTTTCCGGAAATGGCACGCGGCAACTGGCTATACCGGAATACGGGCGACGGGTTCGAGAAGGTATCGGGCCACGATGACGACTCACTGCAGGTCGAGGTCGCCGGCTGGGGCTGGGGCAGTCAGTTCATCGACGTCGACAACGATGGCCGCCTCGATATCTACGCGCTCAGCGGCTACTACACGGCCCCCGACGAGGTCGCGAAGCCGCAGGATTTTTGAAGTACCTACTGGCGCACGGTCGTGCGCTCCGATCGTGGCCTCGAGCTCCCCGACACAGTGCCGGGAGAGCTGCGAACGTTCGAGCTCGACGACGGGGCGTCGTTCTCGGGTCACGAACGCAACCACCTGTTCCTCAACCGAGGCGACCGGTTTCTCGAAGCATCGTCCGTATCGGGACTCGACGATCTCGCCGATGGACGCGCCTTCGGCATCCTCGACTTCGATCGCGACGGTTGGTCCGACGTCGCGGTCGTCAGCGCGAACGCCCCCCTGCTCCAGCTCTTCCGCAACGACATCGCAGCGGTTCTCGGCGAAGACGAAGGGAACGTCATCGCGGTACGTCTGGTTGGCGGCAATCGCGAGGCGGCACCATCGGATTCGTGGAGCGCTCGCGACGGGTACGGCGCCAGGGTGGAGGTCGCGGTAGACGGGCGCATGCTACTGCGCGAGCACGTGTGCGGCGGGGGCATGGCGGCCCAGAACAGCGCGACAATGCTCGTCGGTATCGGCGCTGCCGACGCGGCCGGGTCGATCGAGATCACGTGGCCGTCGGGCCGGACCAGCCGGGTCGGTCGGATCGAGGCCGGCAGCCTGGTCACCGTGTTCGAGAACCCGGCCGATTCGCCCGCCGGCAACGCTCTGGACGTTCGTCCCTACCGAGTCGAGGCACCAGCGCGCGTCGCCACGGGGACCGCTTCCGGCGAGCACCGCGAGACGGCCGGCACGTTCGGTCTCGACACCACGCGCGAATCGACCAAGGCCCGCATCAACATGTACACGACCATGGCCACCTGGTGCATGAGCTGCCTGTTCGAGATTCCCCACCTCGAGCTGCTTCGCGCAGAATTCTCGAATCTCGAGCTCGCCATGTTCGGCGTTCCGGTCGATCCCGCAGACGAGCCCCAGAAGCTGAGAGACTACGTCGAGGAGAACAACCCTCCCTACAGCCTGCTCATCGACCTCCCGACCGAGCTGCGAGCATCCGTCGACGAGCTGGTCGAGAACGAGGTCGGCGCCGACCTGCTGCCGGTCACGGTCCTGACCGACGGTAAGGGCACGATCTTGAGTGTCGCCGCCGGAACGCCGACGGTGTCGGCGCTGCGCAAGCTGATGGGCTCGACATTGCCTCGCGACCACGACTGATGACGCTTGCCGCTTGCTAGCGCGCGGCGAGCCGGTATGAGCAGGAGCAGGTGAACGGACAAGTGGAGACCGAAGTAGAGAACGACTGCCCGGGCATCGCCGTGGATGCAGGCGGCGCAGCCGCGGATCGCTATACCGACCCGGCCTGGCTCGACAAGGAGCGACGGCAACTACTCGAACGCGCCTGGCTCGTCGCCGGGCTCGCGTATCGTGCAGCATCGCCGGGTCAGTACTTCACGTTCGACCGGCTCGATCGTTCGGTGGTCGTGCTGCGTGATCGTGACGGATCGCTGCGTGCGTTTCACAACACGTGCCGGCATCGCGGCACGCGGTTGCTCGACGGCGACGGGACCGTGTCGGCCATTCGCTGTCCATACCACGACTGGAAATACGCGCTCGACGGTCGACTGAAGCACGTGCCCGATCAGCAGGGCTTCGCCGAGCCCATCGAGAAGACCGAGCTCGGGCTGTTACCCGTCCGCGTCGACGAGGCGCTCGGGTTCATCTGGATTTCCTTCGATCCCGACGCACCGGCTCTTGGCGATACTCTCGGCGAAATCTCGACCGAGGTCGCCCCCTACCGGCTCGAACAGATGCGCCCGATTCAGGAAGTCACCTGGACGGCCCCCTGCAACTGGAAGGCAGTGCTCGACAACGCCACCGAGTCCTATCACCTTCCGTTCGTACACGGCATGAGCGTCGATCCGCTTACCGACGAGCGGCCCGACTTCGTCACCTACGGCGACCACTGTCGGCTCGGGCTGGAGATCAGCAACTATGGATGGCGTCGGTGGCTCGATGCACGCACCTGCCGTGGTGGGCCGTACACCGACCGGCAGCGAGCCGCCATCCAGAAGTACGTACTGTTCCCGAACTTCCTGATGAACCTGGTCCCGTGCCACCTGACGATATTTCAGGTCTGGCCGATAGACGCGGACACCTGCCAGTTCTTCTACGGGTTCTACGGACGCAAGGGAGCGCGCCCACTCGAATGGCTGCGTGCGCGGGCCACGTGGCTTGCCTCGCGATACATCCTGCGAGAGGACTGGCGCATTCTCGAGCGATTCCAGGCCGGCGCCGCGGCCGGCCAGATCCGTCGACACCGCTTTCACGAGGGTGAACGTGCGATCGAGCACTTCCACCGTCGACTGGAGCGCTGGATCGACCGGCCCGTCGGCTGAGTCAGAGCGAGAATATCGCGCGCAGCTGATCGCGAATGAGGCCTTCGGCCGGATACGGTCGAAGCGGGCTCGAGCGCACCTTGGGCGGATGTCGGAGTCCGCGCGCCCATCGCGCCGCCACCGAGCGGATCGCCCCCTCGCGACGCGCGCCACGATGCACGCCGCGCGTCTTGAGCAGGAAATCCAGGATGCGCACGAACGACGCCAGGTAGATCTTGTCCTCGCGCAGCGCCCCGAAGCGGGTGTGAGAGAACGGCCACGGCTCGTGCTCGGCGATGAGAGCATCGATCCGGGCGAGGTCCTCGGCGGTAGCCCTGCGCCCACGGGGCAGGTCCCTGATGGCAGTGCCGACGATGTCCACCAGACGTCGCATCGCCGGGTCGCCGAACCCCCACACGGTCGAAGCCGCATCATCGAGCGAGCGCCCCGCGAGCGCGAAACCGTCACTGGTTCCTGCGATCCGGTACAGGAAGAACGCGCGCTGAAACAGCTCGGGGTCCGTGAAGCAGCGGCGGCACGTGAGGATCAGCCGGCGTATGTACGAGGCCTCGGTTCGGAACTGCTCTTCGATCGGAGCCATGGCCACGCCCCGTACCACCTCGTGCGCCGGCGCCTGCTCGAGCACGCGCGCCAGCCGGCACACCGCAGCCGTCGAAAGGTTCAGACCGGCCGTCAGGAAGGGATCGACGGACTCGGCCGCCGAGGGCATCAGGAACCAGCCATCACCCACCATCTGCCTGGAGCTGTAGTGCAGATCGGGAACGCGGTAGTACGGCGTCAGCGCCTCGGCTCCTTCGAGGATCGCGTGCAGCGACGGCAAGCGGCGCACGGCCCGCCAGAACTCGGCCTCGGCCGACAACCGGTCGTCGAGCGGCGCCGCCTGCGTGAGCCCCATGCTCACACGCCCATCGTCGAAGCCGATCTGCCAGAACGACCCCCCGTCGAACAGATGCTGCAGGGTCACGTGATCGCGAGAGATCGGAAGCCCGGGGGCGTGCTCGAGAACATGACTCCACGGACGCACGCCCTTCAGATGCACGAAGATCGAAGCGGTCCGCATGGGCGTGTCGACGGAATCGGGCAGGCGCAGATCCAGCGCATGCGTGAGCCACGAGCCACGACCGCACGCATCGACGACGAGCCGCGCCGTGCTCTGAAAAGTGCTGCCGTCTTTGCGCTCCAGGCGCAGCACCGGCGCACCGTCGGTCTCGCGACGATGGAACTCCACCGCCTCGGTGCACGGAGACCAGTCGGCGCCGTCGGCAACGGCCTGGTCCTTCATGAGCGTGTCGAGATCCTCACGCATCACGTGGGGCTCGGGCCCGGTCGGCCACGGCGAGGTCTGGACCATGGTCTCGGCCGGCCGTAGCGTATCGAGCGGCTGGTCGAGCTCGTGGTGCACGAGGTAGAACCCCGCCTTGGGCCATGCCGTGAGTGCCAGCCCCTCGTTCACGATACGCGGGTAGCTCGCCACCGAGCGAAGCAAGGGGATGTCGTAACGATCGGCCAGGATCTCGAGGCGCCGACACTGATCGGGGGCCGTGCTCTCGCCGACGGCGAACCGCGGCAAGTCGCCCTTGTCGACGAGCAGGACACGCAGCCCCTGGGCACGCGCCACGAGCGCCATGAGGCTGCCGGTGTAGCCCGCGCCCAGGACGATCAGATCGTGATCGAAGTCGAGTCGTGCCGTCATCGGTTCATCTGGGGACTTGCAGGCGGACCGTCGACACCGGCACGGCCGCGGCCGCCCCGTGAGCCGCCGACATCGGGACCGCAGCCTCGAGCACGACCACCGGGTCGAGCATCACACCTTCTGCTCGCATGGCCTCCGTGATGAAATCGTTTCGGAGACGCTGATGCACGAGGCGTACGTCGACGGTTTCCGCTCGACCTGCATCCAGCGGATAGGTCCAGACCCTGTGCTCGCCGGGCTGTATCCGTCCGGCACCTCGGACGGCGGCCACCTTCCACAGCTCGTGGCCGAGTAGCGGGTTCCCCGACGCGTCGAGAAGCTTCTTGTCGAACAAGCTCGTCTCGTGCAGCGGTGTCCAGTCTCCGCCATCGACGCGTGCTTCGAATCCATAGAACGTGAGGTCCAGCGGCTGCGTCGGGAAGCCGTGGCCGCTCCCGATGTTGGTCAAGCGCACCGTCAGCAACACGCCCGCATTCGCGCCGCGCCTCGCCGCCTCGACCTCCAGCCCCAGAACGTCCGCCATGAAGAGTCGACGCTCTTCGCGGTCGGACCGCGTCAACCCCGCCAGCGAGATGTTGCCGGAGATGAAGCGATGATCCCTGGTTCCCTCGCCGTTCTCGTCATCGCTCAAGCGCGGCATGTGGCAGTCCACGCAGCCACGTCGCTCGGTATCGACCAACACGAAGTCCTGCCACTCACGAAACGTGTCCACCAGCCGGACCCCTGCCAGCTCGTTCTGGTGGCAGGCTCCGCACTGCTCGTCCGACCCGAGGATCGACGGCTTCCAGTCCCGGCGGTGCGTGTCGAGGTGGGTCTTCACGAGAAGATAAGCCGTGGAACGCCAGCGCCCCGTGATGGCGAAGTCGGGATCGCCGCGAACCTCGTACCGACCGCCACCCACCGGACTCGGCGTCGCGACCATCGAGTGACAGATACCACACGCGACGTGCGCCGCCTCGGCACGCGGATACGTGGAGCCCGACGTGAGGGCGCCGGTGACCAGCGGCATCGGGTCGTGGCAGCCCGCGCACAGCGCCGCCGCCGCCGGCCCCTCTTCGTCGACGAGCCGGGCGGCGACCGCTGAGTAGATCGAACCGGCGGAATGGCCGTGAGCCGAGCTCGACCAGCCACGCAGCTGCGTCTGGTGGCACGCGAGGAAGCCCGCGCAGCCGACGGTCTCGCCGCTGGACCCGAGCCAGCGAGGGTCCAGATGCGGGTTCTGCGAGATCTCCGACGGAGCCTGTGTGGGCCGTACCAGTGCCACCGGTTGCCCGGTTGCACCCACGTCCTCGTGGAAAAGAGATGCGCGAAGGCCGAGCAAGGCGCCGCACACGGCACCACCGGCAACGAGCCATCCCATCCACGAGGGCCTCGACGTGCTCGGGCGCAAGACCGCGTGCCAGACGATCAGTCCCCATGCGAGGACGCCGAGCACTCCGTGTACCGCGCCCTGGGCGAGCAACGAATCGCCCGCCATCAGCAGCGTCGCGAGGCCCGTCAACGCGACGAGCAGCAAACCCGCCAGCGCCAGGAAGCCCGACCAGCGCACGACATCCTCGCGAATCCCGTCGGTGCGCACGACGTGGCTCCACGTCCACGCCAGCAGGAATGGAGTCCAGAGCATCCCCACCTGGCTGTGCGCCGCTTGTGTGGCCAGGTGTACGGCGCCGCCGTCACCCAGCGCAGCCGCGATGCCGCTGGTGGTCAGATACGCCGCCCCGACGACCATTCCCTGGGTGAGAAAAGCGTGCCCCACGGCGTACCGCCCGGCGCCCAGCATGAAGAGCGTGGGGACGCCGAGAGCCAGCAACAGCGCCGGCAACGCCAGGCCGCCGCCGTACCCGAGCGTGTTGAGTCCGACCAGCAGCACGATTGCCGGTACGACCAGCGCGATACGCGACATGAACCGACGCCCGGGCGAGCGCCGCAGCAGCAGGAAGAACGCGAGCGCGAACAGCACGAACGCCGCGGCCGCAACGATCATCGGCACGCTGGTCTCGCCCGCACCCCTGCGGGCCGCGGTGAGCGCGACTCCCGCCCCGTCGGCTGACTCCATCAGCCACAGCACCACGGCGAAGACCGGAGCCTCGAACAGCTGATGGAATCCGGCAACCACGCCGGCGACGACCACGCCAAGAGCCGCGCCGTATACCATACCGGGTCGTGTTCGCCGCTCGCTCACTCCTCACCTGTACTGCAATAGGCCGTGTGAATGAAGGGTGCTCGACGCGCGCGCACGGACTCGTCCCTCGAAGTCGACGCGCGCAACGAGCGATGGCGCGAAAGCGTCTCGATGATGCGAACGCCCGGCGCCGCCGGCTGCTTTACATCCCACCCCCCGGTCGTGATGATGCGCCGATGGCGCGATCCAGGGGCGACGCACTCTTCTACCTCGCCGCGGCCGTGTTCGGCCTGTTCTGGCTCTCGGTATCCCAGACGGCGCCTGTCCTGGGTGAGGGGGTCGCCGTCTATCCTGCACCGGCCGCCCCGATACTCGCGGCGCCGTCGGCGGAAGACCCCGGGCCGAGCTTCACGGACAGCTGCGCAGATCCTGGCCCGCCTCGCCTCGTCACGTCGAGCCAGATTCGGCCGCGAGTGGCCCTGTGTTTCCGAGGTCGGCAGTACCCGCTGCAGATCACCAGCTACGCCAGCGGCGTACCCTACTGGGTCACGGATCTTCTGTGGCCAATCCATCGCGGACGGGTGTTCCGGGTCCGCGTCTTCGGACTGCTGCTGGGATTGCTGACCATTGCGCTGACGCGTCGACTGGTCATGCGCTTCGCCGACCCGGTCTCGGCCAACGTGGCGGCGCTTTGCATCTCGGCCACGCCGAGCTTCGTGTGGCTTCATTCGTCATTGCTTCATCACGAACTCATTCCCTGGCTCGCGTCCGCCGCCGCGATCGATCAGCTGTCCAGAGATCGTGGGCTCAGCCCTGACGCCGCCGCGGACGTCGCAGGGCCGCCGACCGGCCGTGTGGCGGCGGCCGCCGCTCTGGTCGGCCTCGCAATGCTCTCGAATGTAAAGGTCCTGTTTCTGATCCTGCCGCTGGGTCTCGTGGCGTTGAGAGCAGGGGTGCGCTTCGGCGCAATCCGGCGCGGGCAATGGTTTCTTGCCGCCGTGATACTCGCGGCGGTCGTCTCGCCGATCCTCGTCGGCAACAGCGCCAACGCCGGCAGTGACCTTACAATGGAGCTCGGCGCACGCCTCGGGATGCTTACGCAGCAGCTGAGCTTTGCGCGGATCTTGACCGAGATACCGAATCTCGTGGTGTTCTGGGGCGACGCGCTCATCTTCGGTGCACTGGCGTCGGGCGAGCATCCCGCTCCGCTGATCCTGGCGCTACTCGCGACGATTCCACCTCTTTTCTACTGTCTGATCTCGGGTGTGGTCTACCTGTGGAACGGCCGGGGCGCGCTCGTGCCCGCGACGTGCGGGCTTCTCATCCTCACGCACCTTCTCGTGTCCGCCCTCCTGTACAACTACTACGTGGGCGCCAACTACATGCCGCTCTGTGCGATCTTCGGAGTCGCAACTGCGGTGACGGCGATAGACGGGGCCCGGTGGCTCACGTCGCGGGTCCAGTGGCCGGCAGCCGGCACACGCAACGCCATCGCCGGCCTGGCGTTCGGTGCGCTGGCCTGGGGAGTCGTGGGTCGAGGTAGCCCCGCAAGCTTCGTTACCATGTCGATGAACGGCGCGGCCGTGCGCGAGCTGGGCGCGTACCTCGCGACGCACCCCGAGCCGGAGGTCCCGCTGTTCGTCACGACCTACGTTCTGGCGGGAATACCCGAGGCGGTCACCGGTGGCACCGTACGAACGATCAAAGCTTCCGACTACCTCGGCTGCGCGTCGGATCGGAACCTGGCGTACGGGCCGGATCAGGAGGTCATCGAGTCCGGACGCCGCTGCGTGCAGCTGCGATTCGAGCGATTGCTGGAGGCGTTTCCCGGGCCGCTGCGTGTCCTGTTGCCCGTGAAGCCCAACCCGATCGACGACCCCCTTGCCGGCGAGTACGGTTTGGCTCTCGAACTGGCCGCCACCGCCACAGGTAGACGCCTGGGCGCCGAGGCGACGTTTGAGGGCTGGGACACGGGCCCCTTGCTCGAGCTGGTCCGCGTCGACGCTACGGCCACCCGACCCGAGAAGCACGCACGCCGAGCGAGTTCACCGGTGGGTCGTCGAATCTCGGCAAGCGGCCCAGCCCGAGCTACCACGTTCGGTGGAGGCTCGATGGGCCCGCCTGCACTGCCCCACGGTTGACAGACGACGAGCAGCGTGGATAGTCGGCATCGCCGGCAGCGCTGCACCGCTCGGGCTCCCATTCAATGAAGATCCTCATCACCGGTCTATCGGGCTTCATCGGCCAATCGCTCGCCAAACATTTCCTGAGCCGCCACGAGGTCCACGGCTTGCGCGCCGACCTGCTCGACTTCGAGGCAGTCGGCGAAGAGCTGGCGGCGGTGAGTCCGGACATGATCATACACCTCGCTGCCCGCACCGAGGTCGAGCGGTCCTTCTACGAGCCTGTCTCCTTCTCGTCGGTGAACTACGTCGGCACCATCAACCTCATCGAGAAGGCCCGGCAGCTAGCCGACCTGCGCCTGTTCGTCTTCGCCTCGACGGCCGAGACCTACGGCTGGCAACCGGAGTGCGCAGAGATCCTGCGCGATGGCAGGCTGCACGTGCACCGCCCGTTCGACGAACAGACGCCGCAACACCCCAACGCCCCCTACGCCGTCGCCAAGCTGGCCTGCGAGAAATACCTCGAGTACGCCGGGCGCGCCTACGAGTTCCCGTGGACGGCGCTGCGCCAGAGCAACACATACGGCCGCACCGACAACGACTTCTTCGTCGTGGAGCAGATCATCACTCAGATGCTACGCTCGCCGGCGGAGATCGACCTCGGCGACCCCAAACCCTACCGGAGCCTGCTGCACATCGACGACCTCGTGGCGCTGTACGCGCGCGTGATCGAGGCACCACAGGCGGCAGCGTTCGAGTGTTTTTGCACGGGACCGCCCAACGCGATTCAGATCGAAGCTCTGGCTGAAAAGATCGCGGCCCAGATCGGCTGGCAGGGCCAGATCAACTGGTACCGCAAGCCGAAACGCGACGGCGAGATCTACTACCTCGACAGCACGCACGACAAGGCCAGCCGCATACTCGGATGGGAGCCGCAGGTCGACCTGGACGCCGGTCTGGCCCGGACCATCGAGGCGTGGCGAACGACGCGGCCGTAAAGCACGTCGACCCCATCCTCACCGCAGTGTGCATGGCCGCCGGCTATCGGCACGGCGGGAGCTTTTCGCTCGCGCGCTGAGCCTTCGGCCGGCGCGTTGCCAGCCACACTCGCGCCAGACCGGCGAGCTGGGTGAGGGCCAGGCGAGGCATGGCCCTCGGCAAGAACACCTGGGTCTGACCATCTCGACGCGGGCGATGCGCGATCGGCGCCTCGGCGATCTTCAGACCATGGCGGTGCGCCGTGGCCACGAACTCCCACCACCAGCCGAAGGGCATCCGACCAAGCCCGTCCAGGAGCGGCGAGAAATCGGCCCGCCGCACCAGGACAAGGGGGCAGCTCGGGTCGCTGACGGTAACGTGGAACAGGGCCCGGTAGACGAGCCCGAACATGCCCGAGGCGGCGCGGCGGCCGGGACCGTCGCGCCGTGTCTGCCGATGACCGATGACGACCTGGACGCCACCGCGGGCTGACCAGAGGCGTCGGATGTCCGACGGATCGCACTGGCCGTCGGCATCCATCGCGAGTACCCACTCCGACTCCGCCGCGCGTAGCCCATCGATCACCGCGCCGGCATAGCCGCGCCGCTGAGCCTGCGAGCGAATGACCAGGGGGAAGCGCGTGGCCAGCCCCGCCAGCACCTCCTGCGTCCCGTCGTCGCTTCCGTCCTCACAAGCGATAACGCGCAGATCGAGCCAGTCGCGGGTTCGTTCGAAGACCTCCTCGACCACGAACTCGACGTTCGACGCCTCGTTGTGGACCGGTAGTACCACGTCGACTCGAGGCAGACATTCCGAATGCGCGACCTCGGATCCAGTCTGTCGGGTTGTTCGTTCCATCATCGCGCGATCGAGGCGAGCGACCCCGGCGCTTCACTCTGAGAGCACGGTTGCCGCTGGCACTGCGTTCTCTTAGACTTTCGTTCGTGGACCCGCAAGTCGATCCGAACTTCGACGTCGGCGTGCTCGAATTCGATCACGCCAGATTTCCGTTTCGTGACTGGGCGCTCTCCGTCATTCGCGAGGAACACCCTCGCGTCGCGGAGCTCGAACTCCTGCACGAGTACTTTTCGCCCAGCGAGCTCGTGCAAGTGCAGCGTCTCGTCCAGCGCGCCTGCGGGCGCCAGTCGTTCACGGACCTCTTCGACGCCTTTCTGCACGAGTACATCCAGCCCCGCCTCGGGGGTCGCCGTTTCATGGTGCAACGTTTCGGCACCATGCGCTGCGTGGTCCCGAATCAGGAAGCAGTCGGGCGGCTACTTCAATTTCATCAAGGCATCTGGGTCGGCAACGGCTGGGGGCTGCGCACGGTGTGGCTCCCGTTCACCCGCTGCTATGACACGAACACGATCCACATCGTCCCGTTCACCGAGAGCCGCAAGATCACCCGCCAGTGCTACGAGCATCACTGGGATCACGACACGCTGTACAAGGAATGCCTGCGCCATGCGTCTCCGATCGCAATCGACCCGGGTCAGGCGTGCCTGTTCACGCAGGGACATTTGCACGGGAACGTGAACAACACGACGGGAATCACCCGCGTCAGCATGGACCTTCGGGTGCTCGTGGAGGGAGAGCAGTGCCACCGCAAGCTACCAGGAGGCTATTTTCGGTGGCCGCATACCACTTCGGACGCCACAGTAGAGAGTTACGAGGGCAAAGAGTTCATCACGTACGTCGGCTGGAATACCGCGTTTACCAGGCACATTCCGCTTCCGATGCAGCGCCTCTACATCGAGGACTACTGCGAGAAGCGAAACATCGAATACAATGATTATCAGTTCGAGAACGAGTACCTGGACTGGATGCCAGCGCTGCGCCGATTCATCGCGGTGGACCGGCCATTCGGGATCGTGATGTTGAGCATCCACGCGCTGCCCGACGACGAGGCGTGGCGAAACGAGATTCTCGAAGCAGCCGTCGAGCACGGCGTAGAGCTGCACTTCTGCAACGAGCTCATGGTGCTGCGATGTCGCGAAGACATCGCGCGCATCACAGAGACGCTCAGCTTCAGCGACGACCACAGCACCCCGGGGCCGGACTGAGCCCCGTTACGACGGCTGACACGTAAGGAACAGGGGTCGTAGTCGGCATCGCCGGCGACGTCGCGGCGCTCGGCCTACCACTCGACGAAGAGCCTCACGACCGGCGAATCACGAAGGCGATCCTCGACGCGGCATTGTGGACCGACAGCACCACGTCCAGTCGCGGACTATCGTCGCGCGTAGCGCCCATCAGAAGAAGCCAGGATCCACCGTCAGGCCTTTCACCTTCCAGCATCGATGACGGAAATCTCGTCGATGCCCTCGGTCACGCGGTAGGCGCGATCGACCGCCAGCCCCTCGAAGCTCTGCGTATGGCGTTTGCCGGGCCAGCGGACCTCGAGGCGGTCGACCCGTTCGGAACCGCCGAGCCCGATCTCCGCGCGCAAGGGATTGGCGCCAAAGCTGGCGCCGCTTCCCACCCAGCGATAGATCGAACGCGCCCTCCCTTTCTCGCTCACGTCGACCCGGATGCGCGCACCGATCGCGGACCTGTTCGATCGGGTACCCGCGAGCGTGACGTGGATCCAGTGCCGCCCGAAGCCGGGGTTCTCGTAGACGGCGTTCGCGAAGCGATCGACCGTGTAGAAGCCGCCGAGCTGATTCACGACGTCCTGGTCGCCGTCGTCGTCGATGTCGGCAAACGCCACGCCGTGCCCTTTCTGCAGGTGGCCGAAGCCGCCGGCAGTGGTGACGTCGCGAAACCGGACACCGTCGATGTTCTGGTACATGAAGTTCGGCACCAGCGCCTCGAGCCCGGGGTAGCCCGTGGCCAGGTAGAAATCGAGAAACCCATCGTTGTCGAGATCGCCGAAGTTCAGCCCCATCGGCAACGTCACCCGCGCGAGGCCCGCGTGATCGGTCACGTCGGTGAACCCTCCGGCTCCGTCGCCTCGCCACAGACGCGACGTCTCGCCGACGATGGTACGGCCCAGAAGCCCGGCAGCGACGGCGGCCAGATCCCTACGCACCGATAGAACAAGGTCGTCGATCGCGTATCCGGCGATGAACAGATCGAGCGCGCCGTCGTTGTCGTAGTCCCAGAACCAGGCGCCGAAGCTTCGCGCCGGCCGCGTCAGCTCGAGCGCGGGCGCGACGTCGGTGAACGTCCCGTCCCCCCGGTTGTTGTGATAGAGCCTGTTCGGACCGTGCATGTCGGACACGAACAGGTCCGGGAAACCATCGTCGTCGTAGTCCCCCCAGACCACCGCCTTCGTGAACCGCGTAGCGCCGAGACCCGCACCACCGGCAACGTCGGTGAACGTCCCGTCCCCGTCGTTGCGGAACAGCTGATCGGGATGCGGCTCCGCGCCCGGACGAAGCGATGAAGATTCGTTGCCCACGTAGAGATCGAGGTCCCCGTCGATATCGTAGTCAGCCCAGGCCGCGGCCTGGGTCGGGTAGTGGACCTCACCGAGGCCCGCCGCGAACGTGACGTCGACGAACGTCCCGTCCCCCTCGTTGCGTAGCAGCGAGTTCGGATGGCGGCCGCGATCGGCGAGCCATGCGCCGCGAAGCACGAGGACATCGACGTCACCGTCGTTGTCGTAGTCGGCCTGCACCATGTTGAGGCCACCCGGGAGCCCGGTAAGCCCGGCCTTCGCGGTGTCGTCGCGGAAGCCTTCGTCACCCACGTTCGTGAACAGGCGCAGCTCGCCGCGAGTGTCCGACGTCGAGAACAGCACGTCGAGAAGGCCGTCTCCGTTGATGTCGTCGACGACCACCCCGCCGGCCAGGTCGAAGACGTCGAGACCGAGCGAACCGGCGACCTGAGCGAAGCGCGGGAAGTCAGGCGCGGCGAACAGCTCGGCACGACGCACGATCGGCACGCCGTCCGGAAACTCACCGATCGTCATGTAGGCGATGTTGAGCAGCCAGGTCGCTGCGGGGTCGATCCACGGCTCGGTCGGTCTACCATCGAGCAGTTCGTTGAAGACGGCGACGGCTGCGCGCCCGGGCCCCTTGTCGGCGTGAACGCCGCGACCGGCGAGCGGCACGATGCAGCTCTCGGCGCTGTGTGCGGCGATGCAGTTGCGCTGCTCGCCATCGCGCAGGTGGGCAACCCCCAGCCAGAACCGCGCGTGGCCACCGAGCGTCGAATGCTCCGGCGGCTCCAGCCGGTCGGCAATGCCGACAGCCCGGGTGAGCATCTCGATGGCCTCGGTGTTGTTGCCGGACCAGAGCTCGGTGCGCGCAACGGTGACGAGAAGCGCCGCTCGCGCTTCGGCGGGGGAATCCGGCGCCAGGCCATCGAGCTGTTCTCGTAGTGTCCGGGCAAACTCCGGGCCGACCAGCGGATTGTCGCCCAGCGGCAAGGACGCGATCTCCGCGAGCGCCTCTCGCATCCGCCGGTCGCCAGCGACGAGGTCGCCCCCCCGCTCCTCCCCGTCGACACCCGGGTCGGGCTCGCGCGGTGACTCGACGCCCGGACCACCCGACGCGTCCCCCACCACATCGGCCGGCTCCGCCGCCCCGGCACACTCGGGCGATAGCCGGCCCCCACCAACCACAATGGCGGCGGCGATTGCCAGCAGGCACGCGGCGTAGCCCGCCAGGCCGGTCGGTCGACGATCGAGCCATCCGAGACCGCCGCGACCCCGGCAGGCCTTCCGCGCGTGGATCTCCAGTACATTCATGAGCGGGAATGCTAACAGGTCGCACGTCGACGGTCGACGTGCTCGCCCGGCACCCGGAGCCGGGCGCTTGCGGCTGCGACCAACGCGTTGCCTACCGGTGAGAAAGCGGATAAGTCGAACTCCCAATCGAAGAGTGGACTTACCGCCGTTCTCCCTCGCCGGACAGGTTGCAGCCTTGTCAGTTCTCCAAGACCTGGGACGCGCTTCGTCGCCCGCCCTCGCGCTCTCGACGTTGCTCGCCATGTGCGGCTGCGAGGCGTCGCTGGACATGTCCGCCGTCGACGCGCAACGCGGCAAGCCGATCGTGCGAAGCGATAGGCTTCAGGCCGCGACAGCCAACGACGCGGTCACGGTGGTCGTCGGCTCACACGGCGTCGTGCTCGTCTCCGACGACGATGCCCGGAGCTGGAAGCGGCTCGTTCTCGACGGACGCCCCCCGCTGATCGACACGGCCGCGTGCCCCGACGGCACCCTGCTCGCCCTCGGCTTCGACCAGAGCTTGTGGACGAGCACCGACGACGCCGCGACCTGGTCGCGACACACTCTCCCCACACAGGAATCGCCGGTCGCGGTGACGTGTGACCCGGACGGCCGCTACTGGGTGATCGGCTCGTTCAGCCTGCTGCTGTCGAGCGAGGACCACGCCAGGTCCTGGAATGATTCGTCGTCGGGCGAGGATCACATCCTGACCTCACTGCATTTCCTCGACGCGAGCAATGCCGTTTTGACGGCCGAGTTCGGCGGCATCTACCGAAGCCGCGACGGCGGAAGCAGCTGGACGCCCGCGGAACCGATCCCGGACGAGTTCTACCCCCAGGCGTCGCTCTTCGCCGACAACACCAGGGGCTGGGTGGCCGGGCTACGCGGCACGATCCTGCACACACGCGACGGCGGGCTCACCTGGACGCGGGAATCGACCGATACCCAGGCCCCCCTCTACACCCTGCAGGCGATCGGCGAACGCGTGGTCGCGACGGGCGACCACGGTACGGTCATCGTGCGCGGCACCGATGGCCATTGGCAGCGCTCGGCAGCGGCACCCGTGACCACGGCCTTCCTGGCCGATGCGCTGCCGCTGGCCGACGGCACATTGCTCGTCGTCGGCGGCCACGGAACCCTGGCCCGCGTCGACCTCGATGCGCGGCAGGCGCCGAGCGCGCCCTGATTCGGGCGACCATGCGCAGGCTCACTCGATTTCTGGCCACGCTCGACGAGCGCATATTCGATGCGCCGTTTGCGGTGCTGTCGTTGATCGCGGTGGCGACGGCCTTGCTGGCCGCGCAGATCCCCGGCGTGCGCATGTACTCCGAGTTTGCCGACCTGCTGCCGCGCACTCACCCCTACATCCAGCTGCACGAGGAAATACGCGACACCTTCGGGGGCGCGAACGTGGTCATTGTCGGCGTCGAGGTCGAAGAAGGAACGATCTTCACCAACGAAACGCTGAAGCTGATCCACGACCTCACGCAGGCAGTCGACCTGCTACCCGGAGTCAACCACAACCTGGTCACGAGCCTCACGCATCGGAGCTCTCGAAAGCTCTACCTGAACGAGGTCGGTAGCATGAACTCCGACCCGTACTACTTGCCCGACAGCGGCCCGCTCGACACCGACGAGCTCGCGCGCCTGCGCGACGACGTTGTCGCGAGCTCGACCATCTACGGCCCGCTCGTCTCTCCCGACCTGAAGGCCGCACTGATCAAGGCCCAGCTCAACGAAGGCGGGCTCGATTACGAGGAGACGTTCGCGCAACTGAGTGCGCTACGCAAGAGCGCGACACGCGAGGGCGTGAAGATCCATGCCACCGGCCAACCGGTGCTGGTCGGCTGGATCTACACGTACAAGGCGCAGATCCTGCAGATCTTCTTGCTGACCGCCGCGACGATGATCGCCATCCTGATCCTCTACTTCCGCAAGCTATACGGCGTACTGCTACCGCTCGCGGGGGTGCTCGTGTCGGGAGTCTGGGGCCTCGGCGTCATCGGCCTGCTCGGCTACAACCTCGACCCGCTCGGACTGGTGATCCCGTTCTTGATTTCGGCGCGTGCGATGTCGCATGGCATCCAGCTGGTCGAGCGCTACTACGGTGAGCTGGAGAACGCGCAAGACGCCCGCGGCGCCGCCAAGGAAGCGTTCGATCGCCTGTTTCGCCCGGGGACGCTCGGCGTGGTGTCCGACGCCATCGGGCTCGCGTTGATCGCACTCGGCTCGGTGCCGCTCAACATCAAGCTCGCCCACTACGCTTCGCTGTGGGCGCTGTCGGTGGTGGTCAACGTCCTGCTCACCGTGCCGCTGCTTCTCTCGGTGCTACCGAAGCCCGCCGACACCGAGATCGCCCACCGGGGCATGCGCCGGTTGCTGCCGCCTCTGGCTGCGGCGCTCACCTCGAAGGCGGTCGCACGCAGGGTGCTCGCGATGTCGGCCGTACTGGTCGCAACCGGCGCCTACTTCGGCTCGTGGGTCACCGTCGGCGAGGCGGAGCCCGGCTCGCCGATTCTGTACCGCGACCACGACTACAACGTCTCCTCGAAGGCGATCAATGAGCGCTTTCCCGGCTCCGAGGAACTGTACGTCGTGGCCGAGACCGCAGCTGCGGGCGGGATCAAGGAACCCGCCGTGCTGGAGGCGCTCGTCGACTTCGAGAACTACATGCTGCTCGACCCCGATGTCGGTGCGGCCAAGGGGATCCCGGACCTGGTGCGTCAGGTGAACCGGCTGCTCCACAGCACCGACCCCGGCTTCGCGCAGATCCCCTACGACCCGGCCTACGTTGGCGGACTGCTGTTCGCCTACCTGGCTTCGAGCCCCATGCCGGGCGCACTCAAGGAGTACGTCGACCCCGATGAGCGGCTGGCCAACCTGGTGTTCTTCTACAAAGACCACCGGGGAGGAACGATCCGACGCGCGATCCACATGGTCGAGCGCTGGCGAAGCGAGCTCGGCGAGCGGGTCGACGGGCTCGCGCTACGGCTGGCCGGCGGTACCATCGGCGTGACGGCGGCCATGAACGAAGCAGCTTACCGGACGAACCTGATCGTGCTTCCGCTGGTCTTCGCGCTGATCTTCGCCTCGGCAATGCTGTTCTACGGCTCGGTGCATGCCGGCGCGCTACTGCTGCTATCGATGCTGTCGGCCACGGTACTCACCTACGCGTACATGGGTGCAGCCTCGCTCGGTATCAACATCAACACGGTGCCCATCATCGCCGTCGGCGTGGGCGTGGGAATCGACTACTCGATCTACATGATGGACCGCATCCGCGAGGAGCGCATCCGCGGCGGTGACGTGCGAGCGGCCGTCACGAAAGCGATCACGACCACCGGACTCGCGATCAGCTTTACCGCCACCACGCTGATCGCCGGCATCATCATGTGGATTCTTCTCTCCGAGCTGCGCTTCCAGGCCGACGCCGCGCGCCTGCTCACGGCGATGATCGTATTCAACGCGGCGGCGGCGATGTTCTTCGTACCCTGCTGGGTGGTGGTATTCGAGCCGCGTTTCATCGTCGAGGATGGGGAGAAGTCTGGACGTAAAGTAGCTCGCGTGGCAGATAAGCAGGGCCGCCACTAGCGCCACACGACGCGAGCCGCATCGTCCGCGCCGACAGGAACAGACGCTCCGCATGCTTGATCGATATCGGGCCATTCGCCTGGCGAGAATCGGGGCGGCACTGCTGATCGCGGCCGCGTTCACCGCGCAGGCCTCGGCCGAAGAAACTGCGATTTCCGGGTTCGTCGAGAACGCGACCTACGCGCGAGACGGTCGTGGACTGACGAAGTCACGCACGACGGGACAGATCGAGGCCCACCGCGGTTTCGGCCGCCTCGGCTTGTTTCGCGACGTCGCCATAAGCGGAACCCTGCGCTCGACCTATAACGCGGTCTACGACGCCAACGCGGGCCAGTTCGGGCGCAACGCCGGTGGCCCTATTCTGCTCGAAAACGGCACCGACCCGCGGGTACCGCACGGGGGCGGCGCCGTGTTGCCCGGCGGCGACTTCGACACCACCCTCAATCCGAACCGGGGACTCAAGGTCCTGGGCCGCCCACTGCACGGCACCAATGGTGGGGTCGCCTTCGGCGTACCGCAGCGACCCTGCAACCGCGACTCGCGTGGATGCATCGGCGGCTATCTCAACTACGACAAGGACGACCTGCGTTTTCCGGATTGGAACGACCGTGTCGACTGGCTACGTGAGCTCTTCGTCGACAGCACGGTGCAGATCGGCAGCACCGGCCAGGAAGTGGACTTCAGGCTCGGCCGCCAGCAGGTGGTCTGGGGCCGCACCGATCTGTTCCGCGTCCTCGATGTCGTCAACCCCGTCGATTTCTCGCGCCACAACATCTACGACGAGCTCGAGGACATCCGCTATCCGATGTGGATTCTGAACAGCGAATATCGTGTCGGTGCCACGCGAATCTTCCAGGACCTGAACTTCTCCGTCATGTGGAACTTCGACAAGTTCCGTCCGAACAATCTCGGGCAGGGCGGTACGCCCTATGCCATCCTGGACACGGGCAGCTTCTTTCGCGGGATGAACAACTGCTGGGACAACGGCTGCACGGTCGCGAACCTGGCCGATGTGGACATGGACGGTGACTTCGACGCCGTCGACTTCGCGCCTGGAGTGATCGGAATCCGCAAGGCGCGGACGCCCGGGTGGAGTTTCAAGAACACGCAGATCGGCGGCAAGGTCGAGGGTGTCTACAAGGGCGTCGGATTCTCGCTCAACGCACTGTACTATCGCTCCCAGTTTCCGTCGCTTCGTGGCGGAATCCCGGCCGACAACCCGTTCACACCCGCAGTGGAGTCGGAGACCTTCGACCACCTGATCGCTTTCGACATACACTTTCCGCGCATCCTGCTCATCGGCGGCTCGGCCGACATCTACGCCGACCCGATTCAGTCGGTGTTTCGCGTCGAGGTCGCCAACAGTCACGGCGAGGAGTTCGCCAACACCATCAAGCCGCGACTGTTCTCCACGTCGGACGTCATGCGCTGGGTGGTAGGCTGGGACCGGCCAACCTTTTTCCGGCCGCTCAACCGCACACGAGCGTTCTTGCTGTCGGCGCAGCTGTTCGGGCAGCACATTCTCGATCATCAGCGCGACTCACGACCTCTCGGCAAAGCCGGCATACCCGACCGGCAGCACAACTTCACGGCGACGTTCCTCGTACAGGGCGGCTACTTCAACGATCGCGTGATACCGGAGCTCATCCTCGCACACGATTTCAGAGCCGAGGCCACGGTCTGGGGCCCCTCGGTGGACTGGCTCGTCAACGACAACTGGCGTGTGAACCTGGCGGCCAGCATCAAGAGCGGTCACGGCGCCCGCAAGTTCGATGACTGTCGTAGCTGCGACCCGTTCGACGTGGCCCCTCCCCCCGGATCAACCGCCTCGGCCGGGCTCGGCGGCTTCGAGCCGCTCGGCCGCTTCCGCTCGGGACCGATCGGAATGGCCCAGAAAGAAGATGAAATCCAGCTGACGTTGCGCTATCGGTTCTGAGCGTATGAAGATTCAGGCGATGAAGACGTGCAACCCATTCGTCGTAGCCGCGTTGCTCGGTGCTCTCGGCGTCGGCGTCCTGTCGGGCGCCCCCTCGGTGGCGTGGAGTCAGGCCACCCTGGACGATGTCGAGAGGTCGTTCTACCCGTACAAGAGCTGGACGCCCGAGCTGCCGGCGGGGATCGAGCCGGGCACGGTCGTGAGCAAGGACAACTGGGAGGCGGCCAAGGATATTCTCGACCCGGTCACGAGTCGGTTCGTCAAGGACGGGTGGCTCGAGATCGAAGTCGCTCCGACGACGTCGTTCGACCTGCACCCGAACTACGTCGAAGCCACTCGCAATACGATCGGCAAGGTCACGCTCGACACGACGCCCGGCAAGGTGCTCGGGTTCATCGCGGGACGTCCGTTCCCCGAGCCCCCGAGCCTGGATGACCCGCGCGCCGGCGAGAAGCTCGCATGGAACTACCAGTACGGTTACAACTGGGGCGACAACGCGGCAATTCGCCCCTTCTACTTCAAGTTCAGAAACCTCAACACCGCTCGCGTCGAGCGCACGATCAAGTTCAACTTCCACTATCTGAACTTCATGCACCGGGTGAACCAGGCGCCGGTGCCCGAGTTTTCACCCAACCCCGACCAGATCTGGCGCGGCATCTACGTGCACGCGCTCAAGCCGTTCGACGTCGAGAACACCCAGCTCCTGATCCTCAAGTACAAGGACGACCGCAAGCGGAGCGACTCGTGGCTGTACCTGGGATTTCAACGCCGCGTTCGCCGACTGGCCAGTGGCCAGATCACGGATTCGTTCCTCGGAACCGACATCATGATCGAGGACTTCGAGGGCTACAACGGGCGCATCTCTGACTACACGTGGACGTACAAGGGGGATGTGAACTACCTGTTGCCGTTCTACAACCACAACGAGCAACAGCTGGCCCTGGAGCCCAAGGAAAGTGACGGCTACCAGTTCATCGACTACGCGGGCAAGGGCAACTGCTTCCCCAAACACTCCTACCAGTTGCGCAAGGCGCACGTGATCGAGGCAGTCCCGATCGACCCGAATCACCCGATCGGCAAGCGAGTGATGTACGCCGATGCGCAGACGTTCACGCTACCGCTGAGCTTGATCTACGACCGCAAGGGCGAGCTGTGGAAATGGTTCCTGATCGGCCAGGCCCACCCCGATCATCACCTGCCCAAGAACAAGGGCACGGGAGTGTCGATCGACGATTCGTTCACGATGCTCGACGTGAAGGCCGACCACTGCACGACGGGCCAGTTCAAGGCGCACGTCGACCCGAGCCTGGTCAAGCGTAGCTGGTTCACCGTACAGCACATGCGTAGCGCCGGGCGCTGAGGTTCGCGGCACTCCGACGAGCGAACCGGAAACCGGCGCCTGCTCGGCCAGATTACGCACACCGCCATGCTACTCGATCTCGACCTCACAACGTCCCTGTTCGACAACATTCGCCCGCCAGCGACTGCCCCTCGATTCGTTCCCCGGGCGTCGCGCCGCAACGCCCCCCCGTGTGAGGGAATGCGTCTTGACATGCCGGGGACAGTCACGGCCAATAATGGTCGACCATAAGCCGTCGAGCCGCCGCGATGGAATACCCAGTCCTCTACATCCACCCGAAGTCTCAGATGCAGCTCGACGAGATCATCCCGATCTCCGTGCCTGCCCTGGTACAGCGCCTGAACGTTCCAGTCCTGGGGCGGTTTCACTACGAAGTGAGCGCGTCGGAAATCCGACAATGCAAAGTCGTCTTCATGGACATCCACTGGTACCTGAGCTTGCCGGGGGCTCTCAAGCTCGCGAAGAAGCTCAAGGCGATCAATCCGGAGGTCCAGATCATTGCCGGAGGTATTACCGCCAGCCTTTTCGCCGGGGAGATAGCGCGCACCTCGGCCATCGACTACGTGGTCCGCGGTGATGCAGAAGTACCGCTGCAGGGCCTGATCGAAGCGATCCTGGAAGGCAAGGACATCGATCACATCAAGGAGATCCCGAACCTGGCCCACGCGGACTTCGAGACCCCCTGGACCTACTCGATCAACTCGGAGATCCTCAACTCGCTCGAATTCAACAACGTCGACTTCTTTCCGACGCTCAAGGCGAACCTGGCGAAGATGCACAACCGGCCGGGTCACCGATCATTCGCCGCACATCCGTACGTCATGGCGTTCCGGGGCTGCCCGCTGGCTTGCTTGAACTGCTTGGGCGCGCCCAAAGCCCAGATATCCTTCTTCAACCGCGGCGTCATTTTCCGTGAGGCCAAGAAGGTGAGGCAGGACTTCGCCGAGCTCGAAGCCAATCCGGACTACCGCTACGTGAATGTCATTCACGACTTCTTCTTGATGAAGAAGGACTACTGGAGCGAGGTTCTGAACAGAACCTATGACCTGAAGCTGTACTACTCCTTTGCCGGTCTACCCGCAGCCGACGAGCTCGAGGCACTGATGGGAGCCTTCAACGGAGGCCGGCTCGTATTCTCGATCGACAAGTACCACTCGACATCCAAGACGCTTGTCGACATCGATGAACTGATCGAGCGAATAAGCAGGGCGCAGCAAGAAAAGCAGTACAAGGTGTCGCTGGCCTATTCGGAGACGTACTGCAAAGAAGACCCCGAGTACAAAGCCGCGGTGGAAAGAGTTCGCCGCACGACCAGCGTCATCCTCAATGAAGTCAGCTTCTGGTGGACCGAGGTGCCGCAGAAGATGACCGACCCGGCCCAGATTCAAAGAGAATACGAGCGGTATGCCGGCAACAAGGGCCACCGGTTCACGGTCCTGAACGCCTCGTACAAGGCTTTCTATCATCTGCACGGTATATTCCCGCGCAGCTTCAACGCCATCGCCGACCGGATGATTCACCTGATGTCGCACCGCGTGAACACGCTGGACATGTACAGTCTCAAGAACTGACCCGCAGTCCTCGTGCCCCGGCCGCTCCCCCCCCGGAGACCGTACCGGGCTGCGCTACCGGACCGAGGCTGACCGACCGCTCTCGGCGCCTCCGGGCGCGACCGGCTCCCATAGTGTCGAGTACGAATCGTCGGCTTGCTTGACGATGATCGCCTGATCCGCCTCGAGGTTCTTCAGCACCGTCTTCGTACGCGCCTTGTTCGGCCACTCGATGACGACCTCGTCGATCTTGCTCTCCTTGCCGAGACCGAAGTGCGTCTGAAAAGAGCTGGTGCCGAAGTCTCCGCCGAAAAGCGTCTTCACGCGCTCGAGATCGCCGGCCCTCACCTTGATCCTGGCACCGACCGCCGCCGCGTTCGTCATTGCCGAGGGGTCGGCCTCCAGCGCGACGGTCAGCCAGTGGTTCTCACTTCCCGTGTTGTGCAACAGCAGCGAGGGCCAGATGTCCGCCGGCATCGCGCCGCCGTTGGCCATCATCAGGTCGACGTGACCGTCGTGGTCGTAGTCACCGAATGCCAGCCCATGACCTTTGCCCCAGAGCGACAGCAGCGTGTAGGGAGTCATCTGGGTGAATGTGCCGTCGCCCCCGTTGTTCTGGTAGAACAGGAACGATTCGGCCTGCTGCAAGAACGGACCACCCAGCCCGAAGACCAGATCTTCGAAGCCGTCGTTGTTCCAGTCGCCGTGCGAGTACCCCATCACGCCAAGAGGAATGAACTGGGTCTTGTCGCGGATGTCCTTGAACGTGCCGTCGCCCTGGTTCTCGAAGATGGTCACCGAGCCTTCGATCTCGGGCTTCGAGAAACCGCTCGGGCGCAGCAAGTTGCTGCATAGACACCGATAGCTGAAGCCGTGCTGTTCGGCCGCACCCACCACGTAGCTACCCGAGAGGATGTCCTCGTGACCGTCGTTGTTGTAGTCGAACACGAAGGCCAGATAGTTCTTCATCCCGGCTCCGGCCGGCAGCCCGGTCTTCTCGCGCACCTCTTCGAACGTGCCGTCGCCGTTGTTCTTGTAGAACTGCCGCCAGCCCCAGCCCTGCACGAAGATGTCGGGATAGTCGCTGCCGAAGAAGTAGCCGGCAGTGGTGCCGATCGCTCCGAAATTCAGCTTCTTCTCCGGCGGCAGGAATGCAGACATGTCACCTGGAGTCTTGAAACCGGCGGCCTCGGTCACGTCGGTGAAATTCCCGTCGCCGTCGTTGCGATACGCGTGGCTCGGGCCGCAGAAGTTCCCGGCGAACAGGTCGACATCACCGTCGAGATCCCAGTCGACCCAGGTCGGCGGCATCCCGCACTGCTCTTCGTCTTTGAATATCGACTTCGCCGTCAGGTCTTCGAACTGGAAATCGCCCGTCCCGCGTAGCAGACGCAGCGGACCGTCGCCGTCGAAATTGCAGCAAGTGCGAAACATGTCGAGGTTGCCGTCGTTGTCGAAGTCGGCAACGGGGCTGAGAATATTGCTGCACTCGCGCAGGTTCTCGCTTTCGACAGGCTCGAAGCTCTTCCCCTCGGCGTTGCGATAGATGATCGGGGGAAAGTACTTCCGCTCCAGCATGATGTCGTCCCAGCCATCGCCGTCGTAGTCGACGAAATTGACCGCACCCGTCCCTCCCCAGCGCCGGATCTTCTTTCCGACCGTGAGCGTGACATCTTCGAACGGAAGCTCCCATTCCGCCTTCGGGTACCACTGTGGGATATTCTTCGTCGTGTAGAGATCCCGCGAGTACTTCTCGAAGAAGTCGGGACCATACAGATTCATTTCGCTGAACATGAGCTGCCAGCGGGTGTCATTGGGAGCGTCGAGGACGAGATCGACGGCGACCTTCGCGGTATCGACGGCCTCCTGGTAGTTCCCCAGCCGCATCTGCGCGATGGAAATGGCGAACTGGATGGAGCCATATCCCAGCGACTGGCCCTCCTCGTACTGCGTTGCGCGCTCGGGGAAGAACGCGACGATCTTCTTGAACTCACCCATGTAAGCGAGAAACCAGGCGTAGTTGTCCAGGTACTTGAGACGCTTGTCATCGCCGACCTCGGCGAGCTGTCTTTCGAACTCTGCCTGCACCTTGGAGCGGTTCTCATGGTAATCCATCTGGCGGATGTCATAGACCAGATGCCACGGCTCGGGCCGGACCATCGGGTCGAAGTCGATGATCTGGGCGACGAATTCGGACGTCGGTGTATCGGGCCCCTTCTCGCCGTCCCAGGCCAGCTCCTTGTAGTAGCCGGTCAACGCCGCCGGACAGCGATCGTCGAGATCTGCCGTATTGCGCGGGTCGAGCTCCCAGCGAACCTTCGGGGATCGCGTCTTCGGCTTCATCAACTCGACAGGCGCCGATTCTCCACCGGAATTCTCGAAGGCAGCCACCGCCGCGTCGTTCTGGACCAGCGCCATCGCACAGACCGGACATATGCCGTCCTTCTTCTCCGTGCTCGCGTAATGCACCGTCCCCATGTCGCAGTACCACGCATCGTCGGGTAGCGCAGAGCGCTTGATCGGCGGCGCGAACACCTTGCCGTCGCTGGTCAGGGAAACGTCTTGCGTGTCCGTCGAAGGGTCCTGGGCCGTGGCTCGCACCGGCGCGAAAGCAATCACGACAGTGATGATGGTCAGGGCTACCGTGAAGCCGAGTACGGAAGAACGCTTGCGATGCGAATCGTTCGATGGTGGTCTACCGGGAATCATGGCGACGGACCTCCTGACGACCACGAAACCCCGTCTGCGCGAAGCGCGATCCACCGTTTATCGGAGAGACAGAACGTGCGGGTCGAACGACGACGCTAGCGCATCACCTGGCTCCGTTCAAGACGCTCCCCCCGCACCGCTGGCGAGAGCATGGCGCCTGGCCGGCCCGCTCCTCATCACCGTGGTGGTCGCCTGCTCGAACGCGGCGTGCCAGCGTGGCGAGGTCTCTGCGACACCAGCGCCCGACCCTATCGAGGTAGACCTGGCAGCGGCCGTCGCCAGAGCTGCGCGGGAAGCGCGCCCGGTCTTCGTGCACTTCACTGCTGAATGGTGCCAGCCCTGCAACGAGCTGAAGGAAGTGGTGTACCCGGACCCCGTGGTCGCCAGTCGCCTCGTCCGATTCGTGCGCGCCGAGGTCGACATCGAGTCGCCCGAGGGGACGGTGTCGGCGCGTCGTCACCGCGTGCAGACGGTCCCGGTCTTGATGATCATGAATCCGCAGGGAGAGGAGCTGCGCAGCCTGCGCATGATCGGCATGCGCACGCCGGCCCAGCTGGCGGTCAAGCTCGACGAGGCGCTAACGCAGTCCGGGCTCGAGCCCGCGGACACCGCACCCACCCGATGATCGACGAACGGCTGGCGCGACAGTCGACGACGGCACCGGCCGCTCACCGAACTGGCGGATGACGGCGAAACGAATGGGTGGCGGCGCATCCGGGGGTGTCGGGCGACGGTTCCGCGGGAAGCGCGGCCGCCTGTTGCGTCGCAGCCCGAACGCCCTTGACACCCCGCCGAGCCGTAGCTTATAGTTCCGATCCGTAATTTCGTAGGTACCGCGCCGACGTGCGCGGCAAGGAGGTATGCGATGCTGCAGTGGTGGCCGGCCCCGAAGCCCAAGCCCAATCCCAAGCCGGGCCCGAAGCCGGGAGAACCCGTCTCCGACTGAGTCGCGATCTCGCCGCGTCCGCGCGAGCGGACAACAAGTTCTTCGATGTTCCTCCGTCCAGCTCGCTGAGCTTGGCGGAGGACGTTCGTCTGCTCCTCATTACTCGCGACCTGAAACACCCCCCCGCATTGGTCGGTTCGCAGCCCCTCGGCGTGCGGGCACGAGCTCGCACGGCGCTGACGAGGGCGCTGGTCGTCGTGGTAGTCATCGTCTGTGCGTGCTCGCCGGATGATCGGCCGCGACGCGCCCACTCTACCCCGTCCGAATCCCCGCAACCGATAACGACCGCGGTCGCGTCGACTCTCGTCCTCACTCACAGCTGGTCGGGCCGCACCGCCCTCGTCGGCCGTACGTGGGCCGAGATGCTGGGCGCGCGATACCTCCGCTTCGGCGACGCGCCCGATGGCTACTCGTCGGTCGGTGCTCAAGGCCTCACCGCAGAACAGATTCGACCACAGCTCGATCTCGACACCGTGCAACGCATCTACCTCGGCTTCCCCATCTGGAAGCTCGGCCCCGCGCCCCCGGCATGGCAGCTCCTCACGGGGCTCGACCTGAGCGGTATCCAGATCGTTCCGTTCTTCACCTACCTCCACCACGTGAACGACGACGCCATGGCCGGCCTCGTGCAGCGTCTGCGCGGGCTGGGCGCCGACGTGCTCGAACCCATCGAGATACGCGTTCCGGCGTCGTTCAACCCCACGCAGCTCGCGCGACGTGCCCACGAGGCCCTGCTGAAACGACCCGACCTGTGGTCGTCGAAGTCGACAGCCGACGTCAGCTGCTCCTCCGAGGGAGCTCCGTCCGGCCACACCCTGTGCACGGTGCCGGCCGGCGCGGTATGGCTCGGCGACGACGGATCCGAGGACAGCCCGCCCGGCTCGGTGCCGCCTCGCCGCCTCTCCGTCGCCGCCTTCGAGATCGATCGCGCGGAGGTGACGATCGCCCAGTACGACGACTGTGTGCAGGCGGGGAAGTGCTCCGAGATCACGCTCTTCGATCCCTGTGGTCGGCTCATGGGCGACGGCGACAACAGGCCGATGCCCTGCGTGTCACTGGAAGCTGCCCGCGGCTACTGTGCGGCCGTCGGCATGCGAATGCCCGACGAGGCCGAGTGGACGCGTGCGGCCCGCGGTGACAGTGCCGCGCCCTACCCCTGGGGCTTCTCTGCGCCCGGCACTGACGGTATCGCCCGCGGCAACTTCGGCGAGAAGCGTGGAGCCGGCATGCCGGAGTACTCGCTCGTGGAGCCCGGACGCGACTGGCCCGCCGACGGCGCCACGCGCCTCGCCGTGGGTTGTTCGTATCCGCGGGGCAACAGCCCGTTCGGAGTCTGTGATCTCGCCGGCAACATCGGCGAGTGGGTGGAACCTGCCAGCGGCGCCCCTGGACCGATGTTCAAGGGCGGCACCTGGATGGACCCCGATCCAGCAACTTTCAGGATCGCGTCGCGCGGCCTGATGTCACTCGACCGGGCGGTGTCGTCGGTGGGCTACTACTTGACCGGCTTTCGATGCGCCCGGTCCGTCGCTCCGTGACCGCTCCTCGGCTACAAGCGGCTGCGACGCCAGGCTCGCGCCTGTCTCAGCTCCCGACCGTCAAGCTCGTACGATTGGTCAGAAGCTGCCGCACCAGCATCGCTCCGCCGGCCCCGATGCGGCGCAGGTCCTCGAGATTCCCGAGGTCGCGGGCAAGGCGCGTCAGGTACTCCGGCCTCAGATAGAAGCGACGGTATGCCTTGCGCTGCCACGCCTTGAGCTCGCGCGACGAGGAGAATGCGCTCGGCACGTAGGCGTGGCCCTTGAAGCTCTCGGAGCCAATCTCCCAGTCGGATTCGACGTGGCCCGCCTCTCGCCAGCGCGGCAGATCGAAGTACGTACGGCAGGTGTGGAACTGAGCATAAGTGGGCTCCAGTTCCGTCGCGAAACGTATGGTCCGCTCGATCGTCTCCGGCGTCTCTCCCGGAAGTCCGATGATGAACGAGACGATGGTGTCGATTCCCGCCCGCCGGCACACCTCGACGCCGTGCCGGACCGTGTCGAGGCGGAGGCCCTTTCCCGTGGCATCGACCACCGCCTGGTCGCCGCTCTCCACGCCTAGCAGAATCGTCGTACAACCCGACTCCGCCATCAGCGGCAGCAGCTCCTCGTCGAGCAGGTCTGCACGCGTGATGCACGACCAGTGCACCGGCCGGCCCGCGTCGATGAGCTTCTCGCACGTACCCGCAGCGAGCTCGCGCTTGGTTCCGAAGCTGGCGTCGTAGAACTCGACATGCCGGGCACCGTAGCGCTCATGGAGCGTCACGATCTCGGCAACGACGCTGTCCGGCGAGCGCACGCGGTGTGTCTGCTTGGTGTTGAACATTGCCTGGGGGCAGAAATCGCACTGGTAGGGACAAGCACGCGAGGCCATGACCGGCAGCAGCGGGAGCCGCTTGTAACGATGCGGCGTGACGAGGTAACGCCGGTGGTCGAAGTAGTGCCAGGCGGGAAAAGCGAACCGATCGAGGTCGTCGGCCTCACGAGCCCCGCCGTCATCAACCTCACCCCGACCGTTTCGGAGCACGACCCCGGACGGCGCGGGCCCATCGCCCTGCCCCTCGAGCAGCTCCGCGAACGAGCCCTCGGAATCACCGACCGCCGCGAAATCCACAGCGCCGTCTTCGACGGCGCTGCGTACTGCCGCAACCTGTTCGAGCTCGGTACCGTTCAGGAGACCGATGCGCGCAGCCGGATGGAGACGACGCACTTCGGCCGCTACCGCCAGCGAGGTCTCCAGCGGCAGCTCGCGCCGGTACTCGAATGGCACGAGCGCCACCACGTCGGCACGCGCGGAAGCGGCCCGGCGCGCCACCTCGGCCGGCGACAGGCCGTCCAGCGCTGCGTCGACCACATCGACCTCGGCACCAGCCTTCTCGGCCGCCGCCGCGAGGTACGCTGCAACGATCGGGTGATGAGTAGGCGTGACCCGGTGCCCGCGAAGCGTGGCCGGCGGAAGAACGATCAGGACCCTCATGACGGTGCGACCGCTACCGGCGCGACCTCGGCAGGCTAGCTACGCGGTCGACGGCCGCGAGATGAGACGCAGCCCCGCCATCGCGTCGCGCCAGCCGATCGTCCGCGCGCGGAACAGGTGATTGAAGACCATGCGCGGCCTCGCGTAGAACGAGAGATAGGCCTTCTTCTGATAGCGGATCAGATCCTCGACCGTCATGCCGTCGGGCACGTAGGCAGGCGGCCGGCTGCGGGTCGGGTAGCTGGTGAACCGGTCCCAGTTCTCCGGCTCTTCGAGCGCACCCGCCTTCACCAGGTCGTCGTAGTCGGCCGTGCCCGGATACGGAACGAACACTGTGAACTTGGCGAAGTCGATGTCGACCGCGCGCGACGCGTACTCGATGGTGGCCTCGATGTCCTGGCGCGTGGAGCCGGGAATGCCGATCATGAAGAAGCCGACCACACCCACGCCGGCCTGCTTGGCCGCCCTGGCTGCCTCGACGCCGCGGTCGACCTTCGCGCCCTTGCGGATCCGCTTGAGCTGCTCGGGGCTGCCTGTCTCGAACCCGAACATGATCCGGCGCAGCCCCCCTTCTCGCATCGCCATCATCAGCTCGTCGTCGATCAGATCGACACGCGTCTCGGTGATCCAGACCATCTTCTCGTGCAGACCGCGACGGATCATCTCACGGGAGAAATCGATTCCCTCGTCCTTGTAGAACGGAAAGATCGGATCGATGAACGAGGCCTGCTTGTAGCCGAATTCGTCGTAGAGCCACTCGCACTCGTCGGCAATGCTCTTCACGCTACGCTTGCGCCGCCTGTTGCCCTCGTTGACGATGAGCGAGCAGAAAGTGCACTTGAACGGACAGCCGCGCGAACCGAGGATCAGCGTCCCGGGCTCCTTGACGCGCGCGAAGTTGAAGATCCTGTACTTCTCGAGCGGGAACAGATGCCACGCGGGAAACGGAAGAGCGTCGAGGTCCTCGATGAACGGCCGCGTCTTGTTGCGGAACACCTCGCCGTCTTGCCGGAACGAGATGCCGTCGACGGTCTCGAGGCTCGGCGACGCCTTGGTCAGCTCACGTGCGAGCTCGACCAGCGTGACCTCGCCTTCTTCGTGAACGACGAAATCGGCGAGGCCCCTGCGCAGGAACTCCTCGTAGTAGAGGTCGGCGTGAATGTTGCCCATCACGATCTTGATGCCGGGGTCGACACCGCGAACGATCGAGGCTGCGCGGCTCGCGCCGCCGACGGTCCCTGTGACGACCGAGATGCCGACGAGGTCCGGGCGCGAGGCGCGGATGCGCGCCTCGAGGGCGGCCTGGTCGCCGTGATGGACGACATCGTCGTAGAACTCGACGTCGATGCCGGCCTGCTCGAGCGACGCGGCGAGATACGCCAGCGTGATCGGCGGCATCGGCTCGAGGAAGCGCTTGTAGGCGCCGGCAGTGGTCTCGGGCCGCTGGAACGTATTGAGCAGGAGAACCTTGATGGCGCAGCTCCGGGCGGGGCAACCTGCCCACGCACCGGCGCATTCTGGGCGTCTGCTGGCGGCGCGTCAAGCCGGCTGGAGAGTCCCGGCGCCGCCCGGGGGCCGGGGTCACGACACTCCCGGCGATCGGTCAGGATCGCGGCTCCGATCGGGGGGGCGAGATGATCCTTGGCGACGCCATCGTCCAGCGAGCGGCGCCCGACGCTGACGAATCCACGCTGCTCGCAGCCTGTGCGAGCCCCACGACCGTATCGCAGCTCGTGCGCTCGACACGCGCCCGGCCCGGCCCAGGCGAATCGTATCCGACCGACGAGGCCGTGATCCTCGAGCTGCTCGAGCTCGACGCGGCCGGCGCGCTGCGACTCTCGCCGCGCGCGTCCGGCGAATCGTTGCGCGCGTACTACGCGACGACGCGCACCGGCGGCGACCGCTCCATGGCCTATGTGGCGACGTACGAGCGCAACTGGCAGAGCCAGAAGAACCTGTACGACTTCGTGGAGGCCGGCGACGCGAACGCCGCGCGCAAGGCATTCCAGCGCGACCTGTACCTCCGCCATCTCGGCCCGAGCCTGGACCGTCTCGGAGCAGACGCCGCCGTGCTCGATGCCGGTTGCGGCGTGGGACGGCTCACGGCGGCGATGCTCGGGCGCGGACTTCACGTCACCTGCACCGATGCCTCGGCCGAGGCGCTCAAATGCGCGGTTCGCGTGGGTCTGAACCGCGGCGCTACCGGAGACTCCCTGGATGCTCGGCTGTGTGACGTGCGCGACCTGTCGTGCTTCGATGACGGCACGTTCGCCGCGACGGTCGCCCTGGAGGTGATCTGCTACCAGGAGCACCCGGCCGTCTCGCTGCACGAGATCGTGCGGGTCACCGCGCCCGGAGGGCTGGTCGCGCTCTCGGTCGAGGGGCTGCACGGGAGCTTCATCGCGGACCCCAGGCTCGCCCTCACGACGCAGGTGGGGGGGACGGTCGCGGGCGTTCTCGATCTTCTGGACACGGCATCCCTCGACGTAGAAGATGAGATTTCCGTGCGCTATTTCACCAAGGACGGTCTGCGTGCGCTGCTCGAGTCGGCCGGTCTGGAATCGATCGAAGTGGTCGGAACCCACTACACTGCCGACGGAGTGCTCGACCACGTCGTGACCGACGACGTCCTCCTCGACGACGACGGGCTCACTCGCCTCGTGGCGCTGGAACGAGCCGCCGCCGAGGACCCGGTGCTCGAGCCGCTGGCGCGCGCGTGGCTGGCGACGGCCCGCGTTCCCGGAGCACCGCGATGAAAGTTCTGCTGGTTTCGCCGCCGCGGCGCCTGTGGCCGTTCATGAACGAACAGGACAACTACCTGATGCCGCTCGGCCTGGCGTGCATCGCGGCGGTCTTGCGCGAGGACGGCGTCGACGTCGAGGTGATCGACTGCATGGCCGAGAAGGTCGGCTGGCGTGCCCTCGAGCAGCGCATCCGCGACGCACGCCCGCAGGTCGTGGCCGCCGGCGAGAACCACGCCACCTACGCCTCCGAGGTCATCCGCCTGGTCGAGATGGTGAAATCGGTCGACCCCGGGATCGTCACCGTGCTCGGCGGCGGACACTTCACCAACGTCGGCCACATGTACCTGGGCAAGCACCCCATCGACTTCATCGTTCGCGCCGAGGGCGAGATCACCATGCGAGAGCTGGTGCGCGCGCTCGACGGCGGCAACCGCGACGCGCCCTACGGCGAGGACGGCCTGTCGTACTTCCGAGACGGCAAGGTCGAGTACACCACCCCGCGCGCGCTGGTCGAGAACCTCGACGATCTTCCGCTGCCCGCCTACGATCTCATGCCGATGCACGAGTACGGCAAGGCGAAGTACCTGTTCAGCAGCGGCGGCACGACGATCCACCACAGCCGCGGCTGTCCGGCCAGCTGCTCGTTCTGCGTGTGGTGGACGCAGGACGCGACCCGCAAGGTACAGATCGATTCGGAGAGCGGCTGCCGCCAGGAGATCCTGTCGCCGAAGTGGCGCACCAAGTCGCCAGAGCGCACGCTCGAAGAGATCGACATCCTCCACCGCGACTACGACAAGAAGTGCCTGATCTGGACCGACCCGACGTTCAACGTCGACCCGAACTGGAGCGACCAGTTCGCCGACGGCATGATCAGCCGCGACTACACGATGGACTGGTTCGCATTCATGCGTGCGGACTTCATCCTGCGCGACCACAAGAACGGCGTCATGGAAAAACTGGTGAAGAGCGGCCTGGCCCACCTGTGCATCGGCGTGGAGCGCGTCGAGGACGAGCAGCTGGGCGACTGGCGCAAGAAGTTCTACTCGAGCAGCCGCACGGTCGAGACGTTCGACATCCTCAAGAAGCACTACCCGCAGGTCTTCCGCCAGGCGACGTTCATCGTGGGAGAGCGCGACGAGACCCGTGAATCGATGCAACGGCAGCTGGAGTTCGCCAAGGCTCTCGACCCGGACTACCCGGCGTTCCACCCGCTCACGCCGTTTCCGGGAACTTCGGTCTACGACGAGGCCGTCGAGAATGGATGGCTCGAGATCGACGACTTCGACTACTTCGACCTCAACACGCCCGTCATGCGCTCCGAGGCGATGAGCCGCGACGAGATCGAGCAGGAGATCGTCGCGCTGAACAAGAGCTACGTCGGCCTGCGCTGGTTCACGCGCGGAATCCTGTCGCGCTCGAAGTACCGCCGAAACATGTACAAGTGGTGGCTGCTGGTGATGCTGCGTATCACGGCCGCCTCGATGGTCCGCTTCCAGCACCCGCTCACCGGCACCCGCTACACCGGCCTCATCGAGCCCGCGTGGTACCGGACCTAGCCCCGAATCGAACCCGGGGCCTGGGCCGCTGGTCGGTTGCGCAAGCCCGCCCTCGCCCCTAGCGTACCGGTCCATGGCCGTTCAGCGCGTCTCGCACATCGGCATCTGCGTGGCCGACCTGGACAGATCGCTCGCGATCTACCGCGACGCGCTCGGCTTTCGCGAACAGTCGAGCAGCAGCTACCGCGGCGACGCGGTCGATCGGCTGCTCGGCCTGCAAGGCGTGAAGCTGCGCTCGGTGTTTCTCGAGCGCGACGGCACCCGGCTGGAGCTGCTCTGCTTCGCGGCGCCTCCACTGGAACACGCAGCGGCGCCGGGCCCGATGAACCGACCGGGCTTCACGCACCTCTCGCTGCGCGTGGACGACCTCGACGCGACCGTGGCCTCCTTGCGCTCGGCCGGTGCCGAGGTACTGGAAGACACCCGCTTCGACGACGACGACCATGGCGTGGCCGCCGTCTTCGTTCTCGATCCGGACGGCACGCGCATCGAGCTGGTGAAGTCGCCGGGCGACCCCGCGATCTTGCCGGGCGAGCCGGCCACCCCCGGCAGCGGCTGAGCCTGCAGCGACGCCAGCGCGACCGGTCGACCTCACGAACCCCGGTCGCGACCGTCGCTTTCCTCGGAATCCTCGTCGACGCGCTCGCCTTCGCGGTACAGGAACTTGTCGATCCGGCGCACGATCCTCGCCGACGCCCCGTCCAGACGCCGTCGGTCGACGACCACCACGACCACCGGCCACTCGGGTCGTTCCTCGAATACCGCGCGGCCGAGCCGGTCGGGCGAGGCTAGTCGGCCGAGCGCGGCGCGGTAGCTCGCGAGCCGTCCCACCTCGTTGCGAATGCGCGGCGTGTAGCGCGAGGGAGCGATCGGCGTGATCTTGTCGTTCGTCACCTGCAGCAACACCACGCCCGAGGAGAACGCCGGTGCCGTGTACATCGCCCAGCCGCCGAGCTTCCAGGGGCTGACGTCGAACGTCCACACCAGCCCGCGCTGCGCGAGCGGCCACAGCGCGAACGCCACGAGCGCGACCATGACCACCCGCCGCTTCACAGCCCCCCCTTGCCGCGCACCAGGAAATCGCCGGGCGCCACTCCGGCGAGGAACCCGAGCACGTACAGATAGGCCGCGACGAACACGACGGCGGTTCTTCTGCTGATGCCCCCGTCGACGAAAAGCAGCAGTAGCTGCGAAAACAGCAACGCGAACATCACCTCGCGGGCGCCGACCTGGATGGCCAAGATGAGCGCGATCGAGGCCACCGCCGCGAGCACACGTGTGTTGCGCACCACCAGCAACACCGGCAGCACCAGCTCGGCCACCCACACCGCGTTCGAGGCGATGAGGAACGGCAGATAGTGCGTGCGGTACGGGCCCGACCCCACGGTCAGGCCATCGAGCGCGCGAATGCGCTCGAGCTCGCCGCCCGGCAGCAGCAGCGCGAACACGTCGCCGAAGCGGTCGCGCGCGCTCACGGCCCACACCAGGAACTCGCCGTTCACGAAGTAGCCGCCGAGTAGCTTCTGCAAGCCGGTGTAGAACAGCACGACGACGGTCATCCAGCGCAGCGTCGCGAGCAGGAGCGGCCCCTCGACCTCGTCGTCCTCGGTGAGGCTCGCGAACAGCAGCACACAGAGATACTCGAGGTACACGTGGTTCGGGGTGCCGGGGAACGACGAGACCAGCTCGGCCGTCAGCAGCCCCGCCGCTACCGCGGCCGCCCATCTGCCGAAACGTGGGATCAGCGTGGCCGCGGCGGCCGCCGACATCGTCAGCGCGAACGCGAGGGTCGTCGCGGCCTCGAGACCGCTCGTGGCCGCGAGCATCGATGACGCCCAGGCCCAGGTGCGCACCGCGGCATGCAGCAGCACGAGTGAGCGCAGCGTCTGCAAGCAGCGTGCGTTCGCGGGGCCGGGGGCCGGCGACAGTCGATCGAACAGGGAGTCGAGCACGGTGCCGCAGTCAGTGTCCCGTGTCGGGAGTTCGTCGGCGAGCTCCCGACACGGGACACTAGCACAGCCCGGCACGCAGCGGCACCCGCGTGGCCGCTGCTTGGCTGCTTACGCTAGCGACCGTCGGGCGCTATGACTGCACGAGGCAGCGCGCCGGTCTCGCTCGCAGCCGCTGCTTCATGGCCAAGCTCCACACCGTAGCCGACGGATTCTCGTTCCCCAGCAGCCTGACGTTCGCGGCCGACGGTACGGCCTACGTCGCGGAAACGGGCGTTCCCTTCGTCGAGGACGCGACGCCGGGGCGGGTATGGAGACTCGAGGCCGGCGGCAACCGCACGCTGGTCGCCGACGAGCTGCAGCAGCCGGTGAACGGGCTCACCTGGCACGCCGGCAGCCTGTACGTCTCCACGGGCGACGACCCGGGCCGGATCGTCCGCATCGACGACGACGGCGGCCGCACGGTCATCGTCGACGACCTCCCGGGCCCCGGCAACTACCACGTCGGCATGATCGCGTTCGGCCCGGACGGCAAGCTCTACTTCGGCCAGGGAGCGATGACGAACTCGGGCATCATCGGGCTGGACGCGTACGAGCTCGGCTGGCTCGGTCGCCTGCCACACGCGCACGACGTGCCCGGCCACGACCTGGAGCTGACCGGCATCAACGCGACGACCGCCGACCCGTTCAGCGACGCCGCCGGCGCCACCATCGAGACCGGAGCGTTCGCGGGCTTCGGACAGTCCACGCACCGCGGCCAGCGAGTCGCCGCCGGCCTGCCGTGCACGTCGGCGGTGATGCGCTGCAACCCCGATGGCAGCGACGTCGAGCTGGTCGCGTGGGGTCTGCGCAACCCGTACGGCATCGGCTTCCTGCCCGACGGACGTCTGCTCGCCACGGACCAGAGCGGCGACGAGCGCGGCAGCCGGCCGCTCGGCTCGGTTCCCGAGCTCGTCTACGAGGTGAAGCAGGGGGCGTGGTACGGCTGGCCCGACTTCGTCGGCGGCGAGCCCATCACGTCACCGCGATTCCGTCCCACCGAGGGGCCGGCACCAGCGTTCCTGATCGCGAACCACGACGACCTGCCCACGCCGGAGCGGCCGCTGCTGGAGATGCCTCCGCATGCCTCCGCCACGAAGTTCGACGTCGCACCGACCTCGTTCGGTGCGTACTCCGGGCAGATTTTCGTGGCACTGTTCGGCGACGAGCGACCGATGACCGCACCACCCGGCCCGCGCGCCGGCCGCTCCGTGGCCCGCATCGACCCCGCCGACTGGAGCGTGCACGAGGTGGCCGGCGAGCCGCTGCATCGACCGATCGACGTTCGCTTCAGCCCCGACGGCAAGCTCCACGTCCTCGATTTCGGAATCTTCGAGATGACCGATCCGCACACCGTCGCCGCCCTCCCCGAAACCGGCGCCGTGTGGCGTATCGACCTCTGACCTGAAAACGGGGACAGTCGCCGTTTTCAGGCGCCGAGGCCGAGGGCGTGGCGGGAGACGATGCCTCGCATGATCTCGGTGGTGCCACCGCCGATTGTCTCCCACAGCGAGATCCGCCATAGCAGATCCATGCGGGCCCCGACCTCCAGGAGGGACTCGGCGCCGAGATCGATGGCGGCGCGCGCGATGTTCTGACACGCGACCGTGTGGGCCACCTTGCTGGCCGCGGCGTCGACGAGCGCCGGCCGGCCCTTCTGCATGGCGTCGAGAACGCGCAGCGCGTGCATCTCCACCTCGCGGGCTTCGACGGCCAGCTCCGCGATCCGACGGCGCACGACGTCGTCGCCGGCCAGCCCGCAGCCACGCACCCAGGCGACGAGATCTTCCAGGTCGCGCTTGATGCGGCCGGCCGGGAACTGGATGTGGCGCTCGTCGGCGAGCGCCTCCGCCATGATCGACCAGGCGCCGTTCTCCGGCCCCACCCTGTTCGCCGCCGGCACCTCGACGCCGTCGAGGAAGATCTCGTTCAGACGATCGCCGTCGATGATCGGCAACGCGCCGACCGTGAGGCCGGGCGCCTCGAGGTCGACGATGAACAGGCTCAGGCCCTTACCGCGGCTGTCCTGTGAGCCGGTGCGCGCGAGCAGCCACAGATGGTCCATGTCCTGCGCGTACGACTGCCAGCACTTCTGACCGTTGATCACGTACGTGTCGCCGCGACGCTCGGCGCGCGTGCGGAGCGATGCCAGGTCCGACCCCGCCTCCGGCTCGGAGTAGCCCAGCGAGAAGTGCAGGTCGCCGCTGCGGATGGGCGCGAGCCACTGCTTCTTCTGCTCTTCGGTCCCGTGGCGAATGAGCGTCCTGGCGACGATGCCGGCGGCGAGCGGATTGCGCGCCGCGCGCGCGTAGGCCATCTCGTCCCACAGCACGTACTCGTACGACGGCGCCAGCCCGCGGCCGCCATGCTCGGTGGGCCAGGCCAGCGCCAGCCAGCCGCGCTCGCCCATTGCCTGGAACATGCGCTTCACCTCGGGCCACTTGTGGCCCTGCAGCAGGAAGCCCTCCAGACCGTGGTACCCGGCAAGGAACTCGCGCACCTCGACGCGAAACGATTCTTCTTCTGGCGAGAACGAGAAGTCCATCGAGTCGCCTACTTCTCGGAGTCCTCGCCGCGCGCGTTCGGGTCGGGGTTCCAGCGCGGCGCGCGTTTCTCGGCGAACGCACGCGGCCCCTCGGCGAAGTCGGGGTGCCCCCAGTGTAGACGCAGCAACGCCCAGGCGTGCTCGAGCGCGTCGCGGTAGCCATGCTCGAGCGACCCCCACACGGCCTGCTTCGACAGCGCCATCGCCTGCGGCGAGTTCTCGAGCATCTTGCTCGCCATCTCCCGGGCGGCCGGCACGACATCTGTCGACGCCGCCACGAGCTCGTCGACGAGGCCGAGTTCGTAGGCGCGCCGGGCCGGCATCCGGTAGTGCCGGCCCATCAAGGTCATGCGCAGCGCCGAACCTAGCGGCAATCGCCGCGCCAGGCCCACGTTCTCGAGCGCGCCGACCATGCCGACGTTCACGTGGGTGTCCATGAACGCAGCGTTCTCCGACGCAACGACGATGTCGGCGTCGACCACGAAGTGCAGGCCGCCGCCCACGCACAGCCCGCCCACCGCGCAGATCACCGGCTTCCAGACGTCGTTCTGGTGCGGCGACCAGAAAACCGAATCGGCCAGCGGGCGGTTGCTGAATACCGAATCGGCGTCATCACCCTCGGCCTCCGACACATCGAAGCCGGTACAGAAGTGCTTGCTCCCGGTCGCCGTGATCACGGCCACGCGCACGTCGTCATCGTCGCGCACGTCCGACCAGATCGCGCGGAACACGCGCTGCATGGCAGGCGTGAGAGAGTTGCCGCGCTCGGGGCGATTGATCGTGATCATCGCGACGTGATCGCTCTTCTCGTACAGGACGCCCTCGAGCGGCCCGGTGACGTCGACGTCGGACGGGGTGTTCTTGCTGGCCATCTGGCTCCTCACATTCCGAACTGTTCCAGTACCTCGTCGTGGTCGAGAGCGCTGGCCGGCGGCAGCGACACGAGCTGACGGATTCGCCGCGTGAACGGATACACCGGCCCCTCGATCGTCACGCCCATGGCGCCGAACGCCTGGTGACACGCATGGAGGGTGTCGAGCGCCGAGCGCGACGCCGACCGACGCGCGGCCGCGGCGGTGCGGTACGCATCGGCCCCGTGACAACCGAGCTCGAACGCCGCGGCCCGTGCCAGCGTGGCCGAGCCCGCGAGCTTGATCTCGCAGTCGGCGAGCGGATGCGACACCGCCTGGAACTCGCCGATCGCGCGCCCGAACTGCTTGCGCGCGCGCACGTGCTCGCAGGTCAGGTCGAGCAGGCGCTTGCCCGCGGCGGCCAGATAGGCGGCCAGCACGATGTTGTAGACCTGCAACGGCTCGCGCGAGCTGCCGAGCGCGGCCGTTCGCCGTAGCTGCACGCGCCCCCACGGCTCGCCGCCCACGGTATCGACCGGCTCGACCGTGCCGACCGGGACGGCGCGGTACAGCCGCCACCGACTGACGACGAGAAAGTAATCGGCGAGCGGCGCCCACGGCATGAGCGGCGGCGCACCCACCGACACCAGCGCCTCGCCGCGCGTCACGCGCCCACGCTCGGCGTCGAGCAGCGCCTGACCGGCCATGAACGTGGCCGCGATGGGCCCCGGGAACAGCGCGCGCCCGAGCGCCTCGGCTGCCACACACACATCTACCGGTCCGCCCTCCCCCTCCGGGCTGGCCAGCGCGAGCACGCCGAGGTCGGCGAGGCCGCGCCACAGACCCAGCGGAAACTCCGCGGCACCGGCGCGCACGACGTCTTCGCCGCAGCGATCGCGACAGTAGTGATCGACGCTGTCGCCGATGGCGGTCTGGACGTCGGTGAGCTCGAGGTCGATCATCGTCGATTGCGTCCGTCCTTTGCCGCCACCACCACTACGCCCACCGCGCATCGGCGACGGCGCGTCGGTGGGCGCCCACGCCGTCCATCTCCAGGCGCAGCGCCTGCAGCCGCATCGTCCACACGTGCAGATCGTGCTCGTGCGTGAAACCGATCGCACCGGAGAGCTGGTGGGTCTCTTCGAAGACCCGGCCGGCGCTGGTCAGCGCATGGGCGGCCGCGACGGCCGACTCCTCGGCAGGAGCGCGACGCCACGCGGCCTCGTAGACGAGCCAGCGCGCCCCCTCGATCATCACCTTGCACTCGGCGAGCCGGTGCTGCACCGCCTGGAACGAGCCGATCGCGCGGCCGAACTGGCGCCGGTTCTTGAGATACTCGGTGGTCACGTCGAGCGCGGCTCGCATCGCACCGACGGCCTCGGCCGCCAGCGCCACCCGCCACCAGCACCGCATCGTCTCGCCGGCGCCCGCCGGCAAGCGCTCTCCGCCCGCCAGCACCTCGACGCCGACTCGCCCCATCGGATAGCCGAAGCTCGACGACACGACCTCGACCGTGCCCGCCTCGAGCGCGACCAGGCGAGCGTCGTCGCCGTCGAGCACCAGCACGGCTCGCGCCTCGGGCGCGAACCGGACCGGCACCGACCGCCCGGCCATGGCGAGCGCCGTCGGACCGGTCCCGGCGCGACCGACGGTGGCCGGCACCACGAGCGAGTCGGCCGCGAACGCCGTGGTGCCGCCGGCATGGGCGACGGCCTCGATCAGCAGCACTGCCTCGAGTGGCCCGGTACCGTCGCCCGCGAACACATCGGAGAAGCCCGCCACCGTGAGCGCTTCGTCGAGCGCATGATCGTACGACCCGTCGCGTGCCAGCTCGATCGCACGCGCGGCACCGGCATGGCGGGCCAGCAGCGCCTCGGCCGCGTCGACGATCGCGCGCTGATCCTGATCGAGCTCGAAGTCCACGGGCGGCCCCTGCTACTCCCGGGGCAGGTCGAGCACGCGGCTCGCGATCAGGTTGAGCTGCACCTCGGTGGCACCGACCGCCACACCGGCGGTCATCGAGAGCTTGAAATTCGCGTTCGGGAACGTGCCCGACTCGATGCTGTCGGCGCCGTAGATTTCGAGCGCCAGCTCGCCGACGGCTCGATCCACCATCGTGCCCATCACGCGCGCGATGTTGGTGTCGGCCGAGGGCGGTAGCCCCTTCGCCCGCTGATCGATCACCCGGTAGCTGAGCAATCGCGCCGCCTCGCACATGGCACGCGCCTCGCCGAGCTTCTCACGCACGGTGGGATCGTCGAACGTGCCGCGCTCGGCGGCATGCGCGGCCAGACGGTCGAGCGTGCGCGCGGCGCGCGCGTAGCGCGGCGCGCCCACGCGCTCGTACTGCAGCGCGTAGGTCACCACCGCCCAGCCCTCGTGCTCGGGGCCCAGGCGGAAGCTCGCCGGCACGCGAGCGTCGGTGAGGAACACCTCATGGAAGTAGCGCTTGCCCACCACCGACGGGATCTCGCGGATCTCGATGCCGGGCGTGTCCATCGGCACGAGCAGCACCGAGATCCCCTTGTGGCGCTTCGAGTCGGGATCGGTGCGCACCAGCAGAAAGCAGTAGTCGGCGTGGTTGCAGTACGACGTCCAGATCTTGGTGCCGTTCACCACGTAGTCGTCACCGTCGCGCAACGCCTGGGTCCTCAGCGCCACCAGGTCCGACCCGGCCTCGGGCTCCGAGAACCCCTGGCACCACAGCACCTTACCGCCCGAGATCAGCGGCAGATGGTGCTGCTTCTGCTCGTCGGTGCCGAACTGCATGATGGCCGGCCCGATCCAGTTCACGTTCATGTACTGCGGGCCACGTGGCTCGCCGCACGACCACAGCTCCTCGCTGAGAACGGCGTGCCGCCACGGCGTGGCATCGGCGCCGCCATACCCTTCGGGCCAGTGCGGCGTGAGCCAGCCACGCTCGGCCAGCCGCGCGCAGAACTCGCGCGAGAATCTCGCCTGCGCGTCGCTGCCCGGCCCTTCCTTCGAAATTTCTTCCCAGTCCGACGGCAGGCTTTCGGAGAGAAACGCGCCGAGCGCCTCGCGAAACCGAACGTCGTCTTCGAACCAGTCGAACTCCAAGGGGCTTCCCCGCGGCCGAGAAAATTGACGGATCGTCAACTTTGACGCTATATCGTTGGCCACGACGGACGCAAGCGGATCCGCCCGGCACGTCATGCAGCAGCTCGACTACCCGCCCACCGTGGCAAGCTTCGTTCGCCACCAGGCCGAAGCCCGTGGCGACAGCCCGCTGATCGTCCTCGGCGAGCGAAGGCTCGGCTACGCCGACGCCGAGCGGCGCTCGGCCGTGCTCGCGCGCGGACTGCTGGCCGATGGGGCCGGCAAGGGAACTCGTATCGGGCTGCTGATGCCGAACGGGCCCGAGTGGGTGCTCGCGTGGCTGGCCGCCGCACGCATCGGCGCGCTCGTCGTGCCGCTCAACACGTTCTACAAGACGCGCGAGCTCGGCTGGGCCCTGCACCACGCCGACATCGACACGCTGCTGACGGTCGACGGCTTTCTCGGCAACGACTACCTCTCTCGCCTCGAGGAGTACGCGCCGGAGCTCGGCGATCGTGCCTCGGGGTCGATCAGAACCGCCGCCCTGCCCTACCTCAGGCGCGTTCACGTCTGGGGTTCCGAGCAGCGGTCGTGGACGTGCAGCGCGCCGGGCTCGCTCGATCAGCTCGCCGGCGAAGGCGACGTCGACGACGAGCTGCTGGCTGCCGTCGAGCGCAGCGTGAGCCCGGCCGACGAGCTGATCCTCATTTACAGCTCCGGCAGCACGGCCGACCCCAAGGGCGCGATCCACACCCACGGCGCCGTGCTACGTCACTCGCTCACCCTGAACGGCTTTCGCGGCATCACGGCCGAGGACCGCGTGTACTCGCCGATGCCGTTCTTCTGGGTCGGCGGCTTCGTGTTCGTGCTGCTGTCGGCGATGCACGCCGGCGGGTGCGTACTGTCCGAAGAGCGCTTCGAGGCAGGCGCGACGCTCGAGTACCTGGAGCGCGAGCGGGCCACGATCGTCGCCGGCTGGCCTCACTACGGCAAGGCGATGTCGGAGCACCCCGACTTCGCGAGCCGCGACCTGAGCTCGATTCGCAGCGGCAACATCTACGCCATCATCCCCGACTCCGCACGACCGGCCGATCCCGAGCTGCGCCCGAACTCGCTGGGCATGACCGAGACCTGCGGGCCGCACACCATCGACGACATGGAGCGAGACCTGCCGGAGCGCCTGCGCGGCTCGTTCGGACAATCGGTTCCCGGCCTCGAGCACAAGGTCGTCGATCCGGGCGGCGGCGCGCCCCTGGCCGCCGGCGAACCGGGCGAGATCTGCGTGCGCGGCTACAGCGTGATGCGCGGCCTCTACAAGGTGGAGCGGGAGCAGACGTTCGACGCAGACGGCTTCTATCACACCGGCGACGGCGGGCTCTTCGACGCCGACGGCTATCTGTTCTTCGAGGGACGTCTCGGCGATGTGATCAAGACCGCCGGCGCCAACGTGTCGCCACGCGAGGTCGAGGTCGTGCTCGAGGCCCTGCCGGAGGTAAAGGCCGCGTACGTGGTAGGCGTACCCGACCCGGCGCGCGGACAGAACGTCGCCGCGGCAGTCGTGCTCGAGCCAGGGGCGACGATCGGCGCCGACGACGTGCGCGGCAGGCTTCGCGACGTGCTGTCGGCGTACAAGATCCCCCGCCACGTGTACTTCCACACCGCCGCCGAGCTACCGTTCACCGACACGGGAAAGATCGACAAGCGCAGCCTGGGCGACATGCTCACGCGGCGCGTGGCCCACGAGACCGGCTGATACGCGACCCGCTTGCCTATCTACCTGCGCGCAGGTAGATAGCTCAGGTGGGGCAGGCCGTGCGACGCAGCTCGCCGGGGGGCGAGTCTACGAGGTCGGCGATTCTCGAGGCGGCCGAGCGGCTGTTCGCCGAGAAGGGATTCGACCGCGGGCGGCTCGAGGACGTGGCCGAGGCGGTCGGCATCCGCCGTGCGTCGATCGTCTACTACTTCAGGGACAAGCGAGAGCTGTACGATGCCGTCCTCGACGGCGTCTTCAGCGACTTTCGCGGGCGGCTCGATGACACGCTGTCGGCGCCCGGCCCGTTTCGCGAGCGCGTCGACGCGGCGATCGTCGAGTGGGTCGACTACGTGGGCAAGCGGCCGACGTTCGCGCGCATCATCCTGCGTGAGGTCGCAGACACGGGCACCGACGCGCCGCCGGCCGCGATGCCGCACATCCTCCCGTTCATGCCCATCGTACAGCGCTTCCTCGAGCGCCAGGCAGCCGATGCCGATCTGCAGACGGTCCGCATCGCACCCGTACATCTGGCCTCGGCCATCGCCGGCGCGACGGTATTCTTCGTCGCCGCGATCCCCAGCCTCGTCCCCGACGTCGGCTTCGACCCGGTCAGCCCGGACCACCTCGAAACACACCGGGCCGAGGTGCTGAAGATCGCCCACCACCTGATGGGGCTGTCCGACGAGGCCGCCACCACAGAGGACACGTGAGCAGCGCCGTGCAGGAGTAGCGGACGATGACCGACGCCACCGACGAATCTACAGCGACCATCACACGCACGGCCGACGACGACACAGACCCGTTCGAGGCATTCAACCGGGCCCAGGGGGCCGGCGTGGTCCGCGACCCGTACCCACGCTGGGCCGAGCTGCGCGCCGAGGGACCCATCGTGAATCTGCCGGTCTCGGAGCTGATGGGCAGCAACCCGAACATGAGCTTCGACGGCGTCGACATGGACATCTTCTCGGCGGTTCGGTACGACGCCGTCCACGACATCCTGCGCGACGCTACCCGGTTCACGTCGAGCGCCTACGCCGTCACGATGGGGCCGGTGATGGGACATACCATCCTCGAGATGGACCCTCCCGAGCACCCGCGCCACCGCGGCCTCATCCAGCAGGCCTTCACCCGCCGCGAGCTGGAGCGCTGGGAGCGCGAGCTGGTGAGCCCCATCGTCCACGCGCTGATCGATCGCATGGCAGCACGCGGCTCGGCCGATCTCGTGCGCGAGCTGACCTTCCCGTTCCCCGTCGCCGTGATCGCCGCGATGATGGGCCTCGACGAGGCCGACCACGACGACTTCCATCGCTGGGCGGTGGAGCTCATCAGCATCGCGTTCGACATGGAGCGCGCCACCGCGGCGTCGAAGAAGCTACGCGGCCTGTTCGCGCGCGTGCTCGCCGACCGCCGCCGCGAGCCCCGTGAAGACCTCATCTCGCTGCTCGCCGCCGCCGAGCTCGACGACGGCACGCGCCTCGACGACGAGGCCATCTTCGCGTTCCTGTGCCTGCTGTCGCCGGCCGGCGCGGAGACCACGTACCGCTCGTCGAGCAACCTGCTCTGCGGCCTGCTCGCCGACCCCGAGCAGCTCGATGCCGTCCGCGCCGACCGCTCGCTCATCCCGCAAGCGATCGAGGAAGGAGTGCGCTGGGAGTGTCCGCTGACCGGCATCATCCGCATGGCAACCGTCGACACCGAGGTGTGCGGCGTCGAGCTGCCGGCGGGCTCGGTGATCCACGTGTGCGTGGGCTCGGCCAACCACGACGAGACGCGCTGGCAGCACCCCGACGACCTCGACATCTTCCGCCCCGCGCGCCAGAACATGGCGTTCGCGTTCGGGCCGCACGCCTGCCTCGGCATGCACCTGGCGCGCATGGAGACGCGCGTCGTTCTCGAGGCGCTCTTCGATCGACTGCCCGGCCTACGGCTCGACCCGGCGGCCGACGACGTCCACGTCACCGGCTACATGTTCCGCTCACCTCTCGAGCTTCCCGTGATCTTCGACCGATCCTGAGTGACACACGGGAGCGCATCGTCATGGGCGACGGATATCTGATCGGATTCGACATCGGCGGCGGCGGCGGACGCTGCCTGCTCGTCGACGTGGCCAGCGGCCGGACGCACGTGGCCGGTCGGGCGTGGCGACCGCAGGCAACGCCCGGCACCGCGGGCCTCGGCTTCGACTTCGACACCGAGATGATCTTCGCGCGCCTGGCCGACGCCTGCCGCGACCTCCTGCAGCTTCACGATGTCGATCCGGCACGCGTCCTCGGGGTCGCCACATCGGCGATGCGTGAGGGCACCGTGGTGGTTGCAGATGACGGCGAGATCCTGCTCGCCACACCGAACTGCGACGCGCGCGCGGCCGGCGAAGGACTCGAGCTGGCCGCCGAGCGCGGAGAATCGATCTACACCAGGACCGGCCGCTGGCCGTTCCCGATCTTTCCCGCCGTCCGCCTGCTGTGGATGAAGAACTCTCAACCGGAGCGTTTCGCACGTGCGCGCCACGTGCTCTCGCTCGGCGACTGGCTGACCTGGCGGCTGTGCGGCGAGGCCGCCTACGAGGTGGCCCAGGCCGGCGAGACGCTGGTGCTCGACCTCGCCACGCGCCAGTGGGCCGACGACCTGATCGACGACCTCGGACTGCCGCGCGAGCTGTTCCCCGCGGCCGCCGACGCGGGCACGCGGCTCGCAGGGCTGCGCCCCGACGCGGCCGCCGCGCTCGGGCTGACGGCGGGCACGCCGATCGCGGTGGGCGGTGCCGATTCGCAGTGCGCACTGCTCGGCGCCGGCGTGGTCGAGCCCGGACAGCTCGGGATCACGACCGGCACCACCGCCCCGGTACAGCTCGTGACCGCCGGGCCGACCTCGGACCCGGCCAGACGCCTGTGGCCGGGCCTGCACGTGATCGCCGACCGCTGGGTCCTGGAGAGCAACGCCGGCCCTCTCGGTGACACCATCGAGTGGATGGCGAGCATCCTGTTCACCGACTCTCGACGCCCGATCGAACGGTTCTTCGCCGAAGCCGCCACGTCGACACCGGGCGCGCACGGCATGCTGTCGACGCTCGGCGTGAAGGTGTGGAACGCCGCCCATCTCGATCTGGCGATGGGCGATCTCACGATGACCCACATGCTCACGATCGACGATGCGAAACCGCGTCGTCACGTAGCGCGCGCGATTATCGAGGGGCTCGCATTCGGGCTACGCGCGAACCTCGCGCAGATCGAGACCGTCGCGGGCACCGTCGACGCCCCGATCCGACTGAGCGGCGGTGTCGCGCGCAGCCAGCAATGGGCACAGCTGGTCAGCGACGTGTTCGCGCGGCCGGTCGAGCTGAGCCTCACGCCGGAGACGAGCGCGCTCGGCGCCGCCATCTGCGCCGGACGCGGCGCCGGCGTGTTCTCGAGCCTGGCCGAGGGGGCCGAGCGACTGGCAATGGTCGGCCGCACCCTCGAGCCCGACGCGGGCGCGGCAGAGACGCTGGCCGACGTGTACGAAGGCTGGGAGCGTCGCCGGTGCGCGGCGCAGGACGCTCTCGAGACCGCGTCGGCACTGGCCACGCCCTGGGTGCTGCAGGCCAACGATGCCAGCGCTTCGCCGGCGCCGAGCAGCGACCTGCCCTGCCCGCGGATTCTCGTGACGGCCGACATGGACGAGGTATCGCTGGCCCGGCTGGCCACCCTGGGCGACGTGGAGTACGCCAGCTTCCGCGGCCGGATGCGCCTGCTCACCGGGCCGTCGCTGGTCGAGGCGCTGGAAGACGTCGACGTGTTCATCACCGAGGTCGACCTCGTCGACGCGGCCGCGCTCGCGAAGCTACCCGACCTGCGCGTCGTCGCCACCTGCCGCAGCGACGCGGTCAATGTGAGCGTCGACGCCTGCACCGCCTACGGCGTGCCGGTGCTGCACGCACCCGGCCGCAACGCGGTGGCGGTCGCCGACCTGGCCGTGGCCTTCGTTCTGATGCTGGCGCGCAAGCTCCCGGCCGCCTCTCGATTCCTGCACGCCGCCGGCGGCGAGGAAGGCGACATGGGTCGCATGGGCCAGGCGTTCGGGACGTTTCGCGGCGGCGAGCTGTGGAATCGTACCGTCGGGCTGGTGGGACTCGGCGCCGTCGGTCGCAAGGTCGCCAGACGCCTCGGCGCGTTCGGTGCACGGGTGCTCGTGGCCGACCCGTATCTCACGACCGATCAGGCCGCGCTCGTCGATGCCGAGCTCGTGAGCCTCGACAGGCTACTGGGCGACGCGGACATCGTGAGCCTGCACGCTGCCGTCACGCCGGAGACCACGGGCATGATCGGCGCCGCCGAGCTCGCGCGGATGAAGCCCGGCGCGTTGCTCGTGAACACCGCGCGCGCGGCGCTGGTGGACGAAGCGGCCCTGATCGAGTCGCTGCAGACCGGCCGCCTCGGCGGTGCGGCCCTCGACGTGTTCCGGGTAGAGCCACCGGCGGCGGACCACCCCCTGCTACAGCTCGACAGCGTGGTCGCCACGCCGCACCTGGCAGGCAACACCGAGGAGGTGGCCATCCACCAGGGCCGGATCATCGCCGAGGAGCTCGAGTGCATGCTGGCGGGCCAGCGCCCGCGCCATGCACTGAACCCGCAAGCGCTCGACGGTTTCGACTGGCACGAGCCGCGCAAGCAGATCGACGCGGCCGCCCTCGAGCGGCTCGCCGCGCAGCCGGCGCCGGCGGTCTCCGACTTGCAGAAGTCGACGCCCACGCGTGCGGACGGCAACGGGCAGAACCCCGCGGACACCGGGCACGCGCCGACGGTGACGACGACCGGTACCGCGGATGCGGACGTTCGCGATCACATGCAACGGATCGGCGAGGCGTTCGTTGCGGGCATCGTCGCCGATTCCGCGATCGCCGGCTTCGCGGCGGACGCCGACGTGACGTTGCACTTCCAGATGGCCGACCTCGGCCTCGACCTGCACTTCACGCTCGATCACGGTCGCGTGAGCGGGGCGGTAGGTGCGCCGGCCGCGCCCGCCGAGGTGCAGCTCAAGATGGCCGCCGACATGTTCGACGGCATGTTCACGGGCCGCAGCAACGCGATGGAGGCTGCCATGGACGGCCGCCTGTCGTTCACCGGCGACACGGCCAAGGCGATGACCCTGCAGCAGCTCCAGCGCGATCTGCAGCGAATCTACACGGTCGCGCGCGAGGACGTCGGCGATCCCGGCGACCTGACCGGCCTGGCCTCGGCCGACGGCGCCGCGCCCACGCCCATGGTCCGGCGCGATCGCGCCGACGAGATCATCGAGATCGTCAACGAGCTCTACTCGTCCGAGCTCATCACCGCGACCGGCGGCAACGTGAGCGCACGTACGAAGGCGGGTGGCGAGGAGCTCTGGATCACGCCGAGCCAGCTGTTCAAGGGCGAGCTCACGCCCGAGGTACTGGTGCGCATCGACCTCGACGGCCAGCCGCTCGATGCCGGCACAAGAGCCCCGTCGAGCGAGCGCCTGATGCACACGGCGGTGTACCGCGCCCGCCCCGAGGCCGAGGCCGTGATCCACTGCCACGCGCCGCACGCGACGATCCTGGCCAACACCGACCTCCCGTTCCTGCCGATCTCGACCGAGGCCGCGTTCTTCGGCGACATCCCGCGCATCCCCTTCATCATGCCTGGCACCGGCGAGCTGGCCGACGCGATCGGCGAGGCGATCGGCAGTGGCTGGGCCGTGCTCATGAAGAACCACGGCCTGCTGGTCGCCGGCCGCAGCCTGCGCAGGGCCGCCGACATGGCCGAGGTGATCGAGCGCAGCGCCGAGATCATGCTCGGCTGCTACGCCGTCGGCAAGGAGCCGCCGGTGCTTCCCGAGGACGTCGTGACCAGGCTTCGCCGCATGGGCGACCTGGTCGCATGATCGCCGCCATGGAGACCGACCCGTGAAACGCGAGTTCCCCTTCCCCATCCCCTACGGCTGGTTCCAGATTGCGTATTCCGACGACCTCGCCACGGGCGAGGTGAAGCCGATCCACTACTTCGGCCGCGAGCTGGTGCTGTTCCGCACCGAGGACGGCCAGTCGCACCTGTTCGACGCATTCTGCCCGCACCTCGGTGCTCACCTCGGCCACGGAGGCAAGGTGGTCGAGAACACCATCCGGTGCCCGTTCCATGCCTGGCGCTACGACGGCACCGGGCGGTGCGTGGACATCCCGTACGCGAAGCGAATCCCCCCCGCTGCGCGCATGGCGACCTACCCCTCATGCGAGATCAACGGCATGATCTTCGGCTGGCATCATCCTCTGGGCGATGCCCCCGCCTGGGAGATTCCGGCCATTCCCGAGGTCGCGTCGCCGGAGTGGACCGAGCCCGTGCGTCGCGAGTGGACCGTGCGCTCCCGCAACCAGGAGCTGGCCGAGAACACAGTCGACCAGGCACACTTTCGCTACGTGCACGGGACCAACACCGTGGCCTCGACCGACGTGTCGACCGACGGACCGTTCCTGCGCGTGGTCTCGCAGTCGAAGGTCGGCACGCCGCGTGGCGAGGCCGACGGAACGATCGAGGTCAACACGTTCGGCTTCGGTTTCGGCGTAACGCGGTTCACCGGGGTAGTAGAAACCCTCGTGCTCACATCGGGAACGCCGATCGACGACGAGCGCGTCCACATGCACCTGAGCCTCATCGTGCGCAAGCTCGGCGACGAACGCTCCACGAGCGGCGTGGGCAAGGCGTTCGTGGCGGAGATTGAACGGCAGTTCACCCAGGACATCCCGATCTGGGAGAACAAGGTACACCTGGAGCGGCCGGCGCTGTGCGACGGCGACGGGCCGATCGCCGAGCTGCGACGGTGGGCCAGGCAGTTCTACGTCGACGCCCCCCCGGACAGGGAGCCCCCGGCCTCGCCCTGACGCAGCTCGTCGTTCCCGTTTCCACCCGTCTGGGTGGATTTCCTCCCTTGCCTTGAAACCGGGCGCAGCCCTATGATCGCCGCAAGGGGTTCATTCATGGTGCGTACCGTTGTTTGCCGGGCCGGCGGCCTCCGAACCGCTGTGGCCTTCGTCGTCGTCACACTCGTGCTCGCCCTCACGTCCGCGACAACCGCGCAGGCCGCCGCGCTGTCCAAGGGCGAGAACAAGTGCGCCCAGAAGCTCGGCAAGGCGGCCGGCAAGCTCGCAGACGCGATCATCAAGGGCACCTCGAAGTGCCACAACAACGACATCTCCGGCAAGGTCGTGGGCGCCTGCCCCGATGCCGCGACCACGGCGAAGATCGACGCGGCCACGCAGAAACTCGTCGACGCCGCCGCCGGCGACTGCGTCAGCAGCTGCAGCACGACGGATACCCTGACGTGCCTGGCGAGCGCACAGTGCCCGCCGCGCCTGAGCACCGCCGGAGAATCCTGCGGTACCACCGACAATCCGTTCGAGATGGGGACCCTCGGGTTTCCCGGCCCGTTCTGTGAAACGCTGCTCGGCCACGGCGTGGACACCACCGACGACATCGCCGACTGCATGGACGCGATCATACGAAATACGGCGTTCGGCCTGGTGGCGGCGACCTACGGGAGCATCGACAACACCTCGGACACCTCGGGCGGCGCCGACAAGTGCCTGTCCTCGATCGCCGGCTCGGTGCGCAAGCTGGTGAACACCACGTACAAGGGCATCGGCAAGTGCCGATCGGCGATCGGCAAGGGCAAGAAGATCACGAACCCGCGCACGTGCGCGCGCGACGACGCCAAGCTGCTCAAGAAGATCGACAAGACCACGGCCAAGCTTCGCAGCACGGTCGACTCGAAGTGCAGCGTGGCTGCGATCCTCAAGCTCGACCTGTGCGGCAACGGCGTGGGCGGCACCACCACGATCGCAGATGCGCAGGACTGCCTCGTCGACCTCGCCGGCGAAGCCGCCGATGCCGCGCAGGTGCCGGCGCTGCGAGACTACGTGACCTACTCGCTGGTCGAGGCGGCCTACCCGCCGCAGGCCGTGTGTGGCGACGACATGGTGAACCAGCTACCCAGCAGCCGGCTGCGCCTGGGCGAGGAGTGCGACGGCGCCGACGATGCCGCCTGCCCCGGCCAGTGCCTGCCCCCCGGCGACCTGTTCGAATGCTCCTGCGGCGACACGCCGCGCCACCGGTTCCTGGCCGACAAGGACGGCTCGGAGACCGACGCCGGCTGGACCGGCGTCTCGCACAACCAGGACGTCGCCGACTTCTCGGGCTTCGTCACCTCGCTCGAGAACTGCGACTGCAGTGAGTTCACCGATGCCACCTGCACCGGCACCTCCGTCGACCCCGTATGCGACGTCAACGGTCGCCAGCTGCCGGTGTGCGCCTGGGACTCACCCAGCCTGACCTCGTGTGACGTGCACGGCAACGGCGACGGCGTCCACAAGGACGCCGACTGCTACATCTGCGACGCGTTCAGCGTGAACGCGGGCGCTCTGTGCACAAACTCCGGCGGCTGCCAGTCGCAATGCCACGACGGCGGCGGCACCCCGACCGGGCCGTGCAGTCAGCAAAGCGACTGCGGCGCCGGCGACGTGTGCCGCGGACGCTGCGACACCGACCAGCACTGCGTCCAGCTGCGCGAGGGCGGCCCGCAGCCGGTCGACACGGCCGGCACCACGGTCTGCACGATCCAGACCATGCAGACCAACCTCACGGGTACGCGCAACATCGTCACCGGCGAGCACGAGATCTACCTGTTCGAGCGCTCGACGGTTCACACGGGCGACGACCAGTCGCGTCCGTGCCCGGTGTGCGGCGGCTTCTGCCGCGGCGGCAAGCGAGACTTCGAGGTCTGCGAGGGCACCTGCGACGTCAGCGGCGACCCGTGCCGCTTCGACAGCGACTGCCCGACAGGCGAACGCTGCACCCCGGACTCGCCGGACTGTCCGGGCGGCTTCTGCGAGCTCAGCCTGGTGTGCGCCACCACGAAAGTGGATACCGACGGCAGCAACGACACCGGCACCCCGTGTGCGATCACCTACGAGCATCGCGCCTTCGGCACCTTGTCGCACGACTGCATGCCGTTGCCCGGCGCGAACTTTGCCGGCGCGGGACTGCTCGTGGAGTTCCAGCCGGCGACGAGCGAAGAGGTCACGTTGCCGTACGTACACGCGTGCACGGCACCCGGCTTCGAGCTTCTGGAATGCCCGTGCGAGGGCATCGGCGGTGCGCCCACCAAGCCGAACAACTGCAATTTCGCCTGCGACGCCGCCGGCCCCGAGTTCGGCGTGGGGTGCGCGGACGGCAATACCGGCAGCGTGGGAACCGCATGCGCGGGCGGACCGAACGTCGGCTCGCTGTGCAACGCGGACACCGACTGCCCGACCAGCACGTGCAGCGACAATCCCGGCCATTGCCTGGGTGATCCTGCATTCGAGCGATTCCTGTGCAGCACCAACGCGGAGTGCGGCACCGGAACCTGCGAGGACGCCTGCCCCGGCGGGCGCTGCCAGCCGCTGTGCGTGCCCGCACTGTTCTGCGACGACGCGATCACCATCTGCGCGGCCAACGCCGACTGCACCGGCATCGGCGACCAGCTGTGCAACGATGGCGACCCGACCGACGGCGTGTGCGTGGCCGGCCCGCCGCAGTACCGCTGCGCCGGCGAGAGATTCACGCTCAAATCCTGCAACGCCCTCGGTGACGCGTTCGGCGCCAGCTGCGACGCCGTGTGCAGCGTCTCGGCGACGCCGTGCACCGCTGACGGCGACTGCCCCTCGGGTGAGGTGTGCGAGGGCCCCTGCCTGAGCCACAAGGGATGCGAGTCGGGCGACGATGGCGTCCTGGGAACGAACGACGACGAGATCGGCGCGGGGATCTGCACGCGCATCGCCCTCGACTGCTTCCTCGACCCGGTGGTCGCCGAGGGGGGCGACACGCTCAACGGCCAGGGCGACGCCACCAACACGAACACGGTGGCGCTGTTCTGTCAGGACCCGACCGTCAGCTCGGCCATCAACGACGGCGCCGGTTTCGACGGGCCCAATCGGGTACGCAAGACGGGCCTCAGCGTGGTCAACGTCCCGTCCATCCCCTGATCGGGCGCGCCTCGCGGCCACAAACCCCGTTTTTGCGCACCCGGGTCCTTGAGCCCGGCCGCCGGCCCGTGCCATTATTTTCCGTAGGCAACGCAGGCGGCCCGACCGTCCGCCTCGACCTGCCTGTCGCGGCGCGAGGCGCCGCTTGCGCGAACCGCGACCCCCGGGAGAACAATCGTGACCATCCTACGCAGCCGTCTTCTACTTGCGTTCGTCAGCCTGACGTTCGCCTCGGGGTGCTCGACCAACAACTGGATGAGGCCGGCCGAGTGTGCGCTGATCGGCGCCGGACTCGGAACCGTTGCCGGCCTGGGTTGGGCGGCCAACGAGAACAACGCGGACTTCGAAGACTGGGCGGGCGGCATCGGCGTCGGGCTGGCCGGCGGCGCGCTGGTGGGCTACGGGTTCTGTTACATCATGAGCCGCGGAGGCTATTCAACAGCCGCGGCCAGGGGAACCATCGAGGTGGCGGGTGCTGACGAAGAGAACGACGCGCAGCCGCGCGTACTCGACGAGCGCTACGGCCTGGCCGCCCTGTCGGAGCCCGTCAGCCGCTAATCCTGATCGCGCGGCGCAGCTGATGACGCAGGCGGTGGATCTGCTTGCGGGCCTTGCGCTGACCTTCTGAGTCCTTGGCGGCCAGTGCGTCGTCGCGAACCGTCTTCAGCGCCTTGATCTGCGCCTTCACCGCGGACTTGTCGATGCCACCGGACACCACCTTGTGGGGGATCTCGATCCCCAGCTTGCCGGCAAGCGCGTTCACGAGCTTGTCCTTCGGCATGCCAGTGGCGCCCTCGATGTCATCGTACTCGGCCGCCATCTCGCACAGCTTGCCGACGGTCGTCTTCTGTAGCTCGTGATAGTCCATCGATCGAGTTCTCCTTGATCTGCCCCGGCCGGCTGGCCGGCATCCGCCGCGGCACGACGGGCCCGGCGCCGAGAGTTTAGCGAGACTTGCGGATGAGTCCAGACGGCACGCGCGCGCCGTCGGCCTTCAGTGTGAACCGTCGGCCCTGGGCCGCGGTTGCGGATGGCGGGCCCAGCCCTTCGATTCCATGCACTTACCGAGCTTCGCCTCGCGCACCGCCGGGGGGTCGGAATCGGAGGTGTGGTCGGCGCAGTAGCCACCGTCCTCGACGATGTTTCGCTCCGCGCCCTTGTCGATCGACCACGTCCACACCCGTCGTAGCTCGGTCTCGGTGACCTCCGCGGCCGCGGAGTGGCCGGCACCGCCCACGTCATCTTGCGACGGGGAAGCGCAGGCCACCGTCACGAGGATCGCGATAGGTAGGGTTCGTTGCACGAAGGCGTTCATGGAGGCGGCCGTCGCTTTCCCCCTACCCCCCTGCGGCCGGCATTGCCAGTCGCCGATCGCCGATCGGTGAGAAACCGATCCTCGCGACTACGGCACCGGCTCGGGTCGTATCTCGACGGCAACGACGGCCCAGTCCACGTCCCTGGAGAAGGAACCATCGACAGCAACCGTCGCCGGGGCAACCACGGCCCGGTCGACGATGGCAACCGAAGCAGCAGACCCGCCACCGCCGGCCTTCGCCTCGACATGCTCGACGTAGCCCGGGCCCGGCTCGTGCTCCCGGTGTCGCATCGCGGGCGCGATCAGAACCACGGCTCCGGGTGCTGCCGTCGGTATGTCGAAGGAGTACACATCTCCGTCACCACCACCGGAGCAAGCACCGGCGGCGCCGTTCGTGTTGCCGGAGACCGTGTTGCCGATGGCGCCGACCTGGCTGGCCCCGGCGTAGCGAACCACGGCCATCACCGTGTTCGACGGCGCTGTAGCCAGCGTGGCCGTCACCTTGCCGTCGCCAGCCGGTACGCCCTGCGCCGTCCAGACCGAGACGCCGGTCTGGCCACGGCCCGAGCACTGCGAGCCGCGCTCGGTCCAGATGAGCCCCAGCCCCGACACCGCGGTCACGGACGCGTTCACCTTCGATGACACCGCGGCGACGTAGACGTCGCCGGCCACCGCCGTCAGGTCGTCCGTTGTCGTCACGGACACCGCACCGCTCGCCTGGCCGGTGCGGACCTCCACCGCGCTCACCGTCCCCCCGGGCAGCGTGGAGGTCGTCGACGTACTGGTCGTCGTCGTCACCGTGGACGAGGTCGTCGTGGTGGTCGTCGCACCGGGATCGGTCGTCGACGTGGTGCTGGTCGTCGACGTGGTCGATGTGCTCACGGTCGTGGTCGTCGTCCCCGGCGAACCGCCACCGGAAGCTCGCAACTCGATGGCCACGACGGCCCAGTCGGTGCTACCGGTGAATCCGCCATCGATCGAAACCGGCCCGGCAATCGCGACGTCGCCTTCGGCTGTGGCCACCGAGGCGGCGGTGCCGCCTCCTCCCTGCATGAACTCAGCTTGCACGGAAAGGATGCCACCCGGCACGTGGCTGCGATTGCGCATGCCCGTACTCACGTGAACGACGGACCCTGCCGCACCGGTCGTGAGCCCGAAGTCGTAGCTGCTGGAGTCCGAGCCTCCCGAGCAGCCGCCGCCCGTACCGTTGGTATTTGCGGACGCCTGCGCCCCGATCGGGTTGCCCGCGTCGACGCCGGAGTAGCGCGACACGATGATGGCGGCATTGGCGGGCGCGGCACTCAGCGTGGCCGTGACGGTTCCGCCGCCGCCCGGTGCGCCCTGGGCCATCCACACGGTCGCGCCGGTCTGGTTGCGGCCGGAGCACTGGCTGGCGACCGGGCTCCAGTCGAGCCCGAGCCCGCTGACGCCGGTCACGTCGACACGCGACTTGGTGGCCACGGAGGCGAGATACAGATGCCCCGGCGCACCGGCCAGAGGAGCATCGGTCGAGACCGTGGTCGACCCGGACGAGCCGCCGTCCCGAGCTTCCTCGAGCACGATGTCGGCGGGCCCGCACACACCGGTGTAGACACAGCCGACAGCGGGGACACAGGCCTCGTCCGTGCACGCATCGCCGTCGTCGCAATCGGGCGGATCACCGGCCTGACAGATCCCGCCCGCACACACCTCGTCACCATTGCACAGATCTCCGTCGGGACATGGCGCCGTGTTGGCGGGGTGCCCGCAGGTGCCAGAGCCGTCACACTCGTCGTCCGTGCACGAGTTGCCGTCATCACCGCACGCGGTACCGGCCGGTGTACCGGCAGCAGTGCAAGCGCCCGCGCCGTCGCAGCGGTTGTCGGTGCACTCGTTGCCATCGTCGGTGCACAGCGCCCCGGCCGGCGCCACGCAGTCGTCGCCGACCTCGTTGCACGCGTCGTTGCATTCGGGGCCGCCGGCACACGGGTCGCCGGCATGCTGAGAACAGGCACCGGCGGCACACGTGTCGGCACCGTTACAGTACAGGCCGTCATCGCACGGCGCCGCATTGGCCGGATGCGTGCACGATCCGGCGCCGTCGCATACATCGTCGGTGCACGGGTTGCCGTCGTCCCCGCACACGGTCCCGGCCGGAACACCGCAGTCATCGGCCACCTCGTCGCAGCTCCCCACGCACTCGCCGCCGGTGCAGGGGTCGCCGAGGTGGACGGAGCAGCTCCCGCCTCCGCACACGTCCGGGCCGTTGCAGAACAGGCCGTCGTCGCACGAAGAGCTATTGGCCGGATGATCACACGCGCCGCCGTTGCACACGTCGTCCGTACAGCCGTTGCCGTCGTCGCAGTCGAGCGGTGCACTGACGCATACACCCGAGCCGCAGGTATCGACCGTGCACGCGTCGCCGTCATCGCAATCGAGGTCGACGACGCACGGTGGAGTGGAGCCGGCGCCGGCCACGATCTCGACGGCCACGACGGCCCAGTCGGTGGAGCCGTTGAACGTCCCCTCGACCAGCACCGACCCGGCGACTGAGAGCTCCTCGGTGGCCAGCGCTACCGACGCGGTGGTGCCGCCACTGCCCTGACGGAAATCACCGCGGTCGACGTAGCCGAAGCCCGGGGTGTGACTGCGGTTGCGCATCGACGGCGAGACGTGGACCACGGATCCGTCGGCGCTGGCCGTGACGACGAAATCGTACTCGCTCGAATCGGAGCCGCCCGAGCAACCACCGCTCGTACCGTTGGTATTGGCCGAACCGACCGTGCCGATGGGGTCGGTGAGGTCGACGCCGGAGTAGCGAGCCACTGCGATGACGGCGTTGGCCGGCGCCGCTGCGAGCGTGGCCGTCACGGACGTGCTCGCCGTCGGCGCACCGGAGGCCATCCACAGCTCCACGCCGGTCTGGTTGCGTGCCGAGCACTGCGCGGACACCAGGCTCCAGCCCAGCCCCAGACCGCTCACCGCCGTCACATCGACGCGGCTCTTCGTCGAGATAGACGCCAGATAGAGGTGGTCGGCGAACGCCGCGACGGCGGTCTGCGTCGAGACGCTGCTCGATCCGCTGGAGCCACCGGACGCGGTCTCCTCGAGCACCACCTCGTCGCCGGTGCACAGGTTCGTGTGCTCGCAGCCAGTAGCCTCATCGCAGGCATCGCCGGTACAGATGTCGCCGTCGTTGCAGTCGAGGGGCTCCCCGGACTGACACGCCCCGGCAGCGCACAGCTCGTCGCCGTTGCAGACGTCGCCGTCGGGACACGGATCGCTGTTGTGCGCGTGCACGCACGTTCCCGCACCGTCGCACGCGTCGTCGGTACACTGATTGCCGTCGTCGGTGCACGGAGCACCGGCAACAGTGGCCGAGACCGCGCACGCGCCCGCACCGTCACACTGATTGTCGGTACACTCGTTGCCGTCGTCTGCACACGGCGTGCCGGCCGCCACGGTGCTCGCCTGGCACGCACCGACGCCGTCGCAGGCGTTGACGATGCACTCGTTGCCGTCGTCGGTACAGGCCGCACCGGCAGGCAGGGCGCACGTGTCGCCCACGTCGTCGCAGACGTCGGCACACTCAGCGCCGCCGGCACACGGATCACCCGTGTGCTGCGAGCACGAGCCCGCCGCACAGGCATCGGTGCCGTTGCAGTACAGCCCGTCGTCGCACGGCGCGACGTTGCCGGGGTGCGCACACGTACCGGCGCCGTCGCACACGTCGTCGGTGCACACATTGCCGTCGTCGGCACAGAGCGTTCCCACCGGCACGTTGCAGCTGTCGACGAGCTCATCGCAGGAATCGGCACAGGCCACTCCACCCGCACACGGATCGCCGGCGTGCAGGCCGCAGGCACCGGCGGCGCAGGTGTCGAGACCGTTACAGAACAGCCCGTCATCGCATGGCGCCGAGTTGTTCACGTGCGTGCAGGCTCCGGCGCCGTCGCACACGTCGTCGGTGCAACCATTGCCATCGTCGGCACACAGATCCCCGACGGGAACGAAGCAGCTCCCGGCGCCCTCGTCGCACAGATCGAGGCACTCCGGACCGCCCACGCATGGGTCCCCGGCATGCAGCGCACAGCTGCCCGCCGCACACGTATCGGTGCCGTTGCAGAACAGCCCGTCATCGCATGGCCCCGCATTGTTCACGTGCGTGCACGCGCCGGCGCCGTCGCACACGTCGTCGGTGCACTCGTTGCCGTCGTCCATGCACGCGACGCCAGCGCTTAGCCCGGCACACTCCGGCATCGTCGTGCTCGTCGTCGAGGTCGATGTCGTACTCGTCGTCGATGATGTGGTGCTGGTACTCGTCGTGGACGTGGTGACCGGGCACCCGGCCAGTGCGACCATCACCTCGGCGTCGGTCGGCACCAGCGAAGCACTCTGCGTCACGCACAGGACGTCGAGTCGCGGAGGTATGAACAGCACCTCACGCTTCTCAACCGTCAGCAGATGCGTGCCGGCGGTCAGGTTACCCAGCGAAAGAGGTGCCGCGGCCCCCGACTGCACCGTTCCGTCACCGTCGTAGTGCCAGGCTTGAAAGAAATCACGATTGTTGCCGAGCAGCTGCAGCCCACCACCGTCGACGCTGGCGAAGAACGAGTTCGCCTCGTTGCTGCCGACGCCGCCCGGATAGTACATGCGACCCCACAGGTACCAGTTGCCGGCGCTCGGCAGGCCGATCTGGTACGTGACCTGATCGCCGCTGAGACCGCCCCACGCGTTCTGCGAGCTGTCGGGGAAAACGAGCTGGGAGGCAATGCTGTCGGCGAACGGATCGCTGTCGGCGCCCCCGGCGTACGCAGAGCTGCGGCTCATGCCGCCTTCGAGCACGGGATTTCGATCGGTCGCGGCCTCCCAGCAGAAGAACGGCGACGTCGAGCACAGCGACTCGGGCAGGGTCGTTGTGGTGGTCGGTCCGGGGCCACCGCCGTCGGGCCACAGCGGCGTGTGCAGCGGGATGATCGCGGGCGCCGGCAGCTGGCTCGGATTGTCGTCGAGCTCCATGGCATAGCCCTGGATGTCGGTCGCGTAGACCTCGTAGTACAGCAGCGCCTCGTCCTGGAAGATCGCGTTCGAACGCGCCTCCCAGATCGTCGGATTGGCGATACCTGTGAGGCCCGGGTGGATCGACGGGCTGGCGTTGTGGCCACGCATCATACCCGTGACCTCGGGCGTCTCGAGCACCGCATCGATCGGGTGCTCGTCGTCCTCGTCGTGAGGATGATGCGCGAGGATGAAGATGTTCTCGCCGCTCGCGACGCCCTCGGCAACGAACGAATCGAGGGCCACGAGGTCCGCGTCCGAGACGGTGTTGTCGCCCCCGTTGGTGTTGTTGAGCCCGACGAAACGCAGCCCGTGCCAGCCGGTTGTCGCGCTCAGCCCGTTATGCCCCACGAAGTGGTGGCTGCCCATGCTCCACGTATCCGCCGAGCCGACGTACTGCTCGTACTTGGTGAACACATCGCCCGTGCGATCGTGGTTGCCGGGAACGGCGCGCCAGGTGATGCCGTTGGCATCCAGATACGCGCCCATCGTCTGGAGGAACGTGACCCACTCGGCGTCGTCGTCGCCATCGTCGACGAGATCGCCGGCGAAGATCACGAAATCGACGGGATACGGCAGGAGCGCCCCCGGCGTACCAGCGATCGCGATCTCGGCGAGGACGTTCTCGAACGCCTGCTGATCGCCGGCGTCATTGGCCTGCGAGTCGCTGATCTGGGCGAACGTGAACAGGGGTGCCTGCGCCGACGCCGGCCCCGAGAAGGCGATCGTCAGCCAGGCAAGCGCAGCGGCGAGCGTGAATACGCGGTTCAACAACGTGGTGGCCCCATCCGGCTCGGCAACGACACGCCGGCGCACCCGGTGAGGGGGCCGTGCGGTCGATGCACTTCGATGTCTCGCTAGTACGTGTTCTCGCGCCGGCCCGGGATCGATAGGATCGGCCGACGCGGCATGTGATCCAGGGTTTCTGCAGCGCAGGCGCCCCGTCTCTCGTCTCGCACGCTACGCACCGCCCGTGCGCCACGCAATCCTCGAAGGGGTAGAGGGCGCAGCTGCGGCAACGGCGTGACGAGATGCTCCCACACGCGAGCGAGTCGGCCTGAAGCGTGGGCACGTGGAATCGCGGCACGAGAGCGACGCGGGCGCCTCACGATCACCCGACCGAGGGGCCCCGGTCCATCCACGAGCGGAAGTGTCGCGTGCGAGCTTCGTCCCGGCCGGGAACGGCACGGACGTTCATCGCGTCCGGGGGGGTGAGACGCTGTGCGAAGGAACAGGACGATCGACGCCGCCGGGCCCGTGGGGCGCAACGGCCGCCGACGCCGACCGGTCAGAACGCGAAGATGGTATCGAACGTCAGGCGGTGGTCGATGACGTCCTTGCGGCTGGTCATCGGGAGCTCGTAGGCAGCGCCAACCGCGATGAAGTCGTTCACCCGATAGCGCCCACCGAAGGCGATCGTGGCCACGGTGCCGGAGTCGGTCGAACCGAAGTTGAACAGGTCGAAGCCCTCGAAGCTGCCGATGCCGGGAATCGATGAATCGAGCTGCTCACCATTGGAGATCGTGGTGAGCACGTTGCTCTCCAGCACGGCATAGAATCGATCGCCGAAGCGCCGCTCGAGGTGCATGCCATAGTGAAAGAAGGAGCTGTTCTTGTCCTGATCGAGCGCAACGTCGAAGCCGGCGCTCGACTGCATCCCCCAGCGATCGCCCAGCTTCGACGACCAGCTCACGAACATGTCGAGCATCCCGCTGCCGCCTCCTTCGAGTCGCACGTTGCCCGACTTGAGATCACCGGCGGGGGCCTCGTAGCGCGCGCCGACCGTCAAGAACCTGCTCAGCTCGGGACGCGCGAGGATGGCGTACTTCAGCCCGAATGCGACGTTGACTGCGCCGTCGGTGTCGGGCGCGAGGGTACTGTCGTCGAAATCGACGTTGCTGTACCCGGCCTTGGTGAAGATGGCAGCGAGCCGATCGGTGATCGCGTAGCGGGCCTGCACGCCCAGGAGGTTCACGTAGCCTCCGTCGGAGTAGAAGTCCTCCGGGATGACGTTGAAGATGTAGAACGGTCGAATCTCGGTACTGATGTCGGCGCTCTCGTTGAAGAACGGGCTGGTGATCGCGCGGATGTGATCGATCGACGAAGGTTCCTGTGCCCACGCCTCGTCGTGCGACAGCGGCGACACCCCAAGTGCAAAAACGAATACGAAGACCAGCCTGGACGGACAGCGCCTCTTCACCATGCTCACAACCCCCGATGGCCCCTTCTGTTAAGTAGGCCGTCCTCCAGTGCTCCACGATCTCGAATGACGAAGACGGGACAGGCACTTCGACGACGCGACGATCACGAGTATTCAAGCATCACGCGTGCCAAGGCGCGCGTAGAGATCGACGTCGCACTCGATGCATGCAGCCGGCGCCGCGCGCCACGCGGTTCGGCCGCGCACGACAGCCGGTGACGCCGTCGCTAACCTCGCCCTGACGCCACCGACCGGCGGTACGCGCCTCGCGGATCACGGTGTGACGCGTCTACGACGGTCGACCTACGCCGCGCACATGTACGCGTCGGAGCGCTCGCGAAGCGGTGAATGTTCCGCGACGGGCGGCGTCACAAAACCGGTGGGTCATGTGAGAGGATGAGGCGGTTGTCATACCGGTAGCGCCAATCGGCGCTCGTTCGTCCCCGGGTCGGGTGGCCCGGGGATTGCTCATTCCTGGCCAGTGATACTTCGGGAGCTCGTCACAAGAGACGAGGTGCGGTGATTTATGCGTGTACGTGGAAAGTTCCTGGCCTGGGTCGTCGCGACGGCGACCGTGATCCCCTTGCTCGACGCGGCTGCGGCGCGCGCACAGTGCGCCGACTTCAACGACGATGGCAGCGTCACGGCCAGTGACGCACTGAACATCCTCAATGTTGCGGTCGGACTGGTCGAGTGCGACGTCTACCGGTGCGACCTCGACGACAGCGGCACCATCACGCCGACCGACGCACTGAACACCTTGATGTTCGCCGTCGGCCACCCCATCACGCTCGGCTGTCCCGAAGACCCGACGTCGTGCCAGAACGACCTGGAGTTCTTCTTCGAGAGCATCTGGACCCCCGTCCAGAGCGACTGCGTGAGCTGCCACAACCCCAACGGCATCGCTTCGGGCACCGACCACGTGCTGCTCGATTCGAGCGTGATCGGCTACATCGACTTCAACTTTCAGAACTGGAAGGACCTGTACGACGACGGCAAGGGCGACCTGCTCCTGTCCAAGCCCCAGGGCATCGCCCACGGCGGCGGGCAGCGCCTCGGCATGACGCCGTCGAGCATTCACTACGCGAACATCCTCGAGCTGTTCGACCGCTTCGACAACCCGGTCACCACGTGCAGCGGCAGCCAGAGCTTCTGGGCCGGCGTGACGACGCTCACTGACCACGAGGTACTGCGCAAGGCCTCGCTGCTGTTCGCGGGACGCCCCCCGACACAGTCGGAGGAGAACCTGGTCGACGATTCGCGACTGCGTCGTGCGATCCGCACGACGATGGCGGGCGATGATTTCGAGGACTTCCTACGTGAATCCGCCAACGACCACTTCCTCACCGACAAGTTCCTGATCAGGCAGAGCAACGCGTTCGGCGTGCTCAAGGGAGACTACCAGTACCCGGACCTCTACGAGCGCATCAACCTGATCGAAGCACTGCTCGGCGAGGAGGAAGCAGACGAGGCCTGGTGGCGCACGAACCGGGCGCTGGCTCGCGAACCGCTCGAACTGATCGTGAACATCGCGAAGAAGGAACGCCCGTACACCGAGGTGGTGACGGCCAACTACGTCATGGTGAACCCCTGGTCGGCCACTGTGTACCAGGCCGGAGTCGGTCTCGGCGACGACTGGAACGAGAACAACTGGAAGGAAGGGACGATCAACGGCTACCGGCTCCCCGGGTACCCTCACGCCGGCGTGCTGACCTCACCCATGTTCCTCAATCGATTCCCGTCGACCGCCACGAACCGCAACCGACACCGCGCCCGGATGGCGTACAAGTTCTTCCTCGGCGTCGACATCGAGTCGCTGTCCCCGCGAACCGTCAATCCGGTCGATCTCGACGACAACGACAACCCCACCATGTTCAACACGAACTGCACGGTGTGCCACACCGTGATGGACCCGGCGGCGGGCACGTTCCAGAACTTCGGAGACGACGGGCTCTTCCTGGAGAACGACTCCGACTCGCTACCTCGTAGCTACAAGGAGACCGAGCTGTACCATCAGGGCGACCGCTGGTACGGCGACATGCGCTCGCCCGGCTTCGGCAACCGGCTCATGCCGGCCGGCTTCACCAACGACAGCATCAGCTGGCTGGGCGCCAACATCGCCGCCGACCCGCGTTTCGCCCGCGGCGCCGTCGAGTTCTGGTACGAGGCCGTGTTCGGTCGGCCGCCGCTGGCGCGGCCGATCGACCCCACCGACGTCGACTACCGTGCGACGCTCGAGGCCTGGTCGGCGCAGGACCGGATCTTCGAGGGCATCGCGGAGAAGTTTCGCGGCGGCTATGCCGGCACCGGCACCCACGGAGCGTTCAACCTGAAGGACCTGCTCGTCGAGCTGGCCGTCTCGCCGCTGTTCACGGCGGACACCGCCACCGACACGAGCGGCGCGCGGGCGATCGAGCTCGGCGCCCTCGGATTCAACAAGCTGCTCACGCCCGAACAGCTCAATCGCAAGTTCGAGAGCCTCACCGGGTATCGCTGGGGTGACGACGGCGACGACGATGAGCCCGACTTGACCGGCCGCTACCGGATCTTCTATGGCGGCATCGATTCATCGGGCATCGTCGAGCGAGCCACCGAGCTCAACGCGCTCATGAGCACCGTCCCGCAGCGCATGGCCTACGAGATGGCGTGCCCGATCGTGCTCGGCGAGTTCAGCGAGAGACAGAACAACCGCCTGCTGCTCTCGATGGTGGAGCCGGACGACGAGCCGTCGACGACATCGGGGGCGTTCAGGATCCGACAGAATATCGCGTGGCTGCACCAGTGGCTGCTCGGCGAGGTCCTCCAGACCGACGACCCCGAGATCGACCGCACCTACCAGCTGTTCTACGACATCTGGGACCTGCGCACGAGCCAGAACAAGAGCACGAACCTGCGCAGCAGCAGTAACGGTCACTGCGACGTCGACTTCGGGTCGGGCGACTTCATCGAGACCGATGAGCACCACACGATCCGGTCGTGGACCGCCGTGCTGGCGTACCTGCTGAACGACCACCGTTTCATCTACGAGTAGTCGAGCGCAGGCGAGGAGTCAGAAGATGAAGGTCATCGATCGAAGAGATTTCTTGAAGCTGATGGGGCTTGCCGGGCTGAGCCTGGCCGCGCCGTGGCCGACGAGCCTCGCGCGGGCGCAGTCGACCCAGCCCTACGACGGCCCCCTGTTCTTCACGTTCGCCGCCAGCGGAGGCTGGGACCCGACGGTGTTCTGCGACCCGAAGGAGAATCAGCCCGGCGAGCGCGAGATCAATCGCTGGTCGCGAGCACAGGACACGCAGACCATCGCGGGCAGTCCGATCACGTACGCGCCGTTCGCGAACAACCAGCAGTTCTTCGAGCGCTTCCACACCGACATGCTCGTGGTCAACGGCGTCGATGCCGAGACCAACTCGCACGATGCCGGCACCCGCAACAACTGGAGCGGGCGTATCGACCCCGGCTATCCGGCCTTTGCCGCCATCGCCGCCAACATCTACGGCGACAACCTGCCGCTACCGTTCCTCACCAACGGCGGCTACCGCGAGACGGCAGGCCTGGCGACCTACACCGAGGTGAACAGCACGCGCGCTCTCCAGGACCTGGTCGACGTGAACCGCGTGCCGCGTCGTGATCGCGTGTATTACGAAGAAGACGAGCTGGCCATCATCGAGCAGACCATGCAGGACCGGCTCGGCGCCCGCGCGAACCGCAACGGCGTGCTGCCGCGCGAGCGCAGGACGATCGAGAACGTCGCGTTCGCACGGGCCAACCGTCAGCAGCTCGAAGCCCTCACGCTCGGCCTTCCCGACCAGCTCGTCAACCCGATCGACCAGAACGGCAACCGCAACGGGCTGCTGCAGCAGGCCCAGGTCGGCCTGATATGCTGCGACGCCGGACTCACGGTAGCCTGCGACCTCGAGACTGGCGGGTTCGACACCCACGGCGATCACGACAACAACCACACGACGGCGTTGCAGCGCCTCACAAACGGCATCACCTACCTGTGGGACACCGCCGAGCAGATGGGGCTGGCCGACCGCCTCGTCGTGCTGATCAGCTCCGACTTCGGGCGCACGCCGCGCTACAACGATGGCAACGGCAAGGATCACTGGCCGATCGGCAGCGCCGTGCTCATGAAGCAGGGCGCGCCGTGGGCGAACCGTGTCGTCGGCCTGACCGACGGCGGCCACAGCGCCATCAGCATCAACCCCGACACCCTGGCCGCCGACAGCTCGGCCAGCGGCGTCCGGCTGCGACCGGCCCACGTGCACGATGCCTTCCGCCGTGTGGCCGGCGTGGCCGACCACGAGGTGGCGCGCCGCTTCCGCCTCGACGCCGAGCGCGTAGACTTCTTCGCCGACCCCGCGACCTGATCCCCCCGAAAAAGGGGACAGTCCCCTTTTTCGCCGCTCAGGGAGAGGCGCGCGGCATGCGCATGTTCAGACCGACCATGCCGCCGTGGACGCCGACGATCTGGCCGGTCACGTAGGAGGCGGCGGGTGAGGCCAGGTAGACGGCGCACGCAGCAATGTCGTCGACCGTCCCGAGGCGCGCCATCGGCGTCAGCTCCACCATCTGCTCGCGGACCTCGTCGGTGAGCACTGTCTGCAGAGCCTCGGTCTCGATCGACCCGCAGGCGATGGCATTCACGCGTACCGCCGGCGCCAGGTCCTGCGCGAGCTCGCGCGTGAGATAGTTGAGCGCCGCCTTGGCCGTACCGTAGGCCGCAAACGACGGCGACGGCTCGATGCCCGCCACCGACGAGATGTTGACCACCGAGCCGCCCGTGCTCGACCTGGCCAGGTGGGGCGCCGCCAGCCTCGTGAGCGACAGCGCGTGCGTGACGTTGAAGCGAAATGCCCGCTCGAAGTCCTTGTCCGATGTCTCGAGCAACGGCTGGGGTGGCCAGCCGCCCACGTTGTTGACCAGCACGTCGAGCCGGCCGAGCTCGCCCACCGCGGCATCGACCAGCGCCTGGCGCTCGTCCGGCTTCGTCACGTCGCAACGGTAAGCCAGCGCACGGCGACCGAGGTCGCGCACGCGCGCGGCCGTGTCCTCGACCTGCTCGGCTGTGCGGGCCGCACACACCACGTCGGCACCCACCTCGGCGCAGCCCAGGGCGATGGCGCGGCCGATACCACGACCGGCACCGGTGACGATCGCCACCGAGTCGGTCAGCGTGAAACGATCGAGGATCATCTCGTTCTCCTTGCGCGGGCCGGCGCGCCCGCGCGCCGTACATACGAGCCCGGTTGACGCAGCCCGGCAGCGGCATGATGTTCTGGCCCCGACACTGTCGCCAGCGAGCATCGAGGGGAGACGCCATGAAGTATCGAGTCATCCAGTGGGCCACGGGCAACGTCGGGCGACAGGCAGTACGCGGTGTCGTCGCGCACCCCGAGCTCGAGCTGGTAGGCTGCTGGGTCCATGGCGAGAACAAGGACGGGCGCGACGTCGGCGAGATCTGCGGCACAGCCGCTCTCGGCGTCCGCGCCACGCGCAACGCCGACGCATTGCTGGCCACCGATGCCGACTGCGTGATCTACACGCCGCTTCTGCCCGACACGGCGGAGGTGATACGAATACTCGCGTCGGGCAAGAACGTCGTCACCCCGCTCGGCTGGTTCTTCCCCGACGGCCGCGACGGCACGGCAGCCGTCGACGCCGCCTGTTGCGATGCCGGCGTGACGCTGCACGGCACGGGGATCCACCCGGGCGGCATCACCGAGCGGTTTCCATTGATGATCTCGAACCTCTCGCGCAACATCCGTCACGTGCGTGCCGAGGAGTTCTCGGACATTCGCAGCTACGAGGCCGAGTTCGTCGTCAAGGAGATCATGCTGTTCGGCAAGCCGCCCCGGCAGGCAGCCGACAGCCCCATGCTCGACCTGCTCGGCGGCGGGTTCGGCCAGTCGATCGACATGGTGGCCGCCGCGCTCGGTCTCGCGCTGGACGGCGAGAAGCGCGCCATCCATGAGATGGCCGTCGCCACCGCGCCCATCGACACACCGGTCGGCACCCTCGAGGCCGGCACGGTCGCGGCGCAGCGCTTCACGTGGCAAGGGCTCGTCGATGGCACGCCGGTCGTCACCGCACGCGTGAACTGGCTGATGGGCCAGGAGCAGCTCGACCCGGCGTGGACGCTCGGTGGAGAGGAACGCTTCGAGGTGGAGGTGGAAGGAGAGCCGTCGGTGCGCGCGACGTTCCACGGCCTGCACCCCGGCGACGTCCACGATGACCACGACGCCAACCCCGGACTGATGGCCACGGCCACGCACTGCGTGAGCTCGGTGCCGTACGTGTGCGCCGCCGAGCCCGGCATCAAGACCTACCTCGACCTCCCGTTCATGACCGGCCGCGCCGACGCGGCGTTCGGCCCGGCGCGCACCGCCTGATCGCGTTCGCTACCGCTACGGCGGCCTCCTCCGTATGATCGAGCGGATCGAGGTCGACCCGTGCCCCCGCCCTGCCCGTCGGCACCGGCGCGGCGTGGCACATCACCCGCGAGGAGGTCCAGCACGATGAACAAGCCGCTAGAGGGGATCCGCGTGCTCGAAGTCGCGCAGTGGTGGTTCGTGCCGTCGGCCGGCGCCGTGCTCGCGGACTGGGGCGCCGACGTCGTCAAGATCGAGCACCCCGAGACCGGCGACCCGCAGCGCGGCCTGATCACCTCGGGCCTCATTCCCAAGGGCGGGTTCAACTTCATGTGGGAGCAACCCAATCGCGGCAAGCGCAGCGTCACGGTCGATCTCGCTACCGCCGACGGCAAGGAGCTACTCTACAAGCTGGCGGCCACCTCCGACGTCTTTCTCACCAGCTTCCTCCCCGACGCTCGCCAGAAGCTCGAGATCGACGTCGAGCACATCCGCCGGCACAGTCCGCGCATCGTGTACGCACGCGGCAGCGGCCAGGGTGTGCGCGGTCCCGACGCCGGCAAGGGAGGCTTCGACGGCGCGTCGTTCTGGGCACGCGGCAGCCTCGGGCACACGTTCACCGGCAGCATCGCCGACCCCGACGCGCCGTTGATGCAGCGGCCGGCGTTCGGCGACGGCATCGGCGGCATGTCGATCGCCGGCGGAATCGCGGCGGCGCTGCTACGCCGCGAGCGTAGCGACGAGGTACCCGTCGTCGACATCTCGCTGCTTGCCACCGCCTGCTGGGTACTGGCGCCGGACATCACGGCCAGCCCGTCGTACGGCGCGCTGTTCGGGCGCATGGATCGCACCGGCACGCCGAATCCGTTGACGAACAACTACAAGACCAGCGACGATCGCTGGATCAGCATCATCATGCTGCAGGCCGACCGGTACTGGCCGGATTTCTGTCGCCACCTCGAGCGCCCCGACCTGATCGATGACGAGCGCTTCGCCGACATGATCGCTCGCTCCGAGAACCGTCGCGAGTGCGTGGCCGAGCTCGATGCCGTGTTCGCCACCCGCACGCTCGACGAGTGGCGCGAGAAGCTCGAGACCATGGAGGGTGTGTGGGCGCCCTTCCAGACACCGCTCGAGATTCACGAAGACCGTCAGGTGAAGGCGAACGGCTACCTGCCGGAGGTGACGGGCGGCGACGGCAGCCAGTTCAAGCTGTGCTCCAGCCCGGTGCAGTTCGACGAAGCACCAACCGCGCTGAGCGCGGCCCCCGAGCACGGACAGCACACCGAAGAGGTGCTGCTCGAGCTCGGGCTCACGTGGGAGGAGATCGCCCGGCTGAAGGAAGCCGGAGCGGTCGGCTGAGCAGGAAATGCGGGAGCCTACTCGGCGGCGGCCCGTAGCCGGCCCTCGCCCGAGTAGTCCCAGACCGCGACCTGTCCCTCGACGTCGCCCGAGACCAGCACCTGGCCGGCCCACGCCAGGCCCGTCACCGACCGGCGGTGCCACACGATCGACCCGGCCTTCTCGAGCCCGGGCAGCCGGTACAGATGGATCGTCCCACCGGTACCGGCGGCGGCCACCAGCTCGCGATCTGCCGTGACGGCCAGCCGGAACACCGCGGCGTTGAGCGTTGCGCGCGCGACCTCCGAACCGCGGTCGAGGTCCCACAGCCGGATGACACCGTCATCGCCGGCGCTCAGAACCGACTCTCCCACCGACTCGAGCACGCGGATCGTCGGGCCACCGGCGGCGAGTGGCCGCGCGACGGCACCGTCGGCGGCGTCGGCAACGAGCAAGGTGCCGCCGTCGGTGGCCACCACCAGACGGCGAGCCTCGCCCACCAGCGCGGCCGCGGTGGGCTGGCCGCCGAGCGCGACGGTGCCCACGATCTTGCTCTTGCTCGGGTTGATCACGTGCGCACCCGTGTCGTTCTGGGTGACGACCACGACGCGCTTGCCGTCATCCGACCAGTCGAGGTCGCGCGGGAACGCGCCCGTGGGCATGGCGTTGAACGGTACGCCCGAGGAGAGCGCGTAGCGCACCAGCCGATCGCCGAACGCGAGCACCGCCTCACGACCATCCGGGTCGATCGCGATTCTACGCGGCGCCTCTACCTGCGGCGCGCCGCCGAGCTCGGCCCACGGCTTGCCCGGCGGCACCTCGAGCTCGGCGACGACGTCGGTCGCCGGCACCCGCCAGCCCGAGACCGCCCGCCCGACGACGCCGATATAGACGACATCGGTGCCCGGCCGGGCCGCCAGTGCCGTGACCGCCCCCGGGTAGTCGAGAACGCAGACCGGCGCCTCGCCCGCGTCGGCGCCGGTCGGCGGGCTGCAGCTACGTCGCGCCCCCGCGACACGCAGCTCACCGCTCAGCACGGGCAGTATGAAGTCCATGAACACCGGCCCGTCGTCGCGGTCCAGCTCGAACTCCACCTGCACGTCGGCCGTACCGATGGCAGGTCCGGTCGCGCCCAGGGCCTCGCCCGACTCCGTCTCCACCACGGCCAGGTCGAGCGTGCGCTGGCCGGAGGCCAGGTGGACGATCGCCGTGCCGCTGGTCTCGGCGTGCGGAAGCGGCCTGCGGTTGAAATCGCTGACGTAGACCCTCACCTCGCCGGAGTCGCGTGCGACCGCCTCGAGATGGATCTCGCCGGACATGCCGACCACGCCGCCGTGGTGCGACTCGTGATGGTGCCCCACCACGTTCTCGCGGCGCCCACGCGCCGCGCCGTCACCGCGTTGCTGCGAGCTCAGCCCTGCGGGCGGCGGCAGGCTCGCCACCTGAAACAGCGCCAGCCCCACCAGGGCCAGCGCCAGCACTCTCACCGGCCAGCTCACGACGCACCACGCACGCCGGCGTCCGCGGCCGGCAAGGACGCACGTCTAGCAGGCCGCGGCCGTCAGCACGACCGGTCGATGCCCAGGCCCGGTCACGCCCCGAGCCGCAGCGCCGGTCAGTTCTCGCCCGTCAGCGCCGCCGCGTTGAGCGTGATCGGCGTGCCACTGAAACGGATGTCCTCCTCGCCCGCCACCATCTGGCGGGTGAGCACGTAGTCTCCGCCCAGCGAGGACACCCAGATCTTCTCGGCGACGTGCCGGCTACCGCCGGTCACGACGTAGCCGAGCCCACCCGTCACGCCGCCGATGGCGGCGTAGCCGATCTTGGCCGGAATGTAGAAGACGTTGGCGAACACGGTCGCCACGCCCAGCCTGGCCTCGTCGGTGGCACGGTCGAGCTCGTCGGCCCGTGCCTCGCCGGCAGCGCCGAGCACGACCACCATGGTCGCCGCCAGCGCGGCCTTTCGAACAGCAGTCAACGCATTCCTCATCACCGCACCTCCAGCCCTCCGAGAAGCAATCGCGAGGCCACTGCACCGACGACGCGCGGACCTTCATGCGGGTGGGCAAGCATGCCGGCACTCGCGCCGCCCTCACGAGCCTCGCTGCTCGACTTATAGACCCCAAAATCAGCGGCCCCGGGGCGGACCGTAAACAACCGTCAGCACCCGACCCCGAAGCTAGCGCCAAGCGTTGTTAGCAGCGCCCGAGCGACGATCGGCTAACACCCTGTTATCGCGCCACAAAGACAGGACAAGGCAGGTGGCACCGCAGTTGCTGTATGAACAGCGAGACACGCGGCCCGCCGGAACCAGTCGGCAACGCGAGTCTCGGGAGAGAGCGATGAGAACGTACTCGAACAAGGCCGGCCAGAACGTCACGAGCGCAGTTCAGGAGACGACCCTGCTGGATCTCGTCTTCGCCCTGCGGACGTCGGCCGGAGCACACGAGGACACGCTCGTCGCCATGGCCCGCAGCGAGGTCAGGTCGGGCCGCGCCCGGCTCTGCGGAATCTACGCGGGCAGCCACAACCGGTGGGCCATCTGAAAATCGACAGGAGGGTCAGAACGATGGAATCAATCGCAACGTGTGACACCGACCGTATGGACGTCGTCGACTGGATGGATTCGCTTCAGGGGCAGCCCGATCATGCGCTGCGCAGCCTGGACCGCGAGCCCAGATGCTCGACGTGCGGCAGCCCGATGGACGAGGGCGTGATGCCCGATGGGCGGGCGTTCTGCATCGCGTGCATCGACATCGAGCCGCTCTCGCTCGCAGCCTGAGCCGCGAACGCTCCGGCGAGACGGCAGGGCCGAACCGTCCCTTCCGCCTCGCCGGCGACGCTCAGAAGGTATCGAAGTCGAGGGCGCGCCAGTGCACCCGGGCGGGATCGAGCGTTCTTCCCTGACCGCCGAGGTCGAGGAAGATCAGGTACAGCGGCGAAGGCCGCACCTTCATCGGCAGATCGAGATAGGCCGACCGCGACCACGCGACGCGGGCGTCGAGCCCCACCCACAGGCGCACGGCGCCGGTCGAGCCGGCCTCGCTACCGGTGAGCCCTTCGCAGAGCTCCGGCGCCAGCTCGCCGAGCAGTACGTCGACGGGCCAGCCGACCATGCGTCCGCGCGCCGACACGCCGTCGGCCGTTCGCACCAGCCGGTACGAGCCGCCCGGCGGCGAGAGGCGCCACGCGACCGATTCGGGCCGCCAGCTCTTCTTCAGGTCGACCGGCACCTCGATGTCGCGACGGGCCACGGGGCCGATACCCAGGCGGGCTTGCAGTGGGCCCACGACCGAGAACCCGACGTTGCGGACGAAGCCGGAGGTGCTGAAGTCGTTGGTCACCGCCACTCCGAACGCGTAGCCGTCGGCACGCGCCAGGTCGTACGTACGCGCGGCAAGATCGAAGTACACGCCCTTGCCGCGACAGCTCGGATGGCTCACCGCGTTCAGCGACAGCACGCCGCGCTGCTCCTCGCCGAACAGCCCGGCGCGCAGCGGCTGCACCACGCAGTGCGACACAAGACGCGGCCCGTCATAGGCATTGAAGCCGAAGGCGTGGCCGTCGGGGTTGCGGTTGTACTGCCAGTCGAGGAATTCGGCCGTGATGTGCGTGCCACGCGGCATGACCTCGCGAATGAGCGCGGCACACGCGGCAAGGCCCGCCGGTGACAGATCGAGCGGGCGCGTCTCGTACATCAGCGGGCCGGATCGTCGAAACCGACCGTGGAGCGAAACCCCGCCGACTTGAGCGTGTCGCGTTCGCGTTCGCGCTGCGCCGAGTAGTAGTAGGCGGCCAGCTCCGGCCGACCGGCCCACAGGTCTTCCTCACCGGCCGCCGCCTGCCCCGGGTGCAGCAGCAGCTCGACGAGCTCGTCTCGGTCACGCCGGCGGATGCGGCCCAGCGCCGAGCGGACCGAACGCTCGGTCATGTTGCCCGAGAACAGCAAACCCACGAACCGGTGACAGTGCGCGATATCCCTGGCGCGCAAGATGCGACGCGCACGCGCGGCCAGGGCCTTGAGCAGCAAGTGCTTCAGCAGGTTCGGGCCGAGATGGTTACGAACGGAGAGGGCGCGACCGTCGAGCAGAAAAAACGGTTCGTCGAGCAGGCGCACATACGAGAACCGGAACTCCTCGTTCAGCTCCATCAGCGCGTCGAACACGAACGGGATCATGTGATAGTGCTGGTGGCCGTCGACACGCAGGCCCGTTTCCTGGCCGAGCCGGCGCGAAACCCGCAGGATCTGGGCTCGCATCTCCACCTTGACCTGATCGTGCATTCGCCGGCGCAGCTCGTCGCCGGCTCGCGCGTAGCCCAGCAGCAGCGACGGAAACGAGCGGCAGAACCGCCCCTTGCGGTCGACGAGCAGGTCGACGCCGTCCGCACGACTCAGCGGCCGCCCCTCCATGAGGTTGAGGTGCACGGTCAGCCCCAGGCCCGGACGCACCAGGTACTGCTCGATCGCGTACTCGAACGCCGTTCCGTTGGCCACGATACTGGTCGAGGTGACACAGCCGTTGTCGACGGCATCGAGAATGCCGTCGGTGATGCCGCGCGACAGGCCGAGATCGTCGGCGCTGACGATGATCGACGCTGCCCCGGCGGCGTGCGCGCTTCTACCCTCGTCCATTCGGTCGTCGTACGTGTCCGTCGTCGTGCATGCCGCGCGGGTCAGCCCTCGCCGATGTCGAGCTTGCCCATGAGCCGGTACAGGGTTGCGCGATCGATGCCGAGCTTGCGCGCGGCCTCGGCCTTCACTCCGCCCACCTCTCGCAGCACCGTCCGGATCCGGTCGGCGGCCGCCGCGTCGAGGAACGCCCGCAGGCTCGCACCGTCGCCCGGCCGGATCGAACCCGCGTCTGTCGTGTCGGGCTCGATGGCCACGTCGGCCAGCTCGATCGTGTCGCCGCGCGCCAGCACCGCGCCACGCTCGATGAGATTCTCTAGCTCGCGAACGTTGCCGGGCCAAGCGTGGCCGAGCAGGTACGCCTCGACCTCGTCGGCCCACGCCAGCGCCGGCCTCTCGAGCTCGCCGGCCCAGCGCGCCAGGAAGTGCCTCGCCAGCGGCAGCACATCGCCCGGTCGCTCGCGCAGGGGCGGCAGGTGGATGGGAATGACGGCCAGGCGGAAGTACAGGTCCTCGCGGAACTGCCCGGCCTTCGTCGCCTCACGCAGATCGCGGTTGGTGGCCGCAACGACGCGCACATCCACCGCCCTCGGCGTCGCGCTCCCCACGCGCACCAGCGTCCTCTCCTGGAGCACGCGCAGCAGCTTGGCCTGGAAGTCGAGATCTATATCCCCGATCTCGTCGAGGAAGATCGTGCCGCCACTCGCCTCCTCGAACAGGCCGGCGCGGGAGCGGTCGGCACCGGTGAACGCCCCCTTCTCGTGGCCAAACAGCTCCGACTCGAGCACGCCCGAGGCCAGAGCCTTGCAGTTGACGGCCACGAACGGACCGCCGACCCGCTCGCTGTGGTAGTGAATGAGCCGCGCGATGAGCTCCTTGCCGGTGCCGCTCTCGCCGCCGATCAGCACGGTGCTGGCGCTGCGCGCAGCCCGTCGAGCCAGATCGAGGGCCTCGAGCATGGTCGGGCTCTCGGCGATGATCTCGTCGAGGGCGTAACGGCTGCGCACCTCCGACTTGAGGTAGCGGTTCTCACGCTCGAGGCGCGTCATGTCGAGGGCGCGATGCACCAGCGCCTTGAGCTCGTCGTTGTCGAACGGCTTCTCGATGTAGTCGAACGCGCCGTCACGGATTGCGCGGATCGCCGTCTGCACCGTTGCGTGCGCGGTGAGGACGATGACCGGCACCTCGATCGCCTCGGCCCGTAGCCGGCGCAGCAGTTCGAGACCGTCGATGCCCGGCATGCGCAGATCGGTGATGAGGAGGTCGCACGGATCCTCGGCCAGCGCCGAGAGCGCGGCCTGCGGGTCGCCGAACGGCGACACCACGAAGCCCTCGCGCTCGAGCAGCATCGTCAGCACCTCGGCCATGCGCCGCTCGTCATCGAGAACGGCAATGCGGGGCTTCACAGCGACCGGTCTCCGTTGTTGCCGCCGACCACCTCCGCCGGGCCGTCGATCGGTAACGTCATGCGGAAGCACGCGCCGGTTCCGTTGCCGCCGGCACCGGCGTCGGCGACGAGCTCGAGGAGGCCGCCGTGAGCCTCGACGATGCGCGCGGCCATCGGCAGGCCGAGCCCGGTTCCGCCCGCCTTGGTGGTGAAGAACGGCTCGAAGATCTGGCCGGCGACCTCCCCGGCGACGCCAGGGCCATCGTCGCAGACGTCGAGACGCACCGAGCGCGCGTCGGCCGACGCGCGAATGAGGATCCGACCGTCACGGTCGAGCGCCTCGGCGGCGTTCAGCGCCAGATCGAGCACGGCCTGCGACAGCAGGTCGGGATCGGCGCACAGCTCGGGAAGTGGCTCGTGGGTCGCCCGGTCGGCGAAGATCCGGCGACGTGAGAGCTCGTCGTCCGCCAGCCTCAGTGCGTGCCCGAGCACGTCGTCGACGGATACCTGCTTGAAGTTCGGGTCGGTCGGACGCGCGAACGTCAGCAGCGCCGTGATGAGCCCGTTCAGCCGGTCGGTCTCCTCGCAGATGAACTCGCACGCGCGGTAGCTGTCGTCGTCGGCAGCGAAGCCGTCGCGCACCAGCGAGGCCGATGCGCGAATGACACCGAGGGGGTTGCGTACCTCGTGGGCCACGCCGGCCGCGAGGCGGCCGATCGCGGCGAGCTTTTCCTGCTCGACGACGCGGCGCTGGGCACGCCCGAGCGCCTCGAGCTGGGCCTGAATGGTGTCAGCATCGGCCCGGGCCCTGGCGCGCGCCATCGCCAGACGCCCCACGGCGAAGCCCAGTAGCGCATAACTCGTGGCAAACCCCACCATGATCGCGGTGGCAACGTCGCGCCCGCCCACCTCCATCTTCGCGCCGAAGAACAGGAACAGGGCATAGTCCGCAATGCCGATGGCCGCACCCACGCCGAGGCCGACCAGATCCCACCGCCTTGTTGCCGTACGCTTCATCGTGGATCGCGCGCTGCCGCGCGCACCGCCCGATTATACCCGGCAACACGAGCAAGTCGCCTGCCAGCGACAAAGACCGCGGCCAGCATGCCCCGCCCCTTCCCGCTCGCGTCGCATGACGTCGACAGGTGTCGCAGCCCTGCAACACCCGTGGTCGCGCCGGACGGTCGTTCGCACAGGAAACGCGGTCGTCGCGACGTGGCACGTACCTCGCAAAGGCCATGTGCATCCCAACGCGAAGGAGGATGTCATGAAGGGACGAACGATTTTTCTGGCCGTACTGCTTGCGGTATTCACGATCGACAGCGCGCTGGTCCTGGTCGAGCACGGATTCCTGGGCTTCTTCGAGCTCGCGATGGCGAACACCGCCACCCAGATAATGGGGTTCGACCTGCTGATCTGTCTCGGCCTGATCGCCGCGTGGATGATCGGCGATGCGCGTGAGCGTGGACTGTCGGTCGCGCCCTACCTCGCCGTCACCGTGGTCATGGGCTCGGCCGGCCCGCTGCTCTACCTCATCCGCCGTGAGTGGAGCTCGACGATCGACGCCTTGCACTACCGGCCCGGTGTGAGCCAGGCCGAGAAGCCCGCCTCGCACTGATCCCCACCCGCCCCGCGACGCCGGCCACCGGTCGCCACGGGGCAAACCCGGCCGGCGACTACTCGCCTAGCAGGTCGGTGATCTCGCCGAAGCTCACGGCGCCGTCGGCGAAGTCGAACGTGCCCGTTTCCAGCATCTCGCGAGCGGCGCGCAGGAAAGCACCCAGCGCGGTGCGTGACAGGGCGCTCCCGACGCTCACACGCTTCACCCCGATGGCAGACAGCTCGGCGAGGCCGAGCCGGACGCCCTGCAGTCCCATGACGACGTTCACCGGACGATCGACCGCCGCCACCACCGCGGCGATATCCTCCTTGCTCGTCAGGCCGGGCGCGTACAGAACGTCGGCGCCTGCCTCCTGATACGCCTGCAGCCGGTCGATCGTGTCAGCCAGGTCGCGACGACCGACGAGGTAGTTCTCGCAGCGCCCCGTCAAGGTGAACGGGAACGACATGGCGCGAGCGGCGCCGGCAGCCGCGCACACTCGCTCGACGGCGAGCTCGCGGTCGTAGATCGGAGCCTCCACGCGCGCGGTTCCGTCCTCGATCGACGCGCCGACCAGCCCGGCGGCGGCAGCCAGCGCGACCGTCTCGGCCACGGCATCTGGCTCGTCGCCGAACCCGTTCTCGAGATCGGCGCTCACCGGCACCTCGGTGGCCGCGACGATGCTCGCCACGTGCGCCATCATCTCGTCGCGGTCGATGGTATTGTCACGCTTGCCGACCGAGAACGCATAGCCGGCACTCGTGGTCGCGAGCGCCTCGAAACCCAGCTGTGCCAGCAAGCGGGCCGTGCCGACGTCCCACGGGTTCGGAATGATGAACGCCGTCTCCCGCCCATGGAGATCGCGGAACGCGACGGCCTTCTCGTGCTGTGTCCGTGGAGCCATGTCGCTACCCGCTGGTCGCAGGAGATCCGCCGGCGGGTACTCGCCGGCGACCGGCCAGACCGGATCGTACGGCGCGGGCAGCGCGACGGCAACGCCGCTGGCTTGACACGCCCTGCCCGCGCGACCATGAGGACCCACGAGGTACACATGAAGTTACAACCGCTGATGACCTACAAGGCAACGTTGAAGCAGCCCGTCGACGTCGGCGCGGGCCCGTTCGGCACGCGTCAGATCTTCGAAGTGACCGGCGGCGAGTTCCACGGCGAGCGATTGAACGGCCGGCTCCTCACGGGCGGCGGAGACTGGCTGCTGATCGACCAGCGCGGCGTCGGTCACCTCGACGTTCGCGGCACGTTCGAGACGGACGACGGCGCCGCCGTCTACGTGCAGTACTACGGAGTCCTCGTGCTCAACGAGAAGGTAGGCACCGCGCTGGCCACGGGCGGCGAGACCGACTTCGGCGACACCCACTTCATGGTCCAGCCACGCTTCGAGACCGGCGACGAGCGCTATGCGTGGCTCAACGACGTGGTGGCCGTCGCCGAGGGTCGCGTGGCGCCGAGCGCCGTCGAGTACTGTGTGTTCGAGTGCGTGAACGACTGAGATCAGCGCGGGACGACCGCGGTGGGTCGCTGCTGCACCGTGATCGACCTCTCTAACGTCTCGCCATCGCGGTAGATCTCCACGGTGACCTTCCGTCCGACGCCCGATAAGTACAGCCACTTCTGGAACGCGTACGGCGACATCAGCTTCCTCCCGTCGGCGGCAACGAGCGTGTCACCGACGCGTATCCCGGCCGCCGCAGCCGGGCCCGGCTCGAACACGCCGTCGATGTAGACGCCGGTGCGCGGCAAGCTCACCGCCTGCCCCGTCCGGCCAGCCTGCTGGCGGGCGGCGGCGAGCTCGAGAACCGCGATGCCGAGCCAGGGAGAGACGCGGCTCTCGGTGGTCTTGAGCGGCTCGAAGATCGTCATGGCAAGCTCGATCGGCAATGCCAGCGCAGGTGCGCCTGCCGGAGCCGGACCGGGAGCGAGCCCGGGCCGCGGGACCATCATGCCCACGACCTCGCCCTCGATGTTCACCAGCGGGCCGCCGTAGCCGCCCTCGGACACGTCGACCGACGACTGGAGGAGCGTGGCGGACAGGTCCTCCTGGTAACACTGACGCTGTGGCTGGCTGGCGATGGTTCCCACCGAGAACGTCTTACCCGGGCCCCAGGGATTGCCCAGCGCGATCGCCCAGTGCCCCACGCGCGCCGTGGTGCCGTCGCCGATGACGGCGGGCTGCAGCCGTGCCGGACGTTCGCCGGCAAACATCTTGATCTTCAAAACGGCCAGGTTGATGGTCGGTTCGATGCCGACGATCCCGGCCATCACGCGTCGGCCCGTGTGGAGCTCGACATCGACCAGGTCGACCGTCTCGCCGTCGCCACGGCGCAGCAGGTGCTGCGCGGTCAGGATGTAGCCATCGTCGCTGACGATGATGCCGCTGCCCGAACGCGCGCGGCCGAAGCCCGGGTAGCGGCGATCCTGGTCCTCGGCCAGCGTCCACGACCCGGCGCCCTCGACGCGTCCCGATTCCTCCTCGTCGTCGCGCCGGACGAACCCGGTGACGCCGACGACGCTCGGGGCGGCGCGGCTCGCCACCTCGGCGAACGCGTTCTGCAGATGCCGCGCGACCTCGAGGTCCGCACCCCGGGCCTGCGGCCCGCTCGCCTCGCGACTCTTGCGCGCCTCGGCGAGCCCGGCGTCGGCGCGGGTCGAGCGTGGAACGCTGCGGTAGTGGTCGATGTGTCGCGCATCGGCGTTCACGCCCAGCGCGCGGAGCGCCTCCAGCAGCTCATCGCCGGACAGGGTCGCCAGGTCGGCCAGCGAAAGAGGCAGATCTCCGCCAGGCGGGAGCGGATCGAAACCGTCGCGAAGCGTGAGGATGAAGAACGCGAGGTCCCATATCTGCGCGTCGTCGAGCTCGTTCCCGTACGCCGGCATCGCCGTTCCGTCGATTCCGAACGTGATCGCACCGTGGAGCTGGCGCGGTGCGAGACGGTTCATCCAGGGGCCACGAAACGAGGTGGCGGGAGGGTCGAGCGCCTTGGCGGACGGACCGTCGCCTCCGCCGCTCGCACCGTGGCACGGCGCGCAGGTGTCCGCGTACAGACGACGACCGCGGCCCGGCCTCGGGGTCGCGCCGGGAACCACGGTGAGGTCGAGCTCGTCTGCAATGCGCGCGGCCAGCGAGCTCGCCAGCGCCCGCACCTCGGCGGGCGCGGCCAGTCGCCCGATCTCGTCGCGCAGCTCCCGGACACCGGCGCCTGCATCCTCCGACGCGCCACGCTCGCGAATGTCGTCGAAGCGATCGACCAGCAGGACGGAGAAGTCCTTCATCTCCTGGAACTCGAGCTGGTTGATGACCGCGCCGTCGCGAACCGCCACCTCGTAGTCGCGGGCGATGTAGTCGAGCAGGTATACGAACTTGGCCGGTTCTAGCGAGTCGGATGCCGCGAGCGCCTGCCCGGCCACCGGCGCCGACGAGACCAGAAGGAGCGCAACCACGAGTTGTCTCACCGAACGCACCTCCCGCACTCCGTCCCAGGGGGGACGTACACCAAACCTGTAGCGGGGACCACGGCCTCGACCCGCCAGACGAGAGAACGGATCGGCGAACAATGAGTGGTGAAGTGCACAAACGAAGAAAGCCCGACTCTTGTGAAGTCGGGCTTTCCTTTTCACAGCGCACGACGCGTGGTCGAGCGAGGTGATGAATCCGGCAGCGTCCTACTCTCCCACACGCGCAGTGTAGTACCATCGGCGCTGGAGGGCTTAACTTCCGTGTTCGGTATGGGAACGGGTGGAGCCCCTCCGCTGTAGCCACCGGAAGACGGTGACAATCTGCAAATCGAGTGACCGAGAAGTGCACCTCAAGCTTCGAAGGTGCTCAATTATAATGAAGATCAAGCCTCACGACCGATTAGTACCGGTTAGCTTCACACATTACTGCGCTTCCACACCCGGCCTATCAACCTCCTAGTCTTGAAGGGGTCTTCAGGGGCCTAAGCCCAGGGATACCTAATCTTGGAGTGGGCTTCCCGCTTATATGCTTTCAGCGGTTATCCCTTCCGCACGTAGCTACCCGGCAGTGCCGCTGGCGCGACAACCGGAACACCAGAGGTGCGTCCATCCCGGTCCTCTCGTACTAAGGACAGCTCTCCTCAAGTATCCTGCGCCCACAGAGGATAGGGACCGAACTGTCTCACGACGTTCTGAACCCAGCTCGCGTGCCATTTTAATCGGCGAACAGCCGAACCCTTGGGACCTGCTCCAGCCCCAGGATATGAC